>ERZ773005.31-NODE-31-length-134534-cov-12.747120_pt1 | contig 134534 bp, 124 predicted proteins | sample MGYA00580666_ERZ773005 | MGnify/ENA primary metagenome ERZ773005 (study PRJEB29015, sample SAMEA2737999) | human oral metagenome | biome: human oral; feature: human-associated habitat; material: dental | place: China | collected 2061 ...
GACTCAAGATTAGCGTGATTTAGTTCAGCAGACTCAAGATTAGCGTGATTTAGTTCAGCAGACTCAAGATTAGCGTGATTTAGTTCAGCAGACTCAAGATTAGCGTGATTTAGTTTAGCAGACTCAAGATTAGCCGAATCTAAAACAACCAACTCAAGGTACGCGTCACTAAGATCAACATGGGACATCTTAGCATTTGACATCACAAACCCATTGGCAAAGATACCTCTTAAATCCAAATAGGCATCACCCTCTACCACGGGTATTGAGCAACCAATCACCATCCCAGAAAAGTCTAATTCAATAAGAGAGTAAGGACCTTCTTCCCTCAGCCTTTGCTTCAATCCTCTCGCGCGAGACTTCAGCACATGCATATTCTCAGTATCAAACTTATAAGCAATATCAAAGAGCTCCTGCCGATGACGCAAGCCCTCTTGCTCTAGCGCATCTTTCTTAGCTTTATCTCCTTCAATTCCTGCAATTTCCGATTTAATCAGCGCATGCCAATCGTCTATTTGGAATAAAATTTCCTGCACGCCAGCAGCCTGTTTTAACTCATTTTCGTCATATAAATGCCCAATAGCAGCCGCCAGTTTTTCAGCAAGGTCTATACGCTGAGTTATTGATCTTTGCGCCCTGTCTTTCTGAGCTTCTGCAATAAGTCGCTTGTGTTCGCGTTCCGATTCTGCCTTAAGTCGTTCATCATGCATCTTTGCCTCCGTTACAAGGCGTTTATGATGACGATCATCCTCAGCCGTAAGTCGCTTATGTTCGCGTTCCGATTCTGCCCTAAGTCGTTCATCATGCCTCGTTGACTCGGACTCAAGGCGTGCATTATGCCGCTCATCCTCCTTTTCTTGCTGTTCAATGGCACGCTCGTGAGCCATCCAAAGTGTCAACACAACACCAGAGATGGTTATCAATGAGGTTGCTAACTGTCCATAGTTACGATTTGACTCCACACAAAAGGACCACACACCTCCGGCACCGAGGCTCAATCCCAAAACAAGAAGCCCCCAACGCAGAAAATTCTTCCATATTGTTTTCTTTTTTCCATTTCCGTCTAGCAAAACCAGCTCCCACTCTTAGTAATATCTTTACTGATAGTAACACAATAGCTGGAAGCAGGAAAAGTATTCAGTATTTTCTACAAGCAGTCAATTGCGGCTCATTCACCCCCCCCCAACCACCCCCTCTTAGTAACCGGCACAGCAAACGACCTTCGATCCCCCACCCATTCACTCTCTGGCACGACCTTTTCCACCGCAGCAAGATCATCAGCACTAAAGCAATAGCGCATCGCTTCCGCATTCTCACGCACTCGTTCTGGCTTACGTGTGCCGGGAATGGGAACCACGTCGTCACCTTGGGCAAGCAGCCAGGCCAAAGCAACCTGCGAAACAGTCATACCCCGCGATTCTGCAAAAGTAGTCAATGCATCTACTTGTTGCATATTGGCGGATAGATTGGCGTCAACAAATCGCGGATCGTTTGCGCGAAATGGGCTTTCAGAAACAGCAGTAGCATCCAGTCGTCCACCGAGTAAGCCACGTCCGAGCGGGCTGTAAGGAACAACCCCCACTCCGAGCTCGCGAGCGACGGGGATAATGCTGTGTTCGGGTTCGCGCCACATCAGTGACCATTCCAGTTGTACTGCTGCGATGGGGTAAACACCCACAGCGCGTCGCAGTTCGTCGGGTGTGACTTCGGAAACCCCGAGATGGCGGACTTTTCCTTGAACCACTAGGTCGCTCATGGCACCGATGGAGTCTTCGATAGGCACTTGAGGGTCCACGCGGTGCAGGTAGTAGAGGTCGATGGCGTCGGTTCCCAGTCGGCGCAGGGAATCCTCGCAGTAGGTGGCAATGCGGTCGGGGTGGGCATCCAGCCCAACACCGTCGTCGCGGCGCATGATCCCGAACTTTGTCGCGATCTGAATCTGCTCACGCGGCACGCCACTGCTTGCCACAGCTCGCCCAACCAATTCTTCGTTGTGTCCTTGCCCGTAACTCATAGCGGTGTCGAGCATGGTGATTCCAGAGTCGAGAGCTGCATGAATAGCGGCAATGGATTCGGCGTCGTCAACGGGCCCGTACCCCTGGGAAAGGCCCATGCATCCGAAGCCAAGGGCTGAGGTCTTCAAACCGCCGAGATGCCGGACGGCCGTATCTGCAAAGTTGTGTTCTGATGTCATGCCACCAGCCTGGCATTCATGGAACTATATGTCTAAGACAAAGTTTTCATCGTTTCCATCACGATTTATTATGACACCATGGAACTGCGTTACTTGGAGTCTTTTGAGGCGGTTGTGCGTTGCGGTGGTTTCACTAAGGCCGCCGAGGACCTACACCTTGCTCAACCTGCGATTTCGTCTCACATCAAGAAGCTAGAGCAGGAGTTGGGAGTAACCCTGTTGCATCGCTCACGAACCGTCACGCTCAGCGCCGCCGGTGAGCGGTTTCTTCCCTATGTTCGTCAGGCTCTCGCCGATCTGGACGAAGGAAAACGCCTGATGCGATCGTTCCGGTCGGTGTCGGCAGGCCATGTTCGGGTGGCAGTGACCCCACTAACAGGAAAGTTTGACCTGGTGAGCGCACTCAGCCGCTTCCGAACACGCTATCCGGGTGTCACGGTATCGCTGCGCACTGGCCTCATCGCAGAGCTCATACACGCCCTTGAGGAAGGCCAGGTTGATGTGGTCATCGGCCCTGCCGACGCCGATGCCGCCAACACCAAACACCTACAGCATCAAGAAATTGCACCTGAACACCTGGTTCTTATCACTCCCCTCGCGGGTCCTCGCCGCGTCACCTTATTAAAGGATGTGGCAACTGAACCCTTCATATGCCTGCAACCGGACAGCGGCCTGCGCCAACTCCTAGACCAAGCTTTCGCAACCTTCAACGCACAACCGCGCGTGGAGTTTGAAACGCACGGCCCCGCGAGTATTCGCGAGTTGGTTGCGGCTGGGATGGGGTGCGCACTGATCGCGCACTCCGTGGCAGAAGCACCAGGTCCGGCGGTCCAGGTTCACACCCTGCCGGGTCTTCCCCCACACCCACCAATCAGCGCCCTGTGGAAGCCGGACGCCGATCCGCCCATTGTTCGGTGCGTGGAAGAACTCGCCTGCTAAAAGTTTGCTTATGCTCAGGTCGGAAAAAGGGCCGTTTGCGTGCTTGAAGGTAAGCACACTTCACACGCCCCTAACCTTCCATCTCCTTCTCCATCCCTCGAATAATGAACTCCACTTTCCGGTCAAGCGTCCCCCGATCAGTCCAGCCAGGTTCAGGGATGTAGATGCTGGTGTCACTAGTACGATCACGCACAACCTCAATACCGGTACGGCCGTCATCACCAACCTGCCGGAGCGCTGCAACACCGATGTGGCAGGCAATGGTGGTGTCGCCAATGAAGTCGAAGGCGAAGGCGGCTTGTTCCTGGCCAAGTCCTGTCTTTACCAGCTGGCTCACAATATTTCGAAGGTAGTCCTCAATGTGGGTGAATGCGCTGGGAAACTGGAAGATAGTGATGTCCAAGCCGGGGTATTTTTCGCAGCATGCCCATACTTCTTCGGCGGCATGGCGGAGGATGTCTTGCCAGCTCAGTCCGTCGGGCGGTGGTGTCATGGAACGCCCGGCATGGGCAAGGCAGGCGTGGACGAGGGCGTCCCGGCTTTCAAAAAGCCGGTAGACGGCCGAGGTGGCCACGCCGAGTTGGGTGGCCACGCCAGCGATGGTGAAGCGGTCAATTCCGAGGTGGAGCGCAGCCATAACAGCGTCTTCACTGGTGAATTTAGGTTTGGGGCCGGTTTTGCGGCCGAGTCGTGGTGTGACCATGGTTTCTACGTTAGTTGCCAGCCCTGTGCAGCTGCGCGGGTGTCCCAGAATGCCCGGTAGGTTCCGCCTCGTTCGAAGAGTTCGGAGTGGGTTCCAGTGTCTTCGATGGTGCCGTCGGCCCGGAATTGGACGATGGTGTCGGCTTTCTTGATGGTGTCCAGTTTGTGCGCTATCACCAGCACTGTTGCGTTTTCACGCAACTTATCGACGGCCGCGACAATATTTGTTTCATTCTCCGGGTCCAGCGCCGATGTGGCCTCATCAAGCAGCACGATGGGTGCTTTTTTCAGCAACGCACGCGCGATGGAGACGCGTTGGCGTTCACCCCCGGATAGCGCCCGTCCACCTTCGCCCACGGAGGTCTCCCAGCCACGCGGTAGACGTTGCACGATTTCGGTCACGCCTGCCAAACGGGCTGCTTCGTGGACTTCCTCATCGGTGGCGTCGGGGTTGCCAATGCGGATATTGGCTTCAAGGGTGTCGTCGAAAAGATAGACGTCTTGGAACACCATGGAGAGGCTTTTCATCAGAGTGGCTGTTGTTTGTTCCCGCACATCAAGCCCACCAACTTTCACCGCTCCGCTATCAACGTCGTAGAAGCGGCTGACCAGCCTGGCCACGGTGGTTTTACCGCAGCCGGACGGCCCGACCAGCGCCACCATGCTGCGGTTGGGCACGTGGAAACTCACCCCACGCAGCACGGGTTTCTCCTTACCGTACCCAAAGTGCACGTCCTCAAGATCAATGGTCCCGGGGGTGGGTTGCGCCGCGGACTCCATAGGTTCGGGCAGGGGCTGGGCGGCCAGGACGTCGTCAATGGCGTCGAGGGCGGGGCGTCGTTCTTCAAGAGCGGCGGCGGATTCCGTGATGCCCACGAGTGTTTGGGTGAAGCGGAGGCACAGGCCGATGAACGCGATGGCAGCGATGGATTCGAGGGAACCAGTAACGGCGAGGTTCGCGGCGATGCTGATCAGCGTAATGATCACCACCTGGGTAAAGGCACCGCCGATGAGGTTACCGACGATTTCGTACCAGAGTTCCGTGCGCTTGGCCTTCAGCCATGCAGCGTTGGCGTGATCGAGTTTGCTGTAGTGCGTGCTGCGCCCGCAGGAACGCAGCGCCGCCTGGCAATGCGTAAATTCCACGATGCGGTTGCTGAGTTCCACTTCAGTGGGTTCGCCGATGCTTTTTCCCTTTTTGATCAGGGCGGTGGTAGCCAGCACAAACAGCAGGAATATGGGGATGGAAATAGTCACCGCTAGGCCCAGCCGCCAATCCCAGGCCCAGGCGAAGACCAGCAACACAACGCTGGAGGTCACGCGTTGGATGATGGGTGAGAGCATGTGGGCGATGATCTCACCAGTCATGACGAGTTCGTTGGACACTAGGCGGGAGAGCAGCCCAGCGAGGGGGCGGTTGAACCAGCCGAGCGGAAGCGACGACACCTGGTCGCCAACTTTTTTATGTACGTTGACCAAGAAGTCTATAGCCGCTTGGTATCCCCGGAGGCTTTGCAGGTACCCAACCACTGCGCTGATCGCGGCGAGGATACTGAGCACAGTCACCCAGCCCCAGATGCCGAGCCCCCACACCGGCTCGTTGTGGGCCAGGGCGGTAATGCCGGGTAGTAGCAGGCACAGGGCAACACCTTCAATGAGTCCGGCGGCAACGCTGAACCAGATGTTGGTATTAATCAGATGTGGGTCTTTAAGCATCCTTTTGATGCGGGGAACAATGTCAAGAAGTGTGAGCTTCATTGTGTTATGCCTCCTGTGCGGGTGCGTGCTGCCAGAGTGCACGGTAAAGCGGCTGGTTGAGAAGTTCTTCGTGGGTTCCGCTGGCCACCACGCGCCCGCGGTCAACCACAATGATGCGGTCTGCGCCGACAATGGATTCGGGGCGGTGTGCGATCACAAGCACGGTGCGGCCTTTGACCAACGTGCTGAGTGCTCGTTGGATTTCCGCTTCGGATTCGGGGTCGGTGAAAGCGGTGGCCTCATCAAGGATGAGTACTGGGGCGTCGATCAGCAGGGCACGGGCGATGGCGATGCGCTGTGCCTGGCCACCGGAAAGCCCCTGGTCGGAGCCGTAGATGGTGTCAAAACCGTCGGGAAGAGCCTCAATCACGTCAAGAATGTGGGCGCTGCGTGCGGCCTCGCGGACTTCTTCATCGCTGGCACCGGGCTTGCCCAGAGCAATGTTGTCGCGCAGGGAAATGCGCAGCAGCTGCGGATCCTGCAACACGAAGGCAACGTGCTTGTATAGCTCGTTCGAAGGGATGTCTTTTAAGTCAACACCACCCAAGGTAATGCGGCCGGAATCGGGATCGTTGAACCGGGCCAGCAGGGTTGCCAGCGTGGATTTACCCGAGCCGGAAGGGCCGACCAACGCGGTAACAGTACCTTCCTTCAGCTCAAAACTGGCGTGATCCACGGCCAGCACATCCCCGTAGGAGAAAGACACGTCCTCATAGGCCACATCCGAACCCGCGATCCGAGGCCCACTAACACCCTCACCGGAATCTTCGGCACCCCCATCAACCTGCACATCTCCCCCGGCGCGCACCTCCAGCACCGGAATATCCAGCGCCTGCGTCACGCGCAATGCTGCGGCACCTGCGGTTTGGTAGGTCCACGCAGTGTTACCCAATACTTCAATGGAATAGGGCAGCATCAAAGCGATCAGTGAGGTGGTCAGCACGTCGGCAGGTTCCACCCATCCGGCATGCGCCATGGCCGCTCCCCCACCCAGGTTGATAGCCAGCAGCAGCGGAATGGTCACGGTGGCGTTGGCAAAAGCATTACTGCGCAGCAAGGGGATGGTCCAGTCGAGGTAGAAGGCGGAGAATTCATCGGCTGCATCTTGGTAGCGTTTGTGTGCCCGCCCGACGGTACCGAAGGCTTTAACCACGGTAATGCCGGTGACAAATTCCACCATGGTGGCGGATACCTGGGCGAGTTTGTTGTCTACTTGCACGGTTTTATCGCCCATGCCGCGCATCATTATGGCCATGATGAGCCCGTAGATGGGCAATGTTGCTATAGTCAGCAACCCAAGCCGCCAGTCGATCACAAAAGCGTAGACGGCCAGGGCAACCGGGGTGACCATTGCCTGCGTCACATCCACCGGCTGGTGGGCCACCAGGGCGTGCACCATGGAGATGTCGTCTTGCAGCGCTTTACGCACCTTTCCCGCATTGGTAGAGGTGAACCAGCCAAGCGGCGCACTGGCTACGCGTGCGATAGTGCGTTCACGCACGAGTGCCGCGAATTTCGCATCAGCAAAATGCGTCACCCCCAAGGCAATGCCGATGCACGCGAGCCGCGCACCAAATGTACCGATCAGAATGTTCACAATGGTAGTAACACGCGCCGTATCCACCTCTGTGCCGGTGGAGTACGCCTGATAAAACACCGCACCGAGTTTGACCAGTGCAATGTAGGGGGCGATGGCGAGCACACCGCCCAGAGCCGCGAGTGTTCGCCCCACGAGGAGACGCACTGAGATGGGTTTGAGTAGTTCTTTCAGCGCAACCCTTCCGGCTTCACGCTCAGTCATGGGTTTACTGGTGTTGCTCGTCATGGCTGTTACTCCTTTCCTGTAAGAGGGTTCAGATGGACGATGCGGTCCGCGCAGTGGTTAAGAAATTCGCGGTCGTGGCTGATCACGATCACCACAACACCACGTGCGGCCAGCGTTTTTAGTTGTTCGGAAATGTCCACGAGGTGCCGATAGTCCACACCGGAGGTGGGTTCGTCGAGAATCAGCACGTGGGTCTTCATGCTGAGAGCCGTGGCGATCACTAACCGCTGCTTCTGCCCGCCGGACAGCGACATCGGGTGCCTGTCCACCAGCTTCCCCAACCCCAGCTGTTCCAGATACTGGGCGTCGGCTTCCTGCGCCACGGTTTCCGCAAATAGTTGGCGGTGCACATCCTGCATCACCAGGAAGGCCGTGCCCTTCTTCATCGGCTCGCTTATCGACGCCCCGTTTTCCGCAGCACGCACCAAACGTATGCCGTTTTTCGGTGTTCCTCTATCCATTTTTTGCAGGCCGCAGAGCACCCGAGCCAGCGTGGTTTTACCCGCACCGTTGGGGCCGACAAGGCCGGTGACCTGGCCTGCGGGAAACACAACGCCGGATATATCTAGGACACGTTTACCCTGGAATGACACCACAGCCGAATCCACGTGCAGCCCTGAAACATCGCCAGGTTCTTGTTCGGGGGCGGTGAGTTCCGGCGCGTTCAGGCAGCGAAGCCCCAGGTCGCGGCGTTGGGCGTCATTAAGTTGGAAAAATTCTTCACCAGTAAATTCCTGGGCTATCCTGCCGTCCTCCACGAGGATTACGCGGTCCACAATGCCGGCGAGGAAATACACGCGATGCTCGGCTATCACCAGGGTTTTGCCTTGTTCCTTGAGCCTGCGCAGCAGGGCGGTGAAGTCCTCAATGGACTCGGGGTCAAGGTTAGAGGTGGGTTCGTCGAACAACAGGATGGGTGTGTCCTGTGCGTAGGCTTGCGCGCAGGCGACTTTCTGCAGCTGCCCACCGGACAGGCCCCACAGGTTCCGGCCCGCCAGGTCGCTGATGCCCACGTACTCCAGCGCCTCTGCACTGCGAGCACGGATCGTGTCTGGAGGTAGCTGGTAGTTTTCTCCGGCGAAGGCGAGCTCGCTATCCACATCGGTGGTAAAGAACTGTGTTCGGGGGTTTTGAAACACAGTGGCGGTGAGGGTCCCCATCTGGTGTACCTCAGTCTCCGCGACGTTGTGCCCGTCCACGGTAACGGTACCGGTACCCTCCACCGTGTGGAAGTGCGGGATCAGGCCGTTGATCAGTCGCAATACGCTGGATTTTCCGCTACCGCTGGCGCCGCAGATGAGGGTGACGGTACCGGGTTCAATGTCCAGGCTGATCCCGTGCAGCACCGATTCCTCCGAGCCACTGTACTGCACAGAAACATCGCCAATGTGGATGCTCACAATGCACCTCCCCAGAACGCGTACACGGTGATGGCCGCGACAACGGCGATAGTCAGGGCGTCGACAAGCGAGAACCGCAGGCGAACAACGGAGGTGGGGGTGCCCGGCGCGCCGAGTCCGCGGATGAGCGCAGCGGCGGCGAGGTCGTCGGCAATGCGGGCGGAGGCGGACAGCACGGGGACGATGAGTTTTTCGGCGGTGCGGACGGGATGCAACCACAGCGCCGAGCCGCTGAATCCGCGCAGGGCTAGGGCCTCAAGGACACCACGGAATTCCTGGAAGGCGACGGGGATGAAGCGGAACACCACGGCGAGGGGAATGATGAAGGCGCGTGGGGCGTGGAGCTGCCGGAACGCGGTGATGAGTTCGCTGACGGTGGTGCTGGTGATCATCCAGTAGGCCAGTGCGATGCAGGTGCCGATGCGCGCCAGCCAATACCCCACCAACGCGCTGGTGGCGATGATCCAGCCGGTGACCGAATTATACGGCAGCAGGGGCGCGGCGTACAGCACTGCGGCGATGGCAATCCCGGTGGCGTAGGTGGCGACGGCTCGGAGGGAGGCTTCGATAAGCAGCAACAGGGTTGCTAAGGCCACGATGATCCACAGAACCTTGCTGGGAAAGGCACCCATCGCCAGCATGTTGCACATGGTAATGGTGAGCAGTTTGGTGCGGGGGTCTAGGCCGCTTCTGCCTGTGAGTCTGCGCGCGGGAACGCGAGATGGGACGTGGTTCATTAAACGACGCCTGCTCGCTGGAAGTGCTTTTTCAGCATGGTCATGCCGATATTGGCGGCAACAAAGGAGATGATGAAGGTAAGGACCATCCAACATATCAACACGGTGGGGGTGAGTAGGTGCTGCATGGCCTCGGCGTACTCGGCACTCATGGAGTCCTGGACGTGGGCGAAGTAGGCATCTGAGTTGTAGAAGATGGGTGCGATGGGCGCGATGCTCCACAGGTTTAGTACGGCGTAGGCGAGGCAGTTGGTGATGCGCCTTCGGTAGTGTCCACTGTTGGCGATGAGGTCTGCGAGGAAGCCCATTGCCAGGCCGAGGATGCTGACGTACCAGGTGTGTCCGGTGGCCATCATGAGGAAACCGACAATGGTACCTGTGATGGTGAGTGCGCCAAAGTAGGGTGTTTTGGCAATGTAGAGCATCACAACGACACCGTTGCAGACCACTCCGATCAAGGCGCCGACAATGATCATGAGGGGAGAGATAATTCCCAACATCCCACTGCCGAAGGTGATGACAAAGTACAGAGCGGTGAAAACACCCGCGTATACAAGGTACCGCGGATTAGTGATGCTCTGAGCTGAGGTTTTGCGCATTTTTGGTTGCATTGTGGATTGCATTGTTGGTTGTGTCATTGCGATTCCTTAGTGATGTTTGCAGTGATGCTTGCCCAACCCCCATCACATTAAATAAGGGTTGCCTTAGTTAATTATGAATTTCATTCATTATTTAACGCCGCCACCCCCTGCCAAGCAAGCATTTTTTCCAATTAGGCACCCCCAAACAGGTAGAATCACCGGCGTGAGCCCCACGCAGAAACCAACATTTAGTCACGCCAACCCCACCACACCGCCCAAGGCCGAACGCGAGGCAGGGCGTGATACTGGGCGTGACGCTGGGCGTCGGGCGGAACGCGAGGAACAACGCCGCGCCGAACTCGCCGCCGCCCCCTATGTCGCCGCAACGGTACTATCCACCGGCATTCACCCCGCCACGTCCCGCATGGTGGGCCTGCACATGGCCACCTACTCCCCCGACGGCGAGGTTGTGGACACCTACTTCTGCGTGTTCAACCCTGGCGATAACCCCGGTCCCCGGCACCTACACTCCCTCACGCCAGAGGACATTGAGCAGGGCGTGGGCTTTGAAACACAACTGCGCCAGATCTGCGCGTTTATCGACGGCCGCACCCTCATCGTGCACAATTCCACCCGCGACTGGGGTTTCATCGTCGCGGAATCCAGGCGCGCCGTGCGCGTCCTCAACTCTAAAGGCCCACGCAGCCGGGGACAACGACGCGGCCAGCGGGGACGACGCCGCCGGATAGGGCACATCCCCCGACCTGAGATGGTGGTGGACACCTTGGAGAGCGCGCGGCGTCGTCAAGCAAACCTGCCGGACACACGCCTACGAGCGGTGGCGCGGGCACTCGGCATGCGCGCCCCCTCCCCCAAGGCATCCGTGGCGCGCGCGGCCATCCCGGCCGAGCAGCTGGCGCGGGAAAACACGCTGCTGCTCGGACGCATGTTTTTCAACCGCCTGAGCGACAGCGACGTGGTTCAGGCAAGCCCGAATGACCTGCGCGGGGATCGTTTTGGCCTGCAGCGCAGCCGCCTGCGTCTCGACGCCGCGACCGCCACCCGCCGCTACACCAATCCCGGCATGCACCAACCTGGAAAGGAACTGGTGCAGGGCATGGAGGTGGTGATCACCCCCGACATCACCGTTGACCCCGACGAGATAATCGCGGCGGCGATGGATGCAGGACTTGCCTACTCCGAACAGCTCACCAGGGAAACCAGCCTGGTGGTATGCAACCAGGAGGGGGAACTACGTGGAAAGGCCATGCACGCGCGCCGCAAAGGCATTCCTTTGGTGTCCGATACCGAATTTATGCAGCTCACCCAAAATGTTCGTGCAGGTACCGCCGAATAAGCGCTGGATTCACTAGTATTTAGGGAATGAGCTTGAACCTTCCTGCGCCTCTGCAGCGGCTGCGCACTACCGTGGCCACCACAGCGGCGACACTGGCCACCAAGGCGTCGCAAATGACTGGTCGGGGGGCCGGTGGCATGATCGGCGGCCTCATCGCGGGGGCCATTGACCCGAACATCATGGCCAACCTCGGGGGCGGACGCCCCGTGGCCCTGATCACCGGCACCAACGGCAAATCCACCACCACCCGCATGCTGGCCGCGGCGCTGCGCACACAGTACGCCGTGGCCACCAACGAAGGTGGCGACAACATGGACGCCGGCATCATTTCCGCACTCATGGCGGGTCGCGGAGCGTCGCACGTGGTGCTGGAATGCGACGAACTGCACGTCCCTGCGGTTGCTGACCGCCTGAACCCTTCCTGCCTGGTGCTACTGAACCTCACCCGCGACCAGCTTGACCGCGTGGGCGAAATCAACACCATCGAACGGCGCCTGCGGGCCTGCGTAGAAGCACACCCCGAGATGACCGTGATCGCCAACTGTGACGACGTCCTGGTCACCTCCGTTGCTTACGACGCCCCCAACGTCATCTGGGTCTCCGCAGGCGCAGGCTGGGTTGGCGACTCCGTCAGCTGCCCCCGCACCGGCGGGCACATCGTCCGCGACGGCGACGACTGGCACGCCCTCACCCCGCTTGCCGACGGCCGCACCTTCCGCCGCCCCACACCCACCTGGAGCATCAGCGAATCAGGCATTGCAGTACCTTCTGAGGTTTCGGTGGAGGTTGTATCTTTGTCATTGACCCTGCCCGGCAATGCTAACCGCGGCAACGCCACAGAAGCCCTCGCCGCCGCCATTGAAGTGTTTAAGATCCCCCTTGATGGGGCGGTGCAGGCAGTCCAAGCCGTCTCCAACGTGGCCGGACGCTACTCCACCATTACTTTCGAACAATGGGAAGTGCACATGCTCCTGGCCAAAAACCCCGCAGGGTGGCAAGAAGCACTCTCCATGGTGGACCGCACCGCCGATGGCATCGTGATCAGCGTCAACGGGCAAGTCGCCGACGGCGAAGACCTCTCCTGGCTCTGGGACGTCTCCTTCGAAGCATTCGAAAACACCCACATCGTCGCAGCCGGGGAACGTGGTACCGACCTTGCCGTCCGCCTCATCTACGCCGATGTACCCCACACCCACGTACCCAACACCGTGGCGGCCATCCGCAGTTGCCCACCCGGACGTGTTGAAGTACTCGCCAACTACACCGCATTCCGCGACCTGAAAAAAGCCCTGGAGAAAATAACAGAGGTGCGCAAATGAGCGAACTAACCATCGGACTCATCCTCCCCGACGTCCTAGGCACCTACGGCGACAACGGCAACGCCCTGGTCCTGCGGGGACGCGCCCGCAAGCGCGGTATTGACACGGAGGTCGTGACCATCAAACTTGGCGAACCCGTGCCCACCAACCTGGACCTCTACTGCGTCGGCGGTGGCGAAGACACCGCCCAGATCCTCGCAGCAAAACACCTCACCGAACACCGGGGACTCATCGAAGCCGCCAACCTCGGGCGACCCATCTTCGCCATATGCGCCGGACTGCAAGTCCTTGGCGAATCCTTCCGCGCCGACGGGCGCATTGTTGACGGCGTTGGACTCATCGATGCCACCACCAGCTCCCTTGGGAAACGCACCATCGGCGAGCTCATCTCCACCCCAGCCGGAATCCCAGAACTCACCGACACACTCACCGGCTTTGAAAACCACATGGGTGCCACCATCCTTGGTCCCGACGCCGCCCCCCTCGGGCGCGTCATCCGGGGTGTAGGAAACTGCGATGCCCACGGCGCAACCGCTGACGGTTCCGCTGAAGCTGACGGACAAGTAGGTGCCGAAGGCGCAGTACAAGGCAGTATCATAGCCACCTACATGCACGGACCGGCGCTCGCCCGCAACCCTCAGCTTGCCGACCTACTGCTAGCTCGTGCGATGGGTGTTGAACTGTCCTCGCTGGAGCCGCTAGATATTCCTGAGGTTGCGCAGCTAAGGAAGGAAAGGTTGAGGTAGGTTTTGGTTGGGCTAGGCAAAAGCACTGCTGAAACCAGCGTTCTGATGGCACGCTAGCCTCTACGTAATTCATGGCGAATCAGGATCACAGCCATAACTCGTAGATCCAATTGCACATCCATAGTCCATCCAGCAGCATCCCTAAGCCATGCCCGCTCGCCACCACCCCCAAATAGGGCCGATGTTGCATGACCCATCTTGCCAGCTCAGGATAAAAAATATGCAAAAAAGTAATATTTTAAAGCATGTTTTAAAGCATCAGCGAAATTTTTGCGACATATAGCCTCTGTATACGATAGACTCTAACTCGACAGCACCCCCAGCGCCTCTGTAGTCAATAATCAATTGACTCATGCGCCTCCTGGGGGCCCTATTTTTTTAAATGGATATAACTTTATGCCCAGAATTCCTTTTCTTGCTATGCAAGACCAGATTTCATTCCTACACTCACACGGCATGATTGAGGAAAAGCATATAGCTGAAGCAGATCAAGATTGGCTTCAATCAATCAACTTTCATCACTTGATCGGCTATGCAAGAAATTATCGCGAGCTAGTTAATCGAAAAATAATAGATGAGAAAAAGACATTAAGTCAAATTAGATCAATAATCGACATGGAAGCTAAACTATCTGCCTTTATGGTTCCATGGCTTCGAGAGGCTGAATGGCATCTACGTGCACTGACAGTTAAAAACTATTGCGAAGAACAGCAGCATGGAGAAGGCTATCTCAACATTTCGCGATGGACAAGTCGCCACAATGGCGATCGGGAAAAATTACAGCAGGAAATGGTTGCTAGCATATTTCGACATCGCGAACCTTATGTAACAAACCACATAAAAGACACCGCAATTGCAACTAAGGTTCAGATTCCAAAATTTTATAACCCAAGAGATCATGAAATATGTTTAGACCTTATCAAAGAACTACCACTCTGGTCTGTCATTGATAGTTTTTCGGTCGGAACACTAGGAAAATTTATTGCGCTGTGCGGAATGCAGCCAGGAACAACGGAAAATTGTACGGTTAAAGAAGGGATCGCAAAAGAACTTGAGATATTACCTAAGTTTTTTGATAAGACTGTCGATAGTTTCGCAATAACTAGAAACTCAATTTTTCATCATCAACGTTTATGGATGCGGCCAATGCCCAAGAGTCCTGGCCTACCAAATTTTTTCGACAGAAGATATAAAAAATATGACCTTAAAGAAAAAAACAAGCAGGCTCAGTTCATTGCTCTAATATCAACATCCAGACTTCTTCCCAAAAAGAATAGAGAGGCATACTTAGATGGCCTAGAATCCACAATTAGCGAAAATGAAATATTTAAAATTGGCATAACACAATGCCCATTTTCCTAACTATTTAACAGTTAAGAGCTTCATCTCAATGGTTCACAACCAAAATTACAGAAGGCAGCTACCCCACTGATATTCCTGGCGGTTTTGTCATTGGTAGAATACATCGGGAAAGTCGTGTTAGTGTTTTCCGGTTTTTAAATTGAACCCAAAAATTAGTAGCGAGCTTTTTGTTTTATATTTTCAAGAATACCCTGAGCCTTTTCAACAACAGCTTTACTATCAAACTGCTCACGTCGGAAAGAAACAATTCCCGTCTAATGATCAAAACATCGCATAGGTTCTACATCAATTTCTTTCCCATCCATATCTTGAAAAACAATCCTACCCTGACCATAAATACATCGATCTATGAAGTAATCAGGGGAGCTACTATACCACATAAAGAGGCACTCATCAAAATGTTCAAAGCTATTACGAACAGCAATCTCACTGATTGCTGGCGTCGTCACAATGCTCAAGTCCTCACGAATTGGTTTACGCTCTTCACGTTTTCTACCATTTAAATCGCGTCCTCCACCCCAAAGTGCCCTATGGAGATTGGCAGCGCCAGTAAGTACCATATGAATTCCTGCCCACATCAAGTCGTCACAATTTTCACCAGCTTCACCAGGGCCATGATTTAGGTGATATTCAATAGTGAAAGCACCTAAGATAACAAGCTCACACTGTTCCACAATATAGCCCCGATAAATTTTAATAAATCTTTCATCCACCAAGCCCCCCTTGAATTGAAATATATAAGCAAAAATAGAATACCAGAAATTTCTCTAGAGCCAAAATCGTCGAAATCCCATCACTTCAGAGGCAGTGGTTTTTAACTCCCATCATGCGAGAAGTTTTATAGTTTGTGAATAAATTTAACGGCTGCAACATTAATCGCCTTAAGAAGTTTATCACCCGGGTTACCAATCCAAGTGATAATGCGGAAATATTACCGTCATCATGCTTTTGGAGGGTTCAGTAATCACGCTGGGGCATAGACTTACGTGTTTGATAGCCGTGTAGTATTTTTAATGCCGCGTTTCCATTCTCAGTAGGCACCCTGATATCAATGATGGCTTCCCCCATGGTTTCATCATCAGGAGGATCCAGTTGTTTAACTCTGGGACATTACGGTTGATAGTCTTTGACCGCAAAAACACAAAAGGGCAGACCGAATGGCATTGGACGCATGCTTTTCACGGTGTTGATATCGTGCTGTTTCCCAAGTTTTAGCCGAGATGATATATGGGATCTGCCGTCACGATTGGGTAATACTTGCAGGTTGGTGGCTGTTTATTAAGAATAACCAGTCGAGGAGGGGGATCGCCTTCGATGATACGGGTCATAGTAACTTTCCGGTAGTAGTGCTTTCGGCGTCAATGGGCGTGTAGTCCAAACATGATATCAGATCACCTACTGTTTCTCGATTAGCGAATACTTTCTACAAATTGGAGCACGCTGGGGTATAACCTCTAGGCCTTTGTTTAGGTAACGGTAGGTAACTTACCCACTCTCACTGTCTTAAGCCAGTCATTACACAAAGGTCACTTTGATAGACCAGCGCAGGACGATCAGTATTTGTGTCGGCGGGTTGATGCTCGTTGGTAACAATGAGCATCGCATAAAAGGGGAACTTTATGTTTGTTGGTGTTTTTGGTTAATGTCTAACCGAGCGGTTGAAGCATTTCTTCTATACCTACAACATGCGTACTAGCCTGTGATTTTAGGTGTTCAAGAGGCTTCTCGACTACATCTTGGTGGGAAAATCTCTACTATATCAAGCTACTTCATCCCACCCCTACAGCCGCAACCTCCCGCTCAGCGCTCGGGAGAGGGTGAGTTCGTCCACGAATTCGAGGTCGCCGCCGAGGGGCATGCCGCTGGCTAGCCGGGAGACTATGAGGTCGGGGAAGTCGCGAAGCATGCGCGCAAGGTAGGAGGCGGTGGCTTCGCCTTCGGTATTGGGGTCGGTGGCCAGGATGACTTCGCGAACCTCGGGAATGTCCCGACCTTCCACGTCGTCCAGGACACCGCCGACACGTTGAAGTAGGGCGGTGATGCTCAGGTCTTTGGGTCCAATGTTGGCCAGGGGATCAAGCGCCCCACCGAGCACGTGATACCGCCCGCTGTATTCACCGGTGCGTTCGATGACTTGGATGTCTTTGGGTTCTTCAACCACACAAATAATGCCAGGGTCGCGCCCCGAATCGGCGCAGAAGCGGCAGATTTCTTCGCGGGAGATGTTGCTGCAGATGCGGCAGAAGGTGACACCGTGCTGCACGGCCCCGAGGGCGTCGATAAGCCTGTTGATGTCGGTGGTTTCGGCGGTGAGGAGGTGGAAGGCGATCCGTTGGGCGCTTTTTGGACCTACGCCTGGTAGCCGGGAAAGTTCGTCGATGAGGTCCTGGAGTGGTCCTTCAAACACTGTGGTGAGCGAGCCTTTTCTGTGTGTGACGTGGAAAAGCGGCCAGGTGCGTATGCATCTGCCCTGGCCGCACGTGGGGTGGAAGGTTTAGAACATTCCTTGGAAGCCCTGGGAGAGGGGGCCGATTTTTTCTTCGGCGAGGGCGGCGACTTTCTGGTGGGCGTCGGCCAGTGCGCCGAGGATGAGGTCTTGGAGGGTGTCTACGTCCTCAGGGTCAACGACTTTGGGGTCGATAACCAGGTCGGAGATTTGACCGTTGCCACCCATGGTGGCCTTGACCAGTCCATTTCCGGCTTCGCCGACCACGGAGGCTGCCATGATTTCTTGCTGGGCTTGGTCCAGCTGGGCTTTCATCTCCTGGGCTTGCGCCATGAGTGCGGCCATGTCGTTAGGCTCAGTCATTATGTACCTTTCGTGTTGTCAGTAGTAGTACGAGTCTAATATTTTTTGCCGCCGCCGTGGGACTGTTAGACAGGCTTGGCGCCGAGCTCTTGGCTCAGCAGGTCCATGGCTACGGTTTTTGCGTCTCGACGGTCGCGGTTTCCCGGCTCCTGCGCAGCTTCCCGCAGCATTTCCTCTTCCTCCGCATTCGTGTCCGTTGACGGGGGCGGCGGTGCGGGAATACCCTCATCTGCGGGGTACCCATAGGGGTCACCTGCTGGAGGGGGCGGCACGTCATCGTCGGGTTCGGGCGGCAGCGGCACTGACTCGTCCATTGGCGGTGGCGGTGGAGGCTCCGGCATGCCACCGTTTGCCTCCAGAGCAGCCCGCCCGCGCGCCGCCGCTTCTTCCCAGCGTTTCAGCTTCCGGGGTTCCTCTTTTGGATGCGTATCGACGTCCTTTGGGGTTGCCGCAGGCTGCGAGGCTTGAGGCCCCTCACCCTGCGGCCCACCGAGAGTAGCGGGCTTTCCCCATCCGGTCGAGGCGGGTTTTTCTTCTTCTCCCGGCTTCTCCTCGCTCTTCTCAACGACCGGTGGGGTCCACGGTTTTTTTGGCGTCAGCTCCCCCGTGTTCTCCGCGCTAATTCCGGCCTCACTGGGGTTTGTTCCAATCACGCAGGTGATCGGCACTTCAACTCCCACAACGTCCTTCACCGCGTCCACGATGGCTTGGTTGTTGCGGGGATCGTTCAGCCGAGAGGCCAGGGCGCCAGTGTTGTGCCCGATAACCAGCGTGCCGTCGCGCATGCCCAGCACCCGGGCTTCGGTGAGCATAATCTCGGCAACCTTATTCGCGCTCCCAACCTTCGTGCGCACGGCTGTCCACTGCGAACGGACCTGCTCGGCAACAGAAGCGGCAGGCTGCGCGGGTTCGGGTTGGGGTTCCGGTGCTGGTTCTGGTTCCGGCTCAGGCTGTTGCTCCATCACGGGCTCGGGCGCTGGAACAGGTTCGGGTTCTGGGGCCTGGACCTGTGCCACTTCGGGTTCAGGTTCCGGAGCAGCAGATGCCTGCGCTGCAGCCTCGGCTGCTTCCCGCGCAAGACGCTGGGATTTCCGCTCGTAGACCCGACCACCTGGCGAGGGCGCGGGTGCAGGTGGCGTTGGCACTGATGCCGCAGCAGAAACAACAGGCGCAGCCTGAACAACTCCCCCACCGGACGCGGAAAGAATGAGCTTCGCCGCCAGGATTTCCAGAAGCAGCCTGGGCGCGGTGGCGTTGCGCATTTCGTCCACATTGCTGTTGATGGTGGAGGCGATGGCAGCCAGAGCCGCTGGTTGGAAGGACGCGGCCTGCTGCTGCAGCGTCTCAATGCGGTCTTGCGGGGCGTCCACCAGGCCGTTGTCCACCGCATCAGGCACGGCCTGTAGCACCATGAGGTCACGGAAGTGGTCTAGTAAGTCGGCAGTAAAACGCCTGGGTTCCAAACCTGCGGCGATGGCGTGATCCACAGCGAGGAACATGCCTGCGCTGTCGCTGGTGGCCAGGGCGTCCACGGCGGCGTCGATAAGCGTGGAACTGGTAATGCCTAACAGCCGGGAGGCAAGATCGTACGTCAGCCCCTCTGGACCAGTGCCCGCGAGCAGCTGATCCAAGACGGAGAGTGAATCGCGGGGCGAGCCGCCCCCGGCGCGAATGATCAGCGGGTAGACGGAGTCCTCTACCTGCACGCTTTCCGCCTGGCAGGTGCGTTCCAGCAGCATGCGCATGTCCGGCGGGGCGAGCAGCCGGAACGGGTAGTTGTGCGTGCGGGAGCGGATGGTGCCGATGACTTTTTCCGGCTCGGTGGTGGCGAAAATGAAGATCAGGTGCTCTGGGGGTTCCTCCACAATCTTCAGTAGGGCGTTGAAGCCCTGGGTGGTGATCATGTGGGCTTCGTCGATAATGAAGATGCGGTAGCGGGATTCCGCCGGGGCGTATGTGGCGCGATCGCGCAGGTCACGCATATCGTCCACGCCGTTGTGGCTGGCGGCATCCAACTCCACCACGTCCAGGTTGCCCGGCCCTCCAGGTGCCAGTGACACGCACGAGTTACACACCCCACAGGGGGTAGAGGTTGGCCCTTGCACGCAGTTGAGGGACCGCGCCAAAATGCGAGCCGACGATGTTTTACCGCACCCCCTGGGGCCGGTAAATAAGTAAGCATGATTGATACGTCCGCTATCAAGAGCGACGGACAACGGCCTGGTCACATGATCCTGGCCGATCACCTCCGCGAAAGAGGCTGGACGATACTTACGATAAAGAGCCACGATGTAGAGCCTACCGCGTGCAGAAGTGAAGGCGTTAGCACTACTAGGCCAGACGTTGTGGCGACAACGGAACGATATCTTGGCTTATTTTATCATCGGCCACCAACGGGCCGACTGAAGCCGTCAATGGGAGGTTGGAGCATTTCTAAGTATTGCCTATACATACCCAAAAGATAGGAGTGTAATCTTATGACTAAACTCGTTGGAAAAGGGATACTAGCCAATGTCACAGCTGCTCTTATAACAGATGTGATGCCAAGTGCCGCAGCTGCCACAGCTTCGCCTAGTATCTTGGATACGATCCAACGGGTCGCTGTATTGAAGGGCACCACTTGTACGATCATCACCAAATGACTACTCCATGGCCAACTGCGCGAGGATTTGTCTGCACCAAGCAAAAATCATTCGTCGATTGGATTTCGGACTTCATCCGTAGGTAGGTAGTTTGTCGGGAAGGTTGTTCGTAGGACTTATTTGATTTATGCACAATGGTAGCTCTACGTGGATATGCCTCTCTGCACAATAACGGGGTCTGTCGAGTTGCTTGCGTGTGGGCCTCAATCATTGCTCTTACAAACCCGCAGTAGATAAAACTAATTTATCATTCTTCTTAAATAGTCATCCCGCAGAACATGTCAGATCCTTCTTCTTATTGAATATAGCTCTTCCAGGAACAATCTTTCCAGAAGCACCCAAATAAGAAAAAGAAGAACTATGGCGATAAATAGGAAATGGGTTTTGCTCAGAACGAAGTCCTGTCTCTTTTTCAATAAAATTTGAATCCCCAATCACTTCAGCATGCACTGTAAAGTTACTAGAAAGCAAAAGCAAAAGAAGCGAAATGATAAAACTAAAAATAACGCATATTATGCCCCGGACCGATCACTGTAACCATAATTACCGTACATCTTTCTTATCAAGTTGCGCAGCGACTCGATCGCCATAAATTATGGAAACACCGAACAAACCCAAGCCGATAAAAAGAAGATAGGCAAATACATGCTCTCGATTTCCTGAATATCCAGATAAAATTAAATATATCATGACGGCGGCGGAAAAAGTAAAATATATTGATATGAAAAGATTTAGGGTAGACGTCGCTTCATGTGCCGCTATCCAAGATTCTCTCGTACGTAAGGTATTTGGGGTCATAATTCCGGGCATTGAATTATAGTCGATACTAAGAAATTCCCCCTTTGGTGCATGTTTTGCTATGATATACATAAGGAGAGACAATGTCTCAAATGCAAAAAAAGAAAATATTACCGGAATAAGCATTATAGAAATCCTTTGAACGTATGTATTTTAATTTTTGGTCTAATCCTTAGCGTTCAGCAAAGTAGCACTACTCAGGTATAAATCAAGATAAATAACAAGAGCCCCACACATTATAAATCCAAATGATATGAGTCCCATGGATGTAGAGCCTACCGCCCAGGCCAGACACGGGGACACCCGCGCCTGGTTACAGGGTTACAGGCGATTGCGGTACGCCACGGTAATCAGCAGACCCACGGCGACGAACAGCAACAGCAGTGCCAAAACGATAACCACCCAGCCCACGCGCAGCGCATCAAGCACGGCGGAGGATGAGGTGGCGCGCACCGCAGACACGTCCATATGGGCGGAAGTGTTTGCATTGCCTGCGATCTTTCGCGCAGTTCCCCCGTCCCGGTTGAGGACTTCCGCCTGGGCGATGCTGGGCGACTCGTGACCGGAATCCCCTTGGGAAAGGTCGCCGGGCCGGGATGAGCCGGAGAAGCCATTCACACTGGGCATGACCGAGTTGTCTGGGGCTGCTGATTGCGCTGCCCCAGACATGCCAGCCCCAGACGGCATGGACGATCCAGTAGGTAGGATCCCCAGTCCTGAGGCTACGAGCGGGGCAACGACAGATCCGAGGAACGGAATACCGGCGAGCAATGTCCAGGCAGGTGTCACGTCGCTTCGCATGTGCACCTGGTTCACCAGCTCAATGTGGGTTTTTTCTGCGCTGAGTGTCACGCCGGAAATGATGTCGTTTCCGATGCGGAAAAAGGGCGGCGCCCAGGCGTAATCCCACGAGTCTTGGGGCTGTTGTTCTTTGAAGTCAATGCGCGTGCCCAGCGGAAACTGGGTGATGTGCCCGGGGTGGGCGACGTCGTCAAGCGTGGCGGCGTTGTCTTTGCCCACCATCATGGTGAAGGCGCCGCCGGTTTTGTCGGCGCGGATGGTTCCCGGGGCGGACCAGTCAGCGTAGTCACTGGTGGTGGTGCCGTTGGGAAGGGTGTAGGTGCCGTTGATGATGAAGCGCGCGCCTGCGGGCATCTTGTCGGCTGCCCCGCCTTGGACCAGGTTGGTGATGGAGAACGTACCGAAGCCTGGCGTGGTCTCCCCGCTGGTGATGGTGCCGCTGATGTCGTAGTTTGTGGCCGTGGAGTTAAGCCCCGCGATGGCGGTGGTGACGTGGAGGCCAGCACCGCGATCGAAGTAGGGTTTGGCGGGGCTGATGGGGATGGTATGGAAGCGCACCTCGTAGGTGGTGTCGGGGGCGAAGGGACCATCGATAGTAACGTTCGCGCTGGTCCCGGCAGCATCGGTGAATTCGTAGCTGACACTGTAGCCATCTGCTGCGACCGCTGCGGAGGCCAGGAGGGTGGCGGAGTCCGTTTCCCCGGCGCCCTCGGCCTTTCCAGCCTCAACGCGGTGGAGTTCCCAATAGGGCTGTTCATCGACGAGCACTTGCCCGTCGTCGGCGGTCACCGTGAAGGTGAGCTGTGTGGGGGTGCCGGTAAAAGCAAGGTTGGGAACGTTTGCGGCGAGCGCGGTGGTGTTGAAGCGGGCCGCCCAGGTGGCGTAAGTGCCGTCGAGCTTACGGGTGTTGGTTCGGGTGGACCAGGCATCGCCCGCACGAGGCTCACTCGCTTGGTTGTTGGCGGTTTGTGCGTGGGCGACGGCGGTTCCTGTGACGGTCGCGACAGCCCCAACGCTGATAGACAGCACGACGCACAGCGCTGTCAGCAGCGCGACCATCCTGGCGCGGGTTGTGTTGGTGTGTTCAGAGCTGAGGATCATTGGTTTTCCTAAACAGCGAATCCACGTGACATCCGATTTCTAAAAATTAGTTGAAATATAAACTAAAATTAATAAGCGTTTTTCACAGGATACACTAATAATACCAATGCACAAATCGAGCTGTCCAGGCCACTCGTGGCCACGCAGCCCTTTTCAATAAAGAATTCTCAGGTTAACCCCCATCTGGGGCCGATAACGGGATAAGTACCTGGCTATCGGCCGAAATCGAGAATATTGACCCCCTCGTTCACCATCGCTTCCTGAAGCTCATCAACACCATAGGTGGTGGCGTACTCATATTCATCGTCGGTGAGCATCACAAGCTGCAGCATCGTGGTGATGCGGTCATCCTCACGCATCCGGGGCACCCCATCTGACCAGACATACGGCGCAACCAGCAACCCATGCCGAACTTCAATCCCAGGCATCTCCGCCAACCCACCAAATACCCCCACCGCAGGCAGCAATTGGCCCGGCTGAGCAGGCACAATACCAGTCTGAATGGTGTTGCTTTCCGCCAAAAACGACGCCGCAGCTACCACCGCGCGTTCCACAACCTCAGGCTCAGCAGATGCCACGCAGAAAATCTCGCTGCGCACCTCCACCTGCTTTTCGACGCCCCTGTCCTCGAACGCCTCTTCCGAACTCACCAAACCAGTGTCCACCTGGCCGAAATCCGCAGTGCAGGCCAACGCCTCAGTGGTGTCCTCGGAACTCAGATCAATGCTGGCAATATGCAGGCCGTTAATCCGGGAGAACTTCAAGTCTCCCGGAAAAAGACCATCCAGCCAATATGCTGTTTCCTGCAAATTCACGGTTAATCCGCAAACTTTTCTGCCGCAGCCAACAACACGCACGTAGCCACACCATCCATGGCTACCTCCACCTCCTCCACCGGCGGAAGCGACGGCGCGAGGCGGATATTGCGGTCATTCGGATCTTTGCGCAGTGGGAAGGACGAGCCAGCGCCCGTCAGAGCAATGCCTGCTTCCTTGGCCAACTCCACCACCCGAGATGCGGTGCCATCCACGACATCCAGGGAAATGAAGTAGCCGCCTTCTGGTTTGGTCCAGCTGGCCACTCCGTACTCCCCCAAGCGGGTCTCAAGAATCTGCAGCACACGCTCAAACTTCGGGGCCAGCGAGCCAGCATGCTTGCGCATGAGAATACGCACGCCCTCGGCGTCCTTGAAGTACTGCGCGTGGGCCAGCTGATTCAGTTTGTTCGGGCCGATACCACGCACATTCGCGTGAGAGGCATACCATGCCAGGTTCTCTAGTGACGAGGCAAAGAAACTCACGCCGGAACCCGCGAAGGTGATCTTAGAGGTGGAGGTCATGAACCAGAAACGGTTCGGGTGGCCTGCTTCCTTGGCAAACTCAATAACGTTATGCACTACCGGGAACTCATCCGTGAAGGTGTGCACCGCGTAAGCGTTATCCCACACGATGCGGAAATCAGGAGCTGCGGTCTCCATCTCTGCAAGCTCGCGGCACACCTTCTCGGAGAAGGTCACGCCTGTCGGGTTACCGAAAATCGGCACCGTCCACATGCCCTTCACTGCAGGATCCTTCACCAGATCACGGACCACATCCATGTCGGGGCCGTCGTCAAGCATGGGAACCGACAGCATCTCAAAACCGAAATGTTCGGTGATGGTGAAGTGCCTGTCGTAGCCCGGTACCGGGCACAGCCACTTCACTACCGGCTCATCCTTCCAAGGACGGGGGGAATCATTAGTCCCCCAAATGTAGGAGGCCATGATCAGGTCAAACATAATGTTCAAGCTCGACGCATCCCCCGCGTACACCTGATCAACGGGAATGCCCAGCAGCTCCGCATAAATCTCGCGGATATCCTTAACACCAGCCAAACCACCATAGTTACGGCAATCCGTGCCATCCGCAGACCGGAAATTACCGGATCCGGGCAGGCCAAGCAGCTCGTCGGAAAAATCCAGCTGCTCGGAAGACGGCTTCCCCCTAGTCAAATCCAAAGCAAGATTGCGTGCTTTCAAATCCTCATACGCCTGTGAAATATCCTCAGCAAACTGGGCCAACTCCTGGGCCTCAAAATCCTGCAACGCCATATCAGGCCACCCTCCACGGTGCGAAAAAACTGCAACTATGGTGGCCAAACAAAAAGGCGGCCACCGGCCCCCACTTTAGACGCAAAACATCAAAAGATGTTGAGTTTTTAGAAAGAATTAAGGGACCCCGCGCACCTGCCAGAGCTCGCTGACCCTTGCTGCATTCCTGCCCTGGGGGAGTTCACAAGATAAACACCACACGGAGTCCTAGCAACAACCCTAGCCTCACACCGCACCACGCGCCAAAACACCACTCCCACCAGCAATTTGCCAACGGGACTGCGGAAAGTGTACAGTCTTTCAAGGAACAGCGCCCTTTGGTGACATGTTCTTAATGGAGGATTCGACTAGCGGCCTATGTCGCACGCCTGGAACGCGTGTTGGGAGCAATCCCTCAGGGGTTCAAATCCCCTATCCTCCGCGGTAGGGACCCCAGCCGAACATGGCTGGGGTCCTTTTGTTGCACGCCGGGATGTGGGCTAGTGCAAACACTTGCATCAAAGTTTGCTTATGCTCAAGCTCAAAAATGGCCGATTTTCGCACTTGAGCATAAGCAAACTTCACAACACCCACTACCCCCACACATAATCCTCCCCGCTCAGCACGGCCGGATCGAACACTTCTAGCAATTCCGCCGCAGAACTAACCGGCCTGAAACCCAAGGACACAGCAAGCCGGGAGACAACCTCCGCTGGCGTGGCGTCGTGAAGCATTTCGCGGAGCGTAACGGCACCATCACGTTTGGCCAGCCTGCGTCCCGTGGGGCCGAGCACCAATGGCACATGCACATAATCGGGAGCCTCAATACCCAGAAGCCCCGCGAGATACGACTGCCGGGGCGCGGAGGAAAGCAGATCCCTGCCACGAACCACCTGGTCAACACCCTGGAATGCATCGTCGACCACCACGGCCAGGTTGTACGCCCAATCCGGAGCCTGCCCGCCGCGCCGAAGCACCATGTCATCCACGTCGCCGGTGTAGTCGCCCGCGAAAAAGTCGTGCACGGTCCATTGCGTCACGTCGGCACGAAGTCGTAGCGCGGGCACACGCCCCACAGCGGCGAGGTCGGCGCGGCGCTGGGCACGGGTGGCGTCGTCAAGCAAGCGGCAGGTCCCTGGGTAGGAGCCGGGCACGGCGTGCGGGAAGCTTCCTGAATTTCGCGCCGGGAGCAGTAGCATTCGTACACGAGTCCGCGTTGCTCGAGGCGGTTGAGGGCGTTGACATAGGCATCGAAGCGGTCGTGTTGGTACAGCACGTCGCCGTCCCAATCAATGCCCAGCGCCGCGAGGTCCGCCAGCTGACGTTCGGCGCTTGTAGCCGAGGAGCGTTGCGTATCAATGTCATCCACCCGCATCCGAAAATCGCGGCCGGTGCTGCGTGCCCACAACCAGGCCAGCAGGGCGGTGCGAAGGTTTCCATAATGCAGGTCACCGCTTGGCGACGGCGCGTAACGTCCAGCTCCAGGCATGCCCACCATGGTACAACGCAGGGTCAAGAAAACCCCGCTCAACAGGAGTGTCGAGCGGGGCGAGCGAGCGTTGTTACCGTAAATCTGGTGTTAAGGAACTATCCCTTACGGGGTCCTTGCTTGACCGGTGCCTGTGCCGGAACCTGCGCGTTGTTGCTGGGCTGGAAGTGCTTCAGCACGTGCGGAGGAAGGAACATCAGCAGCGGGGCAATACCCAGGAGCAGCCACCACGGGGAGACGGAGCTACCTGAGATGCTGGAACCACGGGAGCTACCAGTGGCGGAGCCAGCACCGGAGGAGCCGTTACCAGAGGAACCATTGTTGTTGTCCGGCTTATTCGGGTCCATCGGATCGGTCGGGTTGATTGGGTTGACCGGATCGGTGGGGTTGTCCGGATTGTCGGGATCATTCTGGTCTGGGTTCGGCAGCGGGCTGACGTCGATGCGTGCGACTTCGTTGGTCAGCTCCACGGAAGCGTGCTTCAGCTCTTCCACCGTGAAGGTATCGGCGCTCTTGCCGTTAACGGTGAACTCTGGGTCACGCCACTGGATGCCGTTCGGGAGGGTTGACCTTTCTTCTGTCAGTTTGACGGTGGTTCCGGTGGGGAACTGGCCGGTGAAGCGCTTAGCTTCATTGGCCTTCACTGTCATGGAGGCGGTACCGCCGGTCTTCGCATCGTTCAGGGTGCCCACTGGGGTCCAGGTCGGGTAGTTCGATGCAGTGGTGTTGTTCGGCAGGGTGTACTCGATGTTCACGATGTACTCGGACTCGGCCGGAACCTTGTTCTGCGGGTCGTTGGCAACCTTCTTGGTCACTTCCAGGCCACCGAAGCCGGGCAGCAGCCTAGCAGTCACGTCGAAGGACCGGCTGAACTGGCGGGAGTAGTGAGCCTTCTGGGTGCTTCCCTTGATGGTGGATTCGTTGTAGTAAGCGTGGTCGGCAACTGCGCGACCATCAGCGGAATCCGGCAGGGAGGTGTACACGATCTTGTAGTTCGTGTCTTCTGCCCACGGGCCAGTGAGGGTGAAGGTACCTTCCTGGTCATTCTTGCGGTCGAAAGCGATGGTGAAGTCACCGTATTCGGTGACCACTTTGTCCTTGGCACCGCTCACAAAAGCCAGAGGCTTCAGGATGTTGGCGGGGTGGTTCTTGCTGTTGCGGATCATCAGCTGGAAGTTGCCAGTATTCGGGTTGAACTTCTGGCCGGGGCCCAGGATGTCTTCAAAAGTGATGGTCTGGGAGGTCTTGCCGTCCACAGTCAATGCTTGAGGGGTGTCCTTCAGCAGGTTCTTCACGTGAGTGGAGTTGAAGTTGATGTCCCAGGTGATGCTATCGGTGTTCGGGCCGAGGTATGCAGCCATCTTGCCAAAGCCCATGTTGAAGTAATCACCAGGAATACCAGGGATTTTGCCGCCGGGAAGGTCAACAGCGGTCTTCTCACCGTTGACTACAAAGTCAATAGCGGGGCCTTCGTGCTCACCGAGCACCTTGAACACGGCCCAGCCTGAGCCTTCAATGCCGCGGTAACCGTCTGCATTCAGCTCATCAACCTTGTCATTGAAGACGCAATTGATGGTCTTCGTCTCGCTGTTGCAGTCACCCACCTGCACGCTTTGACCATTGTGGTCAACAACAAGGGGGTGCTTTTCGTAGTTACGCCAGCTCTGGAACTGCTCAGGAAGATCAATGGTGAAAGTATCCCCAGACTTCACACGCGTTCCAGAGGCATCCCAGTTGAAGTCCAGACGTGCTGCGGTGTCACGAGTAATCATCGCGTTGTTGTTGAGCGGGTTGCCGTTTTGATCCGAAGCCGTCAACTTCAGATCGGTCACCTTAATTCCAGTGTTGACATCCGCTTGCGCAGTGGGAGGAGCGACCAAGAAACCAGCTACGAGTGACAATGCAGTCACGATAGCCAGCAAGATGTGGTGCTTCCCCTCCCTAAGATTTAGGTGAAGAGTACTCATTTAATTCCCATCCTTAGTGAATCACTCTTGCTTCGCAGACATGCTCACACACAAAAGAGGCATGAGCAGCCCAAAACAAAGAGACTGATGACGAGATAACCCCATCTCACTGCAACAAGAGCACAAGGTGTTATCTTCGCTCGTTACTATAACCCTTAAATAAATCCAAGAGTCAATATAATCGAGGTATTTATTTCTCAGCTGCGAATTCTTAGCAAAAATCACCCCCGTTTTCCTCCCCCATTAATGAAAATCTTTCGTACGAAGCAAGGAAGCATTCCAGCGAATTGATCCCCGTTTCTAGCCTTCAAACTTCATCGATGTTGCTAGCATAACTGCAGCTAGAGCGGTTTTTGTTGGCGTATCACCATTACTTTCATTCTTGAATGAAACCACACCAACCCCACATCTCCACCTGCCAATAAAAGTATCCATAGCGTACACATGTCACCCCCGCTAACTAGATACATTTCCCGATCAAGATTCATCAAATCATTCTTATTTTATTTTAAGCTTAAAGCGCTTGAGAAATGTTGGTATATCAACCAAAGGCATTAATGCATTCCAGCCGCCATTTCCAAACACCTAGCACATCCACGTAGGCACACATGGCGCCCACACTATGATCGTTTCCAAAAACAAACAACACACAGCTTCGCGTTGTTGGAACGTCCGAATTGGGGGAATATGTACGTAATGCTCTACATTGGCCACCGTATTGCCACTAAACCCCCGCACGCCGACACGACGCCCCCTATGGCACGATAAAACCCATGCCTGACATACCCGGCCCAATACCCGGCACCCCGCCGCGCAACAACACTTCAAACTCCACTGTGAGGTCAATTCCCGTACAGCGCAGCTACTATCCCATACTTCTTGCGCTGTTTGTCGTCGTTTTCATCATCTCCAACGTCACGGCCACCAAAGGCGTGGCCTTGGGGCCGCTGATTACCGACGGCGCATTCTTCCTCTTCCCCATCGCCTACGTCATCGGCGACGTCCTCTCAGAATGCTACGGCTTTGCCGCAACTCGACGTGCCATTTGGACGGGCTTTGCCGCCATGATGTTAGCGGTGGCATCGTTCTACATCGCCATCGCACTTCCGTCTGCACCTTTTTACGAGGGGCAAGACGCTTTTTCCGCAGCGCTGGGGCTGGTGCCGCGGATTGTCGTGGCGTCGTTAGCCGGGTATCTGGTGGGGCAATTGCTGAACTCCTACGTGCTGGTTCACATGAAGCAGCGCACCGGGGAGAAAAGCCTGTGGGCTCGGTTGCTGGGGTCCACCGTGGTCGGGGAATGTGGTGACACCCTGGTGTTTTGCCTCATTGCGGCACCTGTTATTGGGATTGCCAGCGTGGGCGACACGGTAAATTACACGGTGGTGGGGTTTCTGTGGAAAACCGCTGTTGAGGTCGCTGTCATGCCAGTCACCTACGCGGTAATTCGGTTTGTGAAAAACCGCGAGGGTTACTGACCTGGGGCCACTAAAACCTACTGCGCCCGCCCGTGGCGTAGTACCGCCCGAGGAAGTCGTCACGGAAGGCTTCGTAGTCGCCGTTGTCGATGGACCAGCGGATCTTATCCACCAGCCCGATCATGAAGTGCAGGTTGTGCAGGGTGCATAGCGTCCCAGCAAGGAATTCTTTGGCTTTGAGCAGGTGATGAATGTAGGCGCGCGTGTAGTTTTCGGACACGTAGCCGCCAAGTTCCGCGTCAATGGGCGTGAAGTCGCGGGTGAACCGCGCGTTGGTCAGGTTGATGCGCCCGTCAAGGGTGTACACGCCGCCGCGACGCCCCAACCGGGTTGGTGCCACGCAGTCGAACGTGTCGGCACCTGCTTCGACGGCAACAAACAGGTCGTCGGGTTCGGAAATGCCCAAGAGGTGGCGGGGTTTCAGCTCGGGAAGTTCGTCACACACCCAGCTGACAATGGTGCCCAGGTTTTCCTTTTCCAGTGCTCCACCAATGCCGTACCCGCCGAACCCGCGACGCCCCTCGGCCTCCGCGGCGTCGCTCAGTTCCACAAGCCCACGGGCTGCCTGACGCCTCAGGTCCTCGTACTGCGCCCCCTGCACCACGCCCCACAGGCTTTGCAGAGGCTTATCGACGCGCGCGCGGGTCAAGCGATCATGTTCGTCGAGGCATCGTTGGGCCCAGCGGTGGGTACGCTCGACCGATTGTTCCTGGTAAAGGCGGGTATCCAGCAGGGTGGTGAGCTCGTCGAAGGCGAACATGATGTCCGCGCCGAGCTGGTGCTGAATCTGCATGGATATTTCTGGGGTGAAGCGATGCTTAGAGCCATCGATCACGCTGCGGAAGTTCACGCCTTCTTCGTCCACGTGGGCCCAGCGGTCTTTGCCACGGGCGCGGATGTCGTGTTCTTTCAGGCCGTCGGTGCTCATAGCCAGGACTTTTTTAAAGCCCACTCCCAGGCTCATCACCTGGAAGCCACCCGAGTCGGTGTAGGTCGGTCCGTGCCAGTTTTCAAACGCGGCGACACCCCCGGCCTCGTCCACAATGTCTGGCCCCGGCTGAAGGTACAAGTGGTAGGCGTTGGAAAGCACGGCCTGTGCGCCCGCATCTCGGACCTGCTCGGGAGTGAGGGTTTTCACGCTGGCTTTCGTACCCACCGGAATAAACGCTGGGGTGGCAATATCGCCGTGCGGGGTGTGGATCACCCCGGTACGACCGTGGCGTGCACCATGGCCCCCATCGCCGTTACGGGGTGTTGCCTCCAGGCGAGTGCCCAGTTCAAAAGTGGTGTCGTGAAAGGTACCTTCAGTCATTCCATTACTGTAACGCCTGGCCTGTTGCAAGGGACCGTCAGGCGCGCTCGGGCACTAGGTCATAGTCAGGTTCCGCATCACGTTCTTCCTGTTCACGGTACTGTTCCCACTGTTTTTCCAGCTTGGTGCCCTCAATGTCCAGGGTGGGCAGGATGCGGTCAAGCCAGCGGGGAATCCACCAGGTGGCACGCCCAAGCAGGAACATGGAGGCGGGGATCAGGCCCATGCGGATGAAGAACGCATCGAAAAGCACACCCATGCCAAGCGCGAAGCCGAAGACTTGGATGAACGGCAACGGCTGGTCGATAAAGGCGATGAACACAGCAATCATGATGAGTGCCGCTGAGGTCACCACGCGGCTCCCCAGCGTGTAGCCCTCAATGACCGATTCCTCCACCGCGTTGTATTTCGACCCAGGCGTGGGTCTACCGCCGTGGTGGGCGTAGTATTCCCGCATGCGGGAGACCAGGAAAACTTGGTAGTCCATGGCCAGGCCGAAAGTCACGCCGATCAGGAAGATGGGCATGAAGGAGATCAGCGGCCCGGGGGTGTTCACGAACCCGCCGAGTCCTTCCTGCCAGAACAGCACTGTAGTACCAAAGGCCGCACCAACAGAGAGTAGGAAGCCCAAGCCCGCAATGAGCGGCACCATGATGGACCGGAAAATCAAGAGCAGCAGGAAGATGGCCAAGCCCACCACCACGGCCAGGTACAGCGGCATGGCGTCGGAGAGGCGTTGCGTCACATCGCGTTGGATTGGCGTGAGCCCGGTAATGCCGATGTTCACGCCGGTGGAGTATTCGATTTCGGCTTCCTGAGCACGCAGGGAACTCATGAGTTTAGAGGTCGCCTCATCCGCCGGACCCGAGTTCGGGGTGAGCATCAACTGCGCGGCTGTGACTTTCTCGTTGGCGGCCACCAGCTGGGCGTGTTTCACATCCACGTTGCCGTTGAAACGCTGCGCCACGTAAATAAACGACGCGGCTGCGGCGGCGGCTTTGCGGTCAAAGGGCTTGTTGTTACGCTGCGCTTCGGCTTCCTGGGCCTCGATCAGCGGTGCCAATACCTGAGAATCAGGGTTGACATTGTTGCCATCCACAACGATCAAGAAGGGCGCGTTGATGCCGGGACCAAAGGCGTCTTTGAGCAGATCGGCGGATTTACGCTGGGTCGTATCCAGGTTGGACAGAGTGTCATTGGGCAACGACAGTTCCAGACGCATCACCGGGGCCGTCAACGCGCCCAACCCCAGCACCACAACGGTGAGGATCAGCGCCGGGACTTTCTGCACAAAGGTCACCCACATCCGACCTTTGGACCGGCGTTGTGAGGGGTCGCGGGTGGATTTCTTGCTCCACGCATTACCGCCAACACCCGGAATCTTGATGCCAAACGCGTACTTGCCCACCACGCCCAGCAGTGCCGGCACAAACGTCAATGCCACCAACACCGCGATACTGACCGTGAGGGCTGCGGAAAGCCCCATGTAGGTGAGGAATGGAATGTTCACAATGGACAGCGCCACCAGCGCAATCACCACCGTCAGCCCAGCAAACACCACGGCGGAACCTGCAGTCCCCACCGCCATGCCTGCCGCCTGGTCACGCGGCATGCGTCTGTACTCGGCGCGATACCGAGAGAGGATAAACAGGGCGTAGTCGATGCCCACCGCTAGGCCCAACATCACCGCCAGGACGGGCGTGACGTTGTTGAGGTTCACCCAGTGGGTGGCCAGCAGAATAGACATGCTGCCAAGTCCCACGCCAAAGATGGCGGTGATCAGCGGAAGCCCCGCAGCCACCACCGACCCAAAGGTGAAGATCAGCACGATAAAGGCAATGCCCACGCCGATGGCTTCACTGGTGGTCTTAATATTCAGGGGGTCACCAAACGCCGCGCCGCCGGTTTCCACGGTCAGCCCCTTCTCGCGGCCCACATCCATGGCGGAACGGATCGCGGCGCGCTGTTCGTTCGTCACGTCCGCAGGCGAGGGCACGTCCAGGCTGAACGTGGTGTAGCCGACGCGTTTATCGGTGCTGAGCAGGGCGAGGTTCGCGGCATCGACATGCGCGATATTCTCTGGCAGCCCCATGGAGGTGGTCTGGTCGATCACCATTTTTTCCAGCTGAGGGCTGAGCGTTACTGGATTGCCGTAACGAGTTCGGTCAATAATGCCGTCCAGGTTCGCGTCCAGGGAGGCGATCACCTCATCAATCGCCTTGGTGTACTGCTCCTCCGTCAGGGTATGGCCTTCCGGGGCGGCAAACACCATGGTCACGCCCGTTGCTTCGACGGGGTTGCGTACGTCTGGGAAGTTCTCCTGTAGCAGCTCCACGGCCTTTTCCGAGGGGGTGCCGGGGATGGCGAACTGGTCGTTAAATCCACGCTGGAGGGACGTTTGCGCCGCCCAGACCGCCACGAAGATCAGCAGCCAGGCGACGATCACAATCCATTTCCACCGAAAAGACCAACGCCCCAGCTTAAACAGCAACTGGGCCACTACCCTACCCTCCACTCCACGTCGCAACTACCAACAAGTACTCCAGTGTACCTAGACTCGCGTCGCTTCCTCGGCGACAGGCACCGTCACATGTATCACTGTTGATGCGTACCTCATGCTTATCGACGCCCCGACGGATAAGGTTTCAGCCCAGGCGTAGCGTCTTGCTACGTCTGCGGTACTTTAATCTCGGGTACGTCCTTGTACTCAACCTCTGTGGTCATTTCCGTTGGTTCGTTGGTGTACGGATTAGTTGCTGAAGCGGTGACACGTGACAGGCGGTGATCCTTGTCCAGGAAGTACTTCTGGCCTCCCATCTCCCACGTCTCACAGGTACCAGCAGAGCAGGATTCCTCACCCAGGTACTTCGCAGCGTCCTTGGCCTGCTGTAGCTGGTCCTGGAATTGTTTGACCATATCTGTATCAGCTGCCGCTTCGTTCAGCGTCGCATCTTCAGTACACGGACCATTCTCACACCGGTAGAATTTCTTGTCTACGTAATATATTTCCGTCTTACCTTGGTCGGGGACTTCCGTTGTGATTTTGAGGTTCCCCTTTTTATCCTGCTCCTGAACGCTGGGAGGGAGACTACTATCAGCGTATTTAGTAGTGGAAACAAAAGATTCCTTTGATACGTCAGCGACCTCCATTTTCTTTTCCCCATTGCCGCTCTGGGCGGTCGCCGATGTTCCCCCGCTGCTGGTATCACTGCTTCCACTATTTCCGCAGGCAGCAATACCAAAAGCCAACACCGTCGCTGCCGCCAGCGCTGCGACGGCAGTCATATTCTTGCGCATAGAATCCCTCACTCAACATACATGTGATCCTGGCCGCATTTGCCACATGTGACGGCGGCCAATTATGGACAACATAAGCGTATCATGAAGATTTTCTTTTCAGAATGAACGGAAATAGCAATTTGTCCCGTGAAGCAGGGACGGTGCGCACTAACAGCAGGCGGGGTGGGCGTCGATACGCGTGCAGTTACACCTACGGCGCTTTAATCTCGGGCACGTCCTTGTACTCAACCTCGGTGGTCGACTCGGTTGGTTCGTTGGTGAATGGATTAGTCGTCTGGGCAACGATGCGCACCACACGGTGGTCTTTATCCATGAAGAACTTCTGATTCTCCACTTCCCACGTATCACACGTGCCAGAGGAGCAGGATTCCTCGCCCAGATACTGCGCGGTGTCCTTGGCCTGATCCAACCGCTGCTGATATTCCTTGAGCACGTCAGTGTTGGCAGCAGCCTTACTCATTGTTGAATCTTCAGCGCATGTACCGTTGCTGCAGTTATAGAACTTCCCATCAACGTAATACGTTTCTGACTTGCCTTGACCCGGGGTCTCCGCCGTCACCTTGAAATTACCCTTCGAATCTTGCTCGTAGGTGCTTGGTGGGACGGATGAATCAGCAAAAGTGGTTGTCAAAACGCGGGATTCCTTTGATACGTCAGCAACCTTAAATTTCTTTTCCCCACCATCATCGCTTCCACAGCCGGCAACACCAAAAGCCAGCACTGCTACTGCTGCCAGCGCCGCGACGGCAGTCATATTCTTGCGCATAGAGTTCCTCACTCACCATACCTGCACTCTTGGCCACTATCGCTGACTACAGCAGTGGCCCCTTATGGACCACATAAGGCTATCATGAAAATTTCCTTTTCAGAATGAACAAAAATCACAATTTTGTTCGTAAAAACAGTGGAATTGCGCACTAACAGCAGGTAAGACGCGATGTCGATACATGGTCGATACGCGCGAAAGGTTAGGGCTCGTCAGGGGTACCCATAGGCGTCAATGACCTGCTGTAGGTAGTCCGCGAAGCTGGGCGCAATGACTAACCACTCGTCGCCGTCACCCGCGAAGCGAATCACCTGACCCACCGTGCCGCCGGGCGCCGGATCAACATCCACATACAACTGATAAAATGTCGTATCGGCCGCAAAGAATAAGCGACGAAACATGGGAATTGTGACATCAATGCGGGGGTCAAAAATTTCGTCGCCTTCGGATTCAATATAGTCAATTCCGTAAAAATCAATAATACTTTCTCGCGATTTATTCCCAATAATATCCCGACACGAATTGAGACTATAAGCCTCCCAAAAATCCCCGTTATGCCACCCCAAAATTGGCAACTCAAAAGGCGTTCCATCGCGCAATCGCAGCAGCTCAATCACATCAACTGGCGCGTTCGGATACGCTTCCAGAACCTGCGTAATATCGTCCTCCTCAGCTCTCGGCAGCTCTAAAAACGCAGCTCGATCCTTGGTTGACAAGTGCCGCAGCAGCGTATCGTAGTATCTACTTGTGAGCGAGGACATATCTTGATTATAGACGCGTCATCATCGACTAGTTTTCCCAATAAACCCACCAATTTTGTTATGTATGTTACGTCAACACGGACGCGACGTTAGCACTCTCGCAGCCTTCTCTATTTTCTTATATTCGGCGCGCCACGTCCTCCGCTGCGTACCGTTTGCCGACCAGCTCGCGGGCAACTCCTCAATCCTGACGGCAAACTCATCCACGGTCCCTTGCCACAACCCCACCCGAAGCAGGTGATCATCGGGTCCGTCACCTGTGTGTATCAGTGTTGCGCTTTCATAAAATGGCTCAAGATAGTCGCCGATGGTGGTCACGTTTTTTGTGTCACTCAGCGTCACATCAGCACATATTTCCGCATTGCCGCCGACCCGTACCGCCCCAGCGAGTATGGTGGTGCCAAAAATCCGAGCGCGATCCTGCACTTTCGCCCGCGCACGCACCCGTGCGTCGCTAAACACCCGAGCAAACGACGAAACAACCGCGCTCCCCGTCACCTCCGCATTGCCATAAACGCGGGCGCAATTGAGCACCCGCGCCCTACCGGCCACGCGCGCGCAGTCGCAGACGCACGCCCTCTCATCATCGCTTCCAACCTGTGCTTTTCCACATACGTACGCTTGACCACACACCACCGCATCGCCCCTCACCTGGGCGTCACCGCTAATGACGGCGCTTCCCCACACCTTCGCGCGACCGGTTACACGAGCACGGTCACACACCCTAGCCTGCTCAAACACGACTACTTCCCCCGCAAGAACTGCATCACCGTAGACTTTTGCATCATCGGCGACCCACGCACCGTCCGCCAGGTTGCTTTCTTTCTCAACCCAGCCACCAACATCGCCTTTGACGACACCCACGTGCGGCAGGTTCCGCGTCGCCCTCACCCGCTTCATCAACACACCCTCAATTTTCCGGGCGTGGCCCACAAGCCTGAAATACGGCTGCCCAGGAACGTAATCATCCTGATCATTCCACAAAGGAATATCCGGCCGGAACCCACAAAGATCAAGGCCGCCGTTATAGTCTATGTCGCCCGTGAACTGCACAAAGTCTTCAATCCATGTGTCCCCACGAATGCGCGCATTGTCACGCACCTGCACGCACTCACTCAATTCCGCCCTCCCCAGGACCTTCGCCTGATCCTCAACACTGACATTCCCCACCACCACGGCATCACCGTAGACTTTCGCCTGGCCCGCGACCACAGCATCCTCTCCCACCAGCGCCTGACCATAGACTTTGGCGTTGCGGAAGACGCGGGCGTCGTCATCCACCCACGCATCACCCGCCAGGCACGTCGAATGCTCAACCCAACCACCCAGCATGCCCTTATCGACGCCGTGACGCGGCAAGTCCCGCGTCGCCCGAATGCGGTACAACACCCGGTCCCCCACCCGCTGCGTGCAGTCCGTGAGCTCAAAGTGTTTCCTCGCCATCGCACTAACTTTCGGTAACGATGGTCATGAAGGTGCCTCTAACACCATTGCTAGACAACAGCGGACTACCTTGCATTGCACACACCCCTCACAATAGGAAATTTTGTTCGATAGAGAGTGTACTAATGGTTGCTGGTTTCGTCAACGATGGCAGCGGCGTGTCGCCCCTCCATGCAGCAGATCACACCATATGCTCACCCCCATGAATCCGCTCGTCCCCACTACATACGACGTGATCATGAGTCTGATATTCATCGCGTCCGCCATTCTCACTATAAGCGTGATCATCTTTATCGCCCGCTCCGATGCTTCCTTCACAGCAAAGGCAGTGGCTGGACTGGCTGTAATCATCTTCCCCATTATTGGACCGGTGACGTACCTGGTGTATCGCCGCACATCTTTGAAAGATCATTAAAACCATGGTGGGTTGCACAATGTGCTTATGCGCAGGCACGAAAACACCCCTTTTTCCAGCTTGGGGATAAGCACATTGTGCATCCAGCAAACACAAAACCCCCCAGCCTTTCAGCTGGGGGTTATTGGCGGTGGCGGGGGGATTTGAACCCCCGGTTGGGGATTACCCAACACTCGCTTTCGAGGCGAGCACCTTCGGCCGCTCGGACACGCCACCGCCAACAAGCGTATCGGAGCGTAGCGGCTAAGCCAAATCACCGCTGCTAAGCACTCAAAAAACGACACCTAGCAGCATAAACCGCTATCTAGTCGTCCTTTTTGAAGTGCCCAAGAACCTTGTCGGCGGCACCTTTGACGGCGTCCCCAGCTTCGCTGAGCTTTTCCTTGACCTCTGCTTTCACCTGGTCGGCGCGGCCCTCGTTGGCCAGGTCGTCGTTACCTACGGCTTCGCCGATTCCTTCTTTGGCTTTTCCGCCGAATTCTTGTGCCTTGTCTCCGAGATCACCCATGGTGCACTCCTTACATGTAGTGGGGACAAGTCCGCTTGTGCGAACTTCCAGCGAGGCTAGCACATTTTACTGATCAGCGTCCGAGCACGCACTACCCGCGGTTGAACTTGTCCTTGAGTTTACCCGCAGCTTCCTCGGCTTTGTCTCTAGCTTTGTCCATGCCTTCGCTGACTTGTTCGCCGAGTTTTGAGTCTTTGAGCTTGTCGGCTGCGTCGTCGAATTTTTCTTTCAGTTCGTCGCCTTGTTTGCGGATCTTGTCTCCAAAGTTACTCATGGCCCCAGCGTAATGAGTTGAAGAAAACTTTCAAGAGATCAGCACATTCTCGTTCAAGAACCCCGCCCCGCACTTCGATTTTATGCAGTACAGAGGAGTCACGAACAATGTCAAAAGCCGATCCACACGCACCTGTTTTCGGTTCGTATGCCCCAAAGACGAGTCGCCCCAGTCGCGCACCAACGAGCGCACCGGCGCACATCGCACAAGGTTCGAGGGTGACAGCAAGGGTGCAGTCGGTGAGCCGCCACCCGTCCCCGTAAGAACGGACGGCAGCGTGGATGGCTAGGAGTTCGGCGTGGGCGGTGGGGTCTTGGTCGGCTTCGCGGCGATTGGTGCCGTAACCGAGTTCCCGCCCGTCGGGTCCGAATATGACGGCCCCAACCGGGACGTCGTCACGCGGCGTGCTGCGGGCAACCTCAAGTGCGCGGCGCATGTAGTCTTCGTCGCGCACAAGTCCGGCTTCGCGCGGGAGAGCCATGTTAATCCAGGTCCAGGTCTGCGGCAGCGGAGAGTTCAGATTCAAACCCGAGTTCAGCGGCGATGCGGAGCAGTTGTTCGGAGGCCCAAAGTTCAGAGTCATCGCAGATGACGGACATCACTTGTTCGCTGAGCCCCAGGTCGGCAAGGATGCTCAGGTCGCCTTCGGCCCAGGGATCGAGGCGGTCGAGTTCTTCCTCCGTCATTTCGGGGGTTTGGGCGCCCATAGCGTCGAGGACGCTGGAAGCGAGGTTATCGTCCACGGCCATCGTGGCGTCGGAAAGCAGAAGATGGACGCGGGAGGGGGTGGGGCGGACGATGATGAAGTACTCGTCGTCAACGCACAGCATGGCAAAAGTGGGGTTTTCCGAGCCAAGCCTCTGAACAGCTTCGATGGTGTCGTCAATGCGGCTGAAGCAGCTTGTCAGGGAGTTGACTGTCCAGTCGGTGCCGTTTCGGGTGACGGTGACGGCAAAGCAGAGGTCAGGTTCGTGTCCGTCTAAGGTCGCACCTGCATCCGTGACACCGGGGGCAACCGATGCGGGGTCACCCATTGGTGTGCTGTTCGTTTCCATACGGAGTAACCGTAGTCGGAATGTGCCACACTTGTCAGGTGACCACCACTGACATTTCCCGCCCGGTTTGTATTCTTGGCCTTGGCTTGATTGGGGGTTCGCTGCTACGCGACCTCACCACCAGCGGACATGCCGCTTTCGGCTACAACCGCTCCCCCTCCGCCGCCCGCGCTGCAAGGGCTGAGGGATTCGACGTCACAGATTCCCTAGAGGATGCGCTACGCCGCGCCGAGGAGGAGTTTGCGCTGATCGTGCTGGCAACCCCTATGCCCGCCATTGATGCGCTGCTTCACGACATCAAAGAATACGCCCCTTCCTGCGGTTTCACCGACGTGGTCAGTGTCAAAGGGAAAGTGTATGAACTGGTGAAACAGCACGGCCTGGAGGATCGCTACGTCGGTGGGCACCCCATGGCCGGTACCGCTGACAGTGGGTGGCGAGCGTCGAAAAATGGGCTTTTCGACGGCGCGGCCTGGGTAGTCACCTTCGATCACGCGCTGGACACACGGCCTTCGCAAAGCTGGATTGACCTGTGGATTGATGTGGTGCACATGGCCACCCGAGTGGGGGCAGAGGTCATTCCCGCTCGGGTGGACCACCATGATGCCGCCGTCGCCCGCATCTCCCACCTCCCGCACATCCTCGCGGAAGCCCTAGCCATCGTCGGAGACAACGGCGGCACTCTGGCGTTGTCCCTGGCTGCGGGCAGTTTTCGCGACGGCACCCGCGTGGCGGGTTCGGCGCCGTCCCTGGTGCGCGCCATGTGCGAAACCAACCACGCCGCCCTGCTTGACGCCCTAGACGAAACACTGACGTTGCTTCAGGACGCCCGCGCCAACCTTGACGCCGACAAACCCAGCGTTGGCGAGCTTGTCGACGCCGGGTACCGCTCCCGCATCCGCTACGAAGCGCGTTCCAACTCCCGGAGTGGTTCTACCAGTGGCGATTCTGTGCACAGTGGTCCTGGGTCGGACATGTCCGCCCGCCCCGTTATTCGTTTCCACCCTGGCGCAGACAACTGGGTAAGCCAGCTGATCCAGGCAGAAAACGTGGGCGCGCGGATTGAGGTGTTTTGAACAGCCATAGAGCAAAGGGCGCGCCGGGGAGCGCGCCGGGGAATAGGTGACACATCAACAATGTTGTAGGAAACATGAAGGCATTCGGATTTTTAAGTTTCGGACACTACAGCATGGCGCGCGGCCAGCACCCCGGACCGCGTGATGTTCTCCACGAGGCGATAGACCTGGCAGTCGGTGCCGACGAGATCGGCGTCAACGGCGCGTACTTCCGCGTCCACCACTTTGCCACCCAAGCGGCATCCCCCATGCCGCTGCTCTCCGCCATCGCCGCCCGCACCACGCGCATCGAAGTGGGTACAGGCGTGATCGACATGCGCTACGAAAACCCTCTCTACCTCGCTGAAGAAGCTGCAGCACTCGACTACATTGCCGACGGCCGCGTCGCCCTCGGCGTCTCCCGGGGATCCCCCGAAGAAGCCGAACGCGGCTGGGAAGCATTCGGCTACACCGGATCCACCGATCCGCGCGGTGCCGACATTGCTCGCGCAAAATTCGACCGTTTCCTTGATGCCGTGGAAGGCAAAGGTATGGTATCGGCCGACCCCACCTACTACGGGGACGGCATAAAACTACCGGTTCTGCCCCATTCCCCCGGCCTTCGCGATCACATCTGGTGGGGTGCAGGCACCCGCGATACTGCTGAATGGGCAGCGGAAAAAGGCGTGAACCTGATGAGTTCCACTTTGCTCACTGAAACTAATGGCGAAGCATTTGCCGACCTCCAAGCCGAGCAAATCGAACGCTACCGCGCAGCATGGAAAAATGCTGGGCACACCAACAACGCACCGCGTGTCTCCGTCAGCCGCAGCATCTTCCCACTAGTCAGCGACCACGATCACCAGATTTTTGGCTCGCAGGCACACAGCCAGGACCAAGTAGGGCGTATCGATGGCCTCGTCTCCACCTTCGGCCGCACCTACGCCGCCGAACCCGACAAGCTGGTGGAACAGCTGCGTAACGACGCCGCGGTCATGTCCGCCGACACCCTCATGCTCACCATCCCCAACCAGCTAGGAGTAGAGCTTAACCTGAATATCCTGCGCAATTTCGCCGAACACGTAGCACCAGAACTTGGTTGGAAACCCAACACAGAGGGGCCAGTGACGGGGTACACGATTAAGTGAGGTGATCGGGGGGGGACAGTGGTGGTCATTAAGTTCTACGGCCCTGAAAAGTACTCAAAATACCTTCCAGGAATCTAGGATGCTTGTTAAAATGGCATAGATTCCCAGAAGAGATATACCGTCACAAAACAAAGGGCTATATGACCACAGGGCGAGCTGTATTTATTGGTGGCAAAGTAGCCACCTCCGCAATGACGCTACACAGTTGCACACCATCCCGTCGCAGGGAAGACATCGCAAAAACACCTGGTAGCTGGGCATGGGAACGCGGAAATGCGCTAGCCACAGGAGCGTACAGGGCTGCCTGCCCTGTACATCCAATGAATCCCGCAGCACTGCTCAAGCACACCATCAGCTTCCCTGTGATCTTTCTTTTCGTGATTCTCCATCGGGGTTTCAAGAAAATATCGCGGATGTCGCTGCCAACCACAGCAACTGTCTAGCCCTTATCACTGAGAAACAGGTGGAGATAACATGCAACGAAGAACCTTTCTGCAGATGCTGCCGCTCGCAGCTACCGGAATTTTGCTTGGTACCAGTGCGTGCTCGTCATCAGATGAAGGTTCACATGCCACCGCCTCGCCCGGCGGTCTATCAACCAGCGCATCGTCCGAAGAAACGTACACGGTGAAAACCGAAGAGCTCAGTTTTCAGAGCGACGGAAACCGTATTTACGGTAAAATAAGGATCCCTGAGGCTACAGGACAACGGCCAGTAGCAATCATGAGTCATGGTTTTGGAGGAAACCATGATCAGGAATCACACATGCAGGACATTCTGGCTCAACATGGAATAGTCGTATTCAGCTACGACTTCTCTGGAGGTTCAGGGTATGTACCTGGGCAAAGTGAAGGCGACATGACCGATATGTCCGTGTTTACAGAGGTGCAAAATCTACGAGATGCACTAAAAGAGGTGGAGAAACTTACCTACGTAGACTCCAGACGCATCTACCTCATTGGTGCTAGCCAGGGTGGCGTTGTCACCACGCTGGTCGCCAACCAGCACCCTGCAGGAGTGCAGGGCATTGTCCTTCTGTATCCGGCTTTTTCTCTGTTTGACGATGCCCATAAACGCTTCCCCACAGAAGCCGACATTCCTAACACCTACGACCTGATGGGATTAACTGTTGGCCGACGGTACTTTACGGACGTCTACAACGTGGACATCTACAAACATATGTCAAAGTTCAGCGGCAACGTTCTCATTTTTCACGGAGCAGCGGACGAGCTCGTGCCCATTTCTTATTCAGAGCGAGCAGCAAAGACATTTACCACCGCAACGTTAAAACCCATTGATGGTGAAGGTCATGGTTTTAGCTACCAAACTCAAGAAATCGTTGCTGATGCCACCCTCAAGATGATTAACTCCTAGCTGGTGCCCTCACATGTTCACCCGACATCAGTAGGATCGAACCATGGGCAGAGAAGACATGATGCGAATCCTACGACTACATCCTCAGGTGGTGGATGTACGCCCGTCGGAGGACAACAACCTTGGGCTGATCACCGTGCTCTTTGACGACGGGACGTCCTCGGGAATCAACCCCGAAATGGCTAACCCGCTCACGGCTGATGAGTCAGAGGAGGATCGCATCGCCCGGATCCACCGGACCCTGGATGTCATGAAAGCAAACGGCAAGACCTCTGACCAGCTGTCTCTCCAAGATGTTGTTCCACTAGTCCGCAGCGCGGATTATTTCGCACCAAGACCAGACAACGCTGCTCCCAGCGTCGTGGCGTGGCTTACTGACTTTATTGGGCTTGGTCTGGCCATTGATGAACCTGACCTATTGCGCATTATCAACGATTCACAGATGCCTGAGCAGCGTGATCACTTTGATGACCTGCAGTTTCAAAGCCAAGCAATTGAAAATCTGCGCACCATGGCTGGGAACATGACGTTTTCTGAGATCGGCCTAGGCCCAGACGTCTTGGTACTGGACAATCCAGACGGCAACGAGGCAGCCTGGTTCGCGGACGTCAAAACCATGGAGTCCTTGCTCTTCCACCTGTGGACGCAAACAGACACCTATTGGGTGGTTATCCCTGCGCGCCGCTCTCAACTGTTTCTGGTGAATTCCGAAACGGACCAGTGGGATGCCTTGTTGGATCTGCTCACTCCGGCTATTGATGCCCATGATGGAATTCACCCGGTACCACACCTGATTGTGGACGATCACTGGGTGGTCAAGCTGCCTCCCCGCGACACTGAGCTGGGTATGAAACTGCGCATGCTGGAGCTTCAAGCTCAGCATCGGCTGCATTCGGCCATCCAAAGTGTAATGCAGGAGCACAGCGAGGTTTTCCTGGCCACATTTGAGGTTCGGGGGTTAAACGATGATGTAATCTCCACGGCCATCGTCGCAGAAACGATGGACGAAACAAGTGTGCCATCCACCGACATGCTTGTTTTTGCCCGTGAGGACAATACGATATACCTCGTCCCCAGTGACAAGGTTCTGAACGAATTCCCCCATCTTGTTCGGGAACACCCGAATTTTCATCCCCCACGATGGATTATTGCGCGCCCCTCCGATGAGGATTACACAGCACTGAGCGCGTTGAGCGTTATGTAAGTGGTGCGCCCGGAGGGATTCGAACCCCCAACCTTCTGATCCGTAGTCAGATGCTCTATCCGTTGAGCTACGGGCGCATATTCAGTTAACCCTGTGAGGGTGGCGGAGGCGAGAGGATTTGAACCTCCGGTCCTCCGTTAAGAGGACAACTCATTAGCAGTGAGCCCCATTCGGCCGCTCTGGCACGCCTCCAGCGGCTTCAAAAGAAACCATTCGCAATACTACCTTCCCACACCTGCAGCCACCAAAAGCACTGTTCACGCGGTATTATGGCGCCTATGATTCGACCTGACCTTAACTCCATTCCCGCTTATGTTCCCGGCGCGCGTATGTCTGATGCGCTGAAGCTGTCCAGTAATGAATCCACGCATCCGCCGCTGCCTCAGGCAGTGCAGGCAATGACCGATGCGGCAGCGACTGTGAATCGCTACCCGGATATGGGTGTCACGGAGCTCAGGCAGGCATTGGCCAGCGCGCTTTCGCTTCCCGGCCTTGATAATGTTGCGGTGGGGTGCGGGTCGTCGGCATTGTGCCAGCAACTTGTCCAGATCAGCTGTACCGATGGGGATGAGGTGGTGTTTGCGTGGCGGAGTTTTGAGGCATACCCGATTTTCGCCCAGGTCGTCGGGGCCACCCCTGTGCCGGTTCCACTCACCAAGGATCATCGCCATGACCTCCCCGCAATGCTGGACACCATCACCGACCGCACGCGACTGATGTTTGTGTGCAATCCGAATAATCCCACAGGCACAACCATCACCCGCGCCGAGTTTGAGGACTTCATGCGCAAGGTTCCGCCGCAGGTGTTGGTGGCGCTTGACGAGGCGTACATGGAGTACATTCGCGACGTCGATACGCCGCTGTCTACCGAGTACCTGCAGGCGTTTCCGAACTTGGTGGGTCTGCGTACGTTCTCTAAGGCGTATGGGCTGGCAGGGGCGCGTGTGGGCTACGCGTTTAGTGCGAATACGGAGGTTATTGACGCCTTGAATAAGGTTGCGCTGCCGTTCGGGGTGAATGCTGTGGCGCAGGCAGGTGCGCTGGCGTCGCTCGCGGCCGCGGATGCCCTGCTGGAACACACCGACGAGGTTGTTGCGGGGCGAGCGCGTATCGCTGCGGCGGTGGGTGGCGTGGCATCGCAAGCCAATTTCGTGTGGGTGCCGCGTGACGACGCCCCGGAACTCGCCGCCCGCCTCGCCGCTGCGGGTGTGCTGGTGCGAGCCTTCCCGGAAGGGCTGCGCATCACGGCGACAACAGCGGAGGAGACGGAAAGATTGCTGGCGGCGTGGGAGGCTTTAAACGCGTAGTTCTTATGCAAATTTCAGACGACAAGCCCCGGCATCCCCGACGGTTTGATCAAAATACCAGCTAGAGCCTACACACGGGGGTAAATCCTGGCAAGTCTAAGCCATTCCGATGGCATGCGCATGCAAAGACTATAGAATGGCACCAACAGCCCCTGCAGCCGCCTCTATTTTATATGCGTCCCGCTGAAGGCCCTGACCCCTAAGCGACATTGATCGTTTAGGGGTCTCTCTACTCATAAGAAAGACCCAATATGGCCAGCACACCTCCATTTCTGAGCTTGGACGATCGAGTAGAGTACCTTTACACAAAACATTATTTCCCAAAAGATAGCATTACTGAGCCAGATAGACACAGACTGGGAGAAATAAATTTTCATTATTTCATTGGGTACGCACGAAATTTTCGAATGCTGCATGACCAGCAATTGATCGACACCCCAAAGACTCCGTCACAAGTTTTTGACATTATTGATACAGAAACCGAAATATCAATCCTGCTCTACAAGGGACTCAGAAGAGCAGAACTTTTGCTTCGGCACTGCATTATAAAACATTATTGCGACAAATATCCTGCAACTGGCGACTTTTTGGAATCCTCAAATTTCATCGATCTAGGAAGCGAATATAGCAATGAAGATTTTGCAACAGGGATAGCAAACGACATACTTAGATATAGTGAGAAGTGCGTAGTTGACATAATCAAAGGAAACTGCACTGACCTGCACATAAGCGTACCAAAAACATGCAACGCAATGGATCCGAACAAAACGCAGGAGATCCTGAGGGGCCTTCCCCTATGGTCGGTGGTTGACAGCTTTTCCCTTGGACATTTGTCTGAGTTCATCATCCGCTGCGACACTGATCAAGACTCTAAGGAACACATCTGGAGGCGGGTCGCGGAAGAAATAGACTTCAAGGCCGATCGCTTCCATCGTGGACTTGACTCTTTGCGCTCGCTGCGGAATTTGGTCTCCCACCACGCGCGACTATGGATGAGGCCCACTACATACTCAATGCCCAAGAAAGGGCTTTTCCGCAAGGAAATAGCACATGCAGACCCTCGGTCCATGGTCATTGCCTTCTATAATCTAGCCAGTTTTCAAGGACGTGATACCCGTCGTGCTTTCGCAGGCGAACTAAAGGCGATCCTTGATCAGAATCCGGCTTACACATATGGCATATCACATGTGGGATCCAAGAGATAGCCATTAAAAATAACAGCTATCTTTTTAGCTCTTACCCACGTTCCTGATCCCCCGGAGGGAAGTGCGGCAGCACATATTCGGCCATTTCGGCCATTACGTCTGCGACGGGACGGCGGCTTTGCTTGAAGTTGAACATGAGCTGGTCGATGCCTATCCCCTGCCAGTGTTGAAGCAGTTCAAGCAATGGTTCCCTGCCAATGCTGATGCCCTGGTGGATGGATCGTGGGCGCTGTTGGGGGTTTTCGACAAGATCGAGGTAGGTTGCCTGGGCGAAGGGCTTAAACACGCCGTCGTCTCGTTTGGTTAGCCGCCGCCAGCGCTGCACGTTGAATGCCTGCTGTTCGAACGGCAGCGTGTAGAACAGCCAACCGTCGGCGTTGTCGGCGATCCATTCGATCTGTTGTTGGCTGCGACCCGTGACAAAGATCGGCAGCCTGCCATGGAGGGGTTTGGGCAGCAGGTCCGTACCCTCCATCGTTCCGAGGGACGAGGAGATCAATGGGAAGCGTCGCTCCGTGGCGGTTCGCAGGTAGGCGAGCGTGTCTCGGAATCGTGCGCCGCGAGTCTGGTAGTCAATGTTGTAGGCGGGGAATTCCACAGCCCGGTCCCCGGTGGCAACGCCGAGAAGGAACCGACCGTCGGAAAGCTGGTCCACACTGGTGGCCGCCTTGGCGGTGTCGAGGGGGTGGCGCAGCGGCAGCACCACACTCGCGGTGCCCAATGCGATATTTTCGGTGCGCGCGGCGAGGTATCCGAGGTAGGTCCAGGTATCAAACACTTGACCGGTGTCGCCGAACGATGGATCGAGGAGGGGTACGTCGCGCACCCACAGCGTGGAGAAACCAGCGCGCTCTGCCTGCTGGATCAGCTCGATGTGATTGCTCATTGTGGGGACGGGGCCGTCGAAACCTTCCAGCGGGGCGATCAAACCAATGGTCATCGCGCCAGCGCGGAATGCCCTGTTCAAGCCACGATGGTCGGCCCACGGGCGGGGGTTTTCCACTGTGACGTCTATGTCGGTGTGATTACTCATGCGCCAAGGCTATACTTTGACGTTGACGTGAAGGTCAAGTCGAAGCGCATAAGAAGCGTATAACAGCACGTAGCGGCACATGCCGTAAGGAGTAGCAGTATGAAAATTGGGGATCTTGCCCGGCGCACTGGAAGCACCACCCGGCAGCTGCGTTACTACGAGGAGCAGGGTTTATTGGAGCCGGACCGCTCCGGCAACAACTACCGCGACTACGGCGATGAGGCCATTGAGCAGGTCCGCCAGATCAAGATCCTGGTGGGAGCAGGCATTCCCACCAGGATTGTGCGTGAACTGCTCCCCTGCCTGCATGGCCCCACCGCGGAACTCCCCCGCCAGGCCAATCCTGAGATGGCGGCGTTGCTGAAGTCCGAACGCGACCGACTCCAGGAGCACATTGACCATCTCACCACGGCGTGCGAACGCATCAACTGCTACCTTGGCCGGGTACAGTAACGGCACCTTGTTTTATTCGTTTTCCCAGTAGCACTAGCGCCCGACTCACCACTTCGCACAACGCCATCGATATGAGTGCTGTTCCCCAGGTTTCTAAGCGTAAGCCGTGGTTCATGGAAAAGGTATAGATCCGCTCCCCACCTCCGTGTTCAGCGAAAATCCCGAATACCAATCGCCCACCGACACCGAGCAGCCAGAAAAACAGTGCTAACCCCGTCGCCTGAACTTTATAGGTTCCGTTTTCCCAGTAGACGCGGGTAAACATGGCACAGCCAATGCCAAACAACACCCCCACCACTACGCACCCAACGAACATGACGCCGTTGTTGCCTGAAAGCTCAGGAACTGTGACATAGTCCACTGCTGCCCAGGCGATAAGCAGCAGTGGCCACATCAACCCCACGATTGTGAGTCGGCGCGGCCACATTTGCCGAATGACCAGCAGAATCAACGCGATCGAAATGAGGTAGTCCACAATACTCATAAATCATCTCCATAGATACATCTCTAGAGATATATTATGGCGCACTTTCCCAGTTTCAGCCACCCACCTAGGCTAAGCACTGTGACTTTAGGTGAACTTCACAAACTTTCTCGTATGCTCCACGCCGTTGCCGTTGCGGCCGGCTCTTTGCCAGACAACCCTGCCAACCCCACTGAGGTAATGGTCTTTGAGGACATCGCCGAGCACCCCAACACGACCATCATGGACATCTCGCGCCGGACGCATTTAGCACAAAGCCGCGTGTCACACTTGGTCTACGCCATGATTGACCATGGGTCTGTTACCTGCACACCTGACCCTCACGACAAACGGCGAAAATTACTCACTGTCCCCCAACAACTACTCAGCACTTTTAATAGCACGGACACTGACGATGCCATTAGCACCGCCCTGCATACCATCTACCCCGCGCTATCTGACACCGCCATCAATGATGTGCTCAAGCATCTACACGCGCTTTCCAGATATCTCAGCAACGAAGCTCTAAACAGCAATACCCCCGGCAGCTAGAGCTACCAGGGGTGTTTGTGCGGAAGTAGAGGGATTTGAACCCCCGGTCCGTTTCACGGGACGCTCGCTTTCAAGGCGAGTGCATTCGGCCGCTCTGCCATACTTCCCAGGCTCAGTTCATGGATCAACAACATCCATGCCAAGCACCCTCAGCATTGTAGCGGATAACCCCCACTCCGCACCATTTTGGCCTACTCTCGATGTCATGACGGACACGATGAAAGCAATCACGCTAAGCAACCCAGAGGACAAGACCTCCCTCATGCTTACCGAGGTACCCATGCCCCAACTGGCCCCCGGCGAGGCCCTAGTGAAGGTTCATGCGACGGGCGTGAACCGTGGCGACCTCCTGCAGGCTGCCGGTCACTATCCCCCACCTCCTGGCGCGAGCGAGATCATGGGCCTTGAGTGCGCGGGCACCGTGGTAGATCCTGGCACCACCGGCCACAAGCGTGGCGATCAAGTGGCATGTTTGTTGGCAGGCGGGGGCTACGCGGAGTACGTGGCGGTGCCGGAGGGCCAGCTCATGCCACTGCCGGAGGGCTATTCCTTCGTGGAGGCTGCGAGCATTGTGGAGGTGGCCTGCACGGTCTGGTCGAATCTGGTGATGCTGGCGGGCCTGCACGAGGGCCAGACGCTGCTGATTCACGGCGGCGCGGGCGGTATCGGCACGTTTGCGATTCAGTTGGGCAAGGCTCTGGGCTGCACGGTGGCGGTCACGGCAGGTTCGCCGGAAAAACTGCAGACCTGCAAGGAGCTGGGCGCGGACATCCTGATTAATTACCGGGATGAGGATTTCGCTGAGGTCATGAAGAACAAGGCCGATGTGATTTTGGACATTATGGGCGCGAAGTATCTGGACAAGAATGTGCGCGCATTAGCCATGGACGGCCACATGGTGATCATCGGCATGCAGGGCGGGGTGAAGGGCGAACTCAACATCGCCCGCTTGCTCACCAAACGCGGCACAATCTCGGCCACGGCGCTGCGGGCACGCAAACTCGACGATAAGGCCCGCATCGTGTCCGAAACAGTGGAGAACGTGTGGCCCATGCTTGCCGACGGCCGCATCACTCACCGTATCCACGCCACCATCCCGCTTGCCGATGCCGCCCGCGCACATGAGCTGCTTGGCTCCGGCGCGGTTACGGGCAAGGTGATCTTAGAAGTGGATTAGGCCAGGGATGCCAGTGCGCGGGTGAGCTGGTCGATGTCGTGGGTGGTGTTGAAGGGGGCGAGTCCCACGGTGACTGATCCGCCAGCCTCACCGGCTCCCATGGCTTCGAGGAGGGGATCATGAGGACTCACGCTGGTGACGATTCCATTGGCCATGAGCCGTTGCTGAACCGTTTCTGCAGAGACCCCAGGAACCAGGAAAGTGACTCGAGGGACACGGTCGATAGCGGTGACACCTAGTCCGGCAGCCTCGCCACTAATGCCCAGCAGGTGCACATTGCCCAACCCGTGTAGGGATTCCACGAGGTGGTGCGTGAGGAAGTAATGGTAGTGCGCCAGATCTGCGAAGCTACTGGTCAGTCGGGTGCGGCGGGTTCCGCGTGCGTATTCATCCAGGCCGGCAAGGTGCTCAATAGCGGGGGCCACTCCCCCGAGCAAACCAATCGGCAGGGCACCGAGTTCTAGTTTTTGGGCGGAATCATGAGGTGCGAGGGGATTGACGGCCGCGAGACGCGGAAACATGGTGGTGTCACGGAACGCCAAGGCGGCGATTTGGGGCCCGCCAAGAGGGGCGCATTCCACAGCGATGATGTCCGCGCCCATGATCTCCATGTCGATGCTGCGATACGGTGCGATAGCCGAGGCGTCGACAAGCACCCAGGCGCGGGAAGCTGAGTGAACGGTATCGGAAATCTCAGAGACGGGTGTGATTGTGCCCACGAGACGGTGAGCAGCAGGAAGCACCACAAGCCGCGTCGAACCGGACACCAGTCTGCTGAATTGCCATGCCGGCAGTTCGCCAGTGCCCAGGTCTGGTTCGGCCCACATCACGGAGGCATCAAAGTTTTGGAAGTGTTGCGTGGTGGTGGGTTCGTCGCTGCGGCAGAGCACAACGGAGGTGTTGGGGCGGAGGATGGGGCGCAGGGCGTCGGCAAGCGAACGCATAAGCATCTGCTTATTTGGCCCGAGCACCACCCGCTCAGGGGTGGCCCCAACAAGGTCGGCAATGGCTCGACGCGCCGCCTCCACTTGCGAAATTCCCAGCTGCTGTCCAACCAGCTGGGATTTTGAATGCGAACCGGTGGCCGGTTCCAGCATCGCTATTGATGCCGCAGTACGAAAAGCCATGGCCACGCCCGTCGATACCTTCTCTGGAACTTGGGCGTTCTCTTGCGCGTTGAGGTAGGTCCAACCGTCACTCAACGAGACGTAGAGCCCACGCACTCGGGCCACGTCAAAAACCATGGCGTCACTCCTCATCAAAAAAGTTTCCCTGTTGTTAGTATGCCCGCTTATCCCGCTTCACGCACCCGGGCAGCTAGGGTTGTGGTTGTGTCAGATAAAGCAGTTCCCAAAGAGTCTCAGGAAACCTTCGCACGTATCACGCAGGTTGATGCCTCTGAAACTCACACTTCCCAGTCTCGAACTTTTCGTGCCGCATGGTCCGACCTTGTACGCGGTTTCCTGCAGCATGAGCTGTGGCTACAACTGGGTTGGCAAGACATTAAACAGCGTTACCGCAGGTCAATGCTAGGACCATTGTGGATCACCATCGCAACGGGTGTTATGGCGGCCACTTTGGGCTTGCTTTACTCGGTCCTTTTTAAGGTACCAGTAGAGAAGTTTCTACCGCACGTTACGGTGGGGTTAATTATGTGGAACTTTATCTCAGGCTCCATTAAGGAAGGGTCTGAAATTTTTATTGATAATGAAGGTTTAATTAAGCAGCTGCCCTCGGCACTGTCGGTCCACGTCTACCGCCTCGTGTGGAAACACACGCTCTTCCTCGCACACAACATGGTGATCTGGGTCGTCCTCATGTTCGTATTCCCTCGCCCCCTCGGCTGGCACCTTCTCCTCGCTATCCCCGGACTCGCACTCCTGGTCATCAACGGCGTGTGGGTGTCCATGTTCTTCGGTATCATCGCTACTCGCTATCGCGATGTCGCCCCACTCCTCGACTCCCTCATCCAGCTATTGTTCTACGTCACCCCCATCGTCTGGATGACCGACATCCTCACCGCTCAAGGCGGCGACGTCGCATCGCGAGCACGTATCGCCCAACTCAACCCCCTCTACCACTACATGGAAGTCTTCCGATCCCCCCTCATCGGCGCGCCACTGCCGACCTACCACTGGTGGGTTGTCATCGGATTCACCGTTGCCGGGCTACTCCTCGCCCTCTTCGCCATGAAACAATGGCGATTCCGCGTCAGCTACTGGGTTTAGGCTCATAGGAGAACACAACACCATGGTTTCCATCGATACCTACAACGCCTGCGTCGACTTCCCCATCTTCGACGCAAAATCGCGCTCCATGAAAAAAGCCTTCCTCGGCGCAGCAGGCGGGGCCATCGGCCGCAACTCCGACAACGTCGTGGTGGTCGAAGCCCTCAAAGACATCAACCTCCACCTTCGCGAAGGCGACCGCGTTGGCCTCGTCGGCCACAATGGAGCAGGCAAATCCACCCTGTTGCGCCTGCTTTCCGGCATCTACGAACCCACCCGCGGGTCCGCCGACATTCGCGGGCGTGTCGCCCCCGTCTTCGACCTCGGCGTGGGCATGGACCCGGAAATCTCCGGCTACGAAAACATCATCATCCGCGGGCTTTTCCTTGGACAAAGCCGTAAACAGATGAAAGCCAAAATGGACGAAATCGCCGAATTCTCCGAGCTCGGCGAATACCTCTCCATGCCGCTGCGCACCTACTCAACCGGCATGCGCATCCGCCTCGCCCTCGGTGTGGTCACCTCCATCGAACCCGAAATCCTCCTCCTTGATGAAGGACTCGGTGCCGTTGATGCCGCCTTCATGGCCAAAGCCCGAAGCCGACTCCAAGAACTGGTGAAACGCTCCGGTATCCTCGTCTTCGCCTCACACTCCAATGACTTCCTAGCCCAGCTCTGCGACACCGCAATCTGGGTTGACCACGGCACCCTCCACCAAGTGGGCACCGTTGATGACATCGTAGAAGCATACGAAGGCAAAGGTGCCGCCGACCACGTTCGTCGCCTGATGAAACGCATGGAAAAACGCGACAAAGGCGAAGAAGAGTAGCTACAAAATTTGCTTATCTCCAAGCACGAAATTCGGCGTTTTTTGAGCTTGGCGATAAGCAAATTTTCATGCGCAGTGTTACTCCCTTTGACCGGACGCCGCCGAAATTTTCGCCGCAGTCTGCGACGTGACACCCCACTGCCCCCAGGTCGCCCAGCGCCATAATTGTTCTAGCGGCCCTTGCTTGAAGCGCCGCAGCCACAATGCCGACACGATGGACTGAGCAATCAGCATAACCGCCACCACTAGCATCAATATTTGCCAGTCACGCAGAGTGCCATCCGCCAAGCCAAGCGCGTCCTTCCCCCACCACTTCACCATGTAAAACACCAGGGTGGCGGACACATAGTTCGTCAAGGCCATGCGTCCCAACGGAGCAAACACGGCCGTCAATACACGCCGCGCTGGGGTGTGCATGAGCAGCATGATCACCCCAATGTAGAAGGCGGCCAATACAGTACCTGCTACCGATTCTGCCTGTAGTGCCATCTCGGGGCTACTCGGATGGAGCTGCCAATACAGGCACCCAATAACCGCAGGCAGAAGCACTGCGCAAGCAAAAACAAACACCCGGAAATCATCTTCACAGTGCTCAACCTCGCCGGACACGGCGTAGGCAAAGCCAAGAAGCAGCAGCGATGGAACGATCATGATGCTTCCCCCACCAATAGCCAAAAGACCAACCAGTGAAAGAGCACCAAGACCGGCAGTCACAGGCACGAGCCACCGCTGTGGGATCCAGGTTGCGGGCAGGAGGATCACCAATGCCACAGTGGCGTAGGGCAGCAACGCCTCACCTGGGTGCACCATCTCGTGTGGAATCCCCAACGCAAGTAGAAACAAGATTCTGCGAAGCAACACCAGGCGGGGACGCTGAGAGCGTTCGCGGGCACGGGACCACATCATGCCGAAACCGATGCCGAAGAGCAGCGAAAATATCGGGAAGAAACGCTGCTGCACAAAAAGGTTAAGGAAGTGGCTGACAGCATTTTCTGCCCAACTGTCAAAGCGCACGATGGGAGCGATGTTCACAAAGGCAATGCCGCAGACGGCGATCCCTCGCACAACATCAAGGGAATCGATCCGTGTGCGTCGCTGTATCGGTAGTACCATACGGCCCATTATGGCAGCCCTGCCTAGCCACCACACCGCCGCATCAGCAGTACCTCTCGCCAGACTCGCGACGTCGCTCATGGGGTTTGCACGCGGCGGTACCCTACCTGCTTCCGTTCTCGCGACAGCCCTCGGCGCGCGGACACAGGCTCCGACCGCTAAAGTGACTGAGAGGGATTTAGCTATGCGAAACTAGCTTTATGAAGTCTGGAGGCAGGATGCTGAACCGTCGTCAGTTCATGATTGCTGCAACCACTGCGGCCGCGGCAACAGTCTTGGGAGGTTGCGCGGCAAAGAAGGTTGTTCCCGAAGAACGTTCGATGAACTTCGGTTTTGAGGATCTGGTTACCACCACACCACGCTGGGCCGACTACGGTCCTAACCTGCAAAAAGCCCATGTGAATACCATCAGCCTGGCCGTGGGCCGCACCGACTGGCTAGCGTTCGAATGGTCCGCTGTTCCAGAAATCAGTGCCAACATGGTGCAGGAAAGCGGTACCGACTATGTTGCGGAGGCATTGGATAAGCTGGGGAAGTTCCTCCCGAAGGACTACCAGCTCACGCTGACTATCGACGCCCTGCTTCCCAATTGGATCAGCCAGCAGGCCAACCTCGCGGGCACCACGCCGTCTGGCAAAAAATCCAGCGAGTTCGCCAGCGTAACGGCGCTCACCGAAGGTGCAGTGGCAGAGCGCCTGGTCAATCTTGTGGGAGAGCTATGTACCCGCTACACCCCACACCGCATTGCCCTCACTGAGCTCATGTTCGACAACGCCACGTTTGGCGAGGACGATTTGAAATCCTACTGCACCACCACAGGCGCAAAAGACTGGCCACGACGCAACGACGGCAGCATCAACGAATCCCACGCCTCCATCGGGCAGTGGAGATCAAAAGCCCTGGCATCGCTGTTGTCTAAGGTCAAAGCCGAAGCGCGCCGCCATGACGATACCCAGCTTGATGTTGACGTTCGTGCCCCTTGGGACGACGCTGAAGGCGACCGCACCGAATCTGGGCACAACTACAAGATGCTTCTCGAATCCGTTGATCGTATTGTGGTGTGGAACTACTTCGGCCTTGAGAATAAACCCCCCGCATACGGCGGCGAAGTGACGAAAGAGCTGAAAAAGTCATTCTCCGACAACTTCACCATGTCTAGCGGACTCTGGGCCCCCGACAACCAGACCGTCAGCCCCCGCGACCTAGAGACGAGCCTGCAGGCCGTGGCCAAGGCAGGCGCAAACTCCGTCTCCGTGACCCCCGCCAGCATGATGACCCCCGACCACTGGCACGTGCTGGAAAAAATCTGGGCAGAGGACTGACCCGCTATGCCCGCGCCCGCAACCGGGTAACCAACCACACGGCGAGAAAAATAACACCATCTAGCAGCGCCATCATGGGCGAGGTCGCGGCGTCGATAAGGTAGGCCAGCCAGAAACCCAGCTGCGACCCCACCAGTGCCACCACCACGGCCACCAGCACCGTTGAACTCAGCGAACGGGTAAACAGCAGCGCCGTCGCGGCAGGAACCACCATCAGTGCCACCACCAGCACCGCACCGGCGGCGTGAAATGCCACCACAACCGTGAGCGAGACCAGCGTCATAATCACGTAGTGCAGCAGCCTCGTGCGCAGCCGAATCGACCGCCCAAACACGGGATCAAATGCGGAAATCGACAGCGGACGGCGGGCGATAAACAACGCAATCCCCGTCACTAGGCCCACCGAACCCACAATCCACGCGTCCACTGGCCCCAGGTCGATATTGCCCACAATCCAGTGCGACAGGGCTGCGATGTTCAGGTCACCCATCAACACCGAATGCTCAGAAATCGGCGAATGCCGCACGCGCGTGGAAATGATGATCACACCCACAGCAAAAAACGCGGGAAACACCAGGCCAACGGCACTATCCTCAGTAAAGCGCCCCAGACCACGCAGCCATTCCGTGCCCGCCACCAGCACTACGCCACCCAACGTCGCACCGACAATCAACCACGGCGAGGTTGGCGAATCCGACCACAACGCCGCCACCGCAATGCCCGGAAGCACCGCGTGGGCCATCGCGTCACTCATCATCGCTTGTCGACGCAGCACCAGCACCGTTCCCGGCAGCGCACAGGTCACTGCAACAACAGCCGCCAACAAGGCAACCGAAATAGCAAAACTCATGCGCGTGCCCCTCCCCTCACACCACTACGCCGAGGAGCCGCTACCAGGGACACACCCACGAAAGCGGTGAGGACTAGGACAATCACTGGTCCAGTGGGCACCTTACCCACGGCGACAGAAATGTAGGTGCCCACCACCGACGCGACGGCACCAATAACCGCCGAGAACAGCACCATCTGACGTACCGTCTTGGACCATTGCCTGGCTGCGGCGGGTGGGAACACCGCAAACGCGATCATGAGGATCAAGCCCACCGCTTTCACGCCGATCACCACGGCAAGTACAATCAGCGACAACAGCAGTGGTGACAGCCACCGTAAGGGCAGCCCAGACACCTGGCTGAGCGTCTGATCAAAGGTCATCATGGTAAAGGGCCGCCACAGCAGGATCATCACAACAGCCACGGCGATACTCACCACCGCGATAGTGCCCACATCCAGGTTGGTGAGGGTGGCAGAGTTACCAAACATCAACTCCTCCATGCCACCTTTACCCCGAATGCGGCTACGCTGAATGACCTGCAGCAACACCAGGCCACCACCCAGAAACAGCGACATCACCACGGCCATAGTCGTGTCAATGCCAATACGCGTGGTGGCCGCGATGCGGTTCGCCAGGACCGCCGCCAGCAACCCCGTGACCAGCGCACCAATAGTGATGACCGGCATAGAGCGGGCGTCGAAAAGCAGTGGCGACAGCGACACAGCCAGGAAGATGCCCATGACGCCGGGAGTAGCGGCGGACCCGATGACGTCCGATAGCAGGGACTGCCTGCGCAAATACAGGAACACCCCCATCGACCCGGCGCAAGCACCGATGAGGGTGGTGCCGATGATGATGCGCTGATAGGAAAACTCGGAAAGAAAGTCAATGAACGACATCACACCAACCCCAGCCCGAATGCCTCATTGACTTTTTCTTTGGTAAACGCCTTATCAATCGGGCCGGAAGCAACTAGGCGCTTATTCACAATGGTGACGTGCTGGCACAACGACGCAACAGTGGACAAATTGTGGTGCACAATCAGGATTGTCGCGCCCTGATCCCGCAGTTCAACCAGGACATCGCGGATCACCTGTTCACTCGCGGCGTCGACACCCGCGAAGGGCTCATCCAGCAAATACAAATCCGGTTGCTGTGTCAAAATACGGGCCATAAACACCCGACGGCGCTGGCCACCCGACAATTCGGAAATCTGGCGCTTAGCCAGATCAGAAATGCCAACATACTCCAAATTGGCGGCCACCAGGCGTTTCTCCTCGGCCGACATGCGGCGAAACCAGCCCAGCTTGGGGTACAAGCCCATGGCCACCACCTGCTCAACCGTGATGGGGTAATCCCAATCCACATCGGCGGCCTGCGGCATATAAGCCACCCGGTGACGGCTACGCGACAGCGGCTCGCCAAAAAAACGGATATCACCACGCTCAAGGGGAATGAGGTCAATCACCGATTTAATGATCGTTGACTTTCCGGCACCATTCGGGCCGATAAGCCCCATTACGGTCCCCCGCGGGACTCGAAATGAGACATCATCAACCACCCGATTTGAGCCATAGCTGACCGTCAAATCCCGAACAGCAAGCGCACTTTTACTCTTTTTCTTCTGCGGCATACTACTCAAGAGGCGCTTAGGGGGCAGGAGCCGGGGCTTGCTCGGGAGCGTGTTCAGGTGCAGGTTGTTCAGGTGCAGGTTGTTCAGGAGCGGGGTTCTCTGGTGCTGGTGTCGGCGCTGGTCCGGGTGCTGGGGTCGCGGCAGGGGCAACCAAAGCATTGTGAATCGTGTCAGCGTTGTAGCGCATCACACCTACATAGGTATCCGTTGGGGCTTCAGCGCCGAGTGAATCGGCATAAAGCTCATCCGTTGACACATTCACGTCCCAGCCCTTGGACTTCACGGCCTCTTTCAGCGAATTAATGGCCTGCGGGTTGGCAGAATTATCCCCGAAAATCGTGGGCACTTTCCGCTGGGCAATAAAATCAGCAAGTTCATTGAGCTCAGTCGCGCTGAGTTCAGACTCAGAAGTGATCAAATCAGTGGCCTTCACGTCAAGACCGAACTGCTTGCCAAAGTAATTAAAAGTATCATGCCCGCTGACCAAAATGCGGCGATCCTGCGGGATCTCCGTCATCTTCGTTTGCACATAATTACCAGCCTCGTCAATTTGCTGTTTATAGGATTCGGCATTTTTCTTGTAAGTATCGGCGTTGCCGCTATCCACTTCGCCGAGTTTCTTGGCAATGCCATCCACCACATACTTCCAGTTCGTGGTGCTGTTCCAAATATGCGGATCGTATTTGCCGTGATCATGATCATGACCGTGCTCGTCATGATCCTGCCAGGGCAACAAATCCTGCTCGGGAATCGCCGACGATACCGCAAATTGACGGTCGCTTTGGGCCTCTAGCTCATCCGCCATGTGAGTTTCCATGTCGGGTCCAGTCCACAACACCACACTCGAGTCTTGAATCTTGGCCAAATCCTGGGTTGTGGGCTGGTAGGTGTGTGGATCTCCCCCCGGTCCAACCATCACAGACACATCGGCATCGGGGGCAATATTATGCACCGCATCACCAATGTAACCCGTGGTGGCAAACACGGTCAGAGCTTTATCGCCACTGCTGTTTTTGGAGGAAGAATTATTGGAATCAGAATTATCAACAACGCAAGCACTCAACCCTCCTGCCAGCACTGTTGCAGCAATAACAGCACTGGCGGTACGGAGGAATCCACGACGGCTCGTGACCGACGCGCGAGGCGCGGCCGCAGGGGCAGATGCGGAAAAGAAGTAAAATCTCATGCCCAAAAGCATAAATCTGAACATATGAAACTCATCTAAATGGGGGCCCCTTTGGTTTCTTTTGGGGGTGTCTCTCTGTGGCCTAACCACATCCCTTTTTCACCCCTCACCTGAACCGATACCTGCTTTCGGACACAATTTCAGCACCTATCCTATGTTCAATAGCGTGCACGCATTATCTATTTACTGTGAATAAAACTAAACACACCGGCCACGCCACACTGCCTTGTCACCTGTGCGACAATAACAGTCATGCCGCTTGACCACGACTCGACCATCGCCGCCGTCATCGTCACCCACAACCGCGCCGATCTTCTCCGCACCTCCCTCACTGTTGTTGCATCCCAAAGCCACCCCGTGGACTGGATCATTGTTGTGGATAACGGCACTGAGGAGACTGTCCGGAATCTGCTCGTCGAGGTCGCCGGAGATAAAGGTGTCTACTTGCCCTCGAAACGCAACCTTGGAGGTGCCGGAGGTTTCGCCTACGGATTCCTGCATGCCCTCGCCCTCGGTGCCGACGCCGTGTGGTGCGCCGACGATGATGGCAGCCCCGAAGGCCCTGAGGTGCTGGCCACACTGCTGCGTTGCGCGGAACGCAACCAGCTGGAGGAAGTATCCCCTGTTGTGTGCAACGCCGACGCCCCGGACCGCCTTGCCTTCCCCTTGCGGCGCGGTGTGGAGTGGCGGCGCTACCGCCATGAACTCATCGACCCCGCCCACCCGGAGGATGATTTCCTTGAAGGCATCGCCTCACTGTTCAATGGCGCCCTCATTTCGGCCCACGCCATGGAACGCATTGGGGTGCCTGATCTGCGGCTCTTCATTCGCGGCGATGAAGTGGAATATCATCGTCGACTCGTCCGCTCTGGGCTGAAATTTGGCACCTGCCTTTCCACCGCCTACCTGCATCCCGATGGGACTGACGAGTTCAAACCCATTCTTGGCGGGCGGATGCACACCCAATACCCTGATAATCCCAACAAGCGCTTCTTCACCTACCGCAATCGCGGTTTCCTGATGAGTCAGCCCGGTATGCGTCGACTCATTCCCCAGGAATACGCCCGTTTCGGCTGGTTCTTCCTAGTTCAACGCAAAGATCCCAAAGGTTTTGTGGAGTGGCTGCGTCTGCAACGCATGGGCTGGCGGGAACGCTTCTCACGCCCTGAGTAGCGCGCGGTAAATATCCAGACGATCCACAGGGGCGAGGGCCTGCGTCCCATAAGCGCCCAGCTCGGCCAATTTGTGCAGGGACTGCGCGCACATGCTGCGGATATGGGTGGCGCTGAGGGGATCGCCATCATCGTTGGTCCAGCCTATGGCAGCCATCGTTTCCTCAATGATCTTGCCGCCCACGGCGGCGTCGGCAAGCGTGGACAGGGCGAGGACGCAGGACCAGAAGGCATCGCGGGCCGCAGCCTCATGTTCAAGGGGAAGGGTATCGCGGGCGTCGACAAGCGAGGGTTCCAGCACCGCCGGACGGGTCAGTTCCATGGCTTGCAGCAGAGCGACAAAGTCGTAAAGCTGGGAACGCTCGATGAGGTCCCGCACCGGTTCCCGAACAGAGTCAAGCACCGCCTCAATCGTGGCTTCGCCGGTGAGCTGCGCGTTTATCTCCGCAACATTGAAGGTGTCGTGGCCAAGCGCGCCGGAACCACCAATACACAACGCATCAGGTGTGCCGGCATCCCGCACGTACGAATCGATGGTCTCAAGTGTGATGGTCCATAAACCCCAGCGGTACAGTAGCTGGTCCTCAGGCTCGGACAGGTACTGATGAACGCACTCCTGCACGTCCACAGCCGCATCATCACTGTGGAACGACCACGGGGTTTGCTCTTCGCTCAACCCGAAGCTGATGGACAGGACGCGGTGAAGCTCCGTCAGCGGAAGCGAATCATTGATGCCGAGGTGACGATGCACGTCTGCCTGATCGACTGCCGCGCGGAAAATTAGGGTGCGCGGCTTCCTGCGCGTCGTGGGGAAAGTGATCACTTCCGCCAACGCGTCGCCTTGTGCCAATGAGGTGGACATGGTTCCCAGCGTAGTGACATATCATGCTTCAGGGGGCCACAGGCAGAGGCCGAACATCCGCCCCGAACTCTTCCTGCAGGTATTTGCGGGTTTTGCGTTGCGATTCTATTGCGTTCCACTGCTCCACCAGTTCAGCCACCGCCGTGGCATAGGCCCACGCATCACGCGCCTCCGGTTCGCCATGAAAACCCGCAGTAATGTCATCCAGGTCCGGCGTACGGATTGCTTCAAAACGTGGAAGCGTCAACTGTGGATTGTTCTTCTTCGCCTCTGTAGCCACAACTTTATAGCGCTTGAGCTCGGCCTCTATGGCTTTGATCACAGCATCCACGCTGATCTGCTTATCGACGCCCAGCTGCTCCAGCACCGCATGATCACTGGCGCCTGGCGTGGGCAGCATCACGGTACCCGACACCACATCAGCCGCCTGTGCGATGCTGTGGCCCGTACCGTCACCAAAAATCCAGGCACCGCTGAGCGCATCCGCTGCAGCATCAGGGGCGGTCTGCACGTGCCAAACGACGAGTCGCTCACCGTCGGGAGCACCATTGGCCCCCTCAGCGGAGATGACATCAACCACGGACACCGTGGGGTACATTTAACGCTCCCGACCGCTCAAGGCAAACACTGCTGAACCAGTGAGCACGCCGAGTGCGGTGTGGGGGCGACCAACACCAACCTTGCGCAGTCCTCCAGCGAGGACCTTGTTAACTGCCCCGTTAACTTTCAGCACAGTGGCCACGCCAATGGCACCAGCGCCGAGAATCCCCCAGGTTTTCAGTGGGGAATCAAAATCACCGATCACATCATCAGACTCAGGGCCATCCCCAAAACCAAGGTCACCAACGCGCTGTTTGACGCGATCCATAATGATGGCTGGATCGTTGTTGGGGTCATCGTCAATGGAGTTAAAGTAGGCCACCAAACCAACAGTTCCCGCGGCGATACCTCCGCGGACCAGCCAGCGCAACGGCCGCGAGTCAACATAGTCTGGTACGGCCATAAACAGTCCGGCACCGACGGCCTGGGTAATGCGGGACGGTAGGGTGTCGTTAAGCAAGGTGTCATCCAACAGGGCGTTGTTACCGGCATATGTGTCATGGGTCTCTGTGCTCATGAACCACACAGTACTTGAGAATACAGACACGGGGGTACCCTAGAGAACATGTTTGGCCTGTTTAAAAAGAAAGAACCCGCCTCCCACATTGCAGCGGACAAGACCACCACCCCCATGAGCCCGGCCATGACCCTCATGATGGCGCAGGAAATCCCCATGCTGGACAGCAAGGATCGGGTGCGCGTCTACGAGATTTTAGACAACTACGACGGACCCGAAATCACCTCACAGGAGGAACTGCCGCAGGAGATCCGCGACCTCATGGATCTGTGATACCTAGCACTACCTGCCCAAAAGCAATCATCAGCACACTCGCGTACGGACATAAAACCACCATAAACCCACACATTCGGAACGTGGGAATTATCACACATATAAGGCTTTCCTAAAACCGCCAGCTACAGCAGGAATATCACGCTTAACGTGCCCTTTTACCGTGGTGGACGCGGCGTCGTCACGCAGCGCTTCCCCATTCCCTACCCCAAGCGAAACGTCTGGAAACAAACATGGGCGTGTAACTCCAGGCTAAGCATCGAAATCGGGAGTAGCCTGGTAAAGCGATGACGAGCGATAAGGGCGCGTCCAGCACCGTTGCTTCGAGCGGTGCCTTCGGAGCCCTCAACACAGAAGCCAAATCTTTGACCGGTTGGGGCCGCACCGCCCCCTCCACAGCCGAGGTTCTTTCCACCCCCGACTTGGAGACCATCTGCGAGGCGGTTCGCCTTGTTGCAGAGCAGAACGATTCCAAACCTGAACACCTTCGCCGCGGCGTCATCGCACGTGGCATGGGCCGTTCCTACGGCGACTGCGCCCAAAACGCCGGTGGCCTGGTGGTGGATATGCAGCCATTTAACCGCATCCACTCCATTGACCCAGAAACCGCCATTGTTGATGTAGAAGGCGGCGTCACCCTCGACCAGCTGATGAAAGCTGCCCTCCCCTACGGCCTATGGGTTCCGGTTCTGCCAGGCACCCGCCAGGTCACCATTGGTGGCGCCATCGGACCGGATATTCACGGCAAGAACCACCACTCAGCGGGTTCCTTCGGCGATCATGTGGTCTCCATGGATCTGCTGGTCGCCGATGGCCGGATTCTCCACCTCGAACCGGAAGGCACCCCCGACGACCCGAAAGGTGAATTGTTCTGGGCCACCGTCGGCGGCATGGGACTGACCGGCATCATTGTGCGCGCCCGCATCAAGATGACCCGCACCGAAACCGCTTACTTCATTGCCGATGGCGACCTCACTAGCTCACTGGATGAGACCATTGAGTTCCACTCCGACGGGTCTGAAAAGAACTACACCTACTCGTCCGCATGGTTCGATGCGATCTCCCCCGAACCGAAATTGGGACGCTCCGCCATTTCCCGCGGCTCCTTGGCCACTCTCGCCCAGCTGGAAGAACTCAACCCGAAGCTGGCGAAAGATCCGCTGAAGTTCAATGCCCCGCAGCTGGTCACCGTTCCCGATATTTTCCCCTCGTTCACCATGAACAAGCTCAGCATGATCGCCATTGGTGAACTGTGGTGGCTGAAATCCGGCACTTATAAGAACAAGGTGCAGAACCTCACGCAGTTCTACCAGCCGCTGGACCTGATTGGCGAGTGGAACCGCGGCTACGGTTCACGCGGCTTCCTGCAGTACCAGTTTGTTGTTCCCCGCGAGGCCGTGGAGCCGTTCAAGGAGATTATCCGCGACATCCAGCGCTCCGGTCACTACTCCGCTCTGAACGTGTTTAAGCTGTTCGGCGAGGGCAACCGCGCTCCCTTGTCCTACCCGATGCCCGGTTGGAATGTGTGTGTGGACTTCCCCATTAAGGCTGGTCTTGGCGAGTTCCTGGACGACCTAGATCGTCGCGTTATGGAGTTCGGCGGCCGCCTGTACCTGGCCAAAGAATCCCGCACCTCTGCAGAGGACTTCCACGCTATGTACCCCGGCATGGAAGGCTGGCTGAAGACCCGCAATGCCATCGACCCGAACGGCGTTTTCGCATCTGACATGTCGCGCCGCCTGGAACTGCACTAAGTAAAGGACTTAAAAACATGCTGAACGCTGTGGGTAAAGCCCAAAACATTCTGCTTCTTGGCGGGACCTCCGACATTGGACTCGCCATTGTCCAGGAATTCCTCAGCCACGGCCCCGCCCGTGTCACCCTCGCAGCCCGCCTCGATTCCCCGCGTCTCGACGCCGCAGTACGCCAGGTGGAGCAGGCAGGTGCCAGCGCCGTTGAGGTTATCGACTTCGACGCCGCCGATACCGATTCACACCCTGAGGTCATTGACGCCGCCTTTGCCAACGGCGATGTTGATCTTGCCGTCGTTGCCTTCGGCACCCTCGGGGACGCCGAAGAACTGTGGCAAAACCAGGAAAAGGCTGTTGAAAGCGCGCAGATCAACTACACCGGTGCCGTGTCTGTGGGCGTGCTGCTGGGGCAGAAGTTCAAAGAGCAAGGCCACGGCACCATCGTCGCTTTGTCATCTGTTGCTGGTGTGAAGGTACGCCGCTCGAACTTCATGTACGGCTCCACCAAAGCCGGTTTCGATGGTTTCTACACCCAGCTGGGCGAAGCACTGCGCGGCAGTGGTGCCCACGTCCTTGTGGTTCGCCCAGGTCAGGTACGCACAAAGATGAGCGCCGACGTGAAAGAGGCTCCCTTGACGGTGGACCGCCAGCAGGTAGCTGAGGCCGTATTCAGGGCCGTCTTGGACCGTAAAGACATCATTTGGGTTCACCCGGCCTTCCAGTATGTAATGGCAGTGCTGCAGCACATCCCGCGTCCGATTTTCCGCAAGCTGCCTTTCTAAAACCCTCCTTGGGGACGTAAGGCTGATCCTAAAGTTAAAGGGTCAACTAGTTTAGACTGTTTGTTTAGGCTGGTCGGCCCTTTTACGCTTCCTTGCAACAGGGGGAGCGGGGGACATCCGCACCGGCGGTATCTACAGTTAAGCACTGCGAATATGGAACACTGGACGCTATGACACATACAGCTACCAGCGCCTCTGGCTCATCACGTGGCCATGAGGCGAAGCTGGCCTCCACTTCAGGCCCGGACCGAGGTCGGCATGAGGCGTATGAGACAGACATTGTGAGCCGTGGCTGGACCACGCTGGGCATTGTTGCCGCCGCTTTCGGCGGGGGTCTTTTTACTTTGTTGTGTTGGTTTGTGTTGAAACAAACCCATTTACCTGCGTTTGGCGGTTCCTACGTATCGCGCGCCGTGGGTAACGCTGGCACGATTGCCGTCCTGATTGTGACTATGGTGCTGGTGTATTTCTGGCTGAGAGACGAGCACAATTCGGGCAACACCTCTGCAGCTGACGTATCGGAATCGCATGATGCCCACACGTCCCGCAATCCCGATGATGCCCGTACAACAACATCGCGGGATGCGGATGTCACTACTAGGAAGCGCCCACGGTGGCGCACATGGTTGACCTATGTGGTGTGCTACCTCTCCCCTGCCGCCCTTGTGGTGACCACCATAGGCGTCCCTTTAGCTGCCACCAAATTATATTTGGACGGTGTGACGGTTGACCAGGGCTTCCGCACTGAATATCTCACCCGTATGACTGATTCGATGCAGCTCAAGGACATGAGTTACATCGATATGCCGCCCTACTACCCAGCTGGTTGGTTCTGGTTGGGTGGCCGTTTTGCCAACCTCATTGGACTGCCTGGCTGGGAGGCATTCCAGCCATGGGCACTGGTGTCGATTTCTGCCGCGGCCTGCATGTTGGTTCCAGTGTGGCAACGGCTGTGCGGCAGCCTTCCCGTAGCTACGGGCATTGCTTTGGTAAACGTGTGCGTGGTGTTGGTGATGTCGGCGGAGGAGCCCTACGCTGCGATTATCGCCCTGGGTACTCCCGCCGCAACGATTGTGGCTGGACGCGCCGTTCGTGGTTCGGTGTATTCGATGGCTGGGGCAATTTTGTTCCTTGGCGCTTCTGCCTCCATGTACACGCTGTACACAGCCGCCATTGCCCTCAGCGTGGTGGTGGTGGCTGCAGTGTTGGCTGCGGGCGCGCACCGCACACTGATGCCGCTGTTGCATTTGCTAACGGTTGGCGTGGGTTCCATTGCTGTTGCGGCAATTGTGTGGGGTCCCTATGTCATGGCGGTGTATCGCGGCAGGCCACAATCGGGTGCCACCGCCATGCACTATTTGCCCAATGAGGGCACGCAGATCCCCATGCCCATGTTGTCTTTCAGCATCATTGGCGCGCTGTGTATGTGCGGCTTGGTGTATTTAGTGGTCCGCGCTGTGGATCGTGATGTGCGCGCCATGGGCGCGGCATTGGTGGTGTTCTACGGCTGGATTGTGGCCTCGATGGTGGCCACGTTGACGGGTAATACCCTGCTTGGTTTCCGTTTGGACGCGCTGATTGCCATGCAGTTGGCCACGGCTGGTGTGCTGGCCTTGGCGGAGATTCGCCTCGTGGGGGTTGCCCGCTTGTATCCGCGCTTGGTGGGTCGAAGTCGTGGTCGCACGGTGACGTTGGTGATGGTGATTCTGCTGGGTTTTGGCGGTTTGAGCTATGCACAGACAATTTCGAACCGTAATCATGACGCGATTGATTTGGCCTACACGGACACGGACGGCAATGGCGAACGCGCTGACCGTTTCCCCGCAGATTCTGGCGCCCATTATGCAGAGATTGATCGCGTGATCCAGAAAGATGGGTATGTTCCACGGGAAACAGTGGTGTTGACGGATGAACGCAACTTTATGGCGTTCTACCCGTATCATGGTTTCCAGTCTTTTACCAGCCATTATGCTAATCCGCTAGGCGAGTTTTCCATGCGTAACCATGTGATTGAAGAGTGGGCAACGCAGTCCTGGACATCGCTTGCCGATCCCCGCAGGTTCCGGGAATCCTTGGATGAGTCGGGCAAGCAGTGGCGCTCCCCAGATGTTTTCATTTTCACTGGTGACGTTGATGATAAGTCCAAGGGCTGGATGTACGACATCGCGGAGGATATTTATCCGAATAACCCGAATGTGCGGTTCCGCGGTGTGTGGTTTAATCCAGCGGTTTTCTTAAATAATCCTGAACATTGGAACGTGACCCAGGTGGGTCCTTTTGTGGTGGTGACCCGTATAAATCATGGCAGCTAACGTAAAATATGGCACTGTGTCAGAACCAATGCCAGAAAAACCGTCAGAAACCGCGCCCCGGTGGGTGAAGCGACTGGCCATTGTGAGTGGTCTTCTCGGCTTCGTGTTGTTTGTGCTCACCCCGTTCATGCCGGTGAACCAAACACAGTCGTCGTTTAGTTGGCCGCAGCAGAATCAGCTGAACAGTATTACGGCACCGCTGATTTCCTACGCACCGCAGTCGATCGAGGCGTCGATACCCCTGCAGTCGTTGCAGGACATGAATCCTGACCAGTCCATGGTGCTGTCCACCCTTCCTGCAGACAGTAAAGACGCCACCACCCGTGGTCTGTTTGTCCGCTACTCCGAGTCGGGCTTGGATGTTGTGGTACGTAACAAGGTTCCGCTGGAGCTGAACCGCGAGCAAATCAACGCCCTGCCACCAGGCGCTGTGCTGCAGATTTCCTCCACCGAAGAATCCACCGTCGCGAGCATCCCCGGCGCACGGGATAGCAGCGGTGAGGAGTATCGCGGTGAGTTGAAGGGGGACGAGCGCCCGCAGCTGACGGGTATTTACACCGAACTCGCCAACACACCGGCAAACACGGCATCGCTTATCGACGCCGGGCTCAACGTTCAGGTGGAAATTAACTCACGGTTTACATCGTCACCCAGTATCTGGAAGTACATAAGCATGTACGGTGGCCTGGTCATGCTGGTGGCATCACTGTGGGCGTTGAAGCGGATGGATCGCCTGGATGGCCAAGGCCACAGGAAAGTGCTGCCCAATGGATGGTTCCGGCCTCGGCTGTTGGACGCCATTGTGATTGTCGTCTTGGTTTACTGGTACATCATTGGTGCGAACACGTCCGATGATGGTTACCTGCTGACCATGGCCCGCGTTGCCGATCACGCCACCTACATGGCGAATTATTACCGCTGGTTCGGCGTATCTGAAGCCCCGTTTGGTTCGCCGTATTACGACTTGCTGGCCTTATTAACTCACGTCTCCACGGCCTCTGTGTGGATGCGATTACCGGAGTTTGTCGCTGGCATTTTGACGTGGTGGGTGATTTCCCGTGAGGTGCTGCCACGCATGGGTGAGAAGATTAATGCGCGCAAGGTGGCGCATTGGACGGCGGCGTTTTCATTCCTGGGCTTCTGGATGGTCTACAACAATGGCCTGCGCCCGGAGCCTGTGATTGCGTTGGGCGCGTTGTTGACGTGGGTGTGCATGGAGCGCGCCATTGCGACACGTCGACTGCTGCCCGCTGCTGTAGGCGTCATCATTGCAACGGTGTCCTTGGGCGCCGGCCCGACTGGTTTGATGGCTGTCGCGGCGCTGCTTGCGGCATTGTCTAGCTTGATCAAGATTGTGTACCGCAGGTTGCCGCTGCTGGATGCTGGCCCCGAGGCGTCGAGGGGCGCGAAAATTGAGGGTGTGCTGGCCATGACGGCACCATTCTTGGCATCGGGGACGGCTATTTTGCTGGCGGTGTTTGGTGATCAAACGCTGGCCACGGTGCGCGAATCTACACGCGTGCGGTCCGCTATTGGACCGGCTTTGTCGTGGTACCAGGAATGGGCTCGCTACCAAACCCTGATGCAACAGACGGTGGACGGCTCGTTTACCCGCCGTTTTGCTGTGCTGATGATGCTGCTGTGCCTGGGGTTGGTGTTGGCTTCTGTGCTGCGTAACCGCAGCGTGCCGGGATCCGACGCAGGCCCGTCAAACCGGTTGATGATGGTGTTCTTCGGCACCATGTTCTTCATGATGTTCACCCCCACCAAGTGGACTCACCACTTCGGTGTGTACGCAGGTATCGGTGCCGCGCTGGCAGCGCTCGCTGCGGTGGCCGTGTCACACATGGCCATGCGGTCCGCACGTAACCGCACGCTTTTCATCGGTGTGATCCTGTTTGTGCTGGCCTTCTCTCTGTCCGGCACCAACGGCTGGTGGTACATTTCAAGCTTTGGCATCCCCTGGTTTGATAAATCCATCCAATACCGCCACATTGAAGCATCCACGGTAATGCTAGTTATCGCACTGCTTGTGCTGCTGGCGGCCGCCATCCAGTCTTTTGCTGGCGACGTCCAGACCGCCCGCGCCGAAACCGAAGGAACGGTGCAGCAACTCAACGCCAAACGTCAACGCAACCAAATGAAATTCGCCGGTGTTGCCGCCGCCCCCATTGCCGTGGTTTCGGCTGTTGTGGTGGTGTTCTCCCTGCTGTCGCTGACCAAAGGCTTTGTCACGCAGTACCCCGCCTATTCAGTGGGGCTTGGTAACCTGCGTGCGCTGACTGGTAATACCTGCGCCTTGGCCAATGACGCCATGCTGGAAACCAACTCCAACGAATCCTTCCTCACCCCTGCTGACGGAACGCCACTAGGATCCTCCCTAGAAATTGGCGATAACCGCGGCTTCGATGCCAACAACGTGCCCACCTCCATCTCTGCTGAAGGTGTCGACTCGGGCGGGGAAGCAGCTGGATCTATCGCAGGTTCCACCGACGATGACACCTCCAGTGGTGACGCCGCTGGACAATCCACCGGCACCTCTGGTGGTGTACGTGGTGACGTTGGCATCAACGGCTCCCGCGCACGTCTCCCCTTCGGCCTGGACTACACCAAGGTCCCCGTCTTGGGTTCCTACACCGACGGTCCGCAATTCCCCGCTGAAGTGACCACCGCCTGGTACCAGCTGCCCGAACGCAACGAGAACGCACCGCTGTTGGTGGTTTCCGCGGCCGGACGCATCGAGCACCATGACATTAGCGGCGTGCACCAAGACGGACAGGAACTTGCCGTGGAATACGGTGTTCGCCAGCCTGACGGAACTGTCACTGACACTGGCAGCGTCGAACCGCTTGACATTGGACCCGCCCCGTCCTGGCGTAACCTGCGTGTTCCCATGGACAAGATCCCGGCCAACGCCAACGTGGTGCGTGTCGTGGCATCCGACACCAGCCTCAACCCGGAGCAATGGTTAGCATTCACCCCGCCGCGGGTGCCCACCCTGGAATCTCTGAACACCGTCATCGGATCGAGTAACCCAGGGTTACTGGACTGGTCGGTTGCTCTGCAGTTCCCCTGCCAGCGCACATTCGATCACTACGCTGGTGTCACCGAAATCCCTGAGTACCGCATCGCGCCCGATCACCCTGGCAAAGTCACTCTGTCCCCATGGCAGGACTACAACGGCGGTGGCGCGCTCGGCGTTGCTGAGGCAATCAACTCCTCCATCGAGGTGCCCAGCTATCTGCGGAATGACTGGGGACGTGACTGGGGTTCCATTGAGCGCTACCACCTGCGTACGAACTCCCGGGGAGTCGCACCCACCGAGGCGATCATCGACTACCAGGAAATCCACCGATCTGGACTATGGACCCCTGGTCGCATGAAGATCAACGACTAAAACTTGGCTTCGACTGGTTGACTGAGAGACCCCCGGAGCTCTTGTCCGATGGCAAGGGCCCGGGGGTTTCTTCTCGGTATTTGCGGGGGAGCTGGGACGCGTCAGGTAACTGGTCGGCTATCGCACTGCCCCAAAAACGCCATATATCCACCCACCCACAATCAGAAGGACCCGACCATGGTGTGGTTTTCGTATAAATCATCCACTACGAAGCTTTGGACGAAAACCGTAGGTCGGGCCCTGCCGTGAGCAAAACAGCCTATGCAAATTTAAACAGGATTACGCAAAAACAGCAATAGCTGTTACCCCCTTAGTCACTGAAGTTCCTGAGCAGAATGGTCAGATCACCGATGTTGTATTTGTCACTCTCAGACATGCGCTGCAGTTCGTTCACTGGAAGGGTCTTGTGATCAATCTGGCTTTGCACTTCGTCAGCGAACTCACGTGAACTATTTTCATCGAAGCCTGCACTGCTCGTGGCATCAGTAAGCAAGTTCCTAGAGCCGCCACCGGTCGCAATAGCAAGGATAGCCTTGATCAGACCATTGTTTCCCTTGGACAGCACCTCTAGGTCAGAAGAGCTGAAGGAGTGAGACGATCCAGATCCCTTGGTACGATCTGGGTTGTTACCGGGGGTACCGGAGGAGTTTCCAGACGACAGCCCTCCAGACGACAAATCGGCAGAGCCTGATGGACCAATTGGCTGCTTGTCTTGGGCTAGGTTATTACTGGTGGAGTCATTGGACTGTGTCGTTGGATTGTCCTGTGGCTTATTCGGCGCATTCTGAGACGTGGTGGTCTTGTCGTCCTTAGACGTATCCTTGTTCTTGGATGCATCATCTTTGGTCGCGTTTTTGTCTTTAGAAGCGTCCTTATCCTTGGAGTCCTTGTTGTCTTTAGAAGCATCCTTATCTTTCGGTTGCTCCTTAGGCTTTGGTTGCTCCTTGGGCTTGCCTGACGATGCAAAAGAGTTGAATTCGGCTTCGGTGCCGTTGAACACATCCAAATCAACATCACCTTCGATGCCAGACACGTGACCTTTATCGGACTTTTGCCAAATGACCATGTGCTTCCAGCCACCGGGAAGTTGTGGAGGCAATTGTTCATAAGCCGCAAACCACAGTGGATGATCTTTGTATTCTTGGGAATTTGCCATTGAGTCTTCCCAGAAGAATCGGTAAGTGTAGATCATAGTTGGGCGACCAGTTTGCTTTTCCAGTTCGGTGGTAAATTCTTTCACCCAACGCTGCACGCCCGCAGCATCCAGCGGGTTGTGATCTTCAGCGTTATCATTAGCAATCTCAATGTCAAGCGTAGGCGGAAGGGAGTCGTCACCGAGAGTTTTCACAGCTTTTGCAAAAAAGTCCGCTTGAGATTTTGCACTTTGCTTCACTCGAGCAAAGTGATAGAGCCCTACCTTCATACCATTGGCTTTTGCCTGTTCTGCATCATACTTCCAGTGGGGGTTCTCATAGGAATCCGATTCAGTTGCTTTGATCAGGGCAAACTTCTGCCCATCACTACCGACGCTCTTCCAATTAAGGGTTTCGTTCTTTTCACCAGGATGCTGATGGCTAGAAATATCAATTCCTGGAATCGGGTTCGAATTGAGCCCCACTTCTGCGCTAGCCGCAGTGTTGGGGGCAATGGCAAGTGCGGCTGCTGTGATCAGCGCCGACACAATAGCACGGTGCCGACGTTGGGTCGGCGTACGGAAATTGCTGATATACATGAAAAATCAAATCCTCATTGTTATAAAACCTCGCCTTGCGCTGAGGCAACCAGTGCCATATACCTGGCAAAAGTTGCGTGATCTTACGTACTTATCAGAGCTGCCACCAACCCTACGTCATAACAAACGCTACATGTAGACACCTCGGCAATTGTGATCAATTAGAAACATCACATCTGCCACTCAAGCCACCCATGCCCCGCGTTTATCACCCCCACGCCACAACCACAGCAGATGTGCGTTTTGATGCCGCAAAAACGCTAGCTTCTCAGGAATTTTCCACCCCCTACAGATGAGCACCAGCGCGACCGCTACTCCGCCGCATCACCCCCTCCGCAGCACAGTCCAGCTTATCGACGCCTCGCCCACCAGCGACACGCGCACCGTATCCAAACCCCAACCAAATGGGGGTAGGTCTCCCGCTAAGCGCCGCGCATGACGACGGGGCCCTGCCTGGGGCTTTCATAAAAGTCATCCACTACGAAGCTTTGATCGAAAACCACCGGCGGGCCCCGCCACGTTTTTTGAACTTAAGCAAATTTAAACAGCGCGACTATTTGCTGACGTTACTCAGCAGAATGATGAGGTCACCAATGCTGTATTCGTTCTTGTCGGCCATGCGCTTGAGATCGTCAACGGGAAGTGTCTTGTTGTCGATTTGTTTCTGCACTTCACCAGCGAGTGTTTTCGTACCACCGGCGTCGAACCCGGCGCTGCTCGCGGCGTCGTTAAGCGCGCCAATGGAGACAGCACCAAGGGCGAGCGCGAGGATGATTCCGACGATTTCACCGTTGTTTCGGGAGAGTGCTCCGAGGTTGGAGGATCCGAGGGCGTCGCTAGCCTTAAAGTTGGGGGTCAGAACCTTGCCGAGTTTGACTTGGTTTCCGGTGCCCAGGGAGTCAAGCTCGGCTTCGCTGCCATTGAACAGGTTCATATCGGTGTTGCCGGTGATGCCATTGACATTGCCACTATCGCTACGCTGCCAGAAGGTCATGTACTCCCAGCCACCTGGCAGTTCGGTGGGTACTTCGTCCTGGTAGGCGGCGAGCCACAGCGGATAGTCTTTGAAGTCGGTGGTATCGCCCATTTGCTCTGACCAGAAGTAGCGGTAGGTGTAAATCATGGGGGTACGGCCAGTGAGCGCTTCAACTTCAGTGACAAATTCCTTCACCCAACGCTGCACTTCTTCTGGGCCTACGCCGTCATCGCTTTCAATATCCAACACGGGCGGCAGGGAGGGTTGCGGCATGGTGCGGATGGTGTTGGCGTAGTTCGCAGCCTGGAGAGCTGCGCTTTCGCCGGGGCGCGCGAAGTGGTAGCTACCCACACGCAACCCTGCTTCCTTGGCCTGTTTGACGTCGTCCTCGAAGTAGGGGTTGGTGTATCCCTGACCTTCGGTTGCCTTGATAAAGGCAAATTTTTGTCCGTCAGCTTCCACGGATTTCCAGTCAATGTCGGATCCATCAGGATGCTGCCAGTCTGCGACGTCAACGCCGGAAACGGGGTTGGCGTCATCGAAGGCCGTGGCTTTGGGCACGGAAATGACGCTGAAGGCGAGTGTGATGGCCATCATAATGGCCACCGTGACACCACGGCTTCGGAGTCGACGGCCTGATTCTTGTGTGTGGGTAGTGCTTAAGTCCATGCGGACCAACGTACCTCATTTTTCACACATACAACAGTTTTCACACACGTAACAGTTGTCACACGGGTGTAGGAACACGTGACGCGCCTTACAGCCATGGGCGCTACAGTGGGCACATGCACGATCTTTACCGACTAGTAAATGGCCCCTGGCTCGACACCCACACCATCCCCGACGACCGCGGCGTTGACGGCACCTTCCACGCCCTCCGCGACACCGCCGAAGCCGACGTCCGCGCCATCGTTGAAGAGAGCACCGGGCTCGCTGGAACCCTTTACCAATCCTTCATGGACACCGATGCCATCAACTCCGCCGGCACCGTACCTCTCGCCGAAGACTTCGCGCTTATCGACGTCCCAACCATCACCGATTTCCTGCCCGCACTGGGGGCACTCGACCGCACCGGCGTGGGTTCTCCCCTAGGCTTCTACGTAACCAAAGACTCCGACGGCGACAACAACGTCCTCTACCTAGCGCAATCCGGGTTGGGCCTCCCCGATGAGGCATATTATCGCGACCCCGACCACGCGGACACCCTCGCAGACTATGAACACCACATCGCCACCATGCTGGCATTCCTTGATGATGAACAACTCGGTGGCGTCACCCCCGTCGACGCCGCCCGCCGCATCGTCGAGCTAGAAAAAGACATAGCCGCAGGACACTGGGACGTGGTGGACTCCCGCGACAGCCTGAAAACCTTCAACCCCACTGACTTCGCCGACCTGCCTGAGACGGTACGCAGCATCCTCCTAGCCAGCGGCGTGCCAGAGCTGAAACTCATCAACATGATGCCCTCCTTCGTCCAGCACCTGGACAGACTGTTCACCGAGGACCGCCTTGAGGATTGGAAACTCTGGGCCACCTGGCACATCCTGCTCAACCGCGCCGGGCTGCTCACCGACGACATTTCCCGCACGAACTTTGATTTTTATGGCACGAAACTGTCCGGCGCGACTGAACAGCGGGAACGCTGGAAACGCGGCGTAGGCTTGGCGGAAAATCATGTGGGTGAAGAAATCGGCCAAGAGTTCGTAGCCCGGCATTTCGCTCCTGAATATAAAGCCCACATGCTGGAGCTGGTGGATTACCTACTCGCCGCCTACAAAGAGCGCATTTCCGCGCTGCCGTGGATGACGGAGGAAACCCGAGAAAAAGCGCTGGTCAAACTGTCTAAATTCCGTGCGAAAATCGGTTACCCAGAGGTGTGGCGCAGCTTCGAAGGACTGTCCTTCAACCCCTCTGGTGCTTCCCTGGTGGCTAACGCCCGCGCAGGGTCCGCGTTTACACACGATTATGAGCTGGGGAAACTGGGCAAACCAGTAGATCGCGACGAATGGGTGACCACCCCACAAACCGTTAATGCGTTCTACCATCCCGTGCTCAACGACGTGACCTTCCCCGCAGCCATCCTCCGCCCTCCGTTCTATTCCCCCGATGCCGATGCAGCCACTAACTTCGGTGCTATCGGCGCGGTGATTGGCCACGAAATTGGCCACGGATTTGATGACCAAGGCAGCCAGTATGACGGCGATGGCAACCTCAACTCCTGGTGGTCTGACAAGGACCGCACAGCCTTTGAAGAACTCACCGGAAAACTTGTCACACAGTTCGATGGCAAAGTTCCCGCAGTGCTCGCTGACACGGATTCCAAGGGTGTGAACGGCAAGTTCACCCTAGGTGAAAATATTGGCGACCTTGGCGGTTTAGGTATTGCCGTGGTGGCGTACAAACGATACCTGGCTGACCACGGCAAAGACTTCTCCACCACCGAACGCATGACGGTGGACATCGCCGGGTCCGACCCTTCCATGCAGGATGTGGAATACAACGGCCTCCAACGCCTCTTCCTCTCCTGGGCACGCATCTGGCGCACCAAGATCCGTCCAGAACTGGCCACGCAGTACCTAGCGGTGGACCCGCACTCCCCCGCCGAGTTCCGCTGCAACATCATCGCCGCCAACGTCGCGGAATTCTACGATGCCTTTGATGTTGACCCCGAAAGCGGAACGTGGATCGCCCCCAACGATCGAGTGACCATCTGGTAGCCCGCCATGAATGACGTTGTGCATGACGATTCCACGGGCCGCGACTTTCACGTTGGCGGCCAGGACCGCAACCTCTCGGAGGCCGAGCAGCTTGAGCAGCTGAGCTGGTACATCCACGAGCACCATCCCATGCCCACCGCGCCTGCGGATAAAGACGCCTGGCTCGCCCGCCTACCCGATCGACTCACCCACGCCGCCATGCTCATGCTGGGGGCTGCGGTGGATCACACCATGCCGGGTGTGGCTTTCACTCAGGGCGTTGAGGTGCAGGAACTGCCCGAATTAGCTGCGGTGATGTTCATTCCACAGCAGCCGAACGACCGCCAGCGCTGGGCGGTGTCCCTGAGTCCCGGCTTGTCTGCTTTCGCACTGGATAATGCCTGGCGACCCGAGGTCGCCGCCGCAGCGAACCTTTCCGGCACCACCATTATCGACGTCTCCGACCCCAGTAAAGCCGCCTCCGCCATCGAGTACGCCCGCGCACAGGGGGCCCAGCACGTCACCGCATGGGGCACAGCGGAATCAGCGGCGGATGCCTGCTCCCTCGCCCCGCTTATCGACGCCCTGCTGCTCACGCGGCCCGTGTATGCCCCCGATGCATTTATTGCCTCAGCAACAGGATCCTGGCCTGCGACAATGATCCAGCACGGCATTCGTGATGACGTGGCTACGCGTTGGGAAGAAGCAGAAAAACACGCCACTGTGCGGGAGTACATGGCGGAACACCATGTACTGACCCCAGCAGTGGCGCGTCAACGCATTCAGGATGCGGCGGAGTTTCTACGCTCGGTCTAGCGGTGTGCGAACGTGCGTGGCTTTAGAGTTTAGAGGCTGCGCACCAAACCACCGCTGATCTGACGATAGGCGTTGGCTTGCATAAGAAACAGTGCTGGCATGACGACAATCAGACCCAACCCACAGGGAAGGAAACCAGCAACTAAGATGAGTCCCATCACGACGCTGAAGCCCAAAAGGATCAAGTAGTTGCGGCGACCATAGTCAATACTCAACGACAGGCATTCAGTAACCGAGCCTCGACCATCGAGAAGGCTGGGGTACAGGAACATCAAGAATGGCGCAAGGAAAAATGAACCGATACTAATAACTACAGATGCCCTCAAAAAAACGGGAGAGCTTAATGCTCCCAGTGACAACCCTAACCCCAGCAAGCCAGCAACGATCTGAATTGCAAAAACAACACCAAACTGGGGATTTTGGAATGCCTCTGAAACTGACACCGACCCTTTATCGATATATTTCAGCCCAGCATTAATCCCGAAAACGCTCAATACACCACCGATAACCGACGGAATATTTTTCTGTAACGTACTACCCACCGTCGGGGCTGCGTCTGGATTTGACACATCGTATACTGACCCCGGAGTGATGATGGCTACGATTATTCCAATAAGAGTAATGAGCACCCACATCAGCAAAGTCATGCCAATCCAGAATCCAGGCTGCTGGAACACGGCCTTGAACCCAAAGCTGATGGCTCCACCAAAGTCAAGTTTTCCGGTTCCATTGGCAGTTCCACCAGGGTCTGGCATACCCGAATACTGCTGCCGTTGATACTGAGGGTTAGCATAGCCACCATGGTCATTTTCGGGATGTTGGTAGCCATCGCCACCTGGCTGCTGCGGATATGGTGGGTATGTCATATTCCTGCTTCCTCCTACTTACATGTGCAAAAATAGTTAGAGTTCACGTCCAAATCTAGTCTACTACTTTTCCGCACGTTTTCGGGCCGCAACAATGTCATCCATATGGGCAATTGCCCAATTAACAAGCATCTGAAGCGGTTCAAGCAGGGAAAGCCCGGCAGCCGTGAGTTCATATTCCACCCGTGGCGGAATTTCGGGATAAACCTGCCGCGCTACCAAACCATCGTGAACGAGCCCTTTCAGTGTTTGAGAAAGCATTTTCTGGGAAATGCCGTCCACACGATGGTGCAGCTCAGAATATCTCAGTGGTCCTTGGGCAAGGGCGTTAATGACCAGTACCGTCCAGCGATCGCCAATCTTGGTCAACACATCCCGGGATGGGCAACCTCGAGCAAAGGGGTCCCATGTGTTTTCTGCCACATCCTGCATGATACGTAACTCCTCAGAGCTGGCTTACTACCTTCCGGTAAGTGAACTTACCATAAAGTACTTACTTTCCAAAAGTAAGTTTTATGGTTAGGGTGTGAACCGTACGACCAACACAGGCTCACACCACAAGGAGAAAACAATGAGCAACATCCTCGTTATCGGCAGTACCGGCATGGTCGGGTCCCGCATTGTCAACGAAGCAGTCCGACGCGGACACACCGTCACAGCTGCTAGCCGCTCAGGCAAGCCAGTTGATGGTGCCGCCCGCGCTATCGCCGTCGAACTGGGAAACACGGATACCGTCGCCAAACTCATCGAAGCCCCCGAGACCGATGTCACCATCATCGCCGTCTCCCCCGATCGCACAGGAGGCTCAACCCAACCACTGGTTAATGCCCACAAGAAGCTGATTGATCGTGGCGTCAAAGGTCGTGTACTCATTGTCGGCGGTGCTGGCTCACTCCAACGTGAAGATAGCTCGCTACTGGTAGACAGTCCTGAATTCCCCGAGGAATACAAGGCAGAGGCTCAGGCGTTTGTGGAAATTCTGAACCTATACCGCAATTCAGATCTCACCTGGACCATGCTTTCCCCCTCCCCCGCTATCGCACCCGGTGAACGCACCGGCAACATCACTCTTGGCACAGATTCCCCCGTCGGTGGTGCCGTATCGGCCGAAAACTTCGCTGTGGCCATGATTGATGAGGTGGAAAACCCCCAGCACGTCGGCACACGGTTCACCGTGGCCGACGCTTAAACTAGCCAACTAGTTCAATGGCGGTGGGTTTTTGCGGAGTTCATCAACAGAGATGGCACGTTCCTTGATGGAAATACCATTGTTGTCATCCTGCGTGATCTTGCCTTCCTCGTCCCAGATGGTGACGAAGTTAAATGCCTGCCAGTCATTGGTCACGCGCTTTGCGCGGCTGACGCCCACGCCTGGGAAGTAGGTGCCGGTCTTGTTGCCATGCTCGTCGCGCATTTCCATACGCCGGTCACTAGTACGCACACCTTTTTCTGGGTAGTAGTCGGTACCCATTTGCAGGTGGTATTGCGACTTGTCGCGGTCATCTGCGCCTTTGTCGTCTTTCTTGACCAACCGAGCATTGACCGTAGCGAAAACAGCCTTAATGTCATCGGTGGAGAAGCCGTCAGACAGTTGACGAGTGTCGACTTCATTGCCCCAACCATGGAACATGCGGTTTTCATCGCTGGCGGGAGTGACAACCATGTTGCCGCCCTTGCTGTGCAGATCAGCATTTGATTCACTGCCACTTGCACCATGCTTGGGGAATTCCATTCCGCCAAGTGCGCTGTTATCAACTTCCTGCCACTTACCGGTGGATTTCCGCAGCACATAGAGCTTAATGTTGCTCATTTCCACACTGGTGTTGCGTGCTTGGTTTTCGCGTGCCGTGAAGATTTCCAGCCACGGCACCATGGCGTTCCAGGCATCAGCATCTTTGAAATCAGGGTGCACCAGGGCTTTCTTGTAATAGCCCGGTGTTTGATCGCCATGCGGGTTGGTACCCATCACAAGGGTTCCCGGTCCGTAGAAGCGTTTCCCCACCTCACCGTTGTAGGCGAGGACTTTGTCGTTTTCCTTGGTCATATCAGAAATGACAGTGTCCAACGTGTTGACGTTTTCCGCGGCAAACGCCGGGGTCATTCCTGTAGCAAGGGAGGCCGCAACCACCCCTGCCATCACATGTTTAGCTAGCATCCGTTTCACGTGCGCAATATCCTTCCAACTCTTGAGCAATACCCTCTGACCTGGGGTATCACAAGAGATATTCTACGTAAAACGATATGTTGCTGCAGAAGTGCAGGTGCTGACGGGTTTTTGGCTAGATTTGGTGCTACCTAAAGACCGTACTGGCTCAGGTCGATACCCTCCAGCGGATCGGATTCATGCCCCTCCACAACCGGCTCATCAACCTCAGCGATGGTTACAGTCGCGCCTGTGGAATCCGCCACAACCGCCATGCGTCCAAACTCCGACTCCCACGGCTCGCGCACAACCTCACCGCCCAGCTTCTCTGCCTTCGACACGGCCTCATCCACATTCTTCACACCCACATACGACTGCCAGAACGATGGAACCTCACGCGGAAACCTCCCCTGCGCATCCCAGATACCGGCGAACGGCGCGCCGTCGACAAGCGCAGTTGTGTACCTGAAACCCCCAGCCTCTGTGGACCGCGTTACCCAATCAAACAAATCTCGGTAAAACTCCGCAGCTTCCTCATAATGATTCGTGCAGGTCAGCTCGTGCCACACCGGAGTGCCCGGCTCGCCTGCCGCGATGAACGCCTCCTCCGAATACGGCTCAATCGCCCCAAACAACCCGCCGGAAGTATCCACCAACAGTGCCATCCGACCCAAATTCACATCCGTTGGCTCCGCAAGTACGCGCCCACCCAAGTCCTTCACACGCTGCACAAGCGCCTCAATATCATCCGCCAGAAAGTACGTCACCCACGTATCAGGAAGCGGCGAATCCTCAGGCTTATCGACGATCGCTGCTACCGGAAGCCCCTGCACGCGCGCCACGCGGTACCCCACATACAATTCCTCAAAGTCCCAGCCCAAAAGCTCGCCATAAAAATGCGAGGACTTACGAACATCCGAGGTCATCAAGTCAATCCAGTAGGGCATACCGCCCTCAGCCATAAAAGCAGGCATTACATATTCCTCCACTTTTCAGGGTCAAAATCATCATCGGCGGTAGCTTCATCAAAATAATCCAACTCCTCGGCAGTGGCACGCACCACCCGAGCAGATTGACCACCGAACCCCACCACGTCCCCCTCACGCAACGTCTTACCGCGGCGTGTATCCACCACACCATTCACCGTCACCTGGCCGTCCGCGATAGCATCCTTCGCCTGTCCACCGGTTTCCACCAGATTCGCCAGCTTAATGAACTGCCCAAGTTTAATAGTCTCATCGCGAATCGAGACGTCGAAAGGTTGCATGACTAGCAGTCTATGCTGTGACAAGCAATCAGCGCGATACTTCCACCCCTCGTAACACGGCTAGCTACAGAAACCAAAGGTGAACAGCCCCGCCGCCAATCATGCGAGGCTGTTCACCATCCAATGTGGAACCCACCCACGTTTAGGGAAGCTGTGCAACCCATGTTGCTTGATCAGAGAGCAAACTCAGCCCTTCTTCAAAGGTGATCTTGTAGCTACCCGGATCAGCTGCATGTTTAAAGCAAACCACACCAGTCTTGCTGCCCCCAGGCTTAAGTTCGACGGCATCGTAATCGGATGCCTCGCTGACGATTGTCTGGTCAATCACTACACCATTAGCATCCTCGAGCTTCCAATCTGTAAAACCGTTGAGACGCACAGTGTCTTTGTTACTAGTGTTCGTCACTGAGACGTCAGCGCAAAGGTGATTATCACCAAAAACGTTAGCCCCCTGGTCACGTAAGTTGCTAGCCACAACATCAGCTTTCTTTAGGTGCACAGTATCGCCAAGCTGCGCAGTCGCTGACCCATCGGTTCCTTTTGACGAAGAACTAGCCTTGCCATTAGATTCGCTACTCTCGTTTTTTGTAACAGAAGGTGTCGTTGCAGCATCATTTACGCTTTTCGCAAATAGTGACATACAACCACCTAGGCCAAGAATCATCAGCACCACCAACACCAGTGGCACCACACAACCTGCACGCTTATACCATGGCGGTTTGGGGGCTTGAACATACACTATGCGCTGCCCATCTCCGCCTGGTTGCCCCGGTTGACCCGGCTGCATTTGAGTCATGATGCCCCTCTCTATATGAACGATGAACCCCTCATCGCCTCCAAACTAAAGATTACCATTAACTGATATAAATATAAAAAAATCTTAACTTTTTATGTCTAGATTAGGGTAATCACCGAAAGACGTTAAGGAAATACAGTCCCCCACCAGCTACTTTGTCAAAAATATTCCTTTTTAAAAACTAAGGATTAGGCGTGCATTTCACCCTGAAAACACATCATCAATTTGACCTGACAGCAGAGCGTATTGGTCCTATTGGAAGTCCACTCCCTATATGGCTCCAGCCTTTAGTTTGGCAGCCCCCCGAGAGAGCTGCCCCACTGCGGTTCCAGTAGCAAGATCAGTGCGCTGGAGCGAAACGTACAGCGGTCCCCGTTGCAGAAACCATCATCATGCCGTTATCCGACCCCATGGTGACGTAGTCAATATCAACACCAACAACGCCTTCAGCCCCCAATTCGATGGCGCGCTGCACCATCTCCGCCAGCGCATTCTCACGAGCATTGATCATTTCTTCCTCATAGGCTTGGCTGCGGCCGCCAACGATGTTGCGGAACCCAGCGGCGAGGTCCCTGAACATGTTGATACCAGAAACAGTTTCACCAGCAACAACGCGGATGTACTCTGAGATCTGCCGTCCCTCAACGTTGTAGGTGGTGGTGACGATCATGATTGTTCCTTTCATAGCTGGATAAACAAATTCCCTGTCCACTGTATGCATTTCGGCGAGTTGATGACCTACCGGGGGTGGTTTTGAGAGAGAAAGTTGATGGATGCGCAGGCAGTGCGAATCCAGGAACATGCTTCATCGAAGCTCAGATAACCATGTCGCGGATCACACGTGGGTTCGGGACGATAACGGAATAGGACACCCCTATTTTCACCTGCTCATCACCAACGTAATCACTAGGAATCTCAAAGTCCCATGAACGACCTGGGGCTAACCCCTCCCAGGCGAGTGTGTGCAGCGAGTCTTCATCTTCAAGAAAACTCACCATCAATGCCTCAACGTTAAATGAGCCAACGTTCGTAATCGTTGCTGTTTCCGGGGAAGTTCGCGATATTCGAATAAGGCGTTCCAAGGACTCATGATCCAGCTGTTGCTCCATATGTACACCTCACTGTGGATTTGAGATTGTCGGTTCCATCATATGAATCCCACTTCAAACACCACTGAAATGTCAGGACCGGGGCTGGCAAGAGCCGCAAACCACGCTGATAACAATGCACCAAACGTAACTAGGGACATGAAAATGAATAGTGCTTAGACCTGATCACGGGGCATAATCTGCATCCTGTCGATGTTCATGTGGGACGGCAGCGCCGCCACCCACCGCACTGCCTCGGCAATATCCTCGGCGGTGAGGTTGAGGTGGCCTTCGTAGACTTTGTCAGCGCGCTCAGCGTCACCGCCGAATCGCACAAGCGAAAACTCCTCCGTTTTCACTCGGCCAGGGTCAATCTCACAAATACGCAGTGGCTGCCCAACCTGTTCAAGGCGCAACACCCTGGTCATGGCAGCAACCCCGTGCTTGGCGGCGTTGTACCCGGCACCGCCCACGTACGGAACATGCGCGGCAATCGACGCAATATTGATTATCTGCCCGTCGCCTGATGCGATGAGCTTGTCCAACAATGCCTTGGTTACCCGCAGCGTCCCGAGCACGTTGGTGTCATACATCCACTGCCAATCATCAAGATCAGCATCCGCAACAGAATCCAGCCCTTTGGCACCACCAGCATTGTTCACCAGCAGATCACAGTGTGGGACACGGCTGGCAAAACCAACCACGGAATCCTCACGCGTGACATCAAGTTCAATGGCTTCCGCGCTGCCACCAGTGGCACTAATAGCTTCTACTAGTTCTTCCAGCCGGTCCGCGCGACGAGCTGCGGCAACAACATGCCACCCATCTGCGGCAAGCGCCACGGCAGTTGCCTTACCAATTCCACTGGACGCACCAGTTACTACTGCAATTTTTTTAGTCATGGCTTTCAATCTACCTGCGGAAGGAGCGGTGAGGAACCCTTCACGCGGTCGTCGACAAGCCCGGTTGCCTGCATAAGCGCATAGCAGGTTGTAGGTCCGACAAAGCTGAATCCAGCCTGCTTGAGTGCCCGCGCCAACGCGGCTGATTCGGGGCTGGACGTGGGAATATCTGCGGTAGATTCCAGCGGTTGTTCACGCGGTGGCGGGGCAAAACTTGTCATAAAATCCACCAAACCTCCCTGATCACGCAGTTTCTGTGCAGCGCGGGCATTGTTCACCAACGCGCTAAGCTTCCTTGGATTGCGGATCAGCGAGGGATTGGTGGCAAGCTGCTCAATATCCTCATTGGTCATGGCCGCCACGGCATCCACATCAAAATTGTGGAAAGCAGCACGCAGCGCCTCCCTTTTACTCAACACCAGATTCCACGATAAGCCGGCCTGCAATGCCTCCAAGCACACGCGCTCGAAAAACTCAGCCTCGGTGGTCGCGAGCGCGCCCCACTCATAGTCGTAGTAGTCGCGGAGCTGGTCATTTGCCACTGCCCACTCAGGTCGAACACGACCATCCAGTGGGTTGTACACAAGCCCCCGAGCTTCCAGATCGTCCCCAAGATTCTCCATGCTTCAGCACCCTAGACAATGCGCCAGACATGTGAGGGTACCGTCACCCCCTTCATGGCCTTTGACAAGGCACAATGGTGTGATGAACCAGACTAATCATGCCATCACGTAAGTCAGCGATGAGCACCGAAAAATGGTGGCCGGTGAATGGTAGCTGCCGTTTGGCCCAGAACTCAGAGAGCTACGGCACAACGCAAGTATGCTTGCTCATGAATTCAACCAGCTTGGTCCCACCAACCCCGCCCGCAGCAGAGGCATCCTCGGCCAACTTTTTGGCAACTTCCCTGAGTCAAGCTTCCTCATTCCGCCCGCTTCAATTGACTACGGCATTCATACATTCGTTGGCGAAGGTGCGTACATCAATTTCAACGTCACAATCCTGGATAGCGCCGAAGTGCACATAGGTGATCGCGCGCTCATTGGACCAAACTGCCAGCTCATTACCGTCGGGCATCCCGTTGATGACGTTCAACGACGCCGCGATGCCTGGGAACAGGCCGCACCCATACACATTGGGGAAGACGCATGGTTGGGTGCAGGAGTCACCGTACTACCAGGCGTGAGCATTGGTGCTCGCAGCGTCATTGGAGCGGGCAGCGTGGTCACGCGCAGCATTCCAGACGAGGCAGTAGCTGTAGGGAATCCGGCGAAGGTGATACGAGACATATCCAAGCACTAAACTACTCCCCGTGCCCTTTGATCTTGACTGTATTGGCGCTGGCCTGCCTGTTGCTGCGAGCCTGCCGGAGTTGTCGCACGCACTCGGCAACCAAACCGCCAGCCGAACAACTGTGGTGATTCAGGCTCCGCCGGGCACGGGTAAAACCACCCTCATCCCGCCCGCGCTACACAATCACACTAAGGGGAAAATACTGGTCACAGCCCCGCGTCGTGTTGCGGTAAGGGCGGCGGCACGGAGGCTTCGGCACCTCGACCCGCAGCGGGCACGTTTAGTGGGTTTTGCCGTGCGGGGCGAGTATCAGCGGGGCGATGCGGTGGAGTTTGTGACTCCTGGGGTGTTGCTGCGCCGCCTGCTCACAGACCCGGGTTTGGAGGGCATCAGCGGTGTCATCATTGATGAAGTCCATGAACGCCAGCTGGATACCGACCTCGCCCTGGGAATGCTGCGTGAACTGCATGAACTACGCAATTCGCTTGATTCACCGTTTTATCTCGTGGCTATGTCTGCAACTTTGGATGCCCGGCGTTACTCTGAGTTGCTTGATAACGCACCGATCATTGCCACTCCCGCTGTCACGCATCCTGTTGATGTGCTGTACCGTCTGGGTCCGCAGCGGCTGGGTGTGCGAGGCGTCGAGAAGCAGTACCTAGAGCATGTCGCGCGAGTGGCTCGGGAGGGCGTCGAAAAGCATGGAGAATCTGTGTTGGTGTTTGTACCAGGGGTCCGCGAGGTAACTGCTGCGTGCGAGTTGCTTGATAATGCAATTCCCCTGCATGGAAGGCTCAGCGCGCGAGAGCAAGATGCCGCCCTGACCGATCGTGGCACCCCTCGCATCATCGTGTCTACGTCAATTGCGGAGTCCTCAGTGACGGTTCCTGGGGTCCGGGTCGTGGTGGATTCGGGGCTCGCCAGACAGCCTCAGCACGATGCAACGCGCGGCATATCTGGGCTGGTCACGGTGGGGTGCGCGCGGTCATCAGCCGAACAGAGGGCAGGTCGTGCAGGTCGCGAGGGGCCGGGCATCGTCTACCGGTGCTACACCGAATCCGAGTTTGCGCACATGACACCGCACGCCACACCAGAAATTTTCACCACTGATCTCACTCAGGCGGCGTTGTTCATGGCGTGCTGGGGCAGCCCCGACCTGCCGCTTATCGACGCCCCTCCTCCCGGACCGTTTCAGCAAGCTCAAGCAACATTGCAACAACTGGGGGCGGTGGATTCCTCTGGGACGGTGACCAACTTTGGACGTCGTCTGGCGTCCATTCCTTGTGATCCCAGGCTTGGGCGAGCACTACTACTCACAGGTACCCGGCGCGCCGCAGGCATTGTGGCGTGTCTTGCGGATGATCCGCGTGGGGACATTGCCCGTCTCACGCCGAATAAGGCCGAAGCGCAGCGGTTGCATTCTTTGGTAACTTCCTCGGGTTCCTACGATGATTCCCCTGGCGTGGTGACGGGCCTTGCGTACTCTGAATTCATTGCCAAGCGTGTGGGTGAGAATGAGTTTCTGCTGGCTAGCGGCACTCGAGCCGTGACGCGCGATAATACGTTTGCTGGCGCTGAGTGGTTGGCGGTGGCGTCGTTATCCTCCGCAGGTGAGCGGGTGTTTATTCATGCCGCGGCCCACCTGTCGGAAGATGAAGCGCTGTCGTTGATTGGAGTTTCGGAGACCGTGGAGGCGTCACTTATGAATGGCCGGATTCGCGGCAGAAAAGTGCGCAGAGCTGGGAAAATTGAGTTATCATCCACGCCTGTTGCCGTGCCGCCAGAGCAGGCTACAGAGGCGTTGGCAGCTGGCTTGGATGTGTCGTTGTTTACTTGGTCGCAAGCGGCCACAGAACTGCGGAATCGTTTGGCGTTTGTGCGTGCTCAGCGCGGGGAACCGTGGCCGGATGTGTCCGATGCCGCGTTGAATTCCATGCTGGGTGACTGGCTTGCCCCAGAGATTCAGGACATTGCCCAGGGAATGCCATTATCGCAGGTAGATATGCTTCCAGCGCTGCGCAGGCTTGTGCCGTGGCCGGAGGCGGCATCGTTTGATGAGTATGCTCCCTCGCAGCTCGCTGTCCCGAGTGGCCGTCATGTCTTTGTGGATTACAGCACTGGCAGACCAGTGGTGAGCGTGAAACTTCAGGAATGTTTTGGCCTCGCTGAATCCCCTACGTTGTGCGGGCAGCGGGTGCTGTTCCATTTGCTCTCCCCCGCTGGTAGGCCGCTGGCCGTGACTGATGATCTTGCCAGTTTCTGGTCTGGACCGTATTCCCAGGTCCGCGCCGACATGCGTGGCCGCTACCCCAAGCATCCATGGCCGGAGGATCCGTGGTCTGTGGAGGCGACGGGACGAGTCAAGGGGCGGGGAAAACGCTAAATCATTCGCCTGCCCGGCTTATCCTACGGCAGTAAAACCTCGACACATGAGGAATCCGCGTCTGTGAGCAACGCCCGGCAGCGTTCGTACTCACTATCTTCACCGATGAGCTGCGCAGCCAATGCCAGCGCAGCGATGGCGCGCAGCACTCCATGGTTCGGTTCATGCGACCAGGGCACAGGGCCAAACCCTTTCCACCCGTGTGCTCTCAGCCGGTCCAAGCCGCGATGATAACCAGTGCGCGCAAACGCATATGCTTGCAGTTTCTCCTGGTCAGTAGTGCTGTTTGTACTAGCACCCTCCAACGCCTGCTCAGCTAGAATCGCCCAGGCGAGCGGGCTTTCGGGGTGTGTAAGCGCATTGGTATTGGGGTCTTCCGGCAGCAAAACTGGTGGTGGGAGCAGCATGTCTTTAAATTCAGTCATATATTTCAGGGTACTTGGGTTTGACGCGCACAGTTTTAGGCACAAACAGCGCCACGCCTTTACACTGAAGCAGTGCCTCAACTCCGCACGTATGACAAACGTTGGCTCGTGGTTCTTCCGCTGAGCATTGTTGTGGGGTTGCTTTTTGATAGGTGGAATGTTCCCGCAGCATGGATTCTCGCGGCGATTCTCTGCGCCGGTGGTTGCGCACTGTTGACTCGCCGTGAATTGGTGGTGCGTTCGGAGGCAACAACATTTGCCAAGGCGCTGATTGCCATGGTCGCGGCGGTTCCGTTGACCACGACTCCGCCGCAGCAGCTGACGCATTTTATTTTTCCTGGTTTCATGGTCGCGACGGTGACGCTAGCCATGAGTTGTGCAGGTGGATTGATTCTTGCACGAACACGCAAGGGTGACGTCTCCCCAGAAACAGGAATTTTGTCACTGCTGGCAGGCGGCGCATCCATCATGCCGGTATTGGCCCAGGAGCTTGGTGCCGACTATCGATATGTCGCACTATCCCAATACCTTCGCTTACTCACAGTGTCGTTCACCTTGCCGCTGCTCACACCATTTCTGGGCCTGTACGCACAAGGCACCGCCGCAAAACCCAACGCTGACACATTCACATGGATGAGCTGGCTCGTCATGATCCTGATCATTGTCTTCGGCGAACCCATAGGAAAGCTCCTCCGCCTCCCCGCCGCTGGATTCCTCGCACCATTGTTTCTCACGGTTACGGCGCTTTTTCTCCTCCCAGAGGGCACATCACTGCTTCCCCCGGATGCGGTGCGAGTGGCAGCGTTCCTCGCCATCGGCTGGATGGCAGGCGGCGGTTTATCGACGACCGCCCTCACCAGCTTTGCACGTCAGCTCCCCGTCACCATTGCGTTTATTGCAATCCTTCTTACGGGCTGCGCTGCCATGGCTTGGGTACTTCATGCGTGGCTAGGGGTTTCTTACCTCGACGCCTATCTAGCCACCACTCCTGGCGGGCTGGAAACCGTGCTGGCCCTAGCAGGCGAAGCCAATTCCGGCCCGGTTGTTGCATCCGTCCAGATTATTCGCCTGTTATTTGTGTTGATTATCGCAGGGTGGTTGCCGCAACTGATTCATGCCCTACTGTCCTTGGCACACAAACCGCATTAGTCTCTATTATTATGCCGACAAAATCAAAGCGCACACTGATGCGAACCATCATCGCATGCATTGTGGCTCTTTTACTATTCGTGATCGCCGTGGTGATTTACGGCGTTGTTCACAACCAACAAGCCACACGCACTGGCTCTTTGTGCGCTGAATACGGCATACCTGCTGACGACCCGCGCTCAAACCCCGAACCCCTCCCTGAGACGGATGAAACTGGCGAAAAGCGTGAAGTAGCACCAGACAACAGCATCAAGATGAACCAACCCCTTGATGTACACGGCATTCGCAGCCGCTACCACGTGTTTGCGCGGGGCGTCGACTTCTCAAAGCCGGTGGGCGTGGTGATGCGCCTACATGGTGATGGTGCCTATGAGTACGATCACCCGGAGGGCCTGCTCAACTGCATGGCTTCTGTTGCGGCATCCCACAACATGATTCTTGTTGCCCCCCGAACCCCCGATCACGAAGGCACACGCACCTGGTGGGAGAACATTGGTGAAAGCTCTGAATGGCTTTCAGGGCTAATTTCCCGACTTCGGGAAGACTACGACAATGTTGACACACATAACATGTGGTGGATGGGGTATTCCGGCGGCGCGGAACTCATCAGTTATGGGCTTCTCGCACAGGAACCGGAAAACATCACAGCTGGTGCCATTATGATCGGCGGCGGTGGGGCCCCTACAGACAAACCAGACCCCGCACCAACACTAAACGCCAGGTTGCCCTTGTACTGGTACGTGGGCAGCAAAGACAACGGCAAAGATCCGCGCTCAACCTTCAACGCCCTGAACGCAGCCAACAACGGCGCACACTGGTACCGCTCACGTGGCTACGACAATGTTCAAGAGTACGTCATGGACGGCGACGACCACTTCAGCATTCCCCAAGCCAAAATCCTTGATGATGTGCTGAACAACCAGAAGTAGTCCACCGCTTATCGACGCTGCTCCCCTCCCCGTCTGCGGCGCAGGTTTCGGCCCGCATTGGTTCCGCGTTTCTACGATTTTTGTGTCGCGTTTCTACGAAAAATACTCCGCGTTTCTACGAATAGCATAGGTTCCGCAGGTCAAGGTATGTACGATGGGCGGCATGGAACTTCTACACAGAAACACTGAATCCTTAGGAAACCAACTGCTTGGCCACTTCCCCATCACCGTGATTCAAGGCGCTCGGCAAGTAGGAAAGAGCACTCTGGCGCAGATCTTAGGAAAGCAACGCGGTGCCCAGTATTACTCCCTTGATGACGAGTCTGTACGTGACTCCCTCATTGCAGACCCGGTAGGTTTTATAGACTCCCACGCCTCGCAGACACTCATCATTGACGAGGTACAGCTTCTTCCCGAACTACTACGCGCAGTCAAGGCTAGCGTTGATCAAGATCGTCGACCAGGGCGTTTTCTTCTCACCGGTTCCGCTAATTTGTTGAGACTCTATGGTGATACCGATAGCTTGGCCGGGCGAGCAGCTACCCTCCGATTGCGAGGATTTAGCCAAGGAGAGTTACGCAGCCATACTGACGACTTCATTCATAAAATCCATGATGCTGATTTCAATCCTCTTTCCTTTAGTTCGTCATGGGCAAAAAATGACTACACGCACGCATTAGCAACAGGTGGCTTTCCCGACGTTTCAGCATTACCAGAGCCATTGCAATTCCGCTGGTTCGACGGGTACCTTTCACGCGTTTTGGAACGAGACGCTGCTGTGCTTTCTGGAGGTAGCCAAACCCAACGAATCACCACCTTAGCTTCCCTAATTGCAGCTAACCAGGCAGGTGAGCTGGTAAAAGCTCGTTTGTCGGAACAAGCTGGCATCCCTCAAAGCAGCATCCAAACCTACCTGGATGTCCTCGACTCCATCTATCTTTGTGACCAGCTTCCGCCGTGGACACCTAACTTAACAAAGCGCGAGGTAGGCAGGAAGAAAACAATGATTTCCGACTCCGGTCTAGCGATGCACATGGCAGGTTTAACAGCTGAACAAATCTCTGGTGTCACGTCAAAGGCCATGGATGGAGTGCTGGAAGCATTCGTTGTGCAGGAACTTCTGAAGCAACAGGAATGGAGCAGAAAACGCTATACGTTGTCACACTACCGGGATCGAAATGGCATTGAGGTCGATGTGATCGTGGAACTCTCCAGCGACGAAATCTATGCTTTTGAAGTAAAAGCCTCAGCCACGTACAAAGCCGATCAATTCCGCGGCCTCACGTATCTTCGAGACAAGCTGGGAGACCGCTTCCTTGGCGGTTTCGTCCTTGGCACAGCCCCACAGGGGTACCGCTTCGCGGATAAATTATGGGGTCTGCCAGTATCGGCGTTGTGGTCTATTTGAGCTGATTACCTTAATACCCACCGGGGTACCCGTCGAGAGTAATCCTCATATGTTGCCCCGAACTTCTCTTTCAACACCGCTTCCTCTGCAGGAATCTGAAATCGATCAATCATGGCAATATAAATCGCGGCAGGCACAACAGCAAGCAGCGATTTTCTCCACAAAGCATGCGCAAACAGCATTCCAGCCATTCCTACGTACATGGGGTTTCTGGTCAGGCGAAACGGGCCGGATTGCACAACAGTTGCCACTGCGGAAACATTCATGGGGTCCACGGTTGTAGCTTCAGCCCTGAACTTGGCCACTGCAGAGGCACCCATGAGTGTGGATGCCGAGGCCAGGCCGAGTGCCGCACCCCGTGACAGCAACGTACCTTTGGCTTTTCGACCAAACGGTAGCTGCACGATAGCAGCGCCGAGAGCAATGACAGCTGGAGGAATACGAAAATTATCCATATCACTACAACAGCCTAGACCTGAACGTTTTGCAACAGTACCCACTCCACAACAAACACATGTAGGGTGGACGCGTTTCTGACAGGCGCGACAGAGGGGAAAATCATGCAACGTTTTGAGAATAAGACCATCCTTATCACTGGCGGCAGCAGCGGAATTGGTTTGGCCGGGGCGCGACGCCTCGTTGAGGAAGGTGCGCGGGTCATTATCACTGGCCGTACCGAAGAACGTCTTCAGGCTGCGGCTGCTGAACTGGGTGATAATGCTATTGCCGTGTTAGACAACGTGTCGGACGGGAAAACACTGGAACGCCTCATCCCAGTGGTAGAGAAAGTGGGTTCGCTTGACGGTTTGTGGTTGAATGCCGCTTATGCTGTTGGCGCACCGCTGGAGGAGACAGATAAAGCAACAATCGAGGACATGTTTCAGGTGAATGTGGTGGCACCGATGCTGCAGATGGGTGCGCTTTCTTCCTTCCTGAATACCGGGGCGTCGGTACTTGTTACCTCATCGAGCGCGGTGTACGAGGGGCAGCCGGGGGTTGCGCTGTATTCCGCCAGCAAGGCCGCTATTCTCGCGGCGGCACGCAGCTGGGCGTCGGAACTCGCACCGCGCAATATTCGGGTGAATACCCTGGTACCGGGGCCGATTACCAGCAACTTGCGCTCCGTGCTTCCTGATGAACTGCGTTCACAATTTGAAGAGAAGCTTGCCGACGTCGTGTTGCTTAAGAGAGTGGGTGACGCCAAGGAAGCTGCCGCCGTGGCATTATTCTTGCTGTCCGATGATGCCAGTTACGTAACCGGCAGTTCATATGTGGTGGATGGTGGGCTGCTTATGAGCTGACACGTCAACGCGAAACTTTGTAGACAGTATCTCGTCGTCCTTGAGTGCCAACCATAGTGACCAGCCCATTGTCCAACAAGGCTTTCAGCGCATACCGCACTTGGCCTTTTGACAGCGCCGTAGCGTCGACTATGTCGTTCAGGTTGATGCTTCCTCGATGGTCAATGACCCGATAAACAACTGAGGCATTCTTACCATATTTGTCCAGTTGAGCATCCGTTTCTGTGTTGCCGTCTATAACTGGTTGCGGTTCTGTAGCTCTAGCTGGCACCAACCCCATAACAGCATTCCCATGCCTTAGAAGCCGCACAGAGAAATGGACCCCATTGTCCGTGAAAATGGGTTTTCCCAGTTTACGGTCGTCCATGCTTTCTATAGCTTCACGGATTCCGCCACCTTCGCCTTCAATGATGGGATACCCCTCAGGGGTACGTAGCTGGCGTGCAATGTAGTACAACCGGGGATTTACTGCCACTGGCGTAATATCTGCACTTTCAAGTTGGCGAATCGATACTCCCTGCAAGCCACCGGGACTATCGATAATCAACGCATCGGGCAGCAACCGAATCTGAACACTCTTTACAGCCCCCAGGGTGTCGGGGCCAAGGTCTCGATGCACAAGAGCGTTGGCAATGATTTCACGGATGGCGCTAAGCGGAAGTTCAGCAAGATCAGTCATGTGCCCGTTATCCAGGTAAACACGCACTGTTGATAGATTTTGTTCCACCCAATCCATGGCATCCTGCAGGAGCGTTGGTAATGGACCATCGAAATGCGTCAGATTACGTGTTCGCTGCCGTGATTCATCGCGAGGCAATCGCACCGCAGCCGTGACCTGCAGTCCTGGCTCCGGGCCTTGCGGATAGTTGCCAAGTGCATACAAACCAGCAAGGGTCAGCTCTCCATCGCTGGTAATGATTCTTGTCAGCCGTAAAAGTTCAGTGTCATCATGTACCCGCGCGAGCCTTCTACTGCTCTTGCGGGAGTTCACAATAAACTCTCGTAGAAGATCCTCATCGAGGTCAGCCACAGATGTCCCTGGGACTGGCGCCTCATCGTAGTGCGTTCGTTCGTTTGCCCCAAGCTTCGCCACTTCAAGCATGCGAAGATCACTGTCGTTCATCACGTAGTCACCGTCAGCTTGGCGAAGGTACGCTTTCCCCTTGTACAGTGCTGGTTTGTGCATCAAAGACACATTGGCCACCGAGCACACCACAATGCTTTTATCGTCAATGGTCACGGTCTCTGTGTCCACCCAGGGAGCCGGATGAACAAGGTTTCGCGCTTGGCTCACAATCCCAGCTTCAATCTCTGCGGCATTGGGCACGCCAACCAGTTCAAAGTCCGCCTTCTCGTCAACACCCAAGATGATCGTTCCACCTTCAGGCATGTTGGCGAAAGCACACAGCGTTTCTGGCAGGTTTATCGGCAATCCCCCAGCTGCCTTTTTCACTTCAACAGTAGCGTTATCGCCACGGTTGCTACGCAGGTGCTCAATGACCTGGAGCACCTCTTCCTTGGACCAACCCACACTGTAAGACTACAAATTTACACTCTACACTGCAAACTTTTTACACTGTGGAGTGCAAAAATCCCCCGAACAGCACTTTTACACTGCAACAGTGTAAATCACACTGCAAATTTTTACACTCTACACTGTAAAACTATCCTTGTTCCGCCGCCCATTCGTTAACGCGGCGCGCGCTTTCTTCTTCGCTGAGGTCTTCCACCCTGGTGAGGATGGTCCACCGAACGCCGAAGGGGTCGCACATGGAAGCGTACCGGTCACCCGAGACAAAGGTTGTCAATGGTTCGCGAATAGTCGCACCATGATCAACAGCACGGTTGACCACATTGTCCACGTCTGGGCAGTAGAGCGCTAGAGAATAGCAGTAATCTTCGCCTGCGGGCGGTGCCACGGTGTGGTACTGGGGGTTGGGGTCGGCAACCTGGAGTTTTCCCTTCCCAAAGTCCAGTTCCGCATGCATCACTGTGCCGTTTGCCTCAACGATGCTCACGATCCGAACCCCGAACACTGATTCATAGAATGCAATGGCCTCCCTCGCCTGTGGGATGGTGAGAAATGGTGTCAGGCTGGTTGAGCCGTGCGGGATTCCGTTGGTGGTATGCGCGCCTGTCGCGCCATTGTGTTTTTCCATACAATAACCGTATGAGCACGCTCGACCCCTATTCTTGAAGATTCACGACAGCCATGCCAACCCTCTCCGATAGCCGTGGAATTCTGTACCCGCATCACCTACCGCGTTTTGAGCGTCGCCCCGCCCCCGCTGATCTGACGCACATGATCCACTGGTTCTGGATACCACGCTGGAATCTCCCACCAGGTGAAGTCTCAACCCAAAAAGTGTTGCCTTTTCCCGCAACAAACCTGGTCATTGAACCATCAATGATAGCTCTGCACGGCCCCACCACGAAGCTATCCACACGCACGCTTCGTGGTAGCGGCTGGGCAATAGGCGCGCTGCTCAGACCTGCGGGTACTGGCGCACTTCACCCCGGCATGACGTGCGGCACCACGTTGCGTATCAACGCCCCCGCACTCCACCGCAGCGTTGTATCGTCCATGCCACATGATGCTGACGCGGCCGTCGATACGTATGCGCAATGGATGCGCGAACGCGCCGCCGACGTTGATGAGGGCGGGCAGCTCGCTAACCGTATGGAGGACATTATTGCTGGCGACCGGGGTATCGTGCGGGTGGAGCAGGTCGCGGAGCAGCTTCATGTGTCGGTGCGGAGTGTGCAACGCCTGGCCAAAAGGTATGTGGGGGTTTCGCCGGTGGCAATGATCCGCAGGTATCGCCTTCAGGAGGCAGCCCAGCGGCTACGTGAGGACACGCACACAACCATCGCGCAGATAGCAGCGGACCTGGGCTACGCTGACCATGCGCATCTCAACGCGGATTTTCGGCAGGTTCTGGGCTTCAACCCGGGAGATTATCGACGCACCAGCGCCTAAACCAACACCCCTACCATCTCTGCGGATTTTTCCCACAGTTCGCTGGCTGCATTGGGGTCGGCAGCAAGCGGCGCGCTTTTGGCCGGGCGATCATTCTGGTAGTAGCCACCGGGAATGAAATCAACACCCAATCGTCCGTTAACCAGGTACACCATGCGGTCTGCTCCATAGTTGGTGGAACGCAGGAAGGGCTTGAGTAGTCGGCTGCTGTAGAACCGCGCCGCAAGACCCGTGGTGCCCGTGCCGATGTTTGAGCCAATGGAACCGGGATGGTATGACACCCCGAAAATGCCGCGGTCAGCGAATCGCACGCTGAGTTCCTTGGCAAAAAGAATGTTGGCAAGTTTGGAGTTTCCGTACGCTCGGGTTGAGGAGTAGTGATGCTGTAGGTTGAGGTCGTCCATATCAAGCTCGGAGAACAGTTTTGCACCTAACGACGCCGTGTTCACCACCACCCCTTCACCTTCCGCAAGCTCATCAAGCAGCAGGTTTGTCAACAAGAATGGGCTGAGATGGTTAACTTGGAAGGTTTTCTCGTAGCCGTCCACGGTTTCTTCACGTACAGCGCCGAAGATACCGCCTGCGTTGTTAATCAGGACGTCGATACGCGGCACCTTCTCCTTGATGCGGGCCGCGAGGTCACGAACCTGACTCAGATCGCCGAAATCGGCGGTGAGGTAGGTGCAACCTAGAGGGTCGGCCACCGCACGTATTTTCTCTGGGTTGCGGCCGACCAGGATCAACGTGTTATTGTCCGTGGCCAGCCGTTTCGCTGCGGCGGCCCCGATGCCGTCGCTGGCTCCGGTGAGGATGATGGTTCGTTTCATGCCCCCGACCCTACCGAAGCGGCTTTAACGAGGCATGCGCGGTCATCCCATCACGACGTCCCGGAGAATCTCCATGGGAATGGATCCCTGCGCCAACGCCTTTGCGTGGAATTCCACAGCGGATAACCCGGCCTCGGTTGCATCGGAACGCAACTCTTGCCAGAGGCGTTGCCCCAGTGCATACGAGGGCGCCTGCCCGGGCCAGCCGAGATAACGGTTTAGTTCAAAACGTAGGTTCGCGTCGGCCATGGCGGTGTGCGAGCGCAGGAATTCACCGGCATAGTCGGCGTCCCATACACCCTGTCCATCGGGGGTTTTCTTGCCCAAGTGCACGCCGATGTCAAGAGCGACACGCGCGGCACGGAAACGCTGGGCGTCGAGAAGCCCCATGCGGAAACCAGGGTCTTCCAGGTACCCCAGCTCGGCCATGAGTTGCTCGGCGTACAGAGCCCACCCTTCACCATGCCCGGAGTTCCAGCAGGCCACGCGACGCCACAGGTTGAGCTTGTCGCGCTCGGTCAGCGCCAGCCCCAACTGCAGGTGGTGTCCCGGCGCGCCTTCGTGGTAGACGGTGGTGAGTTCCTGCCAGGTGTAAAATACTTCTTCACCTGCAGGAACGGACCACCACATTCGTCCTGGCCGGGAGAAGTCGTCGGTGGGCGGGGTGTAGAAAATGCCGCCAGTTCCTGCGGGGTCAATAAGGCATTCGATGGTCCTGACGGGTTCGGGAATATCAAAGTGCGTGCCATTTAGATCACTGATGGCTTTATCTGCGATGCCTTGCATCCATTCTTTGAGGGCATCGGTGCCGTGGAGTTGGTAGCGCTCCTCTTTGTTGAGGCGTTCCATGGCTTCTTTCACCCCGACGTCGCTGCCGTAGAGTTCGGTAGCGATGCGTTCCTGTTCGGCGGTGATGTCCTTCAGGCGTTCTAGTCCCCAGTCGTAGGCTTCATCAAGGTCCACGCGGGCACCAACGAACTCGTGGGAAAACAACTCGTAGCGTTCCCGCCCCACAGCGTCGTCGGTGGGGGCTTGGGGTGCGAGTTCTTGTTTCAGCCAGTCCGCGAATTCCCCGAATGCGGCCCGTGCTTGTGGGACTTCCTGCGCGTGCCTGCCGACGCCCAGTCGCTCCAGCATCGAGCCGTCTTTGGCCAGGTCAATACATTGTGTGATCACTTCGTTGATCTGGCGGATCGCCGCGACGTTTCCCTGGGATGCTGCGAGGGTAAGGGATTCCTTGTACCCCTCTAGCGCTGCGGGCACTGCTGCAAGGCGACTTTGCATATGCCGTTTGGGAGTGAGGTTGAGGGTGTCGCGGATGGATTGGATGGGTGAGGCGATGTTATTGAGGTCGCGGTAGTTTTCGCCACGTTCGTGTTTGGCTAGTTCGACCCCTAGGCGGTCTTTCAGCACTGCGGCGGTGACCTTGTCCACGTCGTCGAGGGTGTTGTCACCCGCAGCCTCCTCTTCCATCACTGTAGCGAGCAGGGTACGGGCTTCAACGGCGAGGGAATCATAATACTCAGGTGAGAAGTTTTCTATATCGCCGTCATGCCCGTGGATGCCCCAGGCGGTGGCGGAGAGAGGTGAAAGTTTCGCCAGGTTATGCACGTATGTGTCACAGGCGCGGTCGAGCTTTGAGGGGGTTCGCTGTTCAGTCACAATGAGACATGCTACCCGTGTAACAGGATGCCGCGATGGGAAACGCTCAGGGAAACCACAGTAGAAGTAGCAGCCGGAACCCCTCACGCAGCACAGCAGCCAGAAAAACGGTGTATATCAGTCTCCCCATTTCCCACCGGGCGCGTGCCACTGTTCCAACGCGGCGAAAAGATCATCAGGATTATCCACCACAATGAGGGTAGCAATGTACTTTGGGTTGATAAATCCCGCGTCACACATGCACTGGAGGGTGTACACAAAGGGGGCCCAGAAACCGTCAATGTTGTAGAGCACAATCGGCCCGGTAATCTCACCCAGCTGTTGGAGGGTGAGTACTTCACTGAGTTCTTCCAGGGTACCCACTCCGCCGGGAAGGGCTATGTAGGTGTCGGCAAGTTGCTCCATTCGGGTTTTGCGCTGGGCCATGGTGTCCACCACTTCCAGCTCAGTGAGGCCAGGATGAGCAATTTCACGGTCGACGAGGCTGCGGGGGATGATGCCAGTGATGTGGAGCCCATGTGCTGTCGCGGCGTCACCAAGCACCCCCATCAAACCAATGTTTCCGCCGCCATAAACGACAGAAATGTTTCTCACGGCTAATTGTTCAACAATTTCAGAGATAGCAGATTTGTAAGTCAGATTATGCCCGTTTGCAGATCCGCAGTAGAAGGCAATACAGTGTGGGGAATGCGGCATGACCTCCACATTAACTGTTAATATAGGTATTGTCTTCCTCTGGTATAGAATTTTTCAATGACCTAAAAATAGACCATCCGGTCTATTGAACTTATCTCACAGACTGGGAAATTTAAGTTTTTCCTAGACGGCCTAGTCTATGTTTTATAGACTTTTTTTCATGCGCACCCTGGCAACAACCCCAGCAACACCGTACTTCATACTGCCCGAAACACCGGCTGCCTCATGCTTGCATTACCTACGACACCACGGATTAACCACCCGTAATGAACTTGTAACACGTACAGGATTCTCTCAGCCCACGGTGACAAGGGCGGTCACAGCACTTATTCAGGCACAGCTGGTCCAGGAGCGCCCCGATCTCATCTTTTCGTCCGGCCCGGGCCGACCGCGCGTACCTGTGGAACTAGCCCCTTCGCCACGACTTCACGTCGGAGTTAGTATTTTTGCTCACGAATATTTTGTCGGTTATTTTGACACCAAAGGTCGCACAGTACGGCACCGCCAAGTGCCCTATACGCTTTCACGAACCACGCCGGAAAAACTATGGGAGCACATTAGTACCTCAATCCATCTCACTGGATCTTCGCTGGGACTGCCCATCGCCAACATAGGCATTTCCACCATCGGCACCGTTGACGACCAAGGCACCGTCACCATGCCACTGCCCGGCTGGGGCACCATCAACTGCACCGAAAAACTCCTCACGGAATTCGGTGCACCCGTCAGCGTCGCGGACATCGCCACCTCACTTGCCGCAGCGGAACTTTTCTCCGCCCCCACCGGACCCGTGCCACCCACGCTCGTCCTGGTTGCCGACGACACCTTCAGCGCCGCCACCATTGTTGATGGCGTGGCCGCCCCCATCAAAAGCACACAACCAACCACGGTTCAGGCGCTTATCGACGCCGCGACTCCCGTGGTGCACGAAGCCAACATCCAGCGCATCATCCTTGCCGGTGCCAGCTTTGTGCGTGACCAAGACCTCCGCTCCCATGTGGGACAAAAACTCTCGACCAGCGGGAAAGACACCATCGAACTGCGGCTCATCCCCGAGCGTGAACTGGAAATGCGCTCCGCAGCACGGGCGATCGCCCTCGATCGGTGCATCGCGCACCCGGTGGCAAGCTAGCCAGAAGCAGGCTAGCTGAAACGCACCTCGTCGAGGGTGAGCGCGGTGTTGATACCCGCCTGCGTGCTGGCCGTCACAACATAGCGTGCGGCATGGGGAATGAACGCAGCGGATTGCTCGTCGCTCAACTCTCGGCGAACCTTCGCGGGAACACCTGCGGCCAGGGACTTTGCTGGAATCTCCTGGTGCTCCAGCACAATCGCGCCAGCGGCAATGAGCGACCCTGCCCCCACCACTGAATGCGACAACAACGCTGCCTTCATGCCCACCAACGTGCCATCATGCACAGTGGTCCCGTGCAGCAGGGCCATGTGGCCAACTGTCACATCGTCGCCAATCGTGCAGGGCGCATCCCCATCCACATGAACGGTCGAATTATCCTGAATATTAGTGCGCGCACCGATGCGGATCGGGCCCACATCACCACGCAACACGCACCCATAAAACACGCTGGAATCGGGGCCAATCACCACGTCACCAATGATGGTGGCGTTCGGGGCGATCCACGCTGACTCGTGGATCCTCGGCACAGCGCCCTTAAACGGCAGAATCAGCGGCTGCATGCTCATAACTAGGAATTCCTCTCCACTTCATCCTTCACATCATCAATGTTGCGGAACACCACGCCAGCGATCCCCAGCGCACGGGCAGCAGCAACATTGTCGGGGTTATCGTCAAAAAACACCGTATCTTCGGGTGTGGAACCTAAGTTCTGCAACGCCGCCTTAAAAGCCTCCGGGTGCGGCTTAGCCACTCCCAGATCACAGGACATGGTCACCGCATTAAACTTATCCAACCACGCATGCTGCTTCCGCACACGTCGCGCCAGACCATGCGGAATATTCGACAGCAAGCCCACGTGTTCCCCCTGGTTGATCATCTCAGTTACGTAGGAAACCATCTCTTCATCCGGCGCCAACCAACCGCGATAATCCACCTCGATCGCAGCATCCACATCAAACGGCGGCAGGTCAAGAGCAGTGCGGAACTTCTCCCAGTACTCCTGCTCAGTGAGAAGACCCGCATCCAAGTCGTAGCGGAACTCCCAATATGTTTCCCATATCTCTGGACCTGCCCCCACCACTCGTTCGATGTCGCGCAGCGCCCCCTCCTCTTGGACTTTCAGCAGGACACCATACAGATCGAAAAGATACGCAGTCATAGCACCAAGGCTAATAGAGATTGGGGATGAGGTCTACAATCAAACAAACGCAGCAGTGCATGTCAATGCTGAGGTGCGGTTCGACTGTGCACGGGCAGCAGCGAGGTATGGTGGAGGCTTTTTACAGCCGACAGCGAATTTAAAATACACTTAGCATACTAGATATCACCTGTGCGCTATCTGCTACGTAGCCCATAATGTTATTCGATGCGAAAATAAAACGCTCCTGAAATTGACAATCTAAACGCAGCTTTCACATCTCACTGGAGCTGCTTGAAGCGCCACTAGCCACGCGCATAGCACAGAGACAACTAGCTTAAAAACATAACGATCCAGCTCAGGACACAAATAATTGCACGTCATTCAATACGTCCAAAAGGTAGCTGACCTACAGACAGAAACAACAATAACTAACCTAGTGACATGAATCATATTGTAAAAATATTGATACATATTGATAAAGAAGGATATAGACAGTTATGGTAAACTCACTGACCGCAAGAGATAGTAAACACTAAGGAGCTATGATGGCTTTTCGCTCAAAGTATAGGCACGCAGCAATGTATGTAAGCGCCTTGCTTCTAACAACGTCTTTCGCTACTCAATGGGCAAATGCCGAACAAGTAGACACCGGAAAAAATGAAGAATCTAGTAAAGAAATTCTACTAGATTCAGGACAATCATTCACCGCCCCGAAAGGCTATAGCATCCAGCTGGAAACTACAGGTGATTCGTCAACGAAAACAGAACTTAACAGTGAAGCCGCTCTAGGAGCCCCACATTGCATTTATGCATATAAAGAAAAGGGGGCGATTCAAGTCCAGAATGATTGTCCAGACGGATGGAGAGTGAAAGTAGTCCTTCGATGGGCCGGGGATGCTGGCTGCAAGTGGATCGAGCCAGGAACGCGTTCAAATGTAAAGTTTGATCCAATAGCAACAATTGACAGATTGGAGCTCTGCTAATCATGAGGACGATCTCCACAACTCTTCGAACGAGAATTGCTATTTTACTTGCAATTGCTGCACTCATCACCCAAGCTATCCTTTATATCCCCAGTGCGGCCGCAGTTGATTGGGGTTCTGTACTTCGCTCTTACAATAGTAGAAATGAATGCATAGCAGGAGCGAAATATTATCAGAAATACTATGCTCAGCTTCAATGCGAGAAAAATCCGGACGGCAAAACATGGTTACTGGTCATAATGAAATAGACCCTTCTCTATATGAGAATAGCAAGCTCAAAGATTTTTTCGATTCCCATCAAGATATGCAGGCATCTTTCGAAGATATTAGGAATGAGATACTAATCCGCGGCTCGAACTTGATAAAAAGATGGGAAAAAGAGCCACCACTACCACATATGGATTCTGGATCATCACTCTGGTCGAGAAGAAATCTAGACATCATTGCCAATGATTCAATGTCAGCAATACCCAAAGGCGACATTTTTCTTTATCTTGGAGAAGGGGTTCTACGCTCCGGAAAATGGAAAGCATTTTGGTTTTTCCTACCAAGATTAATGGAAGATAACTACATTTCCATGAATATGATGATGTACATTCCGGTCATTGACAGCATAGAGAACATCGGAATCTGGGCAAATTCTCTCCATATTCCAGACTTACGCGAGAGATATTTTCAAATCATGTCCGGAATCCCCCCAAAGGAATAGGAAAACTAAAACAAATTATCCTAGTATCCTAGAAATAGCTTTCCCACCAAGATATCTGACCAGCATCGTAATGCAGCTTTTATGCCATGCCGCATTACGATCTAGTGATCTGTGGTAGTGGCAATCATAATCCAGTGTGTGATCAGTACCTGTCAATCACGAGCCTATCGGCAGCACGACCTGGGTATGCAGGAAACTCAGCCGGATACCCCACAGCAGTGACAAGCCCAATGGCACGGTCATCACGACCACCCAGACCAATAGCCTCTTTCACCTTTTCTTCATCCCACCCTGTTGTCGGGCTGGTAGCCAAGCCCTCAGCCTGCGCGGCAAGCAACGCAAACCCAGCAACAAGCATCGCGTCCTTCATACCAGCCTCACGCAGTTCAGCCGGAGTTTTTGGATCCCGCCACTGCGCAACCACAGCCTTACGTTCTGCTCCTAGAATCTCTTCCGCATCCTTAGGGAAGGTTTCCGCACGAGCAACGGTGACCAGCACTACCGGGGCGTCGATAAACTGCCGTTGACCAGATGCTTCAAACAACGCCTGCTTTACCTCTGGATCACGAATCACCACGAGATCACGAAGCTGAAGATTGAAAGAACTCGGTGCCTCCAGAGCATGAGACACGACGCGATCCAACACGTCAGCCGGAATATCCTTATCCTCAAATTTTCGTGTAGCCCGACGAGATGTAATCGCCTCCGCAACAGTTAACGACATAAAAACCTCCATAGTTTGATCAAAGTGCCACTATCCTACACTCTGCCCGCTACACCGGGCCGTCCAGTACACTCGCCACATGATCAACTTCGCCGACGCCCCCGACGTTGTCGCCCCACAACTACTCGGGTGTGTGCTCACCGTTGGCGAGGTCAGCCTCCGTATTACGGAGGTAGAAGCTTACCTCGGTGCGAATGATGAAGCCTCCCACGCTTATCGAGGCAAAACCGCCCGCAACGCCGCTATGTTCGGACCTCCCGGATGCCTCTACGTTTACAACTCCTATGGCATCCACAAAGCAGGCAACATTGTGTGCTGGCCCGACGGCACCGCAGGCGGAGTGCTTCTGCGAGCAGGTGCCATTGTTGCTGGTAGCGACGTCGCGCAGGCCAGGCGTGGCGACGTCCACCCGCACTCCCGACTCGCCCAAGGTCCAGGCAACCTCGGGAAAGCACTCGGATTGCTCATCGAACACAACCACTCCCACATCTCGCAGGACCCAACTGATGCGGAGGCTGGTTTTCTTTTAGTCAGCCCCGATGAACCCGTGGACTACATGACCGGGCCGCGCATCGGTATCAGCAAAAACACCGAACCCCATTGGCGTTTCTGGATTCCTGGGGACCCCACAGTCTCGAAAAAACGCAGGTGAATGGGGCTAATCGAGGTCTATGTTCAGATCGTTCAGCATCGTGGTACCCGCCGGTGTGAGCTTTATAGCGCGAGTCCCCTTTACCCGTGTTATCCACTGGCGAGCAAAGAATTGCTGACACACGTACGTACCCAGCGCACCACCAACGTGAAACTGGCGCTCTGTACAGTCAAGACAAGCCTTCGCCATAAGCCGTTTGGAACCATCGATTCCCAAGGAATGGAAGAAGTTCACGCCGTCAGTAGTGACTGCCCAATCCGGCGCAATGAACCCCTGCTCAATGAAATGGGTGCAAAGACGAACCCCAAGTCTTCCAGCGAGATGGGAATAGCAGGTACGTGCATCCGCTAAAGCCTTAGTAGTTCGATGTGCATTCAGGCTTTGAGGTGTTGGCAGTAGATCTGACGACAATACACCAAGAGCCTCGATCACTTCCGCAACATGGCTGCCAGCAAGCGTGACATAACGATGGCGCCCCTGCCGAATGTCATGCGCAATATCGACCTTAACCAGCTTATTCACGTGTTCCGTTGCCGTGGATCGCGATACGCCTGCATAATGCCCAAGTTCACCAACAGTCCAGGCAGTGCCACTCATGAGCGCTGCGCACATTGCTGCGCGCGACTGGTCAGATAGCACATCGCAGAGGGCAGAAACATCAGGTATTGCCTCGGGGAAATGACGCGTATTCATTAACAACCACTCTAGTGGCCACTTTGTTCGCCCCACATCGAACCAAAACGGTTCTATGGTCACATTCGTACCCCTCGACCACAGCTTAGAGTTATCACGTAAGGCAATCATGCGACACCTTAATGAGCGCATAGCACTGTGCACAGTATTATGCGGTTTCTTCGTAGTTATACTCGACACGACCATTGTCAACGTGTCGCTTCCCTACATCGGCAAGGACCTTGGTGGCACAACCTCGTCTCTACAGTGGGTGGTTGATTCCTATACGCTCTCATTTGCCGCTTTGCTTTTAACATCAGGTACTGCTTGTGATCGCCTGGGAGCTCGACACGTCTACCTCGCAGGACTTGCTACATTTGCCATATTTTCTTTCCTGTGTGCGCTTTCCACATCAATGTGGGCGCTGATTATTTTTCGCGCTTTTCAAGGCATTGGAGCGGCCATGGTCGTTCCAAGCTCGCTCGCCTTGATTGCGGAAATGTACTCTGATCATGCACAACGAACAAAAGTAATTGGCTTGTGGGGCGCAGCTGGAGGAATCGCAGCAGCACTTGGACCTATTGTGGGTGGCATGCTGGTTTCAGCAATAGACTGGAATGCGGCGTTTTGGGTCAACATACCAATCATCACGGCCCTCATAATGCTGGTCATTAGCGTTATACATGTACAGAAGGCCAGCGCCGCTAAGCGATTCGATCTATGGGGGCAAGTCACCGCGATAGTGAGCTTATCCTCAATCACGTATGTGGTCATCGCATGGGGAGAGCACGGGTGGGACGTTGCTTATATCGCGTGGATCATAAGCGGGATAATCCTAACCGCATGCTTCTTCACAATTGAATCAACAACACCCGACCCCATGCTTCCACTCGCACTGTTCAGGGAAGAAACCTTCAGTGTTGCAGCGTTCGTTGGCTTTTGCCTGAACTTCAGCTTTTTCGGGCAGCTCTTTATCCTTTCCCTCTACTTCCAAGATTTTCTTGGCTGGTCACCATGGTTGTCAGGATTGGCCTTAGCACCTCAAGCAACCTCGGCTATCATCGCTTCGCCTCTTGGTGGGAGGTGTGCTGCCAAATATGGCCCATATCCAGCAATGCTGATAGGACTGCTCATTGGCACAGGCGGTTTTTCAAGCCTGATTGCGGTATCGCCTGAAACGCCTTACGCGGTGATTGCACTCCTCACATTGTGCGTGGGATTCGGCATGGCTTTCGCCATGCCAGCAGCAACCTCGGCTGCTGTTAATGCTTCACCACCAGAGCATGTTGGAGTCGCTGGTGGCGTTATCAACACCGCAAGGCAAGTAGGTAGCGTTTTTGGTGTTGCACTACTTGGCACGTTTATTGCTTCGGGTAGTTTTCTTGTTGGTTTCCACACCGCTGTTCTTGCAGCAGGTGGAGTTTTTGCATTGGCAGCCAGCAGGATCCTTGGTACTATGCTGCGATCACGCCGTTAAACAACGGCAACAGAGACTATCGGTAGCGACGCAAGCTAATAGCGGCGTCGACAAGCGGGAAACGGAAAAACCATCCCCGTACCAGGTGACCCGGCAGAGAGTAACACACCCTACCTAAACGGCACCTCCCCGATGGTGCGACGAAGCTTGCGGGTGTGCAGTTTCTCGGGGTTCGCGGCCAGCGTTTCCATTGCGCGAACGGCGCACATGAGGTGGGCTTCTTTGGAGTTGGAGTAAAAGGCTTGGGCGGCGGCGGGGAGTTTCGGTACGTTGTGGAGTGGCAGGTCAGACACCGCCAGCAGTGTCCCGTAGGGGATGCGGTAGCGGTAACCATTAGTGGCCAGCGCGGCGCTTTCCATGTCGACGGCCACAGCGGTGGAACCGCGGAGGATGCGCCACAGATCATGGGGTGTGTGCCATTCCCAGTTGCGATCGTCGGTGGAGAGAACAGTACCAGTACGCATGAGGTCTTGGGATTCGCCGTAGACTGCGTGAACGCTGGCTTCGAGGGCGCGTTGTACTTCGGGAACTGCCGGGATGGGGATGTTGACCCCGATGCGGTCGTCGAGAATGTGGTCGCGGCGCTGGTAGGCGTTGCCGAGGATGAGGTCACCGATGCGCATGCGCCCGTCGAGTCCGGCACAGTGTCCGATCATCACCCAGCATTCGGGGCGGAGGACGGCAAGGCAGTCGGTGATGGTTTTGGCGTTGGATGGACCGACGCCAATGTTGATGATCGTGATGCCATCTCCGTCGGTTGTACAGAGATCGTAGCGCGGCATTTGGTAGCGGCTATCTAGGTTATACTCGCAGGTTGCAGCGTTGTTGGCAGTAACTTTTTCGCCATTGGGCAGCAGCATATGCGTGTAGCGGGTGTCGCCTTTCACCAGTTCGGCCAGTCCGTACTTCACGAATTCTGTGGTGTGCATGGCGTAGTTGGTGAACAGGATGAATTGTTGCACGCCGTCGGCGGGGATGCCGGTGTAGTGTTCGATGCGTTTGCAGGCCACATCGAAGCGGTGCGGCGCGAAGTGAAAAAGCGGCAGTTCGTCACTGTGGAAGGCGTCCCAGGCGCTGTCGACAATGCCGTCGTCAACGAAGTCGAGGCTGGGCTGCGGGATTGCCGAGTCCCCCGAGCCGCCTCCTGTCACTCCCCCAATGCCGCCAATATTTTGCGGGGTGTTTTCCAGTCCGTCAATGAACACGGGCGGGATCTGAATGTCGCTGTAGCAGGTGTATATGTCGCAGGGATAGTTGGTGACCAGCCGGGTGAGCATGTCCATCAGGTAGGCGCGCATCATTCGCGGCCTGCTGAGCACCGCCGAGTACCGCCCCGCATGGTCAACATACCCGTAGGGTTCGGTGCGGTCGATGGGCCGCCATTGTTTCACGTCAACAATGAGCTTTGGGTAGACGACGTCGCGGTAAAGCTCGTGGTTCCCGCTGCCCAGCGCCTCCTCGGCCAACTCAACCACCGCATCGTACATGGTAATGAGGGCGTCAACTGCGGCTTCGGCGCTGTCATGCTCGGTGAACGTCATGGTTTCCAGGATAGGGAAAAACATGTTCGCAGCTGGTGTGCTATGTCATTATTGCTGGTTAGTGCGCAGGAAACAGTGTTGTTATCACCTGTATTGTTGTTCGCGGTGTCGATACGCGCAGGGTATATACCGCCGGAGTTTCTGCTGGTCGCAGGCTTGAATGCGTCGAACCGGCATCGTGGTCGCAACGATGCTGTGTGCGTTTGCTGCATCGGTTTTGCAGGAAAAACAGTGCATGACGGCACGCCCAAGACTTTGTGCAGCACCAGAGTCGAAAATAGATGCCATAGATTTAAGGGTATGAGTTCAAGTGACATCATTTCTGTTTATTCCCCCGCCACTGGCGAGCATGTTGGTGATGTCCCCGCGCACACCGCCGATTTCACCCGCAAAGCGTTTGCTGCCGCACGCGATGCCCAAAAACAGTGGGTGTCGACGTCGCTTCAGCACCGGAAAGCGGTGATGTTGCGGCTACATGACATGGTGTTGGAGCGGCAGTCGGAACTCATGGATGTGATTCAGTCGGAGACTGGCAAGAACCGCGCAAGTGCGTTCGATGAAGTGCTGGATGTGGCAATCACCGCGCGTCATTACGCGTATGCGGCGCCGCGCATGCTGCGAACTCGCCGCAAAAAGGGCGCATTACCCGTGCTCACGCACACTGTTGAGGAGCATGTTCCGCATGGCGTGGTGGGGATTATCGCACCGTGGAACTATCCGTTGACACTGACGGCCTCCGATGCGATTCCGGCGTTGCTGGCGGGCAATGGTGTGGTGCTCAAGCCGGATTCGCTTACTCCGCTGACGGCATTGAAGATTGCTGAGCTGTTGTACGAATCGGGCATTCCCCGTGATCTGTTCCATGTGGTGTCGGGGTCGGGCGGCGTGGTGGGACGCGCGATCACTGAGGGATGCGACTATTTGATGTTCACAGGTTCAACGATGACGGGGCGACGCTTGGGCAGCATCGCGGGTGAGCGTCTGATCGGGTATTCGGCGGAATTAGGCGGCAAGAATCCCATGATCGTAGCCCACGACGCGGATATTGAACGCGCTGTTCAGGGTGCTATTTCGGGGTGTTTTTCCAACTCGGGGCAACTATGTGTATCCATTGAACGCATCTATGTGCATGAGGCGATTGCGCAGGAGTTCCTTGAACGGTTCGTCGCAGCGATTGAGGCGATGCGGATTGGTCCCGGCCCGGAGTGGGACGTGGACATGGGAAGTCTCATTTCCGCCGAGCACCGCGAGCGCGTTGAGGACATGGTTAACGATGCCGTGACTCGTGGCGCCACCGTTCTCGCTGGCGGACGTGCCCTCCCGGACCTCGGCGAAGCCTTCTATGCGCCCACTGTGCTGACGAACGTGGCGAAACGATCGAAGCTATACCGCGAGGAGGTGTTCGGCCCGGTGGTCTACGTGGAGACAGTCGACAGCATCAGCGAGGCCATTCAACGCGCTAACGATTCTGAATATGGCCTGAACGCCAGCGTGTTTGCCGACCCCGACGCTGCATGGGAGATTGCTTCGCAGTTGGAGGTAGGCACAGTCAACATCAACGAAGGTTACGCTGCCACCTGGGGAAGTATCGACGCCCCGATGGGCGGCTGGAAGGCATCGGGCGTGGGGCGTCGCCACGGCGACGAGGGCTTATTGAAGTACACGACAACACGCACTGTCTCCTCGCAGCGCGTCATGCCAGTGTCAGGCCCTGGCGAGGTTGCGCGGGAAACCTATACCTCTGCGTTGAAGACGGCACTGAAGCTGGGCAAACGTGTGCTGCGCTGACCAAGTAGCAGAGATGTCATTTCCTTAAGGAATAGTAAATCAAATGACAGGACGAGGCCCGCTGCGCGCGTTTTCGCACGCTAGCGGGGCTTTCTTATGACATCTCAATCGTAGCAAATGTTATATCAACTTGACTTTTGAAGAGAAATCAGGTATGGAAATACAGCTCTTTATGCAGAGCGCAACCAGGATTGAAGCCGTGTCCACAATGCGGACATGAGTGAGTCCTTGCATAGAGCACATACCCCATTGTGATTCCACACACACCACAGAGAATGGCGTTATCCGCATCAACAGAGACAGTGCCAAACGGATGGTCGGTACATTGCTCATGGCACTGATGACAAGCCCACCAGGCATTACAGGTAGCGCAGCGGTTCGCAATGACGTCCACCGATGACCGGTAGTGGCAACAACGTCCATGGGGATCAACATCAACACCATGGATAGCTGGGCGCGGCGACGGTGCAGGAGCCATAGGCCCAGTATTCTCACGTGACGGCATGTGCGCAAGGCCCATGCGATGCAGGGTGGCAACGCCAGCGAAGGAGCCGCACACACCTGCTTCAGTAGGAAATTCTTCAACTTTCGGGGGTGGTTTTCACCCCCGCGCTAGCAAGAAGATTACCCATGCAATATTAAATAATTTTAATGTGTAATTATCCTTAAACTAGACTGTGAGAGGAACACTTTTGATCACCGCAGGTCAACGGCTTTTGCTCGCGAAACGCTCTCAAATTTTACTCATGTATTGCTACGCAAATTTTGATATTTCGCACGGGAAGGTTCGTGGTCCGCGCGGCGTTCGATAGGATTATTACCGTGACAACCGGTCTGACCCTGATCACACTTACCTCTTGTTATTTCCCAGCTCCACACCCCTGGAGCGACTCTCGGAGCGCACTATGACATCAACTACACAAGCACCTGGATCGGAGCATAATTTTCAGCAGAAAGTTATTAGATCTGGGCAGCCCCACTGGATCAGTTGGGTTGTTCTAACTATCTGCACTGCTTTGATTCCGGTCACCTGGGCGTACATTGAGATGACGCCCAACCCTCCCGCCTTCTTGGCGGTTATCGGGTTGTTTGTGTGCGCGATCACCATTGGCGGGGCTGTCTACATGACGGTATACCAAGGGCAGTCCTACGCACGTTTGTTCCAACTATTCACCAACCTCTCCCCGACGATCCTGTTGATGTCCGTGTTCCCGTTCATCAGCGGCACCTTGAATTCACAGAGCATTGGTAATTCTCGCGAGCTCATGGTGGTGTTGGCGGTGTCTGTCACCGTCCCTTGGATTGCCAGCACGGTGAGTATGCCCGTCTACGAGCCACTAGCCACCGTGGACCGCCGGGACACCGCACTGTTTTACCGCAGCTTCTGCCAACTGTGGCCGCCGTTGCTGCTGTGCTCCATTCCGGTGGTGGGTCTTTTTGCACTGGTCATGCTGTCCGTGAAAGGCTGGGGCGTCTCCGAGACCGGCTTTTTCATGGTTGGCGTGTTCACCAACATGTTGTTCTCTCAGGCCATCATCCCGGCGCAAGAGACCAAGCGTTTCGGCTACATCTTCTTTTCCTGGGTGTTCTATGCAGCCTTCATGTTCTGGATGCCGCAACTATGGTTCTTGGCGCCGGTGTTTGCGCTGCTCCCCCACCTGGTCCTGTTGAACTCTGCCCTGATTGGGTTGTTCCAGCCACGTGCGCTTAATCCCAGCCGCATCACCCGCGAACTGCTGCGTGGTGCACTGTACGGTGGCGTGCTCTGGGCAGATAAATTCCTGTTGGTACTGATCTACGCCGGTGAAATCAACATCTTCGTGGTCTATGTTGCCTTGATTCCTATGGTGTTGGCTCAAGGCGTGTACTTCGCCTCCCAGCTGGATATTCTCACCCGCTCCATGGAGGGTATCCGCGCCATGATCGATCAGGCTCCGTGTAATGAGTTGTCCACCCAGTCGGGAGGCATTTCCAGCAGCGTGGAACAATCCGTGGCCTCTACGACCTTGATCGCCAGTGGCCTGGGCCTGGGAATGATGCTCATTTCGGCCATCATGGGCATGGACCACAACACGGAAGTGCTGGCCTTGGTGTTGGCTCCGATTGTGTTCCTCATGTTGATGCTGCTGATTTTCGAACTCAGCCAGCTACAACAGCACCGTACTGCGGAGATACTGTCCGCCATTCACATCGCAGTGGTGACCATCAGCTTGATTGCGCTACCCATTCCGGCCGCGTACTTCTCGCTGATCATCGTCGATATTGTCCTGACCTACCTGGCATTGCGGAGTTGCCGTGGCGCTTTCGCTGATGCTCCATATGAGTTGTTCTGGAAGGAAGCCGCGAAATGGTAAAAACCCGCCGCCCCAACGAAAATTTCGAGTTGGAGGAAGTGGACGTAGCCATCGTCGCCGAATCAACCTACCCGTTCCTTAAGGGGGGTGTGTCGGCGGTGGTTCACGACATCATCACGAACAATCCTGAGCTGACGTTCGGCATCATCCACATCGCGTGGGACTCCGAATCCCCCACCGAATACCTCTATGACGTGCCGGGCAACGTGCTGTGGGTGGACATGATCTACCTCTCCATGGCTGAAACCAGCGTGGCATTGCAGAAGCTTTTCGATTCCACTGCAGAACTTAACGGCCACAGCCCCAATGAAGTGGCCAAGAAGCTCATGTACGCGCTTGACCAGGTTACTCGTGATAATCCGCAGCCTTTGTGGGATTTGTACGATGAAGCCGTCAACCCCCTGACCCGTTCGTACCGGCTGTGGCCGGTGTTCCCCACCAAAGCCATGATGCAGCAGTCCATCAAGATGGTGGGCAACGCCGAGGACATGTCTGTGGGCACGCTGTTCTGGCAGCTCCGTGACTTTTTCAGCCTTGCGTTCGCCATTACGGACCGCGTACAACCCCCGGCGAAGGTGTACCACGCCCACACCACCGGCTACGCCTCCGTCATTGCCGCCTGTGGTGCTCGGCAGCATAACGGTAGTTTCCTGCTCACGGAACACAACTTGTATGTGCGTGACACGGTGAACACTCTGCTGGACCGCCGCATGGACCTTCCCATTACCCGCACCAGCCACCTGGAGCTCCCGAAGAACACGGTGGAGTACTTCTGGACACGATGGTGGGTTGAAATGGGTGCCTGGCTGTACCCATCAGCCGACCACATCACCTACCTCTATCCCCTGGCCATCGCAGAGGCAGAGGCCCTGGGTGGTATTCCGAGCAAATCCGAGGTGTTGCCTAACGGCATGGAGTGGGACGATTTTTCCTATGGGCGCCTCCGCCGTCGTGAAGCACTGGACGACATCGTCAGTGGTCGGAAGCAAAATTGGCGTTTCGCCTGCATCGCCCGCGTGGTGCCCATTAAAGGCATCATTGAACTTATTGATTCGGTCGCGCACCTCGTGCGCATGGGATACACGAACTTCACTGTTGACGTGCTGGGTCCCACCGACCACATTCCCGAGTACTACCGCCGCTGCGTGGCCTACGCAGAGAAAATCGGTGTGAGCGACCGCGTGGTCTTCCGCGGCACAGTGAAGGTGCGCGAAGTCATCCACGATTACGACGCCCTCGTCCTGGCCAGCTTCAACGAAGGCCAACCGATTGTGGTGCTGGAATCCATGGCCTGCGGCCTGCCCGTGGTGGGCACCAACGTTGGCGGCATGGACCAAGTTGTGCGCGACCCGCTGCCCGACCTCGACGGCGGCGAAGTCGGCCCCTGCGGCATCCTTGTGGAACCCGGCGATTCCGAAGGCTTGGCCAAAGGCATCGCAACCCTCATGGGGTCCGGCGAAGCCTACCGCGAGTGGTACGAGAACGCCCTTGTGCGCCTGCAAGGCACCTTCCTCATGCCCGTGGTGATGAGCCGCTACAACGCCATTTATCGACGCCTCGGTGCCGCGTCCACCCCCGCAAGCTTGCCGAATGCAGACCTCGCACGAGGTGAAGACGATGTCCGCGAAGGCGGTTTCCTTCGCCGCCCGAAGGGCAGCCAACTCTTTGGTTGGGGCACCACGCGCAACCCCGAAACGGTGCGTACCGGCCAGCTTATGGGAGGATATTTCCGTAGACAAAAATAGGGAGATCTGAAGGAGAATAGTGCGTTACCGCCCACGCCTGGCCTGGATCCGCTACGGCAGCCACGACCTGACTGACGAGGAAATACAAGAGGCCGCCGGGAAATTCCGGGTGGCCATCATCCAGCCCTGGGAACTCAAAGCTGCAGAAACGCTCAAGGAACTAGATTCCGACGTGATAGTGCTGGCCTACCAGTGCTTATCCTCAGTGCGGGTCTATGAGAAAGGGCCGATCTACAGTTCCGGTATTTCCCCAGGACAGGCAGAACAACTAGGTTCCTTTGCCCTTAATTCCAGCCGCCGCCGCATCGAATGGGCAGGCTACCCGGGGCATTTCCAACAGGAAGTATGGAAGCCCGAGTACCAGGAACGATGGGTCAAGACGGTGGTGAAGCGATTCGAGCACACCCCGTTCGATGGTGTCTTCGCCGACAATGATGTCTACGACGATTACTACAACCTTAACTTCCCGCTCTACGGTGGGGAAGAAATCACCACCGTCCACGCGGCGTTGGACCAGCTGGTGAGGAAAGCCGGGGAGGCATTACGCGGCGTCGATAAGCTGCTGGTGCCCAATATTGCTGAAGCTCGGCGCGAAAAAGATCGCTGGTTGCGGCACAGCAGATACGGCGGTGGCGTGGAGGAATGCTGGATGGGCTGGGACAATTCACCCGAGACGCGTCTTAACTACCGCGCGATCTGGCAGCAAATGCGAACATTGCGAGCACCTGGCGTGAGCGTGGCGCGCACTCCGGGGACGGGCGAGCCTGGTGATCCGAACCTGCTTTTGGCGTTGGCGGCTGCCTGGGTTTTCGCGCCGACCTCGGATGTTGCGGTATCTGCAACGGCGCACGACGGATACAACGCCATGCCGTGGCGAGAGGAAGCTCGCTGGGATCTGGGATTGCCGACCCATGCACGACCGTTGAATCCCGCGCCGGGCGTATATATTCGCACCTTGGATAAGGGAATTGCGGCGGTGAACCTGTCGCATCAGAGCAGGCCACTGGGGCGTCACATGCTGGAGCCGTGGAGCGGATTCATGGCATTGAAGCCGCTGTAGTCGGCCTGGTCAAGTTTGCTTATGCTCAAGCACCATAATGCCTCTTTTTGGAGCCTGAGCATAAGCAGATTTTATGCAAACCCTTGCACTAACGTTGTTCAGGACATTGCACAGTTGACGCCACGGCAAGCTTCACGGGCATCATTGCAGGTCACAATAACCTAAAACACAACAAACGCGCCCCCTGTTCGTGGCAAACAGAAGGCGCGTCCGCGTGAGATCTTAGGAAGCAGAAACGCACTCGTCCCAGTGGTCTTCGTGCTTGTGGTGCAGGTGGCCATCGTGGACGTAGTCGACGTGGTCGCCGTGCTGGACAGCAACGTGGCCGCAGCCCTCGCCGTGCTCGTGATCGTGGCCCTCGTGAACGACGTGTGCCATGGTGGTGTCCTTTCGTTTCATGGAAGCATTGCGCTTCTGTTATTGAAAAAGATGATGCTTCTTTTTCGCTTCGAATCAGAGACTAGTTGAAAACGCTAATGAAAATCAAGCCTTTGAACTGGGAAAATTTTTCAACATTTTTAAAACAGCTCTGGCCTGCACAAATACAAGCGCAGGTTTCTTATTGAAAATCCCTCCATCAATCACCATGTCAAGCACGACACCCCGATCCAGGGGTGCCAAGCCTAACTCACAGTCACCCAAAGGTCATCGAGTACATCTCCACGCCTTCGGGAACACTGACGTTCAGCAGCCCTTCCTGCGCAGAATCGCCACGAATCAGGTCAATCGAGCCCGGAACATCTGGCACGGGAATGTCCTTGGTACTGCCATCGGGGTAGGTAACCTTCAATACTCCATGCCCCGAGGCCACCAGTTGCACCACGGCGGCACGGAAATTCAAGGTCAGCGAAGCACCCTCGGACGCAGCCGGGGTAATAGAATCGCTCTTCAGATTCCAGGTTCCGCCCAGCGTATAGAAATAGCGATCCGGCTTCTCGACTTCCTCAAAAGTCTGCACGCCAGTCACATACTTACTGCCGGGGTTGGCGTAATACCGTGCTCGCGCCGTACCCAGATAGGTTTCAGGATTGCGGTGCCCTTCCGTTCCCTCTGCGGCACGCACGCCACCCGCGCCAGATGTTTCAATGGGGTCGGGTAACTCTACATCCGGGTTGGCTTCTTTCAGCAGCGTACGAACCAGTTTTTCCGTATCCGCATACGCCCCCTCACCCTCGTGAATCTGCCGCACCTTCCCATGACTGTCAATCAGATAATGCGCAGGCCAGTACCGATTGTTGTAGTTTTTCCAGGTGGCAAAGTCATTGTCCTGTGCCACAGGGTAATGAATGTTCTGCTCCTTCGTCGCAGCCTGCACGTTGGCAGCCTCATGCTCAAAACCGTATTCGGGGGCATGCAGACCAACCACCTGCAACCCGTAGTCACGGTAGGTGTCATACAGGGCGGTCACATGCTGGTTGGCGCGCTGACAGTTGATGCAGGCATAGGCCCAGAAATCCACCAGCGTAACCTGTTTCGTCGGATCCACAGGTTCATCCGTGTTCAACCAACCACTGAGCCCAGCAAACGCTGGGGCAACACCACAATCGTGCAGCTCACCTGGGTAGGCATCGCGGCAACTGTCAAGGCTGCCGCCACCGCTTGTCGACGTCCCGTTGCGCACTGCACCCAGCGCTTCTTGCACCTGGCTATTGTCCCCGAGGGATCGCTGTGCACTAGCGGTCCAGTCGGGCAGGGCGCGTTGGATGCGCGCCGGGGCGTCGATAGCCAAGGCCAATGCCAGAACCAGCACCACAGACCCTGCGGCACCGCGCATGATGGTGCGGTTTTTCTGAGCAGCATCAATGCGCTCGCCGATTTTGTTTCCCGCAAGCGCAAACACCAGCAGCGGCGCGGATGCCCCAAGAGCAAACGCCACGGTGAGCACCACGGTTGACCAGCCAATATCACCAGTGGCACCGGCCACGGTGACGGCCGCCAGCACCGGTCCGGCGCAGGGAACATACACCGCACCAAGCGCCATGCCCACCACAAAACCCCCACGACCACGAGCTTTGTTCTGCAGGAACACAGGCCGGGGAAGATACTCAAAGGGCTTGTCCACAAGGTGCCCCAGCTGCGGGACGATCATGCCGAGCCCTACCAGCACCAACAGGGTGATGCCTATCCAGCGCAGAATACCTGTGGGTAAACCGAGGGCACCCAGCACCACGGTGCCCAGCAAGGTAATGGCGGAAAAGCTGAGCGCAATGCCCGCGACAACACGGAAGGGACGGGCACGTTCCCCGGTGGTCACGGCCAACACAACCGGTAGCACGGGCAGAATGCACGGCGAAATACCGGTGACCACACCTCCGATCAGGCCGATTGCTGCTAACTCCCACATGGTTTGGGCTTCCTCCTTGGTTATTGGGATGGGAACACCCAGCATTACGGAGCCAACCGGCCGTTCGGATTGACCCATTTACCCATGATGTACATCACACAATCCGGTGCAATCCGAAGCAACCCAGCACTCCGTAGTACTGGGTGCATCCCGCACTGAGCGGGGCATTACATAAAGAATGGAGCAATTCATGCAAAAGAAGATTCGTTTCGCCATCGCCGCCGCATCCATTGGCATCGCCGCCTTCGGACTCACCGCATGCAACAACAATGATTCGACTGGGTCGTCCAAGGAAAGCACCACCATGGAGAAGATGGAGAAATCGTCAGAGTCGATGATGACCTCCGAGTCCATGAAACCCAGCGATAGCATGATGCCGAGCGACAGCATGGCACCTAGCGACAGCATGATGATGTCGGATGAGATGAAGCCCGACACCATGATGTCTGAAAGCAACCACTAAACGCTGGACAGCGTCGTGCCTATATTAAGCTCACATGTCGTGGATATTGGAGCATCGCCACAGTCCTCGCAGTGGTGCGACGCGCTGTTAGAACAGGTGGCGCGGGGTGATCAGCATGCCTTCGAGCAGCTTTTTGATCACCTCGCGCCCCAAGCCTTGGGCCTGGCAACCCGCATTATTCATGACCACGCCCAAGCGGAAGAAGTGGTACAGGAAGTTTTTGTGGAAGTGTGGCGCAAGGCCCCGCAATTTGATGCCACTCTGGGTGGCGCACGCTCGTGGGTGCTTCGCCTGACCCGCATGCGCAGCATTGATCGGCTGCGCTCTTTTATTGCCTCCCATGATCGTGAGGAGAAGGACGCGACACAGCGGGCGGCCAGTTGGTCCCTGTCTGTTGAGGATGAAGCCGTATCCGCTGTGGAGAACGCCGAGCTCCGCCAGATTGTCGATGACATTGGCGAACCTCACACAACCGCCATTGTGCTGGCTTTTTTCGCAGGTCTGACGCATAGTGAACTTGCCGAAGCCACCGGCGTTCCCCTCGGCACAGCAAAGACCCGCGTGCGCGACGGCCTGCGCAAACTCAAAACGCTCTTGGATGGAAAGGGAGTGACGCACTATGACCCGCGATGACGCTTTCACCGACGCGATCCGCACCGAACCCGAGTTGCAGGCAGTTGGCGACGCCCTCGCTGACCTCCCGTCCCCCGCACCCGTCTCCCCCGCGCTGAAAAACTCCGTGCTGGCGGCCATCGCCGAGACACCCCAGGACAACGTAACCACTATTGCTTCTCGACGCCGCCCCACTCCCCGCTTCCTCACCATCGCCGCCGCGTGCCTCGCCATCGCGAGTGTGGGCATTGGCGCCACCGTGCTGTGGTCGGGTAGCAAAGAGGAGAGCGGGGGAAACGGGGCGTCGATAAGCGCCGAACAGGCCGGAACCCGGGAAATGCACGCCATCATGGGTGCCTCCGATGTGCGCAGCGCCGACATGGATGCCAAGGGGGCAAACCTGTCCATTGTGGTGTCCGATTCGATGGGCAAAGGCGGCGCCATGGTGGACGGGCAACCGGTGGTTGATGCTGGAATGGGTGCGCAAGTATGGGCCGTTGGTCAGGACGGCACCATGCGCTCCGCAGGCGTGATCGGACCGGAACCACACAACGACGTATGGATGCCACTGCCTGCCAACATTGAAAAAGTGATGGTTACCGAGGAGCCGATGGCCGGCAGTCATCAACCTACCGGCCGCGTTCTAGCAGAAACCCCGCTGTAGGCTACGTACCCTTGACGTTCATGACCTGGCGCAGGCGGTGCAGCACCGTCACCAGTGGCTCCGCGTCGCACATCACCACGTCAATGTCCTTGTAGGCGTCCGGGATCTCGTCGATGAACTCCTCGCCCGGACGGTACTCAATACCTTCCATGCGGGCCGCCAAATCATCCACCGTGAAACGGCGGCGGGCCTCCGTGCGGGAGAAGCGACGCCCCGCACCATGCGGCGCGGACATCAAACCACCCGGGTAGCCCTTACCTTCCACAACGTAGGACGCAGTGCCCATCGAACCCGGAATCAGGGCCTTCCGGCCCTCGGCCGCATTCACCGCACCCTTACGGGTCAGCCACACCTCGTGCCCGAAGTGCTTCTCCTTCACCGTGTAATTGTGGTGGCAGTTAATGCGTTCCAGCTCCACAAGCTCCTGGCCCATGAATTCCTCCAGGCAGTCAGCGAAACGGTCCATCATTTCCTCACGGTTGAGGAAGGCAAACCGCTGTGCCCACTTCAAATCCTGCAGATAAGCCTTGAACTCTGGGGTCCCCTGCACCAAGTACGCCAAATCCTTGTTGGGCAGGGGAATCCACCACTGCTCACACAGACGCTGGGCAATCTTAATGTGCTTTTTTGCAATCTTGTTGCCCACGCCACGGGAACCGGAGTGCAGGAACATCCAGACGCGGTCCTGCTCGTCCAAACACAATTCAATGAAATGGTTACCACCACCCAACGAACCCAATTGCTGACGCCACTTCGGCGAATGCGACAAATCCACACCCAGCTCTTCAGCCAGGGCATTCAACTCGCGGCACCGATCATTAGCGCTATCCCGCAGCTGCCAGGAATTGTAGTTACCCGGCGACAACGGAATGTTATCCTCAATGGCCTGACGCAGGTCCTTCAGATCCTTACCCTGCAGGTCATCCTTGGTGAACTGCGTGAGCACGCCGATCATGCCGCACCCAATATCCACGCCCACGGCGGCGGGAATGACCGCGCGCTTCGTGCCGAACACAGTGCCCACGCTGGACCCCAGGCCCGTGTGTGCATCCGGCATCAGTGCCACATGCGGCCACACAAACGGCATCCGAGCCAACTCACGTGCCTGCTTCAACGTGGATTCCTCCACCTCAGAAGCGAAGACTTTCACCTTCCTATCCGAGATGTGCACGTTATGCGTCGCAGTACGCGTAGCCTCTGCGGCATCATCTCGGTTCGTCTTACACATAGATTACCCTTTCTTACGACATGCAGAATTTCATCTACTTGGTGCTATATTTTGCATGCCAAATACACTTATGTGACAAAAGTATTTCACCCAATTAAAAAAGAAATGACAGCATCAAAAAAGCGCCTCACGTTCTGACGTGGGCGCTGATGAATTCTCTGTAGTTACTAGCTTCTCACTAACAGAGAGAGTGGGAGGAGTTCATCAAACGCCGAGGTCAGTGGCCGTATATCTGAGAGTGGATTATGGCGACGCTCGCGCCTAGGCTGAAGCTTTTCATAGCCTTTCAGTGGTGCGCGTTGACTCACGGCGGGACTCCTTTCCATCACTCATTCATGTCCTGCATGTAACTGTATTGTGGCCCATCGCTTTGTCGAGCCACGGTTGATTATTACACATACTTTTCGCGAACGCAATAACATTCAACAAAAACTTTTTCAGAATACCTTTATGAGATTCTGCGGGGGATGTGCGTTAGTTGCGGGCGCGAAGCACACAGCAGGTACCGACGGCCGCGAACACCACCAGCAACACAGCCGCCAGGCCGCACGAAAAACCCAGCCTCAGCCCCTGAAACGCGGCGACGATAGTACCTCCCAGCAACATGGCGTGGAGCAGGCTGGCCAGAAAAGCAAACACAGCGGACACCGCCAAGCTGGCACCCAAAAGCATGGCGGGAATGCCAAGAAACCTCAGCGCCCTGGTTGTCAGCTCACCAATACCAACCTGGTTGAGGTAGTCCGCTGTGGTGTTGTGCTCTGCAGCGGCGATGAAAAAGGTAACCACGCAGGCACACCCCACATACACCAAAGCCAACCCCAAAAGCACCGAAAAATCCCACACGGCCACACCGGCATGGGGATCATGGCGCGCAATGGCCTCGGTTCGACTCACCGAAAACAACACCGCCGGAACACCCAGAATGTACACAAGCGGCACAAACACCGCACGAAGAGACGGATGAAACTCCCCCAACAACGCCGACAAGGCAGCAGAACGCGGCGAGCGTGGCGTGGCTTTGGCCAGAACCTTCTCCACAGCGCGGGTGAGGGGCAGCGTCCAGGTGGCTGCAAACCAGGAAAGCAGCAGCACAAAAGCCAAAATGACGAAAATCCCGGCCTGGTCTCTCGCTGCGATCGCACCCCACAGACACGCAATGGCGATGAGAAACACCAGGGATTGGCCGCTCAACGGACGGGGCTGTGGGACCGTAATGATCACCGGTGTGGGGTCCAGGTTTTCCCGAATCTTCCCAAATGCGGCTGAGCGCAACACTGCCAGAAATGACACCGCGAGTGGTAGTGCCGTGAGTACGGTTGCTGTTGCTAAAGAAGTCAACGAGATGGAGGCATGAACCTGCTGGGGAAACAGCATATCCACACCGTTGGCGCGGCGAATCCGCCACAACCCCCACTGCGTGACCACGGAAACCGGAAAGCTGAGCAGTATTCCACCCGCGAGAATGATCGCGAACTGCCCGGCCAGCATGCGGACCTGGCTGCGGATAGGCCAACCAATCACGGCAAGACAGGAGTTAACATAATCCGCGCGCCGGAACGCCTTATCCAGCACAAACGGCACGCAGAACAATGAGGCAATTACCCAGGACACTGCCGCGTTCGTGGAGATCGGGACCATAATGTTCGAACTATCACCTTCCAAAGCGGCAGCGCTGCGAATATTGAGCACCGCAGCAAGCACACCACAGGAGAAGCCGAATAAAGCAATAGCAGTCGCAGAGGCTGGGAAGGTGTGCTTGGCGTACTCCCTGGTGACCTGTTTAGTGGTCGCTGGCATGGACGGTGCCTCCCTCCAGCAGTAACGTACGGTCGCACGCTGCGGCAACAGCGTGGTCGTGGGTGACAACCACCATGTGCGTCTTCATTTCATGACAAGCACGCCGCATTTCGGTGAGTACTTTGCCAATGTTCTCCCCATCCAGCGCGCCAGTAGGTTCATCAGCGAAAATGACCTGCGCCGAGGTGACCAGGGAACGCGCAATGGCGGCGCGCTGAGTTTGGCCGCCCGAAACCGACTCTGGGAGGGAATTGCGTTCCGGACCAATCCCCAATCTGTCCAATGCTTCATCGGGAGTGAGTTGCTGTGGCTTTGCGTTTGTTGCGGTCGTGTCTGAGAGGCTGCGTGCTAGCTGCACGTTCTGCAAAAGCGTGAGCCCAGGAATCAGATGATGGTCTTGGAAGATAAGCGACACATGGTTGCGCAAGTTCCGCCGCAAAACTCGCTTGCTGACATTGGAAAGCATGTGCCCGTCAACCTGACAGGTGCCTTCATCTGCAGGAGCTAGGCCGGACATGCAGTTGAGCAGTGTTGATTTTCCCGACCCCGATTGTCCCATGAGGGCAACCATTTCACCTGCCTGGACATCGAACGTGACGTTTTTGAACAGCCATGCTTTCTTGCTGTTCTTCCCAGGTTTCCTGTTCATGGTGATTTTCTTGCCCACAGTGGAGACACTCAACATGGTTGATTCCCGCCTTCCGATCGTACTGCCGTACTTCGCGTGGACCCCATACTACAAGGAACAACCCCAGAAAATAACCACTTTTTGAATATTCTTTAGGCCCGTGAATAATTCCCCAGATAATCGAAAGCAGGTCGCCGTTTCTTTGAACGACAGCACGAATAATCAGCTTTATTCAACGAATTTAATCACGTTAAGAAATGTGAATATTATTGGTGATTCTTCGCCAAACTCAACAGAGTGAAGCAAGGAAAATAAAGCAGGATTATTCCTCATCCGCTGTATCGCAACACTTGGTATCTAACGCGCCCGAACAGCGCTCAAAAAGCGCCCAAAAATTTCCATCCGCTATATCGCGGTACTTGGTCTCTGACGGGAAGACTTCATCGTCCCCCCGGAGGTGATAGAAGCGTTTCAATCCGCTATATCGCGGTACTTGGGTTCTGACCCGAACAATTCAAGCTCCGCATCGAAACCTGCATCTACGTTTCAATCCGCTATATCGCGGTACTTGGGTTCTGACCCTACCAGAAAAACGCCCCCTCTGACCAGCGGCGGAGGAAACGGTTTACACACCCCCCGTCGAATAGATCACATTCCCACATTTGCTTCCTTAAATTCCGATAAAAACACCAGGTCAACCCACTACACACCAAACGCCGGTATCGAGTTATCTGAGACCGCCCCACCACCCCTGCGGGTTAACCCCGTTCAAAACCATATTTGAACTGGGGAGATAGCGCTTTGATGGAGGCGTTTCAATGTAGATGACCCACCGTAACACGCTTATTCAGCGATAATCGTGAGACACGCCTGGATGTCGCAACATAAACAACAAAGTACTTCTCTTTCGCGTTCCTTCATTGACCAACTGTGGACGCAAACCGTGAAATGTACCAACGTTGCCACGGAGTTTCAACTGCTCGCGGATGGTAGTTTTCTCGAATAAAGGCCACTGCGCTGGCTGAATCTATTCCATCGAGCACCGCAATGCATGCGAGCGCGGTTCCTGTACGCCCAATTCCTCCGCCACACGTTATATCCACACGGGAATACCGTGCCTTTTTAAGCGCGGTTTCTAAAACACAGCGAGTTTTTGGTCCATCAACTGGAATCCAAAAATCCGGCCATCTAATCCAATGAGTCTCGGCTATGGGTAAAGTACGTGGAGAAAACCCTGCGAGCATCACAATATGATCGGGTAATTCCACGCCTTCCTGGTAATAGCTACGAGGTCGGCCTCTTATTCGTGCGCCGGAGGGGAACACAACAACGCCGGGTTCTTGTTCACTCCACTGCGCCGTTGCATTCACGTGTCCATTACATCATCACTCGCCAAAAGCGCTAAGCCTCCCGCGCCCATTCCGCCACGACCTTCCGGTCTGGCTTTCCCACGGCGGTGAGTGGCACGCGGTCCATCATAAGTAGCCGGTCGGGTTGTTTGAAGTCGGCCATGCCCGCATCGTGGACAGCTGCGCGGAGTAGTTCCAGGTCAATCTGGCTTCCGGGTTGCGCAACAATCCCCGCCACCACGGCTTCGCCAAGGTACTCGTCGGGCGCGCCCACCACCACAACGTTGGCCACGCCCGGTACCTGCGATAAAACTTCTTCCAGTTCCACGCAGTCCACGTTTTCCCCGGCTTTGATCACTACATCCTTGATGCGGCCCATCACCACCACCGAGCCGTCATCGTGGATGTGCACGTTGTCGCCGCTGCGGTACCAGCCGTCGTCAGTAAAGGATGCTTCGTTGGCTGCGGGTGCCCGGTAGTAGCCGAGGATGGTGTAGGGTCCGCTGGTTTCCAGGCCGCCATCAGCGCCGATGCGGAGCTTGTCGAGCGGGCTCATGGGATAGCCCTGGGTGGTGCGCACACGGTCGCGGTCCGGATCTCCTGGAGTGGTGAAGCACAATAATCCTTCGGCCATACCGAAGACTTGCTGGAGGGTGTTGTTAAATGCCTCGTCCACAATAACCGCTTGTTCCGGGCTAAACCGCGCGCCGCCGACCTGCACAAGGCGCAGTGAGCTGAGGTCTTGGGTTTCCCATTCGGTGGCTTCCGCCCACAGCAGTGCAAGGGACGGAACTGCAGAGACAACGGTGACGCGGTGTTGTTCGATGAGGTCAAAGATCATGTCGGGGCTGGGAATGGGTGCGCAGACAACGGTACCGCCTGCGGCCAGCACCCCAAACAGCCCAGGGCTTGCTAGCGGGAAATTGTGTGCCAGCGGCAGCGCGGCAAGGTAGACGTCGTCTCCCGTAATGGTGCAGGCAGCGGCCGCGCAGGCAATGTCGTAACGATAGTCCTGGTGGGTCCGGGCAATCAGCTTGGGTAACCCCGTGGTTCCGCCAGACACGAGCAATACGGCAGGGTTGTCCGGCACAAACCCGGGATGCCACCTGGCCGCGTCCGCACCAGCATCTACCCCGTCAGTCCCTTCTGCAACCGGCAACCCCCCAACATGCACAACAGAAACATCGCACGAAGCAGCCACCTCGTCTAGCAGAGCCTTATCAGTGCCCACTAGTTCGGCCGCCCCACTGAGCTGCGCCAAGTGTGACAATTCCGCAAAGCGATGACCTGGCAGCGTGAGTACTGGCACGCATCCGGCAAGCAGGGTTCCCAGCAGCGCTTCGGCAAACGCTAGACCATTTTCAAGGTGCAACAGCACACGGTCGCCTGGCTGACGTCCCCGCGCTAGTAGCCCTCGCGCAACGCCTTCCGCATGGGCACGTAACTGTGCGTAGGTGAGGGTGCGCGCGCCGTCGATAATCGCGGCCTTGTTCGGGGACTGTTCTAGCTGGTCCCATACCAGCTGGTCCAGGGGCTGTCCTGCGTCGAGTGAGGGGTCGTCGTTAAGGAACAGCAGCATGGGTGAGCCGACGAATCCTGTGCGGAGGTTGTTGTCGGTGCTTGACATCGGAGCAGGTGAGGTAGTTTCCTTGTGCATAAAGGTAAGTCTAACCTAATATAATTAGATATGACCTTGCCTACCACTAGTTTGTCTTCAGATAGCTTGCCATCACATCAAGACATTCGCCAAACCAATGGCACCGACACCTTTGATGTCATTGGCATTGGTTTCGGACCGTCGAACATCGCATTCGCAGCGGCATTGGCCGACGAGAACGAAGCACACCCAGACAAAGCACAGCTCACAGCCCTGTTCTTGGAGTCCTCCCCCACCACCGCGTGGCACCCGGGCATGCTGCTTCCCGATGCCGTGATGCAGATCGCTTTTCCCAAGGACTTAGCCACACTGCGCAATCCCCGCAGCCGCTTCACTTTTTTCAACTATTTGTTTGAAAATAACCGGCTCACGGACTTCATTAATTTGCAAACGTTCTTCCCCTCCCGTCAGGAAATCGCAGACTACATCCAGTGGGCGGCCCGCAACGTCCCCGTTGACGTGCAGTACGGCACCAGCGTGACCAGCATTGATACCGATGGGGACATCGCCGTGGTCAACACGGTTGATGTAGACGGCAACACCCAGCAGTATCGTGCTCGCGCCGTTCTCTTGGGCACGGGACTGAATCCATCACTCCCCGACGGCCTCACCGAGAATGATCGAGTGTCCCACAGCGTGCACATTCTGCCGTTCCTTGAACAATTCAGGGAACGCAACACCACAACCCCGAACAAAAAACTCGCCGTGTTGGGTGGCGGGCAAAGCGCAGCGGAAATAGCAAAGTACCTGCACGCTACGTTCCCCGATTCGGAAGTCCACCTGATTCACACCCGATATGGGCTTACCCCCAGCGACGATTCCCCCTTTGCCAACCGAGTGTTTGACCCCGACGCCGTGGACAAGTGGCACGCCGCCCCTGTCGAAGAACGCGAGCGTCTGCGCGCCGTCCATGCTGGGACAAACTACACTGCGGTGGATCCAGATCTGCTGAATGAACTCTTCCGCTTGACCTACAAAGAGCGCCTTGATGGAAAGAAACGCCTTTTCATTCACGACACCACATACGTAACATCGATTGCAGAAACTCCTGATGGCGTGCAGCTTCAGTTGGAAAACTCCATGGACAGCACCACGGAAACCCTCAATGCAGACATGCTCATCTGCGGAACAGGTTTTAATGAATCCGATCCTCGGGAATTTTTTGTAGACTTATCACACATACCCGTGGATGAAAATGGGCGCGTCATCGTGGAACGAGACTACCGGTTGGCTACTGGTGATACCCCCGCTCCAGCTATTTACCTGTGTGGTGGTGTAGAACATAGTCATGGTTTCAGTTCATCACTGTTGTCCCTGGTATCCATCAGGGCAGGTGAAGTGCTTGAATCGGTGAAAAGCTACCTCGCCACATCTACCCGCGTGACCTAACGCCACACACATGCGGGCGGCAGTTAAGGGCAGTGGCACCGGCACGACACTACCCAGGAGGAGGAAGCTCGCTATGGGGAAAGGCTTTCAGGGAGCCATGCTCCGCGCCATGCGCGTTGAGGAGCACACCGCAACCGTCATCGAGTCCGAATGGCTCACGCAGCACGTTGTTCACATTACGTTTCATTCCGACACGTTACTGAACAACGACGGGGAGCTTCCCGCCTCGTGGGTGCGCGTATGGTTCCCTGACCATGAGGGCCAGGGAAAACTTCATCAGCGCTGTTACACCCTCCTCCACGCCGACCCCACCACCGGAGTCTTTTCCATCGCGTTTCTTATTCACACCCCCAGCGGCCCGGCATCCTCGTGGGCTGTGCGCGCCCGCGCGGGGGATGAACTCACCATGCAGCGGTTCGGTGGGGACGGCTTTACTCCCGACGACCAACCGCCGCGCGGCTACCTGTTTGTTGGCGACGCAGCATCGTGGCCCGCAATCAACGCCATCATCGGCACGCTGCCCACCGGCACACCCATCCAGGTTGTCATGGAACAGTTCCGCGATGACGATACCCAGTTGCCCTTCCCTGACCACCCCGACCTCACCGTCCGCTGGATACCCACACGTCACGACGCCCGCGCGCTTGTCGACGCCCTCGAAGGCCACGACGTTCACGGGTGGCGCTGTTGGGTCGCCGCCGAAAGCACGGCAACCCGGCTGGTCAAATCGCATCTGGAACTGAATTTTGGCCACAACCGCGCAACCCTGCATTCCCAGGCGTACTGGATTGAAGGCCGCGCCATGGGCAAACAGGTTGATGTTGAACCTGACACCACAGCCGACAACTCAGGCGCAGATGCTGCGGATGCAGCAGCAACGGAGCAGACTACGACACCGGTCGCGGCGTCGACAAGCGATGCGGCGACCAGCGGCAAGACTGCCGATGCGAAGCAGGTATCGGTGCTGCGCCCGGCGCGGGTGGCGTTGATTATCAGTGGGTTGGCGCAGGCGCTGCTGTCCATCACCTACATCGTTCCGTTTATCCTGTTTTCCGAGCTCGCGCAGCGCCTGGTGCGGGGTGCGAGCCAGGACGAGCTGATTCAGGTGGGGCTTGTGGGGGTGGGCATCCTGGGCTTCAATACGCTGGGGACGGCAGTGTTGCTGTTCGCGCAGCATGTGTACGATGCCAACTATTCGGCGGCACTGCGGAAGCGCCTGCTGCACAAACTGTCACGCCTGCCCTTGGGCTGGTTTAAAGACCGCCGGTCCGCAGAAGTGAAGACGTTGGTGCAGGACAATGTGTCTTCGTTGCATTATTTGATTACTCACGCGGTGCCGGACATGGTGGGTGCGGTAGTGACCCCGCTCGCCATTCTGATTTACCTGTTCACGGTGGATTGGCGGCTGGCGCTGGTGCTGCTGCTTCCTATCGTGCTCTACATTGTGGTCACGGTGCGCCAGGCCAGTGCCGATAAGCAAAAAATTGCCCGGATTCTGCGCTGGAACGCCACCATCAGCGGCGATACGGAACGGTTCGTGTCCGGACAGGCCGTGAGCCGAGTGTTTGGCGACGATGCCACAGTCAACCTGCCCCGTGAACTGCAAGAAATGGGCGATTACCTAATCACCTGGCAGCGCAGCACTTTGGACTCCAAACTGAACTCCACACAAATGACCAAGCCGATGAGCATCATGGCGTTGTTGCTGCTGGTGGGGACTGGCCTTGTGGTGGGTGGCGTCATGCCTGCGGAGAACATCATTCCGTTTTTGATCTTGGGAACGTCCTTTGGTGATCGCCTGCTGGCCGTCTCCTATTCCGCCAACGGCATTCGGGAAGGTCTTAATGCGAAAAAGAGCCTGGAACTGCTGCTCACTACGCCGGAACTTAGCGAATCCAGCGACGGCTCGCAGAGCGATGCTGCCTCGGGGGCGGAAGACGCTGCCGACACAACTGAGGTCGCGAGCGCACGCACCTGCGGAAACATCACCGTGAAAAACGTCTCGTTCTCCTATTCGGCGGGCACGCGGGCGCTGAACAAGATTGACCTTGATATTCCCGCTGGCACCACAACGGCGCTGGTGGGGCCATCCGGGTCCGGGAAATCCACCTTTGCAAGCCTGCTGGCGCGCCTGTGGGACCCCGACGATGGTGCCATCGTTCTCGACGGCGTGAACCTGCGCGACATCCCAGAAGATACGCTGCACCGCAAAGTGGCTGTGGTATTGCAGGACGTGCAGCTGATCAAGGGAACCCTGTTTGACAACATTGCGCTGGGTCACCCCGAGGCAACGCGCGAAGACGTTCGGGCCGCCGCCCAAGCCGCCTACATTGACGACTTCATCATGTCCCTCCCCCACGGCTACGACACGCCCGTGGACCGCAAGAGCCTATCGGGTGGCCAGCGCCAGCGCGTCGCCATCGCCCGGGCATTGTTGGGTGACCCGGATGTTGTGGTGCTGGATGAGGCAACCGCCGCCGCCGACCCCGATTCCGAATGGGCTGTGCGCAAGGGCCTCGATGCCCTTCTGGAGGGCCGCACCAAGATCATTGTTGCGCACCGCCTGCACACCATCGCCCACGCCGACCGCATTGTTGTGCTCCAGCACGGCGACATCGCTGAGCAGGGCACACACAATGAACTGGTCACCACCAACGGGTTGTACAGCAGCCTTGCCTCCAGCATGCACAGAAAGTAGGCCCATGCTTTTCGACGCCCCCTCCAACCTCGCCGCCATCACTGGCCCAGAAGCCACACGCGACCGCATCTCATTTTTCACCCTGAGTGTCGTGTCCACAGCGGTGCAGGCCGGGGCCATCATGACGCTGATTCCGCTGTTCGAGGGACTTTTCTCGGACAACCCCGCCTCCGCAATACGCTGGGTGGGCATGCTGGTTGGGCTGGTGGCGCTGGGGTGGGGCATTGACCACATCAGCCACCGCATTGGCTTTTCCTTGGGGTGCCGCATTCTCAAAACCGTTGAAACTTCCGGGGTCGCGTCGATCCGTGAGATGGACATCTCACAGCTGCACTCCGAATCCGCATCAAAACTTTCAAAACTACTGTCCACCGCAGGTGCCGAATCCCTCTCCGCGCTTGCGCACCTGATGTTCCCCCTCATCCAAGGGATCCTGATTACCCCACTGCTCAGCATTTTCCTGCTCACCATATCGTGGAAGCTGGCCGTGGTGGCCTTCGTGACCGGCGTTCTTCTGACCTTGGCATTGGTGGGGTCTCAGCGTCTGATCGCCCGCTCCGAGGCGGCCTACGACGACGCCACCCGCGAACTCAACGACGCCACACTGGAATTCGCTTGGGCACAACCAACGCTCCGCACCGCCGGGGTGAGCCGTTCCGCCCTTGACGACGTCCTCCGCGGGTCACGACAGCGCGGCCTGCGACTCCTCCTGTGGCAAATCCCGGGTGAGACGCTGTTCAGCATCGCCTCACAGCTCGGCCTTCTCGCATTCGCACTGGTCACCGGCATGCTGTACCTGAATTCTGACATCTCCGGCGCCACCGCCGCAGCCCTCATCATCGTGCTGCTGCGCATCATCGAAGCCTCCGGTGCCCTGTCGCTCCTGGCCACACCCATGAGCTCCATGGAACGCACCTTCAGGGACATCCGAGCGCTTGTCGACACCGCCGACACCAGCGACTCCATTCCACCCACTGGAACATCCTCTGATGCGGTGGACGTGCAGGTCAGCGACGTGACCTACCACTACCCCGACACCACTGTGGGCATCAATTCCATCAACCTTGCCCTGCCTGCGGGAAGCATCACCGTTGTTGTCGGGGAATCCGGCTCTGGAAAATCCACCCTCCTGGACGTTCTCGCGGGGCTTCGAGAGCAAAACACTGGCAGCATTGCCTTTAACGGCACTGCCTTGGACGCACCCAATCGCCTGGCACATACCTCTGTGATGTTCCAAGCGACAGAGCTCCGTCAAGGCACACTCCGCGACAACGTCACCGCAGCCGATGCCAACGCCGATTTGGACAACATTGCCGATCAGGTACAGCTTGTTGACATTCTTGACAAGCTGCCGCACGGCTGGGATTCCACCGTCGGCGAAGGCGGGAGCACGCTGTCCGGCGGCGAGCGTCAACGCGTTGGACTCGCTCGGGCGCTGGCCAAAAACACCGGCTTGTTGCTGGTCGATGAGGCAACATCCGCCCTCGATGCCACCAACGAACAAGCAATTGTTGAGGCCCTGGGCAGGCTGCGGGGTCACCGCACCATGGTGATTGTGACGCACCGCCCCGCGTTGGTATCCATCGCCGACACTGTTGTGGTGCTCAAAGACGGTGCCATTGCCGAAAACGGCACCGTCAGCGAACTCATCGACAAGGGCGGGTTATTCACCCACTTGTGGCGCCGCTGGCAAGACGTTGAGCAGTGGACTGTTTAAGTAGTACTCATGCGAGTAAAAAACTCATGCACGAGTACGTTGAACTCGTTGGGGCGTTCCAGATAACCAAAATGCCCAGCGCGAGGTAACTCGGCATACTCCGCCCCAGGAATGAGCTGGGCGACATCGCGCACTTGCTGAGGGAAAATCACGCGATCATCCGCGTATGCCAACGTCAGCACAGGCACCGTGATCTGCGGGTAGTGCTGCGACTGATCGCTGCCGCAGTCCGCCGCGATTTGTTGAGCAAGACCCACTGTTGATCCCTGCCCTGCGAAGGTGAGCAAGGCGAGCCAGTCGGCAGACGCGGCGTCGTCAAGCAGGGTGCTGGGGGACAAATTGAGCGTTGCGGTGGTTGCGGCGAGGTAGTCGGGGGCGACGGTAGACAGAGCATCCGTGACCGCCGCGAGTTCTTTCGACTGTGCAATCTGCAGGGGCGTGAGGCGCGCGTGAGCGGCCGCGGCAACGACGCCCCGCACCAGGTCAGGCCGCTGGCGCGCAGCCTCCAGAACGATGCGGGACCCCAGGGACGTACCCACGAGGAATGCCGGTTCGCCGAGGTGCTGGTCAATGATGGTCAGGACGTCTTGGACCAGGTCGTTGAAATGAAACTGCTGGTTGGGGTCGATGTTGCCGCCGCTGCCGCGGTTATCAAACGTGGCTACCCGCCACCCCCGAGCCACCAGCCCTGGGACTTGGTGGGCATCCCACACTCGACCAGAGGCGTTCCGGCCCATCACCATAACAATAGGTGTGCCCTCCCCTGTGATGTTCAGGCCAAGATCTGCCGCCATTATTATTCGCCACGCGCTTCCGCCACGGCTTTCCTCGCTGACAGCGGCAAAATGTCAGTCCAGTTTTCATTCACATAGTCCAGGCATTCTGCGCGGCTTGCCTCCCCGAACACCACATCCCAACCATCGGGAACGGCGGCGAATGTGGGCCACAGTGAATGCTGTTCCTCTTTGTTTCGAAGAACGTAGAAGCGTCCATTGTCATCATCAAAGGGATTGGTTGGTTGGCTCATATGTTCGCTCCTTGTTATGGTGCCGTGTCATTATTCATTCGCGTTCACTACTTGTGTTCGCATCAGGCGCTGAGCTGCCGCCGTGGATATAAAATCAGCGCGGCCCGAGGCGCGGTACACACAGTTGCTGCCTAGCCGCACCGCAACATTAATGTTTATTCATCATGTGTCGGCCGCGTCTCCAGGATACCCGCAAAGCAAGGCTCACCTAAACTATATAGTGAGAAGAAATGACTATTGGCATGTCAGAGGCGATAAATCGAAGGCATGTGGAGACACTAGTTCTTTGTTGAGGAAACAGCCATCTGAACCGTGCAAGTTTGTTCAACAAACTGAGGTAAGGATACCCTTGACGGCCTTTTTTTAGTATGCAACAATCGTCCACAATATTTGGCGCAGCATAATGGCTGACGCAGCTCACGGGCTATGGCCAAATAACAGAAGTAATTTCCATAACACGCAAACGCGTCAGGAGGAAGGTCATGACACTGGCCGAAGCCAGACCCCAGGAAGACCCCCCCACCGTAACCGCCGACGAAACTACGGCACCTGTAGAAGCAGAAGAATATGAAGAATATGACGACGAGCCGGAAGTGACGGACACGCGAATGGGCAGAGGATTCGGCGTGATCGCCGTTGCAGCGTTGATCGTTGCACTAGCCTCAGCAGTGACTGCTGGGGCCACAGTATTTTATATTTTAGAATCCACCACCCGGAGCGAAGAACGCACTGCGCAGCTTGTCGCCGCCCTGAAGGAACCGCAATCATATGCTCTCCAGGGTTCTGCGGGGGCAACAAACCAGTCGGGCGCAGTTCAAGGTGCCCAGCCAGGCCAACCTGGTGCCGCAGCGCAAGCAGGTCAGCCTGGCGCGCAGGCCCAGGCAGGCGCGGCTCAACCCGGTGCCGCCAGCGCTGGTGGTGCCGCACAGGGGCAACAGGGCGCACAACCCCAGGCTCA
>ERZ773005.32-NODE-32-length-131576-cov-22.876484_pt1 | contig 131576 bp, 114 predicted proteins | sample MGYA00580666_ERZ773005 | MGnify/ENA primary metagenome ERZ773005 (study PRJEB29015, sample SAMEA2737999) | human oral metagenome | biome: human oral; feature: human-associated habitat; material: dental | place: China | collected 2061 ...
AGTTTGCTGTCGTTATATTCATGGCAGTGTTCCTAGGCAACCGTTACCAGCAGGGTAAAATTAACAACCCGAAAGAAACGGTTTATCCGATGGCGGGACTATTAGCGTTATTGCTGCTTATCGTTGTTGTTGTTCAGAAAGACATGGGCACAGGCGTGGCGATTGCAGCAACGGTCGTATCGATGTTCATTGTTAGTACGATGAATTGGCAGATCCTGGCAAAAATTGCAGGCGTTGGCGTTGTTGTAGGGCTTGCGCTGGTCGTGTCGTCGCCGCACCGCATGGAGCGCATCGGCACATTCTTTAGCTCGAGCAACGATGTTGCTGCAGCAGATGAACGCGATAATAACTATCACATCAAAAACGCGATGATTGCTTTAGGAACGGGCGGGTTGCTCGGGCGCGGAATTGGCAAGAGTATCCAGGCGACCGGATATTTACCCGAGGCGGTAAATGACTCGATTTTTGCAATCATGGGTGAGATTTTTGGGTTTGCCGGCACAGTTTGTATCATTGGGTTATTTGGTATTTTGTTATTCCGCATTTTGCGCATTGCCGATCAGCTCCCCGATATGTCTATGCGAATCGCGGCAGCAGGCGTGTTTGGCTGGCTGCTTGCACACGTTGTAATGAACGTTGCTTCAATGATTGGACTGATTCCTCTCACAGGTATTACGTTGCCGCTGCTTAGTTTTGGCGGAACGAGTATGATTTTTATGAGCGGCGCGCTGGGTGTCGTATTTCAACTTTCGCGGTATACTAATCATAAGTCAGTTAACATGAAGGAGGACGCTCGTGCGGATTTTGGCAGCAGGCGGCGGGTCGGGCGGACACGTTACGCCGGTCGTCGCAGTATTGCGTGAATTGCGGAAAATAGAACCAGACACAGAGATTCGGTTCTGGGTTGACCATGCATTTGAAAAACAAGCACGTACTGTCATGGGGGGGTACGATGATTCCATTCGTGTTGATACAATTGTGAGCGGTAAGTTGCGCCGGTATCATCACTTGAAATGGTGGCAGCAGTTGATGAAGTTCCGTACAATTACGCTACCTAATATCATCGATGTAGTTAAGGTGAGCGTTGGGTTTATGCAATGTCTATGCAAGCTAGTTGCGTGGCGTCCGGATGTCGTTTTTACGAAAGGTGGGTACGTGTGTTTGCCGGTTGGTTTGGCGGCGCATGTGCTGAGGATTCCACTTGTTATTCACGACTCTGACGCGCACCCCGGCTTGACGAATCGCGTTTTGGCGCGTTGGGCGGACGCAATTGGTACGGGTGCGCCGCTAAAATTCTACCCATACCCGCGCGAGATCTCGCAGTATGTTGGTGTGCCAATTATGGAAGATTTTGTGCCGTATAGCGATGAGCGGCGGCGTGACGTCAAAGTAAAGCTTGGATTTGATCCGACGCGGCCGCTTGTCGTTGTGACAGGCGGCGGCCTTGGTGCGCGGCGCATTAATGATGCGGTTGTTGCAATGCTACCGCAGCTTACGAAGCAAACTAACGTTATTCTCATCACCGGTGCACAACAATATAGCGATATTCGCGCACGCGTTCCGAATGATACTAGCCAGGCGCATATTCATGATTTTATTAGTAGCGGGCTGGTTGATATGCTTGGTGCGGCAGACATTGTTGTGGCGCGTGCAGGCGCAACGACGATCTTGGAGCTTGCGGCGCTCGCCAAACCGACGATCTTAGTGCCGAATGGCTACCTGACGGGCGGTCATCAGCTAAAAAACGCGGCGGTATACGAAGAAAAAGGCGCAGTGAAAGTAATTGATGAATTGCAATTGGACGACCACCCTGAGGTGCTTGTTCAGGCGATTGAAGCGCTGCTCGCGGATCGTGCGGCAATGGCTCGTATGGGCGCCGCATTTTTGGCCTTTGCTCATCCGCACGCGGCGCGCGATATGGCTGAGATGATCGTCCGAACCGCTAAGCGTAAGTGATATAATAAAAGGTATATGCTAGAAAAACTCGGAAAAGCCGTGCTGCGTCGCCGCCCGCCGCAGCCAGTGCGTCGGCGGGCAATTGATCGCGATGATTCGGCGCAGCTGGGTGATTTAACGACAGCGAGTAGCTATGCTTTCCGGCGCAACCGCACGCTGACCGGCAGTCTTCTTTCCGAAATTTCGAGCCCAAGTGAACACCGCGCTGATCTTAAGTCGCCGCGCGTGCAAGCGCATACATTACGCTACCGTCGTCGTAAGCTTGTATTACGATTATTTGTGCTTTTGGCGGGCATCGCTGGCCTCGCATGGATACTTTATCAATCAGTTGTTTCGCCAAGTGTTACGCTTGTTGGCGTTGATTCACCGTCTACCGAAACGACGCAGCGCTATGAAAAGGCAATTCAGGATTACCTCGCGGCTCGTCCATTTGAGCGGTTGCGCGCGCTGATAGATGTCAAATCTCTCGTTGATTACCTGCAACATGATTATCCGGAGATTCAGTCTGTCGAGCCGACAGTCACCTTTGCCGGGTTTGGACGCGCGAAATTTTCTATCGTCATGCGTCATCCGGTTGTGTCGTGGCAAGCGGGTGCGACCCTCGTGTTTGTCGACTCTAGCGGAGCGGCGTTTTACCGGAATGTGCCCGAGTCGCCTGTCGTACAAGTCATTGACCGTACGGGCGTTCAAGCGACGACAAATAAGGTTCTTGTGAGCAATCGGTTTTTAGAATTTGTCGGCAAGGTTGTTGGGTACTTCTCGGCGCAAAAATACACTGTTTCAAGCGTAATTTTGCCTGAAGGCACAACTCGTCAAATAGAAGTGAAGCTTGATGGGGTAGGGTATCCAGTTAGACTGTCGATTGATCGTGCGGCAGCTAGCCAGGTTGAAGATGCGGTGCGTGCTGTCCGATATTGTGCCGAGCACTCAGTCAATCCGGCGTATCTTGATGTGCGGGTGAGCAGGCGAGCATTTTATAAATAAAAAAGGTCACTTTTCTTGCCAATTGGGGGATGTTCTATCTTTGTTCGTTTTATCGTGATTGAGCGAGCGAGAGGAAAAACTATATAAAAATATAAAATCGTATAAAAATCAAATAGGGCAGAAAAGCAAAAAAAGATAGTGGGGGAATGTTTTTAACAAAAATGCAAATTAGCGCTAACTAGATATTTTTTGTGGATAACTTATGCGAGAACTATAAGTATATGTTGTTGTGAGTGCTACTAGTAGTACTTTAATGAGAGCTTTCGTATGGTTTTAATTAATTGAGGCCGCCGTTTAGGTGTATTAACGCACGTTAAGTGATAGATGTAGTAGATAAGTAAAGACAATTTTCGAGCAAATCCCCTACGAAAGATGAGAGTAGTTTTTGTAAAGTAAATTAGCGCTCACAGTAGATGGATGCTAATTCATATTCTTGTACAGTATTTTAAGTCGTAAAACGGACATTGTGCGACGTTAAGTCTATGTGCAAAACATGAATGAAATTGCGTCCCTTTTGTTACTTGTTTGGTTGATTCCAAAGATTTATTGCCTCACAACTTTTTAGTTATTTTATATTTACCCTGCCTTTTATGTATGTATGAGATTTTGTCTTTATGCTAGTTTTTCTCAAGCTTATTTTATTAGATTTCATTATGTATATATTTATTGTAACTACTTACATCTACAAAAATCCAAACTTTTGCGTTTGAGCTTCCTGAGCAAATCGTTAAAATTAAAATGTTCTATATTTGTTCTAAACCTGTTGGTTGCTGGACAAAATATAGATAGGTAGGGCTAGTCCTTGTCGCTTATCGATTAGCTTTAGCAGAGTCTCGCTTACTCATGCGATAAGGTTATACATCACAAAGACCAGATCTCTAAATAACACTCCAAATTACTATAAGCATAAGTTAGATGTTAGAGCTATCAATTTTAGGTGTACTCTGGTTTTCAATGCGGCGCTGTATTTTTTCAGTATCTTCAGCTGCTGGAAAATCCTCTGGGTTCATACCTTGCTGATTGCGAATAGTCGTTCTAACTGCGTCATTATTATCGTTATTGTCATGAAGCACAGCGTTATACGATGATATCCCGTAATTCTCTATATTAGCTGCCGTCATTTCGTTCGCCAATGTTTTACCTGCCAGCACAACGTTGTGGGCTTTGTTAGCCCAAGGTTTGTTTCCGGTATTTAGTTTCTCTTTCATCTGCTTATTAGTTTTGCCACCAAAGAAGGATTTGTCGCCATCGTTTTTTATTCTAGCTAACCCTCTCGGGCTAATGCCTGCTTCTATAACGCTGGAGGATAATCTCTTGTCCGACTCAGAAAATTCACGCCGACGCGCAAGTCTATCTATATCCTGATGGTACTTCTCGGCAATTTCTTGTTTGCGCGTTTGTGTTGCAAAATAATTCTGAGCTTCCGCAACTCTAGGTTTTTTGGTTGGGTTACCGTTTTGAGCGATAAGATAGCACGCCAGTCTTGTCAATCTAATGTCACCAATATTATTGCTGTTACCATAGCCTATCGAAACCATTTTCCCTACATGGGAAAAATGGTTTTCCACAGGTACGCCAGTTGTATGGAGTGCAATCTTAGCGCGCTCAACCACCTTTCTGAAAGAATCCCATTTTGCATATTCGAGAACCCCTTGGAGCTCTCTAGCATACCAGAACTCACCTTGCTTATCTTCATGCTTGATAGACTCAAAAATGCTATCACTTTGTTTGATTTTTAACTCGCTTGTCATATCTTTATTATACCAAAAAGCTCATCGTGATTATTATAGCACTACTGTAAAACCTCGGCTTTCTTTTGCAGTGCGAAGTTTGAGTTTCAGTACCATTCAATATAACACTACTGTAAAACCTGCCAAAGTCCCTTTAGCAAATTACTACCGTTTCAGTACCATTCAATATAACACTACTGTAAAACATAGGTCCACAAGGTATACCAGGTCCTGTAGTTTCAGTACCATTCAATATAACACTACTGTAAAACAAACGGAACAATAACAGCGCCAGTTGGCGCGTTTCAGTACCATTCAATATAACACTACTGTAAAACGAAACCAAGCCGCTAAAAGTAATTGTTTATGTTTCAGTACCATTCAATATAACACTACTGTAAAACTTCTTAACCGAGTCAGTTCTCGTATTGCTTTGTTTCAGTACCATTCAATATAACACTACTGTAAAACAATGCCAGCGACATAACGCTTGTGAAACTCGTTTCAGTACCATTCAATATAACACTACTGTAAAACTAATATTCAGCTATATCTACTAATGATGTTGTTTCAGTACCATTCAATATAACACTACTGTAAAACTCACGCTTTTGCCGAAACCTTTAATCTTGCGTTTCAGTACCATTCAATATAACACTACTGTAAAACTTACAAACATCTTATTCCTCTCTAATCATCGTTTCAGTACCATTCAATATAACACTACTGTAAAACGACGGAGGTGTCGTCCTCCTCTTCCTCGGTGTTTCAGTACCATTCAATATAACACTACTGTAAAACAAGCGGCAGCTGTAGCCGAGCGGATTAGAAGTTTCAGTACCATTCAATATAACACTACTGTAAAACTTTGGCGAGGCGGAGATGCGCCAATGGTGGGTTTCAGTACCATTCAATATAACACTACTGTAAAACCTCAATTGTGAAGTTTTACAGGGGTGAACGTGATAGCGCTTACTCCTGTTGTTATTGTGCATTGGTACTAAAATCATACAAATCGTCATCAATAGCGAGAATATTCTCCTCGTTTAACTTATCTTTACAGTTTTTCTCAATAAAAAGTACTGAAAAATGATTGTTTTGTACATATTGTAAAAGAGCTTGCAACTCGCTGTGCGACAATAATTGGCGCTGGTTTATCAAAATAACTAAACGTTTTGATAATAATTGCTGCGCTGAATCTATAATACCATAAAGTTTATCAAGATAGTTATTCCCTGTGTTGGCTTCTAGTCCCACGTGTGTCATTTTCAAGAGGTCATTGATAGATATTTCTGTTTGATAGTTCAGATTTTGCGAGAATCCAGTATTTATGGCGCCGAGGATATCCAAAATACCTGTCTCTATTTGTGCTAATTTTACTGCGTCGATGTCGCTGTTGTCTTGAATATTTTTGTAGAGGGCCGCCGTGATGGTTCGATTTGCTAGATCGTATGAATATATATCGGTGACAATCAGAATGTCTTTTGCGAAATTCAGAGGGTCGTGGTTGCTATCGTAAATAACGGTACGATTGTTCCCTTCCTTCTTAGTGTATGCGTCAAGAATGTCTTCAACAACTCTCCTGAAGAACAAGTCATTGCAGATTACTAAGGTTGCGATACCACCATCGCTTGGTATGAATAGTGTATTATCGAATCCTGAAATGCTAATATTCATAAAACCACTGTCCTATCGGTACTTTGAATCGATAGCTCCTCATACTCCCCTGCTAAATATTCCATTGAGGCGAATTGCCGCTCGGTTATCGTCAGTAGCTGGACGACACCGTTATCGGGTATAATTTTCCTTAGCCTGTCGTAGGTTGATTTTTCATTGGTGGAGTTGAGTACTAGCTTGCTATAGACGGATTGTTGCATCATGACAAACCCTTCTTGGGTGAGTTGCTTGCGGAATGTCGCATATATTTTGCGTTCGCGAGCACTCACCATTGGTAAGTCAAAAAATAATAACATTCTCATATAGCGTACTTTCATAATTATGTTAAATCGTATTCAGGTAGCTCTTTTTCGCTACTCTCTTCCATCGCTCTAAAAAATAACTTGACGTAGATATTGATCGCGTTTGATAAGAACTGTTCTTTGCCGAGAATGACAACTTTGTGATTGAGGATGTCAATGAGACGGCTTTTGAAGAAGTCGTCAAATGCAAAGCTGCGGCACTTATAAACTTCGCGGTCGACGACAGGACGAAACGGCTCCATGAGGTCGCAGGTGAGGTTAAAAGGATTGTATTCATTGCAGTGGTTAACGCCCATAGTGGTTGAGTAGCCGGCTGAAGTAATTTCCCGGTTGAAGGCTGAAAGGAGAATTGCGTAACCATAGTTAAGCGCTGCGTTTATGTCGCTGGAGCTGTCGCGTGAAAATTGCGGACCAAACAGTTCTTTGAAGTATAGTTTCGCAGCATGAGCTTCGCGATTGGTAGTATCTCCGGGCAATACCGATGCGGCGAAATTCATGAGCATTTCGCAGGAGGTCTGGTTGGCGGTATCTCTATAGACTACCTGAGCTTGCTTGATGATTTTTTGAGCAACGATTCTCTGCCAGATTTTATCTTTGGTAGCTTGAGGCCATTGGCTTTGGCGGCGCATTTGCTTGCTGGCATTATGCGCACCGTAATACGGTATTATCTCGCTGTATGGATTGCGTTGGTGGTCGCAGAAAATTATTTTCACCTTGTAGCGAGACAGCTCACACAGTAAATAGGCTGTCAAATTAACGGCAGTATTTTCAATTATTAGGGTGCCGATTTCGCTAATATGGAGGGCTTTTTCCTTGCCATCGCTGATGATAAGCATGTAGTCGTTTTTATAGCTTAGCTTGCAGCGATTCTTGACGATGACGGTTCGCCAGGACACTTTATTGATCCCGTTCTAGTAATTTTCCGTCTAATTTGCGACAATGCAATCCAGTGATAGATTCGTAAACGAAAGTAAGCTTGGTTGGGTCGAGATTTTTGCCTATCATTCTACCAAAATCACTTGGTAGTTGAAGTTTTGGGAAGTTCTTTTTCATATCTACGCGCCCCGATCCAGCGTGTGTAGCCACTAAGACTAACCCTATAACCTTAATCTTATCATCTACAGACATTGCTTGGTATTTACTACTGGCAGCCTTCGCTTTTTCGACGGCGCTACCAAATTGTTGGTACTGGCTGCTCAACTTATCGGTGTAAACTTCCCAGAACCTCTCTATTCCGCTAATAACTTTATCTCTTTTTTCGATTTGTTTAGCGCGCTTATCGCGTAGGTTGTCGTCTTCTTTAGCTTGTTCCTGTGAAATTGTGACACGCGGAATTCCCCGTTTTAAGGCTATCGCTACGGCGTATTCGATATCATAAGGTAGCTTCAATTGCTTGGCGTTAGTAACTTCGCTGCTGCCAACGATGAACTGTTCATTGCCTTCATATTCAATTTTTTGATTGATTGGTATTTTAGGAAGAAGTACCGTAGCTTGCTTGTAATTGTTGCTGATATATTCATTGATTGAGTCTGATCTGGTCTTTTCTAGTGTATAAATCTGCGCTGGGACACTGACGATTTCATTGACTGAGACGTCCTTATTTCGTACCTGTTTGAGATAATTTATTGCCGCGAAATAGGCTGCTTTTTCTCCTGAATATCCGCCATATTTACCGACTGGCAAGTTTACTTTTCTGGCGATCATTGTTTTGCCAGAACTCTTGCCGTAAATCGTTTGGTCGTAAAATTGATCATCGCCAATTTTGGTTTTTTGAGTGATTAAACAGTCATTATATCGCATCGTCCGATCAATAACATCTTGCGCGGTTTTGCCCTGCCAGATAATTTCACCAGTCTCTGTGTTGGTAAAATCGTACTTCATTGAGGATAGAATAAAACTACTGCGATCTGCATCGGTTTGTTTTTTAGATTTGAACTTCATATATTCGCCGTAAATAAATGCTTTATCTAATCTAGGATAACGAACCTTTATATACTGAGCTAGAACTGCGGCCAAATAAGCATCTTTGGCATGGTGTAGGTCATTGACTTCGCGGCATTTCGGCAAGTCATGGATGTGACGGTACTCAGAACTCATACCAGCGCGGATCGTGAATACCTCTGTTGATGAATTATGGTATTTTTCGGTCAGCATTCTGGCGAGATGCTTGGTGATTTGCCGTGTCTCGACAAGCTGACGGTTTACGAAACCAGCAACGCGGTCTTCTGACAGTTGCTTTTGGCTCATTAGGCGTTGAAATTTGATCTGTGACATGAGTTTAGCGTTTTTGAGAGATATCCAAATCGGGCGCATATGGTTTTGGATATCGGACGCGATAGGATAATCATCAAGTTTTCGCTGGTTTTCTTTGCGTAGCACCAACACAGTATTGTCTAGCGAATCGTCTTTGGTTAGCGACCGCGGCAAGATGTGGTCAATCTCACTGTCTCTGAGGTCGTTTTCAATATCAAGCGGCTCGCCTGTATAAGCACATTTACCGTTCTGGAGGAAGTATAGGTAATATTTTTTCTTGTCCAGCCTATCTTTATACTCGGCTAATTGCGATTTTATATCAGATTTGGTATATGCCTTGCCGTAAAGATCCTTATACATTTTTTCCAGTTGGCCGTATCGGCTTTTGGTTCTAACTTTCTCGTCTTCATTGCGAGCCATCTCAATGCTGATTAGCTTTGGCTCGTAGCCAATTGTATCGACAATCTCGTCAATAATCCTAACGCTTCGCCACAAAGCACGTTTGATGCCAGGAGAGCCAGCAAGGTTCTTGATATCGTCGTAGGTTATCTCGGTGCGCTGGTCTGCCGACAAGATATCGTCAATAATCTTTTTGAACTCGTATCGATCGCTTTGGATGATCTGCATAAAGTTATCTTTAGAGCTACGCATCGTCTCTATGACGGTCAGCTCGCCGTAAGGCGTGTGCGCAGTAATGCCGTCAAGGAGTTTGCGAGATAGCCGTCCCCAGCCACTATAATTTAGCTTTAAAATAGTACGTAGTTGATTTTCATTAAATATGTCGCTATGCTTTTGTAGCTTCTTAGCTAGAATCTTTTTATCTTCAAATAAAGTGATCCACTTGATGACCTCTTCGATTGCTTTTTGAGTTTTTGGCGTAATCTCAATACCGATTTTGTTTGTAAAATCAAGGTAAGACTTACGTGATGAAGCAAATGATTTCTCTTTGGCCGTTCCAGAAATAATAAGAGAGTCAGTGTTGTATATTTGATTGTCATAGAGATATTTGACGAGCTTTTTGTAAGTAACTGAAGACTCTTTGGTGAATAACTCGTCAACGATGCGGTTCTGGATATCAGAGCTTAGTCTTTCGCCGTTGACGGTTACGTTCTTTAATTCATTGCGAACTTCGTATTCCTGATAAAGCAGCGAATTTTTAGGGAGAACCTCTTCGTCTGGCAGATACGTACAGTTGTTGCGCATTCGGTCAATGAATTTCTCGGCGGAAGCTTCATCGTCTATTATTTCATCGAAATTCCACGGATAGATCACGCCATCTTTCTTTTTGACTGACCATGCAAAATCACCACCAGTTTTGAGCGGTCCGATATAGTACGGTAATTTGAATGTGAATATACTAATGATTTTATCGCGATTTTGAGCCAAGAACGGGTAATATTGCGCTTGGTTGTCGATGATTCTTTCAAGCTCATATTGGTGGATTTGATGCGGAATGGCGCCGTTATCACGGATGCGTTGCCTGGCCAAGAACTCGCCTAGCTCGGCACGTTTTTCGAAGCGTTGGTATCGCGGGTCATCTTTGGCGATATTCTTCAGGATATTCTCGATGTCTTTATATAAAGGCGTTATTTTATTGTTATTTTCTGATAGATACTTTTTATGAGTATTATATAGCTCAAAGCTTGATTTTTTACCATGAAAGAATGATTTATAGTTATTTTCGTTTAGGAACTCTCGGAATAACGACTTGAGATCAGATAAATCCTGTCGGTAGGCGTCGTATTTCTCGACCATAATGTCCGATAGACAGCTATCTTTTCTGATGAATTGACTGAAAATTGTCCATTGGTAGACTGATTCTAAAGTTTCTACGAGTTCGTAGCGATCGTCACCGATTGCGTTTGCAATTTCATCGCGTTGCTCCTCGTAATTTTTATTCGAGAACTCCCCTTTTGCTTCGAGAGAGTCATCCTCGAATAGTTTATTGGCGTTCCATTTTAGACCGATAGCTGCACCGACAGCTTCGCTGACGGCTCTCTTCTTGTCAGAAGATGGCTGTAGTAGATTGATGATGTCTGATTTTCTGGCACTACGTGATAGGGAGCGGTCAAGCAAAATTGCCTTAATCTTTTGGACCGTAGAGTCGTCCGCGCCGATAAATTCCATGAAGGCTTGCAGGCTTTGGTTATCAAACGAAGAGATTATATTATCGACTCCACCTTCGATTAGAAAGTTGCCGCGGTACTTGATAAGGTGATGAAGTGCTAGATAGACTAAGCGAATATCCTGTTTTTTGGAGTCGTGAAACAGGCTGCTTCGCAAATGATAAATCGTTGGGTATTTTTCTCGGTAAGATTTGTCGGTGAAAGAGCGGTCGGCGAATAGAATATTGGCATTTAATTCTAACGCAGAGTTTTTGTCGCCAGAGTGGAGCATTGACTCGGATAAGCGAAGATAGAAATGTGGGTCGACTTTCTGCATCTCATTGTCAAATATTTGTTGGAGTAACGTAATACGCCGTTTTCGCCTAGCAAGCCGTCGGCGCGATGAACGAAATGACCGTCGAGTGACTGCTTTTTGTGCCTCATCAAACAAATGGGCACCCCACATGTTTTGGTGCTTGTATTTGCGCAGATCAAAACCTTCATTTATAACTGCCCAGCCGACGCTGTTTGTGCCAATATCTAATCCAATAGAATACGGTTGTTTCATCGTAAGTCCCCTTTTAATTATTTTTTAGTATATCGCTTATTTTTGGGGTTTACAATATTGTTTTAATTGGCTATAATTCTACTGTACCGTTTCGGTATCTCAATATAACACTACAGGTTAAAATAAAGCATTAGCTAAGATGTTTCTGTAAAGATTCGGGCGGTAGGCCCGTTTTTTTGTTTGTTATCTTTTTCTTTCAAATCTTTTTTATATAGCAAAAACAAAACCCCGCCCTCGCTCTCTTCCATGCAGCTGAAATAGAAGCCGTTTCCTGCCAAGAGGTTCTGTAGGCCTGGCATTCTCTGGGGCGCTAGTGTTTGTAATTGCGTTGCGCCGCGTAATGCTGCTTCAGCCTCGACTAGTTGTAATAATCGCGTACCAACTTTTCGGCGGCGGTATTTTTCTCGTACGGCGATTAGTTTCAAATTTGTTATTTTATGATCGTTTGAGTCCTGGCTATAGATAATTGTGCCAACTGGTTTGATGGTATTGCTGCTTTCATCTATGTATCTGGCCAGTGCAGCGGCGCACTCGCCCAAGTATAAACGCTGCGTTAGGTCGGTAGCTGCTTCCGTGAAAGCAGCTCGGCCTAGTATGTCTGAAATTGGGCCGCAGATGCTGGGCTTGCATAATAGATCGATAATCTCGCCGACTTGAGCGTCATGAGCATGCGGCGTGGTGGCTATTTCTAACGGTAGAGGCATAGCAATAGTTGATTACGAATTGGAAGTAGCTGCCGCCGGAGTTTTGCGCCGGCGGCTGCGAGTGCGTTTGCGCTTTGGTTTTGTGGTGGCAGCGTCGCTATTGTCGACTTCGCTTTTGCCGGACGTAGGCTTTGCTGGAGTAGTGTCCGCAGTGCTTGCGACTGCCTTTGCTGACGGTTTGGCGCGTCCATGGTCAATCTGTAATACGCCAGACTCAATAGTCGGTGATAGCGCCTTTTTCGAAACACTCACCTCCCTTGCTGGCTGTGGCTGGTTTTGACTTTGTTGTGCTTGCTGACGGGCTATGCGATCGGCGGCGCGCTGTTCGGGTGTCTTTGGCGGCGTGTAGGCTGGTCCGGGGCGCTTGACGGTGAGATTCTCGGGCGGCAACATACGCTCGTTGATTTCGGCTTCAATTTCGGATCGCTGGCGCGAATAATGCTCGCGCGTCCACTGGATGATCCGCCCCGTATTATCGTCTTGGTAGGTTGGCAGATTTAACGTTTTTGCGCTAAATGCTGGTGCCTTTTCGCCGTTAATTACCATATTAATGATGAAATTGCGGTTGTGCATTTGCAGGAGATCGTTTGGCTCAAATTGTGGCTCAAATTGTTTAGCGAGGATCGGGCTATCGTCGGCGGAGACGCGGAATGAAATCATTGTACCGACGTTGCCGAAGACGGCGTCGCGCACCGTGTCTTGCATTTGGCTGATATACTGATTCGCAACAGTAAGATTGAGACCGTACTTGCGCGCTTCAGACAAAATCGTTGCAAAGCTGTCGGTGGCGAAATTCTGGAACTCGTCAACGTATAAGTAGAACGGGCGGCGATCTTTAACATCGGGAATGTCGCTGCGGCTCATAGCGGCGAGCTGAATTTTTGTGACGATGAATGAACCTAAGATGCCGGCGTTGTCTTCGCCGATTAAACCTTTACTTAAGTTAACGATGAGGATTTTACCCTCGTCCATGATTTGGCGGATGTTAAACGTTGACTTTGGCTGGCCAATAATATTACGAATGATTGGGTTTGCTGTAAAGGCGCCGACTTTGTTGAGCACTGGCGCAATTGCTTCTGCTTGGAACTTATCCGTCCAGCTGGCAAATTCAATATTCCAAAATTGCAATACGACAGTATCTTGGCAGTAACTAAGCGTTTCTTTGCGGAATTTTTTATCGGTGAGCATGCGCGTAATGTCGAGCATCGTAGTTTCGGGACGGTCAAGGAGTGCGAGGATCGTGTAGCGCAAAATGTATTCAAGGCGTGGCCCCCAACTTTCGCCAAACATGCGCTTCAATACGCCAATAACTTCTGAACTTATATTATTCTTTTGCTCAGGGTTTGTTACTTCAAGCGGGTTGAAACCGAGCGGAAATTGTGTATCGGCTGGATTGAAATAGACGATGTCTTTTAGTCGCGAACCTGGGATAAAGCGCATATTGTTAATCGCGAAATCGCCGTGCGGGTCAATAATCGCATAGCCCTGTCCGTGGAAAATATCGCTGAGCGCAAACAACTCAAGTAATCCTGATTTTCCTGCTCCCGTTTGTCCGATGATGTAGACGTGGCGCGAGCGGTCATAGCGCAGCATGCCAAACTGGTGGTTGATGCCGCGGAAATTGGTCATGCCAAATGCCGAAATATTTTCGTCTTGCGCTGGATCGCCGGTGAGGACTGGCAGTTTTGCCGGCGGTTCGGCAGTCTTGGTGCTTGCCCAGACGATGTTTGGTGTCTCGACGTTGGTATGCGGTAAATGAAACACGCTTGCGACTTCTTCAATATTCATCAGATAGCCGCGGTCGGCAAACAGGCGTGTTTTGTATTTGGCGAGCGCTTCTTTAGCGAAGCTGTCATTTGTCATCTTGAAACCGTTAAGGTTGGTTGAATTAAACTGCTTAAATGTGCCGACAATCCCCTGCATGCGCAAACGTGCGTCGCTAACGCTTTCTCCTAGATAGGCAACGCGGATTTTCACCTGGTAACCAAGTTTTGTCGCTTTTTTCTCAGCCTCGGCGATGCGTGTTTTATCACGCTCGGATAATTCTTTCGCTGTGCCAGTTCCCTGCTCTGGCGGCGCCCACAATGCCTCAATCAAGCTGGCAACCCATCGTCCGCCGCCGCCTTGCCCGAATAAGTTGAAGCCGCCCGTTTTGATTGATGTAATCCAATTGTCTGCCGCTTTATGCCAGTCGTCGCGCACTGGGCGTACGAGCATTTGAATCCATATTTCCTCGTCTGTGTCTTCAAGCTTGGCGAGCGTGCCGGTAATACCGGCGAGCGGGTCGACTTCAAAGCTCTGGAACGTTTTAATCGGCAGAAACTCTCGATCAGTTAGCGATAGCTCTGACGTATAGACGACGGTATGGTGGCGCTCGTGCGTGACGTAATCTTCTTCGGCGGTGTGAATTTGTACTTGCGGGTATTGCGCGTAGATTTGCCCTTCAACGAAGCTTTGCAGCGCCTTCGGCGTCCACACGTAGAATTGAATGCGTCCGCCAACCGAGGCAATTTCAAAGCTGAGGTGCTCTTGGTATCCGCCATTCGCCTTGAGTTCGCGCGCATCGCGCAAAATACCGTGCAGGCTCGCAAACATTTGTTCGGCGGCGAGCTCTGACTTGTCGTTTGTTTTTGGAATTTCAAGCATCAACAGGACGCTTTCGATATTCTTCACGGCGTCAATACTGCGGTAATTGCGCCAGGTCATATACCCTAAAATGAGTACGATTGGCGTCCAAACGTACCACTGCATAAGCAAGCTGACGACTGACAAAACAAATGACATAATATTCTTTTATATTATACCATAATATCTGCGTAGTGAGTACTGCTTGCGCTTTTTGGACAAAGTCACAAAACTTCGTCAACAAAAGCCTACTATGTTTATATCACTAATAGTATGAAATGTCAATAGTTACCATCAAAGCCATAGTCCTACTCCCCTGTTAGCTACGGCATAAGCATTGACAGTATTAACAATATAGTGTATAATGTTGTTACTAATGAGTGAGCGACGTCCTGATGGTATGACACCCTCGCGGCGCGCCCCCTTCTCCATCTTGTCCTCACCGTCATCATCATCGCTGGTCAGATGCCCAACGTCGGTGATATTTTGCGTGCGAATCACTGAGATATCTTGCCAACGCAGTAACCGCACCAACACATCCCAATAGATATAGCCGACCCAATTGCCGATGTGCGGCTGCGAATACACCGTCAGCCCGCAGGTGTACATGCGAACCGTCTGCCCGTCGAGCGGCTGGAGTTCATCTTTGTGGCGCGTGAGGGTGTTGTAGAGTTTCAAGGACCTATTTTACAGGAAAATCGGCGGTCTGCTATGAGTTTGTATTTGTAGACGAAACTAGACTAAGCATGCAACAAATACAGTAGTTACTTTTTAAGCATATCTGGTAGGGGCGAATCAAAGGTGACGTTTCGTATTGAGGCGATGGTATCAAATGGAGTCAAGTGGGGATATTGTGCTCGGTAAGCCGCCATAACATCGCCAAAAATTGCATCGCCCCATGAAAGACCGAGAGCCTCGGCGGTTTCCCTGACTACATGTTCATCGTTCGCTTCGATTTCGATATACGGCGCTAGCCATGGCCATTCATCGATGACAATTTCGGCATCACCTAACCGCCACGTTTCGCGTTTGGACTCTTGGAAAGAGGTATATGGGAGACCAGCAGCCTCTAGGATAGCGATGGTTTCTTCAAAATTATCGACGTTCACCTCGTACTCTTTGGCGCCGTCAACGGATAGCTTGTCAAATTGCTTGTAAGTCATCGTCACGCAGTCGCCCTCGTCGCGGACGCGCAAATAGCCTTTGTTCTGCTTCATTTCGGGGCTGTCAATTGTCACTCGCCGCATTAGCCGCTCAGGCTTTTCGGATGATCCGCCAAGAGACCGCAGCTTCTGCCGAATCTCAGAGGTACTTATGTTGACAAATTTAGCTTCATACTCGGTTTTCATTGTAGTCACATTCCTTGTATTAAGTTGGTTTACTAAAAGTTATGCTGAAAGTTCACTAAGGCTACGAATCCTGGTGATACTTATTGGTATTTTTTGTTATTGGTCTTCTCGAAAATAGACACCCGCCCTCCCCTGTATCGTGGGTTGGGTAATAGGGTTGTTTTGCTATAGGCGCTTGCAACAGGGGTTCCCTCGTTATGACAAAAACTGCAGGTCATTCCGCAAGAGTCGATAATTTTAGGCCTAATACCTTCATCTATACTGATCGTAACTGGAATGGCTCGTTCTTTAATGATCAAGTCTTTGATGTCTTGGTCATTAATGCTATCGAGGTCTATCATTTCTGCAAAGCTCAGGGGTACTTTGCTATCTAATCCATGATCTTCGTGTGATTTGCTGCCTATAAGCTCCTTGCGACGCATATAGTATTATATAGCGTAGCTAAAGGAGGAGGTCAACCTGAACCCGCTTTTTCGCTTGCCTTAATCGCTCGGGTAAAACCAAAAAGTTTATCTCGTCCGCCGCGTGGCTATGCTTCGATTTTGAGAGCTGGTATTATCCGTATCTCTCTACGCGGCATCAACGAGCGCGTATGTCGCTTTAGCGACGCGTTTGAATTCCGGTTTGCTCTGTAGATTGAGGAGAATCGTCGTTTCTTTGACGCGGCGGCTTTTGAGCACACGCCTGACGATTTCGTCGCGGTGCAACGGCTCGCCGGCGTCTTTGAGCACGTTTGCGATGATTTCTGATACCGTACCGCGCGAGTAGCCCCATTCTTGCAGCGCGTAAATGCCGCGGCCGATGAGCACGAATCGTTTGTCCTTGATGAGCTCGTTGTGAATTGCTTGCGTGGTAACATTCTTGCGCTTGAAATCGCTTGTTTTAATCGCTTTAGCGATTTCCGAGAAATGCAACGGTTTGCCATTGCCTACGAGGATGACGTAGATTTTGTCGCGGATATTCTTCGGATTAACGGTCGGCCATTTCGTGAGTCCCCAAACGTCTTTTAGGCTGGCGAGCTGTTTCGACAGGCTTGCGAGAGCGCGGACTTGCGCCGGGCTTTCGTAGGTGAGCATGCCGTGAAGCGTTTCTATATCAACAGGTTCGCCGTGCTTTTTGATCGTTTTAACAATGGTGTCGATATTGCTGCGGATTTTCTTCTCGTCGCCGTTTTCGGCGATACTAATACCCTGGTAATAGTTGTCGGTTTCGTTGATAGTCGTGAGGCGCGGCGAGAGTTCGGCGATAAACGCGATGTGCGTGCGGATAGCTGTTGCCTTTCCAGGGGATAAGCGTTCGGCGATGTCGTTGACGCGCCCGATGCGGCCATTTTCCGACAAATCGCGGACAATAAGGCGCTCGACGGTGCGGATGGCTGGAATGTCGCCCTCCTCTGCCGCAATTTTTAGACGAATGAGAATCGCCTTCTCAAGTTGGCGTACGCGCTCACGAGTGATGCCAAGAAGCTCGCCGATTTGTTCAAGCGTTTCTTTGCGGTCAAACAAACCAAAACGGCGCGTAATAATCTCGCGCTCGCGTTCTTGATCGATCGTTTTCAAAATGTCTTGAATGGCGGTTTTGATTGTCGATGCGGTGTCGGTGCCAGCAACTTCGGTCATATAGTATCTCCAGCCTCCGCCTCACCCGAGGCTTTTACGTGTTAGGTTAATATAAATGATTTAATGTTAATTATAATATATAGTGTTATAGATGTCAAACCCTCACGGTTCTATAAATATTGTATCACAATATCGACGCTTATGGTAAATGTTTTTTTGGTACTTTTTTTACTGAAAAAGAATGATAAGGCTGGAAATATTTTTATATCCTGTCAAATTACCTCTGTTGAATTGCCGATGATATGTACAAGACGACGATAAATCCACATCATAAATATCATGATAAGTAAAATATAGGTAGTATTACAGTATGGTTTAGGACTGATGACCCGGTAGTGGTGTAGCGAAATTAAAGATGGGTACAGTGCTTGCGGGCGTATGCGGGTACCGCGGCGTATCAATGTCGGTTGATATGTCAATCGCTGGCGGCGTGGATAAGAGCGCTTGCGTATCAATATCGTCAATGTCATCAAATACGCCGTCCTCCATGTTGATTCCGGTATGCTCGGCGGCGAATTTCACAATAGTCTCGCGGATTTGCGCTCGCGTTAAATTCGACGCGCCAGTAAACTCGTGTCCAGCGTGCGATATGCGAATGAAACGGCTGAGCGGTTGCCGTACAACGATACGTTCATACAATAAATGCGACTGGTCGGGTGATACGACCTTGTCTTTGGCACCATGCAGGAATAAGAACGGCGGCGGCGTGCCGGCGATTTTATGGTAGAGCGGGCTGGCCTTTTTAGCGGTTGCAAAGTCGGCTGACCCGAGATAATTAAAGGCATTCGGATTGCGCCGGCGCCCTAATTTGAGCTGGCGCACTAAATCGGTTGTGCCGTATAGGCTCACGACGCCGCGGATTGTCACGGGCGGCTTGGCGGTAGAAAGCACGTAGGTACTCACTAAAAAGCCGCCGGCGCTGTCGCCTATTAGGATAGCTTTGCGCGTGTTAATGGCATACTGGGGCGCGATCGCGGCAAGCGTGTTGATGGCGCAAGCAGTGTCGTTATTCTGCACCGGATAGCGGTGCTGCGGCGCCAGGCGGTAATTGATTGACGCGAACGCGAATCCGGCGCGTACCAAGGCGGCGCCGTAGAAATCGGCGATTGCATTGCGTTTATCGCCTTTGCTCCAGCCGCCGCCATGAACGTAGATAGCGAGTGGATACGGCGTATGGGTACGAGTCGGACTGGCCGGTTCTGGCGGCAGGTATAAATCAATCGTTTGTTCAGCGTTGCCATTACAATATGGTATGTCGTGAATGATGCGTGCTATTTTGCCTAAGCGGTACATAGCGTAAAAATTATCGGCTGGATTTTTGATCGACAGCGAATAAATCGACGCAATACAGACGGCGAACAAACAAAGCAGAAGCCAGTGGCGTACCTCGCGGAGGCGTTGACGAAATGTCATATTTATGATAATACACTGTTACGATAATGGCGTCAAGGCGTAGTTTTTCGGAGTAACTTAGCACTGCAAGCGCGCCGCGTGACGGCCCTTTTCGCGTTTACGCTCTATGACAATGCAGCAAGAGCTACTTTTTATTTGTCTTTGCTGATGAAGCGCGTGGTTTGCTGGTTTTTTGCGCAGCACTGCGTCGTCCACGTGCGCGTCTGGCGGGTGCAGCTGCAATCATCTCGCGTGCTTGTTCGGCTGTGATTGTTTTCGGGTCGGTGTCTTTCGGGATTTTTGCATTCTTTTTACCATCAGTGACGTATGGCCCGAAGCGCCCATTAAGTACTTTGACGTCGCCAAAATCGGCGATATGTTTTTCGGCTTCAGCTTGCAGTTTTGCGGCGTATAACTCGCGTGCTTTTGCTTCGGTAATCTCTCGCGGGTCATCTTCTTTTAGGCTGACATACAGCTTGCCGACTTGAATGTATGGTCCGAAGCGCCCGATATTGGCGCTAATATCTTGCCCGTCCTCAGTCGTGCCGACAAGCCGCGGTAGCTCAAACGCTTTGAGTGCTTGCTCTAATGTGACGGTGCTGATTTTTGTACCACGCGGCAGTGGCGCGAAGTGCGGTTTCTCGTCGCTATCGGTACTGCCAAGCTGGAGCATTGGTCCGAAGCGTCCGAAGCGCGCGATGATTGGTTTACCGGTTTTTGGATCGGTGCCAATGTCGCGCGAATCGCCAACTTTGCTGCGGTCAATTGCGCCCGATTGCTCAATGCGGGCATGAAACGGTTCGTAAAAGTTGTGCAGCATGGCATTGCGCGTTAATTTGTTGCTCGCGATGTCATCGAAATCTTTCTCGACGTTGGCGGTAAATCCGTAATCAACGACTGGCTTAAAATGGTCGGTAAGAAAGCCGCTGATAAGCTCGCCCGCCGGTGTTGGTATGAGCTTGCCGCGGGTTGAGCCGGTTTTTTCAGTCTGGATGTCGCGTTCAACATTCCCATCGATACGCTGCAGCACGATAACGTCGCGTGGCTTGCCTTCGGATTCGCCGCGTTCAGCGTAACCGCGTGTTTGGATTGTATTCATGATCGTAGCGTAGGTACTCGGGCGGCCGATACCGAGCTCTTCAAGTTTCTTGACAAGCGTGCCTTCGGTATAGCGCGCAGGCGGACGGGCAAAGATTTGGCGCGCCTCCATGGAATATTCGCGCACAAGGTCGCCGGCGGTAAACGTCGGTAGGATTGCATCGTCCTTGCCGCCACCGTAGACGCGCAGGAAGCCGTCGAAGACAATGGTATGTCCTTTAGCCTCAAAAACGAGATCGTTTGCATTAGCAGCACTGTTGACCGCCTGCTTAGTATTTGCCTGTTCAATCCGGATCGTTACCGTTGTGTTCTCTATCTTGGCGGATGCCATTTGGCTGGCGAGCGTGCGCCGGCGGATGAGGTCGTAGAGCTTTTGGTCGTAGCCGTTGCCGCTGACCGATTCGCGCGTGACATCAGTTGGGCGGATTGCTTCGTGGGCTTCCTGTGCGCCGGCGGATTTCGTTTTGAATGTGCGGGCGTGGCTGTATTCAATACCGTAGAGCCGCTTGATGTGGTCGGCGCTAGCGGCAATTGCCTGTTTTGATAGGTTTACGCTGTCGGTACGCATGTATGTGATGCGCCCCTCTTGATATAATTTCTGCGCACTCGCCATAGTGGCGCGGCTGCTCATGCCTAGCTTGGCGTTGGCTTCTTGCTGCAACGTGCTGGTGGTGAATGGCGCGGCAGGGTTGCGGGTTGACGGCGATGTCTTTATATCGTCAATGATATATTTTGCGTTGTTCAGTGATTTTAGGAAGGCGCGCGCATCAGCTTCAGTGTCAAACCGCTGCTTAAGCTCGGCTTTGACTTCTTGCCCGTCGTATACAAATACGGCGGTAACCTTGAATTGGAAGCTGCCCGCGAATTGCTCAATTTCATGCTCGCGCTCAACTAACAGGCGTACAGCTGGACTCTGTACGCGTCCGGCGGATTTACCGCCCGGGACTTTTTGCCAGACGACAGGACTTAGCTCAAAACCAACAAGGCGGTCTAAGATCTGTCTCGCCTGCTGCGCTTCAACGAGCTTCATGTCAACAGTGCGCGGGTGTTGGATCGCTGCCTCAATTGCCGGTTTGGTGATTTCATGAAAGGTAATGCGCTTAGTGGTGGCGGGGTCGAGATTCAAAACTTCGCATAGATGCCAAGCGATCGCTTCCCCTTCGCGGTCTTCATCAGTGGCGAGCCAGACATTTGCTGCGCCGACTGCCTTGACGGCTTTTTTTAGCTCGGTGATAATTTTTTTCTTTTCAGGATCAATCTCGTATATAGTTTTGAAATCGTGTGCAACATCAATCGGCGGCGTGCCGTCTTTGGTTTTTTTCGCAATAGAGCGGATATGCCCTACGCTTGACAAAACATGAAAATCATGCCCAAGATATTTTTCAATGGTTTTTGCTTTTGCCGGCGACTCGACGATAACGAGGTTCTTCATATCTGTCTATAATATAGTGCATTGCGAAAAATGCCAAATTGCTTGAGGCGGCTATTGGGCAGCTTGCCGCACGTACGTGTATGAGGAATGAAGTGCGCATGGCAGCGATGCGGCGAAAGCGAGCCCGCCAACAGCCCGAGAAACTGTCGCGATCGTTTCGTGGCCGCTTCGTTCTGCTGTGGCGCCGATACCGTAAGCGAATATTGATGCCATCTCACCAGCCATCGCAAGTTTGCCTGATGTTGTCGGGCGGATTGATTTGCCGGGACATTTCAGCATGGTCGTGGCGGTTGCAAGCGCATTGGCGGTTTGTAAGCCGGCGAGCGTGGCTGCGATTTCCTTTGGTATGATGCCCCTCTTCGTGAATTCGTATATAATTTTTGCGGTTGCGATTTTGTCGAGACTGGCGTCTGTCAATGCGCCGAAATTGCTCGTTTGTCCTGTGGCGCGCGCCACCTTGCCGTCAAGCGCGTCAAGCCCCCGCCCGGCGATAAGCATAGCAGTTCCTTTGGGTGTTTCCGCGGTTTCGGCGCCTTTCCAGGCGAGCGCCGCGCCGCATAGGCTTATCGCGTTCGGTATCGTAAAAATGTCGCGTGTAGCGACGAGCGGTTTGTCTTCTGGCGAGCGGTCGTGTTTCATTGCAAAACTGTAACGCAAACAGAGGCAGTTTTGCAAGCGTGAGCGGTATCTAGCGCAGCGTCCACTGATTTGCGCCGAGCGAGCGGATGACGCCGTTGATTTCAAGGAGCGTGAGCGTGGTGCTGAATTCGACAGCGTTTAAGCTAGTCGCGCGCTGGATTTCGTCGCCATCGCGTATGCCGGCGGCGAGTTGTTTGATGATGGCGGTTTCGGCGGGTGTAGCGCCGCGCGGCGGCGTGGACTGCCGGGCTTTTTCGTGCGGCAGCAAAACGGCGATAATATCGTCGGGACTAGTGACGGGCGTGGCGCCCTGGCGAATCAACGCGTTGCAGCCGGCGCTCATCGGGCTGGTGATGTTGCCAGGGACAACGAAAACCTCCCTACCTTGCGCGAGCGCGTGTGCGGCGGTGTTGAGCGTGCCGCTGCGGGCGGCTGCTTCGGTGATGAGGATTGCGTCGGCGAGCCCGCTGACTAGACGGTTGCGCGTGAGAAAGCTCCATTTGCCGACGACGTACGGTTTAGGCTCGTCGATGCAGTGCTCGGACAAGATCGCGCCACCTTGCGCGATGATTCTTTCGCCAAGCGCGCGGTTGGCGGCGGGGTAAATATCCGGCAGCTGATTTGCAATAACCGCGATTGTCGTACCTTCAGCCTCCAGGCAAGCGCGGTGCGCGAGCGCATCGACGCCGAGTGCGAGTCCGCTCACAATAATAATTCCTTGCCGCGCTAAATCGCCGGCAAATTTCGTCGTTACTTCAATGCCGTAGCGCGTTGGCTTGCGCGTACCAACGATTGCGAGGGTCGGCACGCGCTTCGTTGGCAATATTCCCATGCAATATAATACGTGCGGCGCGTCGTCAATATGACATAATCTCTGGAGATAGATATTATCATCTGGAGCAATTTTATTGATTTTCATACAAATTTCTTGTAAAAAGTATTGACACTTTGTCAACTGTGTGCTAATATTGGAGATGATTGATTGACTCGGAAGAGGAAAATCAAGCACCTTATACCCCCTATTCTATAACAGAATTCGCCGACATGGCGAATCTCAAGTTAGGTAGCGCATAAAGTGCGGTCATTAGTAACCTACCCTCCACTATGATCGCCGCTACAGACAGCTTTGTGCGTTTACTAACCCCTTTGTCCAGCGGATCACCAGTATGTGTGAGGTGGATCACGTATACCCAAGACGGGTGGGACGAAGGGCAGTATGGCGCCAGGTGATGCCCACCCTTACCTGGCGCTTTTTTGTTGGTTTAATTTTTTGGTAATTGCAACGTAAATTGCAACAAATTTGCAGTATATGTACACACCGTTTTACAATACGAGGCTATGAGAATTGCATTTTTAGGAAAAGGCGGTAGCGGCAAAACGACGACATCATCGTTCGTGGCGCGCGTGGCTGCCAAAATGTATCGCGAATTATACGTGATTGACGCTGATATTAACGTACATATGCGTGAGGCGCTAGGATTGTCAAGTGGCGAAGCGCATGAATTTCGGCAAGTGTTTGAGCATGTTGAGATGAAAATTCGTCACTATCGTCCTGATGTCGCGACGCTTAAAACCTTACCACGAACGCTGCCGCCGTGGCGGCTAGAAGATCGGTATACGCTGAGTTTTGAAGCTGCGCCATGCAAAGATTTGCGTCGCCATGACAATATGTTGCTACTTGAGCTAGGCAGTTATACTGAGAATACGATGGGTTGGTCGTGTCATCACAGCGCGCTCGGGATGTTGCAGCTGGTGCTGGCACATATGAATGATAGCGAAGATCAACTGATTATCGTTGATTTGACGGCGGGTGCGGACGTATTTGGCGTCGGTATGCTCGGATTGTTTGATATAGTGTTCGTAGCGGTTGAGCCGACGATGAAAAGTACGAACATTTATAATCAGCTGACGGACTTGGCGGCAACAGACGATGTTGCGTTGTGTCCGATTGCGAATAAAATTATCGACGAAAGTGACGTTCAGTTTATTGAAACGCGAATTGAGCAGCCGGTGAAATTTACAATCGGCATGTCGAACTTTGTCCGGCGTTTGGAACGCGGCGAGACGGTAGAAACGGCAGATATTGAGTCACCAACACGCCAGGTGCTCGGCAAGATCGTTACGTATATGCAAAGTGTGAAGCGTGATGAACAGAGAATGTTTCAATCGACGCTGGCGGCGCATCGGCGGGCGGCGAAAAAATGGCCGAAACAGAAATTCCCGATTGACCTTATGACATTAATTAATCCGGAGTATGAACGATGAAACCAAGTGAAATATTATTTTTGACGCGCGACGATGTGATAGTACTTGGTGGACGCGATATGGTGTTTGCGACTAACGTGATTGAAGCGATGTTTGCGGCATGGGCGCAGGGCGATGTATTGCAGCCGGCGAAAACATCGTTGAAGTTTACCGACCGCGCGGCGAATGAGTCAGTGGGCGGTGTAGTAAATGTGCTGCCAGCGGCGATTCGCGTTGGCGATGATGCGACGTATGGCGCGAAATTACTTGGTGCGATGCCGGCGAACGTGTCACAAGGCGTGCCACGTGCTACGGGCGTGACGGTACTGTTTGACGAGGCGCACAAAATGCCCATTGCGATTATGGACGCGCAAGTTTTGAGCGCGATGCGGACGGGTGCGGTGAGCGCACTGGCGGCGCGAAAACTGTGCCGGCAAAATACAGCAGAGATCGGTTGTATCGGTGCGGGTGTTAACATGTATACGCAGTTGCTCGGTGTACTGAGCGTACTGCCGCAGGTAATGCGTGTTAAGATATATAGCCGCGGTGAAAGCAAACAGCGCTTAGTGGCGAAATTACAGCGCAAATTTCCACAGATTGAGTTTATGCCGGTTGAATCGGCGCGCGGTGCGGCGCAAACTGCTGATCTTATTGTCACTTGTGTGGCAAATACGAGCGAGCCAGTTGTGCAAATACGCGACGTACTACGACCAGGTGTGACAGTGTTCAATATCGGTTGTTTAGAGAACGATCCGGAGCTGTTAGCACATATGGATATAATCGTGTCGGATTTTTGGGAACATACGAAACACCGTGGCGTGCAAACGCATGCAGTTGCGTATGCACGCGGGCTGATTGCTGATGAAGATGTCGTGAACCTTGGCGCGATTTTATGCGGTGAACAGTGCGGACGCGTGAATGACGAACAGAAAATATTTTTTGGACCGACGGGTTTAGGTGCGGAGGATATTGCGCTTGGTCGAGCGATATACCAGCGAGCATTGAAACGCGGCGCCGGTACGAAGTTAACACTTTGGAGCGGCGAATCGTGGATCTAGCCAGACAACGCGCCTGGCGTGAGCGTTTAGAGCAGCTGACATCGTCGGAGCGATTGGATGCACGGCATGCTATCCAGCCGATTGTAATGAATGGGATTGAAGCGCCGCTGCTTGCATCACCAATTTTTTTGAAACCTGATGTAAAACGGGCGCTGTGCGAGAATGCGTCGGCGTTAATCGACGCAGCGGTTGCGCTTGAGTTCTCTCCTGATTTTCACCGCGGTATGGTACTGTACGATCGGTTGTATGAGTCGCTGAGCGAACGCGGACGGCAGCTGATCAGCCAAAATGTGCGCCCTATTTCGCGGGTCGAGGCGCAGCGGCGATTTCGCCGGCTTGATGGGTTTATCGGAACGGACGGCACGGTGCAATTTATCGAAATTAATCAATCGGCACCGTTGGCAATTAGTTTTTACGAACGGGCGCGGGCGTATTACAATCACTTGACAGGCAGCGATGCGGAGGCGAACCAGACGTCGTTATACCGGCAGTTGGCAGTGTGGTTACTTGATGCGTCGCCTGTGCCGGACCCGACAATTGCTGTCAGTGTGGAGCGTGGTTATCCGGCAAAGTTCGTTGATTTGCCGGCAGCTGCGCGCGGGATTGAGGCGGCGGCGCGTGCGATGGGCCGTACGCTCACGTGTATCGTCGCGGAGCCGACTGGGTTTCGCTATGGCAATGGCAACTGGACAGTACACGGTCATCACATTGATATGCTGTGGCGCAACACGGTGTATCTTGATAGCTACGACGCACCAGATATCATTGACTATGCAGCGTTGCGCCATTCTACAAATGTGCCGATGGTGAATGATTTACAGACGTGGCTGCTGCGTTCGAAGGAATTTTTGGCGATGATTTGGGATGATTCACTAATCGATGACTTTCGTCGCCTAGGTGTGAATACTATGAAGTTACGAGCATGTGTACCGTATTCGTGTTCGCTTAGCAATATATCGCCAGCGTGCGACAAAAACCAGTATATTTTGAAGCGCTGCGACGACGGATTCGGCAAAGGTATCGTGTTCGGCGCTGACATTACTGACGCTGAATGGCGGCGCTGGTTGAGGGGTAGCTGCGGTTCGGATTGGATCGTGCAGAAATTGGTGCAGCCGATGAGTATGAAGTTGCCAGTCATTGACGACGCAGGCGCAATTATTGATACCGAAATGATCGTTGACATTAACCCGTATATGGTGTGCGGTGAAACGGGTGCGTTGCTCGTGCGGGCGCAGCCGACGACGAATAGCGGCACAATGAACATCGTGAACGGTGCATCAATTGGATTTGCGATGTAGGCGTGGCCCTCGTGGATGTGAATAATCTTAAACGGAAAGGAATTTCTTTAGAGCGTATAATAAACTTATGGCAAAACGCGACAACGACTTGGAATTTAGTATCAACGCGGCGTTTGATGACGAGCGTGCGGTTAACGATACATTGCCGCTCTATCTAGTGAATGGTTCGCTGGGCGCGGGCAAGACGAGCGTCTTAGAGTTTTTGCTGCGATTGGATGAGTTTGCAGGTTCGCGCGTGATTGAAAATGAGTTTGCGAACGAAAACGTCGATGGCTACCGGCTGGAAGGCTTAGCAGACATTGTTACGACGCTGGCGGGCGACTGCGTCTGTTGTTCGTCGGCGCATGCGCTTACGCGGATGCTGTATGATTTTAGCCGCTCCTCACCTGCTCCGGTGTTTATTGAGGCGACAGGCGTAGCGCGGACGATGAATCTAGTCGAGCGATTGGTAAGCGCTGGCGTGTTTAAGCGGTATGAGCTGGCACATAGTTTTTATATTATTGACGCGCATGAGATTCTGCGCGGTGTTGGCGCGGCGCAGGCGCTTGAGATGCAGGCTGCTGACACCGTGCTAGTGACGAAGGAAGATTTACTGACAGAAGCGGAGATACGAGATTATTGCAAAGAGCGTGCTGCCCTGCCCTACGCGCGCGTCCTCAGTGCGCCGCATGGGCGATTTGACGCGAAAGGTTTATCGACGCCGTCCGGGTTATTGACGTTTTTTGATGAGTATGACGGCGAGCTGGCTATTCCAGACAACCCAACCTATAGCGTTATTGACACGTCATGCCTGCAAGCGGACGGTAAGGCATACGAAACGCTGTGGCCTGAACTGGTTCAAGCGTATGGACTGCGCCGACTTAAAGGCGCGTTTGCCGATCGCCGCGGTGCACATCGGCATATTGAGGCAACGCCAACCCATGTAGAGCTGCGTACGGCGCACGCTGATGAACCGTTAAAAATCGTACTGATTGGCGATCGCGCCGAAGAGATGACGCACGACGTATTTGCATCGCAGTTGATGATGTTTGGCGAGTAATGGTGCCTTGTATTATTTACGGTAGTCGGTAGCTTGTTGCGCTGATTGCGCCCGCGATAAACTGATCAATGATACGAGCGACGGTTGGCGCAGTCCACTCTGCTAGTATCTGCGCTTCATCGCGGTTAAATTCACTCAAAACAAAATCGACGTCGCCAATTTGCCGCCGGCGCAGATTGTCGGCGCCGATACGAACGTGCCAAAACGTTTGCCCGATATGCCGATAGAGCGACTTTAGTCCGTTATTGCCAGCGTCTTGCCCACCCCGCCGAATGCGCACCTTGCCGAAATCAAGCACGATGTCATCGTGAATAACCAGTAAATCGTCGCGCGACAGCTTGTAGAAATCTATCAATGCGCGTGCGGCTATACCGCAGTCGTTGTAGTATGTTGTCGGCTTGGCAAATATGATTGTTTCACCGGCAATTGCTGTACGAGCGGCGACGGCGTGAAATTTTGCTTGTTCGCGCCATGTAATTTCTTGTGCTGCCGTGTACCGATCAAGCATCGCGAAACCAACATTATGGCGTGTATTGTCATAGCGCGATCCGGGGTTGCCTAAGCCGACAATTAGCTTCATAAGCCCTACTATAGCAGAATTGCGTAATTAGCGTAAGGTATATTGCTATAATATTGACTTTTAGTCACTAAAATAGTATAGTGTAAGCATGATGCAGCACGAAGATGAGTACGACCAATTCCGCCGCCAAGAATGCAAAGAGATTACGACAGAAATGTTTCATGTTGATTTGCCGGTTGATGAGTTTTTGTGCGACGATGTCGAGACGGGCACTGGTTCGTATGCGACGCTCTTTCGCAGTGGTAAAGAGGTGTATGCGTTGCTTGTGGCGCAGCCGAGCGCAATGCAAACGATGGCTGACGTGCAGCGTATTCTGAAAGGTATGGGCTTGACAGTTGATAAATATATGCCACCGTATGCTGATCCGACGTACTTTTACCGCCAGGCGGCAGCGCTGATTAAGCGGCGTTATCCGGCTAGGCGATGTTGGACGGTTGAGGATCTGCGGTACTATAGCCGCCAAACGGCATACAGCCCGGCGCTCGTCCGCGTGGTTGCAATTGACGGCGCCGTCCGCCGTTACAATGCAGCCGGTAAATCGTGGCAGGACGTGATGGAGTGCTCATTCCGAAAGGTGCGGGTCGCGTATGCCTGAGTTTTGCGACGTGCACGCGGTACAACTGCGCGAGCTTGATAAGCGCGCCGAAACGCGTCCGCTTTTGTTTCGGGCTGAGGCGCGCCAGGCGTATGCAAATTATGCGCGTCAGCAGCGTCGAATTGCCAAGCGGCTTAAGACGCCCGAAGTAACGGCGTTTGATTTTTACATGGCATGGCGCGACCGATATATGGCGCGTATGCAGCGCATAACAGCAGCAGCTCAGGCGGGTAAACTTGATAAGATGCTAACGCGCGTGTTGCTTTTGCCGGATGACGCAAGCGTGAAGCAGCTTACGCAGGCGCTGATCGAAATCCGTACGGTGTGCGAGCGCCAAGCACTGGTTGACACGGTATATAATATCCGCCGCAAGCGAGCGCGCCGCACAGCGCAAGCGCTGGTTGATATGGGCGATCAGGCGGTGGCGCATGATGTTGAGAGGTTTGTGAATTATCATTTGTACCGCATGGTGGCGCGGCAGCGGAATGTTGTCGTGGTAGATCGGCACGCGAATCTGCTTGTCCGTATGGTTCAGCACCTACGTGCGCGCCGGCAAACGCGTAAATTGGTGCGCGCGGCGCGGCGGCGGCTCGCGAGCATTGATACTGAATTGTTTGCAACTGAGCAGCTGCATAACGGTTTGGTAGCACGCCTGTTTAGCCTCGGGATTGATTTGATTGAAGTGCTGGCGGCGCGGCATGAATATGAAAAAGCGCTCGAAAAAATGAGTGCGGCGGCGCGTAAGAGCCCGACAAAGAAACTAGAATTGTATGAGAAGAAAACGGCCAGCATCCGCAGCGCTTATCTTGATTCTGTGCCGGGATTGGCGGGGCTAAAAGACGTGCAGAAAGCGGCGAAAGAGATTGATGATGCGCTTCTGAAGGTATTTGACTTTGATATGCAGCAATGCAATGATTTGATGCGTGCTCTGAAGCGTTACCGCACGCTAACGCGCGAGCGCAAAGAGCTAGAGCTGCGATTGTCGCGCGATTAAGATTATCCGCCAGTTTCTTGCGGGCGAACGAATATTGTCGAATTTAACGATTGCGTTTTTTACTCTTCATGCCAAGCTCTTCTGTTTCTTTCGCCTGCTTATATGCCTTAGTGACCGACTCTAAGCCTTTGGCAACACGTTCGCGATTAGATTTGATCTGCTTTTCGTCGCGGAAGCTGAGTTTGATTGGTGTACCGGTGTAGTTGTAGGTGTCGCGGAGCCGTCGCTCTAGATAGCGTTTATAGCTCCAGTGGACAAATTTTAGGTTGCTGCCGTAAACGACAAACCACGGCGGATTGGTATCAGTATGAACAATGTAGCGTAGCTTCGGATGTGAATTTTTAAGCCCGGCAGGCGGGTGTGCTTGAATAGCGCGCTGCAGCATATCGTTGAGAACGCGCGTTTTGGTGGGCTGCTGGCGGCGTGCCTGGATGTCAAGCGCGAGGTCAAATAATTTTGTGACATTCTGCCCTGTCGTGCTGCTTGTGAAAATCAATGGCGCCCATGGTACGAAGTCGAAAGTGTTGGCAATCCGCGGCGCAAGCGCGTCGCGCGTGTAGGCATCCTTACCCATGGCGGCGTCCCACTTGCTTACGACGAGCACCAAACCTTTGCCAGCATCGTTAATAAGCCCGGCAAGGCGTTGGTCAAGCTGAGTGTTGAGCTCGTTAACGTCCATTAATAGGAAGCAGATATCGGCTTCTTCAATGGCTTGTAAACTGCGTAAAACGCTGAATTTTTCGATACCGACTGCTTGCTTGCCCTGGCGGCGGATGCCTGCAGTATCAATTAACTCAATTTTATGTCCGTGATAACCGAGCGTAATGCGCCCGAGGTCGCGCGTCGTGCCAGCGACATTAGCGACGATAGCTTGTTGTTTGCCGGCGAGCGTGTTGAACAGACTGGACTTGCCGACGTTTGGGCGGCCAATGAGTGCAACTTTTATTATATCGCTTGCGGGTTTGTCATGAACGATCGGGATTTCAGTACAGACGGCGTCAAGTAACTCGTGAATACCAGTATTATGTTCAGCGCTGGTGCGAATAATTGTTTTGATGCCGAGGCGGCGAAACTCGTCGTCCGGCAGGCTGTCGCGCAGGTCGGTTTTATTTAGTAATAATATGACGGGTTTGCGGCTTTTCAGGGCAGTTTTGGCGACGCGGCGGTCTTCGTCGTTCGGATATTCAGTGCTGTCGGTGGCGACGAGGATGACGTCGGCAGCATCGGCAGCTTCGGCGATTTGTTCTTGGATTGTGGCTTCAAACTCGTCTTCAGCGGGCTTAAGTCCGGCGGTATCAACTAGCCAGAATGTGTGTTGTCCGTGGCGCGCTTTACCAATGACGTTATCGCGTGTTGTTCCCGCTTCGCGCGCGACAATCGCCTGCTGCGCGCGCATAATGCGGTTAAACAGCGAGCTTTTACCGGCATTCGCCCGCCCGATGATTGCAACTGTTGGAAGTTTCGTTGCCATAATACGGTATATTATAACAGAGGTAATGGGAATGTGCGAGCATGAATAAGTTCTCTGAGTTGGCGGGCCGAAGTCTTTTGAGTGGACGCTGCGAAAGTTTGGTGGTTTACCCGTCCATCTTAGGTGTTAGTTCTTAATCCGTTCGGTGCGCACCTGCTCCATCATTTTGATCGACTCCCTCGTCGCTTTGCTTAAATCGTCCATATGATTCAAGAAAAATGTTCGCGTTAGTTCGTACACATGCCACAGCTCCGCTTGTTTCTCCGGCGTGTCAGCGGCTGGCAGGCAATATTTTGTGAGATGCTCGGCACTGAGTGACACATCATGTAATTGTTCGGTTGTTAGTATCGAATCATCATGCTCTAGGTAGTGCCTCATTTCGTCAAGCATTGTTGGCATCACGTTGTCGTGCCACTCGGCGATCCAATCAGTCATTGGCGGGTCGTCAAGCATGAGGGCGAGGTATTCGCCGAGGTTTGTATTATATTCCGCCTCTTTTCGCGCGTCATGATGCCATATACTTGTGGATGCAAACATCAACGGCCGACCGCGATAGTCATATAATTCGCGCGGCTCTCCATAATAATATTTATTGGTTAAGTACCGTAATGAATCAACAAATGGTATAAGTTCGTGTGATTTGATCATAATAATAAATATAAATCATGTTAAATATACTATTTATGATATATTTACCTTTCGCCATTCTCCTTGATTTATATCACCCAGCGCATAATTCCCGAAGTTCGTGCGGTGCAACCGGGTAACAGTGTAACCGAGCGCTGCAAATGTGCGGCGGATTTGCCGATTGCGTCCCTCGCTCATAGTGATGTGCCACTCGCGGCGGTTGTCGTCAAGGCGCGTGAGTATGAGCTGGCTGCGCCCGTCGTCAAGATCTATGCCGAAGTCGCTGATCATTTGCTGGTGGAGCGGCTCAAGATCGCGGTCAAGGCGGACGCGATATTGCTTCGTCTTAGCGAATTTGGGGTGCGTCATACGGTACGCGAAGTCGCCGTCGTTGGTGAGAAGTAGTAATCCAGAACTATCTTTATCAAGGCGCCCGACGGGTTTAAGTGTGTGAAGTTTAGGTGGCAGCAACGAGTAAATTGTCGGCGCATTGCCTTGCGCGCGGCGCGAACAAACGTAGCCGACGGGTTTGTTGAATGCGATGTAGTGTAGCGCGGCAGGCTTACGGGAGACTGGTGCCCCTGCGACGTCAATGCTATCGCTTGGTGTAATACGTGTACCAAGCGTAGCGAGCGCATGATTAACCATGACGGTTTCGTTTTCAATTAAAACATCAGCCTCGCGGCGCGAGATACCGAGCTGCCGCGCGAGGAACTTATTGAGCCGTTCCGATGACTTGCCGGTGTCGTGCAGAGTATTCATGTTGTATAATTTGCCTGCGGATTATAGCATAGATTGCGATGCTGGCGTATCTGCTCGGGCAGTTTCTTCAAATTCTAAGCCAGATCCGGATGTATTGCTGCTAGCGGTTGCGGGCGTAGGAATTTGCGCCGGTGGCGCAGAAGAAGCTGAGAGTGGTAGCGCAGCGGCTAAAGGAGGTGTTGTCTGGTTTGTGACAGGTTGCTTCGTGCTGCTACCTCCTTGTGCGGGTGTGGCTGTCTGTGGTGCGATTGGTGCTGTGGTGCGCTGCGATATTGGTGTTGATTGTACTGTGTATGATGGTGACGTTGACGTAGTTGTTGGCGCTGATGTCGGCTGCTGCGGTGGAACGGGAGATGTTTGCGCTTGAGATACGGGTGGCGTTGATGGTTGAGGCTGGGGTGTGATTGGTGTTGGCGATGTTACTGGCTGCGGCGCATTAGCAGCTATCGCGCTTGGCAGTGTCGGCTCTTGTTTGAACGAGTCTGAGTCTGGGCGATCGGTAACAGCGGACAGATCAACGAGAGGAGTGTTGTCCGGTGCTGTAAATGCCGTTGGTATTGCTTCAGGTGCGGGGCTGGCTGTAGTGGTTGTTGACGGCGGCGAAACGGGTGGTGCGATTGGTGTCGGCTGTGGAGTGGGTGTTGATACAGACGCAGGCTGCGGCGCAGGAATAGCATCAATTGTCTGCGTACCGGCGAGTTCTTGACTCATGCGTGCGGTGATGTCGACGATGTCTTTTGAATTATCGTGCTCAAGTGGCTGAATAATATGCCCTGATGAACCTGGGCGCGGCGTTGAAAATGGCGCGACCGGCTGCGGTAATGTTGACGGTTGCGGTGCGGTTGTCGCGGACGCGATAGGCATGGCTAAGCTAGCAGAACTTACCGGGACTGGTGCTGTGACGGGCGTTGGTGTAGTTGTGGTTGTTGACGGCGGCGAAACGGGTGGTGCGATTGGTGTCGGTGTCGGCTGAGTAATGATGCGTGGTTGCGATGATTGCGGCGCAGCCGATGGATTTGGGCGCGTCGGCAACGTGATTGATGATGTTGTGCCAGGTCGCGGTGGCGTCATGGTGACAGATGTTGATTCTGTCCGCTCAGGTGTACTTATATCATAGATGTCGTCATCGGTGTCTTCAGAAGACACGAGTGGCGCTGGTCCGCTTGCGGTCGACGAATTATCCTCAAGCACTTCATGTACGGTACGGACGACATCTTCAATACCGACCTGTGATTTAACAAGGTAGCGGTCGGCACCAAGTGCTAGTCCGCGCCGGCGCTGCTCTTCATTTGACAGCGCGGTCATCATGATTACCTTAACGTTTTTGGTTTCGGTGGTGCTGCGCAAAATGTCGAGCATATCAAAACCGCTAATCTTTGGCATCATCACATCGCTCACGATGAGATCGGGGCGCTCTTTGATCGCCAGTGCAAGCGCTTCTTCGCCGTCGCCAGCAGACACAATGTCATACCCCTCGGCGCCGAGCCGAACGTTATAGATTTCGCGCAAGCTCTTGTCGTCTTCTACTAATAATATTTTTGTCATCTTACCCCCTATTGTACCGATATTGTTGTAAAAAATCTATAGCGCTTACGGTTATTTTGGCGGATCGCGCGGCGGAACTGATAGCGAAACTTGCTGCCGAAGCTGTTTGATGTACTGTTCTGGATTGGCTTCAATTGATGATAGCGGCGTATTGGTGTATGGGGTTTGTGCGTCCGGTGCGGTGGGTGGCGTGTCGATTGGCTGCGGCGTTGGTTCGGACGAGGATTGCGCCGGCGTCGCTTGCATTGTATTTTGGGCTAGCGGCTGGTTTTGCTGCTGCGCTTTTGTGGCGGCAATTGATGCTTTGAGCGCGGATTCTTTGATTAAACGCTGCGCGGTTGCATTGTCGGCGCGCGGAATTGATACAAAAAATGTACTTCCCTTTTTATACTCGCTCTCAACCCATAAGCGCCCGCCGATCGTTTCGGCAAGCCGGCGGCATAAGTATAAACCGAGACCGGTGCCATTGATTTCGCGCGTGTCGGTGTTGTCGACGCGGTAGAATTTTTGGAATAAGTGCGCTTGGTCTTCGCGCGGAATGCCGATGCCGGTGTCGGACACGCTGATAGTGACTTGTTTATCATTGCCAGTGATATCGACAGCGACCGAGCCGGCAGGCGTGTATTTAATAGCGTTTTCAATGAGATTTTGGACGATTTCACGCAAATGATCGTTATCAACATTAGCATAAAAGATCGGGCTGACTTGTTTGGTGCCATCTTCATTTTCCTCGTTTTGTGTTGGCCGGTAAATGAGGTCAAGCCCTTTTTCGTCGGCGTGCGGTTTGAGTCCTTCGACGATGTCGCCGATGAACGGAATGACGTCAATGATGTGCGGGTCATTCTTCAGGCGGTGGTCGTCGGCTCTGCTAATATCAAGCAGGTCGGAGAATAGCCGCCCTAAATGTTGCGCCGACTCGTGTGCTTTTGTAATGTAGCCGCGCGCACGGTCGTCGACTGAAGCGGTTTGCGGGTTGAGTGCCAGCCCCAAATAGCCTTCAATGCTTGCGACGGGCGTGCGCATTTCGTGGCTGGCGGTGCTGACGAATTCGGCGCGCTGGCGCTCGTCGCGGCGTTCGGCGGTGATGTCGCGGAATACGACAATGACGCCGTCATGCGCATCGTCTGTGCCGATCGGGCTGACGGAAATGTACGCCAAAAATGATTTGCCAGACTGCGTTTGCACGCTTAATGTATCGTCTTTTGCCGGCTTGTTGTTGCTGAGCGCGATCATGACTGGATTGGTGCTGTCTGAAATGTCCGTGCCGGTTGACGTCTGTAATTTCAAAATGGTCTTGTAATTGAACCCGACGGCATCTTGCTCTCCCCAGCCGATCATTTGCTGTGCAGCGGGATTGATAAGCTTCACTGTTCCTTTGTCGTCGAGTGCGAGTACGCCGTCGCCGATTGCGTTAATGACAACCTCCGATGTACTCGCTGCCTTATCAAGTTTGGTGGCGAGCTCTTGATACGAGCGGTCTTTTGCGGCGTCGTGTGCGGCAGCGGATTGGCGCAGCCAAAACGGCAAGCCAGCGCAGAATGCGATCGCAAGCACGGCGATAATCGGCAGCGACTGCGCAACGGGCGTGCTTTCCATAATAACCTGCTGTGCGGCAAATGCGACGACGAGCCCGCCGAAGAGCGCAATCATTTGCTTACCAAGTACGCCGGCAATCGGCGCAAACATGACGAGTAAACTCATAAACGGCGAACGAACGCCGCCTGTCGTCATGACAAGCGCAACCGCCATCACGCAGCAGAGCGCATAATTCAGCCAGCACGACACGGTAAGTTTATGGTACGGTGCGGCGAAATACGACGCTACGGCGACGATGAGCGCCATTGCCGCAAGAATGCCCGGTATAACCGGCACGAATAATCGTTCGCTCGCAGCATCTGATCCGGCGGCAAGAGACCACGCGCATAGCCCGACGATAGCGCCGCTTATAATCATAATCGCTTCGCTCAGCCGACGATGCCAAAACCGGTTGATAAATTGAGCCGTAGCGCCCCCTAATTTCGTTAGTGCTTATGTCTGCTTAGTAGTATATCGGGTTGTCTCGGAGGATTCAAGCGCTGGATGCTCGTTGGCTTTATGCGAATCCCTGCGGTATAGCATAGGCGAAATAATTTTTAGCTATTTTTAAGGTTGTCGGATATAATAAGAGATATGCGACAGATTTTCAAAACAACTCTTTTGATGACAGTGCTGACGGCGCTATTTATGGCGGTCGGCTATATGATTGGCGGTCGGTCCGGCATGCTGCTGGCGCTTGGGGTTGCAGCGGTTTCGAACGTTGTGACGTATTTCTTTAGCGATTCAATCGTACTGAAGATGCAAGGCGCTCGGCCGCTTGGCGATCGGTATCCGCAGGTTGAGCGGATTGTGCAGCGGCTCGTTGCTCTTGATAACCTGCCAATGCCGAAGTTATATTATGTTGACACGCCGATTCCAAACGCTTTTGCAACAGGACGCTCGCCGAAGCATGCGGCAGTGGCGGTAACGTCGGGTATTATGGAGATTCTAGAAGACGACGAGCTTGAGGCGGTGTTAGCGCATGAGCTCGGACATGTGAAGAACCGCGATATGCTCGTGTCGACAGTTGTCGCAACGGTGGCGGGTGCAATTAGCTATTTGGCGCAATTTGCATTTTTCTTTGGCGGCTCGGACGACGAGGACGCAAACCCGCTTGCGATGATTTTAATGGCGATACTGGCGCCGATTGCCGCGATGATGATTCAGATGGCGGTATCGCGCAGCCGCGAGTATCTAGCAGATGAACATAGCCACGATGTGCTTGGCACGGGCGAGCCGCTTGCACGAGCGCTCCGCAAGCTTGAAGATTGGAAATATTCGCAGCCGCCTATTGGTGCGTCGCCTGCGCAGGAAGCATCGGCACACCTCATGTTTGCGAATATGTTTTCAATGCAAGGACTGGCGGCACTCTTTTCGACGCATCCGTCGACTGAGGATCGCGTTGAACGGCTGAAAGAACTTGACGAAGGCAACTAGTGGCGTGTAACGGCTGGCGGGATAGGATTGTTCACCGGTGGCTGCGTATTCCCTATCGCCTGTCGGTGCGGTACAAGCGGTTGCGGCGTCCGTTCGCGACGACGTACGTACTGATCCATGGGCTCGCGGATACGGGTGCGCTGTGGCAGCCGCTACTTGCGCAATTGCCGAAACAGAGTAACTATATTGTGGTAGATTTGCTCGGGCATGGTGAATCACCGCAGCCGCATGACGAATCAATTTATCGCGCATCGGAACAGGCGCGGCATGTGCTTGCAACTTGTGTAGCAACGGGATTGTCTGGCCCGGTCGTACTGATTGGACATTCGTTTGGCGCGTTAGTGGCGACGGAGTTTTCGCATATGTACCGCGGGATTGTACGCCGAGCGGTGCTCGTGTCGCCGCCGATTTACCGCGATGAAATGGGCAGCCGGCGCGATTGGCTGCGTCAAGATAAATTATTGCGTAGCGTTTACCGCCAAGTATTGAAAACGCCCGACTTGGTAGTAGCAGGCTATGAGCTGGGCGACAGATTGGGCGCACTCGGTTTTTCGCGCACGCAGTTATCGAAAAACACGTTTGCGGGATTTGAGAATACGCTGCGAGCGGGTATTATAAGCCAGCGGACGGGGCGACTATTGCGGCACATAACGATTCCGACAACAATCATCTACGGACGGCTTGACCCGCTATTAGTGGCACGCAACTTTACTGCCCTTGCACATACAAATTCATATATTACCGTGCGCCCGCTCTCGACTGGACACGCGATTCGCGCGCGTACGCTGCGCGAAATTGTGGCAGTAATACAATCTCGCTAGCAATACATACGTGCGTTTGAAAGCGGTCCTCTTGGCTGAGCGGTGTTGCTGGTCTCTAGCTGTTACGGCTTACGATAAGTGGAGCCGCTATTTACCGCTTAATATCGCGGTGGCAATTCAATTGTGTAGTCTGTTGTGATGTTACCTGTCGTGTTGGAGATATAGTTTGCCGCCCAAAGGTATGCGTCGGCGCGCATGTTGATAATTTCGGCAGGGTCGTTGTAACCATCAACATCTCCCGCTCCGCGTCTGTCGCTGCCGAATGTCCGTCGCAATTGAAGCTCGCGCGCAAGCACGGGACCATTAATGCGCAGCTGCTGGTTGCATGTATTGGCATTGAGCCCGTTTGCATAATTAACGCCGCGCGCACGAATCGCCGTGAGGTTTGGCGTTTCGTCGACTTCGCATGTCGAGACGATGCCATCTTGCGTGTTGTTTTTGTTTGGCGTCGCCGCAAGCCACGCGTCCACCTGCGTGACATTATTTCGTATGATGATGTTGCTTGCGACTATGACGAGCTGCGTGATATCGCTTGATTTATGGTAACTTGACGGAGCGTAGGTGATATTGCCGTCAATAATAACGGTTCCTGCGCTTTTGATGATAATTGATTTGCCTGCCCCTACTTCGCCGCTGATTTTTACGACGCGCGCTGTGGCGTTATAAACGCCGGATGCCATACCGCCAAGTGAAACATTACCGGCGTGATTGCGTACATTTGAGGTAAATTGTCCGCCAATGTTTGGTTGCGCCGGAATCGTTCCCCATTTTCCGTAGCCGCCGCCTGGTATGCCGGCGTTTGCAAACGATAAATTATTGCGGGTTGTTTCGGTTGAAGTGTTCGCGTTTGCTGCGCCCGCGCCGACGCCCGACAATCCGCCAGCTGATGCCGACCGAATCACGCCGTTCTGCGGCGTCGTCATGCCGTATTCGCCCCAGCTGCCGAAGAGCTGTCCGCTGTCGGCGAGAGAGCTCATTGCGGTGATGATTGACGATCGCGTGTATTGTGTGGCGGGTAGCCCGGTAACAACGCCGGAGTTTGATCCGACGCGAATACCATTACCCCAAACTTGTACGGATGGTTTTTTCGCAATACGGTAACACTTTGGATATGCAACTCGGCGGTGCGTATCGCCGCCTGCACGTGTGCCCCAATTGTAATGGCGGATAGTCATGGTTCGACACACGAGATCGCCGACTTGCGCGCCTGTCGTTTTCAGCTTTTCATTGTTCACTTGATTGCCGCCGCTACTTAATGCGGAGACAATAGCGCCTGCGAGCGTATTACAATCCGGCACATATGCGTGCAAGTCTGGATTGCCTTTCATCCATTCGCAGGCGTGAACAATTGAACCAAAATCAACTTCGGCGTAGCGCAGCGATCCGGAGCTCGTCTTGTTAAATATTTGATTAAAAATAGCTGTTACAGCACTCTCTCCGCCGGCTGATTGGATAACTGCGTTCGGGATTTTGAAGTCGTATGTGCCCCAATCTACCCCAATATTACGCAAAACACCACCTTCGTTTTGGATGATACTCGGCGCATCGACTTGCGTGTCTTGATTGGTAGCGCCAATTGACGTGCTGCCGTCGCCGATTTTTGGAATGAGGTCAAAGGTTGATTTGACGACGAAGCAGGCTGGAACAGAGTTGTCCCACACATGATCTACAGAAGTGTTCCAATACCATGCAACTTTTTGACATACATACCAGCCTATTTTGCTGCCATCACTTGGTATGCGCATGCCGAGACAATCATCGTCATAGCTGTATAGACTGAGCGCATCTGGTTTAATAAAAATGGTATCCCAACTGCGGTATTTTTGCCCCGAGCACTGTGTCTTGGCAGGAGGATCTGCACCTCGCCACACAACTATTTTTGTGTCGCTGCCACAGCTGTTCCAGTTTTGGCGCTCACAATTTACAACCTCATGATAATTGCGGAAAAATGTGTTTTTGATATTTATTTTTAGCTCAAGTTCTTGTCTTCCGTATCCAGGTAATTCAACGTTGCGTAAGTTGCTCGAAAAGCGTGCGAGCTCACCTGAGCCTATTGTCGGCTGATCGGATGCATGGTTGATTGCACCCCATCCATCCGGCTGAGAATTCTTATAGTTTTTGTAAGATGTGTAGCCAGAACCAGATTTGGCTACAGCATACGTCTGTCCGTTAACATCCCATCCTTGCGGTTTGGCGCGCCGGCGCAGCCAGAAATTTGTGCCCTCAGTGTCGCAATTAACAGATTCTCCGCTATAGGTTTTTACGATATTTCCGAATTTTCGTGCCAAGCAGCTCGTCCCTCTGAATTTCACTCTTTCTGCGGGACCGCCAGGTTTAGCAACACCGTTAATATCAATTTCTAGCTCAAGCTGATCATTTGAGTTAATCCACCACCATGCACCGTGTCCGCCACGATGGCCTCGATCAAAGAATATACTACCGTTAGAGTCTTTATGTCCATTCAAATTGAGTACGCGTACATTGCGTCCGCTCCCACCGATGGAAAATAATGAGTAGATGTGGGTGTCGCTTGAAAGCTGCGTGTTCCACGATCCGCGGATATTTGCACGCAGCTTAGTAGCATTCCATTCTACCCAAATAGGATTATCTGGCGTCGATCCCGCCTCACTTAAATAGCTAGATCCTGGATTTGAGAGCCAGAACACAGCGCATGGGTACGGAATGAGTCTGCTGTCTCCACATGGATTACCACCCCAACTAGTTTCTTCTGCGTGATTTCGACCCGAGCCCTTTCCGTTGCTACCTCGCCATGCACTTGCTGGTTGATGCGCGCATGCCGCCAGCACGAACACTACGCCTACCACCAATAAAATTGTCCGTGCAACATTTTTACCTAATATCTGGTTAAAATATGTACGCATTACTGTGGTTTACCTTGGTTGTTTTGAGTGACACCTCCGCGCAAAGCCTCCATTTGTTGTAAACTTGTCATCGTTTGTAGCTTTGGGCTTGGATAAATACCTTTATCGGCAAGTGTGGCTATTTTATGGTATGTATTATTAAGCTCATCGGTTTGTGATCCGGTATTGATAAGTGCGAGATAATAGTAACGCATATACAGACACGAAGCATCACTATCGCTGCCGTTTTTTGACGTAATAGTTGAAACGAGACCTTTTAATTTAGTAGTATCAGACAGCGATTCGTTGTACTTTGTAACAAGACTATCGTTGCAGATATTTTTTGATACGACTACTCGTTCGTTTGGTTGTTTAACGCCAGCATATAACCACCCTATAGCGAGCATACCTCCAAAACTGCCGATGATAATAATTGCTATGACGATACGACTTTTTGCGCCTAGCGTAACCCCTGCTTTATTCTTGCTCATGCTTCTAGTATATCGCAAGACGAAGCTGCCGGCAATAATAAAACATCGCCGCAGTACGCGGCGTGTATTGATGAGGCTTATTATAATTTTCATTGTGAGTCTCAATCAATATAAAATATGGAACTCCTTTTCGTGATTTATTTTGCCATTCCATTTGCCGACAAACTCATCCTTGGCGAGAACTTTTGGCGGCGAATTGTCGGGTAGCAATACCAAGTATTTATCGCCCTGGATTTGCGCAAGAACGGCGAATTTTTCTTCCTTAAACCCGACAATAACTGGTAACGGCAATTTGTTGAGCACCTTTGCTTTGACAGCGGTGGCGCGCGCCTTGAACTTAAACGATTTTGCGACACGGAGCATATCCCCCTCATTCATACCTTCGCGCGGATCAATCGCCAGCGCATGTATAATCTGTTCTGGGTCTACAGGGATATTGTGGAAATGCGCGAGCGTGGTGAAGCAGTATATGCCAGGGTCTATTTTGGCGCGAGGCGTTTTTCTATGCGTGTTTGTTCGCCCCGAAACTATTGCCGTCTTGTCAGTGTCATCCAACGGTACATCTGCATTATGTTTCACGCGCTAATTATCCTCACTTTACGGGAATTTTACTTATGCGAGCTTTATTGTATCAATAAGTAAAATATCTGGTGCTAACTATAGCAAAGACAACTAATGATTCAAAGCTTAAGCAGTTGGTGCTGTCCAATATTGCGACACGATGGACTGCACTTGTGACGGTTGCGCTAAGACTGCTTGCTCCCAGGTCATACCGCTATCCTTTTCAAACGATGACATCGCCTGGATAAGGCTTTCGATTTGAGTAGACGAGATACTATAGCCGTCAGATGACTTCATTGTTTCTATCTTATATCTGCCATCGTCTCGTTTCCATGAATCTACTGATATAGAATCCTTTGAATTTTTATATCTAATCTTCATATTATAGTAATCTTCGTAACCAAATATTATACTATCACGCGTATATCCCAATAAGAACGTATCGGCTTCCCCATTATAATCATCAACATAATCATTACCGTGCCCGGGCTCAAACACATAAGTGTCGCTATCTGCGCCACCCCATAAACGATCGTTACCCGCCCCTCCTGTGATTAGATCAGCGCCATCTCCTCCATCTATAGAGTCATCACCTGCGCCTCCTTGCAAAGTGTCCATTCCAGCATCACCAATTAAAGTATCCTCTCCGTCATCACCATACAGCTCATCGTCATAGCGGCTTCCCGCCAATGAATCGTTACCTGCTAAACCTCGGAATACAACCCTATCTCCGTCGTATGAATATAGGCGATCTTGACCGTCCGTCCCACTACGATTATGAAATTCATGGTAAATGTAGTCCCGACTCCAGACAGTGCCGTCCGCAAAAGATATTTCCTCCATCTCCCTGCCGGGCGTTCTCTCATAACCACGAGACGAAGACTCACCAAAGTGGTCTATGATCGTAATACTATCCTTACCGCCACAAATAGATAAAACTAGATTATAATCACCATTTTTTACCACCAAATCCATCGACACGTCATTAGGCTTTATGGTATCGCCAAACTGAATTTTATCAAACCCGCTATATTCGTAAATTGTGTCATGTCCATCGCCTCTATCAAACAGATAAGTATCGTTCCCTACTTTCTTATAGCCAGACGATGTAAAAGTATCGTTCCCCGCACCTCCCGAGAGAATATTATTTCCACCGCTAGCTCCTATCGTGTCGTCACCGTCTCCTCCGTATAGCGTATCGTCACCATCTCTACCTATTAGACAATCTGCATCTGCGAGTCCGTAAAAAGTAAACCCATAATCGTCAAAGGCTGTTAGCGTATCTTTACCATCGGTACCATATGATACATGCGTCATTGCACGAATATCATTTTCATTCCAGACGGTGCCGTCCGCAAAAACTACCTTTTCGATCTTATTACCAGCTCTTTCTTCATACCAAAACCATCCTTGATAGCCATAATAATTCTTTATGGTTACGCTGCCAGAATCACCGACATATAATACTAAATCGTAGTCTCGTATGCCACTATCGCCATAGAAACTTTCCACGCGTCTCAATTTTACATCAGCAGGTTTTATACCGCTACCAAAAATAAGCGTATCAGTACCGTCATAGTCTGTAATTTTGTCATGTCCGTCACCTAAATTGTATACATAGGTATCATCACCATAGTGATCACCGAGCTCATCATCTCCTATTCCACCAATTATCAAATCATTGCCAGACCCGCCGGTCAAGTGGTCATTACCTCTGTTGCCATAAAGCCTGTCGTGCCCTTCTCTTCCCTCTAAGTGGTCGTCTCCCTCGCCGCCTATTAGAACGTCATTACCTTCGTCGCCGATTAAAACATCGTTTCCTGAACCGCCAGATACAAAATCATCCCCTCCCTCTGCCTTCACATAGTCATTGCCGCTCCCGGCATATATTGTATCGCCCAACTCAGTTCCCTCTACCCTATCATCTCCACCAAGAGCCTCTACGTAAGCAGCTTTCTTGAGAACCAAACCTCCATTTGTTCTCCAAGCCTCAATATCATCTTTCTCGTCAGTGCCTTTTATATATACATCACCGCCCAGCAGCAGCCCAATGCCCAACGCAACGGACTCGGATATTTTAGTAGTCGTCGCAATAGCGTCAGCTAATACACCCGCTGCAATACCCACAGCCTCGCTAGCACCCCGTATGATACTACCGCCAACTTGTGCAGCAACCTCTATGGCAGCCGCCGTTACGGCAATTGTTATTTTTATTTCAGCCAGCGGGATATCAACGAAAATAAACTTTACGCCATTCGCCACAAAGCTTGATACATTTGCAGCGCCCTGCAAAGCATTCACTTTCCAGGTTGCATTACTGCCAGTAACGGCTTCGGACAACTTACCATTTTCTAGCAGCGATCCGAGTTCGTGTGTTGGCATTTTAGACCCTTGACTATCTTTACCGAATAGAGCTTTTTGAACCGCATCAGCGACTTCAGGCGGTATCGGCGTACCGCTATTTGTACGAGCTTTATTGACGATTTCCGCGACGAGACGCCTGCTCATTTCGTCAACAGCTCCATCTTGTTTGCTTGTATCTTTCAAATATATCGTATCGCCAAGCTGAACTCCATATTCCCCGATAATGTCATTTTGGTTAACGTAATCCGTAATGTATCCTTTGAATGATGCCGGATCGACATGTGGCATTGCCTGCCCGATACCAACCGCATCAAATGTCACTGACTTACCCGTCTTGTTTGTGATGTACGTCATGTATTGTGCAATCCCACCGCCGAGACTATGACCAGTGAAGCTGTAGCCGCTATAGTTGCCCTTGCCAATCTTTTTCAGCGTTTTATCGAAAAAGGTGAAAGCGTCGTTAAACTGATTTGGCTTGCCGAGCGCATTGCCGCTAACAGCGAGCTGCGCATCTGTGATTGCATCTTGCAAGAATGTATAAATGTCCTTGTTTGGCTCGGTACCGCGAAAAGCAAAAACAATCTCTTTCGTATCAGGATTCTGAAAGGCCGCGGCAGCAAAACCGGAGGTAGTGTTGGGTTGGAAGTTGATTAGTTTCCAACTCTGAATGGCATTAGCGCCTTCTTTAAGGGCAATAAGCTCAGGTTTATTGAGGTCGTCTTCTGGTATCGCTTTACCGCTCATAAGCTGCCCTACAGTCCAGCCTATATGATAATTTGAAAAATTTATATATGCCAAAGCACTGAGACTCATGTACTCAATAGCGTTACATGTGGACATTTAACGATTCTCCTTTTCTCTATAACAAGTTGTGAAATCATCTGGTATTCTATCACCGTATTTACTATGAGCTGCTGAGCATAGATATTCTTTTCCTTCTATTGTCTTGGCTTCCATAACTATTGATAGACTTTTTATGTTTTGAGACTTTATATACTCAACTAGTTTCTTAGCAACGTTAGCGTCAAGCAGCAATTTGCGCTTATCTACGTTTGTTGTATTTATAGCCACTTCATAATTGAACCCTTCTTCGTAAGTCTTTGCCTGATCATAAGTCGGAGTTGTCTTCGTGGCCGTTTTCACCAAATCTCCCGATAGTATTATTGTAGCCCTTATTTTGACATTCGGATCGTTACCGTAAATAGACGCCACAACGGGAGCAAGTTCTTTATTTGCCTGTACACTCCATATAGCAGCGACATACTGGTCGCTACAACCGTAGCTGTTGCAGCCTACGTGGAACTTGAGATTCGGGTTAGATCTTGGATGTGCAAAGTCGGTACTCCACGTGCCTTCAACGGCAAAACCGCCATTTTTATATTTCGGCTCTGGTACAACAAATTGTTCGTTGTACTTCTTTTCGAGATAGGAGACCAGTTCCCGTTGTCTGCCGATAGTACTAACATTTAATAGAGAGTATACGACCGCACACACCATCGCTATACTTAATAAAACAAGCGCAAGAACGCCAAGCCAAATCCCCCAAGAGCGATTACGCCTATTGGCTAATGCTGGCGGCATAGAGGCTTTTATCATATTTATACCACCCTATAGACCGAATCCTCTGACTGTATTCTCGTCATGTATGTCCATAATTTTATTGTATCTTAAGTATAAGCGTTATGCAAAACAAAGGTCGAATACTTTAAGATAACGCGTAAGTGTTCTTGTGCAGCGTATCATCGCAGCCGCAGCGGTCATTATTTCCGCGTGCCTAAGCCCAAATTTGATAAGACGCTTGAGGATTTTGTGCGGACTATTACTCAAAATCCCAACCTACGACGAAATAAAGTTTGGAGCCCACAAAAACAGCCCGCTACCAGAGGTAAGCGAGCTGTTTCGAATCAGGATGGATGATAAATCCTTTGATGGTGATCGTACCGGGAATCGAACCCGGATTGTCAGGATGAGAACCTGATGTCCTAACCGTTAGACGATACGACCTAGCGCCATCTACTATATCAAAATTACTCGTTCGCGTCTACCGCTGAATTGCCAATCTGCTGCACGATTTCAAGCAGGCGCCGCGGCGTAATCTCCGCTTTCACGAAATATGCGTCGACATTGCGTTCAATTTCTTGGCGCGTTTCTTCGTCTTGATCAAAATTCGTCATGACGGCAACATGCGAATGCTTTGCGACCGGGTTCTTTTTGATCTCACGCAAGATTTCCTGTCCGCGCAGCTCTGGCAGCATGATGTCAAGCAGTACCAAGTCGTACGTCTTGTTGGTTGCCATCACCAGCCCGTCGCGCCCGTCGATCGCCCATTCGACGTCGTAACCTGCCTGGCGCAAACTGCGCACATACATTTCGCCGATGAACCGGTCGTCTTCAATCATTAAAATTGTTTTTATCGCCATAAGTGTAGACTCCTTTACCCTGAATAGGTTGCGTGATTGGTAATTGATTCGCCATGCCGCGCGACGAGCGCCGTGTTAATATGTCCGTTTGCTTGCAAGGTTTCGGCGACGCTGGCGTAGACCGGCAGCGTGAACGAAAACGTTGAGCCGACACCTTCGGTACTTGATACGCTGATCGTGCCGCCGTGGCTTTCAACGATTGCTTTACAAATGTACAGCCCAATTCCTGTGCCGGCGACGGTTTCGCGCGAGCGGTGCGAGCGGTAGAATTTGTGAAATAGATTGCCGACGACGTTTGCCGGCATACCGATACCATTGTCAACAACCGAAACCTTCACGAACGCGCCTTCAACGGCGGCGTTAACGCGCACGATGCCGCCGTTATTTGAATATTTGATGCCGTTGTCAATCAGGTTTGATAAAACTTCGCTAATGCTTGACGGGTCGGCGGCGACAGTCGGCAAATTATCGGGAATATCAACAACGAGCTGGCGGTGCTGCGACGAAGCGCGCAAGTTCATGTCGTCGCGGATTGTTTGGTAAATGCGCGCGAGCGACTCTTCGCTGAGATGGATTTTCAAGTGCCGCCGGTCGTATTTGCTTGTGTTCAAAATATTGTTGATATAGCCGGACAGGCGGTTGCCGCTGACGATGAGGCGCTGAAATAGCTCTTTTTGCTCGGCGGTAAGTACGTCTTCAAGCTCAAGCGATAGTACATCTAAGTAGCCGCGAATGACTGTAATTGGACCGCGCAATTCGTGCGCCGCAAACGAGATGAAATCTAACCCGTCGTCTTCCGGCTGGTAGATATCTGATTCGTCGTACGCGATTAGCACGACTTCAGCAGCGCTCCCCTGTTCAAAGCTGGCAGTTACGTTGAATATCCGCCGGTCTTCATCGCCGATGATTTTATTTGGTACGCGTAGCCAAGTTTGCTGGGCGTGTACCGTGTTGGTCTCGCAAGCGGCGAGCCAATTTGTAAAATCGTCTGGCTCATCGAATAATAACTCTAATTTGAGCGCACCCTCTTTCGTTTGCTTGACGGGTGCTGCGCGGTTGGCGAACGAAATCTCGCCGGCGGTATTCATGACGACGATGCCGGTGTTTGTCTGATTGAGCGCAGTGAGCAGCGTTTTATAGCGTTGTGAGGCATGCGAATCGTCTGCATCAGCATTATCGGCGGAATTATTCTTGTAAATATACAGCAGCATATCGTGAAAACCGTCTTTGGCGTAGCGCGGTAAATTTGGATTGCCGAGCGGCTGGTCGACAGTTTGTCCGGCGGCGCGCGCGATCGCAGTTGCTAAATCGCGCAAGGGAGCCAGCAAGAACAGCATTAAATAAATATTCAGCGCTACTGACGTTATAATTGTTGCGCCCATCGTGACGATAAACGGCAGCGCGTCGATGTGCGCGCCTGCCACGATTAACGCCCCGCCGACTACCAGTGTGACGAGCAGCTGCGTGAGGAGCGAAAGCAAGATCGCGTTCCGGCGGTAAATTCTCCAATAGTCGCGCATTTCGGCGACGCGCTTCGGCGCATGGCGCGTGTTTTTCCCTAATGCCACGCGACGCCTCCTCCGCTATTCGCCACTGCGCCTATCCAGGTTTGCCCGCGATTGAGCGCGATTTCTTTGCCGTTGGCGTCGAAAAATCGTAACGGCTCGGCGCGGCTGCCTTTGCGCCATGTTGCTTCGGCGACTGTGCCATTTTGGAAAACGTATGCCGTGCCGCTTCCGATCGTGACAATACTTTGCCGCCAACCGTCTTCATGTACAGTAGTCTCATTGACGCGCATAGCAATGACAACGCTCGGCGCAATACGACCTTCTTCACGATCGTTACCAGCTGCGCCGCCAATGCTGCGCAGGTATGAGTTGCTTGCTTTATCGTAGTCGTAGTGCGTGTTGTAGAGCGGGCCGCTAAAGTTGATGTCAATACTCGTGGCGTTTGGCTGTTCGCTGGCTGTGCCGTCGGCGCGCGCTTGCCCGGAGAACTGCGAGTTCTTGTAGCCTTTCGCGGCGTTGAGCGCGTCGAGTTTTTCAAAGTTCGTGTAGACATTGTGCGGCGCATATCGGTCGCGAGCGCGCCAATAGCTGCCGCCGTTGAAGAACTGGTCAATGTCGCGGTAGCTGCCGTTGCGGATTTCGGCGAGTGCTGCTGCGCTGCCGCCGACATGAGCAACGCTTGCTTGATACGGCGCGAGCCAATCAACGTAATACATGCGCAGGCTGCGCACTGGTCCGACTAGACCTGGTTTATGCTGTTGGTATAAACACAAAAATCGCGTGATGCCTCCTTCGGCGATCGCCTCATAGACGACCTCCGCCTGTTTTAGCCCGGACTGCGGGCGCGAATCCGGCGAGTTCTCGATCATCACTGCAGTGACCGGTTTGGTGACAGCGGCTTCGTCGGCAACTTCTATTCCATTGAGCTGCGAGTAGAATTTTGTCGGTCCGGTTTTCTTCTTGCGTACAATTGGCGTGTGGTCGGTTTGCGCAACAGGCGGCTGATAGGTTAAATAAAACGCTGCCGCGCAGCCGATAAAAATTAGCAGCACGCCGCAAATCAATATCGTCGCTAGGCGGTGGCGCTCAATAAACGCGCGAAACTGTTTGATTTTGCCTGGCTGCTGTTTGGCGAGCAGCTTGCGGCTGAGCTCGGTTGATCTTTTTGTGTCCATGCTTATGGTTATTATAACAGATTGCGTACCGTACCGTGGCGTTTCGATGCGATACCTGCGGCTTAGTATCGTTATAGGTCGAAAAACAATAATACTATTGCTAATTTTATATAAATATTATATAATAAAAAGATAATGTCTACGAAAAATCATTTTGAGCATACGCTGCCTCCTCTGTCATTGGCTAATGGAACGCAGCTGAGCGCCGGGTTGTACAGTGTTGAAGGCGGAACGCGCTATCGAATGGTATTTGGCGATCATCCTGAGCGCCTGAGTTCGCCGCGCGTCACGTTTAACTCAGAGGCTGGCAGAATTGCGCATTTTGCTGGTATGCTATTTCGCGGTGCTCCGCGAGATTCCATGGCCGGCATGTCGATGATTGACTATTTTACCAAAGTGGCGCAGGGAGAATTGGGGCTGGCGATTGGCGAGACTTCGACGATGCGTAAGCCTATCATTGTTCGTTGCCTCGCAAAATACGGTTTTCTCGCGAGCCGGCTGGAGAGCACGAGTGTGCGTGCCGGGCTGCTGCCGCGCGGGATTGACGACCATCATCCGAATGTTCATTTTATTTCGGGCAATCAATTGGAATTTGAAGATTCGCGTTGGCGGCGGTTTTATCGCGTCATAGACAAAAGAGAACTTCCCTACCGTTATCCGCTTGAATATCCGTCAACAGAGATAGATCTACACACATCGTTCGCGCTAGAATGACGCTAGTCTCCTGAGCGTTGTCTCTTTACCGAGTAGCGCGAGGGTGTCGTTTAGCTGCGGACTGAATGGCGCCCACGTAGTAGCAATACGGATGAGACTAAACAAGATACCGGGTTTTTGACCAGTTTTTTCTAGTAAACCATTGAGGCACTGCTGGATTGATTCCGGCGTCCAATCGGTGAGTGTAATGAGCGCGTCATGGGCAGCACGTACGAGGGTTTGGCGCTCGCCAGACGAAAGTTTTTTAAGTTGCTTATTCGTCTCGATGAGCGAGTCGTCGCGCGCAGGTTCTTCAAAAAAGTAGCTGGTGAGCCGGGGCAAGTCGGTAAGCGTTTTTAAGCGGTCTTGCGCCAGGGCGAGAACGCGTTTTTTATAATCTTCACTCGCCTGCGCTGCGGCGGGCGGCCAGTAAGTAGAAGCAGCCGCAGATTGTTTTGGAGATTCGTTGCCGACAGGATTGTTCACTCGCATATATAAATCATCCAAACTCAAGCGCCGGATCCACTGTCCGTTCATCCAAAGCAACCGCTTTTCGTCAAAGCGTGCGCCGGATTTTTGCACGCGGCTGAGGCTGAATTTCTCAATCAGCTCGTCGCGGCTGAAGATTTCTTGCTCAGTGCCATCGTTCCAACCCATGCCTGCAAGAAAATTCAGCATCGCTTCGGGCAAAATCCCATCAGTGCGATAGTCGGTGACACTTTTTGCGCCGTCGCGTTTACCGAGCTTTTTTTTGCCGTCGGGCGCCATGATGTGCGGTAGGCACGCTAAAACCGGCGGCGTCAGCTCAAACGCTTCATATAAGCTCAAATAGCGTGGAATCGACGAGATATACTCCAAACCACGAATGACATGCGTGATATGCATTTCAGCGTCATCTACGATGTGTGCAAAATTGTACGTTGGGTAGCCGTCGGCTTTGATAAGAATGAAATCATCAAGCGCCTCTGGTCCAGCAGATAGCTCGCCCATTACTGGATCGTGCCAAGTGTAGCGCTTTGGATTAGCGACTTTGAATCGCAGCGGCTGCGTACCGTCCCATGCTGGCGGATTTTCGGGGCGATAATCGCGGTATAAAAATGCTTTTTTGGCGGCGCGCGCTTTGTCGCGGAAAGCCTGCACTTGCTCCGGGGTGTATGGATCGGCATATGCTAGCCCCTTGTCGATTAACGTCTGCGCCCATGCGCGGTAGATTTCGAGCCGCTCGGATTGGTGATATGGACCGTACTCGCCGCCGCGCCGTGGTCCTTCGTCCCAGTCAAGCCCCAGCCATTCAAGTGTATCTAAAATTAAATCCTCTGCGCCCGGCACAAAACGCGCGCGGTCAGTATCCTCAATGCGCAAAATAAACGTACCGCCCTGCTGCCGCGCTAAAAGCCACGGAAACAGTGCCGCGCGGACGTTGCCGACATGAATATAACCCGTCGGGCTCGGTGCAAATCGCGTGCGAATGGTTGTCATATGGCTAGATTATAACATAAAAGCAAGGGCTATAGACTCGCCGCCAGCCGCTCTATTTGATCGGGCGCAAGTTGTGCGTTGCCCTGTACGGTGTATAATATGCCGCCGTTTACCCATGCAGCGTTGCTATTGTAGGTATAAATCGTTAAGCCGTTGATGGTGGCGGTGCTGTATTTGCGGCCAGCAGCCGGTTTGACGTAATTTTCGAGTACAGCACTTGAGTCCCAGTTTGATTTAGTCTGCGCGAGCGTGAACGTCTCGCTGCTGCCGTTTGATGCAAACTTCATTGTGACGCTGCCTTTATCGTACGCAACGGGTCCGTTTAACGTGTAGCCTGCCGGTTGATAGCCCGGGTACGTTGCGTTGATCCCTGCTTGCGCGGCGGCGACGCGCGTGCTGAGCGCCGGCATATTTAAGTACGTAAAATACGCGCCAAGCAGCATAACGGCGAGTGCGACGCTTGCCGTGCTGACGAATTGGCGGAATTTTGAATATTTTTTCGGTTGCTTAATTTCTTTGCGCTCGGAGCGCGGTTTCATCTGCTTGGTGGCAGACTCAATCGCTTGCTGCTTGATGACGTGGGACGGCAGTACGACACGCGCTTGTTCGGCGGCGTTCACTTGGCGCTTTTGCTCAACTGCTTGTACCATCGCATGCCGCATCGGTGCAATGTCGGGCGCGGCTTGCTGTGCTGACGCCCTGGTCTGCGCGCGTGCTGGCGTCGCTTTTGCAAAGTGTGCGACGCGCGGGTGCGTGATCGCTTGCGGCGTGCGTTTCACGGCGCGATGCTTCTGGATTGTCGGGTGCGGCTGTATTTGCGGTTGTGTTGTTATGCGCGGTGCGACTCTGGGTGCTGTTGACGGTGTAGCGTGCGCAGCAGGCTTGACGCACGCTTTTATGCCGTTGATTGATTTGGTTTTATTGACGTAGCGGCGCTGTAGCGTTTGCGAGCGCTGTGGGCGGGCATGAATATCAACCGCACGCCGCGACGTCGCATCCTGTACGTCCGCACTGCGTTCGGCGCGCAAGATTTTGCCGGTTTCGGCGTCGTAGATTGTTCCGTTGATGCTTACTTTTTTGTTCATACCCTATCCTCTATCGCTACATGCTTATACTTATCATACCACGCAGTGCGCTATACACAAATGGCGAAATAATAATGGTATAATAAGTGAAAGCTATGTACGAGCATGATTCTAAACGCAAATTGCGCCTGAGACTAACATTCACTTACGCAGTGATGATCTTGACGACGCTCGGGCTTGTCGTGGTGGCGTTGTTTATCGCGCTTGGCTATCGCTACAATCAGTTTGACGGACGATTTGAACAAGGCGGTATGATTCAGTTTAATTCGCGCCCGAGCGGCGCCGAAATCCAGCTGGATGCAGTTAAGCTGTCGAATCGTACGGCGACGCGGATCACTGCGACAGCCGGCAATCACGCTGTTATGGTGTCGCGCGACGGTTATAAGCCCTGGCAAAAGCAAGCTACGGTTAAGCCGGGCGCGGTGCTGTGGCTCAATTACGTACGGCTCGTGCCAACTGACCCGAAGATTGAGACTGCGGCGACGTATGGCAGTATTGCGAGCGTCATGGCGAGTTTCGACCGCTCGCGTTTCGCAGTGATTGAAAACGACACGCAACCGACCGTCACTTTTTCGCGTGTGCATGATGCCAACGTTGAGCACAGCTCAGTAACAGTGTCGGCTGATAAAATCACCGTGCCAAGCGCTGCCGGTTCAAGCCGCTTCTCGCTTGCCGGCTGGGATTATGCGAATAAACGCGTGCTCGTATTGCATACATACGATGATGGTAAAACTGAATATTTGCTTGTGCCAAAAGACAGCGGCGATCCTGCGCGCAATATTTCTACCGAATTTGGTATTTCGATCGCCGAACTTCAGTACGATCCGACCGACAGTAACATCGCTTACGTTCTCACGACGAATCACGATGTTCGCCGCTTGAACTTATCAACGTCCACGTTGTCTGGTCCGCTTGTAACAAATGCAAGCTCGCTCGTCGTAGCGTACAACGGCTGGATCGGCTATGCCACGCATCCTGACGCCAGCGGCATCCGCACCGTTGGCTATGTGTCGAAAGATAAGCTTACTGCCAAAACGGTGCAGACATTTACGAATATGTCCGGTCGCAGTCTTAGCTATACGATCGCGAATTATTATAATGAGCTCTATCAGCTGGTTGTGGCGGGCGACAGCGCGACCGTATATCGCGCCGAGCTGCCAGGCAGCGATTCCACGGACGCCATCAAAAGCAAGACGATTGCGAAATTATCGCTTGCAAAAGACGTCGCATTCGCTGGTTTCTCGCCGCGCGAGCAGCGGTTCGTTTACATCCAGAACGGGCGCGACATCGTGACGTATGACTTGGAGCTGTCGTCGATTGCTACCGTAGCTCCGTCTGCGGCGCTCAATGCTAAAATCGGCTGGCTTGACGATTTCCACCTGCTGAGTGCGGCAGACGGCGCGATTGAGTTTATGGATTACGACGGCACGAATATGCAAACGCTTGCCCGCGGTGCAAGCCATGCCGCGACATTGCTTGCTGGCAATGATAAATTCTTCTACTATTTTACGCGCGACGAGGCTGCCGGAATGGTACGTTTGATGCGGCTGTCGCTGACGACGGAATAGCAGAGATAGCGGAGAGGACCTGGTCCACCCTTCTAAATGGGTAACGCTGCTAGCGCGCACCAACACCAAACAACCGTTCAATAAATGTCGGCGAGTTTGCAGGCATCTTCTTGGCAGAGTTGGTTTTAGCTGCCGGTTTGGTTGTCTCTGTGGATGCTGCCGCTTCGTCTGGACTCGGACTAATTTGCTCGCCAAACACCAGTAGCCGGTTGAGCGCCGTGCCGAGCGGTACGCACGTAATGAGCGTGATATACGGCTTGTCGCTGCCGATTTGGAGCGCGCTCACATCGGTCGGTTTGACGACTTGCGTGCGCGTGATTTTGTACGTGTAGCGTTTGCTATTATAATTAACATAAACGACATCGCCGGCTGCCATTCGTTCAAGCCGCGCGAAGACGAATTTATGATTGCCGCTATCAAGCCAATCGTTTGCAGAGTGCCCCGACACGACGAAATTGCCGCGCTCGCCTGGGCGGGCGTTTGCGCCTTGTATATTAAACCACACCACGCCGCGCGTCATAGCAGCATTGAGCGAGTCTTGGCTGGATGCATCAGCGTCCCAGACGATCGGTTCGTCTACAGCGATTTTTGGAATAATAAGCTTTGGGTCGGCGGATACGGGCGTCTCTGCGTTTGATGACACAATGATTGATTCTGGATCCATCGCGCCTGGTGCAACATACGCCTCGACGTATGCAAATAAGACGCGGTTGTATTGCAAGAACAAAAATACGAGCAATACGCCGAGCGCCGCCATGATTGGCACGAAATGGCGGCTCTTGCGTACTTTTGCCGCGCGTTTTCTGATTTTTTGCCGCAGCGAACCGCGCAAGTCGTCGATTGCTTCATTCGGCGTGAGCGCCTCTGTGTTTTCGACCGCGCGGAGTTTTTCGGCGGCGGTACGGTGGACCTCTGCTTGGTCGTTGAGTGATTTTTTGGCAGCTGCTACCTGTGAAGTGTAATACCGCTCGTAGTATTGTTGATAGTACGATTGCCAAGCGGTGTGATACTTTTGCCACGAACTGTCTTGGGTTTTGAGCGGCGAATCGTGGCTGAGCGTGCGGCTGTATGGATTATCTTCGCGCGTATTGACTGCGCCTGGCCCCGGCGCGATGCGCTGCTGCGGTGTCGCCTGTGTTTGTGCGACGGTACCGGTTGGCTGGGCATAACCGTAGTGTGCGGCTGTGGGTTGGTTTGCCGGCTTTGATGTCGCTGATGGTGTTGGTGTACTTGGTGCGGCGCCAGTTGCGTGCGGATCATTCTGGTAGATTGTGTCAATCTGCCCGCGAACGATATTTGCTGCCGCCTGTTTTTGCGCAGGATTATCAGAAATATCGGCGTCCGCAGACTGCCGCGACGGCACCGATAACGAGGACCGATCGTCATTCATATATGTGTCATAGTATAGCGTATTTGGGGCGTGAACACAAAAATGCTTGGTTGTTGCTGGCGCGTTGTGAATGTGCCGTGGTAGGCTTTGTTTTGCTTGTTTTTGGACAAAAATAAAAGCCTCGCTTTGAGCAAAACTTAATTTTATCACTATGCTTGTGGTACCGCGGGCCGGACTTGAACCGGCACGTCCGTAGGGACATCAGATTTTGAGTCTAACGTGTCTACCAATTCCACCACCGCGGCGTAGAAATTGTCTACAATAAGTATAGCATATACTAAATTTTTTAGCGAATCTCGCCGAAAAATTTGCCGAAATGGTCTAAAAGCGCCAAAAAGCCGTCGAATTCCGCTTATTTTTATATATTATTATTGACAATAAATAAAGATTGTGCTATTATGGACTCATAAGCCAATGTGAGGTACAGAGGCGTAAAAGGAGGAAGTAATGATAAATCTAAAGAAAGTTCTTATCGGAGCGGTCGCGAGCGTCGCGGTTGCTGCCGGTATCTGGTATGCGTTGCCGGCACATGCTGTCTGCGACGGATACATCAACGTTGTAAAGTGCGGTACGCCAACGCATCAGTCGTTGAAAGACACGTACTATGGCAGCAGCCACATGAAGACGCTTTACAACCGATACTATATTAATGACAGCATGATTAATGGCACTGGCATGAAAACCGGTACGGTTTATAAAGACGGTCGTGTCGTCGTTGACGGCAAGACAGTTGCAACAGGCGCGCGCACAATTCAGAGTAATACGCGTCATCCAGAGTCATCGTATGGCACAGATACAGTTGATGGCCATACGTATTACAAGTTTAATGTGCAAAATAGCTTCGTCTACGATCACTTTGAGGTGTTTGCATGGTTTGACAGCTATGGCAAATTCATTGCCGCAGTGATTAAGGATTGTGGAAATCCAGTGTGGGCAGTAGCAGTCTTTGAATACAAGAACATCCAGGTTTGCGACCTGACGACGAACAAGATTGTTACGATTAAGGAAAACGAGTTTAATAGCAAACGCCATTCGAAAAACATCAACGACTGTAAGCAGATCCAAGTCTGTGATCTAGCGAGCTACAAAATCGTCACGATCAAAGAGAAGGAATTTAATAGTAAGAAACACTCGAAGAACATCAACGATTGTAAAAAAATCCAGGTCTGTGAGCTTGAAAGCAGTACGATTGTCACGATCCGCGAAAGCGAATTCGACAGTAAAAAGCATTCAAAGAACTTGTCGGACTGTGAAAAGATGCAAGTTTGTGAGCTGAAAACTGGTAACATCGTCACTATCAAACAAAGCGAGTTTAGCCAGGAGAAGCACTCAAAAGATTTGTCGGATTGTGAAAATGTGAAAGTTTGCCGCATCAAAGACAAATCAATCGTGACAGTCAAGAAGAGTGATTTGAACGACGAATATACGACTGACATGTCAAAGTGTGAAACGCCGACAACTCCGCCGACTACGCCGAACGAATTGCCGCACACTGGTTTGGGCAGCATGGTCGCTCCGCTGGTTGGACTGGGCAGCCTAGCCGCCGTCGCTACCGCGTACGTCATGAGCCGTCGCCAACTGCAATAAACAAATCTGTACCAAACGAGATACTCGGGGAAATGCTCCCCGGGTATTTTTGTTGGAATGATGCAGGCGGTACGTGTATTTCACTTCCTCCCTTTTATATTTGGCATATTGTTTTTTTAACTTGTTCTGCGGGGTGCCGCATTACGGATTATGGGCGGCAACACTTGTTGCAACAGCCTCAAGCGGCTGGCTCGGTGTCCATAGCAGATACGCGGCGGCGCGCGCTGCAGTTTCGCCCCGCCATACGCGCATCGGGTCGCGCCAATCAGTCGTCACAACTTCGCCGCCGTGCGCAATGATAAGCGTATCGCGGTGCAGTGTCACGATCGTTAGCGGGTATGTTATGGTAAATTTATGCAGCGTTTCAACCAGTTGCATTAAGGGTATGTTAAATGTCAGAATCTTGGGATAATACAATTCGCGGAATAATTTTTGCAGCTGCGCAAAACTCAGTACGAGCACTGTGCGCGGGCGCGTGGCGATTGCTTCAGCGTCGTTGCGCACGAGGTCGACTGCGTCGCGCGTGACGACGAGCGGACCGTCGTATGCGCTGAGGAGATCGCTGTAGACAATAGCAGTTTCGCTATTGCGCCCCGCATCGCCTGCGAGTAGCAGTCCTGTGCTCCAGCTGCTGAGCGCGCGTAGTTCGTTGATAGCACCGCGGGCTAAACTGCCGCTTGGATTACTTGGTGCAAAGATGACATCGGTCATGGCGGGCGGAATTGAGCGTTTCAGCGCGTCTGGCAGTACGACGCGAACTTCCCCTGCTCCGGTGCTTAGCGCGGTTTGGTATGCTTCGGCAACGCCCGCGAAGCCGAGTTTATTGCCGCCAACAATTCCTAGGCGCCCGCGCTGCGCTCGCTGCTCTGGTTTTGCCCATTCAATGTCGGGAAACAGCGGCTTCGCTGGGTTTTGTTTGCGCCAATAATCGTATTCCATTCGTGTCTCTTTTCGTTATTAATTCTTCCTGGCTCAAGCATGTCTTTGTGTACTTATCATACCATTACTTCCTGTTTTCGTTTAGGCAGCGTATAGTGGAATTATGACGAATGACATGAAGCAGCATGAAGCAATGATAAAACAAAGACTAGAACAAACGCTATCGTCCGGTGAGCTTACGCAGCTCGCGGCATTCCATGCGCGGCGAATCGCGGAGTTTCAGCATGAGCGGCTGGTCCATCTGTTAGTGACGATGTTCTTCGCGTGCCTGCTGTTTGCAGCGGCTTGGCTGTTTTTCGCGGCAGTTCCCGCCGGCTTGCTGCTCTCGGTGCTCACGGGCGTGCTTACGTTAATTCTATTTGTGCTAGAACTGTTTTACATCCGTCATTACTACTATCTGGAAAATGGTACGCAGCGGCTATATCGGCTGACGGTGGCGATTGAAAAGCGGCGTGCAGGCGATAGGAATGATACTGTAGCTATATGAAAAAGCCCGCCCCCGAGAGTGTCCGCGCCAGCCGCTCTGGAGCGGGGGCGAGCTTTTTCGAGAGAGCGGGCGCCCTACTTGTTCATGCGATCGCGTTCAAAAACAAAAAACATGATCGCACAAACTACAAGCCCGGCACCTATGTGCCATAGATGCTGGACCGCTGCAAAAACAGCGGTACCAAGCATCCACACTAAAACGAACGCTGCAATAAGCTCACGAACGTGACGGCTCATGTGCCACCTCCTTTCATAGCGTCGACCAGGTCTTCGGGAGACCTGAGGCGCGGGTGGACAGGTGCTTTGTAGCTGCTTCGAACGTGTAGGGGCGACTAATCGCCCGTAAACACGAGCGAAAAGCTGTTATAATAATAGCAGATATTAGACAGATAGTCAATGATATAAGGATTTATATACCTGCGTTTGTCTAGCGGCGCCTGTATGACGCGTGTTGCCCAGATGACATTATGCCACATTTACGCTAGAATAGTGGATGTTTAAGACAGCCTACGCAAATTCAATACTCACCGGGCAGTGATCGCTGCCCATTTGTTCGGCGTGAATTGTTGGGTTTTGCACGCGCGGTGCAATTGCGGCAGATGCCAACCAATAATCAATCCGCCAGCCAACGTTGCGCGCCCGGGCGTTCGCCCAATGCGTCCACCAAGTGTAAGCGTTCGCTTCGTGCGGGTGGGCGGCGCGGAAAACATCAATAAACCCAGCGTCAAGATACGCTTGAAACCCAGCGCGCTCTTCGTTGGTGAAACCATGTTTGCCGGCGTTTGATTTTGGGTTTGCAAGGTCAATGTCGGCGTGTGCTACATTCATATCGCCGCAGTATAAGATGGGTTTAGCCGCGCCATACTGCCCCGTCTCCAATTCTTGCAGATATGCGAGACACGCGGCGTCCCAGCGCTGGCGCAGGCTCAGCCGGCTCAAATCACCTTTGGAATTTGGTGTATAGCACGTTACGAGCCAGAAATCGTCAAATTCTGCGGCGATAATGCGCCCTTCGTCGTTCGGATCACCGTAGCGGTCGTCTGTTAGCTGGAACCGCTGGACGATATCGTTCGGAAAGCCGTCGCGGTAGCAGTGCGCTGGCGTTTTCGAGAAAACCGCTGTGCCTGAATAGCCTTTTTTCGCCGCTGAGTAGAAATGCTCAGTGTATTCAGGCAAATCAACTTCTACTTGGCTCGGCGATGCTTTCGTCTCTTGCAAGCAGACGATGTCGGGGTTGTACGTGCTAATGAACCGCGCGAACTCGCCTTTGTTGATGACGGCGCGGATACCGTTGACGTTCCAAGAGAAGAGTTTCATGGACCTAGTATAGCGTATGGGCAGGTTATTTATATAATCGTTTGCTGAGTATTTTTAATCAAGCGTACGGATTTCGCGCGAATCCATGTTATCATAGAATCTAATGACCAATCCACTTCCCAAGCTGGTAACGTTTGACGGCGATGCGCGCAGCGGCAAAGGTACGATTGTGAGTTTGGTAAAAGATTACGTGCGCGATGAATTATTTCTGCCTGTTATGCTGATTGATGCAGGGCAAGTCTTTCGCGTGCTCGTGGTAATGATGCAAGAATATGGCGTAGATCTGGACGATCCGGCAGCAATTGATGCATTTCTTGCCGATAAGCGTAACGAAGACGCTTGCGTGCGCCGCGTGAAATTCGTGTATCATCTGCCGCGAGCAGACCGCGATGCGCTGCTCTACACGCCGGAAATCAGCGCGAACAGCGTAAAAATTGGTGCTCGTCCGCGCAGCCAAGCGTTCAAAGATGCGTTGTTGCGCAAATGGCTGCGCGATGCGCGCGAAGAAGGCGTGGAGATTGTACTGCTGGATGGGCGCGCGCTCGGCGAAGTCGGCGAAGAGCTTGCCCGTGCTGGATTATGCGAGCATGTGCTTGATTTGTTTTTCGTGTGCGATCCGGTAGTAAGTGCCCAACGTACGCTTGGTATGATGCCGCGTCCGTACGCCGAGTTAAATGCTGATGACCGCGCTTGTGTTGACGATCAGGCGGCGCAAATCACCGCTCGCAACCGCGCCGATCGTACGCGCTCAGTACAGCCGGTCGTGCCGCCTGCTGGCGCACTTACCTACCCTGTGGGCGAGCTGCCAACGGTGCTCCCGCCGCGCGATCCTTGTCCTGCTGCTATTATTGATCGCAGCATAGAATTACCGCGCGAAACCATGGCGCTGCCGGTTATTAGGTTAGTGGAGACATACTGCCTGCCACCTGCGTCCTGATTCGAATAAAGATATGAAGTAGTTGAGCACTCTGTTTGGCTAACGTGTTCTCTTTCTGCACGCTTGTTTCTAAGCACTATATGCTCTGACGGCGAGCTAGGATCGCTAAAAGTTTCTCTTCTTACTTGAGAGCAGCTGTTGATATAGTTTGGTATACGCGCGCGCGGTTGCTTCGGGCGATAGCTCGCGGAAGACGGACTTCGTGCCAATGCTTAGGCAGTGGCGGGTTGATTTATCGGCTAATTGGCGCATACCGGCGGCGAGCGCCTTGCAAGACGGCTCAACGAGCAGGCTGTTGTTTGGGTGCAGTCCGACGTCGAGTCGGTCGTCGCAGTACAATACGGGCAACCCGGCGGCGAGCGCTTCGGTGATGACGATGGGCTGGTTGTCGAAGCGGTATGACGCGAGAATGAATATATCGGCATCGCGCAGATGCTGTACGATCTCTTGCTGGCTGCCAACGTGCCCGGTGAACGTAATGCGCGTATCTCCCCGGGCGTGGGCGCGCAGAGCGGCAAGCTCTGCGCCGTCCCCGATAATGACGAGTTCGCTGTCTGGAATATCTGCTTGGCGAAATGCGTCGATAACGACCGCGAGGCGTTTTTCCTTGACGATGCGGCTGACGCTTACGAATCGTAATGCATGTGATGTCCGCTTGCGCCTTGTATTTGCGATAATCGCCTCAAACGAGCGGCTATAGCCGGTAGGAATGCTAGCATTTGGAATATGCATACTAGCACCGGCAGCCTGAATGTAGCGCAGCATGTAGCGTGATGGCGTAGTGATGGCGTCAACACTCGTCGCCATGAGTGCTTGCGATCGCCAGTCAAACAACCCGAGCGGCGACTCTTCGCACAATACGGTATGGTCAATTGCAACCAGGGCTTGTGTGCTGCCGCGAATGCGTCGTAGTTTGTATGCGCCTAGCCGGTAGCCAATGCTGCCGAGAAACGCGATAATTGGCGCTGTACTATGTGCGCCCGCCATGTTGGTATGAAAGGTATGCACGTGCGGAATGTGTTGTATGCGTGCAATATGCGCCGCTAGCTGCACGGCACCAGTGTCGGTTTGACTATGAATAACATCAAATTTGTGCTCGCGTGAAATTTGCTTAGCGAGCGCACGAGTACTGACAATAATTCGCGTGTGCTTTGGCAGCCCCGGGAAGCGATATGACGGCAGGCGAATCGTTTCAGCGTTTGCGGGTGGCACTAGCTGTACGGCAGGCGCGAGCAGCGTGACGCGGTGCCCTAAACGCACCAGCTCTTCAATTTGCATTTGTACGGAACGACTAACGCCGCTGGAATCAGGAAACATGTCTTCAAGCACGAGCGCAATATGAAGCGTTTGCATACTTGCATTATACAATATGCAGTAGCTTTTTTGCCGCATGCGCTCTATAATACGATGGCATGAAACGATCAACACGACCGCCAAGCTTGAGGCAGATCGCTAAGACGCTCGGCTGCGAGGAGCGCCAGCGAAACGGAATCTGCTGGTTGGAGTGCAACACGAGTGCCAGCAAAGTTGCGGTTGTAGTCCACGGCGTGACGGGTGGTAAAATTGACATGATGCCGCTTGCTAGGCAATATGTGCGTGCCGGTTATGCTGTGTACGCCGTTGATTTGCCGGGACATGGCGGCTCGGAGCTGCCGGAATTGCGGTCGTACGACGATTTAGCGGCGTGGTTGGCGCGCGTGATTGATGCGATTGGGCGGACGCCGGATTTGCTGAGTAGTAATTCATATGGTTCGTCTGTCGTGTATCGTTATATGGTTAACGGTTTGTTGCCGCAAAAAACGCGTGTTGTGCTTGCTTGCCCGACGCCTCATACGTCGCAGGTTTCAAATGCATTGCAGGTTGTTTCGACACACATGCCAAAAAAAGCGTTTTGGGCTGTGTACAATATCTACCTTGGGCAATTGATTCGCGGTGTGGTCGGTATGAATACGTATGATCGCGACACGTGGTCGTGGTTTCTTGAGTCTGAAAAATACAAAAAAGCAACAACGACACTGCGGACATCGACTATATTATCAACGCTACTTTATAACGATAACCCATTTACAGCGTCCCCTTCCCTAGAAGTTCAGCGGCGTGTTACGGTCGTGATGGGAGCAAGAGATAGGGTCGTCTCCGAGAAGGCGCGCAATGCGATGCGCCAGCTTTTACCTGAGGCGAAGATCCGTATCGTACCAAGTGCCGGTCATATTCTGCACTTTGAAGCTTGGCGCGATTTGCTGCCTGACGAGCCGGGTGCGCGCAATATGATATACTAAGGGGTAGTTATGAGAATTGGACTGTTTATCGACGATTATTTACCGTCGGTGCACGGCGTGGCAACGTCGACAGCAACATACAAGCAAGCGCTGGAGGATTTAGGGCACGAGGTGTTTGTTGTCGCGCCGAAAGTCGAAGATTATGACGACTATGACGACCACGTAATTCGTATGCCATCGTCAAAGAATTATGTGTTTGAAAAGCGCGAAGTGGCGTATATTTACCCGGGGCTTGCAAAACGCCTTGACGAATATGACTTTGATGTCGTACATAGCCAGACGCAGTTTTATTTAGGCGTGTTAGCGCACAGTGTTGCGAAGCGCCAGAATATTCCGCATGTCACGACGATCCACACGCTCTACACCGAGCTCATTGACGATTATCCGTTTATGGTAACGGCGGGGTTAATCGCAGCAACGGTAGCGTTTCCCGTGGTGCTGAGAACGAAGCCGATTATGCCGAAAATGTCGCGCGAGCAAATCCGCGAGCTTGATCGCAGTAAGATCAAAGATATGCTATCGCGTCAAGGCTGGCGTCTGACGGCAGCGTTCGCGAATAAATGCGATGCGTGTTTATCGCCGTCGAAACATTTAGCGAAGATTTTGGTCGACGAAGGCGGCTTGACGACGCCGTATTATATTTTCCCGAATAGTATTAATACGAAAAAATATCGTCATGCGCGTGCTATAGACTCGCCAATTACAAAAAAGCGCGGTGAAAAATTTATCATTTGCGTGGCGCGGCTTAGCCCAGAGAAGCGGCAAATGGCGCTTGTTGAGGCGATGCCTCACATTACCGATAAGACGATTAAACTCGTACTTGTCGGCGGCGGCCCATACGAACGCGAATTGCGTAAGCGCGTGGCGGAATTAGAGCTAGAAGACCGCGTGATATTTACGGGGATGTGCTCAAGCGCGCAGGTAGCATCGTTGCTTAAGCAGGCAGACGTGTTTGCGCTTGCGTCGTATCATTTCGATAATCAGCCGATGACGTTTTTGGAAGCGGCAGCAGCAGGCTTGCCGATTGTATATTGTGATGAGCGTTTGACCGAAGCGCTTACGCCGAAGAATTCAATTTTGACCGACGGAATTGAAGGTGAAGATTTTGCGCGCGTCTTTACTGATATCCTCAGCGATCGCGAGAAGCTTAAGCACTTATCGGCAGGCGCGTTGCGTGTCGCTAAGGCGTTTGACTCTGAGGCGATGGCGAAGAAGCTTGTTGAATTGTATCAGCGCCTGATTGATGCGCGGCGGGAACTTGGGGAATAACTTAAAGTTTTATAAAATCTGATCGCGTATAACTTATTGACACATTCTTAGCGCATCAGTCGTTTTGCCTCGCGGTCTTGGTCGCGGCGTTTGATAGTTTCGCGTTTATCGTAGCGCTTTTTGCCTTTACCGAGCGCGATGACGAGCTTGATAAATCGTCCCTGTGTCAATAATTTTGTCGGCACGATTGTCATGCCTTGCGTACGGCTTGCGGCGAGCTGGTTGATTTGCCGGCGTCTTGCAAGCAGCTTGCGCGGGCTTGTATCAACCGTGCGCGCTTCGGGCTTGCCGCGCTCGTTATGGCGCAGACTGAAACTGGCGTTATTTAGCCATAATTCCCCATTTTTTACTGTAACGAACGCGCCTTTTAGTTGTACGTGTCCGTCGCGGGCGGCGCGTACCTCCAGACCAGTCAGCGCTAGCCCTGCTACAATTTCGTCGCCCAGCGTGTAATCAAACCGCGCCCGGCGGTTAATGATCGCGGACGAACCAGCGTGTTTTTTGCTGTGCGGGCGCTTCTTGCTCATATTACATCATTATATCATTGCAGCATAATGATACTACACGCTACATATAGTGGATAACGATGTATTTTACACATTATATATAGTGTCATAATGACATGTGCGCTATACTAGAAACAATGAATTATGAGAGCAACCAGGCCCCGCGAGTGTCTAAATGTAGTGCTGAATTTAACGAATGTGATATGTCGCAGCTGCCGTTTTGCGTCAATGAGCTGCCGCAGATTCGCACAACGTACGATCCGGTGGCGCTACAAGAGCTAGCAGTCTCGCTTGATGGTGGCGCGGAACCGCCGCACTTGCGCCAGGTTAATCCGATTCAAGTTAATGAATTTGATGATGCAGGTAAATTGCAGGCATACCTAGATGAATATCGCGTATTTTATAACGGTGGTGGACATACGGTGGCGATTCCGGATAGCAGTGAACTTGAGCGCCGCCCCGACGGTACGTGGCGGATTTTGATCGCTGGACATCGCCGCTGCCGTGCTATGCGTATAGTCGCCGATAAATATGGGTATGCGCTTCGCGAGAGCGATGTTCGCATTGATGTGTATCATAACTTGCCGTTTGCCGACGCAGTGAGTTTGCAGGGGCGCGAAAACGAGCATCGTGAAGTCGATCCAGTCGAGGCGGCGAACGATATTGCGCGGCATTATTATTACTTTCAGCGTAAGCACGACGGACGCGTGCCAACGCAAAAAGAGTTAGTATTGCTAACTGGCTACTCTGCTGACCGTGTGAGCAAAGCGTTACGTTATCATTCTCTGCCCGATGAACTAAAAGATTATTATACGAGCGGACAATTGCCGTTTAATATTGTGGCGCGGTTACGTTCGCTGTACGATGCCGAATACTCGTATCGCACGCAGAAATATTCGCAGCAAGTTGCCGGGCGCTCTGATGAATTGTCGCGCGACGCATTGCACCAAACCGCAGGCTTTGCGAATGAGCTGGCAGCGCTTAAGTCGAAAGGTTTCGGCGCTGATACGCTGCGCGAAAAGTTAAGTGCTAAGCTGAAATCACTTGAAATCGTGCAAGATGAACTATTTATGCTGGAAGAGACGCCGGTTGAATACCGTACGCGTACGCGTCGTCGTCATGTTGATGTAATGGTGCAGCAACTTGGCGCGGAGATTGATACACCGCCCGAAACATGGTCGCCTGCGTTGCGGCAATTTATTGCAAAAGCTGCCATCCGTGCAGTGGAGATTGACCAGGCGGTAATTCAGCGCGCCGAAGATGATGCCCGCGTTGCTGCAGGTAGTATAGTGCAAGCAATGTTCGCATAAAGAGCATATTAGGGTGCAAAAAGAAAAGCCGCCCCAGACAGGAGCGCGGACGGACAGCGTATGTCCGGGGCGGCTCAACTGTGGGGCGCTGCAGGGGCGCACGCGTTAGTCGCTCTCGTTGGCTATGATGGTAGCGTAGCGCCGTGCCAGTGTAAAGCCGGCGACGCTGGCGATAGCGAGACTCATGGTGCCGATAGCGCCGCTCACGGTGCGGCGGGTTGCGGTGACCCGACGATTATTGAACCCAAACGCAAGGGCTTGACCGGATGCGAGCTCAACGAGCCCCATAAGACCGATGGTACCAAACAGGACTGCGCCGACCAACAATTCGGCGTCTGTGAGCGCAAATCTCATCACCGGTGCGGCGACAACCTCGCTCTCCGCTGGGCGCCGGAACGGCGCGCGGTAGCGGGCATTTACCGCATTAATCTTCTCGCCGAAAGGCGAGAAGCTGCTTGGTTCGGCGATAGTTGGCTGGGTCATTTGACCCCATCCCCTTTCTCCGTACGAGACTCCGAGAATTATGCGCGGCTGCGCGTGGAGTCTACGTATGATTATGTCAAGTTTATGTGCATAAGTCAAGAGACGCCCTACAACTCAGAGATTTTCGCATATTAAGAAATAAAGTACGCTAAAAATCAATACTGAGCTATGGTATACTATTCCGTATGATTGTCGACGTCCATATTACTGAGAAATCATTTGGTCCTACGGTGTTGATGACCGGAGTGAAGTTTAGCGTGGATGATGGCGAGAAAGTCGGGCTTATCGGACGCAATGGCGCGGGTAAAACGACGCTATTTGGTATATTGACAGGCGCGGATAAAGATTTCACGGGTAGCGTAATTTTTCGTCGCGGTAGCGTGGTTGTAGCAACGGCGCAGGAGCATCACGATATTGGTGACATAACAGTGCTGGAGTATATCTTGAGCGGGCTGCCGGAGTATGCGCGATTGCGGCATATTCTGCATACTTATCCTGAGACGATGGGTAATGACATGGCGAAGATCGAAGAATATACGCAGGCGCTTGATCGGTTTGGGCAAAAAGGATTCTATCAAATTGAGGAGCTTGTGACCGAAGAGCTGAGGAATTTTCAGATGGATGGTATGGCGGAACGTCCCCTCGCCTCGCTAAGCGGCGGGCAGAAGCGGCTGGTCGAGGTGGTAAAAATTATGCACGCGCAGGCGGATTTAGCACTGATCGACGAACCGACCAATCACATGGATTACCTAGCAAAGAAGCAGTTTATCGATTGGATGAAAACATCAAAACAAGCGATGCTGGTTATTACGCATGACCGCGATGTACTGAAAGAAGTTGACCAAATTGTTGAACTGAAGGACAGCGCGACGGTAAATTACGAGGGCAACTACGATGCATATTTGAAACGCAATGCGTTTGCAACGAGCAATGCGATGAATGAATATGAGACGGTGGCTCGGCGGATCGCGAATCTAAAAGATAAAGTACTGCAGTTTCGGCGCATGAAAGAACGGGCGCGCGACCCCGATACGATTAAACAATTCAAGCGACGCGAGAATCAAGCAGCGACAGAGTTAGCGGAGTTAGAAAAAATCAAAAAGCCAACCTTTTGGATTGACCGTAAGCATGTGGCGCAGTTGGACTATAAGGTGGCGAATCGTTACCAAAAATTCAAGGCGCGCAACATCCATTTGCGTATGAAGGATGGTGCGATGCGCTCGCGGCGCAAACTCGTTGAGGCGCGCGATGTGGCACTTGGATATGGCGATACACTGCTGTTTGAGGGCGTGAATATTGATTTGCGCGAAGGCGAAGCGGTAGAGCTGCGCGGGCGCAACGGCGCGGGTAAGACGACGTTGATTCGGGCGCTGTTGGCGGGAGCAGTGTGTAGCGAGATAACTCTAAACACCGCCGCAAGTGACGCTTCAGAAAAAATCTGGGCTGGCTCTGCGGGTTCCGGATTGTTTTCTGACAGCGTCCGAGCGGCGAGTGATAACCTCGGTGCTACTGGCAGCTTTGGGCAAACTTGCATTGAATCTCTATCAAACATAGCGCCTGTACTTTATGGCGGTACACTTACTCTTGACCCGCATGCGCGCGTGGGTGTATACGAGCAGGAAATCGCGTCGACGTATCTGAATATGCCGTTACACGATGCGATTGAGCAAATGTATATTGACCGCAAGCTGGCGATTGGCGAGACAAAAATCCGCCAGCTAATGGGCGATTATCTGTTTACTGATGCTGATGGAATGACACCGCTTGTTCGGTTGAGCGGCGGGCAGAAGGCGCGGTTTCAGATTATTAGCATGCTGGCAAATGATCCGCAGTTGCTAATTCTAGATGAACCAACGAATCATTTGGATTTGCCGAGTATTGAAGAACTAGAGACGGCGCTTGAGCGCTACGCGGGTGCAATACTTTACGTTAGCCACGACGATTATTTTCGCCGGAAGATCGGCGGCGCGGTTGTACAGATTGGCGCAGTGTAGACTGATAGTTCCCCTGTCTTCTTAATCCTATAACTGGCGGCGATTGAGTCGCATACTGTTTTATCATGAGTAGCATAAGAAAATAGCCCCCGAAACGGCTCAAGCTGAACTTTCGGACAAAAGCCCGAGAATGCTTAACGAGAAAGCATTTAATCAGGCTTGATGCCGAATCGGCGAGCTATTTTCAGAGGCGAGTTAGTCGCTAGCAGCGAAGCGCAGCAACCCTGCTACGGTCATAATAAGAAAAACGACCAAACAAGACTGGAAGAAAGATACTGCTGGTACCCCATCCAGCCCGGACGCGTGAAGCGCGCCCAAGAGGATCATAATGATCCATGCCGGAATGGCGATAACAATTGCCATACAGGCAACAAATGCAATAATGAACAAAACAACAATGAGAGCAGTCTCCATTGCCTTATCCTCTCCAAAGAACGACCTCTCCGCGCGGGATTGCGCGAAAAGCTATTCTATATATATCATGTATGGTGTGATTGGTCAAGCGAAAGCTAAGCGAGCAGTCCTTTGCCGCGCAGCGCTGCATCAATTTTAGCGCGGTCAAAGCCGCGGACGATAACGCCGGCAATGTCGGTAACGGGGACGCTGCTGGCACCCCCGCCAACTTTGGCGAGCAGCTCGTCCATTGCGCCCTCGTCGGTTTCAATATCGCGTACGGTAAACGGCACGCCGAGGTGCTCTAAATATTGTTTCTCGGTTTTGCAAAATGCGCACCAGGCGGCGCTGTAAACGATGACGTGTGATTGTGCAGCTTTTGACATTATGACCCCTTTTCGTTAATCATAATCATTATACACACAATATATAGCGTACGCAATAGGCTATCAAGCGCTAGATGTGCTGCTTGGTCAAGTACCAGCCGCCGTCAACAGGCGACTGATAGCAAGTAAGTTTCAAGTCTAAATGGTACTTTTGTAGTTCGCGAATAGCACGCAGAGCGTCGCTGCGGCTGGCGAAGCGCTTTTTCTCGGGCGCTCGGGCGGAATTATTGCGGTAGCGCTGGTGTTTGGGAGTGCGATTACGGCGCGGCATGTTTGTAGTATACGAGGTTCGGGCTTTACAGACAATCTGGTTGCCTGATACAATTAACTGCGTATGAGTAAACTCTCTGGCGATAGCGACAGCCGTGCGGCGGGCGCCACATCCTCTGCGAGCGTGCCGGCGTCGGCGATTATGGCGACAATGGCAGATACGACGTGGCGTATGTTTACGCCGAGCGTTGGTCTGACGCTGGCTGGTGTATGGCTAGATGCGCAGTTCGGTACGAAACCGTGGCTGATGTTTGGTGGCATCATATTAGGGTTTGTTGGCGCGTTTGTACTCGTAAAGCGGCAAATCGCGGGCGGTACGCGGCGAAAGGCGGCGCAGCGATGACAGCGGCTGGATTCGGGCTAGGTACAGCAATAAGCGGCGCAGGTACGATGATTTCTGATGGGGCAGCGTTGGCATTTGGCGCGGCTAGTGGTGCCGTGGCAACGTTTGCGGCGGCTGGTCCGCATATCTCGGTGAAAGCCGATACAGTCGCGACGATTGGCGGATTTGCGGTAACGAATTCGCAGGTGCTCGGCGCGTTTGGGCTGATCGTGCTTGTATGGCTGATGTTTCGGATGCGTTTGGCTGTGCTGGGGCGCAGAAAACATACATTCGCAACACGCTTGATGCAGTGGACGTTTGAAGGACTGTACAGCACGGTTAAGCAGGTAATCCAGGATGAGGCGTGGGCGCGGCGAGTCGCGCCGTTAACGATTACGATATTCTTTTTTGTAGTGGCGCAATATTGGCTGGGGCTATTACCTGTCGTTGGTCCGATCACGGTTGGCGAGCACGGTACTCCCCTGTTGCGTGGTGGCGTAGCGGACTTAAACATGACATTTGGATTGGCGATTGTGACCATTGTCGCGGCGCAGGTGTATGCGTTTAAGTATATGGGTTTCCGCGGCAATATGGGGCGCTACTTTGTAAACCCGCTGCGCGATCCGATTATGTCATTTGTCGGTATCTTAGAGCTGGTGGCGGAGTTCTCGCGCATGCTGGGCCTGAGTTTCCGCTTGTTTGGCAACGTGCTAGCAGGTGAGGTACTGTTAATCATGATTGCGTATTTGACGCAGGTGATTTCGCCGATGGCGCTTCAACCGTTTTACTTTTTTGAGCTGTTTATTGGTGGCATTCAAGCGTACATTTTCTTTATGTTGTCAACCGTATTTATTTCCCTAGGTCTCGTGCCGCATGGCGACCATGGCGAGCCGTACGCTTCAGTTGATCATTCCCCTGTTGATAGTCCGAAACTAGCGGCGGAGAATGAATCATAAATCGATAACAATAAATATAAGGAGAATTATCAATTATGGAAGCATTATCATTTGCTCTCACTTATGCAATTCCGGCAGCGTTTGCCGCGATCGGGTGCGGTATGGTCGGTACGGCTGCGATGAATGCGGCTGGGCGTAATCCAGAAAAAATTAACGATTTGCGCACGATGATGATTCTTGGGATTTCATTTATCGACGCCTTGGCAATTATTGGTTTCGTGGCGGCAATCGTTGGAAAGGTTATGTAAGTAGCAGGGGTCATCGTGATAGAAAGTGTGACACAATTTGCGGCGGCGCACGCGGAAAAGGCGGATATGTTTACGTCGCTTGGACTTGACTGGAAAGCGCTTGGTTTGCAAACGGTTGCGTTTTTAGTGCTGCTTGTCTTGCTTCGCAAGTTTGTGTATCCGCCGCTTGTTGAAACGCTGGATAAACGCGATGCTGAAGTTAGAGCGGGCGCTAAAGCGGCGCGCCAGGCGCAGAAAGCGGCCGACGAAAGCGAAGCGCGCACGGCAGCGATGCTCAAAAATGCGCAGCGCGAGTCGCGGGCGATTGTGTCGTCGGCAAAGCAAGAAGCGGTAGATATGATAGCTGATGCTGAGGCGAAAGCGTCGTCGCAAGCGAAGCAGATTATTGAGAATGGGCGGCGCGACGTGGCGGCAGAATTAGCGGCGGCAAAGAAAAGTTTGCGCAGCGAAATGGTTGACTTAGTAATTGAGGCGACTGCCGGCGTAACGCGCCATACCGTTGATGCGAGTAAAGATACGCAGCTGATTGAGAAAAACCTCGGGGAGCTGCAATAAATGGCGCAGGTGATTTCGCGGCGGCGGCTGGCAAGCTACGCGGCTGGCGTGTTGGCGGCGGGCGGCGACCGCGGTTTATTGTTGCGCGAAATTGCGGCATATTTGATCGAAATGAAAGCGACGCGTACGGCGAATTTGGTCGTTGCAGCGATTGAAGAGGAGTTGCAAGCACGCGGCATCGTCATCGTTGAGACGCTTTCGGCGCACCCGCTAAGCGATGAATTGCGCGCGCGCATACGCGCGCTCGTTGGCGGGCGCGAGACGCATTTTCGCGAGCGCATCAATCCGGATGTTATTGGCGGCGTGAAAATTACCTTGCCCGATAGCGAGTTTGACGGCACGATTCAACGTAAATTAATCGCCCTCAAGGGCGCGAAGTAAAGGAGCAATATGGCTGATAACGCAGTGGCGGAATTGTCTGAGAGCCTGCGGCGGGCGATCGCGGGACTTGAGGCGAAAGAAGGATTGGAAAAAGTTGGTATCGTGACGCGTGTCGGCGACGGTGTAGTTTGGGTGCATGGGTTACGCCAAGCGGGCTATTCAGAAGTGCTGGAAGTGCAAACAGCTAACGGTGTTGTTGAAGCATTCGTGCTAAACTTGATGGAAGACGAAATTGGCGCAGTGCTACTAGGCAGCGACCAGGGCGTAGCGGCCGGCGATAGAGTTAAGCTGAAGGGCGAAGTGCTTAGCGTGCCAGTTGGCGAAGAATTGCTTGGACGAGTGGTTAATCCGCTTGGTCAACCGCTTGATGGTGGCTCGGAGATTAAAGCAAAACATCGTTTGCCGGTAGAACGCGAAGCGATTGGCGTGATGGGGCGCAAGAGTGTGCATGAGCCGCTGATGACCGGCATCATGTCAATTGACGCTATGTTCCCGATTGGGCGCGGACAGCGCGAGCTAATTATCGGCGACCGTCAGACGGGCAAGACCGCCATCGCGCTTGATACGATGATTAATCAAGCGCGCCAAAAAACCGGTGTTGTTAACGTGTATGTAGCGATTGGTCAGAAATTATCGAAAATTGCCCGGCTTGTTGAGCGCCTGAAATCTGAAGGCGTAATGGATCAAACGATTGTTGTGGCAACGAGTCCGAGCGACCCAGCTTCCCTGCTCTATTTGGCGCCATACGCCGGTACCTCGATGGGCGAATACTTCCGCGATAGCGGTAAGCATGCGCTAATGATTTACGATGACTTAACGAAACATGCTGTGGCATATCGCCAGATGTCGCTGCTGTTACGCCGTCCGCCGGGTCGCGAAGCATTTCCGGGCGACGTGTTTTACCTGCACTCGCGTTTGTTGGAGCGTTCTGCAAAATTATCAGATGAATTAGGCACTGGGTCGTTAACTGCCCTTCCAATTATCGAAACGCAGGCAGGCGATATCTCTGCTTATATTCCGACCAATGTGATTTCTATTACCGACGGTCAGATTTTCATGGAAACAGATCTGTTTTATCAAGGCATTCGCCCGGCAATCTCAGCGGGATTAAGCGTGTCGCGCGTCGGCGGCGCTGCCCAGACGAAAGCAGTGAAATCGGTCAGCGGCAACCTGAAGCTTGGTCTCAGCCAGTTCCGCGAGCTCGCGAGTTTTGCGCAGTTTGGCTCGGATTTGGATGATGCAACAAAATCGCAAATTGAGCGCGGCCAGCGCTTGACGGAGCTGCTCAAGCAGCCGCAGTATCAGCCAATGAGCGTTTGGGAGCAAGTTGCATCAATCGCGGCAGTGAGCGAAGGGCTATTTGATGATGTGCCGGCAGCAAAGATTAAAGAGGCGCAGCAAGCACTATTGGAGCGTTTGTGGGCTGAGCACAAAGATGATATGCGCGCGCTGACAAAAGGCGATAAGAAATTCGGCGAAGATGAAAAAATTGCAAAAATCGTGAGAAATACTGCTAAAGCGATCGCGAAAGGATACGAGGAATAAATGGCGTCAACTCAGCAACTAAAATCGCGCATTCGCTCGGTGAAAAGCACGAAGCAGATCACTAAGGCGATGCAGATGGTAGCGGCGAGCAAAATGCGCCGAGCGCAAGAGGCGACAAAGAGTTCGCAGGCGTATACGATGGCGGCGCGCGAACTGCTTACGTATCTAGCGGCGCAAGGTGCGACGAATGGGCATAAATGGTTCACGGTGCGTCCAGTGAAGTCCCGCTTGCTTATCGTCATTGCGAGCGATAAGGGCTTGGCGGGCGCGTATAACGCGAATATTTTGAAAGCTTACGTACGTGAATTAAAAACTGACGATGCGGCAAATATTGCAAACAAAACGATTGCAGTAGGGCGTAAAATTGCTCAGGCTGCAACGCGCATCAAAGACACGGAAATAGTCGGTACCTATGAGGATCTGCCGGATCATTTTTCGGGTGCTGAGTTTCACGCGATTCTGAACACTGCGAAAGATATGTTTGAAGCGAATCAGGTTGATGCGGTGGACGTCATTTTTACGCGGTTTGTTAGCAGTTTAACGCAGCGGGCGGACGTAGTGCGCCTGTTCCCCGCTGGCTTCACGCCAACTGATGATGTGCAGCCTGATATCGCCGAAGCGAAATTTGAACCGAGTCCGAAGCAGATTATCAATGATATTGCCTACCGGCTAATTAGCGCGCGCCTGTTCCAGGCGTTGATGGATTCGCGCGCCAGCGAGCATAGTATGCGCATGCTTGCTATGAAAAATGCTACCGATAACGCGACCGATCTTGTTGATGCGTTGACACTTGAAATGAACAAGGCGCGACAAGCGGCAATTACGCAAGAGTTGACAGAGATTAGCGCTGGCGTGGAGGCAATGCGATGACGAAAATAGCACAACTGGTAAATCGATATAATCCGGATTTGGTTGATGTTACGATCTGCGGGCCAATGGCGCATCAAGAGAAATTCGCGGCAGTTGCTCAAACGCTTGAGGCGGCTGGACTGTGCGTTCGTGTTCCCGCTATTGAGGAAGGTGTCGACTGGTTATCACTCACTGAGGATCGGGCGCTCGCCAAGAAAAAAGATTATATGGATCGGCATTTTGCGAATATTGCGCGCTCGCGTGCGATATTAGTGTGTAATTATGAAAAGAATAACAAACCTGGCTATATTGGCGTAAATACGCTGATGGAGATGACAGTGGCGTATATAAGCGGTGTGCCAACGTATTTACTTGAAGAGCCTGATGGCGGTGTGAGTACGAAAGCGCCTGAAATTGCGGCGCTTGGCGGAATTGTGTTGCCTAATGGTGATGTTTCAGGATTGATTGACGTATTGAAACAAGGAGAAGATCATGAGTAAAAAAGTAGGAAAAATTATCCAAATCATGGGCGTGGTAGTTGACGTCGAGTTTAGCGATACGGAGTTGCCGGCAATTTACGACGCGCTAACGGTTACCCGTGGCGAGCAAGTAGTCACGTTAGAGGTGGCGCAGCATTTAGACAGGCATACAGTGCGAACCATTAGCCTACAAAGCACTGATGGTCTGCGGCGCGGTCAGGACGTAACGGCAACGGGTGCGCCGATTAGCGTACCAGTTGGTGAAGCGACTCAGGGGCGAATGTTCAATGTGGTCGGCGAACCGATTGACGGTGAAGAAATCGCGAAAGACGTACGTCGCGCGCCGATTCACCGCCAACCGCCTGAGCTGACTGAACAGTCAAACAAGACGGAGATTTTAGAAACAGGCATCAAGGTGATTGATCTTATTGCGCCGCTTACCAAGGGCGGTAAGGCTGGTTTGTTCGCGGGTGCAGGTGTCGGCAAGACGGTGCTGATTCAGGAGCTGATCAATAATATTGCAAAGTTCCATGACGGCAACTCAGTATTTGCCGGTGTCGGCGAGCGTACACGCGAGGGTAACGATCTCTACTACGAGATGAAAGACGCCGGCGTGCTCGACAAAACATCGCTTGTCTTTGGACAGATGAATGAACCGCCAGGAGCGCGTCTACGCGTGGCGTTGAGCGGACTGGCGATCGCTGAAGCGTTTCGTGATGAAGGTAAGGACGTGCTATTGTTCGTTGACAATATTTTCCGCTTTACACAGGCGGGAGCTGAAGTGTCTGCCTTGCTTGGCCGCCTGCCGAGCGCTGTGGGTTATCAGCCGAACTTGCAGCAAGAAATGGGCGCGCTGCAGGAGCGTATTACTAGCACGAAAAAAGGCTCAATTACTTCAGTGCAGGCAGTGTACGTGCCGGCCGATGACTTAACCGACCCGGCGCCAGCGACGACATTCGCCCACCTGGATGCGACGATTGTGATGAACCGCGCATTGACGGAAATTGGTATTTACCCGGCGGTAGACGTGCTTGATTCTAGTTCAAATTCGCTTGATCCGGAGATTGTTGGCGACGAACACTATGCCGTGGCGCGCGAAGTGCAGCGCGTATTGCAGCAATACAAAGAGTTGCAGGATATTATTGCTATTCTCGGCATGGAAGAACTGTCGGACGACCAAAAACAGACTGTGGCGCGCGCCCGCCGTTTGCAGCGCTTCTTAGCGCAGCCATTCCATGTTGCCGAGCAGTTTACCGGCAATCCGGGTAGCTATTTCAAACTTGAAGATACAATTCGCGACGCTAAAGACATCTTGTCTGGCAAATATGACGACAAACCAGAGAACTGGTTCTACATGTCGCCTGTACCACTAAGCGAGAAAAAGGACTAGCCAAATGCAGTTTCAGTTGGTGACATTGGCTGGCGTCAAACTTGACGAAGCAGTCTATGAAGTAATTCTGCCGACTACCGAGGGTGTGATTTCGGTTTTTCCGAGCCACGAGGCGCTCGTGACGGTGGCAATACCCGGTGTGGTAACAGTGCGCCGCCACAAAGAGGATCGCGATGATGAGTTGGAATATTTTGCGATTTCGGGCGGCGTGGTTGAGATTAATCAAGAGCGCGTGCGTATTTTGGTCGACGAAGCAGAACACGGCGACGATATTATTGAGGCGGAAAGCCAAGCGGCGCTAGAACGTGCGCTGAAGCTACAAGAAGAATCAAGTGACCAGGTTGAGCTCGAAAAAGCCCATCAGCTGGTTGATCGTCATGCGGTACGGTTGAAGGTTGCCGAGCTGCATCGGCGCCGGCGCCGGCGTTAGATTTTCTCGTTTTTCGTAAGCTTTTAGCAGTGCGCGCGTTCCTTCGGGCGTTATAATAGCTTTGATGACGACTCGCAAGAACCGAACCGTGCCGCTGTTCGGCAATATACAAATATTCTCGGATGCAAAGAGATTTTTATTTGACGACTTACCGTCGCTTGGCGGTGCGGTCTTTCGTGTTGCTACTTTTTGCGCGCAGTAGCTAATAACGTGATCGAGATAATTGCGATGATGATTGTTGGTATCGTAGACTGTACAACTCGTGCTCCTGTATTTGGTGGCTTGATTGTAGATTTTCTTGTGTTGGTTCCTGTCGGCACTCCTGAAGGATTGGGGGTAGCGCTAGAAGCAATTACTGCATCGGCTTGTATAGCATTGTGGTCTGAGGCATAGGAGTTGCCGTATTTTGTTGAAACAATACGATAAGTGTTGATAGTTATATTTTTGCCGTTTGACGCAAAGATATGGTCAATCCGATTTTCGCCATAGCTAAGTTCTCTCGACAGTGAAAATCCGTTATAGCTTGACCGTGTATTATTATCAAACGCCTTGTTCTCGGCTAGAGCATATGCATCGGAAAAGTCAGACGATAAAATGCCGTTAGTAAGCGTTGGCGAACCATCTTTTGCGTTGTAATCCCCCGTTAAGAACATTGGCAGGTTAGATCCCGAGGCTATACGGCTAACACTATTCATAAGGCTTCTAGCTTGCTGAAGCGAATAAGCTGCGCGTTCTGCGGGTGTTGCAGTACCAATATTACCGTCTGAACCAACAAACTCGTCTTCATAGGATAGGTGTGAATTAAAGAGATAAAATTGTTGATGAGAGGTCTTGTCCTCAAGTTTCAGCCACGTAGCGATAAGTGGGCGCGGTAATCCGTAATCTTTTTTGAATAAGTTTGTCGGTTCGGAAGATATGGAAAAGCAACCATTCCCCAGCATAGAATATTTAGCTGTTTTAAAAACAATCGGGTTGTTGTACGGCTTATATGTCGTCGTTGGGTCGGTTGACCAGCTGGCGCTACAGCCGTCGTATTCAGAGTTGGCTAAGGTGTATCCGGCGCTCTCTAGGTTATTTTTTACAAATTCTAATTGACTAAGCGTGAACGTGTTGTCGTTGCGGCGAAATGCCCCGCTCACCTCCTGAAGTCCAGCTACATCCCAGTTATTATCAACAATGGTTTTAATGATGAGGTTCTTTCGGAAGTCTGGTGCATCCCACGACGTAGGAGCTCTGTCATTGTTGGGCCGGTATGTAAGCATGTTAAACGACGCCAGCCTGATTGGCGTAGAGGTGGACTCTGCGCGAGTGATCGGTGATGTAGTAAAAACGAGGCTTACAATAAGTGCTATACCTATAAATACTTTTTGCATTTTTATTTTCCCTTTTACTCTAATCTATACTTACATGATACGGGTTATGGTTATTGTTGTCAATGATCTAAATCAGGTAATTCACAGATAAAACGATTGTGGCCAAAACCAGCTACATAGAAATCATATCGCGTAGCGGGTGTTTTTTATGAAATTACGCGCCTCATCGGTTGACGTTGCGTGCATCAGCTGGTCGCGCAGTTCTTTTGCGCCGTCGAAGCCTTTAACGTAGATTTTGAAGAAGCGTTTAAGCGTTTCGAACGGTCGTCCAGTTTGCGGCTGGTAGCGATCAAAGAGGTCAAGGTGGTAGTTGAGAAGGTCAAATAATTCTGTGTATCGAGCTGTTACGCTATCGTTATCTATTGAAATAGCTTTGTTCTGCTCCAGATTGTTCTGAGAGTGTAGATATCCGGTGCCGCCTGCGGCGAAACAAAACGGGTTCGCAAACACGCCCCGTCCGATCATAATACCGTTGACGCCGGAGTGTTCAGATGCGAGCGCTAGTCCATGCTCCCGGTCGCGTATGTCGCCGTTAATCGTTAGCAGCGTATGCGGCGCTACCGCGTCGCGCAGCGCGACAATATCGCCAATCAGTTCATAATGCGCCGGCACCTTACTCATTTCCTTTTTCGTTCGCAGGTGAATAGTTAGGTTGACGATGTCTTGCTCTAGTAGTGTTCGTAGCCACTCGCGCCATTCATTGACGTACGTGTAGCCGAGTCGTGTTTTGACGCTGACGGGTAATCTAGCGGTCTTAGCGGCATGAATAGCGGCAATCGCGACGTCTGGGCGGCGAATCAGCGCTGCTCCGCCTGATTTGATAGCGCTCTTCGCTGGGCAACCCATGTTAATGTCGATACCGTCGAAGCCGAGCCGCGCGCAATGTGCCGCGAATTGTTCCATGTCGCCTGGCTCACCACCCCAGATTTGTGCCACTAGCGGGTGCTCGTCGTCGGTTTTGAGCAGTCGTCCAGCAATCGCTTTATCGCCGGCGTGCACCCAGCCTGTTGCATTCGCAAATTCGGTGAAAAATACGTCTGGCGCGCCTGCCCGCTGCACAACATGGCGGAACACAACATCTGTCACTGCTTCCATTGGTGCAAGCGCGAAAAACGGCTGCGGCAGGTTATTCCAAAATGATTTCATCTTTGTCATTGTATCACGGAAATAAATAAGCCCCTATCTCGTTCTCGAGATAGGGGGAGGCTCAACGGCAATGATGCCGGAGCTATAGAGAGGGGGCGGAGTGGAGAGGTAGGAGGAGAACAGCCCTTCTCCACTCCGGGCGGGAGCATATGCTCGGGAGTACGGTGCTATTTGCCGCGCTCCAGCTGACCGCCACCATTCGTCACGCCCGAAGAGACGAACGGCCCCAGTGGGCGCGGCGGGAATTGAACCCGCCACAGCTTGCGTGCAGGGATGCGCCTCCATGCAAGCTGGTTGCCATACGCGCCCGGCGATTTCTTTTGCTGTTCCGCGCATTAACTGCGCAGACAGCCGGGAAGAAATCGCAAACCCGACCCTAATTTACGTCCGGGTAGGACGAGCGGACGAAGCTCGGGGCGAACTCCGTGTTCTCGGGCGCTGTACGGGACGCCCGACCGCTGGTTTGGCAAGCTGCTACTGCAAGCTGCTACTTCTTCCAGTACTTCAGCTTACCCTCCTTAGCCGCGCGAGCCTTGCTGCCCCAAGACCCTGCGACTTTTGCGCGCTTGTCGTTCATCTCGCGCTGCCAAGGTTTGGGATCGCCGCTCTGAACAGCTTCCGCTGCTCGGTCGTATGCCTCCTTTGAGCGGTCTTCAAAGAAGCCCATGAGGCTGTTCACCTCCTTCCCGCCGAAGTGTCGGCAAGATTGTCGGCGAATCCCGTACAAAACGCTCCCGTACCAGAGCGTTTCGGGTGTGCTCATCGGGAGCAACACCAGGATTCGCTCAGTTGGAACATTTGTATCGCACCATGCTATGCAATGTTAGTCAAGTTTATTGCTATAATTCGAGCTAATTAGGATATTTTTAATGATTGCTGCGCGCTGGGCCAGAGCGTGCTTTAGGCTCGTTTCGCGCGGGTGGATCAGCGTGATCTGTGCGGCGGCTAGTCCTGTGCGTTTGCCTCAATTCCTGCGATCAAATCTTTCTCAAATTGCAGCATACCCTTATAATCTGCAGAGTAATCACTCGCGTCTGGCAGCTCAAGTGTGACGATGCAGCGCCAGACTGCGGCGATGAGTGCAGCGAATTGTGCGAGCTCCTCAGTGCTGAATGTTTGGTCGAGGCTGTGAATATTGCCATGCGAATCCGGCTCAACGAACTGCAGGATCGCGCCGTCAAACTCGTAGCTGGCGTAATCGTGCGAGTGCTGGCAGAGTAATTGGTAAAACATAAGTTGTTGGCGGTATTTGTGCAGCTTGATTTTTTCGTAATCGCCCCGCCCTGTCCAGCTTGTGCTTGGCTTGCCGGTTTTGTAGTCTGTCACGAAGATATGATTGTCGTTGATGTCAACGAGGTCAAGCGAGCCGGTCAAGCGGGCATCGCCCAGCGTAACACCTTGCGACGCGAAGTTGAGTTCAGCTTTTTGCGCAGGCGTGAAGCTGTCGTATTCGGTATGTAAGAATTTACTAAGCGCATCGGTACCGCGCTTAGCGTAGTGGTTGAATTCGTCTATGTTGAGGCGCTGGTCGTGCAGTTCGCGGACAAAATCACCAATGACGTCTTCAGCGGGGCGGCGTTCGCCGGTGGCACTCAAGTGAATGTGGGCGCGCTGCAATGCGGCGTGAATAGCGGTACCGAAGCTGGCGCCCGCGCTTTTCGCTTGTGAAAAGCGCAGCAAATTATTCATTAAGAATCCTTGCGGCCCGCCGTGCGAGATATCAATGAAATTATTGAGATGTGTGGCAGAAAGCTTGTATTGTTCCAGTATTGGTGCGAGTAATGCCTTCATGCTAGCAGTTGGCTTATGAATGATACGGTCATGCCACGCGGTTTGCGCTTGTGCGGTTAACTGCGCGACTGTTTCTGGCGTGTGGTGTACGATTGGCTGTAAATTTACACCAGTCAGGAAGCTGGCGATGAGCGTATCCTTGCCGTTTAGATCGGCGCGTGCGTACGTTAAAAACAGCTGGCGTTTAGCGCGCGTCATGGCGACGAAATAGAGGCGTAGGCGCTCATCGTAGGTATCAGCGTTCGGCGCGATAGTAATATTTTCCGGGTAGCTGATAGTGCGGCTGCGCCCGCGGACGCGTTCGCCCCATTGCGCGTCGATGGAATTAATGACGTAAACAGTGTCAAACTCAAGCCCTTTAGACTTGTGGGCGGTCATCAGGTTGATGGCGTCGTCGATTGTATCGCTGCGGCGGCGGACGCTAGTAATTGGCGTATCGAGCTGGCGGTAGTCGTCAATGAAGTCAACAAAATCGGCGATGGTAAGATGATCGCCGCGATAGTCGCGCAGTTTGCCGCGGATTGTACGCAGGGCTTCAAGCGCTTCAAGGTACGCTTCGGGATTTTTTGCGAGCACACCTGCGCCGAAATAATGTTCGTAGAGCGGCGATGTAAATTGCCGCTTTTTACCATTTGGTACGCCGATGAGCTCGTCGATAAACTCTTCAACTGATTCGTGCGCGGCTGCCCTTGCCCGCTCCAGCAACCATGCTGCAAATGGCGCAAGCGCGGGTGTTGCAAGCATGGTGTTAATCCATGACGTGCGGTTGCGGTAGGCGTTGACGCTTAGTTTCCAGATTGTTTCAGGTGAGAAATCGTACATTGGGTGCGACACGAGCTCGGGCAGTAGGCTGTCGGCTTCGTTGTGCTGCCCGCCGGCTATGGCAGTGACGGTGCGCGCGAGTAACTCAATTGCCACGATGCGCTCGTCGTCCAGCACGTTGTCCCGCCGTTCGTAATTGACCGCAATGCCGCGCTCGTGCAAATACGGCAGCAGCTCGACTAAATCGCGGTGGCGCCGGCTAATTACGGCGATGCCGCTCGGGCGAGCACCATGCGCGATCTGTTTGGCAATATGCTCTGCGATCCAGGCGCGTTCGTCTGCGGGCGTAGTATGTTCGTGCAATTCAACCATCTTGCTTTCTGTCGCATGTGATGTTAATTGTTTATTAATCTCCATCGTTGTCTCTAAGCGTCCGCTTGCTTGCGTAATAACAGCGCGTGCGCCGTCAAGGATCGTTTGCGCTGAGCGGTAGTTCTCGGTGAGTACGACATGGCGGTAATTTGGATAGCGTTCGCGGAACCGGTGAATATTGCCAACGTCCGCACCTTGAAAGCTGTAAATTGCCTGGTCGTCATCGCCAACCGCCATAATATTTGGCGCGTCGCCTGCCGGATTGTCGGTGAGGTTAAACAGAATACGTAGCTGCGCTAAATTCGTGTCCTGAAATTCATCAACGAGGATATAATGATAGCGTTCTTGTAGATTGAATTTGAGTTCAGGCGATCGCTCAATTGCTTGCACGACATTTAGAATCATGTCGTCGTAATCGTATAATGCCGCTTTTTGCATCAGCTCGCGGTAGCGGTTATATACTGGCGCCATAGCTCGCAATTTAGCGTGGCGTTTACGGTCCTTAAACACAAACGCGCCGGTTGAATCTTTCTCCATCCAGGTGTTGCGCCAGGCGGTGATTGGCGTGGTTTTGCCGGATTCAACCGCGGCATCGAAGGCATGCGCTAAGCTAAGTGCCAAATTGTTTGCAAGCGGCGTAATTGCGGGCGGTAATTTCGGCAGCGGCAGCTCGGCGACCACCTTTGCGATGGGTGCGATGAGCGTGATTGTTGTTTTGCTGATTTTGTTTGCGAAAATTGATGCTACATTCGCTTCAACTGCGTCAAGCGTCTCATCGTTGCTTGCAATAATCTGCAGCAATTCATTGCCTGTCAGGCCTGCCTGCTTTAGTTCGCTAATCACTTGCATAGCGTCGCGCAGGTGCGTGTATTCGCCATTCATTTTGCTTGCGAGCGGATTATCATAGTGCAGCTCATCAAAAATCTGCATCATAAATGCGTGCATCGTTAAATCGTCAGCCGGTTTGAATGCTGCGCCATGGTAAAAATATTCGCTGTTGTGATTGATTGTTTCTGTGCCAAAACCGTGGAACGTTTGAATCGCTACTTTGTAGGCGTCAGGCCCGATAATGTTTGCTAGGCGCGCCCGCATCGCTGTCGCGCCGCTGTCGGTAAACGTGAGGCATAAAATGTTTTCCGGTAGCGTGTCGGTTTTATGTAGAATATTTGCGACGCGCATACTCAGCAACTCAGTTTTACCTGTACCTGGTCCTGTCACTACGAGCAGCGGTCCGTCAATTGTATCGACCGCCTCGCGCTGGGCGGCGTTAAGTTTGTTGTAGCGCGTGTGAAAAGCTGTCATCGCATTTATTGTACCGCATATCAAGTACCGCAGGCTACTTGCTGATGAGAGTTTTGCGGCGTCTCGTACTTCTCGCTCTTGAAGCGCGTGTGCACTCTGAGCTTACGCTTCGGTGATTATGCTATAATTATCCTATGGAATCCGACCAGTTGGTTGATAGTTTGGTGCTGGAGCGGGCGGCAAACGAGTTGTTTGGTATGCCGATTGAAGTCGACGCGATTGTCGCGCAGCGCCTTGACTGCGGGCAGAATGCGCAGGCGACGTTTTTTCTATCGAAAAAACGCCAATTGTATTGCTATATTGAAGGTCCGGCGCATTTAACGCTCGGCGATATCAAAAAAATGGCGACGCGCATGGGCGTACGCGTGGAAATGTTCGTGCCGCCGCGAGGCCGTCCGATGTATTTTGACGATGTTGCACGGCGTAAATTCGTCGCTATTTACCCAGGCCGCCGCGATATTCAGCCGGATGACTTGCGGTATTACCGTACGCTTGCGCCGTATTGCCCGGCGCTTCTCATCATCAACGAGGTGAAAGACGATATGATTTATTGTGCCGATCACGATGCGCGTACCGGTTGGCGTCCGGCGGTGAAGTTAGCGTACCGGAGGATCCTGACAAGCTGATGCGCGATTACGCGGAAATCATAAAGCGGAATGTGCTTTCGCCCGTCGTACTGGCGGTTTTTGTATTGGCGGGCGCGCTGCTCTACGTGCGCGAGTATCGCGATGCATGGTTCATGTCGGTGGTGATTTCTATCAATACGGTGATCGGCGTCGTGCAGGAAATTCGCGCCAAACGCGTACTGAAAAAGCTGGAATTAATGAATGCGCCGATTGCGCGCGTGGAGCGTAAGGGCAAAATCGTTGAGATTTCGTATGATAAATTGCGGTTAGGAGACATACTACACATTCGCGCGGGCGATGAATTGCCGGCAGATGGCGACGTGGTACGGTCGCACGGGCTAGAGCTAGATGAGAGCATGCTGACTGGTGAATCGGCGGCTGTTGAGAAATCAGCGCATGACCGCGTATATGCCGCAACTGTTGTAACGGCGGGCGACGGTATCGTTACTGTGCAGGCGCTTGGGGCAGATACGCGTGCCGGCGCGATCAGTGCGGTATTGAAGCGTTACACGCCGGCGCTTACGCCATTGCAGCGCGCAATTCAGACAGCGATTACTTTTTTGACATACGGTGCAATTGTGCTATCGCTGTTAATTTTTGTGAGTTATTATTTTTCTGGATTTGATTCGATACAGATTTTAAAAACAATTACCGTTGCGTCGGTGACAGTGATCCCTGAGGGGCTATTGCTCGCGAGTTCCCTGCTGCTAGCGTTTGGGTCGCTGCATTTGGCGCAGGCAAAGGTGCTGCCGCAAAAGCTATCGGCAATTGAGGCGATGGCGCTTCTCGGCGTGCTCTGTGTAGATAAAACTGGCACGCTAACGAGCGATGAAGTAACGCTAGAATCGTGCGAATCGTTTAACGCGCATACTGATGTTGCTCGCCTAGCAGCACTGGTGGCACGCGAAACAGGCGGCGGTAATATTACAGCGGCGGCAATCTTAGCGGCGGCTAATCCGCCGCTTGACGCGAATATTACCGGCGTACTCGCCTTTTCGTCGGCGCGCAAATTAGCGGGCGTCCGCGCGGTAATAAGCGGCAAGACGCGTACGCTTGTTATGGGGGCGCCGGAATTTGTAGCGAAACTTGCGCCATTGAACGATGCACAGTCTAAACAAATTGACTCGTGGGTATCGCGCGGTATGCGCGTGCTGTTGCTCGCTGGGTTTTCCGACGCAAAAACGCCGCTTAAAAACCTTGCGCGCGGTTCGGGCAAACCGCTTGGAATCGTTATACTGCGCAATAGCCTACGCGATGGCGTACAGGATACCGTACGTTTTTTGCAAGGGCATGGCGTGTCGATTCGTGTGATTAGCGGTGATAATCCGCGCACGGTGCAATATATTGCGCGGGCAGCAGGCATTCATAACCCTGAGAAATCAATCACCGGCGCCGAACTGGCAAAATTAAGCGACGAAGCCTTTATGCGTGCTGCCGACGAGCACACGATCTTTGCGCGTGTCTTACCGGAGCAGAAAGAGCGTCTGATCGCCCATTTTCGCAACCAGGGTAAATTCACTGGTATGGTTGGCGATGGCGTAAATGATGCGCTTGCGCTTAAGCAAGCCGATCTTGGCGTCGCTATGCGTGCTGGTGCGCCTGCTAGCCGCCGCGTTGCCGACTTGATTCTACTGAACAACTCATTCACGTCGCTGCCGGCTGGTATGCAGCTCGGCAATCGGATCATTCAGGCGATTGAAATCATCGCGATTCTCTTCTTCCATAAGATTATCTACGGTGTTGTGCTGCTATTTTCGACGATTGTGCTTGGCGTTGTCTATCCATATGCACCGCGCCACGTGACATTCTTAAACATCTTTCTCGTGACGATGCCAACAATTATGTGGACGCTGTTTCCGCCTTCGCCTGCGCATCGTGTGGATCCGCGTGGCTTTTGGCGCGATACACTACGGGCGGTTGCGCCAATCGCTATCCTCACAGGCTTGACGATTGCGGCTGTATATTGGATTATGCTGAAAACGCCTGGCGTCCAGCCGTCGCAGGCCGCCACGATGACGGTACTCATCGCGACGTTTTTTGGCGTGTATCTCGTGTTTTTGGCGGGAATTATGCTTGGTGTTACGCTTGATAACCGCGCGAAATTGGCGCGTGCGCTGTACTTGGCTGCAGTCGCGGTGGTGGCAATTGCCGGTTTCGCGATTGTTCCACTGCGCCGCTTTTTTGACTTCACCGCGCCAAATGCGGCGCTGCTGTGGCCTGGCGCAGCGATCGTAGCGGCTGTGGCGGTTGTGCAGTATATTATTGCTGAGCGCGCTGGCTTGATGATTGAGCGCGGTATGGACGGGGTATCGCGCACGTCGGATACTGCGCCTAACTCCCTAAAAAAAGAAATAACCCCGCACGAGTAACCCGTGCGGGGACGCCTGGATTTCAGGCGGTTTTGCTGGTTAGTTTACTTTGCACCCACCAGCTGAGTGCAGACACCTGCTGCTTACTCCTCTTCCTCTCTCATGCCCTGAAAGACAATTAGGTTGAAAGCTAACGTAATGCCAGTAGCCAGTAGAGCTATTACCGAGCGTGTATGTTCGATAATACACACTTGTATTGATAACGCAACAGCGAATGCTGCCGCTGCTGACCATCTGATGATGGTATTGTACCGCGCTTTGTCTAAGGCGTACATAACCATCCCCGGAAAGGGGAGAGAAACGACGAACAGGAGGACAATGAAAACGGTAAACATTCTTACCGTCTCCTTTCTTGTTCTATGAGGTGCCAGCCTTTGACACCTCAAGTCTTCAAGTATCCGACTTGAAGACAAAGTGCCTAATGATAGCTGGTGCTACCAAAAAGGCTAATATGCTATTATATATCATATAAAGACTACAAAGTCAATACTTTTTACTAAAATTATGTCATAATATCAAAAAATCAGCTTCCGGAAGCCGATTTCCCTAGCCTCGCGGCGAAATGTGCGCTACAGTGGGCAGTGAAATGACGAAAATAGAGAAAATAATGGCACGCGGAGCAGGACTTCATCCGGCGCAGACCAAGATTTTGCGGGAGCTGCTATTTATGCCGACGGCACGCTTTGCCGAGCTGCAAAAAGCCAGCGGATTAGAAAGCGATCATGCGAAATTTCACATCAAACGACTGGTCAAGCTGGGCTATGTCAACAAGATTGGTAATGTATACCAGCTCAGTGTAACAGGTAAAGAATACGCTAACAAACTTGACACCGATGCCGGCGTGATTGAACGGCAGCCGAAAGTCGCTGTGCTGCTCGTCGTTGAACGGTATAATTCCAAAACGCATATGGCAGAATATCTATTACAGAAACGATTGAAACATCCCTACTTCGGTTTTTGGGGCGCGCCAACCGGCAAGGTACGTTGGGGCGAAACGCTGCTAGACGCTGCCGCACGCGAGCTAAAGGAAGAAACCGGGCTAACCGGTGTATTTGAATATCGCGGCATATACCACGAGCGTGTACGCCATCAAGCGACAGGCGAAATCATTGAAGATAAATTATTTCAGCTGATGTTCTGCGATCGGTTTAGCGGCGAACTGCAGGTGGAATTTGATGGTGGATATAACACATGGCATACGCTTGAATATATGGCATTAGAGCCGAAAAAGTATAAAGGTTTTGAAACCGAAATAGCAGCGTGCTTAAACAGCATACCGCTTACCGAGCGGATGCATGACTACGGCGACGGTGAATTCTGACATATAAAAAACTTACCAGCCGATGAATCAGTGAGTTAACTGCTTGTATGGAGATTGGCACACTTTTTCGGCGGCAGACAAAGGCTACCCGCCCTCTGTCACCTTCACTACCGCTTAGACTAAGAAATAGGAAGAGCTGCTGTAATTTATATATTCCAGCACCATCGCGTGGGATGATGCACCACGATGGGCACGGATCTCGTAGTGCTTCCTCCTGTCTCTGGTGGCTCCATGGCTGTATAGGACGTTTGCCTGCGGGCATAGCCGAACCTCCTTGGCTAACGGTGTGGGCCGTCTTGTCCGTAGGGCCGCTCGGTGAATGATGAGGCGGCCTACAGGACAGGCAACGCTAGGAGGAGCGAGGAGTCCAGGGATGAGTGGTGGAATCGCCGGTAGTAGACTTGACTAAATTTCATTTAGATTATTAAAACACGCTTAGTACAGAATGGCGTTCACGAAGTTCCTTAAATGCATGCACCAGGCCTTCTGCACATCAGATACTGTGGCACAAGGAAACCAATGCGACCAGATCTGCTCACGTGCAAAAAATAGTACCAAAACCCGCATAATTAGCGGAAACACCAACAAAAAAGCAACAACGCACCAAAGCACGATAATCCTGCATTTACGTTTATTTATTTCGTCAGAAATTTCCGGTGCTTGCGACCATCCTTCCGCGTACTGCAAAGACGACGAAAGAATTTTCCTTGCGACACCTATTCGCAGAACCTGGGCGACTAGTAAATTAACTATTCCAGAAAGACTGAAAACAGACAAAAGCAAGAGAGCAAATATACTAGACCTTACAACCATGTTTCCCTCATTGAGAAAGTATAAAAGTATTGAGTTAATTACCGCTACTATACAGGAAATAGTTAGGACAGACCGGATTAACCGAAGCATGCGTTTAAGAATATCATGTTCAATACTGTGCCCGACCATAAACGCCATCCCCATTGACATGACCGCAAGAACAGATGAAAGGGAATCTTTTTGGGTGTGGCGCAGCCCGGGGAAAAGTACCAACGTTATGAACTCAATGAATAGCAGCGTTGAAGCTATTGCTAAAGCCGGATAAGAGAAAAGACTTCTTTTTGGATTGATTTTTACCTGCACCTCGTAACCTTATGTATAAGGAAGACCTCGATCTATAAAAATGATTCTTTCATGATGGAATCGATTAACCAAATTTCGGTCAATTATCTTCGTTGGATTAGAAAACGACGAGCGCTCATAAACAGCGCAATCGTCAATTTTTGTCCCAGAAGGCGCTATGATCCTTACGTGTAACCGTGACAAAGAATCCCCCAAAGAAGGTAAGGGGAGAGCAATTCTAGTTGACGCTATGCCTGTTGCCTGCAGCCATACAGGAACTTTCTGCGGTAAGTTAAGCAGCCATTGAATTGGTTTTGAACTATTCGCCCTCCGAATCGGTCTCGATCGGAGTAGGCCTTTAACTGGACACCGCAAAAACTTCTGGAAACGTCTTGAATTTTCATTACCTATAGACTCTTCTGTCGTTTTTTTAATCTTCGTTTCACTACTAGAAGATGGCTGTAATTTTTGCTTAGGTACTGGCCAGGGAGAAATTGCCTCTGCCAGACCAAGCCTAGGTCTCAATGCTGGAGTTTCTAGCGATAGTTTAATTGTTCCACAATCTACAGACTCAATATCAGATTTTACACAGAGCATAAAACTATCGGAGAGACGATCAACAAGCGTGTCAAGGTGTTTTTGATATGTTGATTTCACATAGGAGGATACATATTCGTTAATCGTGACAGCGAGTTGCTGGGTTCCGTCACCATATTGACTTATATTGTTAAGTTTAACAATATAACCATCGTAAAGATTTTTGAGCATCTCATCATTAACAGTCGGACATGAAACTCCTGGCGGCAAAATTAACGAATAATTAATACCACCTTCTAAGGCAATCCCACATATAATCAAGGCAATTATATGATTATTTTTGCTACGTCTACACAGCGTAATTGGGTTTCCGGAGTGGTCACTTGAATCCACGTTGAAGAGGGGCCTCGCTTCATGAAAGTGAGAGGCAGGCTTACGAATTTACTGCGACGACATAGACCTTTTTCTTTATCCGCAAACAACCGGCTTATTTCGGCGAACGCCATGTCAAAGGAAGGTATGACTCACCCGAAGTATTTTACTATCCAAGAACCGCCACGTTTCGACATGCCGATTCACGTAGTCGCTATACGCTAGATAAAACCTAGCGTAACGACGAGCCGTTTCGCTGTCATAGGACCATTCAGGCACAAATAAGCTCTTTTCTTCGTCTAGCCCATGGGATTATCGATTATCCAGCGGTATCCCCCGCCAGCACGATACTTCTTCATAATACCCGCAGCATATAACCTAACTGCTCTAATCTCTGCGTTAAGCAAACTAGCAGCACGCACCCGACTCCTGAGCTGTTTTACCATTATTGCCCCACTAGAATCCCATGGGTGTAGCCGGTTAGGTGCATCAAAAACTAAATCATTCACTTTCTCTATGTATTCCTCAAGGAGCCTAGAGAGCTGCTTTGCCGATGAATATAACCGATCAACGTCCTTGCCTGTCACCAACCTGAAATCTTTATCAAACACGCAAGTAAGCGACGGAGGAATCAAAATAGTTTCCTGACTCTTCTCGCCTTCCAAATCTGAAACCGTAATTACAACATGCTCACAAGGCTCATCAACAGAAATAATCTTTGCATCTTTCGCTTCGGCCAATTTGACCCTAAACTCTTTATCATTAAATACTTGATGCTGGTCCTTGCTCATATTTACGCCGTCCCTGTATTCGTAATTATGTAATGAATCAGGATTTCCGCCACCATCTGGCACAGGTGCTAATGTTACCTTGAAGCAGTGCGGGCAAACCGCTCCAACAGCCCGATCCCCCATTTCCCTCGCAACAGCCTCTGGAATGCTCTCGTGCCCAGTCTCGGCCTCAGGATTTGGTGTCGGTGGTATTGCTTCAGTCATAACTAAATTACTCCATTTGACTATGCCAGCCATTATAAATAATGGGATCACTTATAGCAATACGCATGCCGTGCGGCTAGAACTTCACCGCCTCCAGGTGTATTTATCTTTACTATGTCTTATCATGATCCGCTTGACCGCAACCGAACCGTGAACTCTCAGCAGACCGGAGCGCAACCCCCGCGCAAACTATGCGGGAGCGCTCCCGGCAGGGCCTAACAGGTTATTGATAGAGGTGATACTTTTTTATTTTCTGTCCAATACAACCAGATGTTCAATATGTGGCGTGCGCGGGAAAAAGTTGTAGCCGCGGTGGGCGCGGATGTTGTACTTCTCAGTAAGGAGAACGGCGTCGCGTGCTTGAGTAACGGGGTTACAGCTGAGGTAGATAATGCGCGGCGGCGCAACTTCAAGCAATTTGGCTACAACGTTAGCGTGTAATCCGGCGCGCGGCGGGTCAACGATGACAACGTGGTTAGGGGTGATGAAGTCGAGAGCTTTTTCGCTGGGCGCGAGGATGGCGCGGGCATTGGTGCGCCCGAGGGCGGTGATGTTGCGCTGCATTTCAGCAACGGCGGACTCGTTGATCTCAATGAGCGTGACGTTATCGCCGCTAACGGTCAGTCCGATTGTGCCGACGCCAGCGTAGAGGTCAATCACCGGAGGATTTTCTCCGTCGGTGTCACTGTTGGCGGGCGTTGTACGCTTTGGACAAGAAGTCCATTCTCGCATATCGCGCAGGGCTTGCTCGTACATAGGTATATTTACCTGAAAAAATCCCTCGCAGGCATAGCGGAATGGCGTGCCAAGAATCGTATCGGTGAGTGTAGTATCGCCAAATTTTGCGAGGCGTGCGGTGACGCGGCTAGCTGGGCTGCGCGGGTCAGAATATATAACCTCCCCGCCCTGCGCGGGCAACATTTCTGCCTCTTCGTGCATGATGATATTTGGCAGCCTATCTTTTATATACAGCTGCCAGACACAGCTCCCCCGTTGATTACTACGAATGAGTAATGTTTTTAATTTGCGGGCAGAGATGTGCTTGCGGCGTAATATATCGCGAACGCTATGCGCGAGCACGATGACTTCGGGTGGCAATAAACTACATTCATTGACGATGATTTTGCCTTTGCTGCCACGACGGAAGAATGCGAGGTCAAGCGTATCGGGGTGCGATTCGCCTGCTCTCTCGCTAAACCAGCTAAATTCTACCTTATTGCGGTATTGAAATTCGCGTCCATCAGTATACACGTTGATTTTGTGCGGCAATACAATAGCATGCAGCTTAAAGGCTTCTTCAATCAGCGCTGCCTTGTAGTGCTGTTCGGCGCTAAACGTCATGATTTGCCACGGGCTTGTGCTCAGGTAGCTATCGGCGTCGCGCGGTGCGATGCGCTCGGGCGAGGCGTGCAGGACTTCGGTGACGATGCCTTCAATAAAGTGCGCTTTCTTTTTTGTTAGGCGAAATGTCACGGTTTCGTCTGGTAATCCACCCCACACGAAACATTTGCGTCCATCGCTTAGCGTTCCGAGTGCTTGCCCGCCGCCGACAATCTTTTCGAGCGTCACTGTTTCGTATCGTGGCTGTTTCACTATCCTATTTTACCGGTTTTGCAGAGGCTTGAAAAGCTTGATTATTAGAGTTTGTACTACAATGGAAAAAATAATGATTTGGAGTGAGGGGTAGGTGTTGTGCGGAAAATGAGGCAGCGAATTTCGATATATGGCGATTCAAATGTGTGGGGCGCACGTTTTGGAGGAAGCCGCATACCGTATAGCCGCCGTTGGGCGAACCAAGTGCGTCGTATGTTGCGCGGGAGGGCGGATATTACTGTCGATGGCGTATGCGGACGTGTTGCAGGCAGTTTTCGTACTGATAAGCCGCATAAAAATGGACACGATTATTTTGTTGAATGTTTGCATGTGGCGCTTCCTGTTGGCTTGGTGATCATTGCGCTTGGTACGAATGATTTGCAGCAGCGATTTCACCGAACAGCCGATGATATCGTAGCTGATCTAACATGGTATGCTGAATGCGCTAGTGGTGTGCGCGTCGTATATATTTTGCCACCACCGTTTGCGGTTGACGATACATCTGGGCCGGAATTTACATCGGAGTCGCTTGCGGTACAGCAGCAGCTAATAACGCGTCGTACCGAGCTGGGCGATACGATTGTGCTGGGTAGGCTTCCGCTGTCTGACGGATTACATTTTTCGCCACGCGGGCACGACAGAGTTGCAAAAATAGTCAGAAATTACATTCGAGAAAAGCTGTAACGGAAACAACGCCTTAGTTTGTTTGCCCGTGCCACGCTTCTTCAGCGGCTTGTGCTTCGCCGCGCGCTGCTGGCCACACCCAGGCGTCAATCTCTGGTAAATCAACGCCGTTTGTTTTGATGTAGGCGGTGTTTTCATCGATTTTCGCTTGGTAGATTGCAGCGCGGTGTTCAGCCTCTTCAAATGGCATGACGCCGCGTCGTCCGAGTTGCCGCAGCGCAGCGATCGCGAGATCGTAACGACTAGTCTCATTGCGTACGTGCATGTCAAATGGTGTCGTTGTGCTGCCGATCTCCTTGTAACCGCGAATGTCAAAGCGGTGCGAATGCACGTCATAGTTAAATAGAATCGACTTAAGTGTTTGCGGGTAGCCGTGGAAATTGAAAATGACTGGTTTATCGTGCGTAAATATCTCGTCGAATTTCTTTTGCGTTGCAACATTGCGTAGTGTACCAAGTCCCATGGTTGTCAGGCTGGACACATTAACGCAGCGGATTTTTGCCGCTGGACATTCGGTTTTGATGATATCAATTGCTGCCATCGTTTCCTTTGTCGGGTAGTCGCCGCAAGCTGCCATTACGATGTCTGGGTTTTCATCGCTAGCGAAATCCCAAATCATCAAACCTTCGCTGACCTGCTGGCGTGCTAATTCGGTTGATAGCCAGCGTGGCTCAAGCGTTTTACCGGCAACGAGCGCGTTGATTTGACGTACGCTTGATAACATTTCTTCAAGGCATACGAGCGTGACATTGCCGTCTGATGGAAAATAAACGTTCGAAAAGTTGCTTTGGCGGCGCAGAATGTCATCAATAAAGCCAGGGTTTTGATGGCTGAAGCCGTTGTGATCTTGCCGCCAGCCGCTTGATGTGAGAATATAATTCAGGCTCGGAATCGTGCCGCGCCAAGCGACGCTACGGCTTTGTGTGAGGAATTTAGCATATTGATCAACCATGCTTGAGACAACTTGCAAGAATGCCTCGTAGCTTGCGAACATTGCGTGGCGACCAGTTAAGACGTAGCCTTGCATTAGACCTTGCATATTGTGCTCGCTGAGCATCTCCATGACGCGCCCGTCTTGCGAGAGATCCTTGTCCCAGCTCATGATCGGCCACTGCCAGCTGCGGCTGGTAGCTTGGAAAATTTCATCAAGTTTATTTGAATATGTTTCGTCTGGGCTCATGAAACGAAAATTTTTGTTGTCAGCATTTTGGCGGAAGACCTCTGCTAAATAGGCGCCGGCGCGTCGCATACTGCTTGAGCCGATTGTACCGGGCGTTTCGGCATCTTCGGCGAAGTCGTTGATATTCGGTAATATGAGTGGTTTATAAACACCATCGCCGCCGTGCGCGTGTTTACTCATACCGAGGCGTTTTTCAGGCGTGCTTGGCAAAATATCGCCTACGAAGTCTCCAAATCCGGTGAGCTCGCTAAACAGCTCGTTAAACTTATAGCTCTTTAGCCAGTGGTTTAAGATCTTCAGTTGTTCAGGGTCGGATTTTGCCTCGCTGAGTACAGTCTGATGTGCTAGGCAGTTCCCCTCAATTTTATTGCCTTCAACCTCTTTCGGTCCTGTCCATCCCTTGAGTGTGCGCATAACAATCATCGGCATGCGCGGCGCAATTTTGTCGCTGCTAGCGCGAATTTCCGCAACGAGCGCATGCGCCCATTCAAGCGCCGCTGCCATCTCGTCGTGCGGGTCAACACCTTCTTTTGTCGCGTCGACAATACGAGGTTCGTAACCGTAGCCGCTGAATAATGTCATTAGTTCGTAATTGCTCATACGCCCGAATACAGTTGGTGCGGAAATTTTGTAGCCGTTGAGATGAAGAATCGGCAGTACGACACCGTCCTTGCGCGGATTGAACAGCTTGTTCAAATGCCATGCGCCAGCGGTTGGACCGGTTTCTGCTTCACCGTCGCCTATTAAGCATGCTACTAGTAGGTTGGGATTATCCATCGCGGCGCCATAGCTCGTGCTAAGTGCGTAGCCAAGCTCCCCACCCTCTAGAATGACGCCGGGCGTTTCGGGATTTGAATGGCTAGGAAACCCGTACGGCCAGCTAAATTCACGGCATAGTTTGCGGATGCCGGCGAGATTCGGTTGCATGCTTTGATCAAAATGCCCAAGGGTGCCTTCAAGGAACAAGTTGGCTTGCAATGCCGGAAAGCCATGCCCCGGACCAAGCACGAACATAGCATCTTGATCGTGTTGTTTTGCGAAGTAGCTGAGGTGCGCGTATGCGAAATTAATCCCCGGTCCACTGCCCCAGTGTCCCAAAATGCGCGATTTTACGTCGTCAAATGTAACGTCGCGGCTGAGTAGATGGTTTTCTGCTAGAAAGATTTGCGCCACAGTCAGGTAATCAACTGCACGCAAGTATTGTTTGATAGATTGTTTATCGTGTGTCTTCATATTAACTGTATTATAAAGCTTATGGTTATGTTTTGCTAGAGCATTGTGCTGGGTTGGGTTGTTGCGGTATACTGTAAATGGTAGTAAATATTATCAGGAGGCGATTATGAGCAAGCTGACGGATATTATTTCATTAACTCATCAAGACGCAGAGCGTCTAGCACGGGCGGGTGTGTACACGATAAAACATCTACTCTTAGCTGGATCAACATCGGCCGGTCGAATGTGGCTCGCCGATCGGTCGGGGCTAGACGATCATGTAGTAAAGCGCTGGGTGCACCAAGCTGACTTGCTGCGTATCGCAGGAATGACACCGCTGTGCGCCGAATGCTTATGTAAAAATGGCGTGCTTACCGTGCCAAAGCTTGCGTATCGCGCTGCCGCTGCGGTATATGAATTATGCGCGTGCGAAACGAATCTGCGGATAACGTACAGCGAGATAGCGGCATTTATCGCTGAAGCGAAAAAATTGCCAAAAATCGTACACCATTAGATTATACTAAAGGGTATGAAGCGGCATGTAGCAACTCATGGGCAGCATTTCTTGCGCGGTTCGCGACTAATCGGCGAGTTAGTTGGGCACAGCAATATCCGCCGGCGCGACACAGTGATTGATATTGGCGCAGGCAGTGGCGCGATTTCAGCGGTGTTGGCGCGTCGGGCGGCGTGTGTGATAGCATATGAAAACGAGTCACAAGCGCTTATACTTTTGCGGCGTAATATGGCACGTTATGGCAACGTGAAAATCGTAGCACAGGATTTTTTGCGCGCTGAGTTACCGCGTGAGCCATATAAGGTTTTTGCGAATATTCCTTTTTCTTTGAGTTCAAAGATCGTCGCAAAGCTAGCATTTGCTGATGCCCCACCCCGCGCGATATACTTGATTGTGCAAAAGCAGTTTGCTCAGAAGTTAGTGCTGGACTCAGCGCATTTTCATAGTGCACTCGGACAAGCACTGGCGCCATGGTGGGCGGTGCGGATTCGCCGTCCGCTGCGTCGCAGCGATTTCACGCCGCCGCCTGCGGTTGATACGGTGCTATTGGAGCTGAAGCTGCGTGCTGAACCATTGCTTGATCCTGCTCTAGCGCGCAATTTCAGCACGTTTGTTTACAATTGCTACCATGATCCGCGAGCGTTTCGGCAGTTGTATCGTGGTGATTTGAAGCCTTCGCAGTTGAATACTCAGCAATGGCTGGCATGTTTTTCGGATTGTGTGCGGTGAGGGCGAGTTAGACTTATTAGCCATATTTTAGCATAAAGAAGGGTTGTTTATATGATATAATATACGTGCTATGGATATTGAGAAGAGTATAAAGCAACCTAGTGAAGCCGAAGCTGTCTTGAAATTACAACTCCGACATAGAGAATTACTACAGGAAAGTTCTGTAATGGAAAAGATTTACACCCAGGCAATCCTTGGTGGTCATGACGAGTTGGTACAGCATGGGCAACCAGTAGTACTTGGGTCAGAATACAATGGTTTACGTTTTTTGTTTATAGCTCTACAAATGTCGTCTGAATTAGAGCCTGAAAAAGTAAAGTCTCAATATTTTACCGTAGGAAGATACGTAAAAGACGCTGCTCCGCCTGATGCTGGGCTTGGAATAACAGACGACGAACTTGAATTTGTGGATGCTATGTTCAATGAGGCTAAAGAGCTTGTCTCTTCTTACGCTCCTAACTATAGCTTAGAGTCTGGCATTCTTCGAGGTTAGTTGAATGTCAAAAGAACAGAATAATTTTAGCAGTTTTGTGATTGTTGGTCTCGGTCTAATCGGCGGGTCGATAGCAAAAGATTTGCGCACAAAGTATCCCGGCGCTTCTATCGTCTCGATTGACTCTGATAAACAGTCGATTGATGACGCGATGCAGCTTGGTATCGTTGATAAAGGGATAGACTATGCGGATTTGCCGCGTTTCGCACAGGTAGTTGTACTGACGCCGCCTGTTGGTCAAGTTATACCTTGCGCCAGGAGGGTTTTCGATTCTTTGAATAAATCTAAAAATCGCGCCTTTGAACGCTGTGTTGTTTTCGATGCTGCTAGCGTGAAAAAGCCGATAGCGGCAGAATTCAAAAAGCTTACAGCCAAAAGCCGCGGTGTCGAGTTTCTAGCTACGCACCCGATGGCAGGCACGGAATTTAGCGGTTTCAGTCACGCTCGAAAGGACTTGTTTCGGGCTAAACCATGGATGGTGTGCCGCCACTCAGAGAATAGCGATGAGGCTGTTTCTGGCGTTTGCGAGTTGTTGCGCGGGCTGGGCTCTCGCGTGGTGTTTATTGACCCCGATGAGCATGATAAATCGGCAGCAGTGGTGTCTCATGCGGTTATAATATTGTCGAATATTATATTTGATTATATCGCTAGCGTTCATCCTGAAGCGCTAAAGCTAGCTGGCGACGGATTTACCAGCACGACGCGCATAGCTAGCGGCAATCCCGAGCTTCACAAAGATATAATTTTGCACAATTCAGAGTATACGGATGCTGTTTTGAAGGAGTTTTCGCACTTTCTCGACGATAAGATTGCGAATCTTTCTGTTAGTGATGCGAAGTTGCTGCAAGAATATTTTACGCAAAACATGAATCGGCGGAACGAATGGATTCGCCGCAAGGAGTGAGTTGGCTTAAAGTTTTTAATTAAACCGGGCGTGTGGTATAATTATTTTTGTCCGTAAGCGGTGATATTGGGTCGTCGCCAAGTGGTAAGGCACTGGGTTTTGGTCCCAGCATTCGCAGGTTCGAATCCTGCCGACCCAGCCAAATTAGAGAAAAACTCCGAGAGGTCGCCCGCACGGGCGGCTTTTGGGTTGGCGGCGTGCAGCGCCGACCAAGCGGTTTCAGGGGGTGATTTGATTTTACCGTCGCTGAAAGCGACGACGTTTTTATCTTTTAACAATAGGTTCGACCCGAATATGTCCAGCAATAGCGTTTTTTGCGCGTCAAAATCCCGATTTTCAACGATTTTACAGATTGAACCTACTGTTAAAACCCAACGGCGCATGGGTTCGACCCACGCCGTACCGCCACGCTCCAAACGAGCTAATCGCTCGTCAAAAGTTGCTTGCTGGCTCATCAACTCGGCTTTCTTTTCAGTGAATGTCTGTCGGTCAATCACTTGGTCGAGGTAACTATCTAGAAGCAACTTTTGTTTGGCGGTCAAATCGGCGACTTGTCGCCGTAAATCTTCACCATCAGACAGATTATGGCTACTTTCGGTGCGCTCGTCCGCCTCTATTTTGTCCAGTAACCACGTTATCGCCTCGCTTGGCAATGAGTAGTCTAGCAACAACGCCGAAAGTTGTTCCCATAGCACCACCTCTCTTACTGCTGGCTGGCTACATTTGACCGCCTTGTTCTTGCGTCTACATCGGTAATATGTCCACTCGTGATGATTGCCGTTCTTTTGCGTCTTCGTCTTGGTTTCCGCTGTAATGCCCATGCCGCAAGAACAATGCAGCAAGCCCAGAAAAGGAATGACAGGACGCTCAGCAGCCGTAGGCTGCGCATGTCCGCGCCGTTCCATGACGCGCTGGCATTGGTCGTACAAAGATTTTGAGATAATCGTTGTATGTTCGCCTTTGTGCAGCTCGTCGTTATACATAAAATAGCCGTAGTAAAAAGGATTTTTCAAGATCTTTTTTATACGATCATCTTTTATCTTATTGCCGCCGCGCTTGATCGCGCCCTTGCGCTTATTATAGCGACCGTCCGTCTTAACTCCATTGTCATACAGATATTGCGATATTTCGCTCATTGTCTTGTCGCCCTGCGCGTACAGCTTAAAAGCCTCGGTAATTTTAGGCGCAACGCGCCTATCAAGCACAATCCGCTTGGTATTTTTGTTATTGATATAGCCAATCGGCGCAATGCCTGGCATTTCGCCGCGCCGAACCTTTGTCCGCAGCCCACGCTTGACATTTTCCGAGAGATTATCGACAAAGTGCTTGCTCTGGCTAAACTCCAGTGACAGCATATACTTGCCTTGCGGCGTGTTCTCAAACCAAAAGTGCGGAAACTTGAGATCGACAAGTATACCCTCATCAAGTAGATATAACAGCAAGCCGCTATCAACAGGGTTGCGCGACAATCGATCAGGTAGCCATGAAATTATACCGTCCGCCTCGCCTTGCCGTATACCGTCAATAATTTTGTTAAACTCTGCGCGACCTGGGCTTTTGGCGGACTGCTTTTCGATAAATACTTTGACAATATCAAGGTCGTCGCGGCGTGCCAGCGCCCAACCCTCGTCAAGCTGCGAACCAACAGACAATACCTGACGATCTTCTGCGTCGGTACTCTTACGCGCATACAGGTAATAGCGCAATCTTCGTCGCTCCATACACCCCGCCTCTCCTTTAGAACTCAAAAGACCGTTCCGCTGGAATTACAATTCGACTTGCGCCAAAAAGTTGCGAAACGGTCATTTGAACCATAAAAAACGGCGCAAAAGTCATAAATTGTAATTCCACTTTCTATCATAGCACGAGAAAACACACTTGTCAAATATATTCTACCTAGTAGGTATACTTATGGTATTTGTTATACCGATATTCTGCACAAAATCTCGGTCGTGGGACACAATCAGGACGCCTCCATTATAGTTTTTTAACGCGTGTTCTAGCGCTTTGATTGTCGGTATATCAAGATTATTGGTCGGCTCATCAAGAATCAATAAACCAACATTATTGGCGGCTATTCCTGCCAAGAGCACCTTGGCACGTTCACCTCCGCTCAACTCACTGCCTGGTGTTACTTGAATAATATCTTTCTTGAGATTGAACCGAATAAGTAAATTAATTGCGTCATGCAATTCAAGTGATGGCGCAAGGTGACGAAGGTTATTGAGCGCAGAGTCGTCAGGTAACGGCAATGTTTGATTTTGATCGACGTAGATAACATTTGCTTGCTTGCTGGCATGAACATCGCCAGATGAAGCAGGAGTGTCACCCATGATACCGCGTATCACAGAGGTCTTTCCTGAGCCATTCTTACCCTTCAATAAAATCTTATCGCCAGTGCGAATCAGGAATGACACGGGACCGATCATGTGCCCATTACCATAGTCAATTTCCAGATTAGATACGGAAAGCAGATTTAGTTTCTTGCCCGCTTCTTCCTTGAAAAGAAACTTTAGCGACACATCTTCTTCCGGTCGCTCCGGTTCCTCGAGTTGTCCGAGTCGACTACTCATGCCGCTGGCTGCGCTTGCCAGTCCACTTGCGGCTTTTTCTTTACGAAAATGAGCCGTGAGCTTATCGTTGTCAGAATTTGAGCGGTTTGATCCAGCGGAATTTGCCTTAATCCGTGCTGCCCTCGCAGCACGATCAAGTCGCTTCTTTTCTTTTTCATACTGTTCGTAGCGATTAAACGTTGCTTGCTTTGCCCTTTCACGGGCTTCAACATATTCATCATAACCGAGTCCATATTGCCGCATACCTTGATCACCGCCCATAAGCTCAATAATACGGCTTGTTGCATTTCTTAGGAAACGGCGGTCATGCGAGACCATCAAGAAAGCCGCATTTGAGCCCTCAATAAATTTTTCCAATACAACGACACCTTTATCATCGAGGTTGTTAGTCGGCTCATCCAATAAGACAACATCGTAGCGTGAAGCAAATACCGCTGCAAGTGCAATTCGTGTTCGCTGACCACCAGAAAAATTACCAATTTCTTTATCTGTATTGATAGAGGATATATCGGCGCATTTAAGTGCTTTTTCTAGATTCGCATCAAATGACGCCACCTCAAACTTGCCATATTTCTCGAGCGCATCAGCATATAGCAGGAGAGTTCGTTCACTCGAGTCATGCTCAAGATTCGCACATTGCTCATCAAACTGTTCGCGCGCATCCTTGACACCGGTCACTTCCTCGATAAATTCATACACACTATGATCTAGCCAATCACGCATGTCCTGTGGCAATATCCCGATTTCTTCGTTGGTTTTAATGATTTCTCCAGAGGTTGGAGTTAGGTCACCATTAATAAGTTTTAAGAGGGTTGTCTTGCCTGCGCCGTTTGAACCGACGAGGCCGATCTTATCACCAGTGTTAATAGAGAACGACACATCGTGAAGGATTTCTTTGCTACCGGTAGCGTAGTTGACGCGATTGAGGTTAATCATGCTAACATATTATAAGATTATTCTTTACTGTTAGGCAACTTTCCTGAACTCTCAAAATGTCAACACCCCTGCCATGAAATGGTAGCCGAACCACCAGAAACACCCTTTACAACTAAAAAGAAATTCGGCGGGGGGAAATCTCAAAAAATAAGGCAAAGGGTTCTTCTGGTGGGGCGAGCGCGGGCTTGTCCGGGAAGGCGTTGGGACTGAGCCTACACGACTCAGCTAGCATTGCGCTGGAAATAGGTTCGAGCAAACTCGTAAAAGTGAGTCAAGTTAGAGAGTAGATCCAAATTATCGCCCATTTGGGTGATTTTTTGATTCATATATTCTATTTTCGTCAAAGACGAATATCGTTTCCTCTGGAGGGCAATCTTTGAACCAACTTCAGCCGTGTTTTACTGCTGATAGTTAGCACCATTTTCTCGGAAATAACAGATAGATTTTGTAGTTTTCAATTTTACATAGATTCCATCCACGAACTATAACTGACTGTAATATTTATCAGACTCTCCTCTAGACTTTTCTTTTCGCTCAAGATTTCCGACTTTTCTCGTTTAACTTGACTTCTCGAGCGAAAAAGCCAAGTTTATCAGGGTGATTGATTGCGAGTATGGAAGCGGTGTGGTGTAGAACGGCAAAGCCGTTGTCTATGGCGGATGTCGAGAGCCTATTTGCTTAATTCTTTATCAATTAAATGTTGGACCCAAGCGTCTGTATATAGGTAATCTCTATGTGGCTTATCATATACACAATAGTCTGACTTGCAATTGGATTTATTTGGTGCGTTACTTGCTGGTCTTACTTTATACTTACGCCACATATCTGTATGCCAATTTATTGTCTTTATATAGCCTTTCTCTTTCAGCTTTTCTAAAACCATACTTGGTTTTAGAAGATGAACGTTAGCCACTGGCACTTGTTTTTCTTTTATAGCAACAACTGCTTTGTCGTATTTTTCCATTTCCTGTGGATTGTCTGGGTTGTACTTAACGAATTCTATCGCTAAGTCTGATGATGAACGATGATTGCCAATTTTTGGTATCAAGTATGCCTTAAACGAATACTTTTGTGAGTTTTCTATTTCTGGTTCAAGTAGTCCACGATAATCTTTGACGAAGTTTATCACAGATTTCTCATCTTTACTAACAGGTAGAGTTCTTTTTAACGACCTTGAAAGCTGTATTGGTATAAAAAGAGTATCAATCAGAGTATATCGTTCGCCGAACTCCTTAGCTAGCCAGTCTTCAAAGTTTAGAACCAATGCTTGACTTTCGCCTACCAATTCTTTATCAAGAGCCGGTAGATTGCGATGTTCAATTTTGTTACGTAGTTTTATAAAAAGTTCAATATTTCTACGAATAGGGTCGGTTTCATCAAAAATTTTTGTTACTGATTTTGACAACTCCCATGCCTTTTTATCGCCATCAATTTTCTTATATCTACCGTTCTTTTCCCTATAGAAATAGTTTATCTTTTCACGCTCAAAGTAGGCGTGTGTTATGGCAGTCCAGGCAATAATCATTAAAACTGTAAAATTCCCAGTTCTAAATGAGCTTCTAGGGTCGTTGTATGTTGATATCGCCTGTGTAGCAGAATCAATAGACTTGTTTAGCAGTTCTTTAACACTCTTTGGAAGCCGCTTACTCATAGCTCCATTATATCAAGTTATAATTCAAAATATTCGTGAGCCATTTTGTCAGACCGCTTCTCAAAAGCTTTATGCGGAATATCTGACTGATCACTGTCATCAAGCTTAGTAGCCACATTTTTTATGCATAAAGTTTTTAGGATTTGTTCTAGTTCTAGTTCTAGTTCTAGTTCTAGTTCTAGTTCTAGTTCTAGTAATAGCAGTATATAGAGGAAGACGCTATGAAACCATTGAGACTTTGTCTGGTATACTTGCCGTATATTGACGCTTAGACTGTGAATTGTTATTGTGAGGACAGTTAAAGGCAAGGAAAAAATATGGAGACGAACAAAAAACTTATCACCGCCGCGGGAGGCAATGGCACAGTAATTGAGATTCTTGATCATACGCTTCTTCGGCGAGATTACGAGTCGCGTGGCAAGATTCTTGAGCGTGATTTTGTCGCGCGCGGCGTTGAGCAGGCCGGTTTCCTCATTCCGAGTGAACGACACTTTGAAATGGCTGGTGGCGAATTTTGCGGTAATGCGACACGCGCTGCAGCTGTCTTGCTTAGTCAAGTGCAGGATGAAAATAATGTATCTTTTTCAGTTTCTGGATTTAATGGCGTTGTTAGCGCTTCTGTTGAACGGCGAAGTAATACTACCTTTTTCGTTAAGGCTTCGTTTCCAGGTATGGAGATTGGGGTAAAAACTGTACCGCTTGAAAACGGTACAGTTGTTTCAATTGTTGATTTGGGCGGTATTGTGCATGTGATCGTTGAAGGGGCTTTCCCTGCTGACTATATTCCGCAACACCGTCAAATTGTTAAGTATCTTGGACTGCGCAATCGCGATGCTGTTGGCGTTGTTTGGTATCAAAAAGCGACGTCGGATACGATTACGATTCATCCTGTTGTATGGGTGCGAGCGGTTGACACCTGCTACTATGAATCATCATGCGGATCGGGAACTATTGCGGTTGGTAAAGTTACAGGTAGTCAGTTGATCACTCAGCCAACCGGTAAGACTATTTCGGTTGAGTTCTTTGAAGACCGTGTAGTGTTGGCTAGTGAAATGGAAATTGTTTATTGAGGCGTACAGCATCTCTCTAGAGTAATTACTGATTTGCCTTAATCCTAAAATCTACTGGACCGTATAAAGCTGTCTTATCGTAAAATGCCGCCCATTCGCGGTCGCCATACGAAAAGTGCCACCATTCGCCGTAGAATGGCGCGAAACCTTCGGCGATCATTGTATCATGGAGGCGCCGACGGTTGGCGATTTGGTTAGCGGATAGTCCTGCTGCGTATGTTTTGATGATATCCAGATTAGAGTAATTCGCTATACTACTTCCCATATCAAGAGGTTTATCATTCTTGTCTACGATCGTTAAGTCGACCGCTGCGCCCATTGGATGTCCGGCAACGTCTGGTACGGCGATGAAATCGTGAGTTAAGCGTATTAAATCGTACTCAGGCATTTCCGGATTATCTTTTCGTAAGGCTGCTTTGCGTTTGCGAAAGTATGCCTGCTGAACGTTTGGGTGGCGATAGCCATACACAATACGCAGCCGCAAACTATCTTCTTGCAGGGTGTTATTGACTTTGGCTAATATTTGAGCGACGGTATCGCGTACGACGATCAGTCTGCCGGTATAGGCATGCATATCAGATTGCTCGTATTCTGCAATTATCGTCGGACTGTATGTTCGCACATCGACCAATGGCTCTTGGCTATTGCCTGGCTGAACAGCCGCCATATCATCGTATGTCAAGATTCGTTTGTTCTGTATATTGATGTTTTTTGATGTGATCTTTGACATAAAAACCTCCCTAGATAAAATTAATAAAGTTATTATATCTAAGGAACGAGAGGTAATTAAAAAAGGAACCTCCCGCGGTCCCATCCTTATTCTATGATTCATTACTGAATTATAGCGCTCAGTACCGGCTCTACGATGGATCGCGATTTCGGTTGTGTGACTTTACGGCTTCACTCCCGTGGTGTATTTTGACACCCAGCTCGTTCCGGCGTGACTGGAACTCAGACGCTTTATAGTACATAGTGTATATGAAGATGCTGTACCGCGCAAGACTTACAGTATGACTTTCCTGATAACATTTGCGGTAACATGGGCTGTTAAGTAAATCAGCGTAAACTTTTTAGGTGATTTTATTTAGCGAATTTTAGTCATAAATCCCTTAATTGAGATCGTTCCTCTTCGGTTAGTTCTCTTCGTTTGAAGTATTCTTTTATCTCGTCTTCTATAAAACAGAATACCCAGGCGAGGAGGATGAATATAATTGGAAAAGCGACTAAATGCAAAGCGTAAAATAATCCAATGGGCAGACTTATAAGTAGAACTGCCAAAATAGGTATAAATGATTTTATGCTCGTTTTGCGAATAGTGTACCATTCTGTAAAGAATAACGTAATTGATATAAATAGAATTAACGTTTTCATAATGTTATCTCCGCTCTTTTCTATGGAAATTAATTAGTTTTTTAGCTGTTTCGTAGGACACTTCACCATCAAGAGCCAGTTGTTTAACTAAGCTGGTAAACGTATCGTTGTCCGGCGGGCTGCTAGAAACTTTTTGAATCAACTTGTCTAGGCGTAACCGAATAGTTGGATAAGAGACATTGTAATATTTAGCCATTTCTTTTAGAGAGCCCGAATTAATAATAAATTGCCTTGTGAATTCAAGATCTTCTTCGGTTAATAAGGTCAGCCACTGAGGAAGTTTGTTCGTAGATATCTTTGCTATCTCCTTTCTATCCTCAGATTAAACCTAAATAATATTAAAGTCAAGTTTAATATTATTTAGGTTTTATTGTTTTAGCCAATTTCTTCAAACGATTTCTAATAGCCCGTTTATTGAAAAAAGGAATGCGCCGCCGATAGCAGCACATTCCTAGCTGTATTGCTTTTATGAGCTACCTTTTCTCTCCGTAGCCTTTCGTCAGCTTTTTATTGCGCAACTTCAATACTACATCTGCCGCTTTTGCTAGTTGCTTACTATGTGTGACGACGATGACACATTTGCCGTTATCATGAGCTGCTGAGCGTAGAGTAGCGATGATATCGCTGGCGGTGGCCTCATCTAGGTTGCCAGTTGGTTCATCAGCGAGAATAACTGGCGCGTCGGAAACAAGGGCGCGAGCAATAGCGACACGCTGCTGCTGTCCGCCGGATAGTTTGAGAACATTGCGGCGGATATGGTCGTCATCTAAGCCCATGTCGCGCAAGGTTTCGGCGGTGGCTTTTGGATTGACGAGTTTCAGGTTTTCTAATGGCGTTAGGTAGTCGATCAGATTGTAATTTTGAAAAACCAGCGAGATAGTGTGCTTGCGGTGATATGAATAACCCCGATCGGCAATATTTTGATCGTCAAAGAGGATCTGCCCGCCGGTCGGTTCGTCTAGACCGGCGAGTAATCCGAGCAATGTTGATTTACCGGCGCCGGATTGCCCGACGATAGCGTAGAAGTTTCCTGGCTGGAAATCGTAGCTAATACCATTAAGCACATTGCTTGTACCGTCAGCGTATGAGTAGATAATGTTGTCGAGAGTTAGTGTTGACATAAAGTTCTCCTATCGTAATGTGGTTAAAATTTGTTTTGGGGTGCGGCGTAGGATGGGCATAAGAGCGACTGCGCCGGAGATAATAACTACAGCAAGACCAAGGCTGGCTGCGAGAAGGTAGCTAACGAGCGGCGCAGCTTGCGGCTGAACGGTCAGCGTGCCGGCAACATGGCTGGAGTTATTCAATAGATTGGCTGTGAGGTGGTGCGATAGCACCTGACTACTAAGCGCGGCGACTAGTAACGCGGCGATAGCGACAAGTAATAATTCAATCATCACTTGCTCGGCGATTTGCCGTTTGCTTGTACCGATGGCGAGCAATGTGCCGATCTCGTGAATGCGGCTGCGCACCCAGAAAACCAACACGAGCGACAGTGTTGCTATTCCAGCGAGACTAATGCCAAGCGTACCGATGGCTAAAATGCGTTCAATACCTGCAATGCCATTGATGACGCTGGCAAACGAGGCAGCATTGTCGGTTAACTCTATTTTGCTCCATTCAAGCGGCAACGTTTTGGCGCGCCGGACGAGGTCTGGTAAGGCCCGCGGGTTGGAGGCAAAGTACGTGGCGCGGGTAAGCTGTCCAGAGCCAGATAGTTGCTGCGCCGCCGCTAAAGAAGTGATAATTTGGTTCTCTGCCTGATCGGACGGTAGCGGACCAGGCTTGTCAGTCTTGCCGCTGAATATGCCGGTGATAGTAAGATCAACTTGGCGGTCGCCTTGCTGTAGCTTTATGCGGTCGCCTAGTTTTAACCCGTTCTTTTGCGCAAAGGCCGTGTGGACTAGTGCTGCCTGCTGGGTATTTTCGCTAATATGTTTACCCTGCTCCAGCTGGTATAATCGCCCGGTAAATTGGCTGAGCGATTGGCTGTCGGTTGTGCCGGTGACGCCGGCTGCGGCATCGGCTTCGTCGCTGAGCTGAATGCCGCCGTCGATTAACGCTAGCCCATTTGGTCGAGCAGTTGTTTGCACTTGGTAGTTGCGCGCTCCTATCTCAGCAAGGCGCCGCACCGTATCGGCGTCTTTTATTGGTAAGCCTTCGCCTTTAGTACCGCTCAGGCTAAAACCGGCGCGGATGTTGCGCTCAACATTCAATCGTAAGTTTGTCATTGTCTGTCGCACTGCCACTGTGCTCATGAGCAATGTAAAGATGAGCGCCATCACTGCCAGGATGATGAGGCTGCGTGTGAGTCGGCGCGCCACCGCCGTCCACGCGCGTGTTAGCATGACCATCGCCTACTCAACCTCCGTCAGCAGCTCTTTCGGCGTCGATTGGGTGACTGGCCGGCTCGCGAGCAGCACCGAAGCAATGATAATGATTAATCCGACACTCCACACTGCGACGAGGTCACTTGGTACTACTTGCACAGAAACTTTTTCGAGCGTGCGCGATGAGACAACCGAGTCGGCGTTAGCACCAAGTGATGCGCCTTTAAGCTGTGACTCGCCTTCCTGTTTGGCATTATGCGCCGCTTGATTAACAATATGGTCGCCTACGCGTTGTGCTACCAGCCCAGTTGCGAAGAACGAAGCGCCAAAAGCGATGACCGCAATCATGACTATCTCTGCGATGTATTGCAAAACGATGTTTGATTTTGAGACGCCAGTTGCGAGTAATACGCCTGCTTCGCGTTTACGTTCGTTCATCCAGAGGAATAGTACGAGGCTGATGATAACGATGCTGAAGAAACCGGTTGCGATCAACATGCCGTCAATGAGGCTATATACTCCCTTGACTGCGCCCGTTACGCCTGCTAATTCTTGGCTATTTTTGGTTAACTGATACATGCGCCAGTTAACTGGCAATTTTTCCGCTTGCTTCAGTAGCTCATCAAGCTGTGTGCTGCCTTTGGTAAAAAACGTGGCGTCCTGGTAAATCTCTGTCTGTTCGGTATCTTTACTGAGCGTGCGTGTGGTAGCAATGTCGGTAAAGAACAAATTCTCAAACAGCTCGACTTGGTAAGTAGCCTGGCGCGGGTTGGTACCGCTAAACATTCCGACGATTTGTACGGTGGTTTCTTCTGTTGAGTTGTGCCGGTTGTCGGTGTCGTGCGGGTTAGCCTTGAGTGTGAAGGTATCGCCGAGCTTGCGTCCGTTTTTCTGCGCCCATTTCTCGTGCACGAGGACTTTATGCGTGTCGTCTGGCTTGATGTGCCGCCCAGAGGTTAGTTTAATTGAACCGGCGCGGAATTTATTTTCTAGCTCTGAAGTATTAACGCCTAATACATCGGCAGCGTTGCCGAATTGTGCTGCTTTGCTCGTATCGTAGCCGCTCGTGCCGTCTGGCAGCGATACTAATTTGGTATCGGGAAAGTCGCTCAAGACTTGCTGGCGTACTACGTAATTTGTTACGCTCGGCAGGCGTTTGACTGCGTTAATATCTTTACCGGACACAGTACCAGACCCGCGGTTCGTCCCGGGGTTTGTCCGCCGATTATTGCCCAAGGTAGCGCCGGTCATGAGCGTTTTGTCTAACTCTTTGGCTGCGTGGTCGGTTGAATGCTTGATAGCAAACCCGCTCAGCATGATGGTTGCCATCACAAGCAAGATTGCCAGTACGATGAGGCTTTTTAGTTTTTTCCTGGCGACGTACAGCCAGGCTCGGTGCATAAATGACATAAATCTCCTTTCATTACTTTCACATCGGAGTGTAGCACGCTAATATGAAAGTAATGTGAAATGGAGATTATGGTTTGCTGGTGTGAGTGGTGCGGTGGTTGGCTATGGTAGTCTGGCGTTCGGTACTAAAGTCGATTATAAAGCGCACGCCATCTTTGACTGGTGCAAATTGATACGACCAGCCGCGTGCGTCAAGGAGTAACTTTACAGTGTAAAGGCCAATGCCACTGCCAATTTTATTCGTTTTTCCCCTGCTTTGTCGTAAGCGGTAGAATGGTTCAAATACGCGGGTGCATTCGCGCGTACTGAGCGGCTTGCACTGATTTGTAACAGAGAGTACGTTATGATGAATGCGCACGCTAATCGTGCTGCCGCGATTACTGTAGCGCACGGCGTTTGAGATTACGTTTGACAAGACGCGCTGAAGCATGTCAGGATTAGCGCGGACTTTAAGCGGCGTAAGATCTGCTGCAAAGACCAGCTTCCGTGTTGACGCTAATAATTGGTAGTCGTTGATAACATGCTCTATGAGCTGGTCAACTCTCAACGTTTTTTGGCGCGCGACTGCTTGCTCGGCGGTTTGGCTAGCACGTAGCGTATCTTGTACCATAGCGGCCAGTCGGTCGACCGTTGCGAGCGATTCAGCTAATTGCTGCTCTCGCTCTGCTGCTGGTGTAACGCCGAGCTGTATATTTTCGAGCATAATTCGCAGGCTCGCAAGCGGCGTCTTGAGCTCGTGCGAAGCGGCGTGCAAAAAGGCTATTTTTTCTTTTTCGAGGCGCGTAATATGCGCGTTTTCACGTTCCAACGACTGAATAGTGCGGCGCAAATTATCATATAGCCGGTTGACATTGTTTCCTAGTACGGCGATTTCGTCTTGACCCTTACCTACGTAATGCGCGTCGGGCTGCAGCTGCTGCATTGCTGTGGTAACCTTTGCCATGCGGCGGATAGGGCGCGTGATAAACTGGCTGTAGCAATAAGAGAAGATAAGCGCCACGAGCAGAGACGCTGTCATCGTATATGGCAAAATCCGCAGCGTCGCTGCTTTTGCTTGGTTAACAGACTCGACATCGGCGAGGAGCTTGACACTCACTATGCCCGCCGATCCGCGCACTGTCGTCGTTCTAATGATGATTGACGCCGGATCAATATGCTCGCCAGCAATTGTCACGAGGCTTGTGTCAACTGGCTGCTCAGCGATGATATTAACTGCTTGAAACCCCTGAAATGTCTCGTCTCGTCCGTCGATCGTTAGTGTGATGGTGACGTTATGACGCAGCGCAAAGCTACGGGCAGTTTGTCGCATAGTATCAGCTGATTGTCCGCGTAATTGGCGGCTTAAATCGACTATCTGGGATTCAGCCGTCTGCTGTTTTTGCTGCAAGTAGACTGCTGGCATTAGTAAATAAATCAACCCGTGTGCTATGACGATCATTGCTGCGAGCATGCTGATTGACGCTAGGAATGTTTTAGGAAATAACGTCAGGCGCTTCATAGCGGTAGCCGACTCCTTTCACGGTAACGATGCGATCAAGGTGCAGTTGCTTGCGTAGATTTTTAACATACACGTCAATGACGCGGTCAAATGGCAACTCGTCGTTTGCCCATAGCGTATCTAGTATCGCTTGCCGGCTCCAGACGCGTCCAGGGTGGCTAACGAATAATTTTAGTAATTGGATCTCTTTTGGCGTTAAGGCGGCGCCCTGCCCCGCGTATTGGCTAGTATAAGCTGCGAAATCTACCTCTGCTTGACCATAATGCCAGCGTTTCGGTAGTGGCGGATGGCGGCGTAATAGCGCTTGCAGGCGTTTGTCTAAAACAGTGAGCGAAAACGGTTTGGTTACATAATCGTCCGCTAATCGATTAAAGCTGCTGATTTGGGTGGCTTCGTCGCCGAGTGCGGTTACGATAATGACTGGTATGTTGCTTGTTCGGCGTAATTGCTCAAGCACTTCTAATCCTGTCATGTCTGGTAGCATAATATCAAGTATGATGGCGTCGGCTTGCTGGATTTGGGCGAACGCTGATTGTCCGTCGTCTGCTGTTAGTACTCGGTAGTCGCGCGTACGCAGAAATCGCCCCGTGCCTTCGCGTAGTGCCGGTTCATCTTCGACCAGTAGAATCGTGGGGTGTGCTGTCTCCGGATCATCATGCGTCATATTGGCAATTATAGCATGAGCTCGGAGGCGGTTTGCCTGCTGCTCTATCGTCGGCTAGTAGCACGGGATATTTCGCTCTTCTGATTGACAACCGTTATATTTGGTCGGTATCATAAAACCATATGCGTAACAGATTGCCGAGCGTGTTCCGGTATAAGCTGCAGTATTTGCCGTACGATACGGCTGCGGCAATCGTAGTGACAGCGGTAACTGTGCCGAGTGCGCTAGCGCTTGCTGCGATTGTTGGCGTGCCGCCGGTAATGGGTTTGTATGCAGCGATGATCGCGCCGATTGTGTTTGGATTGTTGGCGCATACGCGGCGGCTGGTGGTTGGTCCGAACTCGCCGACGGCGATTTTAGTGGCGTCTGGTGCGGCGTTGGTCGCGGCGGCGGGTACGGCTGAGTATGTGAACGCAGTGTTTGTACTTGGGCTGATCGCCGGCGCGATACTGATACTGCTTGGTGCGGCGCGGTTCGGGTTTTTGTCGGATTTGATTTCGCGCCCAGTGATTATTGGTTTTTTGGCGGGCGTAGGCGTGCAAATCGTTGTGACGCAATTAGCGGCGTTATTAGGCGTGAAAGTTGCGGGACACGGTGAAGTATGGCATTATATCGGCTCAATTATGTCGCAAACGTCGTCAATCAACGGCATGACGGTGACAGTATCAATCCTTGTCATTGGCACGATGATAGTGTTTCACCGCACGCGCGTGCCCGGCGAATTGGTTGGGCTAATTGTAGCGGCGTTATTTGCGATAATATTTCACGTACAGGATTTCGGCGTGGCGTTTGCAGGAGAATTACCGCGCGGACTGCCGCGATTTACTCTGCCGCATATTGATTTTGATTTGATAACGGTGCTGCTGCCGACAGCGTTGTCGATCGTTGTGGTGTCGCTGGTGCAGGCCACAACGATGATTCGTAATCTAGCGAGCGATCATGATGAAGAGGTGGCGCTGAACCGCGATTTTGTGGCGCTTGGCGTGTCGTCGATTGCGACGTCATTGTTCCAGGGATTTTTGGCGAACGCGACGCCATCGCGCACGCAGGCGGCGAACAACGCGGGTATGCGCTCGCAAATGACAAACATTCTGTCCGGTATCATGGTCGGCGGGCTACTGCTGTGGGGCGGATCGTTGTTTCGCTACGTGCCGCAGGCAGCGTTAGCGGCAATCGTGTGTGTCATTGGATTCCAGCTGATTCGATTTCGTGAATTGCGTAATCTGTGGATGGTGCGCTACGAGGAATTTGTGGTTGCGATGATTGCGCTGGCATGCACGGTGCTGTTCGGCGTGCAGCTCGGCGTGCTGATTGCAGTAACGGTGTCGCTGATGGAGCGCTTACGCCGGCAATATCGCCCGCACGATACGATTTTGCTGCGCGACGGTGTATTGTCGGATTGGGCGAAAGAGCGTCTCGGTCGCGAGCATAAGATACCGCGCGACGTGTTGGTGTACGGATTCGACGAGTCGCTATTTTTCGAGAATGTGAATTATTTTGTAGCGCGGCTTAAGCGAGCGATTATGCGGGCACGCCACACGGTGCGCTACGTCGTGATTGATGCCGGTGCGATTGACGACATTGATTATACGGCGATTGAAGAGCTGAAACGGTTGTACCGCGAGCTGAGCGAAGATGGAATTGCTATTGCTTTTGCGCATATGTCGCCGAGCTTGCGTGCGCAGTTCGACATTTACGGCATGACAGATATTATCGGCGAGCGGAATTTGTATGCGACGCTAACGAAAGCGCTGGCTCATCCGGCGAGCCCGCCGGCGCGCGAAATGGTTTTAGATCTGAATCTTGATCCAACGCAGTATATAGTAGTCGGTGGCGCGGTGCTTGATATGTTGCATTTGCGCGATACGCATGACGTTGATATTGTCGTATCAAACGAGATTTACGAACAATTCCGCGCGCAAAAAACCTGGCACGAGGCCACCTGGACAAGCGGTAAGCGCGTGCTCGTGCGCGGGCAGTATACGCTTATGAAAACGTGGATGGGCTGGCCATTGCGGCAATTGCAGCGCGATGCTGAGCGCATTGAGCAAATTCCTTGCGTCTCCACCGAGCGGCTTATTGACGCTAAGCGGCGCATCGGGCGGCGCAAAGATATTTCTGATATAACGCTATTGCGCTCGCGGCGATCAAAGCGGCGTTTGCAATAGATAACTACCCCGTGCCCACAAACGCAACGCCACCTGCGAGTGCCTGTACGGCAAAAATAATAAGAGCCTTACCCCTTTTACTATATTCACTGCTATCACTTCTCTAAAGAGCGACCTCTCCGCGCGGGATTGCGCGAAAAGCTAATATATTCACGCTTGTCGCCTAAAGCTAATTAGACTAGAAGCCAGTCTCTGATCATGCCACTCCGCTTCCCTAATACTCAATTTAACTCTGGTCGCTTGCCGAGGAATGTACGCCCGAACCACTTGTGCAACTCTAATACGATAATCGGCAGGACGAATGCAACCGTTGTTGTAATCGCGAAGTCGGTAGCAGTAATCGGCGTAACATGCAGGTAGGGAGCGAACGGGCTTGCGACCGCGATGAGCTGCAACCCGACCGCAACAAACAACCCGATGAGAAACGGCGTGTTGCGCTTTTTAATGCGCCGGAAGAGCGACTCGTAATCGCTGCGAGCCTCAAACGCGCCCGCCCACTGTACTGTTGCAAGCGCGCAAAATGCGACCGTGCGCGCATAGTCGGCGCCATGCCAATGGTCAAACAACGCGTAGAGTGTCAGCACAAGCACTGCCATTAGGAGCGCCATGATGATGATTCGCGAAATCATAAACGTACTGAGCAACGGCGCGTTGGCGGGTTTAGGTGGTTGCTTCATGTTGCGCGCTTCGCCTGGCTCCATGCCGATCGGAATAACCATGGCGCTATCAGTGACAATGTTGATCCACAAGATCTGTACCGGCGTGAGCGGTAGCGGCAATCCGACAATAAGCGATCCGAGCGACACGAGCACCTCGCCTAGATTCGTCGACAATAAGTACGTCACCATGCGTTTGATGTTAGCATATACGGTGCGCCCTTCATGGATCGCCGATACGATCGACTGGAAGTTATTGTCGAGCAGAATGATGTCGCCGGCGTCTTTGGCGATTTGCGCGCCCGAGCCCATTGCGACGCCGACATGCGCGTTCGTGAGCGCAGGGATATCGTTGACGCCGTCGCCTGTCATGGCGGTGATGTCGCGCTGCTTGAGGATTTCTAAGATGCGGTGCTTATATTCCGGCAGGACGCGCGCGCAGACACGGATGGTTTTGAGACGTTCAGCAAGGTCGTCGTCTGACATCATACTCATTTGGCGGCTGTCAAACACCTCGCTGCGATGATGTACGAGCCCTAGCTCTCTGCCGATATGGTATGCCGTTTCGAAATGGTCGCCGGTAATCATGCGTACAGTAATGCCGGCAGCTTGCGCGGTGGCAATAGCATTTTTTGCTTCCGCACGGAGCGTGTCGGCGATCGCGACGAATCCGTCAAACGTGATACGCTGGCGCGGCGATATTTCCTCAAGCGATTCCAGCGGCTTCTTAAGCGTTGCGTGCCCGAGCGCAATGACGCGGAATCCAAGCCCTGTCAGATGGTGCAGCTCGACAGTGGCGCGTTCGCGCTCGCCCTCTGCTAAATCGCAGCGCTCGACCATCTGCTCGGGCGCGCCTTTGAGCGCCAGAACGTACTGTGCGCCGTTATGATACAGCGCACCGCTCAGCGCTAAAGCATGTTCGAATTGATACACCTTTACTGGTTTACGAACGTTTGCCGGCGGATTTTTTGCGATAAACGAGCGAAATGCTGTATCAAGCGGATCGGCGACGCTGTGCCGCGTGTGCGGTACGATTGCATCCGCCAAAGTCTGTAATGTGTATTTACGCTGGTTGCGCGGATGCCATAGTTCTTGTACTGATAGTTTATTGTGTGTAAGCGTGCCGGTTTTATCGGTAGCGATGGTTGTGATTGCGCCGATTGATTCAATTGATCCCATCGTGCGCACCAGTGCTTTGCGCCGCGCCATTCGCTGCATGGCGAGCACTAAAATAATTGAAATTGCGATCGGCAAGTTTTCGGGCACGGCGCTCACGCTCAGCGCGATCACAAACCGGAGTGCTTCGTCCCACGCGATCCCGCGCCACAGCGCTAGCCCCATTGTGACGAGCGCAACGAGACTAATGACGATAACGATCTGTGTGATAAGCGTGTCGATTTTCCTTTCGACTGGATTAACTTCTTCGCTCGTCGCCGATAAGTTGCTTAGTCGCCCAAACTCAGTGTTGTTGCCCGTCGCTACAACGACGGCGCGCGCTTCGCCGCCGATAACGAACGAACCTTGGAAAACCATGTTTGATTGTTCGTAAATTTGCCGGTCGGCGCCGAGCGTTTCTACCTGCTTCGAAATTGGCAGCGATTCGCCTGTTAGTTGGGATTCGTCGACGCGAAACGACCGCGCTTCAATAATACGTGCGTCGGCAGGGATTTTGTCGCCTTCGTCTAGTACGATGACGTCGCCCGGCACGATATTAACAGCGTCGACCGTAACGCTCTTGCCTTTGCGCAGTACCTCGACTTTTACCGTGGACCGCTTTTGCAGCGAGCGCAGGATTCGCTCGGTTGAAAACCGCTGTACGTAATAAATCAGTGCATTCAGCAAAATGATCGCGCCGATAATTGCTGCGTCGAAATACGACTGGTGCCATAGGCTAATACCAATCGCTACAACAAGCACCGCCATAAAAACCGACAAAAATGGTTCAAGCAGCTTGCGCCAGAGCGGCTCGGTGCGTAATTTAATTGAATTCGGTCCGTATTGCCGTAGCCGCTGTTTTGATTCAATTGCCGATAATCCGCCACTTGTTGTTTGGAGATCGTTAAGCGTTTGTTTCACTGATTTTGTGTAAAAAGCCATAAGCATAGTATACTAGATCGGGTGCGCAATCTGAATGATTGCGCTATACTAATAAGTATGAAGGTAAAAATTGAAATTGACACGAAAACGTTTATTCGCTTTTGGCTTGTGGTAATTGGTTTTGGTCTAGCGGGGCTAACAATTTATTTAGCACAAACGGCGCTGGTTATTTTGGGTACGGCGCTGTTTTTGGCGCTTGCGCTCAATCGTCCGGTGGCGCGGCTGGCGAAGCTCATCCCCGGCAAGAGCCGGCTGGGTGGCACGGCGCTTGCATTTACGCTGCTCGTCGTGTTTCTATTTTGTGTCGTGTGGTTTGTGGTGCCGCCAATCGTGCAGCAGACGGCGAAATTTGCCGAGTCAGTACCTGGGATTATTGATCAGGCGAGCACGCAGTGGCACGGTGTCAATCGGTTTGTTGACGAGCATAGCATGCGCGAGCAAGTAAACTCAGTTTTGGAGTCAATCAGAACGCAAGCATCCCACTGGGCAACTGATCTAAGCGGTAGTATTATTGGCAGTGTTGGCTCGCTGGCGTCGTTTGTGACGTCGTTGTTTTTGGTCATTGTCTTGTCGTTTTTGATGCTGCTCGAGGGGCCGGAGTGGATGCGGCGCGTTTGGGGTCTGTATGATAATCAAGCGCGCATGGAGCATCATAAACGACTTGTTGGACGCATCTACAATGTTATTACTGGCTATGTTGCCGGGCAGTTGACAGTTTCTGGTATCGGCTCGTTGGTGGCAGGCGCATTTGTATTTGGTATTAGTCTATTTGTACAGGCGATTGACGCAAATTTGGTTATGCCGACAATTTTGATCGTGTTTGTACTGTCGCTGATTCCGATGTTTGGCGCGACGATTGCCGGCGTGCTCGTCACGTTGCTTTTGGCGTTTAATAATGTGCCGGCGGGTATCGCCTACGCGGTATTTTTCGTTGTGTACCAGCAGATTGAGAATAACTTCATCTCGCCGGCGATTCAGTCTAAGAAAGTCGAGCTATCAGCTCTGATGGTTCTGACAGCGGTGACGGTTGGTTTGTATGTTGCGGGTGTCGCTGGTGGTTTCATTGCCATTCCGATAGCCGGTACGATCAAAGTGTTTCTTGACGATTATCTTGAGCGCGCCAAAGCTAAGCGCGAAGAAAGCAAACACGACAAGCCAGTGCTCGGCAAGCTGGCGAGCAAGCTTAAAAAATCGGCGCCAGCGGAATAATATTGTTTTATGCGTATGTCCAAATTGTGTCGTGCGCTGTGTCTCGCACGATAATTCCTAGTGCTTTGAGCTGGTCGCGCAACTCATCAGAGCACGCCCAGTTTTTGTCGTCGCGGGCGCGCCGGCGTTCTATCAGTAGCTGCTTAGCATTGTCGCTGATATCCGGCGTTGAATCAAGCAACTGGAGCCCGAGCACATCGTCAATTGTTTGTAATAGTTCTACTAATCCCGTGCGGTAAATTGCGTCAAGTGGTCGTTGGCTGATGCTCGAAAACGACTCGTCGATAATACTAAGCGCTTCTGGCGTGTTCAGGTTATTGTTGAGCGCCTCGCGCATTGCACCGATCGCGGCCTGTGGCGATAGATACTGCGGCGCGTCATTGCGCTCTGTGTCGTCGTTTAGGCGGTCGTGAATTTGATGGCGCAGGCAGGCGACATCGCGCCAATTCTTCAAACGGTTGCGCGCAGCCGCTAGAATATCAAATGAGAAATTTCCTTCGCTTTGGTAATGGCTTTGCAAAATAAACATGCGTAAATCCATCGCCGTGAAGCCGCGTTCTTTTAGGTGAGCCATTGTATAGCCGTTACCGAGCGACTTGCTGATTTTGCCGCCGTCAATTTTCAGGTGATTGCAGTGCAGCCAATACCGCGCAAATTGTACGCCGCTCGCCGCCTCACTCTGGGCGATCTCGTTGGTGTGGTGTACGGGAATATGGTCAATGCCGCCGGTGTGAATATCAATTGTTTGCCCAAGCAGCTCCATTGCCATGGTGCTGCACTCTAGGTGCCAACCCGGGAAGCCCATAATTACGCCTGCCGCTCCACTCGCTGCCCCGGGCGTTTCGCACCCGTGTGGATCAAGCAAATCTTCTGGCGTTTCCCACTCCATATCGCGGCGTTTGCCCGGCTCGGTAAATTTCCACAGCGCAAAATCCCACGGCTGGCGTTTTTCGCTGTTAGCTTCAACGCGCGCGCCGGCTTTTTGCGCCGCTAAATCTAATTGTGCAAAATCTGCGTAGCGCGGGAACTTGCTCGTATCAAAATAAATCCCGTCGCTGGTTTGATATGTATAGCCCTTCTCTTTCAGCGTACGCACCAGTGCCAATTGCTGTGGGATGAAGTCTGTTGCGCGCACCATGTGTTCCGGTGTAACTAACCCGAATTCGTGCATGCCGCGTACGAATGCATCAGTGTAATGCTCGGCAATTTCCCAAGCGGTTTTGCCGTCGCGTCGCGCCCCCTTCTCTAGTTTGTCTTCACCGTCGTCGGCGTCGCTTACTAAATGCCCGACATCAGTGATGTTCATCACGCGCTCAACCTCGTATCCGTTGAATTTCATCACGCGCACCAGCGTATCCCAATAAACGTAGGCTGCCCAGTTGCCGACGTGAAGATAATCATATACCGTCGGTCCGCAGGTGTAGAGCGTTACTTGGTCTGGCGATATTGGCGTAAATTCGTCAAGGTGGCGCGTGAGGGTATTATATAGTTTCAACATCGTGATACTCCTTAAGCGCTTTATCCGCTGCGTCGACGAGTTCGCGCACCGTTGCTTCATACGCCTCGTAAATGCGAAATCCTGCGGCGTATGGGTGGCCGCCGCCGCCGAAGTAGCCGGCGATCTGCTCACCGACGGGCGTGTTGCAGCGTAACTTTCCAGTAAGCTTACCGTCCGGGTAGGTTTTGATCGCGCACGCAACTTCGACACCTTCTACGAGCCGCATTTCATCAAGAACAAGCATGCTTGGGTTGTACTGGTCGCTGTACGCTTGGATTTCTTCCCACGGAATATGCACGAGTGCTAATTTTCCGTCCAGCAGATATTCGATCCGCTCAATTAGCCGCCCCTTATACGCCAAAATTTCCGGCGACTTTTTCATAAAATCTCGCCGGCGTTCTTCAATTGCCGCGTTGCTTGCACCGAGCCGCGTCAGCTCGCCTGCGACCGTAAATGAATCGGCGTGCGTACTCTGCGTGGTCAGTCCCAGACTATCGCTCATAATAGCGATCAGTAAATCCTCGGCAGCTTGCGGGTTGATTGCCCAACCGGCGTCCTGCGCCAAATTGTAGATTAGCTCGCCTGTTGCGACAACGTCTTGGCTGATTATCGTGTGATCAAAGCTGAGTGTACTGCCAGTCGTATGATGGTCAAGCACGAGCACGGGGTGCGTCTCTAAAAAATGCCGCGCGCTTGGAGTCTCAAGCACTTTGCTAAGCAAAATATCGGCGCTCGTATCGACGATGATCGCCGCATCAGCTTTCGCGTCAAACTCTGCGCAGACACGATCCCAGCCGCGAATGTAGCGCAGATACTTTGGGATAGCGACTGGACAATACAAACTAACACTTTTACCGATATCGCTGAGAATCTCCTCAAGCGCTAACGCCGAACCAACGCTATCGCCATCAGGGTTTTCCGCTTGAATGACGATGATATTTGTTGCGCTGTCGATTATTTTTTTTGCTTCAGTGAACATTATTACCTGTCTCCATTTGGTGTATATACTTCAAAAATATAAAAAAGTTTTTGGACGTATCTAGAGCACTTCTTCATTATATCATTGAGCGCGCCATTATTCGTCTCGCATATCTTTCATCGGGTTGCGGCGCGTGTTGCGCGCAAGCGGTAGTATACTACCAATGAGCGCCGCCGCAACGATACTTACGGCAGCGAGCGCAATAATAAGCGGATCAAATGTGAACAGCTGAAATGTTGTATTCAAATCGCGTGGCATGATGATGTAGCGTGCTGCGGTCGAAAAGTCGGCTGAATAGAGCGCGTCAATGACGCCTGCGCCGATCAGTCCGGCAGTGATTGCGAATAGCGCAATTAGCCCAGCAAGCAGCAATGTGTAAATTATGTAAATCTGCGCGATGTCTAGCCGCGTTGCGCCAAGCGCGCGAAATATAGCAGATTCTTTGCGGCTGTCGGCAACTGTACGCGAAATCGTTAACATTAAAATGAACGCCGCTACGCCGATAACGCCGAGCAAGCTGTACCACAATATTGGCGTGAGTTGCTGCTGCAGCTCTTCAATAACAAGCGAGTTGCTCCCGAACGGCTGCGTAAAGTTTGATACGCCATCCACGCATAAATCTTTGTTTTTCGGCTGATTATTGCACATGGAGGCATGATAAAATGCGCGGGCGTGTTCAGCGTCTGAAAATTCGTAAATAGTCGTATCTGATAGTCCGCCCGAAAGTTCTCGACGCTCCGTGGTGAGAATGTTCGGTACATATGTTTTCGCAGCGCCAGCCTCAAATGTCTGTTTCGGTATAATCCAGCGCGATGGCATGTTGGCGTTGAGCGCGCCAGCCAGATTACTTTTTAGGTCGTCGCCGTACGCCGCATCTGGCAGCAGTCCGACAACGCGGTAAGTTAGTTTCGCTTGCTGCGGCGTTACGTTCTCTGTTGAAAATTGCTGGTTGAATTTCTGCATTTTTTCGTCCATCGCTTTTTCGTCGGCGCTGCGATTGTCTTTTTTCACGATAGCGCCGCCGCAACTATCTGCCGCCGGCAAGGCGTATTCAATGCTTGGCTTGGCGTCGGATTCGTTTTTAGTTTTGTTGGCGGCTGTACGCTGCTGGTCAAGCGCTTGCTGGATTAAATGAGCCGACGCATTATTGCGATAGCACACCTGGATTGTTATGTTGCTCGCCTCGTTCCGTAGCTCCCGAATGCGCTCAATGTGCTGCTGTGGCGATGCGGTCGTCGGTAAAGGTTTTTTGCCGAGCAGCGCCGCCGCATCGTTATAGCTGATAAAGACAGGAATTTCATTGCTGGCGGCATGTACGCGATGCGGCAAGAAATAATAATTGAGCATCGACTCGTCAAGAATCGTTTGATAACCCGCTGTACTTACAAATTCGCTTAGCTGCTCTGGCATGGCTTCTTTGTCGCGCTGGAAATCCTCGCGCCCGCCAATCATCACATCAAGCGATCCGTCGCGCCCGCCAACATCCTGCACACGGTATGCTGTGCTTGAACCAAATCGCTTGGCGGCTGCATCAACGCGCTCAGGTTTGAGAGGATTCTTCTCGGCAGTGTATTGCTTCAAAAATGTTTTTACTGCCCAACTATTGCGGTTGAGCGAACCTGAATCGTCCTGATTTATTTTCGTAATCGGCTCTTCTTCAGATTTTTCGTCGTATTCGACGCCGAGCGCTTTCGCTGCTGCTTTTTTGTCGGCGATATGCTGTTTATGCAATGCGAGTATTCGGTCTTTGGCGTCTTGCGGCGTGTTATAGAATAGCTCAGATTGATTTTCATTGTGATTGCTGTACGCCAACAGGTATCGCGTCGACATCGTATCGCGGCTGAATCGTTCAACACTCGCCATGCCGGCGCGCAATACCGTCAAGCCAAACACCACAATGCCAAATAGCAGCCCGGCTACGATAATTGTTGCCGCGAGCCGAATCTTGCGTGTGCGTAGTTTTGTCAGTGCAAGTTTGCTGGCGTCAAGTATCCGCAGCATCTAGAGCACCCTCCCGTCGTGCAGCGTAATCTCGCGGTCAGTTTGCCGAGCAATCTCGTGGTCGTGCGTAACAATCAAAATCGTTGTACCAAGCTGGCGGCGGACTTGCTCGAAAATGTCAATGACACGCTGCGAGTTAACACTATCGAGATTGCCTGTTGGCTCGTCGGCAAGCAAGACTTTTGGCTGATTCAATAATGCCCGCGCAATGGCGGCGCGTTGCATCTGTCCACCAGACAGCTCTTTCGGCAAATGTTTCATGCGCTCTGCAACGTTAACCATCTTAGCGAGTTCAGCGGCGCGCTGTTTACGCTCGCGCGGATTAGTGCGCGCGAACATGCCGGGTATCTCTAGATTAGTTGCTAGATTCAAAAATGGCTGCAGATAAAATGACTGAAATACGAATCCAATTGTCCGCCCACGGAATTGTGATAATTTTCGGTCTGATAATGCGCTAAGAGCTTGTCCGTTGACGGTAATGAGCCCGCTTGTCGGTTTGTCGAGTCCGCCGATTAACTGTAGCAACGTTGATTTCCCTGAGCCGCTTGCGCCGGTGAGTGCTACAAATTCCCGTTGGCGCACACTCAAGCTGACGCCGCGTAGTACCTCAATCTTTTGCCGCCCGACTTTGTATGTTTTTACGACATCTTTGGCTGAGATAATTTCACTGCCGAGCGGTACAGTAGTTTTTGTCTGCGCAGTGGCATCGCGCGCCGTGTATTGCCGAACCGCTGCAACCGCCCGTTCCGGATCGCCGTCAAAATACCGCAAAAACGCAGCAATTACCCTCCCCTTTTCGTCGTCCATGGAATCATTGTAGCAATTGAAATATGTAAATGCTAGTAATTCCGTATAATACAATTATGACCTATAAAAAATACCTTGCGCTCCAGACTAGGCTTGAATGGTTCTATGATTTTCATCCAGGTTTCTTTGATGATATTCCGGCAAGTCAAAAAGAATTGTTGCAGCGGACGTTTTTGTACGACGCGCCAGACGATGGATATCCTGAATCGATCCGAAAATTTTATGATGACACGATTGCAGGATATCCAAAATTACAGCATGATATGCGTATAGCAGTTGACGCATTATACCGAGCAGCTGGCGCAGGTAAGCTGACCGATTATATTGGTGATTAAAATTTATCCAGTGCGCAATATACTAAGTTGCCATCTAAGCAAGGTTACTTGACAAAATAAATATTTTGGTGTAGAATAAAACTAGTATTGTTACTGTACACCCATTGACCGCTCGCTTTTAGCAAAAAAACTACAATCCGTCCACTAGCTATAGAACTCGTCGCCCCTCAAGCGCATGGCTGAGGGTGATTTGGTCGGCATATTCTAGGTCGACGCCCACGGGAATGCCACGCGCCAGGCGCGACACCTTGACGTTGAGGCGCGCTTCTTGAATGTGGCGCTGAATAAATAACGCTGTCGATTCTCCCTCAACGCTCGCGTTTGTTGCGATAATAATCTCTTCGGCGGCATCATTGCGGATACGCTTTAGTAATTCTGGAATGTGCAGCTGTTCTGGTCCTATGCCGTCTATCGGCGAAATCGTACCGCCAAGCACATGGTATGTTCCCTTGAACTGTCCGGTACGCTCTAACGCAACGATATCAAGCGGCTCCTCAACCACTGCGATCATACGCTTGTCGCGTGCGGCGTCGCTATAAAGCGGTGAAATATCTTCGTCGGCATTGATGAGCGCGAATGTGACAGGACACGTCTTAACGTCGCCATGCAATGCTGTCAAAGCACGCGCCATAGACTGCGCAGTGCGCTCGTCGGCGCGCAACAAAAAATACGCATATCTCTCAGCGGTACGCGGACCGACGCCTGGCAATCGCCCGAGTTCATTAATTGCACGCTCTAGCGCGTTTGGCAACAGCTGTGCCATTATGCCTTACAATCCTAAATTGCCCAAGCCGCCCATGAGCGGTTTCATCTTTTCGGCGGCAATTTCCTGAGCTTTTGCCATACCGTCGCGGATAGCGATCTCAATCCAGTGCTCCAGCTGGTGGATGTCATCCAAATCGACGTACGCCGGATCAATTTTAATTGATTTAATTTTTAGCTCGCCGGTGATTTGCACGATCACCGCGCCATCGCCCGCTTCAACTTCAACGATTTCTTTTGCGAGCGCCTTCTGCGCCTTACGTAAATCGTTCAACATCTTCATTTGGTTCAACGCCATGTGGTCAGTCCCTCCATATAACAACTAATCGGTAATGGTGATATTATATCGCATTATTGTAGGATTTTGTAGACGTATAGTCGGTCGCTCTGCTCGGCGCGCCTATTCGTGATGATCTGCTCAAGCTGCCATGATTCTGGCGCGGCGGGCATAGAACGGCGGGCATTTCGTGTGAGCACGATAGTACCGGGCGACTGGTCGGCTTGATCGCGTAGCGTGATTTTAGGCGAGCGCTCTGCTACGATATGGTAGAATTCGCGTTCTTGCTCGGTTGCGACGAGTGCCATCTGATCGTGCTTACTAGCGTAAGCGTGTATAAGGTTTAAGTCGCTTGAATAATGCGCGAGCACACTTGGCGCGTAACGGTAACCATCCATATAATGCGTGACATTTGTAGCAATAATGCCGATTACCAGCACGGCAAGCGGCAACAGCCCTGCCAGCCGTGCGTACGGATTGCGCGGAAATAACCGGTACCAGTAACGTATCAAGAAGTCAAATCCAGTCGCGATGAGAATCGTCATGACGAAGAAAAGAGCGCTTATATGCGCCGGCGTAAGCAGAATAAGCGGCACGAGCAGGACACTCAAAATAATTGTCACGTAACTGCGTGCCGTATAATGCGTCGTGATGAGGCGGTATAACCCAATGAGTGCTACGAGAGCAAGCGTTAATGAATACGCTGGTCGCAGTAACGCGCCCGAACTGTGCGCGCTGAATCCAGCTAGATCGAGAATCGCTTGCGGTGCCGTAGCGCGGATATGGGCAAACGATATGTCGCTTGGTAGCCCAGCAAGCTCAAGCGCGGTCGACGGCTGGATGACAATCGCGTAGACAAGCGGCGCCATGCTCGCTAGCCCCAGTATTGCTGCCATCAGCAACTTTGTTTTGCCAAGCCGCTTCATGATGTAGCGAATGTGTGGATGCAGCACCGAGGTAATAAGCAGCGATACAACAACGTAAATTCCAAGCGGCACATACAGTGCTACCGCCATTAGAACGCCGCCTAAAATCTTCCAAAAAGTATGAAAATATTTACCGCGTGTTACGCGTAATCCTGCTACGAGCAACCACACGGCGATTGCGTTAAATGTAATCGCCGGCGTGCCATCTTGCGCCATGAACAAAAACTGCGTTGTTGTAGCGAGCGCCATCGTCGTGATCATTGCAACGTTGCGCTTTAGCCACGATTGCGTTAGTACAAGTATACCAATAATGGTAAATGTCGCTAGCACAAGAGACGGTAGCTTAATTGCAAATGTCGTCGCGCCGAACGTATAAATACTTAGCCGTTGCAGTAAATGATACGGGAAATTAACGATCATCGCTGGGTCAAGCGAGTTTTTTGAGAGCGAGCTGCTTGTCGCTACCGATTTGATTTCTTCAGGGCGTAGTTCGCCTGGCGTTTGTAGCGCACCGCCCCATACGATCACACCGATAATCACTGCGATTATCAACAATCCCAGCCCAAAGCGCCAACGATAAAGAACGTAATCTGTGACGTGCGATTTCATACCTCTTGATTATACCAGATATTTACTCGTGGCGGCGGTCAAGCGACATGAAACGCAAGCGTTCCGGATGGAAGTATAATTGCACTTTACCTGTCGGACCATTGCGGTGCTTCGCGATAATCAAATCAGTGATATTTTGCACTTCAGGATTATCCGGCTCATAGTAGCCGGGACGGTAAATAAACGATACGAGGTCGGCATCCTGTTCAATACTTCCCGATTCGCGCAGATCGGCAAGCTGCGGAATCGGTGGCGTGCGGCTTTCGACCGAGCGACTCAGCTGGCTGAGGGCGATGAGCGGCACGTTGAGTTCGCGCGCTATAAGTTTAAGCCCCCGCGAAATTTCGCTCACCTCCTGCACGCGATTGCCATTGTGATTGTTTGCTGCTTGCATGAGCTGGAGGTAGTCCACAACAATTAGTCCGAGCGGCTGGTCATGCATAGCGCGGCGAGCTTTAGTGCGCATCTCCAACACGCTAAGTCCTGGCGTATCATCAATGAAGATTGGCGCTTCTGCCATTTCTCCCATCGCTTCACTGATTTTACTGAAATCGTCGTCACTCAAATTACCGGTACGGATATTCCAGCTGTCAACACCAGAGGCATCAGCAAGCATACGGTCAATCAGTTGCTCTTTACTCATCTCTAGGCTGAAAAATAGAACGGGCAATTTCGCGATTGTTGCAATGTTATAGGCGAGGTTTGTCACGAGCGTCGTTTTACCCATCGCTGGACGTGCTGCGAGAATGATTAAGTCGCTGCGCTGTAATCCAGCTGTCATATTATCAAGGTCTTGATATCCAGTACGAATACCGCGCAGTTGTCCTTTGTTGCGGTGCAATTCTTCAATACGGCTGAAACTCTCGTCGAGAATATTTTCAATACTCACCAAGTCCTGTTTAAGCGACTGATCAGACACATTAAATAATTCCGCTTCGGCTTTTTCGAGCAGCTCGGCAGTAGATGTTTCCTCGTTAAATCCCATTTCGCCAATATCAGCACTTGCTTTAATGAGACGGCGGCGAACAGCTTTTTGTGCAACAATGTCGGCATAGCTGCTAGCATGCGCGGCGGTTGGTACGTAATTTGTCAGCTCAGTGAGGTAGCTGCTGCCGCCAACAAGCTCCAATTTATCTTTCTTTTTTAGTTCATCAGTTAACGTTAGCAAATCCACCGGCTTGTGGCGTTCGTACAAACGCATCATGGCAGCAAAAACAGTTTGATGGCGCTGATCGTAAAAATCCGCCGGTTTGACAATTTCCGACGCGTCAGCGAGTACGTCGTCGTCAATGAGGATTGCACCAAGTAAGCTCATTTCGGCATCAATATTTTGTGGCGGGATCTTGGCATCAACTTGTTTTGTAGGCATTATAAACTAACTTCCTCTCCACCGCCCATCATAGCAATAATCGCAGCAGTTTGGCTATCTTCCGGCGGTTTCGGCGCAGCAAGTATGGTGATTTCGATGTCGGGCAAACCGATCGTTTGCAGCGATTCGGCGAGCGCCGGCAGAGCCTTGTCTATTTGGGTTTTGGCGAATTTTTTACCAGCATAAATAGTAAGTGTCGCGCCATCATAGTGATATTTGCACTTAGCAAGAATACTGTGCGCGCCCGCAGCAGACTCCTTGAGCGGCGCGAGGAAATCATCCCAAACAAAGGATTTTTCTTCCTTATTTTCCTTATCGCGCGCCGGCGCTGCGGTTGATGCAGCGTTGCTCTTGTCATCTTTTATTGATGTTGCAGGTTTTTTTTGCGTGGCGTCTGCACCTGATTTTGCCGCCGCACTCGTGCGTGCTCGCGGAGACGCAACAGGCGTTTCTAATGGTTTTTTGGATGCTTGCGGTGTTGCGTGTAACGCAGGCTCTTTTGCCTGCGCTGGAGAATTGGCTGGCTTTACCGCGCTATTTCCACTAAGTGCAGCAGCCGTAGCAACTGGCTGCGCTGCTATATTCGTCTGCGACGTTAACGCAACCAATAGTGATGTGTACGGCCACGGGCTGTGCGTGACCTTTGCGAGCGGACCAAGCAACGCTAAGCGCTCTGGGTGCGAAATTGCGCTGTGTTGAATATTTCGCGCGATTTGCTCGGCGGCGATTGGTGCCGGTACGCCATTGTGTTCCATTGTGCCAAGCCGTTGTACGATTGCAGCTATATCGCCTGCTGCTGCCGCTGCGAGCAGTGCGTCAATGTCCTGCGCGCTTGCGAGCCCGAGCGACTCTTCTATTAGCTGCGCAGTAATCGCGCCATCTGCGACATGCTGTAATTGGTCAAGGAGGCTGATGCTGTCACGAAAACTCCCCTGCCCCTGCTCAGCAATAAGCCGCAAAGCATCATCGTCAATCGCAATGCGCTCGGCTTCGGCAATTGTGCGCAGGTGTGCTACCACATCCGCTTCGCTGATTAGCCGAAAATTAAATCGTTGCACGCGACTCAAAATTGTTGCCGGCAGTCTATCGGCATCGGTAGTTGCGAGAATAAAAACGACGTGCTCCGGCGGCTCTTCAAGCGTTTTAAGAAGCGCGTTGAATGCCGACTTGCTGAGCATATGCACCTCATCAATGATGTACACTTTTTTCGGAGCGCTGACTGGCGCGATCTGTACTTTATCGCGTAAATCGCGAATATCCTCAACGGAGTTGTTGCTCGCTGCATCAATTTCGATAATATCCAGGTGTGTCGATTCGTTAGTATACGGTAAATTGTTAATTTCGTGCGCCAAGATACGCGCAATTGACGTCTTACCGACACCGCGCGGTCCAGTTAGCAGATACGCATGTGCTACTGCGCCGCGCTTTAGCGCGCGCTCCAACAGCCGCGTAATGTGCGCCTGCCCAACAATTTCGCTCAATTTTTTCGAGCGGTATTTCCGGTATAATGCCTGGCTCATATAGCTCTATTATACGCTATGGATAACGTTTGCACGAGCGTTGATTTGTGAAGATATATGATGAGCGTAATAATTTGTTTGGTGTGGCTGTTCGTATTGGATGAAGAATTTAAGGTCCTATTTACAGACTGTTATGTAAATCGAGGCAAGATACTAAGTGTCGTCGAAACAGTACGCCGCTGAACTATGTAAGTATTCTGAATTAGTACTAAAATAAACTCGTCTGTACCGGCGTGAGATCAAGCGGCGCAACATCGCCTGTAATCGTGACATAATTACCAAGATACTGTTTCATCGGCGTTACAAGTAGCCGGTTTTGCTGTTCCATAATAAGCAACTGTCCGAGTAGTCCTACAAACGCGCCAGAAAGGCGCGGTTGATTCCATAGCTCTATAGCAGTACACGACGAAAGTGCCGCGCCGTTGATCATTATGCTTGATAATTCGGCAAATTGCGGGTTGGAAAATTGTATATTTAGTGCACGCTGGATTACCGCAATCACCTGCTCTAATTTTTGCCGCGCCACTACCTCGTCGTACGAGTTTTCGACTAAAATTTGCGCTTTTTTGCGCAACTGGACACTTTCACACAATCCAGGCAGCCGAGCAATCTGCGCTTCATACTGCCGCGCAACGTTGGCGCTCGGGAACGTTTCGAGGATTACAGCACTCCGCGCACCCTGCTCAAGCAGTCGTGCCAATCCACGCCCGGCATTTGAAATCCCAACTTTAACAGTCTCTAGTGAAAAGTACGCAAGATACAACAAATGCGGTTTTTTGTTGAGCTCAGCTTGTTGCACACTCAATTCTGTCGTGTTGTAGAACGCTGGATTAAAGCCGGTCTTCTGTTGGCATTCAGGACACTGTTCATATTTTTCAGAGACATCGCGCTTGCCCGGACACTCATAACACTCGCCAGTTCGCATATCATACCAACCAGTACAGCGTTTGCGGCTTGGATCAAATGTCAGCGTAAAGTTACCGACAGGACGAGCATACACAAAGACACCGTCAGCATCCATCAGTCGAAAATATGGAGCGTTACACGTACTATCAAAGCTAACTCTCGTGAATAGAAACTTTCCAAGCGGCAAATCAACTAATTCACGAGCCATTTTATCGGCTACAACGCAGCTTCTACCGCCGCCCAACTGGCGTCCGGATTATCTTCCGGCACGATGATAGTAACTTGATCGCCAACGTTAATACGGAAGTAGGTGACGCTCGCAAGTAAGATACGATACTCTTTGCCCTGCGCTTCAACATAGTATGCACCGTCATGCTGAACGAGCGTACCAATGATTTGCTTGCGCGAAACCGGTCCGATTTGTTTGTAGATGAAGCCGCCGTCGCTCGCAATGGTTAGCTTGAGAATGTCGCCTTCAACCAGTTTCGATTTGCTAGCATAGTTAGCTGGCACTGGATAATTCTTGCCGTCCGGACCGACCATGGTTTGTCCGTCGAACACGCCCTCAATAATTTTGCCGGTAACGTCGTCGCGGCTGTTAACTGGTGTCACAATCTGCCCGTCATCGCCCAAGATACTCATGAGCAATTCTTTAGCGGCGGCTAAATTTGTTTCCGCTTCCTGAATCAACGACTTAAGCCGTTTGACTTGTTTTTCTGGTAATTCTGACATACTGGTTCTCGCATTCCTTTGTATGTTTTCTTGATAATATCAATTTCATTATACGCTTTCATCGTTTGCTGTCAAGGATTGCATCGTTTATCCACACGAATAACAGTAGTTCCTGAAAAGTCGTTGTATTTTTTGTGCAGCATCGTGGCTGCTATTTTGTAGGCGGCACTGGCTGTATGGAGATGCGGGCAAATTTTGCGATATCATGAAAAGCCTGCGGCTTTATCGATTGGGCGAGTTCATCGCGAGTTGTTCGCGTGAGCGTCTTTTCATAAAAATACATTGGAACAGCGGTGTAGGCTGGATGTGTTTTAAAAGCGCAAACAAGCGGTTCAAGCATCTCATTAGTAATGCGCACTTCGTGAAAATGGTGCGCGATTCGTTTTTCCGCCGCTGCGGATATGCAGCGACCGCGTCAAAGAGCGTGATCGCAGCGCTTGAAAAAGCCGGTGGCTCGTTTGAAAAAG
>ERZ773005.33-NODE-33-length-129959-cov-19.570922_pt1 | contig 129959 bp, 127 predicted proteins | sample MGYA00580666_ERZ773005 | MGnify/ENA primary metagenome ERZ773005 (study PRJEB29015, sample SAMEA2737999) | human oral metagenome | biome: human oral; feature: human-associated habitat; material: dental | place: China | collected 2061 ...
TTAGATCTCACCATCTCAGTCTTTCCCAGATTTATCGTATGCAATGAGTCGGAAGTTCTCACAAAACACCTTCCCAAAGATGTGGTTCTTCTGAGCTTTCAAGCATTCAAAACTTAATTCTTATATCAAAACTGTGGCATCTTATGATGGAAATGATAGGTATGATTTACCAGATGGAAGCCGTATTAGTCCTAAAATGGTTAAGAGTCGTGAATTACGACTTGTTGTGCTAGATAAATCATTGACACAAAATCAGATAAGAGCCCTTAATGCAGCTAAAGCCGATGCTGATGCTATGGGAGTTAAGCTTTCAATCACAATTGGTAAATAGAAAGGAAGAATTCTCATGAACGAACTTTATACCCATTTGTTCTTTAGTAAAGAGAGAGGCCATGTTATTCAGCCCAATGGTATCTCACCACTTACGGGAGGCCCCAAAGGCATGCGTCCTCCTCACACCTTCAAACTACCAGCCGATACAAGTGCCAAAGAGCTCGGAGCGGCTCTTACCCGTGCTCATGCGGACTCACTTGCCCATCAGTATATGGAAGAACAAGGATTTCGATATAATGATCTCATACGCTTTGCAGACATGAAAAGCGAGAGACAATTTGATAAAGAGTATCGTAGTCTTCTTATATCCTATGATGGACATGAGATAGTAGTCTTAGAATCATTTACCGATAAGGATGGCTATTCGCCTTGGCCAACCAAAGAACGCTCTCCATATGAGGTAGTTCCAGAGGGGGCAAGCAACGAAGAAGTAGGTACTGCCGTGCTCAAACTTCTTGCACGCCAACCTCAAGATACAGCTGCCGCATACCGTAGCTTTGAAACACTTGCCGGAGCAACCGTTACCTACAAAGAGCCTCCTGAATGTCTTGAATTTTTAGGAGATGCTCATACCGATGCCTATGAGGTATGGGGAGCGCCTGAAGACAATTCCTCGCATGCTGCTCTTATGATTGACTCAGGCTATGATAGAGAAGGCTCAGGCTTTGATGACATTACAAGAGAGTCTGTACATGCTGCCTGGGAGCGTTGGCATGGGCCTTTGCGCTCCTTTGAAAGCGGACAAGAAGATGCAAATATATGGTGGACACAAGCTGAAGGGGCTGCCGGACAATATGTCTTCTCGCGCTTTTTACCTGATGCAGACGGTCGTCCTTTTGAAGCTACAGCTACGATTTTGCCACATGTGACAGAAGAGGTCCGAGAGGCTCTTCTATCAGTGGTGCATACGGTAAGGATAGACTCATGAAAGCCTTAAGTCCTTGGATATCAGACTTTACTGATGGCGTGGCCACTCGTGTTGTCAGTCATGATATGGCTCTTGCAAGCTATCAAGATCCCCAACTTCTCTATGAAGTCTTGAAACGCGATGTAGAACGCATTGCTGCTTTTGATGGCTCTCTTGCTCAAGCGGGTTCAGAGAAACTCTTTAGTCAGCCTGTCACAGAAAGACGTCTTATTGTCGTTGTTCCCGATCATGCTCTTACTAACGATCAGGTTGACGCCATTAATCGTTCAGTGCGTTATGCCAATTCATGTAACGTTTCTCTTTCCTTCACCATAGGGCGCTGATAATGTCTCACACACTACCCTCAAAGAGCTTCTCGATCTTCATCTTATTTGGTTATCGCCGACGGGTTTCTTTGTTAAAACCTTTTATCATTACACTCAGGTATGCATGAATTTCGGTGAATATGCATATTTATGCATACAGCTCTCCGAGCCCGCTACCTCAAAAATGTGTACAGTGGGAGGAAATTTCCGATTGTTAGATCTGTGTAGATTGTTAGATTTGTGTATCTATATAAAGTGTATTGAAGTGAGTACATATCTTAGGGACTGGTAATAGAGGTAACTTCTTATGAAAATATATTATGAGCATGGAAAACTCAAGATAAGAAGCATGCTAAAAAGTGATGCTCAAGCAATCATTGAGGTATTTCAATCATATGGATGGGATAACAAAATAGAAACTTATTCAGGATATTTTAAAGACCAAGAAGTGGGTGCCCGTAGTGTTTATGTAGCAGATTACGATAGCAAAATAGCGGGATACGGTACGTTGCTTTTTTCTGCTGAGAGTGGACCGTGGAAAGAAAAAGGCAAACCAGAAATATCAGATTTGAGAGTGTTCGATGCATATCAGCAAAAGGGTATAGAAAGTGCCATCTTAAACGTAATAGAAGAAGATGTCGCAAGGTTTTCAGATGAGATTACTCTTGCCGTAGGGCTTCATTATGGATATGGAAATGCCCAACGGCTGTATGTAAAAAGAGGATATGTACCTGACGGATCTGGAGTGTGGTACAACTCAGAGATTCTCGAGCAGTATGCCGATTGTTGCAATGACGACTCGCTGCTTTTGTATATGAGTAAAGCATTCAAGTAGCGTCGAGCAATCATTGCGTAGTCGATGGGCAGGTATCGGACAACCGGTGGGTAGCCGGTGGTAGCCATCGAGCAGCCGTTGCGTAGCCATCGAGTGGCCGTTAAAATCACCGACAAATTGCTTTTTTCGGAAAAGGATGTCAAAAGCCCTGTTTACTGGTGAATCGATTCACCAGTAAACGCTCAAATCCCGGAAAAACCACCACCAAATACACGTTTTGCTTCCAAAAGCCACCCGTAAACAGTCGATTTGCGGGAAATGTGAAAAAATTTCTCGTTTAGTGGTGAAATGGTGTCTTACAAAGACCTCGGCATAAGTACGCAAGCGCATAGGGAGGGATGCGCAAGCGCATCAGGATACATGTTGCAAACGCATAGGCGAGAAGACAAACGGGCATAGAGTTTTAGGATATGCCCTATGGATATGCCATATAATAGACAGTTGCATTTCGAGAATTCAGGAGTCCTTTTGATTGCACTGGCAGATAAAATTTCAAAGTCATTCGGTGGGCGCGTCCTCTACTCGGGCGCAACGCTCCAGCTTAACGCCGGTGAGCGCTGGGCGCTTGTCGGTCCCAATGGCGCCGGCAAGACAACGCTTCTGAAAATCATCATGGGACAAGAAACTCCCGATGAAGGCACGATCTCCTTTGCGCGCGATACTACCATCGGCTATCTTGAGCAAGAAACAGAGCTCATGGGGGAGAAGACGGCACTTCAAGAGGTCATCGATTCGGCGCACGAAATCAAAACGTGGGAGCGCAAGGTAGCCAAGCTTTCGCAAGAGATTGCCGAGACTCCTGAAGGTCCAAAGCTCACGAAGATCCTTGAAGCCTATGGTCATGCGATGGAGCGCTTTGAGCGTTTGGGCGGCTATGAGCTGGAGGCCCGGGCACGTCAAATCCTCGGCGGCCTCGGTTTTCCGGTGGAGGATTTTGACAAGCCCGCCAAAGAGTTTTCGGGCGGCTGGCAGATGCGCATCTCTCTCTCAAAGCTGCTCCTGCGCCATCCCGATCTGTTGCTGCTCGATGAGCCTACCAACCATCTTGACCTTGAATCGGTTCAATGGCTGGAGAAGTTTTTGGCCGGCTACGACGGCGCGGTACTTCTCGTCTCACACGACCGCACCTTTATGGACGCTTGCGTAAGCCATGTGGCCGCGCTGGAAAATCGCATGTTGGTAACCTATACCGGCAACTACTCCGGATACCTGCACCAGCGCGAGGAAAACCTTGAGCAGCTCCGCGCCAAGCGCTCGGCTCAGGAGCGCGACATTGCCCACATGGAAGTGTTCATCGAACGTTTTCGCTACAAGCCGACAAAGGCGCGGCAGGTGCAGGAGCGTGTGGCAAAAGTCGAGAAGATCAAGCAAGAGCTGGTGGTGCTTCCGGAGCAGTCTCATCACGTACATTTTCGGTTTCCCGATCCGCCGCGTACGGGGGATACCGTCATTTCACTTGAGAACGTCTCTAAATCCTATGAGGATAACCTTGTCTACCAAGATGTTGACCTAAAGCTCTACCGAGGTGACCACGTGGCACTTGTCGGTCCCAATGGTGCCGGAAAATCAACGCTTATGAAGCTCATGGCACACAAGATTTCCCCTGATACCGGGCAAATTGAGCTTGGTCAGAGCGTCAGCGAAGCCTACTATGCCCAGCATCAGCTCGAAGAGCTCGATCCTGCAAATACTGTCATTGCGGAACTTGATTCGGTGGCTCCCGGCTGGACTACCAGCGAGGAACGTCGCCTTTTGGGAGCCTTTCTGTTCCACGGCGATGATGTCGAGAAGCGCGTCCAGGTTCTTTCCGGAGGAGAGCGTGCTCGTTTGGCTCTTGCCAAGATGCTCGTATCGCCGGATCCTCTGCTCTTACTTGACGAGCCCACCAATCACTTGGACATTGATTCGGTCGATGTGCTGGAAAAGGCTCTTGTTGACTTTCCCGGAACTATCGTCCTCATCAGTCATGACGAGCATTTGGTCAGAGCACTTGCAAACAAGGTCGTTGACGTACGCGATCACAAAATCACGGTGTACGAGGGCGACTACGAGTATTTCTGTTTCAAACGGGCTGAACTTGAGGCAGCAGAAGCTTTGAGCACAAAAGAAGGAGCGGCTGACGTAGGCGCTTTGAAGTACAAAGCGCCTACCGTGTATGGTTCTGACGGAGCCCGTACAGAAAAGCGCCGTGAGGCCCAAATCAGCACTTCTCGCAATGTGAAAACAAAAGAGCAACGGCGCGCTGAGGCGGAAGAGCGCAATCGCAAGAACCGTGCGCTGCGCGACACAAAGAAGCGCCTCAAAGAAGTCGAAGCCGCTCTTCAGCCGGCACATCAACGCTACGATGAGCTCATGGCTTTGATGGCGGACGAAGACCTCTACAATGATGCGGAAAAGTTTGATGTGTGCATGGCGGAATACAACGCGCTCGCAAAAAAGATTCCCGTGCTTGAACAGGAGTGGCTTGAGCTCTCAGAGAAGATGGAGGCAAACGCTCATGAGTAGGTCTTCTCGCACCATGAGAGGCGTAATAAAAACAATTCTTCGGGTAATACTGTTTTTGGCATGTGCGCTGGCAATTTTTTATGGAATTATTTTGACGGTTGATATCATAAAACCCGACATGCTGCGCGTGTGGCAGCTGCACTTTGACGGTTTTGCCACGAGGCTTTTACCGCGGACGCTTGCCGGTCTGTATGTGTTCCCTTTGCCAACGGGCGGCGTGCTGCGCGGAGATTATTTAATTGTTGTTATCATTGCTATAGCCGCCGCGTGGGGTGCTTCGCGTGTGGCGAGAAGTACAAGGTAAGAAGAAAGGCTTCATGTGACTCATGCATATAACGGCATTCAATGGATTGCAATACTTGTCCATATCATAGTGCTCTTTTTTGCCATTATTTTTCACGAGATCGCTCATGGATATGTTGCATATCTTTGCGGTGATCCAACGGCAAAAAATGCGGGACGTTTAACGCTCAATCCTCTGGCTCATATAGATCCCTTTGGCTCGGTCATTCTGCCGGCAATCTGTGCAATTCTCGGTTGGCCGGGATTTGGGTACGCAAAACCCGTTCCGTACAATCCCAACAACTTACGACGACGCAGGATAGATGAGGTTCTTGTGGCGCTTGCCGGTCCGCTTTCAAACCTTCTGCAGGCTGCCCTTGCTGCGGGTATCTATCGTATTTTGATTGGTTTTATTCGGAATAACCCCGCGTGGGCCATGTCGCATATAGATCTGTTGGCCGCGTGGATCATCCCGATACTTTCAACCATAATCATTTCAAACATTGTACTTGCGGTTTTCAATCTGATCCCTCTGCCACCGCTTGATGGCTCCAAGTTGCTGCTTTTGATATTGCCCGAAGACGCCCGTCAAAAATTTTACAGAATCGAGCCGTATTGCATGATTGCACTCATGGCGCTTCTCTGGTTTGCCCCCGAAAAGATCAATGCGATTATCGATACAGGTGTGTCGTTCTTTATGAAACTGATGGTCGGTTAAGATGTCATACCGGGTAAAAACAGCCACCTATTCCGGCCCGTTTGATCTTTTGCTCCAGCTTGTAAGCCGTCAGAAGGTGGCCATAGGCTCCATATCCATCTCGGAGGTTGCCGACCAATACCTTGCAGAGGTTGAAACCATGCGAGATCTTGACTTGGATGTCGCGTCCGACTTTGTATTGGTTGCCGCTACTTTGTTGGATATGAAGGCGTCCGCCCTCGTTCCTGAAGACGCATCTTTGCGTGTCGACAAGGACGATGATGAGGACGAAGACCTTTTTGAAGGACTTTCTCCCGATGAAGCTCGGGAGGTGCTGATTGCACGACTTATTGCCTATAAGCAGTTTAGAAATGCTGGCGCAGCGCTTGGTGCTCGGGCAGAGGTTGAGAAGCGCATGTTTGCCCGCAGCGTGGGGCCCGACCCTGAGTTTTTGAATCTTATGCCGGATTATCTTGAAGGCATTACGCTCAGAAGTCTTGCCGTTATTTGCGCGGATATTGATTCACGCAGGGAGACCTTTCTTCTGGAGGCAGAACATGTGGCTCCGCGGAGACTTCCCGTGGCACTCACGGTTGCTTCGGTTGATCGCCTTACGCGCTCACGTGGCCACGTGAGGTTTTCTGAACTTCTCGACGGTCAGGATGCGCCTGAGATCGTGGTAACTAATTTCTTAGCCGTTCTTGAGCTCTTCAAGCGCGGACTTGTGCGCGTAACTCAAAACGCTTTGTTTGGTGATATTGAAATTGAACATATCGAAGGCACGGATCCATACGAGCTTGATGCGTCTGTACTTTCGGAGTATGAAACAGAGGATGAAGTGTAATGGAAGCCGATCTGAAAACACTCGACAGCGGTTCTTTGAAGCCCTCTCTTGAAGCCTTGCTCCTTGTGGCATCAGATTCCGTATCGGCAACAGAGCTGGCAAAGATAACCGGTGCCGCTCCCGGCGAGGTGGCTTCTGCCCTCGCGGAGCTTTCCGTTGAATACACCGAAGCGAACCGTGGATTTCAGCTGAGAGAAGTTGCCGGTGGCTGGCGACTTTTTACGCATCCCGCCTTTCACGACCTTGTGGCTGATTTTGTGCTCTCTTGGGATACGCGCCGGCTTTCTCAGGCTGCCTTGGAGACTCTTGCCGTTATTGCATATCATCAACCGGTCTCACGAGAAGGGGTCCGCGCGATTCGCGGCGTTAATTCTGACGGCGTTATATCTTCGCTTTGCGAGAAGAATCTCGTGCGAGAGGTTGGTAGAGACGCGGCTCATGGGCAGGCAATCTTGTACGGAACAACGGTACTTTTCTTGGATCGTTTTGGTCTTAAGTCATTGAGGGAGTTGCCGCCTCTGGAAGATTTTGCGCCCGATGAAGAGTCAAAGCAGTTTATTCGCGAGCGTCTTTCGGGCAGAAGTATTTCCTCAACGCTTGAAGAGGCAGCCGAAGACCTTGCGGAAGAACAAGAACTTTTGCGCGAAGACTATACTGATGACGATATTGATGACATCGGTCATATTGATGGCATAGATTATGATGCTGAGATTTTTGACACGCCGAGAAGCACGTCACGTGGTGCGCGAGGAAGCGTGTTGGATGACTCGCTCAAGGACGATGAATAACGTGGAGGGTGAGCGTATTGTACCCATGCGCCTGCAGCGCTTTTTGGCGCGAGCGGGTGTGGCAAGCAGACGCGGCTCCGAGCGCCTTATGACAGAAGGTCGCGTACGTGTCAACGGCGTTGTGGTCAGTGAGTTGGGCAGTAAAGTTGATCCGATACGCGATACGGTAGAGGTGGACGGACATATTGTCGGCATTGCCGATGCACCGGTATATCTCATGTTGAACAAGCCCGAGGGATACCTTACAACCATGAGTGATCCGCAGGGACGCCCCACCATTAAAACCATGGTTCCAACCAAGCGCTATCCCGGTCTTTTCCCGGTTGGCCGTCTGGATATGGATACATCGGGGCTTTTATTGTTTACCACTGATGGCACCATGGCGCAGGAACTTCTGCATCCTTCTCGCCATGTATGGAAGCACTATCTGGCGCTTGTTTTGGGAGTGCCCACTGAAGCTGAGCTGGAGCGGCTGAGGCGCGGTGTTATGCTTGATGACGGTATGGCTCAGCCGGCAAAAGTTGAGATGAGAGATGACCTTATGGAGCTTCACGGAACGTCTCGATATCCCCAAAATCCAAACAAGCCTCAAAACACTATCGTAGGGATTTGGATTCATGAAGGCAGAAAGCATCAGGTTAAAAAGATGATGAGTGCCATTGGGCACCGTGTGTTGGTTTTGCACAGAGACGCCTTTGGTCCGTTAAGGCTTACCGATGTTGAAGAGGGTTGTTGGCGAGAGCTGAGAGACGAGGAAATTGCGGCTCTGCGAGAGCAAACAAGTGCGGATAAAGAAGACGCCGATGAGCGACGTTAAGGAGAGGCCGGTGAGTGGCATTACGCATCGCATACTGTTTATGCGTCATCCCGAAACCATTGCCAATACGCAAGGTTTTCTCTCCGGCAGACGAGATGTACCTCTTACGGAAAATGGTGTCATTCAAAGAGATCGTGCGGTTGAGGCGCTTGTGGCATTTAAGCCGGATCGCATTTGGACAAGTCCGCTTTCACGTTGTCGCGATATGGGGCAGATGGCGGCGCAACGCTTAGGACTTACGCTTGAGGTAAAGAATGACCTGGCAGAAATAGATTTTGGCATTCTCGAAGGCGTCTCTTTTGCCGAGGCTCGCACGGTGTTGGCTCCGTATGGCCTGACATTTCCATGGGGCTCGGATGAGCAAAATCACTCACAACCCGCACCTTATGCGGAGTCGTATGAAGCAGTACGCGTTCGCTGTCAGCATATTCTTGATGAGCTGATAGCATTGGACGGACGTACGGTCTGTTTGACGCATGGCGGATATCTGCGCTGTATGATGGGTCAAATTCTCAAAACTCCTGCAAATACCGCATGTGGCGTACATCTTGCCAATACATCTTCTGTTTATTTCACCTCAAACGGAGGAAATGACTTAAAATTAGGCGGTTTTAATCTTGATCCACAAGAAGTGATATACGCTTCAACAACACCCAGTATCTACGACTCTCGTAACATTTGGGGAGTTCACAAGGAGGACGCATGATCGTTGCAATTGACGGGCCCGCAGGTTCAGGAAAATCTACCGTTGCCCGTGCGCTCTCTCAGCGCTTGAACCTTGTCTTTTTGGATACCGGTGCCATGTATCGTTCGGTGAGTGTTATTTGTCTTGAGAAGGGCATCTCTCTTGACGACACGGAAGCCATTATCAAAGAGGCTCGTGAAATTCAGATTACCTTTGGGAATTCACCAGAGGGTCAGACTGTTTTTGCGAATGGACACAATGTCACTCAGGCTATCCGGACCCCTGAAATTGATGCGTGTGTTTCTCGCGTTGCGGCCATTCCCGAGGTTCGTGAGGCTATGGTTGTCCTTCAGAGACGTGCCGGCGAGGCAGGAGATGTGGTAGCCGAGGGACGAGATATTGGAACGGTCGTATTTCCAAAAGCAGAAGTTAAAGTATTTCTGACGGCAGACCCTGAAGCCAGGGCTCACCGACGGGCGGTACAGCGAGAAGGAAAAGATACTGCAACAAACGCTTCCGCAACTGCTGATGCGGCAGAAGAGAAGAAAATTCTCGAGGATATCAAAGCGCGCGATGAGGCAGACTCTTCCAGAAAGGTTGCCCCTCTGAAGCCTGCGCCCGATGCGCACCATATTGACTCTTCACACATGATGCTCAATGAAGTTGTAGATGCCGTTGTTGCACTTCATCCGGGTCTTCAGGAACGAGATCGGCATGCACCACGTGCTTCTCGCCACCAAAGCGCGCATGAAACAAAAACGTCCTCTTCAGATGATAGCGAGTCTCACAGATCGGCTGATCAGAAGAGAAAAGGTACGCGCGAAAAAAAGAGCGGGGATAAGAAACTTAAGGCATTTAGAGGAAACTCGTGTGACGATTACTTTGACACGGGGCTCTTGAACTTTCCGCTTCCGGCAAAAATCTTTTTACGGATTGCCATTTTTGTTCTTATGGTAGTGACAAAACTCTGGTTTCGCTGGAGTATTACTCACGGCTCATTGCTCAAAGACGACAAACGTCCGCGCGTTATCATCATGAACCATCCGTCAATGTTTGATCCAGTAATGATGGTTGCCTATCTCATGTGGCACCATATTCCCGTTCGCACTATCTACAAGAGTGAGTTTAATAAAAATCCACTGTTAAAATGGTTGTTTTCTCGCGTGGGTGCGATTCCTGTTGAGCGCGGAAAGGCCGATATGAAAGCAATCAGGCGCTCGGTGGCGGCGATTGGTCGAGGAGAATGCCTGTTGATTTTCCCCGAGGGAACGCGTATTCGCGACAATCACATACGCCCTGAAATTCACGGTGGCTTTGCACTGATTGCTCAGCTTGCAGGCTGTGATGTTCAACCTACGGCCATTTTTGGTGCCATGGACATTAAGCGCGCACACTCGCCTATAATTCGGCCCGTTAAGATTTGGGCTTTGGCAGGAGAGTGTATCAGTTTTGCTGATCTAGAGACCACTAAGCGCAAAGATCAAGCTTGGGAGATGGAAGAGCTTGGCATGGATCGGGTATATGAACTCAGAGATCAGCTGATGCGCGAGCATCCTGGGAGGAATTAGTTGTGCCCACCATTAGAATTGCAGATGAAGCAGGTGCTTGTTATGGCGTTGAGAGAGCTCTTGAAATGGTCGAAGCGGCGCTTGAGGAGGGAGTCGCTCCGGTAAAAACCCTTGGCCCTCTAATCCATAACCCAAAGGTGGTCAAATCTCTTGATAGGCGAGGCGTCCAAGTTGTAGACTCCGCAAAAGCCGCTGCGGGATCTGCGCTTTTGCTGCGTACTCACGGGGTTACTCCTGAAGAAGAGCGCGCTGCACGCGCTGATTGTGCGAAGGTTATAGATGCAACCTGTCCTTTTGTAAAGAAAACTCATGCGGCTGCAGAACGTCTGGCAAGTGAAGGCTATGCCGTATATGTGGTTGGCGAGGCAGGTCATCCTGAAGTAGAAGCAACCCTTGCACATGTCCCGGGTGCTACTGCCATTGACTCCGTCTCTGAGGTAGAGGCACGTGCGCGGGAATTTCAAGATGCACGCCGAGTTGGTTTGGTTGTGCAGACAACGATGTCGGCCGCTCGTCTGCGTGAGGTGGTTGGCGCTCTTTTGCCGCTCGTGGAAGAACTCCGTGTAATGAATACCATTTGCGAGGCTACGGCGGGCCATCAACAATCATGTGAGCGTCTTGCAAAACGCTCTGACGTAATGATTGTGATAGGGGGTCGCAACTCTGCAAATACTACGAGACTCGCAGAGATTTCGTCCCAGTTTTGCCGCAAAACACACCATATTGAGGGAGCGGAAGAGCTTCTCGCCAACTGGTTTGACGGAGCGCAAGACATTGGCATAACCGCCGGCGCCTCAACCCCGGCCGCTCAAATTAGAGCCGTTAAAGATGCAATTTCGCAGATGGTGGAGAAACACTAAGAGATGCATCATGGTAACATGATAGTGTCTGTACATACATTCAAGGAGAGTTATGCCTAAGCCTATTGTTGCTGTTGTAGGCCGTCCAAATGTCGGTAAATCAACCTTAGTAAATCGCCTTGCTCAAAGACGCGAGGCCATCGTGCACGAGTCTCGCGGCGTTACGCGCGATCGCTCATATCATGATGCCGATTGGAACGGCCGTGAGTTTTGTCTTATTGATACCGGCGGCATTGAATCCGTGAAGTCAAAGGATCAATTTGCACCGCACATTCGCGAGCAGGCACTCCTTGCGTGTGAAGAGGCCGACGTCATTGTGTTTGTCGTTGACGGCAAAACGGGCATTACCGACGAAGACGAAGAAGTGGCTCGCATTGTGCGGAGGTCTGACAAACCGGTCTTTTTAGTGGTCAACAAAAAGGATAATCCCGAAACCGAGCAAGACGGGCTGTGGGACTTTTATGCCCTTGGTGTAGGAGAGCCCCTTCCCATTTCTGCCTCGCACGGCATTGGTACGGGAGACTTACTTGATGGTATCGTGTCAGAGCTCCCCGAAGAGGAAGAAGAGCCGGAAGACGACAGCATCATACGCTTGGCCATTATCGGAAGGCCCAACGTAGGGAAATCATCTCTTGCAAACCGCTTGGCAGGCAAGAAGCGCTCTATCGTCTCTGATGTTGCGGGCACTACGCGCGATGCGATAGACACAATGATTATGTGGAAAGACCAGCCCATATGCCTTGTGGACACCGCGGGTATGCGCCAGAAGAGTAAGGTACATGAAGACGTTGAATATTACAGCTTGCTTCGCGGACTTCGGGCAATGGATAGGGCCGACGTGTGTCTTTTGGTAATTGATGCGACGGTCGGCGTTACCGAGCAGGATCAAAAACTCGCCAATATGGCCGTTGAGCGTGGGTGCGCGCTGGTAGGACTTTTGAACAAGTGGGATCTTATCGACACCGAGGAAAAACAAGCGGAGGTGGCCGCTTCGGTGGATAAGCGCATGTCTTTCTCGCCGTGGATTCCGTTTATTCGTGTGTCCGCATTGACGGGCAGAGCGATTGATAAGGTGCTCGGCGCCGCGCTCGCTGCGGCAGGCGCGCGTGCTTCTGAGATCCGCACCTCAAAGCTGAACGATCTTCTCACGCGGATTCGAGAGGGCGGGCACAGCGTATCCGACAAAGGACGCCGCCTTAAGATTCATTATGCGACGCAGACCGGATCAAAACCTCCGGTAATTTCGTTTTGGTGCAATGCCCCCGACCTTGTTGACGACAATTACGAGCGGTTTATTGAAAACCGTTTGCGGGAGTGCTTTGATTTGACGGGAACTCCGCTGCGCCTAAAGTTTCGTAAGAAAGCTGAGGCATAGGTATGGCAAGCATTTTTGTTATTTTACTTCTCGGTGTCGGTGCCTTTTTTGCGGGAGGCATTCCCTTTGGGCTCATCATCGCTCGGCTGTTGGCACACGAGGATATTCGAAGCGTGGGATCCGGCAATATCGGCACTACCAACGTGGCGAGAAGTGCCGGAAGTATGGCGGGCGCGCTCACGCTTGTATGTGACGCCGGCAAGGGCTTCTTAAGCGTTTGCGTGGCGCGTCTCGTCCTGTCTTCTGTGGTGGATGGCGGATCGGTTGCGCTTGACCTCGAGGGCGCATATCACTGGGCAATTTCGTTTGTATATGCGTGCTGTGTCCTGGGACATATATTTTCTCCCTTCCTCCATTTTCACGGCGGAAAAGGTATTGCGGTTGGCTTTGGCGGAGGTTTGGCGCTTAATTGGCCAATGGCAACCATGGCTTTTCTTGTCTTTTTGGCGCTTGCTTTGCCAACGCAGTATGTTTCGCTCGGTTCGGTGGGCGCTGCCGTGGCCATCGGTGTCTTTGCGATTATTTTCGGTGAACCACCGTTTTCCGTGCTGTGCATCTTAGCGGTCGGAGCCACTGTGGTCTGGGCACACCGCGAAAACCTGAGCCGCCTGTCGCAGGGGAGCGAGCGAAAATTCAGCATTGGATCAAAAGACTTTGGCGAGAAGCCCATTGAAGAGGGTAGGGAAAAACCGCATATTCAGCATCCTTCCGCCAAAAAGGCACAGCTTTTGGGGAATCAGTCTCAAGAAGGGCGTAGTGTCCGTAGGGAAAAGGGCACACGATGAAGCGTGTCTGTGTTGTTGGATCGGGTTCTTGGGGAACCGCATTTTCTACACTCTTGGCGGCTACGTGCGAGACGGTTGTCGTGTGGTCTCGTGAGGACGTAATTGCAGAAAGCATAAGGTCAGAGCATAGAAATTGCCTTCATTTACGCGATGCTCTTTTGCCGGAAAATATTGTTGCCACAACCTCTCAAGAAGAAGCGGTGTCTGGGTCTGAGGCTGTCGTACTTGCCACTCCGTCGGCTTTTCTGCGCTCTACCTGCGCTTCACTGGCCCCATATATTGATACTCAAGTTCCGATACTGGTACTTTCAAAAGGCATGGAAGCACACTCTCATAAGCTCATGCACGAAGTTGTCGCTGATGAGCTTGGGCATCCGGAGCGAATTGCGGTTCTTTCAGGCCCCAATCACGCAGAAGAAGTTATCGAGAAGAACTTTTCTGCGGCAGTTGTTGCCTCCGAAGATCTTGCGTGTGCCAAGCGGTTTCAGAAAGTCATTTCGTGTCGAGAGTTTAGAACGTACGTAAGCGATGATGTGAGAGGCGTGGAAGCGTGCGCTGCCGCCAAAAACGTGGTTGCCATTGCATGTGGCGTTGCAGTCGGAAGCGGTGCGGGAGACAATACGCTTGCGGCTCTTATGACGCGAGGTATCGCTGAGCTCGGTCGCATCGTTGTAGCACTTGGGGGAAATCCGCTCACCTGCATGGGTCTTGCCGGTATGGGAGATTTGGTAGTTACGTGTACTTCTCGCCATTCTCGCAATAGAAGCTTTGGTGAGGCGCTGGTAGGAGGGGAAACTCTCGATACATACCAGAGCCGTACTCATATGGTGGTAGAGGGCGCTCAGGCGGTAAAGGGTCTGTATGAACTCGGACACCAAAAGCATATTGAAATGCCGCTTACCGATGCAGTGCATGCCATTTTGTATGAAGGTGCCTCCATTGACGCAGTTGTTGCAAATCTTATGGATCGTATGCCTCGTAACGAATTTTATGGTATTGAGTGATAGGAAGGTATATGAATAACGTCTATATTGCTCCATCGGTTCTTTCGGCTGATTTTACCCGGCTTGCCCATGAGCTGGAAAGTATCAAGAGCGCTGACTATATCCACTATGACGTGATGGACGGACATTTTGTGCCAAACATTTCATTTGGTCCGGCCATTATGAAAGAAGCACAAAAGGCAACCCGGCTGCCGTTTGACGTGCATCTTATGGTTACCAATCCCGCCGAGATCATACCTTTGTTTTTGGATCTTGGTGCGGACATCGTTACCTTTCATATGGAGGCAACGCCTCACGCCCATCGACTTGCGCACCTTATACGCTCTGCCGGCGCGCAGGCAGGTATTGCCATCAATCCGGCAACGCCGGTCTGTTTGTTGGAAGACATCATTGAGGACATTGATTTGGTACTCGTTATGAGCGTGAATCCGGGATTTGGCGGACAGAAGTTTATTCCGGGTGCATATGCCAAGATTCGACAAGTTAAAGAGCTGTGTAAAAACCATCAGGTTACACCTCTCATTGAGGTTGACGGTGGCGTCAGTGCGGCAAATGCTTCTGAGCTTGTGAGCGCAGGCGCAACCATGCTGGTTGCCGGAAGCGCCATCTTTAAGGCAGACGACAGAGAATCTGCAATTTCCGAGCTGAAACATGAGGCCCGTTTAGGCAACAGTACGCAGGCATAAGAGGAGATCACAACAAACTATGCCATACCTATATCTTGACTACGCTGCTTCTGCACCAACAAGAACTTCCGCTCTTCTCGCCGAGAAAACCTATGAAAATTCAGCGTTTGCGGGAGTTAATCCAAATTCTTTGCACACCTTGGGTCGCCAAGCCGCACGTGCACTTGACGCTGCGCGTAAAGATCTCGCACAGGCGGCAGGAGGAGGCTTTAGAGCTCCTGACGTTATCTTTACCTCAGGAGGTACCGAAGGCAACAACCTTGCGCTTCTCGGCATTGCTGAGGGGGTGCGTCAAAAAGATCACACACGGACCGTTGTTGTGATGTCGGCCATTGAGCATGAGTCGGTTTTGGATACTGCGCCGGTACTTCGCGATCGAGGGTTTGACGTGCGTATCGTTAAACCTAACCGTCAAGGGAAGATTGAACCTCAAGCACTCAGCGAACTGCTTGATGCATCCGTTGCTCTTGTGAGCATTATGTATGCGAACAATGAAACAGGGGTTGTACAGCCGATAAAAGAACTTTCTCAAGCGGCGCATCAGTATGGTGCATTCTTTCATACCGATGCGGTTCAAGCATTTGGACGTATTGCTTTGCATCTTGATGACGTAGATGCACTTACGATTACCGCACACAAACTTGGTGGTCCCATTGGTATTGGAGCCGAACTTATTCGTTCTCGTACGCCGTTGAGGCCGCAAAGCTATGGTGGAGGACAAGAACAAGGGAGACGTCACGGAACGCAGGCGGTTCGCGGAGCGCTTGCATTTGCCGCAGTGGCGCGTGAGTGTACGGAGCGGCTTGGCGCAACGCAGAACACCGTTTCAACGCGAGCGAACCATCTTTACCAGCGTTTATGTGCTTCTCGTAAAATTGAGCCCACAACTTCCACTGTTATTGGAGACGATCATCTGCCGGGAACCGTGAGCATTCTTGTTCCCAGTATGGATTCGGAATCGTTGGTACTCGCGCTTGATCAGGCAGGATTTGAAGTTTCGGCAGGCTCTGCCTGTTCTTCAGGATCGCTTGAGCCAAGCCATGTTTTGTCGGCCATGGGAATTTCTCGCCAGAAGGCTCTGGGATCTTTGCGGATTTCATTTGACGAAAGAGTTTCAGAAGAAGAGCTTGAGAGCTTTGCGGAGACACTTTTAGGACTTGTTGAGTGAAAGACTGCCTTGTAAATTCTGAGGTTTTCTTCAGCTAACTGCGTTACTCTAGTATGTGAACATAATCGTATAAGGAGGGAATATGAGCGAATCTATGTTATTGGTGCAGCTCCAAACCATCGATCTTAAATTGCTTAAAGCCGCCTCAACCCTCGCTGCCATGCCGCAACATAAGCGGCTTGAAACCATTGAACTTGCAAAAAAGAAGCTTTCAAGTGAGTACAACAAGATAGTTGGCCTTCGTAAGGACGCGGAACTTGAGGTTAAAGATCTTGAAAGTCAGCATGAGACATATCAGAAAAAAGAGCAGGAAACTCAAGAGCGCGCAGCCGCTGAAACTGACTATCGTGCCATTCAAGACTATGATCAGCAGCTCTCTACGCTGGCAAAAGCACTTGAGAAGACAAGCTTTAAGCTTATAGAGGCTCAGAAGGTATTACAAAAGCTGAAGCATACCGAAGCAGGAGCCGAGACAATGTTTACCAAGCTTAATGCTGAGCTTGAGACTACACATAAGGCTCTTGTCGTTGATACGGCTTCACTTCAAAGTCGCGTGTTAAAGCTTAAAGACGAACGTGAGCATGTGGTCTCTCAACTTTCCGAAGACATGCTGACAACTTACGAAAACGCACGCAAGCGTTTTAAGGGTCTGGCGGTTGAGTATCTTGACGGCAATACGCCCAGCATCTGCCGGGTGACATTACAACCAAGCTCATTTCACGATCTTGCACATGGTCCAAACGTTACCGAGTGTCCGTATTGCCATCGCATATTGGTAACGGACTATACGCCGGAGAAGGTCTCTGAAAAGGAGAAAAGTCAGTCATGATACGTGCAACTTCAGGGCGAAAAAAGATAGCGCTTGCGGTAACGGGGGGCATTGCCGCATATAAAGCTGTTGAAGTTCTGCGCGCGCTTCAGCGTGGCGGCTGTGATGTACGGGTTATTATGACGGCCGATGCGCAGAAATTTGTGGGAGTAACAACGTTTCGTACCCTTTCGCAGCATCCAGTGCTTACGGACCTCTATGACTATAGTGAGAGTCCAACGCCTCATGTTGATATAGCCGACTGGGCCGATTTGTTTTTGGTAGTTCCGGCTACGGCCAATGTAATTGCAAAAATATCCGCAGGTATCGGTGATGACGCACTCACATCTGCCTTGCTCGCGGCTCATACTCCCGTACTTATTGCGCCGGCCATGAATACCCACATGTGGAATAACCCGGCCACGCAGGCAAACATTCACAGCCTGACGTGCCGAGGATACCGTTTTGTCTCACCGCAAAGCGGTCTTCTTGCTTGCGGATATACCGGAAACGGAAAACTTGCCGAGGTTAATGAAATTGTCTCGGCTGCTTGTAAGCTTTTGAATCAAAGTTTCCAGGACACGTCGCAGAAAGTTCAAGATTTGTCCGGTCAACGCCTGCTAATTACCGCAGGACCCACACACGAGGCTATTGATCCGGTACGCTTCTTGGCAAATGCCTCAACGGGAAAGCTCGGATTTACTGTGGCAGCAGAGGCTGCCCGCCGTGGCGCCGATGTCGTGTTGGTTGCAGGGCCCGTTTCACTTGAGACACCTTGTGGAGTACGTCGTGTTGACGTAATTTCCGCAGATCAAATGCTTGAGGCTGCAGAGGCGGCATTTAAGAGTGTTGATGCGGCCATTCTGACAGCGGCTGTTGCCGACTACACTCCTGTTATGTGTGCGGACCATAAACTCAAAAAAGAACATGAACCGCTTGTAGAGATTAAGCTCAAAGAGACCACAGATATTCTCGCAACCCTATCGGCTCAAAAGCGCAATCGTGTTGTGGTAGGCTTTGCTGCTGAAACCAACAATCTTTTACAAAACGCTCAGGCTAAACTTGAACGTAAGGGTGCCGATATGATTGTGGCAAATGATGTTTCAAGAGCCGATTCTACCTTTGGTGCCGATACGGATCGAGTTGCTTTTGTAAGTAAGACAGGGATTGAGCAGCTGGAAACTTTACCGCTTGTTGCCGTTGCCAATGCGGTACTTGATAAGACAGTGCAACTTCTGAAAGCTCGGTAGAAATCATGTGGTATACATGGGTATTTTAATTGGCTGTGAAGAACTTACGATGGAATGGCCAAGCAAAAAAGTATTGTCGGACCAGACCATCGGAATTAACGAAGGCGACCGTATTGGCGTTGTGGGAAAAAACGGTGACGGCAAATCAACGCTTTTACGGCTTATTGCTCATCGGTTAACGCCTGACAAGGGCCAGGTGGTTTGGCGCGGCAATATCCATGTAGGATATCTGGGTCAGCAGGATACGTTGGACGATAATGTGACGGTTGGCCAAGCTATCGTAGGAGATGCCCCTGAGTATGTATGGGCGTCCGATGCACGCATTCGCCGTATCATCGATGAGCTGGTGGGAGATCTTGATTGGAATGCTCCCGTAGGACAGCTTTCCGGCGGACAGCGCCGCCGCTGTGATCTTGCACGTCTTTTATCGGGTACATGGGATGTCATCTTGATGGATGAGCCTACAAACCATCTTGATATGCATGCCATACAATGGCTTGCCGCACAACTCACAAACCTTTGGCCCAAGGGTCAGGGTGCCCTTATCGTGGTTACGCATGACCGCTGGTTTCTTGATGAGGTCTGTGACCATATGTGGGAGGTGCATGACGGCACTATCGATCCCTTTGAAGGAGGATATTCGGCCTATATCCAGCAGAGGGTTGAGAGAGACCGACAAGCCGCCGCAACAGAAGAGCGTCGGCAAAATACCCTTCGCAAAGAACTCAACTGGTTGGCTCATGGAGCTAAAGCACGTACGTCAAAACCGCGGTTTCGTGTGGAGGCTGCACAGAAACTTCTTGCCGACGATCCGCCGCTCCGCAATACCCTTGAGCTGAAACGGATGGCTATGTCACGCCTCGGTAAGCAGGTCATTGAGATGCACGATGTCTCATTTGCCTATCCGTCTTCAGATGACAGAGCCGCAAAGCCCATTATTGATGGTGTTGAGTGGCTGATAGGACCGGGAGACCGCTACGGTATTCTTGGCGAGAATGGCGCCGGAAAATCCACGCTCTTAAAGCTCATGACACAGCAGCTTATGCCTGTGAAAGGTTTGATAAAAGTAGGCGCTTCAGTTACGTTTGGCTGGCTTTCTCAGCAGCTTGACGGACTGTCTGAAAAAGAAGACCAAAGTGTTCTCACTCTTTTGTCTCAGTATAAGACCAACTACTACGTTGACGGTAGAATGCAGAGTCCCACACAACTTCTTGAAGGCTTGGGATTTGATCGGCGAGAGTTTACCGACCGCATCAAAGATCTTTCAGGCGGACAACGGCGACGTCTGGCGCTTCTGTGCGTTCTTCTCGAAGAGCCAAACGTCTTGGTACTTGATGAGCCAGGAAACGATTTGGACACCGATATGCTGGCCGTTCTTGAAGATCTGCTTGACAGCTGGCCGGGAACGCTTTTGGTGGTTACGCACGATAGATATCTCATGGAGCGCGTTACCGACGATCAATTTGCTCTCATGGAAGGCAAGATTCGTCACGTTCCCGGTGGTGTTGATGAATATCTTAAAAACATAGATTCGTCCCGTCATGTCAAAGACAGCCTAAAAGCAGCTTCATCAGCAAAGACATACGCCATGGGTGAGAATTGTACGGATGAGAAGGACGAAGATACCAAGAGTTCTTCTCGCCACGTTCTGACCAATCAGGAACGGCGCGAACTCAAGAAGCGGTTTGATTCGGTTGAGCGCCGCCTTAAAAAGGCTGAGACTGTTCCTGAGCAGGTACAGGCTCAGATGGCATCGGCTGACCAAAGCGATGCTGAGACCCTTATGAGGCTGCAAAAGGAGCTGGAAGATGCTAAGGCCGCTGTTTCGGAGCTTGAAAATGAATGGCTTGAGCTTTCAGAGAGACTTGGGTGAGATGGAGTGAAGAAACTTTTTACCTGTTTCATGCTGCCAAAATACGGCACGCGTGCACTGATGGCAACGGGCGCAAAAAGCATTGAGGTGGTGGGAGATTTACTTACGCCACTTATCATTGCGCGCATGATAGACGTTGGTATTACCTCGGGCAATATATATGACATTATTCGCTATGGTCTTCTGCTGGTGCTTATCGCATGTATTGGCTTTGCGTTTACCATATTTTCTCAATATAATGCCTCGATCGTATCGCAAGGTATCGGTACTGATTTGCGAAGCGCACTTTTTGTAAAGGTTCAGGAGCTGTCGAGCGTTGATGTACACCGCTTGGGTACCGATACACTTGTTACCCGTCTCATTAACGACATTAATCAAGTGCAAGTTATGGTAGCGCTTGGAATCAGACAGTTGATGCGCTGGCCCATTTTGGCCGTTGGCTCAATTGTGGCAACATTTTTAATTGACCCGCAGCTCGGCAGTATTTTTCTGGGAGCAACTCTCATCGTTAGCATTATTTTTTGGTGTATTATCCGCCGCACTACGGTACTTTTTCATACCCTGCAAGAAAGTCTTGATACGGTTTCACTTTTTATGCGGGAAATGCTCTCCGGCGTGCGCGTAATTCGGGTTTTTCGTCGAGAAGAGAGCGAGCGCGTGCAATTTGCTCAAGCGGTTGATAGGCAGACGCATATTGCGGCTACGGCCGCCAACTACTCGGCGCTCTTAAATCCGGCAACGTTTTTCATAATGTATGCGGGGATTGCTTTCATTTTCTGGATTGCGGCACCGCAAGTTACTTCTCGCTCACTTTCTGCAGGCAGTATCGTTGCGCTGGTTGGCTATATGACCCAGACACTTCTGGCAGTGGGATATATTGCAAATTTGATTATTATCGTTACCAGGGGAGTGGCCTCTACACATCGTGTTATGGAAGTGCTTGATACCGCTCCCGGCCTTTCCGATGAGAAAAACGCTTCCATTACCCTTTCCAATCGGGAGCTTTCCGATGGTGTTGCCCTTGAGCTGAGAGATACTACGCTTACCTATGACGGCGGAGGAGATCCCGCACTTTCTCATATTTCCCTTACGGTACCCGCTGGTACAACGCTGGGAATTATTGGAGGTACGGGTTCGGGGAAATCTTCTCTGGCCAAGCTTTGTGAGCGTCTCTATGAGCCGGAAGAGGGAAGCGTTGAAGTTTTTGGCCATGCCGCTTCTACCTATACTTTCCCTCAACTCCGGCACCTCGTTTCCCTTGTACCTCAGCATGCTTCACTGGTAAGCGGTACCATTCGTACAAATCTTACCTGGCGCGATGCTCATGCAACCGATGAGGATCTTTGGAAAGCCCTTGAGCTTGCCCAGGCAGCTGATTTTGTACGCGAGAAGCCCCGCCAGCTTGATAGCCCTGTTGAGGCAGGCGGCACAAATTTTTCCGGGGGACAGCGACAGAGACTTACCATTGCACGAGCGTTGGTAGGAAATCCGCGCATTGTGATACTTGATGATTCGGCTTCAGCACTTGACTTTGCGACGGACGCAAGCCTCCGTGGGGCACTGTACTCACTGCGCACAGAGATGACTTCCGTCATTATTTCCCAGCGTGTGGCTGCCGTCATGCAGGCAGATCAGATATTGGTGCTTGACCATGGGCATCAGGTTGGTCTTGGTACCCATAAAGAACTTCTCGCCACCTGTCCTCTATATAAAGAAATCTGTCTCTCACAGCTTCGTCCGGAGGAGGTGGAGGCATAGATGGCCGATATGTATGTAGCCGGTGGATCTGCCTCTGTCATCAGTGCCAGCGTGCGCAGTGACGGCTCGAACGATCCAAAACATCGTGACTCTTTTACTGCAAAAGATGAGACTCAAATGTCCGCAGCTCAGGTTACCCGACGCCTTGCGGGATATATTGCTCCGCATGTGACACTGTTTTTACTTTCTCTTTTAGGGTCCGTTGTGACTATGGTGCTCCAGCTTTGGGTTCCAATTATCGTCGGTTCGGCTATCGATCAGCTGATTCATTTGGTACAGGGAAGCGAAGCCACGCTGATTCCCGTACTTGTCAAGTTGGCTCTTGTGGTGCTTTGCGCCAGCGTGATCCAATGGATTGCAAGTTGGGCCACAAATCGTTTGACGTATGAAACAACACGCGCCATTCGTATTGCCACTCACGAGAAGATCGCACGTCTTCCGCTTTCCTATATTGACACTCATGCCCAAGGGGACCTTGCTTCCCGTGTGGTCAACGATGTTGATCAGCTGGGAGACGGTCTCTTGCAAGGTCTTACCCAGCTTCTTACCGGTGTGGTTACCATCATAGGAACGCTTGCTTTTATGTTCTCGCTTTCCGTACCAATGGGCCTTGTGGTGGCTCTTGCGACGCCTCTTTCTATTGTGGCCGCGACGTTGGTGGCCCGTTTTGCCACCCAGTCTTTTGCACGCCAGCAGGCATTTCAGGGAGAGCTGAGTGCCTATGCCGAGGAAATGGTTACCAACCAAGAACTTATCGCTGCTTTTGCCCATAGAAGCGCTGTCGAGAAGGACTTTCAAGACATCAATGAACGGCTTTATACGGTAGGTCAGCGTGCACAATTTGCAAGCTCTCTTTCAAATCCATCGACCCGTTTGGTCAACAACCTTATTTATGCTCTTGTGGCTGCACTTGGTTGTATTTGTGTCATTACCGGCATCCCTTCGGTGCTGAGTATCGGCCAAGTTCAGAGCTTTTTGGCATACGCCAACCAATACATGCGTCCGTTTAACGCAATTTCAGCCGTTGTCACACAAGTGCAAACTGCCTACGCAAGCGCTCGCAGGGTCTTTTCTTTGCTTGATGTCAAAGAGGATACCGCCGATCCCGCCTGTCCCGAACATATCGAGAATCCTTTGGGCGATATCGTTTTTGATGACGTGTCTTTTTCGTATGATAAAAAGCATCCTTTGCTGCAACACATTAGTTTTCATGCAGCTCCGGGTAAACAAATCGCACTTGTTGGACCTACCGGTTGCGGAAAAACAACTCTTATCAATTTATTACTTCGTTTCTACGACATTGATTCCGGTGCCATCTTCGTTGATGGACACAGTACGAAAAATCTTACGCGCTCTGAACTTCGAGCACAGTTTGGCATGGTGCTGCAGGATACATGGCTCTTTGAGGGAACCATACGAGAGAATATTCGATATGGCAAACCTCACGCCACGGATAAAGAGGTTGAAGATGCATGTAGACAAGCACAGGCGCATGAGTTCATCGTCCAGTTGCCTCAAGGATATGACACTAAGATCGGGGAAGGCGGAGGGTCGCTTTCCCAGGGTCAACAGCAGCTTTTGTGTATTGCCCGCGTCATGCTCGCCGATCCTCCCATTCTCCTTTTGGATGAAGCTACCTCAAGTATTGATACACGAACCGAGAAATTGGTACAGACAGCCTTTGATACCATGATGAAAGGACGCACCTCTCTTGTCGTTGCCCACCGACTTTCTACCGTTCGCACGGCTAACAGTATCCTTGTGCTCAAGGATGGGGGCATAATTGAACGTGGTTCTCACGATGAGCTTATTGCGCATGGTGGTTTTTATGCAAAGCTCTACGAGAGCCAGTTTGAAGAAACTCAAAACTAAAGATCGGTTCAACATCAGGGCGTAGCGAGAAGCCCATTGCACTGTAGGAGAGGTGAGAGGTAATGCAGGTATACGATGCGATTGTCATCGGAGCAGGAGTTTCTGGCTGCGCCATTGCGCGAGAGCTTTCCAAGTACGGCGGACACTTTGCAGTCATTGAACGCGAAGAAGACGTGTGTGCCGGAACGACAAAGGCAAATTCTGCCATCGTACATGCCGGCTTTGATGCACAGCCGGGAAGTCTTATGGCTCAACTCAACGTTGAGGGATCACGCCGTATGCCACGGCTTTGCAAAGAGTTGGGCGTGGATTACGATCAAATTGGCGCGCTTGTGGTCTGTACTGCAGAAGAGATGCTGGGAGGTCTGTATGACCTGCAGAAACGTGGCAAAGATAACGGTGTAGATGAGCTTGAGGTTATAGATCGTAAACGTTTAGTTGAGCTTGAGCCTCATATATCCGAGGAAGCCGTGGGGGCTCTCTTTGCTCCAACAAGCGCCATCGTTAATCCCTTCCAACTCTGCCATCACCTTGCAGATTGTGCCGCGCAAAACGGCGTTGAGTTTTTCTTTGACAGCCCCGTTGAAAGCGTGGAAAAACTTATAGCAGATGACGGCAAGGTTCTCTGGTGCGTTCGTACAAGTAAGTGTGAATACCGGACTCGTGCGGTTGTTAATGCCGCCGGGGTTTATGCAGACGTAATTCATAACTGGGTCTCCACAAAGAAACTCACCATAACTCCACGACGAGGCCAGTATTATGTGCTTGATAAATCGGCGGGAGCCCATGTCAACCACACGATATTCTCGCTTCCTACAAAGTTGGGAAAGGGCGTGTTGGTTACTCCAACGACAGGTGGCAATCTTCTTGTAGGACCCAATGCGGAAGACATTACGGAAAAAGAGGGGACTGACACTACCGCAGAGGGATTGTTTGAGGTGAAGGCCAAATCTTCAATGACGGTAAAAGATATTCCATTTTGGGATACTATCGCCACATTTTCCGGACTTCGTGCACATCAGCCGGATCATGACTTTGTTATCGGAGAGGTTCCTAAAGCTCCCGGTTTTATTGACTGTGCCGCAATCGAGTCTCCGGGGCTCAGTTCAGCGCCTGCCATTGGGCACCTTGTGGCACAGATGGTTCAAGAGATGCTCAGCCTTCCGCAAAATCCTTCGTTTAATCCATATCGTCCTAAAATGCCGGATCTCTTGAAAATATCGGAAAACGATTGGCAAGCACTGATAGATGAAAATCCCGCGTACGGACAAATCGTATGCCGCTGTAATCGCGTGTCGGAGGCGCAGATTATCGCTGCCATCACCTCTCCTGTGGGTGCGCGCTCCTTAGACGGTGTTAAACGCCGCACGGAAGCTTGTATGGGCCGTTGCCAGGCGGGATTTTGTACGCCGAAGATTCTTGATCTTCTCGCTCAATGGGTACCGGGACTTACGATCGAGAAAACCTCGAAAGCAGGGACTGGTTCAGAAATATTTTATGGATTGAATAAAGGGCAGCTTGTTGCCCCATTTGAGGCAGGTGAGAAGTGTGAATAGTGAGTTCTTGGTGTCCGCCTCATATGACGTGGTTGTTATCGGTGGGGGACCAGCCGGACTGGCGGCAGCCTTGGCGGTAAACGTTGGTGCGACGCGTGCGCATTCCGTTCTCATTGTAGAGCGCGACCGCGAGCTTGGCGGCATTCTTAACCAGTGCATTCATAACGGTTTCGGGCTTATCACATTCAAAGAGGAGCTTACCGGACCTGAATACGCCGCACGATACGTAGGAAAAGTTGCAAACGATCCAAACGTTGAGATGCTTTTAAACACCATGGTCATTGACGTTGCAAGTGACCGTACCGTTACGTGTGTAAATTCACGGAACGGTCTCATGCACATTCATGCAGGAGCCGTCATTTTAGCCATGGGTTGTCGTGAGCGCCCACGTGGTGCGCTTGCCATTCCCGGTTTTCGCCCTGCCGGAGTTTTTACCGCCGGTACGGCGCAGCGTCTGGTGAACATCGAAGGACGTATGCCGGGCAAAGAAGTTGTCATCCTTGGTTCCGGTGACATTGGCCTTATCATGGCTCGTCGTATGACGCTTGAGGGAGCTCATGTTGCCTGCGTGGCCGAGCTTATGCCGTATTCAGGCGGCCTCAAGCGCAATATCGTGCAGTGCCTTGATGACTTTGGCATTCCACTGCTGCTTTCACATACCGTCACCAGGATTGACGGCGAGAAGCGCGTGGAGGCAGTGGAGATTTCTGAGGTCGATGCTCATGGTACTCCCATCCTCGGTACGCAAAAACTCTATCCTTGCGATACCTTGCTGCTTTCTGTGGGCCTGCTTCCCGAAAACGATCTCTCGCGTGAGACCGGTGTAAAACTTTCTCGCATAACTCGCGGACCCGTAGTCTCTGAGCATCTTGAGACATCCATACCCGGAATTTTTGCCTGCGGAAACGTTCTTCATGTGCATGACCTTGTCGATTATGTTTCCGAAGAAGCCTGCTTTGCAGGTCAGAGTGCCGCTGCTTTTGTGGAACGAGGACAGGCGCTGCCTCAAGAGAACTCCTCTCATATTGAGCTTCTCGCTAAGGGCGGCATCCGGTACACCGTTCCGCAGCACATTGACCCCAAGGTTATGGGAGAGCGGCTGTGTGTGCGTTTTCGCGTAGACAACGTATATAAAGACAGAGCGATTGCAGTCTATTTCGGTGATACGCAAATACTGAAGAAGCGTAAACCCATTATGGTTCCGGGTGAGATGGAGCAGGTAGTTCTCAAAAAAGAAACGATTCTTTCTTACACACATGACCACGGCGCACTTGATTCCATCACCGTTTGCCTTGAGGAGGTCGCCCATGCCTAACATACAGACCGTTACCTGCATCCGGTGTCCGAGGGGCTGCTCGGTAGCCGTTCATTTTGATGACGAGAAGATCGTTGAAGTTTCAGGTAACGCTTGTCCTCGAGGGAATTCTTATGCGCGCGCTGAGGTAACGCATCCCGTGCGTACAGTTACCACTACGATTCCCGTAGACAATGGTGTTATTGACATGGTTTCGGTGAAGACGTCGGTAGAGGTGCCAAAGGACAAAGTAGCCGACGTTGTCAAGGAGATTTCGGATCTGAGGGTTCAGGCTCCCGTTGCTCTTGGCGCCGTGCTTCTCGCCCGTGTGGCTGGAACTGATGCGGATATCATTACTACAAAATCAGTACGGGGCACAGTTGGGGCATAATTGGGCACAACGAAAAAGGTCAGAGAGTAAATATACCCTCTGACCTTGTGTTTTAATGGTCGGGTGGACTGGATTTGAACCAGCGACCCCTTGACCCCCAGTCAAGTGCGCTACCAAACTGCGCCACCACCCGATGTGCGTCTTCATTGCACGATTTAGTACCTTATCATCTGGGCATAAAATGAGCAAGTAAGAATCAACATTTCTTTTCTAAAGAAAACAAATGAAGAGGGTACTATGGATAACTTCTTTCAACGCGTTTTTGATATTGTCAAGCAGATTCCTGAAGGCAGAGTTACCACATACGGACAGATTGCCCGTATGATCGGTGAGCCTCGCAAGGCTCGTTATGTGGGCTTTGCCATGCACCAAAGCCCCGGTGTAGCCGGAGGAGTTCCTTGCCACCGTGTGGTATTCAAAGACGGTTCCCTTGCTCCCGGCTTTGCCTTCGGTGGACCTGACGCACAAAGAGTCCTTCTTAAGAAAGAAGGTATTACGTTTCTGCCTGATGGTCGCGTTGATATGACGGTATGCAGCTGGGAAGTCTAATTGGGAAGTCTGACAAGAAGACGAATTGTGAAATTCAAGACATAAAGTAACTATACATAAAGTACTCTCAGCCTCTACAACGTACTTAATAGTTTTTGTACGCTGCTGTATACTCATAATGCGTTTGTGGTTTTGGCAAAATAGCTTAATCGAAAGGCAATATATGAGCCGTGTTTCTCGTAGAGAAGATGCTTTTTACAGTATGTTCTCTGAGTTTAGTGTTTTGACCGTTTCAGCTGCAAAACTGTTTGTCTCGTTTATTGAAAACTATCCTGATCATGAAGATCTTGCCGCTCAAATTACAAATTACGAGTCGCTCTGTGACGATCAGGTAGGAAAGATTATTTCCACTCTTAACACCTCTTTTATCACGCCTTTTGATCGTGAAGATATCTCTGAGCTGGCTCTTCTTATGGATGATATTGTGGATGGCATTGAAAGTGTCACAACTCACATTGATATGTACGACATTGCTGAAATGCGTCCGGAAGCAGGTCAGATGGCACATCTTATTCTATTTGCTTCCGAAGAACTTCAAAAAGCATTTGAACATCTCCCTGATTACCATAAGGATGATTCTGTTATTGACCATACGCGTGCAACCAACGAGTATGAGGATCAAGGTGATGATGTCTATCGCAATGCCCTGAGCACAATTTTTAGAAACGTCACCGATCCCATTGAGGTCATTAAGTGGAAGAGCCTGATGGACAGACTTGAGTCCACGCTTGATGCTACCAAGGATGTTGCAAATGCCGTACAGAATGTCATTGTGAAAAATGGGTAGTATTCTGCTTGTTGCGGTTCTTGTCGCCGCAATCATTTTCGAGTTTATTAACGGCTTTCACGATACTGCAAATGCCATTGCCACTACGGTGTATACCAAGGCGCTGCCTTTACGTGTTGCCATTCTGATGTCGGCAACCATGAACTTCATTGGCGCTTTAATGAGTGAAAAAGTTGCCATGACCATTGCGTCCGGTCTTGTCGATATTCAACTGCAGCTCTATGTTGTCTTTGCCGCATTGGCCGGAGCCATTATTTGGGATTTATTTACCTGGTGGGCTTCAATTCCAAGTTCGTCTTCGCATGCTTTGATTGGGAGCCTTATTGGCGCAACCATCGTATTTACCGGAACTACCAATCACATTATGTGGGAAGGTGTTCTGAAGAAGGTTGTTATCCCACTGTTTACTTCTCCGCTTATTGGCATGGCTTTGGGTTACTTCATCATGAAGCTGGTCTTTGAGCTCTTTGCAAACTGGTCGCCTAAAAAAGCGCACGGTCTGTTTCATCGTCTTCAGGTTCTTTCAGCTGCATTTATGGCGTATAGTCATGGAAACAATGATGCGCAGAAGACCATGGGTATCATCACACTTGCACTGGTGACAGCCGGCCTTCATGACCCCTCAATGGGAATTCCTCTGTGGGTCAAGCTACTCTGTGCAACTACCATGGCGCTCGGTACCTCTATCGGAGGCAGTCGCATCATGCGCACCGTTGGCGACGGAGTAACCAAGCTTACTCCGGTTATTGGCTTTGTTGCCGAAGCAAGCTCCACGGTTGCTATCGAACTCATGACAGCCATAGGCGCACCCGTTTCTACCACGCAGGTCATTACCACCTCCATCATGGGCGCCGGATCTGCTCGGCGTCGTAGCTCTGTTCGTTGGGGCGTGGCTCGTAAAATTATTGCCGCTTGGTTTGTTACGTTGCCGGCAACCATGGCGCTTGGTGGCTTGATTGCTTTCTTGATCAGCTTTGTTTTGGCATAGCAGTTCTACGAATACTCAATTTTATCCTTGTGAAGCTAAAATCCCGCAAAAGGCGGTCTTGTGGACTTATAAATCCTGCCTAAAGCAAACAATTAAGCTCAGTTAGCAGCTTTGCTTTCATTTGTTTAAGCTCTTCTGGAGAAGGACGAGTAGAGTCGTCATACATCTTTTCCACGGGATACCACCAGACAGGACCTTTGCCGTTATGACCGTATTTTCCTAGGTCGCCGGCTACCCTGGGGAAGAGATGCCAGTGAAGATGAGAGTCGCCGTTGCCAAGGAGCTCATAGTTCATTTTTTCGCATGGGAACGCACGCGATACCGCTTCTCCAACAAGTGACATCTCTTTGAGAAAGTTAAGCTTGAAGTCAGCATCTAACTCATGTAGTTCCGTAGCATGCTGCTTGCAGAGGAAGATTGTATAACCCTTGAAATGTTGATTATCTCCTAGGACGACATAGCCTGTTTCTAATTCTTTAACAAAATAAGGATTGTTGCCTGCTTTGATCATTTGGATTCGGTCGCAAATCAAGCACATAGGGTTTCTCGTCTCCTTACAATCTATATAGTACAACGTAATATTTCATTGGCTAAAAGTTGAGAAAAGAATAAATAACGTTTTATATACAATTTATTTTTCCTTATATTCCAGCAGAAAATCACAACAATCACCACCATGTCCTATGGTTTTCGTACGACCCCAGATGAGATTTGGGTGCAGGTTGCTATATCCTGCATCGTCACTATCGCAGTATGCAGCGGTTATTTCGGGGCAGCCGTACCGTTTACATATCTCGAAATATGGACATCTGACAATATTGAGTCGAGCTTCATTGCCATGACTTTCTGGAAGCTCATAGACAAATCCTGCGTTTGGTTGACAGCTTTTCTTAACACCTGCCACAAAAAGATGAGGGAATTTCCGAGCCAGGCCAAACGTTTTAATGGCCCTCTGGAAAAAAGGCACTCTTTTAGCAGCGAGTCGTTGAAAATACTCGCGGATATACCAGACGGCCTTTTCTTGAGAAATGTCCTCTGCTCTCATGGCTTCATATACTGCAATTCCAGGATAGATGCGCTTATATGAATGAGATCGGAGTTCTTTGGAATCCGACGAGTTTTCTGCGCGCAGAGCTTCATATCGTTTTTGTGCTGACTGTGCGATTTGGGCTGCTTTGACTTTGCCGACATCTTCGGAGACGATTTTGCAGGTTTCTTTGATAAGCCGTTGTACCCTCATATGCACCTCACCATTTTGTTGAAATGTTTTTGATGTTCAAAAGACTACGTTAGATCTGCTTCTGGTATTTTACGCTCTTAACCTTGGGCATAAAAGCACAAGACGTGGTGAATCAAGAATAATAACGTTGTTAGTTGTTAGTCGTGGCTTCAGAGTAAAAGGAGTAACAGCATCAACTTAGAGCTTTTCATAAGTTATTGAATATCTTATTAAATTGAGTAAAAATAGATTAAAAGATTTTTAGCTGAGAGGACGGTTTTGCTATGCCTGAAATTTCGGTTAATGAAACAACTATTAACAATGTTTCCAACAGGCTGTCTCAATCAACCGAGAACTTTTCGTCCCATGCTTTTTCCGAGGAACTTTCAAGTTTTCCTGGTGTTCCACCTTCCATGCACGATGACTTTATACACTCTTACGATAACGCCCTTAATATGCTTGCAAGCTCAATTGACCGTGATGCTATTACATTGAAACAAATATATGAATTGCTTTCTCTTGCCGATTCACAAAGTGCAAATGCTATTTCTGGAGGTTGAAATAGATGAATGAATATGATTATCAGGCTGAGAGAATTGTCGAAGCATACCATAACGCAATTCGTATGATTGAAATTAAAGAAGATAATGCACGTGAGCAATATCTCAGACAAAAAGAGTCTCTTAATACGATGCGCCAGGTATTAGTCTCACTCGACACCGAAACATATACCACCTTGGATGGAAACTCAGAGTTGTGCCAGGAGGGTCAAGACATACTTCAGCGAACAGCATTTATTATCAATAATGCAGACGATGAGGTTGAATCTGACTACAGAGAGCTTTGTCGTAAACTAGAATACGACAGAGAAGAAGCACACGATATCTATAGCAAATCTCTGCGTTATCTTGACGAACAAGCGGGAGGATATCACTATGGGTTTTAATCCTCTCGATTTAATGCATGGAATTGAAAAAGATATCTCTGACGCCGATGAAATTTTTATTCATTTGCAAGATGAGGCAAAGCTGCTTAGTGAGGTATCAACGTCATATGAACTTGGCTCCGGGAAGGCAATTGACTCCTTTAAGAGTGTTCTTGCTGATGTTCGGCTTTCTGCGGTATATCTTTATCAAGATGCAAATATGGCATTTACCGAGGATGCTCGCAAAGATCTTAGGATGGCAAAAAAGGCTTTTGGTCCTTTTGGTACATTTTTCGATGCTCAGAACACGGCAGCACTTATTCAATCTTATATCGAAAAAGGAAATTTTCTTGAGTCATTGCTTGCTGACGCACCGGCGTTTATCGTAAACAGTATCTCAAATCTTCTTACGGATACTTTCAACTTTGCCCATAAACTCGAAGAAGCTCTTCAGGAGGCAAATTTATACCTTATCGATGGTACTATTTATTCAAATAGTACCGGGTATATTTCAAGACTCAATTCATCTGCAAATGCATTACAGCAAATAACATATAGCCCACAAACAGGTGCTTACTCTCTTGATAATATAGATATGAGTTGGGCTCCCAAGCAAGATAAAGAATATTGGGAACAGCATAACAAGAGGATCATTTCTCAGTATTTCATTGTTGATCCGATTTCAGGATTAATTACGGGGATACAACCTGATATGGAGTCTCGTGTTGAGTATCTTGCGAGCCTTATTGGTAAATGCCTTTTAAGCAGTGGGGTTCCTGAAGAAATTGACAAACTAAATAGTGCCGAGAAGTACATTCTTACATGTATTGTAGTAAATGGTTCAACTGCCATTCGCGGTGGCGGAGCTCTTATAAACGGTTTTATTGATGTGATTCCCGGCCTCCGAGCGCTTATCGGACAGTGTCAGAATTGTTTGAAAGAGATTACCAATCAAATCGGCCCCGTTGGTTTACTTACTGACGTATCTTCATTTGAGTTTGATCATGGTCTGCTTTATTCCGTTGAGTCTGTTAACAGTATTCAATATAGAAATGGCTTTTCTGATGGTATTGACTGCGCTACGCCTTGGATTGGTGCAGATCTCAAATCTCATACTACAACCTTCAAATATAAAGATGGCTATGAATACAGAATAGAGTATTGGACAGGTTCTTATGGTGTTGGTGCAGGATATGGCGGGGAAATAGCAATCTATAGGCGAGAAGTACCTCAAAATGAGCATGATGAATACAGGCAGATGTCTCCAGAAGAAATTAGTGAGAATCTACCCTCTCTTACTCCATCGGATGTAAATCATATTTGGACTACATATGGTCCGGCTCAGGGCGCTCAGGTTCCATATACGGAAATAACAATTCACTCGATAAACTCAGACTATACTGTTATCGGTCATAGTAGCAAGACTAATTGGTCGTTTGCTGCTAGGATGGCTCCTACCAACGAAAATGGGATTAGGGTGAAGGATGTCTCAAATGACAATCTTTTTGTTACAGCAGAAATGACCTTTACAGATGATCCTGAATTTGCAGCATGCGTTGCACAGAATCTCAATCAAGATGGCATACCTGCAACAGTTGATGGTGCAAAAGTCTTTGTAACGTATGACGATCGGAATCGACAATGAAAGATATCTTTAAAATACCCAATCTTTCCAGACGAAGCTTTCTGCGAGGAAGCCTTGGCATTACAAGGTCTGCCATTGCTCTCGCGACTCTTTCATTTGGAAATCTAGTGCTTGGAGGATGTATGTTTGCCAGAGAGATTCCTGATAAAGAAACAGCTCTTAGGGCTATTTTGGAAGAGCTTGAAAAACGCTATGGTGAAAAGTTTCATCAACTAGATTCCAAAGACATCAAGAACTTTACATATGAACAACCTCGTAACGGTGTGCAATATATTGCTACCTTAGCACCAGATACATCTCCTGAAAAAATCTTTTCTGGAAGCATTGATACTGACGCTCATACGCACAAACAATGGGGCAGCATCCTTGACAATTACCAACAACATATCTTTGATCCAATTGTCTGTACTCCATTTAGAGAGTATCTACAGTCGAGCCCACACGTTGATGGATATAGTGTGAGACTTTCTTGGAACAAGATGGATAGCAAGGTTTGGAAGAAAGAACAAGTTGAAGAATATATGGGAAAAGGAATTGACGGTGACCCCGAGATTCATATGACCATAGTGATTCCTCGTGACACAAAAGAAAACCTGGCAAAAGTTATCTACGCGTTTCATAAGGATCTCAGCGAGTTTAAACGCAATATGCAACTGCGAGTTGGAATGACAGGTACCGATCCAAGAACAGTAAACGAGCTCTATCTGACACCTCTTGATTTTCAGATTCTTTCCTATAGGACAGAGTTGCCTTATGAGGACATCTTCAGATCTGTTGACTTGCATTTTAAAAGGAACGAGAGTTCAACATGGGATGGAACAGGAGAGATCGGAGATCCGGATCATACACAAGTCTCGCTTACCTTTAAAAGGTAAGTCCAGTAGATGAAATTTTATTTACCAGAAATGAGAATGAATTGTCAGGAGTTTCAAACATACCCAATCTTTCCAGACGAAGCTTTCTGCGAGGAAGCCTTGGCATTACAAGGTCTGCCATTGCTCTCGCGACTCTTTCATTTGGAAATCTAGTGCTTGGAGGATGTATGTTTGCCAGAGAGATTCCTGATAAAGAAACAGCTCTTAGGGCTATTTTGGAAGAGCTTGAAAAACGCTATGGTGAAAAGTTTCATCAACTAGATTCCAAAGACATCAAGAACTTTACATATGAACAACCTCGTAACGGTGTGCAATATATTGCTACCTTAGCACCAGATACATCTCCTGAAAAAATCTTTTCTGGAAGCATTGATACTGACGCTCATACGCACAAACAATGGGGCAGCATCCTTGACAATTACCAACAACATATCTTTGATCCAATTGTCTGTACTCCATTTAGAGAGTATCTACATACGGTTGAAGGAATAGACGGGTACTCTGTTCAGCTTTCCTGGAACAAGATGGATAGTAAGGTTTGGAAGAAAGAACAAGTTGAAGAATATATGGGAAAAGGTGCACAAGGAGATCCTGAGATTTTCATCGTTATTATGATTGCTGAAGATTCAGTTGAAGCTATGGCTCAAACAGTATATGAAGTTCAAAAGGGTCTTTGGCCACTCAAACGTAATATGCACGTTCTTGCTGCAATAAGCGGGCTAAGTTTTGATTGTGGGACTATCTACAACACACCCGTTGATAAAGAGAATTTAATCACAAGAGGCAATCCGCCAGAATACGAAGAAATCAAAGAGTCTATCGGTAATTATCAGTTCAGAAACAAGCAGATGAAACCTGAACGATGGGATGGATCTGGAGAAGTGGGAGATCCAAACGACAGCGATGTAGCAATTACTTGGCTACATAAACCTCAAAAGTAAGACCTTAAAGCTAAACTGAATATGTACCATATTCATGGTGAGTACAAAGCAATCAGAAGAGAGCGAGTTATGGCTGACAACAATTCAATCAGTTGGGTAAACGAGAGCGTTTTCTACCAAATTTATCCCATTGGGTTTTGCGGTGCACCACGCGAGAATGACGGTGTGCTTGAACATAGAATTCTCAAGGTCGTTGACTGGATACCCCATCTGACGAGGCTTGGCTGCAATGCCGTGTACTTCTCGCCCGTATTTGAGTCGGATAGGCATGGCTACGACACGCGCGATTATCAAAAAATCGATGTGCGCTTGGGGACGAACGAGGACTTTGCCAACGTGTGCGCAGCACTTCACGAAGCAGGTATTCGTGTGGTGCTTGACGGTGTGTTTAATCACGTCGGTCGCGGCTTTTGGGCATTTCAGGACGTGCTGGAAAAGCGAGAGCAATCCCGTTATAAAGACTGGTTTTTTATAAACTTTGGCGGCAACGATGCCTATGGGGACAACCTGTGGTATGAGGGCTGGGAAGGCCACTATGACCTGGTAAAACTAAATCTGCACAATCCTGAGGTGGTACAGCATCTCTTTAAGTCCATCCGGCTATGGACTGAGCAATTTGACATCGATGGGCTCCGTCTTGATGTGGCATATCTGCTTGATGAGGGCTTTTTGCGACAGTTGCGTTCGTTTTGTGACAGCCTGAAACCTGATTTCTTGTTGCTTGGAGAGATCCTCGGTGGAGACTACAAGCGTATCGTCAATCCCGACATGCTTGAGAGCTGCACAAACTACGAATGTCAAAAGGGACTGTATTCCAGCTTTAATGACCTTAACCTGTTTGAAATTAACTACTCCCTCAATCGGCAGTTTGGTGAGGGCGGCATATATCAAAACACACATCTTTTGTCGTTTGCCGACAATCACGACGTTACGCGCATCGCAACGGTACTCAAAGATAAACGTCACCTGCCGGCACTCTATGGAATTCTCTTTGGCATGCCGGGCATTCCCTGTGTGTATTATGGCAGCGAGTGGGGTGCTATAGGCGATAAGCACGACGGAGACGACACGCTGCGTATGAGCTATCCCGAGCCTGAATGGAATGAGCTTACCGCGCTGATTTCGCGGCTCGCAGAGCTTCATCGCAAACAAAAAGCGCTTCAATATGGTGGTTATCGACAGGTCTTTCTTACCAACCGACAGTTGGTTTTTGAGCGTGCATGTGATGGCGAGAAAATCTGGGTTGCCGTCAACGCTGACGAATGCGACTTTGACGTACCACTTAATGGGGGAGCAGCGCAAGAGTTACTTACGGGAGAGTCTGCTGACCTGTCAGGTACTGTGAAGTTGCCGGCATTTAGCCTTTCGTACTGGAAGCTTGGAATTCCGCTGGATGTTACCACTCCACTGCCGAATGAAGAATCTCTGAGGTCTATTCAGGAAGCTGAAGATTTTCTTAATAGTAATAAACCAGGCTATACTGACATTGAAAAACTTTTCAAAGAGCTTGATGCGTAAATGACTCGCTTACAGGCTGATATTACTTCTCAATTCGCGCGTGATTATAAGAAGTTAAAGAAGAAACATGTTGAGCAAGCATGACGATCTTTTTAGAGGCTAGCTTTGACGCAGAAACTCCAACGCACTGAGAAGCGATGGTTCAATACGCCAGGCAAGTGCACGCACCTCATCGCTTGGCTGCTTTAAGTCCGGAATGCAGATAACAGGGATGCCCGCTGCATGAGCAGCGCGAACGCCAGCTTCGGAGTCTTCAAACACGACGCATTCACTGGGCTTCGCGCCAAGCTTTGACGCAGCTTTCAAAAAGATATCGGGAGCGGGTTTGCCGTGTTTGACCTCATGACTGAACGTGAGTTCATTAAAAAAATCACGCAGACGATTATTTGTCAGGATGATCTCCGCACGAGGAACTTTGCTTGAAGTGGCAAGGGCAAGTTTTAATCCCTGGTCTTTAAGGTAGGAAAGGATTTCTTGAGCTCCGGGTTTTGCAACGATCTCTCCCGCTCGCTCAAACTCCAACCGGTGAAGCTCATCAGCCAGCTCTTGTTCGGACCAAGGCAGCCCATAGCGTTCTTTCAGATAATGAATGCTGGGCTCGGCCGGCTGTCCGCAACAATGTGTTGCGTATTCCTGCTTTGTAAGTTTGACATCAGCTTCGGCAAGCAAGTCACGAAAGATGGCATACGAGACGATCTCACTGTCGGTAAGCAGGCCGTCCATATCAAAGATAAAAGCATTTTTGTTCATAGGCGCTATCCTTTGCTTCAACGGTGCGTTCAAAAGAGCTGGGCTGGGGCATTTTTCGCAGAGCTTATCAGAGACGTTTCCCCTTGATGTACTTGTTTTGCCAGCGAAGTTCAGCCTCACTGGGCTTGACATTCCATTCCGAAAAACCGTTGTAGCGCGAAGTTACAAGATCATCTGCCATCTCAAGGATAACATCCGCAAGTTCAAGGTTTTTAATCCAGCGTGTGTCAATGCGATTGAAGCTGACGATTGAGCCTATAAGATTGCCCGTGACCGCTCCGGTGGAATCGCTGTCGCCACCATGATTGACTGCCGCGCGCACCGCCGCATTAAAGTCGTCGAGGTGTCTGCATGCGCAGTACACGGCAATCGCAATGGTCTCTTCACCCACCCATCCTTCTCCGAGCGAGAGTACGGCATCCAAGTCCTTCTCGCCAGATTCAGCAAGGTCAATGGCTTGTTTTAGTAAGGCTATCTGCACTTCAACATCCTCTTTGAACTCGGAAAACTTTTCTTTAAGCATTGTGTAGCACGCGAGAAGTGCTTCTTTGAAGTCATCTTTTGTGACCTGCGGGTTGTCTCGATGGGTAAACGTCGAAACAAGAAAAGCAAGTACTGCGGCAGAGATAAAGCCAAGCGGATGTGTATGGGTGATGGCGGCTGCTTCGGCGGCGTTTTGGGCAGCCTGGATTGGATCTTCATTGAAAATTCCCAAAGGCGCCACACGCATGATTCCGCCGCAGCCCTTGCTGTTGTTAATGACGTTATCAAGACTTCCGTGCGCCCCATTGGCAAGAGCAGTCAGACAGGTACGACCGGGAGCTCGCCACGCATGGAGTTCAGGAACTTCAAGCAGCCAAGAGGAAAGAGGAGTGTTGGCATAGGCGGGCACTTGCGTATGGAGCCAGTCCAGGTAAGCATCTCTGATATACACGCTGGGAGCGGCGGCAATCCCACGATAGAGTGCTCTGGTATAGCCAAAGAGCAGGCCGTTAGCCGTAAAAAGCGTCATCTGGGTATCGTCGCTGATGAGAGCCTTGCCTGTTGCGACGTCGAGGTCAAATTCCTGGATACCCGCAGAACCATAGTGCTTGAATATTTCTTCTGTGGCGAGAAACTCCACGGGCACGCCAAGCGCGTCTCCAGCGGCTCCGCCCACAAGGCAGCCTCGGGCTGCATCAGCAAAGATCTGTTTATCCACACTCATACTCCTATCGCTCGAAACCACCATGGCTATATCGTTACCGTATCTCAATAGCGTAAGTCTACCTTAGGCTGTTAAGTCCGTAATCGGAACGACATAGATACCGTCTGAAGTCTGATAAGTCATTTCCGATATACCGCCATTTCTATTTTCCGAATATACCGTTTACGAAAACCTTTTCCCTGTTGCTTGCTAAAAAAGCGGGGGGGGGTAATCTCTGACTGTCAGTTACTTTTATCTGAGAAACATTTCGAAAGGAATACTCATGAATAATCCTCTTACAGAACTCGAAGATTTAAACTCGGAAGAAGTTTTTAATAATGCAGTCATGGCAGCAGTAAAGCTACCAGGAGCCCGAGTAAATCGTGAAGAGTTTCTTAGGGCATCATTTAAGACTAAAGTTGATGAAAAAACGTTACAGAAAATTATAGACACATCTCCAGAGAAGGCTGGCGTAAGCATACGAGTAATCGATGAAGCTTCAGAAGGTTCGATTAAGTTTGAGACAGCAAAAGTTACTGCGCTTTCAGCGGCAGCCGGTGCTCCCGGAGGCCTTGCGATGGCTGCAACAATTCCTGCGGACTTAGCACAGTACGTCGTTCATGCTATGAGAATTTCACAAAAGCTTGCATATCTCTATGGATGGCCAGATTTCTTTGATGAAAATACTAGTGAAATTGATGAAGCAACAAAGAATATGCTCATACTCTTTATGGGTGTTATGTTTGGTGCTGGTGTGGCAAACGAAGCTATTGGAAAAATTGCCGAGCAAATGGCAAAACAAGTAGCGAAAAAGTTGCCACAAAAGGCTCTTACTAAAGGTGCTGTGTATCCCGTGGTAAAGAAAGTAGCAACGTTTATTGGTGTAAAGATGACAAAGGACGTCTTTGCAAAAGGTGTATCAAAAATTGTCCCACTTATTGGTGCTGCAGTTTCAGGAGGAATTACACTGGGCACTTATTATCCCATGGCAAAGAAACTGGAAAAATATCTCCAAACAACACCCCTTGCAGATAGTGCTGTTTACTCAGCTACATCTATTGAGATTGACCCTGAGTTCATTGATGTTGATGATAAAGAACCGGATACAGTAATTGAACAAAAAGGTCAGTTGAACGAAGATATTTAATAGCAAGTGCTACAACATCTCAAAATGACTTCGGTGTGCCTTAATGGCGCCTTGACGAGCTAAAGAAGAGATAACGGCGCTTAGCGCACTGCGATCAACTCCAAGGTAATCGGCAAGCTGCTGCCGATTGAACGGAATGTCAAACTCACGCGAGCCTTCCATCTGGGCTCGCGTGTTTAGGTATGCAAGCAATTTACCGCGAATGCTTTTAGGAGCAGCATCTTGAATACGTCGTGACAGCATGACGTTCTTCTCGGCAACCGATTGCAAAAGGTTAGTGGTCAGGCGATCAAGTCCCGCACATACCGCACATACGTGTGTTGTAAGCTGTTGCACGTCCAAGAGGAGTATCTCGGATGTTTCCGATGCCACGACGCTCGTCAGCAGGGGCACGTTGCCCAGTATCGCATACGCTTCGCCGAACATCTCGCCTGCATGAAATGCACCCATGACAGAAATGTTTCCCTGCGCGTCGGATCCCTCAACGTGGACGGAACCTTGAAGCACTATTCCAAACTGGTGCGACTTCTGACCCGCACAAAAGATTGTCTCTTCGCGTTGATAACTCCGTACCTTTGCCTTGAGGTGGGCGAGAAGCGCTTCAAAATCGTTTTCGCTTACTCCCGCAAATGCTTTCGTCTTTGCAAGCAGGTTGTAATCAATGCCAAAACTAACCACAGTGCACCTTCTAGAGATACTTTCCGGTCACGCTTTCAGCGCAGGCGACAACATCGGACACCTGTCCTGCAACAACAACGCGGCCTCCCTCGACACCGCCGCCGGGACCCATATCAACCAGCCAGTCAGCATTGCGCATGACATCAAGATCATGCTCAATAACAACGACCGTTGCACCCTGTTTGATCAGTCGCTCAAACACGGTAAGGAGCGTTTGTATGTCCAGAGGATGCAAACCAATGGTCGGCTCGTCAAAGACAAATACCGCATCAATCTGTGCACGACCCATTTCAGATGAGAGTTTGAGGCGTTGGGCTTCTCCACCGGAGAGGCTCGGCGTTTGCTCGCCAAGCGTAAGATATCCAAGGCCCAGATCGCTCAACATCTTGAGCTTAGGGTATACCGATTTCACATCCCGGAAAAACTCAAGAGCCGTTTCGACTTCCATGCTCATGATCTCCGGTATCGTTGCGCTTTCGCCCGATTTGTTGGTGAGTGAGATCTCCCAGGCTTCAGGAGCATATCTGCTGCCCTGACAGGCGGGACAGGGGATATCAACGTCAGGTAAAAATTGAACGTCGAGGCTGATACTTCCTGTTCCGTCACAGGTAGGACATCTGAGACTTCCTGTATTGTAGGAAAAGTCGCTGGCTTTATAGCCTAGCCGTTGAGCATCCTCTGTCTTTGCAAACAATTTGCGAAGCGCATCATGAATGCCCGTATAGGTGGCAACGGTTGAACGAACATTAATACCAATGGGACTTGCATCAATGACCTTGACGGCTTCAACACCCGAAGCATCGATCGAGCGTACATGAGAAGGCAGTTTTGTTCCGTAGATCTGCGCCTGAAGCGCCGGAACCAAACTTTCCAGAACCATGGTTGTCTTTCCGGAGCCGGAAACGCCCGTAACGACTGAAAGTCTTCCCTTGGGAATGTATATCTTGAGCGGCTTGACCGTGTGAAGGGCATCCGTTTCAAGCATGATCGCGCCACGAGAAAAGACGTTGGTTTTGTTACAAGGCGTTCTGACCAACACATCCTTCTCGCCGGAAAGGAAAGATCCAACCAAAGAAGTCTTACAGTGCTCAACATCCGACACGGTTCCTTCCGTAATGACCGTGCCGCCTTCAAGACCGGCTCCGGGACCCATCTCTATAATCCAATCGCATGCGTTGAGGATTTGGGCGTCATGATCGACCATCACGATGGAATTGCCGTCAGCGATGAGATCACGCATGACATCGGCAAGGCCGTCGATATTGGAAGGATGCAGGCCAATGGAAGGCTCGTCAAGCACATAGAGGACGCCGGTGGTACGGTTTCTCACCGAACGGGCAAGCTGTGTGCGCTGAAGTTCTCCATTTGAAAGCGTCGTGGTGGAGCGGTCCAGGGTCAAATAGGAAAGGCCAAGATCAACAAGACGCCCTGCCACGCTCAAAAACGATTCGCAAATATTTTTGGCCATGGGACGCATCTCTTTCGGAAGCGTGGACGGAACATGTTCAACCCATACGATCAGATCCTTGAGTGTCATGGCGGTAGCTTCCGCCAAATTGATGCCGTCGATGCGCGGTGCACGGGCAGCATCGGAAAGACGGGTTCCTTGGCACGTGGGACATGTTTCTTCTTTTAGGAACTTCTCGACACGCTTCATACCTTTTTCATCTTTGACCTTCGAGAGGGCATTTTCAACGGTATACGTGGCGTTGAAATACGTAAAATCCATCTCGGCAAAGGTATTTGAATTCTTAGCTTTGTAGAGAATATGCTTCTTTTCTGCCGGACCGTTGAAAACGATGTTCTTCTCTTTGTCGGTCAGATCTCTGAACGGCACGTTGGTGCGGACGCCCATTTCATGGGCTACCTGCGTCATTAAGGACCACATGAGTTTGTTCCACGGTGCTACGGCACCTTCATCGAGTGTGAGGTTCTTATTCGGTACCAGCGAGTCTTTATCTACCGTGCGAATCACGCCGGTGCCGCCGCAAGCCTCACATGCTCCGTCACTGTTAAAAGCCAGCATTTCCGCACCGGGGCCGTAGAAATGTGCACCGCATTCTTGACAGACGATCTCCTGTTCAGCGGCTACTGAGAGAGACGGAGCCACATAGTGTCCATTGGGACAGCGGTGACTTGCAAGACGAGAAAACATAAGACGAAGTGAGTTGAGAAGTTCCGTTCTGGTGCCAAATGTCGAGCGGATATCTCCGGCGCTCGGCCGCTGATGTAGGGCAAGTGAAGCAGGAATATAGTGCACCTCTTCAACATTGGCGCGAGAAGCGCCCGTCATCCGCCGACGTGTGTATGTGGAGAGCGACTCAAGATAGCGTCTGGATCCCTCAGCATACAAGACTCCTAGCGCCAGCGATGACTTGCCCGAACCGGAAACTCCCGCTATGCCGACAATGCCATGCAGAGGAACGTTTACATCGATGTTCTTGAGATTGTGAACTTTTGCGCCTTTGACCTCTATTTGTTTTGGCTGTCGGATGACCTTTTTCATATACGACCTTTCACGGAACATTCTGTGGAAAGTATACCCTTTACCGCTTTCACGCAGGCTTGCATAACTTAAAAGTCACTCTGCATTTTCTTGTCCTCAATTCTCCGTACTTGTGGCAAAATAGCTACTAACTTAGTAGCATTTATGAAACCAACTAAAGGGGAGAGGTCATGGCTAAAGTTGCAGTAATCGGATGCACGCATGCGGGCGTTTTTGCCACCACGTCAATCTTGGCGGCGCATCCTGATTGGGAAGTCCACGTTTTTGAGCGCAACGACACCGTGTCGTTTCTGTCATGCGGCATTGCGTTGTGGATAGGAGATCACGTCAGTGATCCCAACAAGATGTTCTACAGCTCGCCCGCGGCTCTTGAACAGGCAGGCTCACATGTTCACATGAAGTCCGATGTAACGTCTGCCGACGTACGGACAAAACATGTGGTGTGGACCGATCTCACAACGGGAGAGTCGCATGAAGATGACTTTGATTACCTCGTGGTAACTACCGGCTCCAAGCCCATTGTGCCACCGCTGCCCGGTATCGACGGATCACGTGTCCTTCAGTGCAAGAACTGGGCTGATGGCAAGCATATTCACGACGCTATGGGTAACGCCGCTTCCGCAGTTATCATTGGGGCGGGCTACATCGGCGCAGAGCTTGCCGAGCAACTTTCCGAGCGCAACAAGCAGGTAACCCTTATCGACATGATGCCGCGTGTGTTGGCCAAGAATTTTGACGCCGAAATTACCGATCAAGTTGAAAACGCTTATCGCAAACACGGCGTCACGCTTGCCCTTGGCGAGAAGGTCGTCTCCTTTAAAGATACCGGCAATGCGGTGAGCGTGATAACCGACAAGGGATCCTATACCGCCGACTATGCCATCTTGGGTATTGGTTTTCTGCCACGTACCGATCTTTTTGTCGGCCAGCTTGACATGGCACAAAACGGCGCTATCAAGGTTGACGAGTATCTGCGTACCTCCGCTCCCGGTGTTTTTGCCGCGGGAGATTCCGCTTCCATTCTTTTCAACGTTACCGGAAAAGATGACTACATCCCGCTGGCAACAAACGCAGTACGCCAGGGTTTGCACGTGGGTCCCAACATGGTTGAACCAACTCTGCCGTATGCCGGTACCCAGGCGACAAATGCCGTCCAGCTGTATGAGTATTCGATGTCCGCCACGGGTCTTACGGTTGAAAGCGGCAAGGCACGCGGCTATGAGTATGACTTTGTTACCATTACCGAGAATTACCGCCCAGAGTTTATGCTCACCACCGAACCCGTGACGGTGACGCTGGTTTGGGAACCGTCTACGCGAGAAGTTAAGGGCGCGCAGTTCTTCTCGACACATGATGATGTGGCGCAGGCGGCAAATGTAGTTTCTGTGGCCATTGCCAATCACATGACCATTGACGCTCTTGCCGGTGTTGACCTTTTGTTCCAGCCAAACTTTACCAATCCTGTGAACTACATTGGATCTGCCGCCATGGCAGCTGTTGCAAAGGCTTCCAAAAAAGCGTAACGAGGAAGAACCCTCAGATTAAAGGCGGGGAGACATCAACGCTCGATAAGTGCCTGTACATGCGAGCCGCTGATGTCTCCTCCGTCGGCCACGAGCGCTTCCATGAGCTGTGCGACAATTTCTTCGTCAACCGTGCCATTCAAAGTGTAGGTTGCCGCCGCCTTTGCCTCATCGGATCCGTTGCCAACACAAAACGAGTGAGGTGAAAGTTCAAGAAGCGTCAAATCGTTGCCAGAATCGCCGCAAAATACCACTTCATCAGGGGCTAAATTCAGATATTCAAGAAGAATCTTAAAACCGTCCGCTTTGCTGAAACCTTTAGGGTTTACGTCATACCAGCCGGTATAAGGACTCACCAGATCAATCTCCGGAATTTGTGTCAATACGTCGTCAAACATGGCTTCACGGGTCAATCGATCCTGAGGTGCCAATATACCAACAGAAATAAAATCCTTGTTGTGAGGCACCGTGTTGGGACCTTGAGCTGCCGTAAAAGAATCGTAGTGTGCGTTGATATAATCAACCTGCGCCTGGGTGACTCCAAAAATCATCCATGCAGGCCTGATGGATACATCAAGCGGAGGCTCCGCTGGTCCTTCATCAAAATATGCCAGGTAGGTATCCTTGTACCTTGCGATAACCTGAAGGATTCGCTCAAGCGTCTTTGTGGAGAGCACTCGCTTGGCAACAAGTGCGCCCTTACCGTAAACCACTTTACCCGAGCCACAGACAGCCGTTTGCAGATAGCGTGCATCAAAACCATAGAAGGGGAGTGCGTCATAGGCAGAGCGTCCGGTAGCCGGACCAAAATCAATGCCAGCCTCTTTCAGAGCAGTAATTGCTTTCAGTGTACGCTTAGGTACCAGCGGTTCATTTGCCCTTTTGAGCGTCTCATCCATATCGGAAAGCACAAGTTTAATCATAGAATCCCTCAGGTGTTTCAATTGCAATAACAAGAGCGATTGTAGCGCATAAAGATTCACAAAACCGATACCATACATACATAAAGGGAGGTTTTATGACATTAACAACTGCTGCTTTGCAAAAGCAGGTATCTCACATAAACATATACGATCACTTCGCCCATGAAGACGAGCACCGAGAGCTTGACACAGAAAAGATTGCGGATCATCTCGCACGAGCAATTCAATGTAGAACTGTCTACGCCGGCGAGAAGAACACCGACTTTTCACAATTTGATCGACTGCAAAAATTGATGGAAACCGAATTTCCCCATGTTCTTGCAGCGTCGTCGCAGGGTCTTGAACGTATCGGACACTCGGTTTTAATAACCATCCCGGGCTCTGAGCCTGACCTTTCCGGTGTGATGCTTATTGCACACCAAGATGTCGTACCCGTGGTGGCAGGTACGAAGGACAGGTGGATTCACGGAGCCTTTGATGGTGTTGTCGACGATGAGTTTATCTGGGGTCGCGGTGCACTTGATATTAAAGACATGCTGATGGGGGAGCTTGAGGCTGTCGAGTTTTTGCTTGCACAGGGCTTCTCGCCACGGCGTAGCATTTATTTGGCCTTCGGTGAAGACGAAGAGGTTGATTCACGTGGGGCAACACGAATAGCAGCCTATATGGAAGAGCGGGGGATTCGTGCGGAATGTCTCTTGGACGAAGGTACAACCACGTTTTTTGACGGTTCGGTATACGGAGCGCCGGGGACCATTCTTTCAGACATCTGCATCTCGCAAAAAGGCTTTTTAAACGTACGTTTAACGGTACGCGGATGCGGAGGTCATTCATCAAACCCCTTCGGGGGCACCTCGCTGGAGCATATGTGTACCGCCTTGTCGCGCCTTGCCGAGCATCCGTTTCCGCCACAGCTCAACGCCATTGTGTGCGAGACTTTTCGGACACTTGCCCCTCATATTACCGAAGAGCCGTTTGCAACTCTTGTAAAAGATCTTCCCGCCTCGGGCGAGAAGCTTGCAGAGGCCGCAAGCGCCGTTCGTGAACTGTATCCGTTTGTGAATACAACCATGGCCGTCAACATGCTCGAAGGCGGAAGCAGTGCTGCAAATGTCATGCCCGGTGACGTACAGGCTACGATTAATTTCCGGATGCTTCCCGGTACAACCGCAGAGGATGTACTTGACCATATTCATAAGGCTCTCGGTGAACTTGACGTTGAGGTTGAGGCTTTGCACACGACACCGGCGGGACGGATGGACAAGACGGACAAGGCCGGATATCAAGAGCTGAAAGAAGTGCTTGAGCATTATTATCCAAAGATGGAGTTTGTTCCATCCTTTGTGTGCGGAGGAACCGACTCCATCCGCTATGAATCCATATGTGACTCCATCTTGCGTATCAGCCCGTTTCGTCCCACCCCGGAAGACGAGGCTACCGGCGTTCATGGCATTAATGAGCGCATTGCCAAGCGTGTATACATGCAAGGAATTAGAGTGCTTATCGATTTTATAAAACGTATGGCCGGATAGGTCTTCTCGCCAAAAAAGCGATACAAGCGATACACTAGACGGTGCATATACGCAAACGAAATGTCCCAGTATGGAAGTCGGGGAGTAAAAGAACGTGTCAGATAGAACGAATCGCATAAAGTCACAGGTTACAACACAGGTGAGCAAGGCAACCACACAGGTAAAAGACATCACCGATGCAACGGCTGCACGTGCTCAGGGTGCCGGTACGGTTACTGCTCCCATTGGAACACCTGATAATCCTTCTAACCAAGTATTCACCGTGGCCAATGTCATTACATTTTGCCGTCTTATTCTTACGTTTATCTTTCTCTATATCTTTTGCACCCACGGAAATCGGTGGGTTGCACTTATCTGCTATGTTGTTGCTGCCGTTACGGATTTTCTTGACGGACAGGTAGCGCGACGTACCCAAACCGTCAGTTGGGTGGGCAAAGTTATGGATCCCATTATGGATCGCGTTTTGTTGTTTACGGGCGTACTTGGCCTCCTTGTTACAGAGGAGCTACCGCTTTGGATTCCTCTTTTTGTCATTGGACGCGATACCTATCTGACCTGCGGCGCATTGATTACCCGTCATTTCCGTCGGCGGCCGATCGACGTGGTCTACATTGGAAAAATTGCAACCGCCTGTCTTATGACGGGGTTCTCATTTTTACTGCTGGGTATGCCCGTGGTGGACGGTTTGGGTCTTGTACGTGTTTCATGGCTCCCGGTTCTCAATAGCCAACCGGGTGGTTTTGGTATTCTCTTTGTGTACGTAGGTATCCTTTTTTCCGCTGCAACTGCCGTTGTCTATACCGTTCAGGCTGCCCGTATCATCCGTGCAGCCGAGGAAGATGAATGAGGTTTACGGTGCAAAATTTTGCGACTGCCCCACACAAATGCACGCTCGGAAGAACTTCTCATCCGTATGATAAACGTATGTACCAGCCTCGCAGCAGGTGGGTTTTAAGGGTAGTTTGGGTGTTTCTGCTTGTCACTGTCATGTCGATGGCCCCTCTCGCCCTTGGCATCTCGCAGTATGCCTATGCAGCAGACGATACTGCTACAGAGCCTGAGATTACAGAGGCACAATCCGCCATTCTCGAAGACGACCAAGGAAACGTTCTTTGGAGCAAAGATCCTGATCGCAAGATGGGCATGGCTTCCATTACCAAAGTTATGACTGTCATGGTTGCTCTGGATTCGGGGATAGATCTTGATAAGCCATGCAATATCGTGTCGGTTGATCTGGAGGAGGGTTCCGTACTCGCAAATTATTCAACGAGCGAACATCCAACGCTCAGAGAGCTCCTTCAGGTATTGTTAGTGCACTCAGCCAATGACGTGGCATATAACATTGCCATCAATGTTGCAGGCTCCGAGAAGGCATTTGCAGACCTCATGAACAAAAAAGCCGCTGAAATTGGCATGACCAACACGCACTTTTCAAATCCTCACGGTCTTGATGCAGATGACCATTACTCTACCGCTCGTGATTTGGTACTCATGGCTCGTTATGCGCGTGAGCACTATCCGTTTCTTGCAAGTACCGTTTGCATGACATCTGTGACCGCTACGGTACAAGGAGAAGAAATTACATGGCCTTCTACCGATAAGCTCTTGAGTACCTATCCGGGTATGCTTGGCCTCAAGACGGGATCTGAAGACAGCGGAACGGCCTTTTTAGGCGCGGCACGGCGTAATGGCGTTACGCTGTATAGCTGCGTTCTTGGATGTGCCACCGACTCCGGACGTTTTGCGGATACCAGGATTATGTATGACTGGGGATACGCTCACTTCACTCGGATACCCGCATGTAATGTCTCGAATATTGTTGAAACGAGACCCTATATTGACAACTTTATGATGACCTCCGTCGTGCGGCCATACGCTTCACGCTCGGTGCTTGCCTGGCCTGGTGCAGGAGACATGAGCTACACCATTACCACGCTGAGTTCAGGCTTACCGGCAGCAAATAATCAAATGATTGGAACCATTACTTGGTCGCAGGGTAAAAGAGATGCCGGAACTGTTTTTTATCAGGCTCGCACGATTCCGCAGACGGTTCCCTTATATAACATCTTTGATATTGCCTCCGTTGCGCCATATCTTTTTACGGTGGAATAACATGGCCAAGCATACAATCCTGCACGCAGAACATGAACTTCTCGGAGCTGTTTTTGACATAAATCCACAAACGGGATACGAGATTCCCATCTCGTATGGCACATCTGCATCCACGGTAGGCGATAAGACCTCAGAGGCCGAGTGTTGTCTTTTTGACGTATCGGGGCACACGTACCAACTTATCGGTGGTGCCTTGGCTCCGTCTCTTGTTTCCGATATATTTGCAGGGCCCGTTCTTGATATAGGGGATCTTTCATTTCAGCCTGTTTTTACAGGTGACGGCGCTGTGGTGTCGGTTGTCCTTGTTGCTCGCTCCGGAGACAATGAATATTTCTATCTTGATATATCAAATCACGGCGGACTTCTTTCATCGTGGATTGCGAAATACCTCTTTGAAAAGAAACAGCACGGAGTTTCGTCTGAGAAGGTTTCACTTGAAGATGCCGATCAACTTCTGGTTCCGCTTTTTTTGGCAGGGCCCCGTGCGCATGAAGTGCTCAGCGATTATCTCAATGACACGCAGTCAGCCCTTCCTCCGATAGGAAAGTTGTCGTTTTGTTTACTCGACGCGAGGATTGCGGCACTTATTGGTCACGTACCTCTTAAAGACCTTGATGCGTATATCGTTTTGGTCAATCCGCAGCAGGTTCAAATACTCTGGAGAAGCCTTCTTTCATTTCCCATGGTAGTGCCAATCGGAGAAGCGGATCTTATACAGATTCTTTCACATGAGCTGCCGTGGCTGCGCGCGTCTCACAATGTCGATGAAACATCAATCTCTCAAGATGTACATAACGTTCACGGTTTTGTTCGTTCGTCTCGCGATTTTATAGGCGGACAAGCGTTACAGTAATATATACGGCTTGTATCCGTGCGCTATTAATCTCTAAGCCTCAACCTGAGGGGGAGAATATGAAATATTCAATCAATGCTCAAGGCGTTCCGGCAGCCATTGGACCTTATTCCCAAGGAACTACCGCAGGACGGTTGGTATTTGCCTCAGGTCAACTTCCGATTTCCACTCAAAACAATAAGGAGTTGGTAGCGGGAGGCATAACGGAGCAAACCGAACGAGTGATTGATCTCATTCAAAGCATCTTGGCGGAAGCAGGCTGCACTCTTTCCGACGTTGCCCAAACAACGCTTTATCTTGCCAATCTCAATGACTTAGATGCGGTAAACGAAGTATATGCACAGCGTTTTACTACTCCTGCGCCGGCAAGAAATGTTGTAGAGGTTTCGCGACTTCCTCTGGACGCCTTAGTTGAAATGGACTGTATTGCGTGCCGTTAGCGGTATTATAGAGACGGTAAAACTATAAAGGAGAGGTATTGTATGGCCCCAACATATAACCAGCAACCCGGTAAAACAGAGATTTTTCATATGCCTTCGGCAGATGCAACGGTTCCTGATTTGATGAGTAAAGACCGCCCCTCTCATCCTGTACTCACGATTGTTAAAGGACCTCAGACGGGTGAGACGTTTGAGCTTGATTCCACGCATATTTCGTTGGGACGAGATCCTAAGAACAGCGTTTTTTTGAACGACATGACGGTTTCTCGCCATCATGCACAGATCGATCTTTCCAATCTTGGCCTTGGGTATGCCACCATCGAGGACCTTAATTCGTTGAATGGAACATGGGTTGACGGCGCCATTATCAATAAGGCAACCCTTCAGGATGGATCAACCATCCAAATCGGCACCTTCCGCATGGTATTTCATACCAGCAAACCTCGTGCATAAGAAGCTCGTATGGCTGATACAAGCTTTCTTACCATCGGTAAGGTTGTCGATAAGCTGAAAGAGAACTATCCCGACCTTACAATCTCAAAGGTACGTTACCTTGAGGATGAAGGTCTCCTTGAGCCTTCGCGTTCCTCAGGCGGGTATCGACAATACTCTCAACGTGACGTTCAGCGTTTGGAAACCATTCTGTATCTCCAGAAGAGCCGCTTTATGCCTCTTTCGGTCATCCGAGAAGAGCTTGAGCGGCAAGACCAAGGTAAGAATGCGATCGGTAGTATTTCTCGCAATGACAACCATCCAAGTACCCAAGCGGAAACTCACCGACAAGCAAGTGCTCCCATTATTGGTGCCGGTAACGCTGACGCCATTGTCGTACCTATTGACGATCAAAGAATTGTCGAGAAGTTCCACTCAATCGACCGTATGCCGGATCTTGTGGGCGCTTCCGTAGGCTTTGTTCGTCAGCTCTCCGAGGTTGGCGTAATCACACTCAAACGTTCGCCTCATGGCAGAGATCTTGTTGACGGTCATGATCTTACGCTTATTCGTCTGGCTCATGAGCTGCGCCATTTTGGATTTGAACCCAAAAACTTGCGTCAGTATGTTATGGCCGCAAACCGCGAATCAAGTATGTTTGCAAAATCACTGGTAGTATATGCAAAAAAAGGTGGAGGAGTTGAAGTAGAGGCAAACTCAGAGACACGCCGTAAGTTTACGCAAGCTTTGACACGTATGCTTGGACTTACCAATGCCATGAGAAACGAACTTATTACGCGTCTTGTGAGCGATTCTTTTAAAGATATGGAAATCAACTCTACTTAGGTTATACAGAGCGCTACGTCGGTATTATTTTTTTGGTGCCCATTGGGTTCCACGCGTCTGAAGGGGACAAAATTGCCTAATTATGACTATGAAAGCCACGTTATCAGCATTCCGGATTATCCGGAGCCAGGAATCATCTTCAAGGACGTCACGCCTTTGTTTAAAGATCCAACGTGTTTTAAAGCCCTTGTTGATGACATTGCGGGACATTTTGCAAACTGCGGAATTACGAAGGTCATTGGTGCAGAAGCACGTGGTTTTTTGATTGGTGCTCCCGTAGCGTATGCACTTGGCGCCGGCTTCATTCCTGCTCGTAAACCCGGAAAACTTCCTCGCGAGGTATTTACTCAGTCCTACGATCTTGAGTATGGTACCGATGAGTTGCAGATTCACAAAGACGCTCTCAACAAAGACGACGTTGTTCTTATTGCTGATGATCTTGTGGCTACGGGCGGAACCTGCGTAGCTTCTGCTCGTCTTGCAGAACAGGCGGGAGCAAGGGTGGAAGGCTTTACGTTTGCACTTGAACTGTGCTATCTCGATCCTCGCACAACCATTTCAAAGTATTTCCCCAACACTGAGGTATATACGCTTATCAAGGTAAAACAGTAGGTTTCTTTTTCTCAAACACATTTTCACAAACTTATTAGAACTCAATAAACGTACAGGTGAATCACAGAATTTCTGAGATTCACCTTTTTTATCGCGTCATCTACGAGCAGTTTTATGTATAGACAGTCGACCTATTTGGGTAAAAGCGTTACCATAGTTGTTGCGAGTGCTGAAAGGACATATATGAATTTTAACCGCAACATCACACGTCGTGCCATGCTTACACTGTCTGCTTCTGCCATCTTTGCAGGGCTAACCTCTCATGTTGTATATGCAGACCCTCAATCCGATTTGGAAGCGGCTTCTGCTAAGTTAGATTCTTTGGGCGCTGAGCTTGCTCAGGCTGAAGAAGATCTTAACGAGAAAACCTACGCCTTGGATGACACCAACAACAAGATTGTTGACGTACAAGAGCAGATTTCTGAAACAGAAGATAAGTTGAAGATTCAGCGGGGTATTCTCGCCGCTGCCATGAGAAGTTCCTATAAGACAGGACCTCAAGAGGCACTTGACTTTATTTTGGGCGCTTCAAGTCCGGATGACTTTATCAGCCGTGTGTATTATATGGATCGCACCAACAAAAAGCAGTCCGACTCAATCAATCAGGTACGGACGCTGGGAGATCAGCTCACGCAGCAAAGAAATGAGCTTGAAGCTCAGCAAACCCAGCTGCAAGAACAGGTTGCCGCCATGAAATCTCAGGCTGACGACGTAAAGGCGCAAATTGCTGAGGCAAAATCCTATTACGACTCTCTTGATGCTGAGGTAAAAAAGCAGCTTGAAGAGCAGGCCGCCGCAGAAAATAACAAAAACAGCAATATCTCTACGGCCATCAACTATGCCACCAATGAAACGCCTTCCGCTCCTGATAATGGAAACCAAAACAGCCAAGAAGAAGACGACAATACCAACAACAATAATCAAACGCCGAGCAACAACGATTCCAACAACAATACCAATAACAATACCCCCAGTAACACAAATTCGGGTAACTCCAACAGCGGCTCCGGCGGCTCCGGTAGTGGAAGCCCATATCCGTGTGGTGGCGTTGGATCTGCCTATTCTTGTTTAGGTTGGCCGTATGTGTGGGGAGGAGCAAGTCCGAGCGACGGCGGCTTTGACTGCGGCGGTCTCGTGTACTACTGCTTCTTGGGATATCGAGCCGGCTCCGCAGGTACCATTGGACGCAATATTAAAGCCGCAGGAAACTGGAAAGATTCAATGGATGAGCTTTCTTATGGCGATTGCGTCTTTACGCGCTCCGGATACAATCACATAGGCATCTATATCGGCAACGGACAGATGATACACGCCGCAAATGAGGCTCTTGGTGTCTGTATTGGGTCTGTCTGGGCCTTCTATGGCGGTGGACCTTTTAGTGGGTAGTATCGGAAAACAGAAGTCTTGAGTTTGTTTTTGAGACGTCTATTTGCGTTGCAACCAGAGTTCTTCTCGCATATTTTGAATTAACAGCACGTAAAGCGTACAATTAAGTACGGTTTACGTGCTTTTCTATATAAGATACGAGGAGATACCAGGCATGACCTCTGATACACGGCGAGACACCTCCACAGTTGAGCGACATTTCTCGCGGCGATTTCAAGTTGCTCTTGTAGGTGAGGGTGCGCTCGTGGGTCTTCTCGGCGGGGGAGTCGTAACGCTCTATCGACTGTCTCTTTCGTACGCAGAAAAGGAAATGCGCGATATAACAGGCCTTATTTCGGGAAATCTCCTTTTTGTTGCCCTCTGGTTTTTGCTTCTCGTTATCCTGAGCATTTGCGTAGGCCGCCTTGTCAAATGGGAGCCGCTTACCTCAGGATCCGGTATACCACAAACAAATGCCGAGGTCATAGGTCACCTGAATGCCCCGTGGTATCGAGTTTTGCCTGCAAAGTTTATCGAGGGCGTTCTTGTCGCCTTCGGCGGTCTTTCAATGGGTCGAGAAGGTCCATCCGTGCAGTTAGGCGGCATGTCCGGTAAAGCGATCTCAAAACTTTTGCATCTTAAAAGGGGAGAAGAGCATTTACTTGTAACGTGTGGTGCAGCTGCCGGTATGTCAGCGGCATTTCATGCACCGCTTACCGGGACTTTGTTTGCCGTCGAAGAGATTCAAAAAGAATTTCACGCGCCGCTTATCATCTCTGCTATGACTTCATCGGTTGTGGCTGATTTTTTGGTTTCTAACGTATTTGGTATGAAGCCGGTTATACGACTCGATTACGTGCAGCCTCTGCCGCATATTGATTATGTTTTCGTCCTCTTTGTTGGCATTATATGCGGCGTTTTAGGGGCACTTCACAACAAGGGTATGTTTTCTTTGCAGAAAGCATACGGCAAGATTAACGTATGCGTTCCGTACGCCCGTCTCATAATTCCGTTCATAATTGCAGGCTTTGTTGCATTGAGCGCGCCCGATTTGCTTTGTGGCGGAGACGCTCTTATCGAAAAGATTAAAGAACCTGCAACTCTTACGGAATTGAGCGTTCTTGCTCTTTTAGTGGGGAAGTATGCTTTCACAACCGTCTGTTTCAGTGCAGGAACCCCGGGAGGAACGCTTTTCCCCTTGGTGGTCATGGGAACCCTTTTGGGAACATTTATGGGGCTTTGCGTGTCGCATCTTTTTGGTATCCCCATGGCATATGTGCCAAATTTCGTTGCGATGGGCGTGGCGGGGGTCTTTGCAAGCGTTATACGAGCTCCTGTAACGGCCGTCGTGCTCGTGTTTGAACTTACGGGCTCGCTGGAAGCGCTCGCCGCCATGACAGCCGTTTCCGTCATTTCATATACCGTTGCAAATGTATTACGAGTGGACCCATTTTACGACCATTTGCTTGCGCAACTTTTAAATGCGCTGCCCATACATTCTGATGCACCGTCGGACACAAACCGACCAATAGGCGGCGAGAAGATCCTTCAAGAATATACGCTTGGGGCAGGTAGTCGCATTGAAGGCATGTACGTTAAGGATGTGCCATGGCCGGATAAAATTCGCATTGTTACCATAGAGCGTGCTGGCAAAGAACTTATTCCTACCGGCAATACACGGCTTCAGGCATTTGACTCAATTTTAGTCATTCTCGATGAGGCCTACGAAGACGACGTCTGTCTGAAACTTGATCTCATGACCCGGGCGGCGTCTGATCTGTTACACCATCATCCGAGTTCACGACCGTAAGTAATGAAGCTTTGAATGTTAGAGAAAAAGAACGAGCAATAAGCCGAGATGTTCGATAAGAATTCCTTACCGGTAGCCGTAACAGGGCGAGGGTGAGGTGATTCTCGAGTCTTGTGACTTATCTTGTAAGTTCAGACCTTGCAAGTTCAGACTGACTTCACCATATCTACTTTACATAATATCGATTATCAGACTTTCGCACTAATTTTTACACAATGGGATGAATTGTGAAGAAGTTGTGAGGAGGCTCTGTTTTATGGCTCAAGACGCTCTTATTCAAGCGTTGCGTACTTTTAAGGATCAGCGAGATTGGACGTACCAGAAGCTCGCTGATGAACTTGGATGTTCTAAGACTCAGCTAACTAGTCGATTTTCTGGCAAAACTGATTTTACGCTCAATGAGTATATCCGCGCACTGCATTTGACGCATGCAGCATCTAATCTTCCGTTTATTGGATCTCTTAAAGCCTATGTAGATGACGTATCTGCTCACGAAGCTGAAAGGACGTGAGTTTTTTACGTGGGTCTTAGAGCTGATGGATGCGCAGACTGCATTCTCTAAGGCCAAGCAGTGAGGAGCTGTACACAGACCTGTACTCGCTAAATAAGAGAAACCCTCACCGTTCAGTCTGCGCAAGAGACGGTGAGGGCCTCTCTTACTGTACGAAAAGTTAGAAATTTTTGCAAGAAAAAAGCGCCTTGGTTGCAGCCGGCGCTTTCAAGAGTCCCTATAAGGAGGACCAAATATGCAGGAACAATATAGCACTAAGCAAGAACTATTGTCTAGTCAAAATCACGAGAATTTTTCTGACTCATTCTCGGTTACCTACTATGACTGGATGACAAACCCCAAAGGTCTCAATCTCTCGCCCCTTCAAGCATCTCTTCATGTTTACGCTGTTATCTATGCGGTATCTCGCGTTGATACAGGTTTTATGAGTGCTTCTACCTATGCGCTTGCAGAGCGTATCGGTTTCTCGCATAGTTCCATCAAACGTGCTATTAAAAATTTACTTGCTCAAGAGTTGATTGTCTGTGAGGCAATCGTCGGAAACGAACGTACCGGCAGGCGTCTCTATAGAGTCAATCAGACAAAAATCAATGATGCTATTAGTCGCTTAAATAGTTCAAACTTTTATGGAAATACCCAAAAGTCAACAAAAGTTGGTTTTCAACAATCCCCAGATGAATCGACTAGGGTCACTATGAACCTAGCCCCCTCTACTAGGGCCAATTTGGACCTAGCTAGGTCCACGGTGAACCTAGCTAGGGTCAGCGTGAACCTAGCCCCTGAACAGGCGATTGTTGAAAACTCTCCCACTTCATCTACCAGCAAAAACTCAGAAAAAGAGCAGGTAGATAGTGGTGTAAAAAGTGATCAAATTGCATATAAAGAAAGTATTATTAACAGCAACAGTAAAAGAATAAAAACTATTCCTTTTCCTGTTGATAGGTTAACTTCCTTGAAAGTTAAGGATGCCGACACGCTACGAAAACTCGTTGAGGCATGGCATTATTCACCTCTCCCCGACCAATTTGAAAAAATCGTTAAAGGTTGGATGCAGCTTATGGACTCAGGTTTTTCAGGTGAGCAGATATGGCGTGCTTTTGAGGCAAAGCGTGATCGCTATTTCGCCTGCTCACATGAGAAAAAATCTGAGTTTGGGGCGCTTTGGTACTGGCTCCAAAACGACGGGAAAGCCCGTACTGAGATGTACCAACTCGACATGCGTCCACATAAGAAAAAGCCTGTTCAAGGCTATCAAGTCAGGGTTGCTATGGTGCAATGCCAAAAAGGAAATCGATGCTTTTATGTCGCAGGAGGTGCGTTGAAAGATCCGCATCTTGTTGAACTCTCCGAGAAGGCAAGCCGAAAGGAAATCATCTCTGCAGCTTTAGCTGAGGAAAGAAAGAGCGAGACAAAAAATACGGATTTTTGGAAATCGACAGGACAAAAATGAGAAATTTTGCTAGGATGAGCAACAGGAGTCCTCTTCCAGTTACTCAAGGACTCAAACACAGAAACCCAAGGTAAGGTGATTCCATGAACGAAGAAAGACAAGCTGAGCAGCTCGTTATACAACTGATCCAGATGACAGCTCCCCGCGTTGAGCAGGTTTGTATGCTAACGCTTCGAGCACTTGCAAAGCTCAGCATACGTGGAACGAAAACGCTTGCAGTAGGTACGCTCAAAGTTACCGATGCCGGACTTTCTCACATTGACGGCTTGGGGTCAAAGGGAATCGTCTCCCTTTATAAGCTGCGTAAACAGGCAGGAAACCAAAGCCTTACCTACTTTGATATCCCAAACGGCATGGAGGCACATGAACGCCTTCGTGACTTTGGAAAACTCTTGAAGAAATATAACGTGATCTGCGCAATAGTTAACAATGAAACCGGTCAACAACAAGTCGTGTTTGCTTCTCCTCATGAGGGTGCTATTGCAACTGCCATGCAAGAGATCGCAAACAAGTACCTCTCCACTGCTGAGCAAAAGGAAGCGATTCAGAGTTTTCCACACTATCAGGAAGGCATGACACCGCAAGCATTTCAGCAAGCGGACGGTACGCTTTGGGAGCCTGTTATTTCTGAACCAGGTACCTTTACAACCCGCCTTGAGCTAAATGAGGGCTGCTATGCCCTGGCGAAAGCACATGATTCCGGAGCTTATGAGGCAACGGTCTTCAATGCTCAAGGGCGCGAGCTGTACCGGGCAGAAGGTCCGGCAAAGCCAGGGCTGAATGAGGATTTAGCGGGCGCGCTTGTGCTTGCCAAGGTAGCCTCTGAAGGTGCATTTAGCCCCACTGCTGAAGCAAAAGCGCGTGCTGGGCTTTCTCCACATAAGGCACAAAACGTTGCGCAGAAAGCCTCTCAAAGCCTTACTCCAACCTCTTCAGAGGTGAAAGCACAAGTCAAAGCCGCAGCGGCAAAGAAAAGTGTACGCGCACCTCAGAGATCACCAAAACAAACGCATATCCGGACTCCCCGTCCGCGCAGGGGGTAGATCTTATGGCTCAGTCTGCGCGAAAAGTCGCTCTCAAAGGTTTAACAACTGTTCTGATCTCTGTCTTCTGTGGATATGTCGGCAATATCTTTATCCAGTACATAACGGCGCCTGCAGGAGCACGTGATACAGATATTTTGGCGGAAATCATAGCAGCCCATCCTCCTATTGGCTTCTCTGTCGAACCAAAGGCTCTATACTTTGCATCCCTTTTCTTTGTCTTTGCACTTTTTCTTTTAATTGTGCTTCCTTGGAGGCGTCAGAAACATCCGGATGTTCACGGATCTGCCCATTTTGCAACAGCACTCAGCCTTATGAGATATGCTCATGTTAAGGATTTTTCCACATATGAGGGCAAAAGACTTCCATGGCCAAAGCCTGAGTGGTGTGAGTGCATCGAAGACGATAACTTTTTGGTTGCTGATGGCGTGGAGCTTGGTATTACCGATAATCCTCATTTCAAGCTTCGTATTCCTAATCGCCATGCCTATAGCGTTGCTGGCTCTGGTTCCGGCAAAACATATTCGATCATTTGGCCTAATGTTATGCAACTTAATGGCGACTATGTGATTTTGGATCCAAAGGCTGAAAACTTCTCCGTTCTTGCGCCGTTTCTTTTGCGTGCCGGCTACAAGATCTCTTATCTTGACCTTCGTGGCGGTGTAACGATGCCATATTCGATGTGCTACAACCCGATGCATTACGTAAGCAGTATGACAGACATTTCACAGCTTGCTGAGATGTTTATCGAAAACACAACAAGTCCTGATGCCCGTTCTTCTGAGCCATTCTTCAGAAACATGGAGAAGATCGTCTATACCTGCCTTTTGGGTTATTTCTACTTCTTCTTTGCAAAAAACGGACATGAGGAAGACTGTACGCTTCCGGAAATCCTGGACTACTTATCGCTTGTTAAAAAACAAGACAACGGTATTGCTGCTCTTGACCTCGTATTTTTTGGAACCCTTGTAGAAGATGGCTTTATGGGTTTTCGCGAGTGGCTTACTGAAAAAGTCTGCGATGGCGACGCCGACGCCGCACGCAAGCGTCCTGAGTGGGCCATCATTACCAACTATGAGGGCTTTATCTCTTCAAGTGACTCTCCTGAGACACGTGCCTCAATCGTATCTTCTTGCTATGCACGCCTTCAAGATCTTGCTAATGCCGATGTTGCGCGTGTGCTCTCAAGAGACGAGCTCGAACTGGATAAGATGGGAGATGCCGGAGACAAGCGTGCACTTTTCTTAATCGTGCCGGATGCGGGAAACCAGACCTTTTCTTTCTTGTCCGCTATGGTGTTGCATCAGCTGTTCCATACGAACATGACAAAAGCTGACAACTCTTCCGAGCGTCACCTTGCAAAACCCATCATGTGCTATTTGGATGAGCTTGCCAACGTTGGTAAAATCCCCAATCTTCCGGAGCTTGCCTCAACGCTCCGCAGCCGTTGGATCAACTTGTGTCTTATCTCTCAAAACTTTGGTCAGTTTGAAAAACTCTACGGAGACAAAGATGCAAAGACCTTGTATGAAAACTGTGCCATTACGCTTATGTATGGTGGCATTGGTCCTGAGACCGCAGAGAAGATCTCTAAGGAGATCGGAGACAAGACGGTCTGGAACACTGAGGTTTCAGTCGGACATGGTGCTTCAGGTCACTCCTCAAACGTTTCTGAGCATGCGTACCGTGTTCCTGTGATTTCTGCTTCCGAGCTTACTAACGAGAACTTTCCGGTCACGGACTGCCTCACGCACTACCGAGGGACGAGTTGGTATCGTGGCATTAAAAACGATCCTAAGAAACACCGCCGGTGGTCGAAGCTCCAAGAAGCTCTGGCAGAGTTTGACGTCCAAATACAGCAAGGCGGTTATACCTCCCCGGTAGAAGCCTGGCACTATCTCTACAACAAAGCCAAAGATGACAACCCTCAAGTTCAGCTTGAGGGTGAATATAAGCAGGAAATGGAACTTTTGCCTATGAGTGCAGAGTACACAGTCGCAAGGAGCGAGTAAGGAGTTATGTATGGAAATTGTTAAACGTATTTTTACCTTTGTTATGGCAATGATGGGGTTTGGTGGGGTAATCTTAACCGCTTTCTCTGGTGTCCAGGCACTTAATGACCGGCGTCAATCACACCCTGTTGATGACAAGGCATTCTGGGGAATTGTCTTAGGATTGACTCTTATTGGTCTTGCAGCCTCTAGTTTTGTAACCGATCTTGTAAATCAGATCCCACAGTTCTAAGGACGCTTTGTTATGACACAGACCTCATTGGCAACAAAACTCGCAGAATGGAGGGATAAAGGTGGCCTTGAGCGTTTGGATCGGGCTACAAAGCCGGGTAAATTCGCCAAGGTAACCTCTATCCTTTGTACATTATTGCTTATCATCGCTACAACGCTTGCCATGATACAACCAGCTGAAGCAGCCAATGATATTGACGCTGATTCTTATTCAGGTAAAGTTCATTGGCTCCTTAAAGCACGAGATGTTCATTCAGATGGTACGCAAACTTGTTGGTGGCAATTAGTAGATGCTGATGGAAATCCAGTTGATTCTATTAGTAAGAGTGGTACAAAAATTGATTTCGGCAATGAGGTACCACGCGGTCAAAGTGGAGGTATTTGGGCAACAACATCCGGCGTAGATGCAATGGAATCTACCAACAGAGATGCCTACTACCGTGACAGACCTTCTTCATGGCCAAAGGGAGCCAATCAAGGTCCCTCTATTCCTACACATATTTTTGATCCTGATGCAGCGGAAGTGCCTCAAGACATCTCCAAGCTCGGTGGTTCATATAACGATGATCCACATAACAACTCTAACCAGGGCACTGACTCTGGTATTACTGAGCGAGACATTAACGATGGTCTCAACAAAAGTGCCAAGGTCGGTGACAATGATTGGATCCGTGGGTATGCTACCGGTGAAACTGATGGAGAAGGTAATGTTGTTGGTGAAGGCTTCGCTGATGGCAACGCCAAAAAGCCTGACTTCAATATCACGGATTTCTGGGGATCGGTTGTCAAGTGCCTTATTCGCTTTATCTATACAACCTTTATCGCACCACTCATCCTTTGGGTTACTAAAATCATCGGCTGGCTTCTTTCTCTAATTAATCCTAAAGCTCTTTTCGTAGCTGACTTCCAATACGGATCGTATGCAAAGTTCTATGATATGGGGCGTATTGTCTCTTCTGCTATTGCCGGACCTTATGCCGCGCTTATTCTAGGGATATCAATCGTCGCCGGAGTTGCACGCATTGCCTCTACACGACGCCATGAAGATCCTTTGCAAAATCTTATGACTTATCTTCTTACTGTAGCTATTGCTTATACGCTCGTGACAAATGCCTATGTGCTGTTCCGTGGTGCTTATGAGCTTGCCAATATGTTGACCGGCTTTGCGACAACAGAGCTCACTCATTTGGGTCATCAAGCAACAGGGATTGGTCTTGGCAACACAATCGTTTCGATGATGACAAAAAGAGTAGCGGAGCTTACCTATGCAAACTTCGGAGCTTCATTTTTATGGATTATCATGATTTTCTGGATGCTCATAACGGCATTGAAGTACGTCATTCATGTGTTTGTGATTGCGTTTTCACGTATGGTAGAACTTTACCTTTATGCTGCGTTTAGTCCGGTACCACTTTCCTTCTTTGCCATGCGATCAACGCGTCATATGGGTATCAAATACATTCAACGTTTTGGGTCGGTAGCAATTCTTTCGGTAATCATTGTTGTCACACTAGCTATGACGCCAGCGATCACAAACATTGCCTCTACGATCATTTCTCAGACGGTAGAAGGACAAGGCGATCCTGTTACCGCAGTAGCGGCGGCAGCGGCTCCTATCGTGATCTCAATTTCGCTTGCATCAACCATCATCGATAAGTCTGAGGGTGTTTCTAAGGCTCTCTTCGGGCTTGTGTAGGAAGGAGTAACTTATATGGAACGCGATCTCATCAGTGATCCTTCAAAGTTCTCATCTAAAACAGTTGGGGGTTACTTCACTACACGCGCATTTGTCGCATTTCTCTTTGGTGGAGCATGTATCGTCCCTATTGTTGTACTGACTATCAGAGGTGTTATCGAGCCTGAGCTTGCCTCATTTTTAGCGCTTTTAATCTCTCTACCTTTTGGCTTTATGGGAGCCTACAAACTTCACGGAATGTTTCCTGAAAAGCTCCTTCCTATTATGAGTAGAGAGTATAGGTCTCCGCGTGAGATGACATGGCAAAACCCGATTGTTATTGAACCTGTCAAAAAGGCAAAAAAGCTTTCTCGCCAAGAGAAGAAACTAGCTAAAAAGGAACGTATAGAGGCAGCTGGATACGACGCACTTTTAGCTTCACAGTTTGAAAACACAGACCAAGGATAAGGACACATTATGTTTGGAAAAAAGAAAACCAAAAAACCTGAAGTCACCTCTCCCGAGCTTTCCGCTCTTGAAAACGAACTTCAGATTCTCCAGAAAGAGCTTGAGAAAGCTAAAGTTGCAGAAGACTTTACCCATGCTGCTGATCTTAAAGCTCAGCTTGAAACTAAACAGGCTGAACGAGACACACTACGCACAAAGCTTGAGCAAGAAGTCCGCGAGATTCCAACTTCAGAAGAGTTAAACCATGCTGCACAAGAAGTGGCAAAAGCTACCCGCAAGCGTGACCGCAAGGGTAAGCGTACGAATAAAAAGGTGCCTAAAGATACACTCTTCTCCCCGTATGCAACCAGGCGAGCCGTACCCTTTTCTGCGCTGTATCCTGATGGAATCATGAAACTCGACGATGTGGATTCTAACAATCGTTACTCTTCCTTCTATAAGTTTGATGATGTTGGTTGGACGACAATACAGGAGGCAGAGCGGGAAGAGACAGCAGCAATTTGGGGCGAATTTCTCGACAGTTTAAGCTCCACTTCTGCTATGCAGATTTGGATTCACACATATCCAATCACGGACGAACAGCTTTCAAAGAGTTTCATTACAGAAGATGCACAGACAGAAAAACAGGAGCTTGCGAAAGAGCTCCAACGCTACGTTTCTTCTCGCGTATCTTCTGATGAGCGTCCTATGCAATCTACAAGAGGCCTTGTTTTTACTGTTCTTGCTAACTCGCACTCTGAAGCTAAGCAGAAGCTTGCTTCCATTCATGCAACAGCAAAAAATTCATTTTCTTTGCTTGATTCTGATTCTGAGCCGGCTACAGGAATTGAAAGAATTCGTCTGATTCGCTCAATGACTCGTCCCAATCAACCGGCTCGATTGGTTGATCCTTACACAGAACTTAAAGGGACCCCTCTTCTTAGTGTACGTGACCTCTGTTCCCCATCGAAGATTCAGCGTCCTTATGGATCTTCAGATCTCGTAATCTCTGGAAAGTATATTCGTACATATCTGGTTATCCGTTACGCTCCGACAGTACGCGATAACTTTATTACAGACATTACAACCTTGCCTTTTGAGACGATCATCTCTCAGCATGTCCATCCCTGGGATACGGCTCGCGCAAACCGTTTTGCCGCAGCACATGTCTCAGATACTTCTACCGAAAAAGATAAATACAAGAAAAGCAGATCCCAGCCTGAGCGTGGTTTCTTTGTTGATGACGATAACCTCCCGCCGGATATCAAAACAAGCGTAGCTGAGGCTGAGGACTTTAAGTACAAAGTATCTAATGACAAACAGCATCTTTTTTCAGTGACTACGACCGTAAGCATCATGGCTGACTCTCAAGAAAAACTTGACCAGGCAGGACAGCGCCTTGAATCTGTCTTTGATGCTCATCTTTTCGAAGAAATCGAACACTGGGATTGCTTGCGTGAGCAATCATTCTCTAGTGCTCTTCCCCTAGGTTCTCGTGAGCTTCCAAGCGAATATGACTACGCTATGTTAACGGAGGCCTTGGAAGTCTATGCGCCCTTCTCATCGGTCCGCATGAATGACGAAAACGGTGCACTTCTTGGCTTTGATGCCGATACATCAGCACCTATTCTCTATGATCAGTCTCTTCGTGAAGATACTAACTCTTTTGTGCTTGGCATGCCCGGTAAGGGCAAGAGTTTTCTTACCAAGATCTTGACTATCCAGCGTTACCTTCGTGAGCCGGATGCAGACATCATCATTATTGACCCTGAAGCTGAAAATATGGCTATGGTACGTGAGCTTGGCGGAGAAGTTATTGATCTTTCTGAAGCATCGGAAAACCACATTAACCTTATGGAAATGAATGAGTTTTACGGTGCAGCCTCTCCTGACAAGTCAGGAAACCCGATGCCAGGAAAAGTTGGCTTTATTTTGGCTGCCGTTGAGGCAATGGCATCGAGTTTGACCGCCTCCCAAAAGTCTATTCTCGATACAGCTTGCATGAATATCTATGCAGACTTTCTTGAGAGTAAAGACAAAGATGACCTGCCAACACTTGATAAACTCTATGAGTATCTACTGAATGTCAAAGGATCTCCAGAAGAAGATGCTCATGCTCTTGCGGTAACGCTTCAGCGCTATGTCACTGGATCTTTCTCGGTTTTTAACCATAAAACGAACGTAGACCTTAACAATCGTCTTATTGACTTTGTGGTTACAGACCTCTCAGATGATCTAAAGCCTTTGGCGATTATGGTACTTCTTGACTTTGTATGGTCGAAAGTGACAGAGAACCGTCGTTTGGGACGTCGTACTTATCTGGTTGTTGATGAGACACAACTTTTGCTCGAAGTTCCTATTATGGCCAAGTGGCTAGATCGCTTCTTTACTCGCGGCCGTAAATGGAATTTCTACATCACCTGTATTACACAAAACATCCAACGTATGATTGACAATGAAAGTACACTCTACATGCTGCAGAACACTCCATTTGTCGTACTTACCGGACAAACAAATGAATCTGCAACAGTACTCGCTCAGATCTACGGTCTTTCTAAGATTCAGCAGCGCACCCTTTCCCATGCAGGTCCAGGAGAAGGACTCTATCTCTTCCGGAACAAAGTCATCCATTATGACTTTACTTTGGATAAACAAGTTGTTCCTGAGTTGTATCGTATCATTACAACAAAGCCAGAAGATATCCAAGGTACCGCTTCCACAGCAGTAGAGTCTCACAGAACGCGCTCCGAAACGTCTTCAATGGTGAATAGTCCTTATGTAAATGAAGAGGCAGAAGAGGGGTTTAGTGCTCCTGTAGCCGTTGTCTCAGACGACGAAAGCGCTACAGAGACGCTTCCTGAAACAACGGAAAATGAAAGCAATCTTCCTACCTCTCCGTATGAGAAAACCTTTTCATCAGAAGACTCGTCTCAAGTAGAAGAGAACACTGCTCTTCCAACAATTCCCTATGACTATGTTTCTGATTCAGAGATCGTTGCAGAGGCAAATACAGCACCTACAGAGAATACTTCACTTCTTGAATTGCTCAAAGAAGGCATTCTGATCACAGAAGAAGATTTGGCTGATCTTGCGACAAAAAATGAAGAGCGCGCACGCGAAAGAAAGGAAGTTGTACCAAATTGGATTGACACTCCTGCTGATAAGGATGAGAAGGACAACTAATGAGCAGAGCTTACTCATCAAAGCGTGAGGAGCTTCTTCGTCCTTCTGTGTCGCCTAAGGCACGTGCAGGCGGCGATTTCGCTTCTCGCCGCCAAGCACGTGCTTCAAGGATCCTTAGTACAAAACCGCACGCTACTCTAAGTGAGACAAGTGAAATTCTTCCCTCGCTTACACGCGGGGCAGACAAAGCTAAGTCCCCTTCCCCTCTTGAGCGCGCCAGTAAGCGCTCACTCAAGAAGCGCGGTAGCGTTGGGTATATGCGTGCACTTCGGGCATCCAAGCACCATGTTGTGAGCGCTGCCGTTACGTCTTCATCGGCTATTATATCTTCAGTACCACTTGATCTCGACGAACGACAGGATGCTGAAAGCACAGCAGATGACTTTGTCGAGCGCACGTCTGCTCGCGTTAAGCGCGGCGTTTCAACAGGTGGTCGTCATGCTCGTCAGCATGTCGCTGACAGTGTTGTGAAGCTATGGAAACGCCGTCGTACCAAGGCACGTCAAAGACGTGCTGTAAGGCGTTTTGCGACAAGAAATGCTGCTCGTGCTGCTAAAGGTACAAAAGTTGCTGTAAGGACTGCTACAAACGCTTTCAGACGCTCAGTTCAGATCGTAACGATTGCGGTTAAGGCTATTATTTCAGCTGTAGCAGCGGCTGTTTCAACAGTCATTACCTCTCCTATAGCATTCCTAGCAACTGCAGGCCTTATTGTGCTTGTATGTATTTTCATTCCAACATGCTCTGCTTTTACATCTATCCTTAATCAAGGCTCAACTCAAGGCTCTGGACAAGCCCAGGCGTTTGCGAGAATTGTTCATCAAGAGTATGAAGGCGGTATGGCAAATGATGGTGAAAAGTACCAAAACGAGATGGGCATTCATGGCGATTGGTGCTTAATCTTTGTTTCCTGGTGTGCAAAGAAAGCAGGACTGATGGAAGCAGGGATATTTCCTTCCAATACCTATAACGTACAAGTCCTTCTTCAGTGGTATAGAGATCATCCGGATGCCGGTACCATCAATGATTCATGGAGCTATGATCCGAAAGTTGGAGATTTAGTGCTCTACGATAATGCCGGATCGAATCCAGGACCAAATCACATTGGCGTTATCGTTCAGGTTGGTCAAAATGAGGCAGGACGTAAGTTTTGGGTAGCAGATCACGGAAACCCGAGGCAAGAAAAGACCGTCACGGCAGATGCAACAGGCTCATATGAGGCGGATGCCAACGCGCACTCAGCAGGTGGCTATCAACACATCTGGTATATAACGCCTAAATGGAAAGGTGGATCTAATGCCGGAACGATTCAGATCCCAGAGCCATATGGTGCCGGAGGCTATTCCATTACTCCATACGACTCGTTTTATCCCATTTGGGCAAGGTCTTCACGTCAAAGAGTCGTTGCTGATATGTGGGCTAATGCTGGCATGCCTTGGAATGACCACATCGCCGTTCTTAATGGTCGTTATCTCATAGCGTGTACAACTACCTTCGGTCAGGTTGGAGACATGGTTGACTTCTACCTAGATGATGGAACTGTTATTCCCGCAATCATCGCAGATGCTAAAAACCCCAATGATCCAGGATGTAATGAGTGGGGTCACTCAAATGGTCAGAACGTTCTAGAATTTGAAGTAGAAAACGCTCATTACCGTGCAAACGGCAATCCTGGTACCAGTGCATGGAAGAGTGAGTGGAAAGGTAGAAGGGTTACTTCTGCTACAAACATAGGCAGTATCCTTTAGGAGGGATAAAGATGGGAAACAACGAACTAAAGCCTGCAGGTCGTGCCTGGTATCAAAATAGAGTACTCCTCATAAGCGCTGCCTTTGTTGGTATCGTGCTTTTGAACGTTTGCCTTTGGTACTTCTTCTCAGGACCAGGGTCGGCTACAAATAAACCAAATGAACCGCAACAGACACAAGAAAAGCAAGAAAATGATCCCTATACGCTTCCTGATGGTCGTCATACCAACGCTGAAGGCGTGCCATATGATGAAACAAAGGAAGAAAGACGTGCACGCTATATGAAGAAGTATCTCGTGCCAGTTGACCATATTAGTGGTATGAATAACATTTCCAATTATTCAGCCTATGACCAAGAAACGATACGTATGTATATTGGTCTCTATTTGGAAATCAACGGATACAACCCAAAAGAAGATACTGTTACTATTTCACCAAAGTCTGGGGGCACTAGTTCAGTTGGTGCCCACCAAAATGTTGTCTACCTGACAGTAGACAAAGACGGTACTAAGGTTATCGGATGGCCTATATCAACTGATAACGAGAGGTGGATGTTTAAGAACTATACCGAAGATGATGAGCGCCACGAAAGAAACGGTGACGTATATATTGAAGATGCCCGCAAAGAAGAACTTGTTGATATTACCGATGTTGAGGGTATGGCCAAAAAACTTCCGCGTGGCTTTGCGGAAGGAGTCCATGATGCGTTCGTGAGAAATGTTGGCGATGATACAGCCAAGGTAAACGTTCTTACGGCGGTCTATACCGACTCAACAGGTACCTTTGAAGTCACTGCCTATGACAAAGATGGTAATATCACCGGAAACTACATCGTGACCTGGCACAATAGTCACGGCGAGAATGACTGGAACTTCGCAAAGGTAACTAAGTTCCGCTCATGAGTAGTAGTTCTTACATACAAGAACTTTCCTCCTTATCAAGAAGGTTGTCTCAAGCGTCGAGGGCAAGAGGGTTTACGACGCTTCAGGAGGCTGCTGACGCTATTGGTATTACGCGCACCGCCTGGTCCTTTTATCTCACAGGAGCGCGTTCTCCTTCAGCAGTCTCCCTCATTAAGATCTCAAAAACTCTTAATGTTTCTGTTGATTGGCTTTTAGGAATTGATACTAAGAGAGGAGGACAATAATGAGCAACAATGCAGCTGAACGAATCCGTCAGTTAACTGCAGCAGCAATAGACGATTTTCAAGGTTATATCTCTGATCAGAAAGGCTTTGAAAACGTAGCTCTTTCTCTTGCCTATGATCCCCTCTCTTCTCTACCAGGTCGCACCTCATGGAAGAAAAGCAGTGCAGATGTACTTCCGATTATCGAGCCTACACAAAAAGCAAAGCTTACAAAGTTAGCGGACACTATCGCAGAAGTGCATTCCATTGAAAACCTTCCCCCGCTTCTTGATTGGATTATCTGCATCCGTTATGGGCTTTTCTCTATAGATGATCTTCCTTTTCCTAAGCAAGAAAACACCATCGATCCTAAACAACGTATGCGCATACTTTCAACGACTCAAAAGATGCTTGTTCGTATTGTTGAGTCGTTTGAGGGTTCTACTTCCAAGACTTCCGGAGAAGATGTACGGAGAGTCTCACAGAGAAAAGAGAATAGGCAATCACATGAGGCCGAGCAGAAAGACTTCCGGAACATAAGAGCCAGACTACCTAAAGTACAAGAAGAGCGCCAGGAACAAAAAACGGAGGATAAAGAACATCAAATTAAAAAGGAGGAGCATAAGAAGCTCATAGAAGCCTATACTCCTCCAACCTCGACCGATCTCATTAAAGATGTTCTTTCTGCAGCCTCTAAAAAGCAAGCAAAAAATCCCTTTGATTTTCTTTCAGGAAAGTAACAACTGTTTCGCCATAAGCTAAGAGTAAGCGCACCTGGTAGTATTAAGAATACAAGGTGCGCTTCCTACTATAACGCCCTGGTTACACAGACCCAAGTACTCACATTCAGGCTGTTTGCAGAGCGCACATGTCCACTCTTTTTGGAGGTATGTTATGGCGCTCGACAACCAAGCACATATTTGTATCGGTCAGCCGGATGGAGATTGGGAGTGGGTCACACTTCCTATGGATCCAGATGAATTGAATGAGACTATTTCAAGACTTTCCGATAACGGCCAACATGATCTGATAATTGAGGATTTTCATAACGCAGGTATTATCTATACATGCAACCTTTCCAACGCTCTTAATTGGGCCGGTCCTTCCCAAATGGTTGATTTGAACAACCTCTGTGTTCTTGCGGAAGGTTGTGAGTACGAAGCCGCTATTGAAGCTATTGTGGAACATAACTCTTTCAAAGATATTCTTGAAGCAACAAATGCTGTTTTACAGGCAGATGAGATTCCTTTCTATGAATTTACTGCTGATGGTTCTCTCTATGATTCTTCAAGGGAAAGTAAGTTTGGCTATACACTTGCTGAAGAATCAGGTCTTATTGATCCTCATCCAAAGCCAGGTAGTCTCGAAGAAACCATTCGATGCTATTTTGATTATGCACAATATGGAAGAGACTGCTCGCAGGATGTAGTTCTTACTGATAAAGGTTATATGGAACTTAGAGATCTTCCAGATCTATCTTTATATAGCCGTGAAGAGATTGCTCAGAAAGCTGATGCTATTCGTACTTCCTATTCAAACTATGAGCGACTAAAGGAGATACTTGGTGTGTCTCAAGAGTCGCTTAAAAACTACTATCCAGGCTCCCAAAAGAAAGAAAACCTTAAGACTCTGATTTCTCTTGCCGATACTCTTCCTTATAACGAAAGTCAGATTAAGACAATCCTCTTCAACAGATCAGAGACGGTACCTGATCCTGACTGGGTCTCGACATGCATAGTCTTTTCTGGGATTGCCGGAACTGTACCAACTGAGGTAACCCATGGTGCCAAGTTTGATTCTGAAACGCTTAATAAGATGGCAAATATGACCACCCCTGAGATAAAAGCGGCCATAACATCGCTTTCTATTCACAATCAAACTCCATCGAGAAAGGCCTAGGAGGTATTTACTATGGACGCTACCAAAGAAGGCAAATACTTTTCGAAAGAACATCCAGAAGATCTTATGCCACAAGAGATCCTAGAAAGGGTGCCTGAACTCTATGGTCAAGAAGAGATAGCTCTTGCGGACAAAGAGGTATATGCAGCCTATGTCCTTCTCTTTCGCTCAGACTGGACCTGGTATCTTACCGAGTATGACCCTAAGACCCATAATGCATTCGGCCTTGTAGTGGGAGACTATCCCGAATGGGGATACTTTAACCTTGATGAGCTAAAGCAACTAGACGCTCAAAGACTCATTCTTGAGGATTTCCCCAAGACTTTTAGAGAGCTTAAGGATACCGAGCTTGTTAACCAACTTTCAAAAGACGAGCTTGAGAGAGTTTTCTCCGGTACTCTTACGTATTCTGAATCGCCTAGTAAACAAGATCACAAAGCATCTCATTTTCATACTCACTAACAGGAAAGGATCAAATTATGGTTAACACAGAAGTTTCAGTGGCCGATTGGATACTCAATAGCGGTTGTTCTATTAGTGGGTACGATATTGCAGAAGCAAACTGGATTATCGAGCAGAAGTTAGAGGAGGCTTTTGAAGAGTACAAGAAAAGGTGTCCGGAGCCGCAATTTGATCAGTTTGATCACTATGAAAACAGCTATTATTACGATAAGGCTCATGCAAGATGGGAAGACGATGCTCAATATGAGCTTGCTCAGGTCTTTGAAAGCATTGCCCCAGACATCATTGAAGAACACTTTCATCCTGCTGATTTTCTTGCCGAATCTCTTTGTCTTTCAGAAGAAGAGGTTCAAAAGGCAATCGAAGGAAAGGATTTTTTCGCCGAAGACCTTGATAAGATCGTAAAGAATCTTGAAGAAACCTCCGAGGATAGAACCATCACGATTGATGATCTTAAAAAACAGCTGCTTTCATTTCCAACAGAAGGCGCTATCGGATATGAAGTTTATAGAAACTATAAAGGCGGCTCTGAGTCGATGTACTTCCTTGATAAAAAGGAAGCCCTTGCACAGCTAGACATTCCCAAGCAAGAGTTTCTCAATGAGGTCAATCAGCGCGGCGTTAGATATATGAAAGATGAGTTTTATGAGGTAACCATTACAGAGTTTTCAGGAAAAGGAACTTCTATTCCAACTAGTAACCAAGAATTGGCCATGATGATTAAAGATAATATTGAGGAAAAACTAACAGCCAACGTAATAGATACCTCACACTATGATTATGAAAGCTATATTGAAGAGTATGAAACCTATCATGAGTTCGATTTTGATAAACCTTCAGAAAAAGCTTATGACAAAAGAGATGATGAAGCAATCAATACTATTCTTAAAGAAAAGTGTGATAAGGCTTCAACTCTTCTAAAAGACAGTTCAATAGACTGGTTTATTACCGAAGCTGCTATTGTTAATCTTAACTCAGAGTGCTTTTCCCAAGGGATTTACTATGACACCAACGAAAAAGCATTTCTTGTAAACAAAGACAATTATTGTTTTCCTACTTTCGATGATGTGTCTTCAATAGTTGATGGGTTAGAGCCAATCAATATTGCTTGTTTTGCTTTAAAAGGGAAAAAGATACAGCAAGAGATTAAACATTCCAACTTATAGGAAAACGTTGTTCTAAAACTAAAGCCCTCAGTAATGTGGGCTTTAGTTTTACCTGCGCAAATGTTATATAAGGACCTGAGAGCCGATTTAAGCCATACTTTTTACTCAAATGAGTAATTAGTCATAAAAACTACGTTTCTTCATCCCAATCATCCGTTATTTGTATCTTCTTTCCGTCTTTTTCGATAAAAACATTCCATCCACATGCTTCAGCGAACGTGACAAAAGTCTTAAGTGTCGGAGAACTTTTTTGATGCAAAAGTGCGTTGACATATGACGAAGACTTTCCCATCCAAAGAGAAAGCTTATATCTTGACATATGAGAATCCTCTGTGAGGAACTCTAAGATATCTTTTTCTTTCAAGGAAAATCTCTCCTTACCTGTATGTAATAACTATTATGTAGATTCTATGTAGTAGCTATTATATACTACATTAGCTATTAGACAATAACTACTACTGCTATACTTAATATCAACATAAACCTTCCAAACCAACTATCACTACACAGACAAGAAAGGTAAAGAGGTAATGTCGGACAGGCAAAAAATACTTGAGCGTATCCGGAAGCTCTTAGCGCTGAGTGAACACAATACAAACTCGGCAGAGGCAACCCAGGCAGTTCTTCTCGCTCAGCGCCTTATCGTTCTTTATGGCGTAGAGGATGCTGAGCTTAATAGAGACTCTATTCAAGACGAAAACATTATCTCAGTTAATTCTCAGATTATTTCCAACCCTCGTCTTTGGAGAGTGTATCTAAGAAACTTAGTTGCCACTTCTTTTAGATGCAAATCCTGGGAGACGATAAAAGAGACTTATAACCCATATGGGCAAAGAAAAACCCTCAATCAAGCAACTTTCTACGGATATGAGCAAGATGCCCAGGCTGCCACCCTTGCTTTTGAATATCTCTATCGCGCCGGTAATCGATTAGCCAATGCAAAGATAAAGTCTTTAAGAAAACAAAGAAGATCTACAAGAGGTGCTTACAACTCATATATTGCCGGGTATCTTTCCGGGCTTACGCATGAGCTGGAAAAACAATCAAAAGAACTCATGGTCGTTCTTCCTCTTGCTGTAAAAGACAAGTTTGATGCAGAGATAGCTCCCGCTATTAAAACTAGCTCGGCCAGGCAACTTTCATGTGATAGGCGAAGACAGAGCCTTATCAATGAAGGTTATAGGGACGGAATCAAGACTGTTTGTGCGCGAAGGATAGAAGAGATTACTAGTTTAGAAAAGGAGATATTCTAATGAAGATACTCAAAGCTTTAGAAGAAAAACTCTCTTCAAAATTTATTCTTAGATTATATGTAGGATCTTTTTTAGGTTTTATGATTCTTGTATGGGCACTTTTTATGGCATCACTTCTAGGTATAGAGTCAAACATACAAGTAATTATAATGAAATTAGCTCTTACTTTTTCATTACCATCTCTTCTAATTGGTGCGTTTATGATGTTGTCTGAGTTCTTCAAAGCGTTGCTTGCAGAGAACAATAATAGCCAAGCATTTATAGCTGCTATAGTTGATCTTATAAATTTAGCAGTTATTCTTACAATAGACTCTTTTGTTATGACAAAATTCCAGGGACTACTATGAACTCGCCTAAACGTCTCATACCTGTAGTAATACTTGTTCTCAGCCTTATAGCTGTAGCGATAGGGGCATGGATGATGATACCTGACTTCCTAGCTGCAAAAGCATATGAGGATCTCAGCGTTTCCGTAAGATCTAAAGCAGCCGTAAGTATAAACTCTGAACAAGGCGACGCTGCTCCTATTGACTGGGAACAAGCTCAAGAGAAAGTACCGAATGCTATTGCTTGGCTTATGATCGAAGGCACCAACATCGATCTTCCGGTAGCTCAGGCAACTGCAGAAGATCCTGAATACTGGCTTTCTCATGACATTGTGGGTAATGCTTCTCAATCCGGCACTATCTTTTTGGATGAGCAATGCAAACCCTCAGATAAGATGCTTCTTTTCTATGGCCATAAGATGAACAATCGCTCTATGTTCCATGATTTGGGAGAGGTCTTTATCCAAGACAACTTTAATAATCTCGGAACACTTACTTTTGATGCTTACAACCTTGGTATTACTCGCTTCACTCCCCTTGCTGCAGGTCGCATTGATGCGTATGACACAGATGTGAGGGCCTTGCCACAAATGAGCGAAAGTGAGCGCTTGGAGTGGATAAAGAACTTCTGTGAAACCTCCGGTTCAAAAGCTTCAAATTGGTCAGAAATTGCTACCATACATAAAAGATATGCAATTTGTATTACCTGTTCAGGCTATGTACGGTATGGGCATGACGCAAGAACTGTTGTCGTATTTGTAGAAGATTAGGGTTTGTAGTTAAGGCTAGAGAGTAGGCAGAACATGACAAAGCAAAGCGTATATGACAAGAACGGCAACTATCTTGGTGAGCTTTATATCACACAACCCAAAACCGAAGCAGTTGATCCTTCCACACAGCAGATTATCTCAAGCGATACCTCTAAAAAAGAAGAGGTACGTCAGTTCATCGAAGAAATCAAAGCTGAAGAGAAAGAAAAAGAGAACACTCAAAAGGCAATTAACGGCCTTAAGACCCTTCTTTATGATCCTCTTTGGTCTTTTTATCTTGTGGTCGTTTCTAGACGGTACGATTCCCAATATCTTGAGATCTATCGGTGTAGCTATTTTTTCACTCATTTTTGGAATACTTGCTTTTAAAGCATCATTTCGTTCGTAAGGAGACCAGCTATGAACACAGAACCTAAGAAAGGTATCGAAACAACAGACACTGCACACAAAGCCTACACCAAGCGCACCATTGCAATCGGCATCGCCTCAGTTGCACTTGTTGCAGCCCTTGGTATTGGTGCGGCCTACGCTCATGGAGGGCTTAACCGCAAACCCAATCCTCCTGCAGGTGAATCTACTGCAGCTCAGGCTAAAGAGGAAACACAAGAAAAGGTGGAACTTACGGCACAAGAGGTGGCAGATGCAACAGGTGATCTCCACTTTGCCGGAGATGATGTATCGGCTTCTTCTAACACAACCGTCAGTATCAAAGATGGTCACGTTATGGTAACTGAGACCTCTGAAGACACTGCAGCAAACAACGTCTGGTATGCCCCCAGACGCGCTGCTGCTATGGCAGAGCGCCTGAAGGACACTACTATTAAAGCCGATAGCGAAGAGGAGGCCACTGATATCAAGGATGTCACCTGGGTCACTACAGATACATCTGGAAACGTACAGGTCGCCGTTGTTAACTCACCTGACTCTAACGCTGCACATACAGCCGGAGAGCAAACTCCCCTTCCAAAGACTCCGGAAACAAAGCAAGCGGACAATGCCGAGACACAACCTGCTCCTATACAACAGCAAGTGGAAGAACAAAAGACAGAAGAAACTACACCTTCAGAGAAGGCCCCTGAGAATACTTCTCAGCCCCAAGAAGAGAAGACTCCCACTCCTGAAGAGAAACCAAAGACAAGTGACGTACTAAATGGATCTGATGGCTACACCATGAGTAAAGAGACTCATGACGCACTTCCTGATGAAGAGAAGGATAAGGTTTCTGAGTCCGGCGGTAAGACAGTCACAGATCCGGAAGGTAACACGATTACACCTGCAGAGCCGGCTCCGAAACCTGAAGAGGAGACAAAGCCCCAAGAGCCAACCAAACAAGCTGAAGATGCGTCTTCTCCATCTGCTCCGTCTAATGGTGGCAGCTCAAGCTCTTCTAGCAACTCCGGAGCCGGATCAAGCTCTGCTTCCACTCCCCGTGAGAAGCGTCCGGTGTACCGTACTGAAACGCGCTACGTAGTAGATCAGCCTGCCTACACAAAGCAGGTTCCTGATGGAGAATATATTCAGTTCTCTGATGGGCATATTTGCTATTCTCGCGCTGAAGCCGCGGACTACCTTGACGAGCATGATGTTTCTTATTCCGTAAAAACTAAATACAAGACCGTAGAAGTACCTGAGCAAGGTCATACCGAAGAGTACCAGGTACTTGATCACTGGGAGTAACTTACTGCTCCATACTTCAGAGATAGATTAATAGATAGTCTGCCTTTTTAAGCCATACTTCTTGAATTGTGAAGAAGCCTCTTGTTTTTCGAAACAAGGGGCTTTTTCTTTGTCAAAGTTAAAATCTTAAATATAATGTAGCCACTATCCTTTTTATGCCCTCTTCCACACGACAGGGGCTACACAGACCAAAGGAGGCTGTATATGAGATACTCTCGTACTATGTCGTGTAATTCTTCTCCTGTCCACAAGCTGAAGGTATTTTTGATTGCACTGATCTTTACCTTAAGCCAAGTCTTTGGGCTTGTAGGTGCTGTGGCTCCTACAGTAGCCCTTGCTGAAGGTGCAACCAAAGACTCCATCAGCTCGGTTGAAACGCAACCGGGAGACAAGAATTACAATGTTTGGCGAAACTCTTCAGGCGAGATTATGTTCTGTGGTGACGAAGCCAATCACAGCGTAGCCAAGGCCGGAGACACCGGCACTATTGTAGATCCAGCTACGTTTAAGAACCTGAAGTATGACTCACGTGCTAAGTCTTACTCAACTCGCGAACTTCGTGCTATCTCCTACATTATGGCTAATGGCTATAGTGTTAAAGGCGCTGTAGGAGGACAGACCGGCTGGAATGCTGCTCGTGCAACCCAGCAGGCTATTTGGCATGTCCTTCGCCCGGGTCTTGTGCCTGAGTCTCCTGAAGGCCGGAAGCTCTACAACGATGCTATAGCCTATGCTGATTCAAGTTCTACTGAGTATGATGGTACACTCGGTCTTTTTGTACCGGACAACGGCGTTCAGGTACTCTTCTTTCTCAATCGCAGCGGCTCTTTGAAGCTCGTAAAAACCAGTGCAAACCCTGCCCTTACCGACGGAAATAACACCTGCTATGATCTTGCAGGCGCTGAGTATACGGTTTATTCTGACTCTGCAGCTACAACAGAGGTCGGCAAGATCACACTTGACTCAAAAGGTGAAGGCGAGCTTACAAACATCAAATCCGGCACGTATTACGTAAAGGAGACAAAAGCTGCTAAGGGTTATGCCCTGGATGAAGAGATCCACGAGGTCAAAGTTGAGTCTGGAAAGACCGCTGATCTTGCCGTAAAGGATGTTCCTCAAAACGATCCTGCACGTATGGCGGTCCAAAAGATCGATGCTGAGACCGGTAAGGCCTCTCCTCTTGGCGCGGGCACACTTGCTGGAGCTGAGTTCACCGTTAAGTACTACAACGGCATGTATAACTCTGAGTCAGAACTCCCCTCAGAGGCAACTCGTACTTGGGTGTTTAAGACGAACGATAAGGGTATTGCAAATATCCTTCGTGACGAATCTTTTGTCTCCGGAGACGAGCTTTATATGTCTGCCACAGGGGTTCCTACCATTCCTTTAGGAACAATTACTATTCAGGAGACTAAAGCTCCAAAGGGCTATACTATTTCCGACACGACTTTACACATTCAGCAGGTAACTCCTGACGGTAATGTTGAGTCTGTCAATACTTTTGTTGCTCCAAACGTCTCCGAGCAAGTCATTCGTGGAAACATCAAATGGGTCAAGGCCATCGAAGAGACCCAGGTGCGCGTTCCTAACGCTCTCTTTAGGATCACCTCAAAGACTACCGGTGAGGCTCACTATGTCGTGACTGATGCCAACGGCAGCTTTGATTCTTCCGTACTGAAAGCAACTAATAACACCAATGCGAACGACAAGGCGGTAGACGCTGACGGTAAGGTTGATGAGACGAAGCTCGATTCTGAGGCTGGTGTGTGGTTTTCCGGTGCTAAGGATGCAGAAGTAAAGCCTGACGATGCCAAAGGTGCATTCCCATATGACACCTATGAGGTTGAAGAGATCATCACGTCCGCCACTGAAGGCACCAAGCCCGTCAAGTTCGATGTGACGGTTGCCCGTGATGGAGTCACGGTTGATATGGGCACGATTGATGATCAGCCGGACAAGCCTTTGATTCAGACTGAGTTTACTGACGAGGGCGGAAGCCATGAGGTTGAAGCCAACAAGGAAGTCAAGCTTAAAGATACGGTGAGCTACAACAACTTGACACCTGGCAAAGAGTACAGCCTAACCATGACTATCCATGTTAAGGATAAGGATGGCAAAGACGAGGGTGAACTTAAGGACAAGGATGGAAAGCCTGTTACTACAACTGTCAAGTTCACACCTGAGAAGGCTGACGGTACAGTAGAGGTTCCCTACACCGTTGATACGACAGGACTTGAGGAAAAGTCCATTGTCGCCTTTGAGTCTTTGCAAAAGGATGGTAAAGAGATTACCTCTCATGCTGATATCACAGATAGTGGTCAGACCATTCGTGTGAAGAAGACCCCAACGCCTCCAACAACACCTACAACCAAGACTTCAAAGAGTGTCCCTAATACAGGACAGTCCCCTCTTGGTATGATTTTGACCGGTGTTGGCTTGGTCGGAATTGTTGGTTCTGGTGCCTGGATATTTATCCGTCGCCGCATGGCCACAAACCCTGTAGGTCGTCTGTAAGATAGCCTACAAAAACTGACTCGGGATACCGCCTAGACTTATCTAGGCGGTATTTCTTTTTGCAAAAACGTTGCATGTATGCTACTATTTATATGCTTAGTCCACAGCTGAAAGGATTTAGGTATGACAAGTTACAAATTCTTAACAGACGCAGCAATTCAGTCTAGGGGCGATCGCGATCATTGGTTCAGGTATCTTAGAAAGGTTATTACTTCAGAAGTAAACTACATTACTTCTGAAGACTTAAAGCAGTTGCTTGCGTCAAGCGATCTTTCTGATGATCAAAAGACGGTCTTAAGGGAGGCTGTTATACCTGGCTCTCCTACAAACGTGTATGTATTGTCCTTAAACGAAAAAATGCCCTCTCGTGATTGGAGCTTTCTATTGAAGAAGGCAGTGGTTTAGTCGTATGGATCGCACTAAATACTTTGAGGAACTCAATCAGCGCTTAGCTGAAGCAGATCTCAAACTTACTTTGATAATTGTTGGTGGGTATGTTCTTGAATTACGCGGGCTAAGGGCGACACAAGATGTGGATGCTTTTTATCAAAGTTCTAAATTGTTGGATCAGATCATTATGGAAATTGGTGAAAAATACGACATCAATCTTCCAAATGAGAATTGGCTTAATAACTCAGTATCGAATGTGAACGTTGAGCCTGATCTTGCAGACTGTAATCTCTTACGGAAATACAGTAATCTAACCATCTATACCGCCTCTTTGGAATATGTGCTTTATATGAAAGCACAGAGCGCTCGACTACAAGACATCAAAGATATGGGAACTATCATTCAGGAACTTAAACTAGATTCGCCGAAAGCTCTTGAAGAAAAACTTATTAACAAAGGTTTCACATACGATCAATCTGATATTTATCAAGCATTTGTTTTTGCTTATGGAATGGATTGGCTTAGTGATTACCTCAGCAATATGCACAAAAGAGGTCATCGTCATGGTAGATAACTCCCCTATTATTTATGCGCTTCGTGATGCACGCCTTGAGCATGGATACTCAGTTTATAAACTCTCTGAGATTACCGGGATGCCGCGTTCTACCATAAGTCGCATCGAGTCTGGTCAAGTAGCACCTACAATAGCGTCTCTTGAAAAGATTGCTCAAGCGCTCGGAAAAGAGCTCACAGTTACTCTTACGTAAAAAGGCTCTTTTAGAGCCTTTTTCTATTTTGGAATCTCGTTTGGGTCAATAAGCCCGCATGTATTCGTTGCGCATTCGTCTCTTACAAGGACTATAACTCCATGTACCTGTATGGCCATAGCACGTGCACATTCGTCTCCGGAGACGACGCACGTTCTTCTATGCCATACCCTCATCTCGCTTTCTCGCTTACTGTCCTCATCAGCATCTACTATAGTTAGGTCTTCCTCGCGGTGTGAAGTCTTGATGAACTCTTCGGCGACATGTACATTTGCAAATTCCGCTACTAGGCTCCCAGAATCTTTCTCGATGACCAAAACACCTTTGTAGTCCTTTTCATCTGGGTTTTGCCATACGCACGACCTGGTCCAAAAGATGCCGTTATCCGGATCTGAATAGTCGATGGTGTTGTCATCCAAAACGAAGCCGTTTGCTAGCGACATTTCAGGTGCCCCTATGGTGGTACAACCTGCCTTCCACCACACTACCAGCTCTTGTGAGTTCATCTCTTATTGCTCCTTCTCTGTGCATTGATCCTTTGGTCCGGCTTTACCGTAAAGCCAAGCTTTCGACTTTCGCGCTCCTGCTTTGCCGCTGCTTTCATTGCCTCTATACGATCAGCCTCAGCGTATGCGCGCTCAAGGGCTGCCGCTGCCGTACTTAACTTCTCCCCACGCCAGGCATTAGCCCGTATAAGCTCGTCTGCACTCTTATAATGGCGCACTTTAGGCTTTGTAGGAGTAACACTGCTAAAGTCACGCTTGGGTCGCTTAAATCCGCCCTCATCGCCGCTGTGCACTCTCTTTGAAAGCCGCTCTAACGTTTTTAGCCAACTATCCGCTCGCTCTTGAGCATATCCCGTTTGCCTTAGCTCATACTCTACCGACCGAAGAAGCTCTGAAGTAGATGCCCTATAGTTTCCTCCTCGTTTTTCAAGTGTGACTCCGGCCGTATTTTCAAGCCTCGCTTGTACTGCGTGTAAGCGCTCCTTGGTCGCTTTAATCTCATTTCGCCTCTTGGGGCTTACAAAGATTGCTTTGTCAGCCTCTCGGGTAAGATCTGTGAGCTTGGATGCCAGTATAACTTCGGTATGCGCATCGATATCAAGTTGTTGTGCTTTTGTGAGTGCACGTTCTGCGTCTCTATAGCTCTGCGAGAGTTTCTCTGATGTACTTCTCGCTACTGCCAGTTGATGGTCAAGTGTACGTACAGAATCGATACCGAAGGTAGCACAGGTATTCGCATCTCTGATCGTATCGGCTACATCATTTCCATATCTTCCGGCGACCCTGTAGAGCCAGGTTTGCAAACTCTGGTCATGCCTGGGATAAGAATCGAATACCGCTTGTTTCAATTCCGGATCTATTTCACGTAATACTTCGCGACCAAGGGAAAGCTTCTTAAAGTCAAAGCCCATACGGGATGTGAGTGCCGCTTCGGTGTACTTACCACCGAGCTTTGCTGCTCGTACTTTCTTGTCATATCCATTGCTCTCTGGATGCCAAAACACCAGGCCTCCGCCACGCTTCTCACGGGTGATCTTGATACCTTTTTTATTGAGATCCTCTACGAACCCACCCCAGGTGGAACACCTTGTCATGGCCACGTCGATATCTATTTTGATCTCATGTTTCCAGCTACGTCCACCGCGACGAAGGATGGCCTCTTCAGCTTTATCGGCACGTGCACGTTTGGACTCCCAACGCTCATTTCTTCTATGTTCATAGACCGTTTCAGTCTTACTTAACCCATGAGCTAAGGCAACCTGGTTCTTAAGGATTGACTTGTCATTCCATTCACTATCGTTGTAGTGGATTTTTCTCCCGGTATCCGGATACACTGCATTGACTACGATATGAGCATGTGGAATATGTCCGGCATTATCATCATGTACGGCAGCCACCCACTGAGATCCGGGGAAAGCAAGTTCTACCCATTCAGCGGCCATGTCTGCCACTTCACTGGGCGAGGCTTTATCTTCCGGATCTGGAGAAAACACAAAGTGGTAGTACTTGCGTCCGTCCTCCTTTTTGTAGCCAGCACGAGTTTTAGCAAAATCCTTTGCCCACCCAAAAGGAGTCTCTGATCCGTTCCAAGATGTGAAAGCTCGCACTCTCGACGCTTGAGCCTCATGGCCATACTCAAGATAGTTGGCCAGACTTTTGTCATCCGAAAGCCCTTCTGCAAGGTATAGCTCAAGACGAGTGGCTGAGCTTTTTGCACCTCCCCTATTTCTAACTGGTTTTAAGATGATTCCCAAGACTACCTACAATCTGCAAAAGCATCCGACACTTCACGGTATGCTTCTCCAAGCGATATTTTTAGCCAGGCAAGCTCAGCTAAAACTTTTCCAAAGTCAGCATCAAGTTCTTCCTCTCCCATATGTGTCATTTCTTTCACGATGGCGTTTGAAGATCTTGAAATCTGGTTCAGGTTTGTTCCGTGGCGTGCAAGCTCTACTCTTAACTCAGCAATCTCTTTTCTCGGCGGAAATGTTCGCTTGATTCTCTTTGAGTCCTCTACGCAGCAGTGAAAAATGAACTCATGAAGACTCTTGGTCTGAGATGCTTCCTTGGCCACAATGAAGCGCTCATACTCATCTGCGGTCAGTCGGAAGTGAATCTGGATAATCCTTTTATCTTTGTCCGTATTGAACACGGTGTTCACCTTCTAGTCTGTGTTTATAGCTCTATCAAGTGGAAGAGAGCTTTTTTTCTTTCCCTCAGAATGAGGCCAGGTATAAGGGCAGAGCCCTTGACTTTTGGTACTTGGTACCAAAAGGCGATGCTTGCGGTTTGCTCCGCAAACCCATATTAGCACAATCACGTAAACGTGATTGTCAATATTTTTGTTCGGAAAGACCGCGCACGCGGTCTTTCCGTCCGGGCTACGCCCGGAGTCAAGGAAGGAAGAAGGCTGTGTTTTTTGACCTGATTAAGACGTGAGGTAGACTTCTCTTTTACAAAATCGCTTTTGTACGTTGTACAAACAAGTACGTTTACCTTGCGTTTTTCAATATCGAAATCACCAGAAGTGGACTCATTTGGCAAGGATAGGGGTCTTACGACCCCTATAACCCCATTTTTTACACAGTATGTGAATATCTGTATAAGTATATGTATTTTGGTATGTATGAATATTTGAATAGATGTTTAACATTGCTTTTTGCTTTCACATACTGTGTAAATAAGAGGGTTGCTGTGTACTTCAGCAACCCATACTAAGACGTGAGTTTTCAATGGCGATTGTAAGTGGCTGAGCTCGCCTTTAGCTCAGCCACTTACCGAGCTGTTGTAAACTCACACAATCTTTTCGCCTGTCGGCGGTATGGGTAGTCCCATGCCGACAGGCGGGCGCAAGCGCGAAGGCGTAAGGGGAAGGCTGCCAAGCGCTTGCGCCGGACCTCAAAAAAATGGACGGCGAGAAAATCACCGTCCACAAAATCTACATAATAATTATTACTTAATCTCTACTCACATCAGCGGCACCTATGAGGTGACGGAGACCTACCGTCAAATTATCATCAAACATATTGATTGAGATGGCATCAAATCTTGCGTTATCCACATAAGGATGAGTGAGCATATAAAGATCTAAGGCCTTTTTGAAGTCGGCAATCATCTCAGGTGTAATGTCTAGAGGTGGGAATTCATTTGACGTTTTAGAGATGCGCCGCGCTGAGACACTAATAAGAACTGCTGTATCTTTATCTATAGCTACAACGTCAAAGACACGCCCGGAACAATCAAACTTAAGTTCGTACCCCCTTTTCTCAAGATAAGTACATGCGATCAAAATTCCCTTTTCATGCAGCTGTTCATCTGACATTTTCGAAATCGGAATATCACCCTCCTTTACTTCATTCTTTTCTGCAAGGTTGGCCTTACTTTGAGTTTTTGCGGACATAGTTACTCCTTACAGTCGCGGAGATACCCTTTGTATCCCTCGTCCATAGCGTTAACGAGTTCTGAGCATTTGCCCCAAAGCGTTCTTGCGGCTGGGTGGCTTTGGGGCAAATGCCAGAACGTCCGCATGAAGGGGTCATAGCGGCGTTATGCTTATGGACGAGGGATACGAGAAATTGGTAAAGCACGAGGTAAATAGCATATAATTTATACGTTTATACGAATATTTATATACTTATACAAAAAGCGAGGTGTTTTCAACGCCGTTCTTTGGTGTTGTAAACCCGAGCGCAAAACCAGAGTTTTCAATGACGAAGGCAAAAAGGTTGAGTCCCACCTCAAACTCAACCGTTGCCGAAGTTGTTGGAAACTCTGGTTTTAGATCCTAAGTTTTCAATAGTCGTGCGCGAAGAGCCATACCACAAGCTCGTAGCGCACGGTTCACTGTTGGAAACTTAGGATCTTATCTAACTTCATTTGAAATATTGTTTGAACTCAAAAAGCGAGCTTTTAACACTATTCTCAATGTTAAAAGCTCGCTCAAGTGGTATGGGATATTCTAAGTTTTGACCCCTTTACTGTTAACTTTTTGATTGGTCTTTCATGTCATTGATAAGTCCCAAACATGTGACTTCTTATGGCAGCTTCAGCGATTGAGGACTTTGAGTCATATGGCAGAAAGTGTTCTTTACTCTGTGCAATAAAAGCATTCATCATAGTAATTACGCTTTCCGGTAGCCGGTAACTTCTCCTTTTCAAAAAACCTTTGTTTTCTTTAATGGCAACCAGATACTCATCTTCATATTTCAACGTATTCTTCATGAGATCTATAATCCAGCCACTTAAAATATCTCCTCTTGAAAGGAAGGCTCCATCTTTTGCAAGATGTTCATATGCTGCTCTTTCAAGACAGGCAACTGCATCAGGCGTGAGTGTAATTGCCACGGTTTTTGTCGCTTCTTTTTGTGTGTATTCAATATCAGGACGTCTTAACTCCGGAGCATTTGAAAAGAAGGGAGTAGAGGTTATTTCTGTCTGATTACGTGGATGCCCTGCAGCTGCTTTCATGATATCGGCCATAGAAGGCTTACTAAAATCTGACATGATTACCTCGACTCATATCCTTCGTTAATCCAACTGATTACATCATCTACAAACCACGAATACCTAAGAATCCCACCATGCAAAACAGTGCTAACTTCAAAGATACTTTTTCCCTCATCCTGAGCGCGTTGGATGTCAGATTGTAAACTGATTGGTTTTCCAAGCAGCTTAATATCTCGTTCTTTGCAAACTGCTTTGATTTTCTCTGCACTTTTGTTATGCAAAGAAACTATCGTTCGGTACATCGTAATTGCGACACCAATATTCTCACCAACGCTATTACGGTTAAGATCTACAAGACCTTCGATAAAACCAAGGCTTTGATCCAGCGCTTCAAGGCCATACTTGTCCGGAGTCGTAGGTAAGATAATGTGAGTTGCCGCTACAAGTGCTTGTGCAGTAATTGGATCCAGTCCTGGATGTGTATCGATGATACAGACATCCCAACGACCGTTTTCAGTGCCATCATTACGCGCTCGTTCGATAGCATCAGCGAGAAGATATGAGTCAATCTCGCGTTCACCTCTTCCCCATAAAGCAAGATCTGGAAATGCCGGTACGAGTGCCTGTCCCGCCTCGTCTGCCTTTACATGTCCGCCTTCGATGAAATCTTCAATCGAAGCGGTTCCTGGAACGAGAAGACGGCTCTGAGCCTCTGAGAAGTTGCCTTGAGGATCACAGTCGATCGCAAGTACGCGAGCGCCTTTGAGACGAAATCCATCAGCTAAAGCACTTGCTGTAGTTGTCTTGCCAACCCCGCCTTTTTGATTAGCAAGAACAATAATAGGAATTTCACGCATAACTGCCTTCTTTCTGGTCTGTGTTTTTTGATAGATCCGACTTAGTTCTTTTTGAACCACTGGAGATCATCAGCAGTAACTTCAAGAATACTTCGCATATCTCCAGTTTCTGTTTCCCACCGACGCATATGAAGTTTGCCGGAAACGATTACTGCAGTTCCTTTTCGGACGCCTTTTTCTGAGCATGCCGCTTCAGCGCGTTTACCCCACACGACTACGTTCACAAACGTTGGTTCATCATCAATCCAGATACCAGACTCCTTGTCTTTATGGCCTTCGGAAACGGCTACCGAAAGTGTTGTTACCGGATGTCCGCTGTCTGTCGCTCTGAGTTCCGGATCGCGAGTAAGATTACCGGAAATGTTGACGCTGTTCATAAAGACTCCCATCTACAGAGAAACCTCTGTGGTATGCGAGCACAGTTTTTGAGGAGAGTACCTTTATCTTGGCTGTGCTCTAACGTCGTGACTAGTGGAAGTGACGTTAATAGTTATTATACATAAACTCTATCTCTCTTGTCAATAATTATTCTCTTATACACTTATTTATACATACATCTACATTTCTATTTTATTGGCGTAATTGAAAGTCTGAAAAATGTAAATTGCCAGTTGCATATTAAATAGGATGGTGTAACATATTCCTTGCCTTTTTACTCGCACGGAAGTGTGAGTACTTGGGTCTGTGTAGTGATAGTTGGTTTGGAAGGCTGGCTATCACGGTAGCAGGGGTTGAGTTTTTACTCCCCCTGCTATTTTTATACGAATATTTATACGCTTATACATACATTTATACTCATTGAAAACAAAAAAAATCAAGATTGAAACTTTCTAAAGTTGTGCTACTCTATCTGTAGGTAAAAGAGGTTATTTGTTGTAAAAACATAGTGTCTGAGCTGGTAAAGTTTACATACTATCGATTATCAGACTTTTATAGCGAGAAGAACGAGCAATAAGCAAAATGCGAGATTGGCAATATATGAACCCCTTAGAAACATCTCAAAACGAGGCTCTGAGAGCCGTTTTAAGCAATCAGAACATACCCACTGGAGTAATTATACCTCGTAAATTCTGAACACTATGAATTACCTGCATCGACGCAATAATGTAATTCATGTTTTTATTTCAGTACAGATGCTAATACCATGACGGTATTGGAAAGACTTCCATTCAAGCGGTATAATCCGATTTCAATTTGTGAGACGACAATTTATGAGGCGATTCTGAAAGCTGGATTCTGAAGAAAGCTGTGATGTACATTTTTGCTTCAAAACCCTAGGCTGTGATGCATATTTGGCGAGAAAACCGCTCTTTTCGTCAGATAAAACTGCATCACAGGTTCAAAAAACTACATCACAGGTTCAAAAAACTGCCTTATCCATGTTGTTTAGAACTTTGACTCCCCTGTCTCACTAAAACAAGCAATCTACCTGCGTATATATAATATATCCGCAGGTAGATATGGTATTTGCAGGTATCTTACGCACTAAACTTGAAAATCAACACTAGCCGTCAACGGCTTGTCCAAGATACAGAGCCGCAGAGGCTGCTGCCACTGCTCCATCGGACGCTGCAGTAATAACCTGACGCAAGGGCTTCTCGTTTAAATCTCCTGCGGTAAAAAGACCGGGTGTCTTGGTTGCCATAGTTGGATTGGCTACAACATAGCCTTGTGGAGTTATATCCGCAAGTCCATCGAGAAGCTCGGTTGACGGCACGCGTCCTACGAGAACAAAAATGCCAAACGATCCTTCCTCATAGGTCTCCGTATGTTCTTCGCCCGTCTCATTGTTTCGGAATGTCACGGAGTTCAAAAGGTCATTGCCATCGACCTTTGTAATGCTCGTCAAATATCGTATCTCTGTTTTAGGATGCGCTTCAAATTGCTCAATGGCATATTTTGCGGCGCGGAGATGATCCTTGCGGACGACAAGCGTTACCTTATCGGCAAATCGGGCCAAGAACAGCGATTCTTCAACTGCCGTATTACCGCCACCAATAACGAAGACGTGCTTTCCCCGATAAAACATTCCGTCACAGGTAGCGCAGTACGAAACACCGTGCCCCGTAAACCGCTCTTCTCCTTCAAAACCGGCGTGGCGAGGTGTTGCGCCTCCGGAAACGATAACCGAGCGAGCCTCGTAGGTTACCTCCGGAGTAACAACTTCAAACAGACCCGTAGTGCCGTCATGCTTGAGAGCCACTACGTTGCCCATTACCACCTGGGCACCAAGATCTTCGGCTTGCTTTTGCATGGTATCGGCAATGGTAAAGCCGTCGGTATGCGGCATGCCCGGATAGTTGTCGATCTCGGTTGTTAAGATGGTCTGGCCTCCTACGGCCTCTTTTTCAAGAATGACCGTATCGAGAAGTGCGCGTGTCGCATAAATTCCAGCAGAAAGACCCGCAGGACCACCGCCAACAATAACAAGATCCTTGCGTATTACATTCGCCATAGCTGGCTCCAATCTCGTATCATTTACACAATGCACATATACCCAACTCCCCTTCCTTCAACATCCAAAATTATCAAGTATTAATAGATTGTGTACAATTTATTTGTTGTAGGTATACACCCGCTATAGAGCACATGAAAAAGCCGAGGCATTTGCGCCTCGGCTCTCCAAAGAAACCCTATATGTGTAGATAAGGTTCTTATTTCTCAATAGGTCCGTTAAAAGTTGCGCCAATGGCTCTGCTTGGCTCCTCGCCTGTAAGCGTTGACAAAATGGTAACGGAAGGTCCCAACAGGTCAATGGAAGGGATCTTACGGGCATCAAGCTCACGGCGAATTTCACGGCGAAGCGCCGCATCGGCAAAGGTGTGGAAGACCGCACGTGGCCGCTTACCGTCGTTTCTGCCATCAAAGTACTCACGCAGCTGATCGACATTCTTCACGTTAGGAACGCGAATGACCTCAATCTCAAGGCCATCAAACTGAGCCGCAGCGGCGCGAACAACCGCAATGCCTGTATCGCCACGAGCGTCAGACATTACATACAAGATAGGTACGCCGGTATCAAAGATATCATTGTCAAGATCGAGAGGTATCATCGTAAGTCCTTTCAGTAGTAAGTTACTGATAGTATTGCTTATACCATAACATCTTACAGCTTACCTTACTTTTTACGCGAAAGTGCACCAATATCGGCGACGTGTTCAAATACCTGCGTAAATCTGTTCAAAAGACGCAAACGATTTCCGCGAACGGTAGTATCGTCGTCCATAACAAGCACATCGTCAAAGAATTTGTCTATCGGCCTGCGAAGTTTTCCAAGCGCACGTGTCGCACTTCTGAAGTCGTTGTCCATCAGTGCATCCTGAACGTTTTTCTCGCCTTCTTTACACGCATCGAGAAGTTCCTGCTCTGAAGCAGTCAAAATAGACTCATTGACGTCGGTTCCAAGCGACATGTCGCCAAGCTTAGAGGCACGGTTGTAGGCAATCGCAAGGTTCTCAAAGTTTTCAGGATCTTCAATGCGAGCATCGTCAAGCGCACGCGTGCGGCGCAAAAACTCCTCTGGGTCTATGACATTAATGTGTGCGACGGCATCAATGGCCTCTTGGGAGATCTTTTCATCTCGTGCAATGGTAACCAAACGTCCAAGGAAGTATGCTTCAACCTCTTTCTGAACCTTTGCCGCATCAAATTGCAGGCCTTGTTCCGTATAGAGATCAAGCGCATAGCGGATGCAATCTTTAAGGCGTACGTTGGGCATTGTCCGGAGCAAAGCAATGACGCCAATGGCTGCTCGGCGCACGGCATACGGATCGGAAGAGCCGGTTGGCGGCTCTTCGATGGCAAAAAGACCGCAGATGGTGTCAAGCTTATCGGCTGCAGCAACATAGCGACCAATGGGTCCGGAAGGAAGATCATCCCCTGCAAAGCGTGGACGATAGTGCTCGCGAATGGCGTCTGCCACGTCAGGACTCTCGCCGGCGGCCTTTGCGTAATAGCCGCCCATGACACCTTGCTGGCTGGTAAACTCAACAACGGCCTGGCTCACCAGGTCGGCCTTGGAAAGATGTGCAGCTCGGCGAGCACTCTCAACAACCGTATCGTCGTTGTCGGAATCAGTCTGCGCGAGAAACGCAGCGATCTTCTCGATACGTTCAACCTTTTGAAGAACGGTTCCCAGTTTTTCCTGAAAAACGACGTCGGAAAGTTCGCCGGTAAACTCGTCAAGTGAATGTTTAAGGTCTTCTTCAAAGAAGAACTTAGCATCGTCCAGACGGGCGCGCACGACGCGCTCGTTACCGTCAATGACTTGCCGTGAACACGCCGGATTTCCGTTGGAGACAATGACAAACTCACGGGTAAGCTCGCCGTTTGCGTCATATATGGGGAAATAGCGCTGGTTTGAAAGCATGGACTCGGTAATGATTTCATGGGGAACTTTGAGAAACTCTTCATCAAAGGTGCCCACCAAAACGCTCGGCCACTCGGTAAGGTTGATGACCTCATCAAGAACCTTCTGGGGTGTGTCCACATGAAAACCAGGACGCTCTTCTTCAATACGCGCAATACCGTCCAAAATAACGCTGCGGCGGCGCTCTGCGGAGAGCACGTATGCCGCCTCAAGTACCTGCTCGTAGTGTGACGGCTCGTCTACCACATGAGCACCACTCCCAAGGACGCGATGACCCTGCGTCGTATTTGAGCCGGTAACGTCTGCGTAGGTTACCGGTACGACTTCAGTGCCGAGAAGAGCACAGATCCAGCGGATTGGACGGACAAAGCGCTCATGCGTGGAGCCCCACCTTTGACTGCGAGGCCAATCGATTGCGGGAATGATACGCTCAGAGAGCTCGGATAAAATCTTGATGGCAGAAACGCTGGGAATGATACGCTGTGCAAAGACGTACTCATGGCCGTCATCATCAACGCGACGGATAAGCTCTGAGGCGTCCATACCGGCTTTGCGTGCAAAACCCAAGGCAGCCTTCGTAGGATTTCCTTCCGCGTCAAAGGCTATTTCACACTTAGGGCCACGCATAACTTCGTTGATCTCTTCGGTTGCCAAGGCAACGTCTTTGACATAGGCGCTCAGGCGACGTGGAGTTGAGATAATACGTGCCTCACCATGAGCAAGTCCGGCCTCATCGAGTCCGGAAACAATGAGCTTCTTGTACTGTGTGACAGCCTTCAAAAGAGGTGCGGAAGGCATTTCTTCGGTGCCAATTTCAAGCAAAAAATCCTTGGTTTCCCCCATTTAGGCCACTTCCTTTTTCTGAGCATCATTCTGGTTGTTGTCATCTTTTTTAGCGGCAACTTCGCTGAGATACGATTCACAACAAGCCTTGGCAACCGTCCGCACGCGTAGGATATAGTTCGCGCGCTCTACCGCCGAAAGAGCTCCACGAGAATCAAGCAGGTTAAAGGCATGAGAACACTTCATGACGCAGTCGTATGCAGGCAGCGGTAGCTTGCGCTCAAGGCAGCTATGACACTCCGCCTCGTATTCATCGAACTTCTCGCGCATAAGCTCCACGTTAGCCACTTCAAAGTTATAGGTTGAGAACTCGCGCTCGTTCTCTAAAAAGACTTCTCCATAGGTCATCGGAGTGCCGTCGGGCAGATAACTCCACACAAGGTCAAAGACAGAGTCAACCCCTTGCGCATACATGGCAATGCGCTCAAGACCATAGGTAATTTCAACAGGAACGGGATCAACTTCAATACCTCCGACCTGCTGGAAATAGGTAAACTGAGTTACCTCCATGCCATTAAGCCAGACTTCCCAGCCCAGACCCCAGGCACCGAGTGTAGGGCTTTCCCAGTCGTCCTCAACAAAGCGCACGTCATGATCTTTTGGATCAAGTCCGATGGCCGCAAGAGAGCCAAGGTACAAGTCCTGTGAATCTGCCGGCGACGGCTTAATGAGCACCTGGAACTGATAGTAATGCTGCAGACGGTTAGGGTTCTCGCCATAGCGGCCGTCGGCAGGTCGGCGACAGGGCTGAGGATAGCAGGTGCGCCAGGCATCGGGCCCGAGTGAGCGCAAAATGGTAGCCGTATGGAACGTACCGGCGCCGACCTCAGAGTCATAAGGCTGCATGACGGTACAGCCCTTGTCCGCCCAGTAGTGTTCCAGAGCCAGAATCATATCTTGGAAAGTAAGTGGTGTAGTGCTCATATCCATCTTTCTCTTAGGCTCGAGCATTAAAGTCCTCGGGCATGGTTGATGGGCCAAAAAATAAACAGTGTCTTTGTGGTGACGTTCTTCAGAGGAACGGGTCCAAAAAAGCGAGAGTCAAGAGAATTGGTGCGATTATCTCCCATAACAAAGATACATCCGTCAGGAACAGTATAGGGATAGTCGGTAATTTTTGCACCGGGCTGAGACGCGAGAGACGTGCTTGGCTTGCCTTCCGTATACGGTTCGTCGAGTTTCTCGCCGTCAACATATACGGCACCGTCGCGTAAATCCACTGTTTGTCCTGCGGTGGCAATGACTCGTTTTACCAGAAGAGTTTCTTCGTCGGCAGGGCTGCGAAACGTTACCACATCTCCGCGCTTTGGCTGGGCCCAGAGAAGGGTAACCTTCTCCCCCACCAAAAGGTCTCCTTCTTGAATGGTATTCAGCATGGAGCCCGTTGGAACGGTAAATACATTGAAAACAAAAGTTCTTAAAACAAACGTAAGAGCCAATGCACCAAGGATGATCCATACATACTCAAGCACTGCGCTGGACGTGTGGTGAGAAGAATCTTCAGTGTGTGTCATTACATTCATCCTCCCCTTTTCCGCCGGATTGAATACCGGACGCTTTTTTATGCGCCCGTATGTCTTCAATAAATGACTGCTCTTCAGTACTGAGCGATACATTTGCGAGAAGATCTTCCCGCATGATGGCAGTACGTTCAAGCGAAGACTTCCTGCGCCATCCGGCAACGGCTGCATGATCTCCCGAAAGGAGTACTTCCGGAACAAGCCTGCCCTCAAAATCTGCCGGCCGCGTATATTGGGCATACTCCAAAAGACCTTCGGAAAAAGACTCGTCACGCGAGCTCATTTCATCTCCGAGAGCTCCCGGAAGCAGACGAACAATTGAGTCGATCACCACAAGCGCGGCAAGTTCTCCACCCGTAAGTACATAGTCACCCAAAGAGATACTCTCATCGGCAAGCTCGTAGCAGCGCTCGTCCATGCCCTCATAGCGACCACACACAAAGAGAATACGCTCTTGGGCGGAGAGACGCTCTGCCACTTTTTGCGTATAGGGCTTGCCTGCGGGCGAGAAAAACACCGTGTATGGCTTTGCGGACGCCTGAGAAGCAATGTCTCGAACCGCCTCAAATATGGGAGCCGGTTTCATCAGCATACCTTGGCCGCCGCCAAACGGCGCATCATCTACGCTGTGATGACGGTCGTGGGTCCATTTGCGCAAATCATGTGCCGTAAAGTCAAAAATACCTGCTTTTTGAGCGCGACCCATAATGGACGCATCAAGGTATGGGGCAAAAACCTCAGGGAAGACCGACAGTATGTCAAAATGTATCATGCGTCCTCCCCATTCTTCTCGCCTACAAAACCCGCCGGCACCTCAACGTATAGAGCGCCCGCGGAAGGTACTTCACGTATGTATGCACCAACCACGGGAATAAGAATGTCTTTCTTTGTACTTTTGACGACCCACACATCGTGTGCCGGTGTAAAGAGCACTTCTGAGAGCGTGCCGAGAAGCCCAAAGTGAGCATCAATAACTTCTCTGCCTAAAAGCGAATTCACGTCATGCAGTGCAAAGTCTTGAGGCAAATCCGCCTGGCGTACTAAAAGCGTCTTTCCCACCAAGTTCTTTGCATCTCCGAGAGAATCTATGTCGGCAAACGATACCAAACTGCCGTGACGTGTATCGGAGACAACCTTGGTAACCTCAAGACTTCGAGGACCCGTGAGCGCCGGCGGTACCGGTATAACGGTCATGTCCCTAGCTATGACAGAGGGAAGGTTGTGAATAGGTGTTATCACAACCTCCCCCTGTTTACCGTGCGTTTTTACCACATAGGCTACAGCCCGATATTGTTCGCGCACGCCTTAGCCTACAACCTCAACATCTACCGCAGTGCCAACACGTTGACCAAGGGCACGCGCAAGCGTGCGGATGGCCTTGATGGTACGACCTTTGCGTCCAATAATGCGACCGGCATCTTGCTCGGAGCATGACACCTCGATAAGGGCTCCATCCTCACGATCCGTTACATCAAGAGAAATGGCATCCTCGTTATCAACAAGACCGCACACTATGTATTCAACAAGATCGGCAACCTTATCGGAAGGCATTTCTGCAAGCGATTCTGAGGTGGTATCCGTTACAGATTCAATAGTATCTGCCACGGTTTACTCAGCTTCTGCTTCAGGAGCATCTGCAGAAGCCTCTGCCGCTGCAGCTTCTTCTGCAGCAGCCTCAGCAGCGGCGGCAGCTTTGGCCTGAGCCTTCTTGGAAAGTTTTGCCTTCTTTTCCACAACGGGAGCGCCACTGCGAACGATCTCTACCAAGTGAGAAACAGTGTTTGAAGGCTGAGCACCCTTTGAAATCCACTCATCGACCTTCTCGAGGTTGATGTCAATCGTCTTGGGGTTGGTCAGTGGATTGTAGCGACCAATCTCCTCAATATAGCGACCATCGCGAGGCATACGGCCATCGGCGACGACAACACGATAGTACGGACGCTTTTTGGCACCGTGACGGGCCAGACGAATCTTAACTGCCAATGAAAACTCCTTCAGTCAAGCGGTGCATCGGTTGGATTGATTGGCTGCACCGCAAAGCCATAAACGCTTTACTAGTTTACAGCAATGCATTCACCTCGCAAGATATATTTTTAACCTCGCAAAATGTGCACGTTCTCCAGATAGAGAAACACTTGTTCCATTTTATTCTAAATGTACTATACTAGCTGTATGAATATGCACTCTGACATATCTTGCTCTCACGCATCTCCTGCGGGTGACGCCTCGCCGTTTGACAAAAATATCTGGCAAGGTGCCGCCATTGGCCTTCTGGATTTGGACGCCTTTTTTGCGTCGGTCGAGCAACTCGACCATCCTAACTGGCGCGGCAAGCCCGTTATTGTCGGCGGGTCTCCCGATAAGCGCGGCGTTGTATCAACGGCTTCATACGAAGCGCGAAAGTTTGGCGTTCATTCCGCAATGCCCTCTCTTACCGCTCAAAAGCTCTGCCCTAAAGCCATTTGGACGTCCGGAAACTACGGACGGTACCAAGAGATGAGCAAAGCCGTGATGGATATCCTGAGCAGTGAGACTCCTCTTGTAGAACAGGTATCTATTGACGAGGCGTTTTTTGACATTACGCCCGGCCGGTATTCTCACGAGAGTCCCATACATATCTGTCAGCGCATCCAACGCCGCGTTGCCAAGCTGGGAGTAACCTGCTCAATCGGCATTGGCTGCAATAAGACCGTAGCAAAAATTGCGTCTGAGCGCGAGAAACCCCGTGGACTCACCGTTGTCGTTCCCGGAAGCGAGCAAAGGTTTCTCGCTCCGCTGCCGATTGAAGCCATGAGTGGCATCGGTCCCTCAACCGCACGAAAACTGCATTCACGCGGTATTAAAACGCTGGGGCAGCTCTCGCGTGCCGATGTCTCACAAATGGAAAGTTTATTTGGTATCGCCGGAGAGCGTCTTGTCACACGAGCTTCCGGTCGTGAGGTTTCCCACGTGCGAGAAGCGGCCTGCCCTCGTGAAGTAAAGTCGGTTTCCAATGAGCGTACCTTTGATACGGATCTTACCGATGAGCATGAAATACGCGCCGCAATCAAACATATATGTGGGATCGTAGGTAGAAGACTAAGAAAGAAGCATCTCAAGGGGCATACGGTCACCCTCAAAATAAAAAACTCGGTTACCTCTTCGCATACCGCGCAAAGAACGCTCGATATCAGAACAGATCAAGAAGATGAATTTAGCGACGTTGCCGAAGATCTTCTCGGTGAAGTGTGGCATTTTGGCCAGCCCGTGCGTTTAATTGGTGTCGGTATAAGCGGATTTTCCGAAGTTTATATAAAGCCTACTCAGCCAACCCTTTTTGACGAGAATACCTTTGACGATACGGATGCCTCTCAGCATTCCCGTGCGCGTACGCTTCCCCACCGTCCTTCTCTTTCCGCAGTTACCGATGCTTTGAAAGACAAATACGGAGCCGATGCCGTGCGATTTGGCCGTGATCTTCGTTTTGAAGGCCGTGTCTCGGACACAATGCCTACCGGTAAAGACAATACGTAGGCTACAGGGCACCTTCAAGGTCAAGTTTTACCTGAGGTGCTTGCGCCCATAGGTGTTCAAGACGGTAGTAATCCCTTGTCTCAGGTTGAAATACGTGTACCACCACTGAGCCAAAGTCAACAAGTATCCACTTCAGATTTGCCCGGCCTTCGGTTGAAAGAGGGCTGATTCCGGTATTTTTGCGGACCTTCTCGCGTACCTCGTCCACTATGGCGTCAACCATGGGAGCATTATCACCGGTACAGATAACAAAATAATCACAGACGTCGCTGAGCTCAGTAAGGTCCAATACGCAAATTTCGTGCGCTTTTTTATCGTCTGCCGCAGTGGCTGCAATTGTCGCAAGTTCAAATGGGGTTACTGACATGTACGCTCCATTCCTTTCAATCAACAAGAACTACTCGTATGCGCCTTAATGTTGCTCTTTGGCGTGTGTGTTTTCTATCATGGCATTATATATGGCAACGGACTTTGGATAGAGATATTTTCTCGATGCTACCACATACGATAGGGTCTCCATAAAACTTGTTTGATAGAGCTCATCCAAAGAAGCGCCTTTCTTAAAAAGATCCCTTACCTGCGCAATACCGGAAAACTCAGGACGACCCGGCTCGATAAGATCGGCAATATAGACAATTTTATCCAGATCCGACATTTCAAGATCGGCGGTTGTGTGCTTGGAAATAGCGCCGAGAACCTCTTGCGGAAGCCATGGATAGTACTTTGGCAGCTCGTATGCGGCAAGAGGACCATGGATGAGTCCCGCAACGTTTTGATATGGAGAGCCCCCCATATCAAGCTTGCATGCGCGCGCACGTGCAAGAGTTTCCTTTGTTGAAAGAACTTTGTCCCAGTCATGTAAAATGCCGGCAATACGCGCATAAAAAGGATTGGCGTCATAGACAAGTGCCATCGTTTCGGCCATATGACCCACCGAAAGGCTGTGGGCAAACCGTTTGGGTTTAACCTCATACATATGGGTATACAGATCGCTCTCAAGCCGGTCTATGACCTTTTGCTGCTCGGGTGTATATGAAGGTGTTATGAACGTAATGCTACTTTGGCTCAAGAGCGCTCCCCTCGTGCCGTAAGAGGCGTTGAATCTGCTCCATATAAGCCATGCTTGTGTACATAGCCGGCAACGCTATCCGGTGTCAGATAGCGCAGGCTCTGCGCCTGTGCCACGCGCCTGCGGAGATAGCTCGAAGAAATCGCCAATGCCGGAACCTCTAAGTAGGTAACGTCAAAATCATAAGACGATGCTTCAAGCGCACTTCTCGCTCTTTCAAGATTGTAACCGGGTCGAGTTGCCGCAACAAAATGAGCAAGACGCGCTACCTTACCCGTGTCCTTCCAGGAAATAATGCTCGCGATGGCATCGGCACCGGTTATGAAGTAAAACTCCACGTTTTTGGGATAGAGATCTCTCAGACGGGAAAGCGTTTCTGCCGTATACGTGATACCCTGGTGGTCAATCTCAAAACGCGTTGAAACAAAGTGCGGATTATCTGAGGTTGCAAGCAGTGTCATGGCATAGCGATCCTCGGCAGCGGAGACCGGTTGATTTTGCTTAAACGCAGGTTTTCCTGCCGGCATGAACACCACAACATCAAGATTAAGTTCATCAAAGGCTGTCTCAGCCGCTACGAGGTGTCCGTAGTGGATGGGATCAAACGTACCGCCCATGATGCCCATCCGATACGTTCTTGAAGCATCGGAGCCCAAATGAGGAAGGCCGGGAAGTATGTGAGGTGCTTCGGACATATCAATCCTTGTCTACGACGGTGACGTCAGAATCATCCAGCGTCTCAAAAAGAGAGGTTGCATCCGAGGGGGCTTCTTCTTCCTCGTCAATTTCTTGTGCACCCGCAGCTTCAAAGTTAAAGGCAAAACCGAGAATACGGATTTCATCGCCATTACGGGCGCCTGCCTTTATAAGCTGTTCGTCAAGGCCTATACGGTCAAACCTGTGCTGTAAATACGCAACGGCCTCATCATTATCCCAGTCGGTTTGAATGACCATACGCTCAACCGCGGTGCCCGAAACGCGCCATACATGGCGCTCTTCTCGCTCAATGGTAAGGTGGTTGTCGCGGCGTTTACGAAGGCTCTCCCAAAACTCCGAGCGGTCTTCCGTGGGCTCTGTGAGTGCCAGCTCCTGACGAAGTTCGGCAACGGTAGAGGCACACCAAACAACCAACTCATCAAGATTTTGTCCGGTAACCGTAGAGATTGCGAAGAATTGATGGCCGTCCGCCTCTGCCATGCGGCGAAGCTCCTCCACCTTCTCTTCCGTGTTTGGCATGTCGCATTTGTTTGCGAGAACAACCATCGGGCGCCGGGACAGTTCGGGCGCATACGCCTCAAGCTCACGGTTGATAATGCGATAGTCGTCAACAGGGTCTCGCCCCTCAAAGCCACCGGTTACGTCAACCATATGGGCAAGCAAAGCAGTCCGCTCAATATGGCGCAAAAATTGATGCCCAAGCCCTTTGCCCTCGCTTGCGCCTTCGATAAGCCCGGGAATGTCGGCGCATACGAATGACTGTCCGTCTTTTGCGCGCACGACACCAAGATTTGGTATCAGGGTCGTAAACGGATAGTCGGCGATCTTTGGTCTGGCCGCGCTGATACGGGCAATGAGGGAACTCTTTCCTACCGAAGGCATTCCGACAAGAGCAATGTCGGCCATAAGCTTCATTTCAAGTTCAATCCAGTGATCTTGAGCCGGCTCGCCCTTCTCGGCAAAGGCAGGAGCGCGACGCACGGAGGTCACAAAGTGCGTATTGCCGAGGCCTCCCCTGCCGCCTGACGCGACGATCACACGCTCATGCGGAGACGTGAGATCTGCAATTTCATAAAGGGGCTTTTGCGTTATCGGATCAAGCTCGCGCACAACCGTGCCAAGCGGCACGCGAAGCACAAGATCCGCGCCGTCCGCACCGTGCCTGCGGGCGCCTTTCCCGTGTACGCCTCGTGCGGCTTTGAAGTGATGCTTATATCGGTAATCAATGAGCGACGAGAGCTGTGGGTCGGCGACAACGACAACATTGCCTCCATGTCCGCCGTCTCCGCCGTCAGGCCCGCCTTTGGGGACGAATGCCTCACGCCGAAACGACATACAACCGGCGCCGCCATCGCCGCCTTTAACATTGATATGGCATAAATCCGTAAATGTATCCACAAAGCCTCCTCTTAAGCAGCTTATATGGTACGCGAAACGTCAACGTCCTGTAAACGAAATGCCCGATTTGTGATGATTTAAAGCTACCAAAGAGCTATCGCGATAAGCACCACAAATCCCAAAAGAAGGACGGCAACATCAGAGAATCGCATGGGATAGCGCTTAAGTGAGGACTTTCTTGTACGCAAATAAAAGCCTCGCTGCTCCGCCGAAAGCGCGGTAGCATCTGCTTTTTTTACCGATGAGACTATCAAAGGGACAATGAAAGGAAGCTGCAATTGGAGTCGGCGAAAGGGATTTTTAGAGTCAAATTCAATGCCGCGCGCCGTCTGTGCTTCTTTTATTTTCGTCATTTCTTGCAAAAATATCGGAACAAAACGCAGTGCGGTTGTGACGGTAAACGCATACCGATATGGAATGTGCAAAACCTCCACACACGCACCGGTAAGGTCTTCCATGCGAGTAAGGGCAAGCATTGAGAGCAACGGAAGCGCCAGGGCAATGGTTCTCAGAGCCACATTTCCTGCCGCTATGAGACCTTGGTCGGTAATGAAATACCACACGGGCTCTCCGGATCTTGCGATGAGAGCTTGAATCACAAACATGAAGGCGCCGATAACGCTAAATGCTCCCAGAAGCTTAAGCGCTTTTTTAGCGTTTCCCGAGATGATATTGATGAAAAGCGTCAATATGATGACAAAGCAAATCGCCGGGAAGTTGGGTGCAAGGATACCCGCCGCAAAAAGTTCAATGGCGAGAAATACCTTGGTGATTGGATTTGCCTTATGAAGAAAGCTTGAACCTTCGGTATAGTCAATCACGCTATTTGTCATCCGGCATCTCCTCGAACGTATCCGTAACCGCTTGATTTTGCCTGCGGTTTTTCTGGGCATGTTCTGCAGTGGCCGCCTCAACAAACCGAGCGGCTGCCGAGCGATTCTTTGCATCACGTACAATACGCTCCGTCATTTTTGCTATCTCAGATACCTTGGTAAGACCGGTATAGGCAGGATCAACATGTCTAGAAAGAATGCGGGCAACCTGCGTTACCTGCGGAGGCATAACCGCAGCCGCTCTCATAATATCGTCTTGGGCAAACACGTCGGCAAGCGGGCCGTCGGCAATGATTGAGCCTTGTGTCATAACTATCACCCGAGTTGCAAAATCGGAAACCACTTCCATATCATGGCACACCATAAGAACCGCACAGCCCTTCTCGCGAAGCTCTTCAACGGCTTGCATGACAACCATGCATTCCTTATAGTCAAGGCCGCAGGTAGGCTCATCCAAAATAAGTATCTCCGGCTCGCAAACCACCACGGAGGCCAAAGCAACAATCTGGCGCTGGCCGCGCGAAAGCAAAAACGGAGAGGTCTCCGGATCAAGATTGAAGTGCTCAAGGGTCTTATGCGCGCGCTCGGTTGCTTCTTTGGAAGGGACACCTTTGAGCTCAAGACCAAAAGCCACTTCTTCAAGTACGGTCTCTTTGCAAATTTGATAATCCGGATTTTGGAACAGCGTACTCACATGACGTGCGATTTCGCTGATTTTTTTGGGCTTAGTTGAAGATCCCATAATGAGCACGTCTCCGTCTTGCGGACGAAGAAGGCCATTAACCAGCTTGGTAACCGTTGTTTTACCGGCGCCGTTTTGTCCGATAAGGGCCACAAGCTCACCGGGCTCAACCGAAAACGTAATGTGGTTGACGCCATCGTTGCTCACGTCGTAGCGAAACGATACGTCAATCACCTCAAGCGAAGGAGCCTTCTCTTGAGTTTCTGTCGATATTCTTCCAAAAGGTCCTGTGGCAGACGCCATAACGGGACCATCAATAACCGGCAAATAGGATGGTTGAAGTGCGTCTTTTTGAATGTGGTTCTCTATATGAAGCGGAGTTTCGTACGTAACGTTTCTACTCTCCCCCACAATACGGCCGATAGAAGCGCAGGTATCACGAACGCTGAGTGAGACGTTCTTTTGACTTGAAAGACCAAGTTTGTGAAGGTAGTTTGAAATGCGAGCCGTACGAGGACTGTCAACACCCAACTCCTTAAGCTCCGCAGAATGAGAGAATACTTTCTCGGGACTTCCTTCATCTGCAATTTTTCCATCGGCCAACACCAACATACGAGAACAGAATTCGGCGAGAAGCGCAACTTTTTGCTCCACCACTACAATCGTAATACCTTTGGTGCGGTTAAGCCGGGCAAGCGTCTCAAACACCGCCTGTGATGATACGGGGTCAAGTGCCGCCGTAGGTTCATCAAGCACCATGACCTCCGGTTGAAGTGCCATGATTGCGGCGATGGCCACGCGTTGCTTTTGCCCTCCGGAAAGCGTTGCAATTTCTCGATACCGCAAGCTCTCTATGCCTACGGTCTCTATTGCAAAGTCAAGACGGTCCATAATGCACTCGTGCGGAACTCCAAAATTCTCAAGTCCGTAGAGCAGCTCATCTTCAACAATGGTAGCAACCATCTGGGCGTCAATATCTTGTAGAATAAGGCCCACAAGGCGTGAGATATCCGTTAAGGTCATCTCGCAGGTATCGTGTCCCTCAACAAGAACGGCGCCGTAAAACGTCCCCTGATAGTGATGCGGGATAGCCCCGGACATCAATGAAGTAAGGGTTGTCTTACCTGCTCCCGAAGGCCCGATAATGCCAAGGAACTCGCCTTTGTTAAGCTTAAAGTCTATATCTGAGAGTGCGGGAGTTTTGCCATTTGGATAGCAAAACACTACATTTTGAAAATCAAGTACGGGCTGCATGTTCTTCTCGCCATCCATTGGTTCGTTTAAGGTTGTTTTTTCCGACGGCACTTTGAGTGTATACAAGAATCGCGTGCCAACCAACGAGAATTTGGAGGCACGCAAATTTTTTGTAAAAAACTCAATTCCTAACATTTGGTATCGACTGAGGTTCACAAAGTAGGCCGGGATTTTTCAAAAGCTATTGGTGGTTTGTAACTTGTGTAAGCGGAGCTGCAAGCGCCTGCACCACAATGGCGTTGAAGAGCGCCGTACCCAAGATAACGGGAACCATGACCAAAAACAGATCAAAGCCTGCATGTTTTGCAGGAATGGCAATGGCTGCAAAAATAAGACCGGAGATGGTGGTGGTAACAAAAGAGCCGACAAAAGGCATGATCTTGCTTTTTGCAAATGAACCTGAAACAAATGCAAACATGACGAGCGCCGAGATGGGCTCAGCAACAAGGTCGGCTCCGGGAAGAGACGTGGTAATTTGTATGACCGCGCCGGCGATAAGCCCAATGATAATGGACTGAACCGCACGAGGCTTAAGCACTATGATTGCAAGGCAAAATGACGCGATAACAAACTCCGGTCCAATACCAATGGCGCTGATTGCCTTTCCTACGGTGAGATCAAGAATCAAACCCGCTGCAATAAGTACTGCTACGGTTACCAGTGAGGTTACATCAAGAGCACCCTGGGACTTTGTTGGGGCAACCGTGCGAGGTTGAGCGGGTGTAGAAGTGGAAGTAGAGGTAGAAGTGAAGTCCTTGTGTTCGGATGACATGGATATATCCTTTCACGAATGATTAAAGAAGGTTTGATACAAAGTGAAAAAACAAATTCATAATAAAAAAGCCCCGGTCTTTCCGGGAGCCCTTGTACGAGATATACAGCAAAAATGACTCACCATCGACCGAAGGAAGACCAATTGTGCCACCACCACTGTGTGTGAGAAGTTGTTGTAAGACCACTTTTCATGTGTCCTCCTTCCAAAAAACCTATTGAATGTATTTTAAGGATAACAGGGACGGATTTGATATGCCAGCCAAAAAATAAAACTTGAAACAATTCTGAAACGTAAGGTGCGCATACAGATGTCTAAAGATCGTCACAAAAAGGAGCCTCGAAGGGCTCCTTGCGTATACCAATATAACGTATGGTGAGCTTATGCCTTGGCCTCAACGACATTGACAACGTGCTTAACGCCCTGCTTAAACTCAACAACTCCGTCAACGAGTGCAAAGAGGGTATCGTCTTTGCCGCGTCCTACATTGGCGCCTGGGGTAATGTGGGTGCCACGCTGACGAACAATGATCTGACCAGCCTTAATAGACTGACCACCGTAAATTTTGGTGCCAAGGCGCTGCGCCTGGGAATCGCGGCCGTTACGAGATGAGCCGAGACCTTTCTTGTGTGCCATAAGTACTACCTGCCTATCTTAGAAGTGGTTGGTATCGGAAATTGTTACAGTAACAATATACAAAAAACCAAACCGATTTTACTCAGCGGACTCGTCGGTTGTTTTGGTTGCGGCCTTGCGAGTAGTGGGAAGAGACGTCACTTTCAGCTTGGTAAGCTGCTGACGGTGGCCGTTAGTACGACGATAACGCTTACGCTTATGAAGCTTGAACACAAGAACCTTCTGATCTTTGAACTGCTCAAGAACTTCGCAGGTTACCTTTTTGGAAGAAAGCGTTTTAGAATCAACGATGGTCTTCTTGCCATCGTTAAGCATAAGAACATCAAGCTTAACCTTATCGCCAACCTGAGCATCAAGCTTCTCGACAGCGATAACATCATCTTTGGCAACTTTGTACTGCTTGCCGCCAGTTGCTACGATTGCGTACATGTATGTAACCCTTCATTGCCGGATCTTGCAACGATTATTTGAACACTGGTTTCCAAAGCCCGAGCAAAGGCTTTCAGACCGTGACCTGTGGCATTCGCGGGAAACGTATCGATGCCCCATGTCCCTCGGCGAGAAACACAACTCAAAGCAGTTTAGCACAAAACCGTGAGATTGCCCGATAAAACTATGGATTTTCTATTTTTATTACTCCACCTGCGGTTGACCCTCAGAGCGTTTTAGGAGCTCAATACGCTCTTTGATGGCGCGTGCGGTTGTCTTCGTACCAAAATAGCCCAGAGACGCTTTAATGAACCAGCCAAAAACAGGTAGTGCGCTTGCCATGGAACGTGCCGCAGATCGATACACGAGACCGGCACCAATAACCCCGGCAAGTTCTGGAATACGCTCAATGCGTGAAGTCAGTCCATAGGAAGCGGCAATATCAAGTGCCAAACGTATCTGCGAGGCAGTCATAAGGGCCATATCGGAGCCGGGAAGCAAACTTACAGCACCGATGGCGGCATTCGTGGCGGCACACTGGGCTATAAGTGATGCGATGCACGTCTCCCGGCAAAACGGGAATGACGCGGCAAATGAAACGCCCTTATCGGTGGCGGAGCAAAGCCAGGCAGCCAGACGCTCAAGCAATGCCTCCGATGAGGTGCCTGCAAGAATGGTGATGTATGCAGCCACTTCGGTGGGAACTTGTATCTGCGGAGCCTCAACGGCAGATTCAACGATAATCGCCGTGGGAATTTTGTGCGATGCAAACTCGGCGCACTTCTCGCCCACCCGCCGGCTGCCACCGGAAAGAAAGAGTACTACATCGGAAGTTTCCAGGTAAGAAGTCCGCATACTTGCTGTATCTATGTCGAATACGTTAACGGAGGCGTTGGTGCACGCGGGAACAAGGGCTTGCCGTAGTGTTTGCACCAGATATAAAGGGCACATCCGATCTACAAAAACGCTTACGGACACCGCTTCAAGCTGGTCAAAATCGCCTCCGAGGCCGTGTACTAAAGAATTGACGATCTTTGCCGTAGATGTACTGCGAGCCATGGCACCCCCACTCTAAGCTGATTTTTGCCGATGTCGCCAGACGGATTGTACAACGCCAACAGCAAGTATCTGCGCAATCATCGAAGTGGAGCCAAAACTGATGAATGGCAGAGGAATACCCGTAATTGGCATGATACCAATGCACATGCCAATATTTTGAAGCATTTGAAACGTCCACATGGCAACACAGCCCACAAGAGTGAGTTTGGCAAAGGGATTGTCGAGGCGCATCGCAAGAAGCACCGTCGAGAAAATCATCCATGCAAAGAGCGCCAGCATAATCAAAGATCCGACGAAACCAAACTCTTCCGCAAAAAGCGCAAATACGAAATCGGTGTGTGCTTCGGGGAGAAAGCGACCGCTTGCCTGAGTGGCATTGCCTGCCCCTTTGCCAAAGAGACCGCCGGATCCAACGGCAATTTTTGCCTGTTGTAGGTTGTATCCGTCTCCTGAAGGATCGATTGAAGGATCCACAAATACCGTCAGTCTCTTGATCTGATAGTCCTTTAAGATATGTGGAATACCCGGGATAAGAGACGTGGCAACAACCAAGGTTACAACCGCAACGAGCAGTATGAACGTTATCGCAATCCACGATTTTTTTGCTCCCGAGCAAATGATGATCGTAGCACCAATGGCCAAAAGAATGAGGCCGGTTCCCAAGTCAGGCAAAAGCATAATACAGCCAAAAGGAACGAGAAGTGTGCCGCAGAGTTTGATGTAGTCTTTAAGGGTCTCCACCTTACCGTGATATTCTGCGCCCACGGCGGCCATCAGAAAAATAAGACCGATCTTGCCAATTTCGGACGGCTGAAAGCGAAGTGGTAAAAAGGGTATTTTGACCCATCCGGTCATACCTTTTGCAGATACACCGAGACCGGGAACACGCGGTAAAATCATCAAAAGTGAAACTACCACTAGAAGCAATGTAGACATGTTAGCAAGACTGCGGTAATCATAGCGCCACATCAAAATTGCAACAATCGCACCAATGGCAATACCCGCAAGATGACGTGGGAAATTTGCCTCAGAGATGTTGAGTGATGCGGTATAGATAACCACAATGCCAATAAGAATCAAAAGACATGCAGGTATGAGCTGTGGCAAATACAAGTTACCAAGAATATCACGCTTGCCATCAGACTTTTTACCATTGACCGTAAGTCCTTTGGGAGAGCTTGTTTTTTTGAAGCGAGCAAACCCTCGCTGTTTGGTAACGGCTGATGTATCAAGTGCCATGGTTCTTCTCGCCTCCTACCGTGAAGCAGTATCTTTTTGGCCATAAATGGCACCAAAGACATCGCGGACAACATACATTGCAGATCCTGCACCCGACGGCGCGCAATCGACATTGGCACAGACGCAATACTTGGGGTTGTCGGCCGGTGCATAACCAACAAACCAACCCACCGGATCGCCTACGGTAATCTGCTGTGCCGTACCGGTCTTACCTTCAACCTGAACGTCAAGACTTGTCCAGTGAGCGGTATAGGCAGGATCTTCCTCATATACCATGCCACGAAGACCGCGAGTTACAATGTCGTAGTTTGTATCCGACTCTTTACACTCAATAATAACTTCATTTTTGTATTCAATGACAGAACCATTACCCGAGCGGGCATTGATGCTCTTTAGCACATGAGGCTTCCAAATCTGTCCTCGCGTAGCAATGCCCGCATACGCATTTGCCATCTGTAAACACGTAACCAAAAGGTCACCCTGGCCGATGGAAAGGTTACAGTTGTCTCCGCCCTGCCATGCACGTGCATCATCCGGTGAACTTGAGTAGTAGTCCCACTTCCACTTCGCATCAGGAACTCTACCGGAGGCTTCTTCGGGTAAATCGATACCCGAAAGTGCACCAAGGCCAAATTTGCGGAAGATTTCCTGCATGCCTTCGGGGTGTTCATTGTTGTAGAAAAAGCCCTTACCAATCTCATAAAAGACAATATCGCAGGAGTTAATGATGCCGGTAACAAGGTTAACCGAACCATGGCCGGATAACTTCCAGCAGTGCATACCGTATTGCTCACCAAAGCCGGTCCAAAAACCCGTGCAATACCACGAGGACTGTGGCGTACATACACCAAAGTCAAGACCGGCAAACGTGGTAAGTGCCTTGATTACAGAACCGGATGGATATTGTCCTGCAATGGCTCGGTTCATCAGCGGATAATTAGCGTCTTCGGACTGTAAACTCTCCCAGTCAGCCGATGAAATGCCACCAACAAAAACGCTTGGCGAGAAGGTCGGGTAACTTGCCATGGCAATGACTTCACCGTTTGTTACATCAAGAGCAACGACGGATGCCGCTTTGCCCAAAAAGCCTGTCGCTCGAGAAATTTTAATCGCATCAACCAGTGAATCTTCAGCTGCCTTCTGAACCTTTGCGTCAATGGTCAAAACAACGTCGGAACCGCTTTGCGGTTCAATGGATGTACTGTGGTCAAGCACCTGCCCACTGGCATCAACATAGACGGTCTGCTCGCCACGAACACCTTGCAATGCCGATTCGTATTGCAACTCTACTCCGGTTTGGCCCACGATATCACCATGTGCGTACACAAAACCACCGTCAGCTGTTTTACTGTTTTCGAGCTGTTCTTGCGTAACCGTGCCGGTATATCCCACGATATGCGCCGCAAGAGTGCCGTTTGGATATGAGCGTTGCGTTCTTTCTTCTATGCTGACACCGTCAAATACGCCCGGATGAGCATAAATGGCAGCTACTACATGGCGAGAAACATCGATTGCTACGGTACGCAGGCTTTGCGCACCCTCCGATGTATCAATAATCTTCCTGTAAACCGCTCTTTTGGGCATTCCAAGCAGATTTGCCAATACCTGCATCTCCACGTCATCATCGGCAACATTGGACTTCGCCACTACCGTTGGGCTTGGACGATTGGTCACAAGCTCCACGCCGTTGCGATCAAGGATACGTCCGCGAGGAGCGGCGGTGGTTACCGTTCGGGTGCGATTACTGTCCGCCTGCTTTTGATACTCATCACTCGATACCAACTGCATGGACCAGAGCCGTGCAAACAAGGTGGCAAATACCGCTCCCACGGCTACGCTCAATCCCACAAGCCGTGAAGACAGTGTCTTTTCCGGCGACGCATCGGCTCCGCCGGCCGCACGCGGAGAACCTCCGTCGATATCAAACTTGAAAGGAGAGTTCTTGCGTCCAAATATAAAGTAGACAGTTATGAGTCCGACGGCGATCAAAAGACAGACCGCGAGAATTATCAACGTCATATTCATAGAAACGCTACCTCAGATGCTTAGCTGCGCGTTTTACGCCGCGAAAATTGCGTTCTTTTCCCAAAGATGTATTTGAGCTTTGAGAGCGAGAATAGCGGTACGCAAATGGTAGAGAAAACACGACCGTCAAGATAATGGTTGGAAACGCAATAAACCCAAGCGCTTCCATGAGATTTGTGGTCTGTCCCAAAATAGACGAAAAAATTTGTTGTACCACTGATACCGCGGTAACCGAAATCGCTATTTTCCCAACGCTTGATCCGAAGTTTCCGGACAAGCGGTTGTGTACTTCTCGCCCAAGAATATACGACATAACCGTTAAAAGGAGCGCCATCAATCCGATGGGGCTTGTGGACGAAAGATCGTAGAGAATTCCCGCAACAAAGCCGCAGATGGTTCCCGTGCGCCCACCTATACTCAAAGCAATCATCATCGCAAAAATACAAGCAAAGTTAGCATGTCCCTGCAAAAGAGCGATGTTTGGAGCAAGTGCAAGCTGAAGGACCAAACACACTATGGCGAGAAGAACAATATTGTGCACATCTCTGTTTCTGTCCGTTAGACGCATAATGCTCCCCTAGTCCGTCCGGCTTGTCTGGTTGTGCTGGGTGGTGTTGGAAGGAGCAGGAAGAGACGTTTGAGCATCTTCATTTGAGGTGGAGTTTGAGGACGAATCAGATTTGTTCTTGTCGTTGCCGTCTGATCCTGAGCCCGAACTTGCGCCTGAAGACGTATTTCCTCCCGTATTTTGTGTATCTGCCTCAGCAATGTCTTCTGCCGTTGCTTTTTGCTCTTCGGTAAGAGAAGTAATGACCATAACCTCTTCATTGTTTGTCACGTGCCCAATGGGTTCAACCACAATGGTGTAATACAGAGCACCGGGGTTTGTCTCAACACTCGTTACCTTTCCCAAGGGAAGCCCTTTGGGAAATACGCCGCCCAAACCGCTTGCCACGATGGTATCCCCCACCTTGACCGTTTGGTCCGTGCGGACTTGGTTGAGTGTCAGCTGTCCCGAGGCCGATCCCATCAAAATTCCCTGTGCCCTGCTTGACTGCACCATCGCAGCCACCCCAGAGTGCTCATCGGTGATAAGCCGCACCGTTGAGCTGGTTGGACTGACGGAAATAATCTGTCCGATTGCCGCCGAACTGTCGGTTACCGGCATGCCAACCGCAAGTCCGGAGATGGAGCCTTTATCTATGGTAATGGTGGAACTCCACGAATCGCTCGATCCGGAGATTACACGCGCACCCGTGGATTTGAGGTTGTATGTATTTTGAAGATCGAGAAGCCCTTGCAGTCTCTGCACGGTCGTATTGGCTTCTTCAAGCTCTGCGTTACGGGAACGAAGCTGTTCGTTCTCTTCACGGAGCTGCGTTAATGTGTCCTGATTTGCCGTCAGGTTCACAAAGATATTGCCGACTCCTTGAAAAGGAGCGGTCACCGCAGAGCCGATAACGCGAATAGGCATGGTGATGGTGTTAAAGCCCCCACGGACCACCGCAACCGGTCCCGTCTCACCAAGGCGTACCCCTACCGTAAGAAGCACGGCAGACAAAATCGACAGGATGATAAACGTCCTACCGCCGGTATGCTTTGTTGAATTGTCTTTAAGGCCGGATGAGAGTCCTCTTGCTCCGTTAGTAAACGGCATTCCTATTGGCCTGCGCTTTGAACAAACCCACCGGAAAGAGCATTGGCTTCAAGTACTTTTGCGCAGCCGGTAACAACATTTTCAAGAGCGGTAGGACTCACGTTAACCGGAACTCCTGTTTCTTCACGAAGCCGCTGATCAAGGCCGCGGAGCAATCCGCCACCACCGGTAAGAAGGATACCGTAATACATAAGATCGGACGCCAAATCAGGCGGCGTAACATCGAGAGCATCTTTTACTGCTTTGGTGACCTCATCAAGCGGGCGATCCAAAGCACGACGAATCTCTTCCGATTCAATACGAACCGTTTTAGGAAGACCACTCATAACATCGCGGCCGTTTACCTCAACATCAAGCTCTTCTGCCAAAGGTGCCGCAGAGCCAACTTTAATTTTGATGTCCTCCGCGGTGCGCTCTCCGATTGAGAGATTATACGCATCACGTACGTGCTCAAGAATCGTTTGGTCAAATTCATCGCCTGCGGTACGAATCGACTGCGAGACAACAATGCCTCCCATGGAGATGACCGCTACCTCAGTCGTACCGCCGCCGATGTCAACGACCATAGACCCCGTAGGATCTTCAATGGGAAGATCGGCACCAATCGCAGCCGCCATGGGCTCTTCAATAAGATATGCCTGACGAGCACCCGCTTGGATGGTTGCCTCAAAGACGGCGCGCTTCTCGACAGACGTAACACCGGAGGGAACACACACAACGACACGAGGCCGCGGCGACCACGGATATTTGCGTTCGCGCGCTTTCTCAATGAAGTACCGAAGCATCACTTCGGTGACGTCAAAGTCTGCAATAACGCCATCTTTGAGTGGGCGCTCGGCAATAATTGAGCCGGGTGTACGGCCAATCATGCGTTTTGCATCTGCACCTACTGCCAAAACGCGACTCTCGCTCTTGTCGATAGCAACAACAGAAGGTTCGTTAATGACAATGCCCTGGCCGCGGACGGCAACCAGCGTGTTTGCGGTTCCCAAGTCAATTGCGAGGTCTCCGCCATATTCTCCGAAGAGCGAATCGAAGATAGACATGGTTTCCAATCATCTATCGGATGGTTTGTGCATCCGGTTCTTTCCCAACAGTGTCTCTAGTGTAACGCTCAGCCGTTCCGCATGCACGGGACGGCTGAGAAGTTCACAACTTAGTTAGATGAATGAGATGAATTCGAGTTGTTCTCTGTTTGCGTTGTCTGTGTTTGCTCGGTGTTTGTGGTTTCAGACTGAGATTGTGTCTGAGTCTGACCATTCGTTTGGGTATTGCCCGTCTGCTGCTGACCATTGCTTGGCACATAGTTGGTTACAACGTCCGAGACCTTCCAGCCAATGCCGTCGCGTACAAGTGCAATGGTGTACTCAATGTTGCCGTTACTTCCCGTATTAACCGTAACGTGCGCCGTTGAGGTTGTCGCCGTCTTAGTGAGGTCGGAAATGGTAGGAGTGCCCGAGGACGGCAGTGTATTGCTAATCTCCTGCACTTTCTTGTCATCAACGGTGCTGGTAATATACTGCTTGATATTTCCGCTGGTACCCTGTGCTTTGGCAGAGAAGATGCCTTCTATCACTGATTGCTGAGTTGGCCAGCCATATCCTTGCGTATAGGCAAAAACACCGCCTCCGCAAAGCGCCGCAAGAAGAATTAAGATGACAAGAAAAACCTTAAGTCCGGTATGCCGGTGCTTACGACGAACTTTTCTGTCTTTTTTGTCCTGCGCAAGAATGTCTTCTTCGGAAAGCGAGAAGAACCCGGTATCTTCTGCAGAAGGAATAAGCTCACCGGATTCACCCATGGGATCAAGCGGATCGTAACTACCGTATCCTGCAGCCTGCAAGAATGCATCGGTTTCGGAAGGCTTACGGGAGCGGATCCTTGCAACGGCGTTCTGCGCAGCTTCATACGCGGCTCGCGCGTCATCCGGCATGACAAAGGAAGCATCGGAAGTTGCGTGTGAAAATGCATCCACAGCCTCGGACATACGGTTGGCGGCCACATAGGCAAGACCAAGCTCGCAATAAACTTCAGCCTGGCTCTCAAGGGGTGTCAAAAAATCAAGTGCGGTACGGTATGCCTCAACGGCATCAACCGGACGGCCAAGCCCCATGAAGCTCTTACCCAGGCTCCGAAGAGCTCCTGAGGGATGTGGATTTGCTTCGTCAACCGCGGCATTACGATACGCAATACCGGCATTTCTCGTGTCTCCAAGCTGCTCATACGCTGAGCCCAAAGCAAGATAGGCCTTGTATGGGGTGAGATATGACGGATCTTGAACGGCCTTTGAAAGTACGTCAATGGCGTTTTGCGTCCGACCGGCAGCCAAAAGAGCGCGACCTCTATTTGTGAGAAGAGCGCCAACTTTTCCGTATGCCACGTCTTCAAGTGCCGAGTTGTATGCATATGCTGCGGATTCAAACTGACCCAGCTTCATGTATGCATTGCCAAGTAGATGGTCAACTTCACCGTTCTTCTCGCCAGCCTCTTTTACCTGACCAAGCTGCGTAACGGCTCGTAACCAATCACCTGACTGATAGGCAGCCTTTCCTTGTTCATATGCCTGCTGTTTCACGGTTTCCTCCAACTTTATCATCTATGCAAAAGAGTTATGCGGCCTCAATACGAACGGAATGCAGTACATCTCCTGCTCGAAGTTCAGCGATAACGGCTTTACCTTCAAGCGTCTTACCAAAGACAGTGTATCCTGAATCCAATCCGTGCTGAGATCCAAGACAGAAGTAAAACTGAGAGCCCGCAGAATCCGGATCAGAAGAGCGAGCCATTGCAAGAGCTCCATCGTCATGCAAATTATGAGGATTGCTGGCAAACTCAGCTTTAATGCGATACCCCGGACCTCCGGTTCCCGGAATTCCATTCGCACCCGGACGACCTTCGGCTACATCGGCTGGGTTCATCTCACGCGTATAAGGATCTCCTCCTTGGATGACAAACCCCGGAACATAGCGGTGAAACTTTGTATCGTCATAAAAGCCCGACTCGGCAAGTTCGCAAAAATTTGCAACATGAATTGGCGCACCTACACCGTCAAGCCGGACACGAATGGTGCCCTTTGAAGTGTCGAAGACCGCTATCTCCGTGCCGGTAACGTGACGTTTTGGGGTATAAAGCGGATCAAGCCCAAAGCCCATGTTTTGTCCTCCTGCCTTCCACGCTATGGTGGAAACATGTCATAACTTTGTTATTTTAGCAGTTGTCAACAGTTTTCATAGTTTCGGCAAACAAAACGATGGCATTTATTGTTTTTTTGTGGGCTTCCAAGAATCGTAATTCTTCTCGAAGAGCTGCTGATATTCACTTTTTCCGGACGCATCGCGCATACCGTCTACCGGTTCTAAAATTCGGTCTTTGGCACTCTTTGGATCTTCGGCGGCAAGTGAAAGACTCCAGCCCTTCTCAAGTGCGTCCGAACGGTTGCGCAGCCAATTGCCCAATTTGGCAAGATTGTCCAGTTGGGTTCTATACACGCCGGCCGCATCATCAATACTGTTGATATCGTCAATTAAATTACTGATTTCGAGAGCCGTTTGCTGAGCGTCATCTGCGGCTTTCTGTCGATCTTCTTTTGAGGCGCTAATGGCAACGGTGTCAAAGGTGGCCTCATTGCTGTTCAAGCGCTCTTCAAGCTCGGATAGTTTCTTGTAATCCGCTTCCATCGCGTCGAATGAAGGGTCGCTGTTGGTACTTGGAGCTGACGTATCACTATTATCTTGGCCCTTAAGCTTTTCAACGACGCCCGGAAATCCCTGTTTTGAAAGATCGGTACCCTGTGTTGTTTTTTCTTCATTACCGGAAGGATCCCATGGATGCGTAATGAAGAGCACGCTGCCTCCCACCACGATAAGAGCCAGGATTGCCGTAAAAACAACGACACGTAAACCGGGCATACCTTCGGCCCTTTCACTGTCTCCGTTGCGGGAAGGCTCTGAAGGAATGGCACTTTCAAAACGAGGTGCCGGCTGCCGTTCATTGAGAGTTACCACGGCAGTGGAATCGGGATCGAGTGTATGTGTGCCATCAAATTCAGACGTTGTTTTGGCAAAAGTTTCAGACGCGTGCGGATCTGGGCTTTCCTGAGCAGAGATGTTCTTCTCGCCGGATGCTCCATCTGCACCTAAAACGGTTACTTTTCCCCGCTTGGTTCCATATAACTCTTCTTCTATCTCAGGAAGTCGAAGATTTCTTTGCGGGCGAATTGGATTGGGTGCGGCACTTTGACGGAGTGCTTTAGGAAGCGGCATACCACACTTAGGACACAGCTCCATATCCTTTTCCACAAGTGCTCCGCAATGCGGACACCACTGTGCATCCGTTACGGGAATTCGCTGCGTATGACCAAAGTCTGCATGGCAATGCGGGCACTTTGGTGTTCCGTCAGGAACAATGGCTCCGCATTTTGGACAACGCATACGCTCTCCTTTCCGTGTAATCGTCTCAGCTATAGTACTCTTTATGCATCGCTTGGCGTACGCATATTATTTTTCCCACCAAAAACACGAACAAAAACTGCAAATATCCGACTTTGATTGCCGTGATCTTGAAGAAAACGATAGAGCCAATTGAAAACACAAAGTGCGACGAGAAGTGCAAGAGCGAGAAGCCCGTACATATTGGGCATCAACCAGACAATGCGGAAAAACGATCTAAAAACCGTACATCCCAATATGACCATCAAGCTCACTGCGGCAAGTAAAGTTCTACGGAGCGTATTGAGCGGAAGTGAAATGCGATAAATGAGTAAAACTCCAATAACTCCGGTTACCATAAGGCAGACAGTGGATACCTCAGCGCGCGATACCCCCATCAGGCGTCCGCACACAATTGCCAGCGCCAAAGAAACGGTAATTGCCGCCGAAGCAGGAAGTGAGCGTTTAAGTACGTTTTTGAGGAAGTTACCTTGTACGCGATCGTGATTCACTTCAAGCGCAAGCACGAAAGACGGAAATCCTACTGTTGCAAAGGAGAGAAGAGACATCTGAATGGGAATAAACGGATACGGCGGCATGATGATACAAAAAAGAGCAAGTGCTGCGGTAAATACCGTTTTTACCAAGAAAAGTGATGCAGAACGCTGCAAGTTATTGATTGAGCGCCGTCCTTCTGCCACAACCTCAGGCATATGAGCAAAATCGTTGTCAACCAAAACAATCTCAGAAACATTTCGCGCCGCAGCAGATCCTGATGCCATGGATATTGAACAATCCGATTCTCTCAGCGCAAGAATGTCATTCACACCATCGCCCGTCATTGCTACGGTATGTCCCTCAGCCTGAAGTGCCTGCACCAAAAGACGCTTTTGTTGTGGGGTAACCCGGCCAAATACATGAGCGGTAGCAACCGCGCGTGCAATGTCCTTCTCGTCTTTCAGTGTTGTCGCATCAACCCACGCATCCGCATGAGGAATGCAGGCTCGCTGTGCAATGGCAGCAACGGTACGTGGATCATCACCGGAAATAACGCGGAGGTCAACTCCCTGTTGTATGAAGTATTGGATTGTTTCCGGAGCGGTTTGTCTGATCTGGTCTTGAATACCGACAAAACCCAAGAGTTGCGGTGTGCCAATAATGGCGTTGTCTTCAGATATGCCCTCCACCCGGCAAACCACAAGCACGCGTTCAAGTTCATCGAAGATACCCGATGCGAGAGAGCGCCGCGCAATCTCCGGGTTCATAACGAACTGAGCCGCGCCCATAACATAACATATACCATCATCCGTTATGCAACCTGAATATTTACGTGCCGAGGTAAACGGAATGGCGCGAGAAATACGCGGAGGCCGTACATCATGCGCCGCAAGATAGGTAAGGATTGCCTGAGCGGTGTCGTTCGCATCATGCCTATTGGCGTCCGTAATGGCGGCGAGCGCCTCTATGACATGTGAGACATCCGATTGAGGGTTTAGGTCAGCGTCAACTATATGAGCAACTTCCATATTTCCCGTAGTAATTGTTCCGGTCTTATCCAAACAGAGCGTATCAATGCGGGCAAGCGTCTCGATGCAGTACGCCTGTTGGATAAGCACTTTCTTAAACGCAAGACGGGCGGTGGCAATGGCCAAAACCGAAGAGGTCAGAAGCACCAAACCCTGCGGAATCATACCGATAACGGCGGCAACCGAAGATAATATGGCGGCAGAAACATCGTTTGGTGCGTGCAGATAGGTACGCAAAAAAAGACCTATTCCAAGCGGTATCAGGGCAATTGAACCTGTACGGATGATTGAGTTAACCGTCTGCATAATTTCTGAGTTTATGGGTTTAACGTATTTTGCTTCGGCGTTAATACGTGCGGCATAACCATCCTGTCCCACACGTGTAATGCAAGCCACCAAACTGCCTGAATCTATGAAGCTTCCACTGAGGAGTTCGTCTCCTTGTTTCTTCTCGACAGGCTTACTCTCACCCGTAAGCAGGCTTTCATTAACCGTTGGTAATCCTTCAACCAATGTGCAATCAGCCGGAACCTGATCTCCCGTACGAAGCCGAATGAGATCGTCAACTACAAGTTCAGAGGGAGCTATGGCCTTATCATGACCATCGCGAATAACCGTCACATTTTGAGCCGCTAAAAGGCTCAGGCGATCTACCATGAGCTTGGCGCGCACCTCTTGTACGATACCAATCAACAGATTTGCAAAAACTACCGCCATAAAGAGGACGTTTCGCAACTCACCCGTTAGAAGCACTAAACATGCCATCGCAATGTTTACTACGTTAAAAAGCGTTAGTGCATTGTCTTTAATGATGGCAGGAATAGACTTTGTTTTTACATCTGTATTGGTATTGACGCGACCATCTGCAACCCGTTTGGCAACTTCTGTTGAACTTAAACCTTGTAAAGTTACGCTATCCTGCTCTTTTGTAGCGTTTATCATCATTCTCCAGCCAAAATTTGGCACGTATCTCAAGGCATATATGCCAGGCCAGCACTTCTTGTCAGCATGAATGCAGCAGATATCAGTGCTTCATACATGGTGACCCCGGTGGGGCTCGAACCCACGACCTTTTGCTCCGGAGGCAAACGCTCTCATCCACTGAGCTACGGGGCCATGGTTGGTAAGTATAGCGAGCATCCCTACCCTAATTCAAGTTGAAAATTTATGTGCACAAGATACTCACCATGTTAGACTCACTACAACACACGCTAAAGCACAAGATGAGGACATATATGACGTATTCAAAACTAAGCCTTGACCTCTCAAAATACCAATTTGAAAATTCTTCTGAAATCATTATTGGCAAAGATATGCTTGCCGAAAGCGCCAACATATTGGCCCCTTGGATGGACTCTGACACGCATCTGCATATTGTCTCTGACACAACCGTATCAGAGCTCTACCTGAACCGACTGAAAGCGGTGCTTTGCCGGCATTTCTCAAATATCTCCCAAACTATCCTTCCCTGCGGTGAGCACACAAAATCGCCTGAAACTTTACAGATGCTTTGGTCTGACTTTGCGCAAAACGAACTCACGAGAAACTCCTGTGTCATTGCCTTTGGCGGAGGCGTGGTCAGCGACACTGCGGGATTTGCCGCCGCTACCTATCTTCGAGGCATACGCTACGTCATCATGCCAACGACTCTTCTCTCCATGGTTGACGCTTCTGTCGGAGGAAAAACAGCGATTAACTTGGCATCCGGTAAAAACCAGGCGGGGACTTTCTGGCAGCCAAGTTTCGTTATCGCCGACACGTCTCTTTTGCAAACTCTCTCGGCACAAGATATAGAGGAAGGATTTGCGGAGATAATAAAGTGTGCCGTTATGTCCGATAAAACCCTGTTCTCTCAATTACTGAATCACGCTCCTTTGGGAAGTGACCTTGCAATACACGAGAAGAACTCAGACTGGCTGACCAATATCGTTATAACGTGCGTCAACATCAAAAAGGACCTTGTTGAGCAGGATCCTTTTGATACACGCGGAGTTCGCATACAACTGAACTTAGGACATACATTCGGACATGCGATTGAGGCCGCAAGTAACTACACGCTTCCTCATGGGCATAGCGTGGCAATTGGCCTTTGTATGATGGGGCGTATAAGCCAGAAAAAAGGCTGGTGCAGCAAAGAAACCGCTTGTGCCATAGAGAACTGCGTGAGGGCATATAACCTGCCCACAGAGTCTCCCTATCAATCCGAAGAGCTTCTCGCGTACCTCAAACAAGACAAAAAACGAACCGACCATGCCCTAAACATCATCGTTCCAACATCCATCGGCATATCGTCAGTGATGTCCGTTTCTTTTGAGACGCTTTCGGATCTGATAAAGCTTGCCTAGGCAAAGCTGCGCAGAACCTACCCGAGATTTTCTTCAAAAATCTGCAGCTCTTCTTTAAGAGCTTTGACATTCATCTCTATAATGTCCTTCTTTTTGAAGATTCCGCCCGCCGTTCCGACATACGAGTAACCGCCGAGAAAGACTTTTTTTACGTTGGAAGCCGTCACGCCGCCGACCGCCATCAAGGGGTGCGCGCCAAGCGGCTCCAAAACTTTAGCGGCATAGGCATACGAAACCTCCTGAGCCGGAAAAACCTTAACAATATCTGCGCCGTCCAAAAAACACTGCCGGATTTCAGAGGGAGTAAATGCTCCCGGAATACTGAGTATTTCAGACTCCTTACAAAAATCGAGCATTTCCTTTGTCATCATTGTTGGCGAGAGAACAAAAGTGGCTCCTGCATCCGCTGCACGCTTCAAGGCGTCTGGTGTGAGGACAGTACCGGCACCAATATGGAGAGAATCAGAAAACTCAGCCGAAATTTTGTTGAGAGTCGTGTACGGATCATCGGAGTTTAACGTTATTTCTACGTTTCGTACCTTACTTTCCACAAGCACAGAGGCAACCGTCCGTACCTGTTCATAGGTATATCCACGTAATATCTGTGTAACCAAACCAAAACTTGCGTCCATGTGAAGCCTCTCATATTATTTAGTTTCAGCCGCTCAAGACTCTTTAGGAGTACACCGTGTTAGCAACTATTATTCCACATGAGCTTTCAGGAAGTATTGGCAGTGTTGCTTCAAAATCCGAGGCTCATCGAAGTTTCATCTGTGCGGCTTTTGCCGACGGTATTACGGACATTACCTGCCATACCGCATCAAAAGACATTGACGCTACCATTGCGTGTTTGGAAACGCTTGGTGCTCACTTTGCCAAAACAAAAAAAGGCTATCGTGTTTCACCCATCAAAAAGCCCAAACGCGCCCTCTTTAACCTGCGCCGATTTGACCTCAACTGTGGTGAGTCTGCCTCAACTTTGCGCTTTCTCCTTCCGCTGGTCTGCGCCCTTGGACGTAGGGTTGAACTTCATGTTGAAGGCACGCTCACCCACCGACCTCTTTCTCCTTTCTACGAGGAACTTGTGTCCCACGGGGCACGTTTGTCCCCGGAAGGCTCCTATCCTCTTTCGGTTTCCGGACAGATCAAAGGCGGGCGCTTCGTATTGCCGGGCAATATCTCCTCACAGTTTGTAAGCGGACTTCTTATGGCGGCTCCGCTTATGGAGCAAGATCTTGAAGTACTGGTAACTGAACCGGTTGAATCTGCGCCGTATATGGATCTTACCTGCTCGGTCCTTGCCAAGTTCGGCGTGGGTGTCGAGAAGACCCACGTAACAGAAAACGATACCGAATACCTCAGATTCTATGTTTCCGACAATGTCCGCTATCAAACCCCTGGCCTCCTCGAAGTTGAAGGTGACTGGTCAAATGCAGCCTTTTGGCTTACTGCAGGCGCCCTTGGCTCGGGTGTGGAAGTTACGGACCTCAATATGCAAAGCAAACAAGGCGATCGCACCATATTGGCTGCGCTTTCACTTGTGGGCGCACGTGTTTCTCGTCACGGAAGTACTGCCGCGACCATGTACGATCATCTCCGGGCCATTCAACTCAACGTTGCCGATACGCCCGATCTGGTGCCGCCGCTTGCCATTGTTGCGGCCTTTGCGGAAGGTACATCGAAATTTATTGGCGTTCAAAGGCTTCGCTTAAAAGAGTCCGATCGGTTGCAGAGCATTACCGCTGCCATAGGCGCTCTTGGAGCTCAGGCATATATTGAGGGCGATGACACTCTCGTTATTGAAGGTCACGGCTCTCTTGACGGAGGAAGCGTCGATGGCAAGAGCGATCATCGCATTGTTATGATGGCCTCCGTTGCTGCCTCCTTTGCGAACGATCCAACTACCATCACACACGCGGAAGCAATCGCCAAATCCTACCCTACCTTCTTTGAGGATTTCCGTGTACTCGGTGGCAATGTGGAACTTACGGACACAACGGAATAGCAGGTACGTATGCCTTCAACATTTGGAACAACGTTGCGCGTTACCGTTTTCGGGCAATCCCACTCTGAAGCGATTGGTTGCGTTCTTGATGGTTTACCGTCGGGTTTGCACCTTGATATGAACGCGCTTACACACTTTATTGCCAGACGCACACCCGGCTCGTTTTCGGGAGATACCCCGCGCCATGAAAGAGATTCATTCCATATTCTCTCCGGACTTACTGCCAAGGGAACAACGTGTGGAGCTCCCCTTGCAGCCATCATTGAAAATACTGACGTACGCACCAGCGATTACAACTATCTCAGTACCGTTCCCCGGCCGGGACATGCTGATTTTGCAGCCTGGTGCAAGTGGCACGGGCGCCAGGACGCCTCAGGCGGCGGACAATTTTCCGGACGCCTTACGGCAGCGCTTTGCCTTGCCGGAGGCATTGCCATCCAAGCGCTTTCCACGCAAGGAATTCATATTGCCGCACATCTTAAAGAAGTGGCCGGAATAAAAGACGACACGCTAGCGGTTTTTGATGCCTCCCCTACTTCACGGCTGCTCTTATCCAAGCAAATTTCCCATCTCCATACCAAACAAGGGCCGCCCATTCTCAATGATTTGGCGGGCGAGAAGATCCTCTCGGCCATACGGGAAGCTCGCGATGCGGGCGACAGTGTCGGAGGCCTTGTTGAATGCGTAGCAACGGGCATTCCCGCCGGCATGGGCTCTCCGCTCTTTGAAGGACTCGAAAGCACCATAGCACATGCCATTTTTAGTATCCCTGCGGTTAAAGGCATTGAGTTTGGCCTTGGTTTTGAAGCCGCGCGCAGGCGTGGTAGTGAAAATAATGATCCCTATGTCGTACAAGACGGTGAAGTGCAACCCAAAACAAACAATGCAGGCGGCATTCTTGGGGGTATTTCAACCGGAGCGCCTCTTTTCTTTACATGCGCATTCAAACCCATCTCAAGCATTTCGCTCCCCCAGCGCTCAGTTGATCTGTCTTCAAATACCCAGACAACTCTTGAGATTCACGGGCGTCATGATACCTGCGCGGCTCTCAGAGCCGTTCCTGTGGTGGAGGCCGTATGCGCCCTCGCTCTTCTCGATGCAGAGCTTTCCTGGCCGCAAGAATCAAAACGCAATCCATACGAGGTGGGACTATGAGTACAGACACGCTTGATGAGCTACGCACGCAAATAGATGTGATCGATGCGCAGATTCTTGACCTCTTTGCCAAACGTACAAGTCTGGCGGCACAAATTGGCGTGTATAAACGCAAACACAACCTTTCAATACAGGATTCAAGCCGCGAACGGCAAAAGATTGAGATGGCAAAGGCATCCGTTCCTGAGTATCTCAAACCGTCTACGGTCTCGCTCATGCACGTCTTAATGGACGCGGCTAAATCACGGCAGAGTCACCTCTCATGAAAGAAATTCCCGCATCATACGGCCTTTTAGGAGAGCACCTTGCGCACAGTTGGTCGCCGGAGATTCATGCGCTGTTGGGAGCCGACTCCTATGCTCTTATCGAAGCTTCCTTTGACGAGGTTGATGACGTACTTACAAGTCAGAATTGGAAAGGGCTTAACGTTACAATCCCATACAAGCAAAAAGCACTTCTTAGCGCCAATGTTGCAAGTGAAGCGGCGCGTGCCATAGGAGCGGCCAACACGCTTGTACGATACGGCAACACCGTCTTTGCCGAAAACACTGACGCAATAGGATTTCACTGGCTTTTAGAGCGGTTTGGCCGTTTTACAACGAACCTTTCTGCTCACGACTTCTTAAACAAAAAGACTGTTTTGGTGCTGGGTGCCACAGGTGGCGCCGGTCGCGCCGTGAGCTATCTCTGTACAAAACTTGGCGCGCATGTCGTTGGCGTGTCGAGAAGCGCTTCTCTCTTTTCTCGACATATCCTCTGCAATGACTGGATTACCTATCAAGACCTTACCGAAAACCCCGTACCTGATTGTAGCAGCCGTGTATTTCTCATCGTAAACTGTACGCCTTCCGGTATGTATCCCGACTGTCCGCAAAGTCCGCTTCCTCATGGCGCACTTACGGCGTTTCCCAAACTTAGCGGTGTTATTGATCTCATCTATAATCCACTGAGAAGTGGCCTTATTCTTGAGGCACAAAGATGCGGTATAGCCACAGAAAATGGTCTTGGTATGCTTGTTGCCCAAGCATACGCGACGCATACGCTCTTTCAGGCGCCAAACGCTGCCGCACACGCCACGCGCACCACGATAGAGCTTCAACATATAGACTCCAAAAAAGTTGAAGCCATCGAAAGTACTCTTGCTCAGAAGATGCAAAACATCGTACTTATCGGTATGCCAGGTGTTGGCAAAACAAGTACGGCAGTTGAACTTGCAAAACTCTGCGGAAGACCTTGCATTGATATTGATGTTGCTATCCATGATGAAACAGGGAAAACGTCATCGGAAATCTTGCAAACCTATGGCGAGACTTACTTTAGAGATATTGAATCAAGAATTACCCGGCGTGTGGGTTCAAAAACAGGATCCATTATTGCATGCGGTGGAGGTGTGGTCGTACGGGATGTCAATTACGACTATCTGAAGCAAAACGGACACCTTGTCTTTCTTGACCGACCCATTGAAGGTCTCTCCAGAAAAGATCGGCCACTCAGTGCCCTGTATAATCTCAAAGAGATAGCGCAAAGACGCATGCCGCTCTATCGTGCCTGGAAAGATACGTACTTTACCTGTACGGGCTCCCCTCTTACGGATGCCTGTGCACTCAAATCTCTCCTCTTGCTATAACACCTTCAACCAACCGCTCACGGATATCTCCAAACCTTTTACCTCGTATATCTTTCCGCCTACCGAGCGGATGGCTGACCTGTGGAACTCATGGATTTTCTCGCCGTATACTGTGTGTCTCAAATAAGGGGTCGTTTTCTTGTGGGCATATAGCTTGAAAGCTCACTCCCCTTTCATAAATTCTTAATGGATTATGGGGAATCCATTAACGGCGTCTATACCTACGAAAGGTGCATGATGGATTCGCAGCAAGCGGCACAAAATGTTCTTTTGGCAATCGGAGGTTCGGATAATCTTGTAAGTAACGAAGTCTGTATGACGCGACTGCGTCTCACCGTTACTGACCCCACCCGTATTGATACCGAACAGCTTGGAAACCTGCAAGGCGTTCTTGGCATTGTGGGCAGAGGTGTCAATGGCATTGAAGTTGTCTTTGGACCAAATATTGCACAACAGGTAAATGCTGCAATCACCGCTTGCCGAAATCATACGCAGACATCTCAAGTCATATCTATGCCTGAAGATAGCTCTACCTCCGACGAGAAGGAAGTTGAGCAGCTGATATCTCTTTTGCGCAACGTTGATCTTTCGGTTGACAATCTCTCTCATACCGGGACTTTTGATGACGACCCAAAAGAAGAATCTGCGGCCAATGAAGAACCGACTCAGGATGAGCAGGGATTGCGGCTTTTGATTATTAACGGCCCCAACATCAATATGCTCGGTATCCGTGAGCCGGAGCTCTACGGAAAGCAAGACTACCGCACACTTATCAAAACATGCAAAGAGGAAGCGGACAGGCAGGGATTTATTGATTGCGTGTGCTATCAGTCCAACTATGAAGGAGATCTGGTAAGCGCCATCCAAGATGCTCTTGGAACCTACGATGCCATCCTTATTAACCCGGCAGCATATACGCACACCTCAATAGCTCTGCTTGATGCTGCGCTATCCGTGCAGATTCCAATGGTCGAGGTGCATCTTACCGACATTAATGAACGCGAAGAGTATCGCCGCGTTTCTTACCTTAAAGATGCTTGCATAGGTGTCTGCTGTGGTAAGGGATTTGAGAGCTATCGAGAAGGTATTGCATTGCTCGCGAAATACCTTACAGAAGCGTAGTCCTCACGTTAGCTCACATTAGCTCGCATTATTTGAAATTGTTATTTACACGCCAAATACGCTGATCGGTAACCAGAAGATCAACGGCAATGTCATGCGCACCGTGCGGGAGCTCATTGCAGCTTAGCTGCCGTGTGCGGGCCAGTGCAATCTTATGGCCTGGGTAAAATGCAAGAAAGCGATCGTAGTATCCGCCGCCATACCCAATGCGATTACCTAATCCGTCAAACACCAGTCCAGGCACCAGACAAATAGATCCCACAAATTCCGGCGTTTTCAATGCAGGGAGAGAAGCATCGGGTTCAAGCATGCCAAATCTGCTTTGATGAAGGCCTTGTAGAGAAGAAATCTCTACAAACTCAAGGGTCTTCTCAACAGTACAGCGAGGAATGGCAACACGCTTACCTGATCTTAGTGCCTCAGCAATAATGGTACGTGTATCCACCTCTGAGCCCATAGAGACATACGTCAAGACTAAATCAGCATCCCGATATTCAGAAGATGCTTGAAGATTAGCCAAAATGCGAGCGTCCAAGATTGCACGAACACGCTCAGGTACAAAATCCCTTACTATATGTTGTTCTTTGCGAAGCGCGGTTTTTCCAGCATCTGTTCCGCAGGTACTACCCATGCCACCAGCCTTTACGTACGCCATTTACCTGACAAATAGCCTCAGCAAGTAAAGAGTATCACTTTTATGACCCCATGCTTGTTATACATACCATACTAACTTTTAATTCACATCTTATAGTGATTTGAGTTTGTCAGTGCATTACAAATACTGTGGGCGTTTCTCCAAAAACCGCCAAATGTTGTAAGAATTACTTGCATCACACACTATATGTAGTGTAGAGTTAAGCACTGACCAAGTGTCTTAGGAAATGCCTTTTGTGCGCTCATTGTATGTCAGGTACTTGCTATACACAAACCCAGTGGTCTGAAAACGAACGTTGTAGTAATTGCTGGAAGTGGCAAAAAGAGGAGTTTTGCCACCGTAATTTCCAGCCCAAGGCAGCGCCCGTCATCGGAGCTGCAAAAGAGGAGTGTGTTATGCAAGTAGGCGCAGAAGTTGTCCTCACAGAAGATCAGTCAATCGCATGGCGTAACTTTACCCACGGTAACTGGAACCACGCTATTGATGTCCGCGATTTCATCCAGAAAAACTATACCCCCTACGAGGGTGACGAGTCGTTTTTGGCCGGCCCCACCGAAGCAACCACCAAGCTTTGGGCCGATGTCATGAATCTCTTTGCGCAAGAGACGGCAAACGGCGGGGTCATTGATATGGATACCAAGGTGGTCTCCACCATCACCTCGCACAAAGCAGGCTATATAGATCAGTCTCTCGAGAAGATCGTCGGCCTTCAGACGGACAAGCCGCTGAAGCGTGCCCTTATGGTTGACGGCGGCATCCGTATGGCCGTGGCTGCTTGCAAAGCTTACGGCTATGAAGTTGACCCCGAAATCGTTGACTTCTATACCAACCGCCGCAAGACCCACAACGCCGGTGTCTTTGACGTCTACACGGATGAGATGCGTGCCTGCCGTCATTCCCACATCATCACCGGTCTTCCGGATGCATACGGCCGTGGCCGCATCATCGGCGATTACCGCCGCGTCGCCCTTTACGGTGTCGATGCGCTTATCGAGGAAAAGAAGGCCGAAAAAGCCGGTACGCATAAGACCATGGACGAGAAGACCATTCGTCACCGCGAGGAGCTCTCGGAGCAGATTCGCGCCCTCGGTGAGTTGCGAAAGCTCGGTGACATTTACGGCTTGGAGCTTGGACGTCCTGCTCGCAACTTCCAGGAGGCAGTGCAGTGGCTCTACATGGGCTACCTTGCCTCGGTTAAAGAGCAAAACGGCGCTGCCATGTCCATCGGCCGCAACACCACCTTCCTCGATATCTATGCCGAGCGCGATCTTGCCGAAGGCACCTTCACCGAGTCCGAGATCCAGGAGTTTGTTGATCATTTGGTCATGAAGCTCCGCATGGTGAAGTTTGCACGTACCCCTGAATACAACGAGCTCTTCTCGGGAGATCCTCAGTGGGTAACCGAATCCATCGGCGGTATGGGTGTTGACGGTCGCTCGCAGGTTACTAAGTCGGCTTTCCGCTGGCTTCACACGCTTGAGAACATGGGTACCAGCCCCGAGCCAAACCTTACGGTGCTTTGGTCGGTACGTCTGCCGGAAAATTTCAAACGTTACTGCGCCAAGATTTCCATCACCACCAGCTCCATCCAGTACGAAAACGACGATCTCATGCGCGTCTATCACGGCGATGACTACGCCATTGCCTGCTGCGTCAGCTCCATGCGCATCGGTAAAGAGATGCAGTTCTTTGGCGCCCGTGCCAACCTTGCAAAGTGTTTGCTTTACGCCATCAACGGCGGCCGTGACGAGAAGACCGGCGATCAGATTGGCCCTCGTTTTCAGCCTGTCGAAGGAGACTACCTTGACTTTGATGACGTCATGAGCAAGTATCTGGACATGATGAACTGGCTTGCGGGCGTGTATGTCAACACCCTGAACGCCATCCACTATATGCACGACAAGTACAGCTATGAGCGCATCCAGATGGCACTCCACGATGAGCACGTGCATCGCTGGTTTGCCACCGGTATCGCGGGTCTTTCCGTTGTTGCGGACTCGCTTTCCGCCATCAAATATGCCAAGGTCAAAGCCATCAGAAACGATGACGGCTTGGTCGTCGACTATGAGATTGAGGGAGACTTCCCCAAGTACGGCAACGATGACGACCGTGTGGACACCATCGCCCATGACATCGTTGAGGTCTTCATGAAGTTCGTGCGCGAGACTGGCACGTACCGCGATTCCGTACCCACCACCTCCATTCTGACCATCACTTCAAACGTGGTCTACGGCAAGGCAACCGGCAACACCCCAGACGGACGTCGTGCCGGCGCTCCCTTTGCACCGGGTGCCAACCCCATGCACCGTCGCGATACGCATGGCGCTGTGGCCTCGCTTGCCTCCGTGGCAAAGCTCCCCTTCGGAGACGCGCAGGACGGCATTTCCAACACGTTCTCCATCATCCCAAATGCGCTGGGCAAGGGCAACGACATCCTCTTCCATGGAGATGAGCTTAACCTCGACGGCATTGATTTTTCCGATCTTGACCTCAGCAACGTCGGCATTGAAAATACCGTTGACTGCGCCTGTGAGGCGGATCCGTCCGCACCGGAAGGCGCCGAAGACCGTTCATAACAACTTGGCGAGAAGCGTCGCGCTTCTCGCCGCCCACATCTGACAAGGAGATTTGACCATGAAAACCAATGAAGTAGCACCTGAGCAGGTAGACAACCTCGTCAACATGATTGATGGCTATGCCGAGAAGGGCGGACACCACCTCAACGTCAACGTATTCACCAAGGAGACGCTGCTTGACGCTCAGGCGCACCCTGAGAAGTATCCGCAGCTCACCATCCGTGTGTCCGGCTATGCCGTCAAGTTCAACTCGCTTACCAAAGAGCAGCAGGATGACGTTATTTCCCGCACCTTCCACGAGGCGCTATAGGATTTTTCCAAGCAAAGGATCCGTTTCTCTCATGTCTGAATCGCAACATACCCCAGACAATCCATGCGAACAATCTGCAGATCAGAACCCGCTCACCGTGCGTGGGCGGGTTCATTCCATTGAGACGTTCGGCACGGTTGACGGTCCCGGAACGCGCTTGGTGGTCTTCATGCAAGGCTGCCCCATGCGCTGCGCCTACTGTCATAACCCTGATACGTGGAAGTTTGGTATTGGACACGAGAAGAGCGTGGCCGATATACTTGCGCTCTACGACCGCAACCGACCGTTTTACCGTAAAGGCGGCATTACCGCAACGGGCGGAGAGCCGCTGGCACAACCCGCATTTGTTGGTGCGCTGTTTGAAGCCTCTCACAGCGACCCTAAAGGACGCATCCACACCTGTCTGGATTCCTCCGGCATTTCGTACGACCCGCGCCATCCGGAACTGTTTGAACGGCTACTAGTCAACACTGACCTGGTACTTCTCGACATCAAACACTCGGATCCAAAAGGGCACCACGCGCTCTGTGAGGTGGGTCCCGAAAGACCCCTCGCCTTCGGCGGTGAGCTGGCACGGCGCAACATCCCCGTGATCATCCGTCATGTGGTGGTGCCCGGCATCACGGACTCGCCCGAAGAGCTTGCGGGCATTGGCCGCATTATCGCTTCCTGGAACAACGTCATCGGACTTGACGTGCTCCCCTATCACACCATGGGCGCCAAGAAATACGAAGAGCTTGGTATACCCTATCGTCTCTTTGGCGTGCCTGCCATGGATCCTAAGCGTATCCCCGAGATCCGCAAGCAGATTCTCATTGCTCGCGCTCTTGAACTCAAGCGACTTTCATAAAACTACCAGCAGCCCATTTAGCTGCTGGTAGCAATTTAAGGTGAGACGTGAAAATCAATCATTAATTGCACACGTAGTAGTACATATAGGTATACATGCAGCCGGTTCCACCATTATATGTACCACGTACTCGATTGGTCTGAATGGGACCGTAACCCGTGTAAGTGTGATTAAAGTAAATCCTCTTTGTTGTTAGGTTAATTCTCCCTGTTGAACCTCCGCTGTCGTAGACAAAAATCTGGAAAGTATGATCGACATCCCGAAACTGCTTCATATACAGAAGTTCAGTCAGTTCCGTTGGCTCAATTGAATCAGAATCCAACTCAGAAGCAAGTACAATCTTTTGACTACCTAAAGCAATAGCTCCAAACACAGCCAATACGGAGAATACAATACCTAAGCGCCTTATTGTTTTCTTAAACATCATTCCTCCTATCAGGTTGCCAAAAACATACGTCTCACCTGTTATTTTCCAGTTTACTCCTATTTTGATATTTGTGAAATATTCTTATACTTAAATATTTTACATTGGAGCAAGTTACCCTTAGAGCCGTTAGACAACTCGATGGATTGATAGCGACCATGACAATTAATCTGACAATTAAAATCATTTCAAAATGGTTAAATAAGAAAAGTATTATAGACATGATTATTAAAATGTAATAGATTTATTGTAAAGAGGCAGTAGCGGTGTCCACTGTGTTCTTTTCCCACTGAAGCCGGGAGGAGATATGTGGTATTGCAAAAAATTGTTTCAGATAATTGTAAAAGACCCCCTTGTATGGGCGTCTTATATTATTCTTGCGGTCGTATTAACAATTCCGCTGTTTCTGAATGCCGATGTTTACGGCATGAGCTACGCAAGAGCTCATGAAACCGGCAATGAATACGACAGCCTCTGCAAAAAAGCTGACACGTATCCAAAAGATTCTCGAGCCTCTGAAGAATTTCTCGATATTTCTCGTCAAATTGACTTGCTCGGAGATGTAAATATTTCAGTTATTCCTTCAATTTTTTTTGAAAAATATGGTCTTTACCATGAATATATGCTTCAAAGATTTGATAGTAGAAAAGCGGCGCAGGATCAATACACCTATTATGCGGCACATGGGGCTTTGTCAAGTAAGCTTAGTGCACTGGATCGAGCATCGTTTTATGATTCAGAAGGCAAACTTCCGGCCCTCCATGCGATTTCCGAGACGCTGCACTACACACCTGATTACATTCGTTTCTTGCCCGCTTTGATTGTGAGCTTTGTCATAGGACGCTCGGTTCAACGTGAACGTCTTTTTGGCGAGAAGGGCTTCATATCTTTCAGGCACCTATTGGATCAGATATGCGTTGCTTCGGTATTGACGGCAACCTTAAGCATCCTTGCATTTCTACCGCTCTTTGCAGCCGCATATATCCGTAACGGCATAGGCAACCCTACCTATCCGGTCGTCCTGATTCAAGCAA